>Ga0209509_1000004_pt1 | contig 380614 bp, 319 predicted proteins | sample BioC13SIPDNA_FD_185743 | JGI IMG/M metagenome (GOLD analysis project Ga0209509, IMG submission 185743) | Anaerobic biogas reactor microbial communites from Washington, USA - Biogas_R1_A C13 SIP DNA (SPAdes) (version 2) | ecosystem: Engineered > Bioreactor > Anaerobic > Unclassified | place...
ACAGATGGAACGTTCGTTGCCAGAGCGATAGTGATGCCGGGAATGTCAACCTCGGCGTCATAGCACAAGGGTGGCTGGGACAACGTTAAACCAGTTGAGAGGCACGACATGCAGGAGAAACCTCTTGTCAGTTTTCTTCTTGTTGCATACAAGCAGGAACGCTTTGTGCGCGAGGCCGTGCAGAGCGCCCTCGCGCAAACCTACCAGCCGCTGGAGGTCGTACTGTCCGACGACTGCTCTCCCGATCGCACATTTGAGATCATGAAAGAGGAGGCAGAGGCGTACCGTGGACCACACCGGGTGATCCTGAACCAGAACGAGCAGAATGTGGGACTCGCGGAGAACTTGAATCGGGCGTGGCAGTTGACCCACGGCGAGTTCATCGTCATTCAGGCTGGAGATGACCTTTCACTGCCGTACAGGACCGAAACACTGGTCGCGGTTTGGCGAGGCCCTACGCCAGTCGACTGTGTGTTCTCCGATGTCGCCATTATCGACGCAGACGACAGACACGTTACGGATGCGAGACTTGGACAGGACCCGCACTTTGTCCCCAAAAGCCTCGAGCGGGCAATCGTCTCTGGGAGTTGCTTCATTTGGGGGTGCTCGGCCGCTTATTCGCGGACCTTGTTTACTAATTACGGCCCGTTGAATGCAAACGTGCTAGCGGAAGATCACGTGCTCCCGTTTCGTGCACTCCTTGATCGTGGAGTTGGATATTGCAGCGAAGTGCTACTGAAATACCGTTCGCACGGGGCTAACCTGTGGTATGGCAACCGGAACAAGAGGAAGCACTCGCGTGAAGAGTCGAAACGCTGGGCAGTCAGTGAAGCAGCCGTTGTCGATGAATGGATCAAAGCGTGGGATATAAGTGGTCGACCCCACGATGCTCTTCGAGAGACCCTTATACGCTCTCGGCGTCGGTGTGCGTACCACATCAGGGCGCATGACGTATGCCGGTTGATGGTACCTATTTTGGCGGCCAGAGGGCTCGCAGATGGTCTATCTCTGCGAGCCGCCGCTGATCTTGTTAAGAGACACATTCTCCGTATCGGCTAGTCTTCACCACAGGCGGAACGATCTCCTTGCTCTCTACTCTAATTATCGGCAAGGAACTGTCTCACTCATTCTGACACAGAGGGGATACAGCATTCCACAGGTCAGAGGTACTGTACGTAGGCTGACAATGAACGTCGCAATGGTTGTCCCGGCCCACAACGCTGAGGCGTGGATTCGGCGAGCTATAAATAGCGCGCTGAACCAGACTGTCCGGCCGGCAGAGCTGATCGTTGTTGACGACGGTTCAACCGATGACACTGCCAGAATGGTCAGACAGTACGGAGAGGAGGTGGTGTACGTACATCAGGAGAATGCTGGCCCGTCCGTAGCTAGGAACCGCGGCATCGATCTCGCCAGATCGGAATGGATTGCATTTTTGGATGCTGACGACGAGTGGCTACCACACAAGACAGAACGACAGCTACGCGTGCTGGAAGACAATCCCGATCTCAGATGGTGTGTGGCAGCAGTGTGTCGGAGAGGTAGGAACAGCGCGGCACCGTACTCCCCGCCATTACGGCCAGCACGAGACGGGAGCAATCAGACGCGCGTTGGTTACTTCTCGGCTGTGCTCAAGCGGGCGCAATTCATCACATCAGGCTTTATTATTCATCGATCTCTTCTGGAGGAATCGGGAGGTTTCGATCCCGAAATGCGTGGAGGGGAGGATGTGGATCTGTGGTGTCGTATTGCTTTACAGCATCCCTTGATCGGGTATTGCAGTGAACCCTGCTGGATCTACCATCAGGATAATCCAGGCTCCGCCCACCGCAGAGCAGCTGGCTGTCGCGACCTCCCAGTGAAGAGCTTCTGCCGGAATATGCGTCTGGCCATGAAGCTCGGACCAGAGGTCGCCGGTGCCTTCCGTCCATATGCCAGGAAGAAAGTGCTGGACAGTCTTCTGCGAAAAGCTGCCCGGGAGTGCCGTATCTCACGTGCTACTCTCGATGAGGCCAATCAGCTCTTTCCGCTTGAAGTGTATGAGAAGGTTCTCTTGAGGAGTGTGGCGGTTATGCCCAAGGCGATAGCCAGCAAGATAGCGGGCAGGCTCAGGGATGTAGTCGCTTTGTAGAAGGACATATGGGTAGTTCCAGACAGAAGCCAAGTGTATGCTTTGTGGCGATGAACGCGTACAGCGTCCTGTCCGGCCGGAAGGATGTCAACCATACCGGCGGGGCGGAGGTGCAGCAGTTGCAGATGGCCTCCTGGCTGGTCCGCCAGGGCTATTCGGTGAGTTTCGTGACGCTCGACCACGGTCAGCCGGACGGCGTCGATCTGGGCGGCATCCGAGTCTTCAAGGCCTATGCCAAGGACGCCGGGATACGAGGTCTGCGATTCATCTACCCTCGCTGGTCAGGCTTGTGGGGCGCCATGGCCTGCGCGAATGCCGATGTGTACTACCAGCGGACGGCTGAGTGCCAAACCGGTCAGGCTGCCCTGTGGTGTCGCCTACATCGGCGGAGGTTCATTTTTGCCGCGGCAAGTGACGCTGATTGTAGCGCATCCTTGTACGGCTTGACGTGCCGGCGAGAGAAAACGATGTACCGCCTGGGCCTGCGGCTGGCGGATGGAGTAACCGCCCAGACGGTCACCCAGCAACGCATGCTGCGGAAGAACATGGGGATCTCTGCCTGTGTCGTTCGCAACTGCGGTTCAAATCCAACTGTGTCGTCGCCCCCGGAGGCACGGGCTGCCACAGATGCGAACGCGAACCATGTGCTGTGGGTGGGTCGAATCAGCAACGCGAAGCGGCTGGAATGGCTCCTCGACGTCGCGCAGCGCTGTCCGGATATGATGTTCGACGTGGTCGGCGCCGCCAACACTCAATGCGATTACGTGTCGTCGCTGATCGCCCGTGCCGCCACTATCTCCAACGTGCGGATGTACGGAGGCGTACCGTATTCGGATATGCCCGAGTACTACCGACGCTGCAGCGTACTGTGCTGCACCTCGGCCTACGAGGGTTTTCCGAATACCTTCCTGGAGGCCTGGAGCCTGGGCATTCCGGTGGTTTCGACGTTCGATCCCGATGGGGTCATTGCGGGCAACGGCCTGGGGTGGGTGGCGCAGAATGTAGATGAACTGGTGACCTGCCTGAACAGAGTCTGCCAGTCGCCGAAGCTTCAAATGGAGGCATCGAAGGCGGCCAGGCAGTACTACGTAGCGTATCACACCCCCGACGCCTGTCTGCCCGAGTTCGAGCGATTGCTCCTGGATATTACAGGCGACGGTGTCGGGCGTCAAGGGCAGTGAAAAGAGACCATCGCATGCACACTGTTGCGGATCGAGAAAGTAGATGCACCAGCATCGACGTGCAGTTGCGGCCGTTCCCGTATCCGTATCGGGCGATGCTGGCGATTTGCAGCGATCTGGACGATACGCCGGACAGACATGTGTATTGGGAGATCATGCGGTTCCTGAACACCACGGACGAGACGTCGATGGGACCCGGTGTCAGATTGGAGGTGGGCAATTCGATTCACTTTCGCGCACAGCCTGGAATATTCTCCTACTACAGTACGGACGATGCTGGGCGCGAGATGGTGCGAACAATGATTCAGAGCGGTCACGTCGATTGTCTTCATTCCTTCGGCGAGTGCATATACACCCGCGACGAAGCAAGACAGGCGCTTGATGAATTGGAGCGCCACGATTGTCATCTGGAAGTCTGGGTAGACCACGGCGGGACTGTCACTAACTTCGGGCCCGACATTATGCAGGGACACGGCGATGAGGTCAGTCACCCAGCGTACCATGCGGATATGACAATCAACTATGGCATCAAGTATGTTTGTCGTGGACGGGGGACGAGTATTATTGGACAGGACATCGCGGCCAAGTTCGGTGGCATCTTCACGGCGAAACACCCGGTGGCATCGGGGCGCACGTTGATCAAGGAGCTTGCGAAGCAGGGCTTGGCACGCATGGGCAATCCGAAGTATGCCATGCACAAACGTAATGCGACACTCAGGCCGATCGCTCTGCGGGATGAGAGGAAAGTATATGAATTCATGCGGTGCAATCCGCATTGGGGTGGCGTGGATTCCTGCGCAACCGGCCGATCGATAGGTGACGTACTGACCGGCGAGATGCTCGCCCGTCTCGTAGAAAGAGGCGGAACTTGCGTGTTGTATACTCATCTTGGCAGAATCGATGATCGAACGGTGCCATTCAATCCGAAGGCGGCAAGCGCATTCCGTCGATTGGCGGAGGAGTCGCACGACGGACGGATTCTGGTTACCACGACGCGTCGGTTGTTGGGATATCGCCGTGCGCTTCAGGAGGTTGCTTTCACAACACGACGGGAAAAAGGCATGCTGCGGATTGATCTAACCACTCGGACGCCCATCAACTGGGTGGGCGTGCTACCTACTGAGGACCTGGCTGGGCTGACATTTTACGTCCCTGATTCGGAGGCAGTCCTTCTCGCAATAGATGGGACGCCGTGTACCGATCTCAAGCGTAATCCTGCTGATCCCACAGGGTGTTCAAGTGTCTCGCTACCATGGTCTAGACTGGAGTTTCCGAGGATATGATCGACAGCTATCACACAGGATTCGTCGTGGTGAGTTTCGCAGAAATCCTACTTGCACTCTCGTACGTTGTTCTGAAGACCCCCGTGGAGGTACCCTGAAATGTGTGGCATAACAGGGTATCTTGCGCCGGGCAATGGAAGACGCGCGGAGGAGATGCGAGCCGTCGCCCACAGTATGGCGGATGCGTTGCAGCACCGAGGGCCCGATAGCAGCGGTGTCTGGGTATGTCCAATGCAGGGATTGGCGTTGGCGCACCGGCGTTTGTCTATCATCGATCTGTCTGCCAATGGCAACCAACCCATGCAATCTCTGCATGGGCGATACGTGATCGTCTTCAATGGTGAGATCTACAACCATCGGGAACTGAGGAGCGAGTTGGTGTCTTGTGGCAAAGCGTTCCGGGGGAGTTCCGACACGGAGGTCATTCTCGCGGCATGTGAGGAATGGGGCGTGGAGGAGACCATCACACGATGTATCGGCATGTTTGCCATTGCGCTCTGGGATACAGAGAAGAAGGATCTATATCTGATACGAGACCGAATGGGAGAGAAGCCACTCTACTACGGGTGGCACAATGGCGCGTTCCTGTTTGCATCGGAACTGAAGGCGATGAGACAACATCCCAGCTTTCGGGATGACATCGATAGGGACGCTCTGGCCCTCTATTTCCGATATCGCTACATTCCCGCACCCTACTGTGTCTATCAAAACACATACAAGCTCAAACCCGGCACCATACTGAGAATATCTGCTGCTGGAAAATCCAATGGTGCGGCTCGCGCGTCGCAGGTGGAAACGACATACTGGTCGCTCCCAGAGATAGCCGAGCAAGCAGAGTCGGTGGGGTATGACGGTACGTCAGAAGAGGTTGTGGCCACACTGGAACACCTTCTGAAGCAGTCGATTGAAGGACAGATGATCGCAGACGTTCCGTTGGGTGCCTTCCTATCAGGCGGAATTGACTCCACGACCGTGGTAGCTCTCATGCAGAGTCTGAGTCCCAGGCCGATCAATACATTCTGTATAGGGTTCAACGACGGACGCTACGACGAAGCGCCTTATGCAAGAGAGATCGCCAGACATCTCGGATGTTGTCATACAGAGCTCTATATAACACCGCAGGACGCTCTTGAAGCCGTGCCGCGCATGCCGCACGTGTATGATGAGCCGTTTGCGGACGCCAGTCAAATTCCGACGTTCCTGCTCTCGAAGTTGACGAGGAAGCACGTGACTGTAAGTCTCTCGGGAGATGGCGGAGATGAACTGTTCTATGGCTATGGCATCTATGGTCTACTGTTCCGCCGATGGCGCATCGCACGGAAGATCAGAATCGGCAGCAGGCTTCTTCGTCCCGCTATACTGCAAACGGTCCGATGGATGTGCAATGCAGACCAGAAGCAGCTTGGCGTCGTGGATGCTCTCTTGACTGCCGACCACCCCATAGACGCATACAGGGCTATGGTATCCGTGAACAACGCCCCATCGGACCTTGTGCTGGGGTCGCGTGAGCCGGAGACCATATGGTCCCGGCGGACATCCTGGCCTCGTCTCTCTTGCCAAGAGAACGCCGTAATGGCTCTCGACGCACTAGCGTATCTGCCGGACGATATTCTCGTGAAGGTCGATCGGGCGGCCATGGCATGCAGCCTCGAAGCGCGCATTCCTTTCCTTGATCACCGAATCGTCGAATTCGCGATGAGATTACCGTTCTACATGAAGTTCCGCGACGGAACAACCAAATGGCCCGTGAGGCAGATATTGCACAAATACGTGCCTCGTAGACTCGTGGAACGCCCGAAGAAGGGCTTCGGCGTGCCCTTGAGCATGTGGTTTCGCAACGAACTGAGAGAGTGGATGCGCGATGTGCTCAACAGACGGAATATAAGGGACTCCGGCATTCTAAACGAGGATGCTGTACAGAGGTATGTTGATGCGCACATTGAAAGGCGGCAAGATCATGGCCAGATCTTGTGGAGCATGCTGATAATGCAATGCTGGCTTAATGATCATGGTCGGCGGCACTCTGGTGCCGAAGGCGAACTGTGCGGGCGTACTGGCATCACCGATGTCAGGGCGCCTTAGCAGAGCGCATCCGCACAACAACAGACCAGCATGAGGGTCTTGCCGTTGACCACGCTCGCGAAGAAGTCGCTGATGATAGATGTTCGTCTCAGTAATAACGATGTCCGAATGGCTGAATCGCGGACATGCGTGGTTCTCGTCGTCGATGATCTTGGATATGGGGGAGCGGAACGCCAGGTCGTCGAGTTAGCCAACAATATGGATTCTGGCCGCTTCGACGTCCATGTGTGTGCCCTCTCCGACAATGTACCCTTGAGCAGCACACTGACAGGCGCCGAACAGAGGCTGCATGTAATCAAGAAGGGCAACAGATGTGATTTTACGGTTGTACCGCGTGTCGCTCGGTTGCTGCGGGAGTTGAATGCACACGTGGTGCATGGTTTCCTTTTCAGTGCGGAGATTGCCAGCCGGCTTGCGGGGCATCTGGCAGGGACCAGGTTGATTGTCGGCTCGGAACGGAACGCCAACCGTCCTATGGCGAGAAGACATGTACTCGCCTATAGGCTAACCCAGCGATATGTGGATATCATTGTCGCCAATTCAAACGCCGGAGCAGAGTCCAATGGCCGAATATTCAAGCGACCCTTGTCCGCGTACCGGGTGGTACACAATGGGGTGGATACGAAGCGATTTCGGCCTGCCGACGGGACCGAGATTCGAAGGCGGCTGGGAATTCCGGCTTCGGTCCCGGTGGTCGGGGTCTTCGCCAACTTCAAGAAGCAGAAGAATCACCCGATGACGTTTCGGGCATTCCGACGCGTTCTCGAAGCGTTTCCGGATGCGCGGCTGCTTCTGGTCGGTGATCCGCCGGCAGACAGCCGAGGCCAGCTTGATGCCTATTACGTTGAACTCCATCGGCTGGTCGATGAGTTGAGAATTCGTGAACGATGCATGTTCGTGGGACACCAGGATACCACAGAGCATCTCTATCCCGCTTGTGACGTCACCGTACTCTCATCGTACCACGAGGGTACTCCGAATGTCCTCCTCGAATCAATGGCCTGTGGCGTACCCGTCGTGGCGACCAGGGTCTGCGACAACGAGTATATCGTCAAAGAGGGTGAGGTGGGCCATCTCGTTGATGTGAACGACGACGCAGCCATGGCCGATTGGATCGGATTGATCTTGGGCGATGGCGCCCGGCGCCGAGAAATGGGCCAGAATGCGCGACAGTGGGTGTGCGATGAGTTCTCCACGAAGCGACTGGCTGAGAAGATGGCGGATGTATACACAGAGCTCTTGGGCCGGGGGAATGGGCGGCATTCCTGAGTCAGTGTACTATGAGTACGATTCGCAAGATTGCGTCGTATGTGCTGCTGGTCAGCGCGTATGTGTTTACGTGGCTGGTGGCGGTCGTGGGGCATGCGATCCCCCGGCGGCGGTGGAAGCCGAACGGGCGGATCGCCGTCACGGGAACGATATTCAATCCTAACTGGTACCTCTCGCACATCACGCCGCTGACCCGCAGCGGGGTCAAGGAAGTCATCCTCGTGATCGACGAGCCGCTCCAGCCGATGGCCGGCGTTCGCTTTGTCTGTCCTCCGAAGTGGCTGGCGAGGCTGATCAGCCGGGCGGGAGCCAAGGCCCTCTGGCTGCTCTGCGTCGGCATTCGGTACCGACCCGACCTGTTCATGGGCTACAACCTCGTCGCCGGCGGGTGTACGGCCCTCGTGGCCGGCGCTATCCTCGGCCGGCCCGCCTGCTACCAGATGACCGGTGGCCAGCTCGTCCTCTCGACCTTCTCCTACGACGCCTTTGAGAAGGCAGGAAGATTTGAGCAACGCATCGCCGGTGTCATCGAGCGCCTTGCCGTGAGCGTGATCAAGAAGTTCGGCCTGGTGGTGGTACGAGGGAACAAGGGGAAGGCGTTCCTGACCGGGTACGGCGTCAACACGGACATCGCCATCATCACAGGTAGTACCAAGAGCGACCTGCAACCCCCGCAAGCTGACCGCCATATCGATCTCATCTTCTTGGGACGCTTGGTTCCCGTCAAACAGGTCGACCAGTTCATCGAGATCGTCCATCGCGTCTCCCATACCGTACCCGAGATCAAAGCGGCGATTGTCGGAGACGGTCCGCTGATGCCAGACCTGAAGGCAGAGGTCGAGAGGCTGAAACTTATGAAGAACGTTGAGTTCCTCGGCAAACGAGCGGACGCGGAATCTCTGCTCGGTCAGGCACGCTTGTTCGTGCTGACATCTAAATCGGAGGGGCTGTCAATCGCGATGCTTGAAGCCATGAGAATGGGCACGGTGCCGGTAGTAGCAGACATTGGTGAGCTTGGCGATTTCGTCACTGACAGTGTGAATGGTTGGCTAATCACGCCGAATTGCATAGACGAGTATGTAGTGAGGGTCACGCGAGTCCTACAAGACAAGAACCTCTGGAAAGAGCTGTCGGATCGGGCCATCGAAACGTCGCGACGGCGGTGTGATGTCACGGCGGTCTCCGAAGCTTGGCGACAGAGCTTCCAAGGCGTCATCGGATATGTGCCGGAGCTACGTGTCGGCCGACTCTGGAACGCCGAAAGTGCATCATCTACGGCGCGTACAATCGCCTTGGATAATGGCCATCGCGGGTATACGCCCAAGGACAGCTACGGCGCCGGACTTCTTTCAGACAGAAGACACGGAGTCACGTCAACAGGCGAGGCCTGTGATCGTCAATGACCATATGGTTTAGGTGCTCTTACCAGAGAGAGTAGCTTATGCAGCACGAGCTGGGCAGGCAGACGCTGAATCAATCCTCTGTGTTAGCGGCAAGTACGGGCATCAGGCAAGGCTGGACGAGCAGACTCTTCCTGACACTTCACAGCGTGGCCCACTGGCTAGGTGGACATGGCTTGAAGCCTCTTGGGCGTGTGGTCCAGGTTCTGAGCCGGTTTCTGTATGGCTCTGACATCGACGCGATGGCATGCATATCGCGCCGAGCCGTTATTCCACACACGGTTGGAATCGTGATCGGCGAGACGACGATTATCGACGAAGCTGCGGTAATCATGCCAAATGTAGTCCTCGGCGCGCGCCAGTCTGATCTGGACGGGCGCCGTCACCCTCATATCTGCAGGGGAGCGCTTGTTGGAGCAGGCGCTGTCGTACTCGGCCCTGTTACGATCGGCGAAAATGCGAAGATCGGAGCCAATTCAGTCGTGTTGGAGAATGTAGCCCCTGGGACTACAGTTGTGGGCAATCCGGCAAGACAAATCGAGCGAACATGAGAAGAGCACGGTCACTCAAGAACCTCTGGGACGACGTTCCTCTGTGCGTGAGATCGACTCTCGGGCGAGGACTCGGACTGGTACCATTAGGCCTCCTGTTGGGCAGGGAATTTCAGAACAGCCGCGCGTTCGTCCGAGAAGCCCAATGGTGGCCGGCGGGTCGGGCCAGGGAGTATCAACTGGCCCGGCTGCGCGAGATGCTCACGCTGGCCTATGAGCACACGGAGTTCTACCGGCGGGCATTCGACAGCGTCGGTTTCCGTCCGCAGGACCTCCGCACGCTGGATGATATGACGCGCCTGCCTACCATTGACAAGTCCGTGGTCGCGGAGAATCTGGCGGACATGTGCACGCGAAGTGTGGATGCGCGGGACGTCGACTACATATCGACCGGCGGCACAAGCGGAACGCCGCTCCAATTCTACATCGACGCCAGTCGTTCCTCCGTGGAGTATGCCTATCTGACGACGAGCTGGGAACGTGCCGGCTATCGCCTCGGGATGCCCATGGCGGTGCTGCGGGGACGAATGGTGAAGCCTGATCGAAACGGCCTGTGTCACGAGTACGATCCGATTCTCCGTCACCACTACTACAGTAGCTTCCACATGACCGATGACAACATGGCGCGCTACCTGCGACATGTCCGTGGCATTGGCCCCTGTGTGCTGCACGCATACCCTTCGTCCGCCCACGCGTTGGCCGGGCACATGCTGGCGGCAGGAGAACCGGCCCCGCACAATATTCGCGCTATTATCCTGGAATCGGAGACGGTATACCCGGATCAGCGTGAGACGATGGAGAAGGCATTCGGCGTGCGTGTCTTCTCTTCCTACGGGCACAGCGAAAAATGCGTGCTGGCCGCCCAGTGCGACCACAGCCAGGACTACCACGTCTGGCCCACGTACGGCTATTTCGAGTTGTTGGATGAACGGGGGACACCCATTGCCACAGCGGGCCAGGAGGGAGAAATCGTCGGCACCGGGTTTATCAACACGGTCATGCCGTTCATCCGGTACCGCACCGGCGACCATGCCACTTACGTGGGGGAGCGATGTGAGGCATGCGGTCGTCAACACACGGTGCTCCGAGACATCAAGGGACGGTGGCCGCAAGGGGGGCTGATCGCGGCGGATGGGTCGGTCGTCAGCATGACCGCCCTCAACGTCCATGACGACACGTTCAGGCACGTACGGGAATACCAGTTCCATCAGTCCTCACCTGGCAAGGCGACGTTGTGCGTCGTCCCCACCATCACGCTCGATGCGGAGGAGAAACGACGGATCGTCACGAATATGAACAAGCGGCTTCAGGGCCAGGTGGTGCTGGACCTGGAGGTGCGGACCGAGCTGGTTAAGACGGAGCGTGGAAAACAGCCGAGAGTGATTCAGAAGTGCGATTCTCCGAGCGAATCAGCGGTCGAAGCGAGGGAAACGGCGTGATCCATCTGGTTCTGAGTCTGGATTATGAGATTTTCGGCAACGGCTCGGGGGATGTCCGGCGGGACATGATCGAGCCGACGCGGCGGCTGCTGGCGCTGTGCGACGCGCACGGCGCGAAGCTGTCGATCTTTCTGGAGGTGGGCGAGTATTGGGCGATGAAACGGGCGGAGCAGGCCGGCACGCTGCGTCTGGGATACTCGCCTTCTCAGGAAATCGAGGAGCAACTGCGCGAGGCAATCCGGCGGGGGCACGATGTGCAACTGCATTTGCACCCCTGGTGGATTGGCGCGAGCTTCGAAGAGAACCGCTGGCGTCTGTGCCCGCAGTATCTGCGGATCACGGATCTGCCCCACGGCCTGGGCTCGCAGAACGACCCGCTGTCGGTCGTCGGCGTCCTGAACGCCGGCAAGAGCACGTTGGAAGCCCTGCTCCAGCCCGTGTCCCAGGAGTATAAGTGCCTGGTGTACCGGGCGGCGATGTTCTGGGGACAGCCCTCGGGCGAACTGATCGCCGGGATGAAAGAGGTCGGGCTCGTGGCGGATTCGTCCGTCGTCAACGGCCTGCATGAGACGGCCCCGGCGGCGACAGATTACCGCCATGCTCCCTCGGCGATGGGCTGTTGGTGGACCAGCGCGGACGACATCGGTCGAGCCGGCCCGGCAGGCGAGCACATCGTGGAATTCCCCGTGTGCTCCGAGATGAGGCCGTACTTGTACAACTTCAAATGGAACAAACTGCGTACGAGCCTGCAACGCAGACGCATAGAGAAGGACAACCTGCACGGCCACGGAATGATGGAGGCCAGGAAGAGCCGGGATTCGCTCGGAACGCTCCTGCGGAAGCTCGGGACGCGGCAGCCCCTGAAGTACGATTTCTGCAAGCTCAGTGCGCAGGATATGATCCGCCGGCTCCAACAGATTGTACGAGCCGACCAGAGGGAAGGGGCGGGTGACAGGGCCGTGGTGCTGCTCGGTCACAGCAAGGACTTCTGGAACGACCGCCACCTCGATGCGTTTCTGCGATTCGTGAAGGAGCGTTGCAGCGACACCGTGTGCTTCCGCACCCTGGGGGATCTGGCACGAACAGTCTGCGCAGGGTGCTGTCACAGTGCGAGTCTCGCAAATGATTCACGATCGGCGGGTCTCGATGAACAGAAGAGAATCGCGTGACCGGTTATGGGACGTGCCGCCATCATGTACGCTGTCCTTGGTCTGGCATACGACAGAACGCAGGAAGATTACGTAGAATATAGATAGACCGACGGGATGGCATTTGCATCCACCGTGGCGGATAGGGGGACAACACGCGGCCGTGCATGAGCAGTGGACATCGGGCAGTCGCCGCAAGACTGGGTGGTGAAGAGAGGTGATGGAAGCGATGGACCATTTCAAGAGGACAATTCTGGCAATCATCTTCGGGCTGTCTTCGTGCGCATTTGGTGCCAACATTTTTGTGGACAATCAATTGGCAGACGATTGCACCTCTGGCGAGTACTCGATTGCCCACAGAGACAATTCCGGGTCTGATGGCGACGCGTACAATGGTTTGCAGGAAGCCGTGAATGCGGTATCCGCTGGGGGCACCGTTTGGATCCGAGGAGGGATCTATGCTCTATCTGCCCCGATTCAGATTGTAAACAAGACGGGCACAAGTACTTCCGCGAAGATCACGCTGGCGAGCTATGACTCGGAACAGGTGACTCTCAATGGTTCTAGTATACCGTATTCTGAGTATGCTGGCGTGCTCTCTATATCTAATTCTGATTACATCATTATCTCTGATATGACAATAACTGGTTACAGTAGCGAAGGCATTAGGGCCTCAAATGCTGCCTACCTTGAGGTTGACAATGTAGTCATTACTGGGCACGGCCGCAACGGCATACACGCTATTACCTCTGATTATGTGAAAATTGCCGAATCAGTGATCTCTGGGAATGGTAGTGCTGGCGTATATCTCTGCGGTTCGTCACATGGCACGGTGACACGCAATGAGATACATAGCAACGGTTTGGGTATCACCATAACAGGGCAAGGCACGCCGGAGGTACATGCCGGACACAATGTTGTCAGCAGCAACCTTGTCTATAACCACACGAGTATCCCAGAACACTCAGACGGAATTAATTCTTCATCCGGAGCGCACCACACTACAATTGCGGGCAACATTGTTTTCGCCTGCTACGATGATGGTATTGACTGCAGCACGAGCCAAGCCGCCCAGACAGCCCTCTCCAATCTGTACCATACAATCACAAACAACATTGTCTTTGAGATTGGGGATGCGGGCGGAGATGGCGACGGCAACGGGATAAAAGTGTCCACAAACTGTGGAGGCGGAACGCTCGTGGCTGGCAACGTTGTCTTCGGCTGCGAGCGGGCCGGCTTCGACCAGGACAAGGTGCTTGGGTATCCAGCGAATCTCTTCTACGGCAATTTGGCTTTTGGCTGTACGCGATATGGATTATTTATGGATGCACCCTCCTTACCACAGGATGAGGATGCTGTTCTATATAACAATCTCGCGTATGGCAATGAGACCTTGGATTTGCGAGTATCCAACAATCTGGCTGTTCAGAAGTGCGACTACAACTTCTGGGCTGACGCAGGTTTCGTAGAAAACATGGATGAGCATTCGTTATCTGGAGACCCGTTGTTGAATGATCCGGATCTGGTTATCAACATTGTGTTTGAGTCCGGTTGGAGCATTGATCAGAAGCTGGGATATATCAGGGACCAAGTAAGACACAAGTTCCGCCTGCGGCCCGGAAGCCAAGCGACAGACAGTGGTATGGTTATCCCAGGGTACCACAACGCTAGCGCGGGAGACGAGGCTGGCGACGGGCAGGTATGGTATGGAAGTGCTCCCGACATCGGAGCATTCGAAGTTGTCCTTGCGGCTATCGCTGATGTGTCGGTTCATAGCACGAGCCGGAACTCAGTGACCATTGCCTGGACTCCGCCGGACCAGGAGGTCTACCGGAGACCGACGTACTACGACATCAGATATGCCACAGAGCTCCTGGATGAATCGAGTTGGGCTGCCGCGACCCGGGCTCAGGGCCAACCGTTGCCTGGGGATTCCGGTGGTCAGCAGTCCTTCACGTTGACTGGCTTGAGTCCTGCCATAACATACTATGTTGCCATCGAGACAAGAGACGAATTGGGGAACCGCTCGTGGTTGTCAAACGTGGTCTCAGGGACGACTACCACGAGTGGGAACCGTGCTCCAGTATTTGAGCCGATTGGTGACAAATCGGTCTTTGAAACGCAGACGCTCACCTTCACGGTGGGGGCCACGGACGCCGATGGCGACACGCTGACGTATTCGGCGAGCGGGCTTCCGACGGGCGCCAGTTTCACGCCGGCGACGCGGGTGTTCACGTGGACGCCGACGAACACACAGAGCGGCACGCACTGGGTTACGTTCGGCGTCACCGATGGCCAGATTCCCGTCACGCAGACGATTGCCATCACCGTCGCCGAGGTGGTCAACAACGCACCGGTCCTTGCGGCCATCGGCAACAAGAATGTGAATGAGGGCTCTCTGTTGAGTTTCTCGGTCAGCGGCACGGATTCCGACGGGCACAGCCTGACCTACTCCGCGACAGGCCTTCCGTCGGGCGCCAACTTCACGGGCCAGACGTTCACCTGGGTGCCGACGTACGAGCAGGCCGGCACCTATTCCGTGACGTTCAGGGTCAGCGACGGCGAGCTGACGGATTCCGAACCGATCACGATCACGGTGGCCAACGTCACGCCGGACCTCACCGCTCCGACGACGGCGGCAAGCTATCCGGCGGTGGATGCGATTCAGGTCCCGCTGAATCCGGTCATCAGCTTGACGGTTTCGGACGCCGGACAAGGCGTCGACGCCGGCACCGTGACGATTCGCGTCAACGATCAACTTGTCTATTCGGGCAACGCGGCGAGCTACCAGAGCGTCTACGGCGTCTGCAGCCGCACGGGGACGCAGGCCAGCTACCGCTACGCCTACCAGCCGGCCGAGGCGTTCCGTTTTGACGAGCAGGTATCGGTCCGCGTCACGGCATCGGACCTGGCCGGCAACGCCATGACGCCGTACAATTGTTCGTTCACCACGGAGATGCGGGTCTTCGGCGACAACCGCCCGGCCAGTTGGGCCCCGGACGACGCCGACAAGACCAGTCCGGCGACGGTTTGCGACAGCGCCGGCAATATCTGGCTCGCATACCACGCGGGCGAGGCCGGTCAGAGAGACATCTACGTCAGCAAACTGACCCTGGGCAGCGCCAATTTCGCCGGTCCCATCCAGCTGACTACCCACAGCAGCGACCAGTGCTTTCCCGCCATTGCGATCGGAACCGACGACACCCTGTACGTTGTGTGGCAGGACCGCCGACGAGGAAACTGGGACATCTACATCCGCACCTCCGGCGACGGCCTGACCTGGGCGGCGGAAACGCGAATCACCGATTCCGACGACAACCAGATTCGCCCTGCGATCGCCGTCGATTCGCAATCGCCCAATCGCGCCTGCGTCACCTGGCAGGACGACGGCGCGGGCAATCAGGACATCTACGTCGGTGTATCGAACAACGCGTTCTCGACCAAGACGATCACGCAGGTCACCACGAACGCCTCCGATCAGACGGATCCCGCGATAGCGGTCGACGCGTCGAATACCGTGTATCTGGTCTGGGCTGACGGCCGCAATGGAACGAACGATGTCTACGGCGCCGCATCCAACAGCGGTCCCTGGACGAATGTGGCTGTGGCAACCGGGGCGGGCAGCCAGTCGGCTCCCGTCGTTGCGACGGAGGCGGCCGGGACGGTCCTCCATTTTGCGTGGGTCGATGATGCGGGGACGGACGCGACGATCCGCTATGCGTCCTCAGACGGGATGCCCGGCAGCCCTTTGGCCGGGACGAACGTCGTGGATGACACCTCCGGGGCCGACCAGATGGCGCCCTCGATCGCCACAGTCGGCAGCGCCGGCGAGAGCCTGCAGGTCTTCCTGTGCTGGACGGACGAGAGAAACGTCAACGCAAACGGCCGCGACACGGACTTGTATTTCGTCGATGTGTCGGCGGGCCAGGGGACGAACGTCCTCGTGGGCGACGGCGGAACCGGGTCGGACCAGAGCGAGCCGGCGGTGGGGGTGGATCGCTACGGATATCCGTATGTGCTCTGGACGGACAGCCGCAACGTCGCGAAGTACGTCTACTACGCCGGCAGCACGTACATGGCGCCGGACCTGCTCGAATCCGAGTTGGTGACCGCCTCGACCGGCAGGACTATCGGCGTCGTGCCGCCCACCTCGCTGAACGATGTCTCCGTGGTGATTCCCGCCGGGGCGTGCCCGCACGACGTCACGATCACCATCGCGCGACTGCTCAATCCGCAGTCCATCCTGTCGTCAAACGTGCTGGCCTTCGACTTCGGGCCGAGCGGCCTTCAGTTCAACCAGCCGGTGACGGTGACCATTCCTTATCCGGCGGCCGACTACAGCGGCGGCACCCCCGTGCCGTGCTGGTACGTCTCTGAGACCGGCACACTCAGCCAGCAGGACATCACCGACGTTCAGATCCTGGACCTGAGCGATACGCTTAAGGCGTTGCGATTCCGCACGACTCACTTTACGTCGTACTATCTGCTCGAGTCTTTCGTCGATGACGACGGCGATGGTACGTGGGATGGCGACGACGGCGGCGACAGCAGCGGCGGGGGAGGAGGCGGAGGCGGCGGCTGCGCGCTTTCCCATGCATCCCGCGAAAGCGTCATCGCATTCCTCCTTCCCTACGTCGCATTAGCGTTGTATATGAGCGTTCTCCGATGGAGAGACCACAAGCGCATTCGGTTGTACAAATAACAACAGCAATTGTTGTATTTACCTTATGATGTGGTTCCATCTGGCACGGATGACTACGTCCCAGCGGAAGCAGTACACACGATCCTCCACATATCCTGTCCTGCGACTTTCGTCTGATAGCAGGGTATCTTCTGTCTGCAGCGCGACCATGGAGATGACGCAAGAGGAACGGATATGAACAGACTGACCGGGACGATTCTGTGGAATCGGACGAACGAGACTACTGTCGCTGAGGACACGAAGTTCTCTCATTCTCATCTGGAACTCGTGGCAGAACGAACAAATGTGTTCGCCTTCGACGAGGCAGGATACCACTACAATGCTGCCACAGGTGTTCTGGTGTCCATCATGGGTTACGTCACCAATATCTATGATCTGCGTGACCGCTATGGAATTGACTCTAGCCGCGACGTAGAAATCGTGGAGAGGCTGTATTCAACCGTCGCAGACAGAAGCATAATGGCTCTTCTGGACGTCATGGACGGGGTCTTCTTTGTGCTGGTTTACGACGATCCGCAAGAACGGGCCCATCTCGCGCAGTCGGAATTTGGCTGTCCTTTGCCTGTCTACTATACGAATACTCCTGAAGGACTCGTCTTTAGCACAAGTATGAAGCTCCTTCTTCAGAAAACGGGGATAAAGAGGAGATTTCACAGACCAGCTGTAAAGGACTTCATGTCCTATGGCGAGATCGTGTCCGATGAGAACACTATAGTTGAAGGAGTCAAGAAGCTTGTTACTCAACGGAACCTGATCGTCGATGTTCCATCCAGGAAGATGCGCTACGAGTCATTTCGCGGCCGGGACGGAGGCGTGACCAGAGAAGAAGCGGAAGCGCGCCTCATCTACTCCGTCGGCAACACTGTCACGAAGTTATCCAGGCAACTGAGAAGCCATGACCGCTTTCTAACGCTGACCGCAGGCTGGGACAGCAACCTGATATTGTCCTTCTTGTACGGGGACGGCGCGCCCCGCATCAACGCGGTTACAATCAATGGCGGCGGGACTACAAACGAAGTCCCTTCGGTTGAACATGTGTTGCGGTTCTACTCGTCAGACAGAGTCAAGCATCTGACTGAGACGATGGATAGCTCGCTCTTTGACTTCATGCCCAATGTGGTTTGGATCTATGAAGGGTACATGGTTCAGTGTGGGATGCTACTCCGATATGCGTTGGCAAGGCTCATTGGCGGCGCCGGCGGCAACGCGGTCTTTCTTGGATCCGGCGCCGATCCGATCTTGAACACAGAGATGGGGCCCGGAGGCAACAGGGTGTATGAGCCGTACGCTGATACTGTGAGTCTTGGCTCGCTGAGTGAAGTGAAGCGAACCGTTCGGAACATGTGCAAGAGCGGCCTAATAGGGGATTTGTACTTCGCCGTGAAGGGCGAGACAGGGGAACAGTGGATGCGGCGGAAGTCTCTGCGCGCTGGTTTCCGAGAAAGGTACAACACGCAGATAGACTACAACATGAAGATGCACGAGCTCATGCTGAACAGCTTCGGCATCCAAGGATTGTATCCCTTCATGAACAGAGATACAGCTCAGTGTGCGAGACCCCTTCGTCCGTGGAACGACAGCAAGTCCCTGTATAAAGAAAAGGCCAGAGAGTACTTGGGCCCCGACATCTCTCGTGTGCTGAAAAAGAGTGGATCTGTTGTCGATACGGAGAGTCTCTTTGACGCGAATCGACACTGGTTTGCAGAGATGACTTCCGGCGAATTCATCAGAGAGGTTCTCACGCCCCGACAGGTCAGCAGGATTCGAGCCAACCCTGCCGATTATCCGAGTTCCCTGCTCAGGGTTCTGTACCTCTGCCTCTTTGAGAGGCTCATTCTGTCTGGTGACTTTGACGACCAGTTCGGCAAGGCCCACGTGGCTGCGTCGTTGGCAGCTGTATTCGGCCAACGAACATGGAGTTGAGTGTAGCTTGTAGGTTCTTCACGCACCTTTGCATTACTGGAGATTCATTGGGCTTGAGTTCAGCTCGGGAATAGGCTGAGAGAGAAGAAGGTGGAAAAGCAAGATGGAACAGGTTACACAGCAAATAAGACATGGCGAAGTTGTTGTGAAGGAGGTCCCCTGGCCTTGGGTAGGACCTGGAATGGTCTTGGTTCGCAATCACTATTCGCTGATCAGTGCCGGGACAGAGGCATCGAAGGTCAAGACGGCTCGAAAGAGCCTGATCGGCAAGGCCAAGGAGCGTCCGCAGCAGGTCAAGCAGGTGCTGGATTCTCTCCGGACCAAGGGGCCGGTGCAGACCTACCGCGCGGTAATGAAGAAGCTCGATGCGTATTCCCCCTTGGGCTACAGTTCGGCCGGTGAAGTGATTGAGGTCGGCGCGGACGTCGAAGACATCCATGTAGGGGACCGGGTGGCTTGCGCGGGTGCCGACTACGCCAACCACGCGGAGATCGTTTGTGTGCCGCGGAATCTGTGCGTGAGACTCCCAGACAATGCGAACTTGCGAAACGCCAGCTATAGTGCGGTCGGGGCGATTGCCTTGCAGGGCATCAGGCAGGCGGATCTGAGGCTGGGGGAAAGCTGTGCCGTGATCGGGCTGGGACTGCTGGGGCAATTGACCTGTCTAATGCTGCGTGCCAGCGGAGTTCGGACTTTCGGGATCGACATTGATGCCGGTGTCGTCGAGATCGCCTCGACGCATTGCTGCGACAGGGCGTGGCCTCGTCAGACCCCGGGGTTGTCATCCATTGTCGCGAATGAGACGGGCGGACTGGGGGTCGATGCTGTGATCATCACGGCAGGGACGTCCAGTTCCGATCCGATCAACTGCTCTGGTGAACTGGCACGCCGGCGAGGCCGAGTCGTTGTAGTCGGGGCCGTGCCCACGGGATTCGATCGCGAACCACACTGGTACAAGAAAGAACTGGAACTACGGATGTCGTGCTCGTATGGTCCGGGACGGTACGATCTGGCCTATGAGAATAGGGGACTGGAGTATCCCGCCGCCTACGTTCGCTGGACCGAGAACCGCAATATGCAGGCTTTTCAAGACCTCCTGCATTCCGGACGTATCGACATCAATTATCTCACCACGCACGAATTCCCGCTCGAAGAGGCCGCCAAAGCCTACGATTTGATCCTAAATCATTCCGAACCCTTCTTGGGCATCATGCTTGCATACGATGTCACCAAGCCCTTGAGGAGAGAGCCTGTTCGTACGGGCGCATTCCGGCCCGTGGGCAAGGTGAACCTGGCCTTCATCGGCGCGGGCAGCTATGCACAAGGGAACCTGCTTCCCAACATACCCAGGCACGATACCGATGTTACCTGTAAGGCCGTGATGACTCAGTTCGGAACCACTTCTAAACGAGTGGCGGAGCGTTTTGGATTCCAGCTTTGCACTGACTCGGACGACGACATCCTGGAAGATCCGGACATCAATGCCGTTTTCATCACGACCCGTCACGATACGCACGGGCAGTACGTTAAGCGATGCCTGGAGGCCGATAAACATGTCTTCGTGGAGAAGCCCCTTTGCATCAACGTGCAAGAACTCGCCGAGATACGGGAGGTCTGCATTGCCCATCGACATCGCCAACTGGCGGTGGGTTTCAACCGGCGGTTCGCGCCGTTGGCAACGGAGTTGAAGAGTCGGCTCTCGGGAGGTCCTCTCGCGATGCTCTACCGAGTCAATGCCGGGACCATTCCAAGCGACACCTGGATTCAGGACAAGCAGATCGGCGGAGGACGCATCCTGGGCGAGGTGTGCCACTTCGTCGATTTCCTCGCCTGGATGTGTGGTTCGGTCCCGGTGGAGGTCTTCGCCCATGCGTTGCCCGATCCACAAGGCCTCAATGATACCGTGTCCATAAACTTGTCCTTTGCCGACGGTTCGGTCGGGACCGTCAGTTACTTCGCAAACGGTGCCAAGGAGCTGCCCAAGGAGTATATCGAGGTCTTCTCCTCGGGCACGACGGGGATTATCGTGGATTTCAAGGAGATGACCTTCTTTGGGAAAGGCAAGCCAATTCGCAGGCGTCTGCTCAATCAGGACAAAGGGCAGTCGCAGATGATGAAGGAATTCCTTCGCCAGCTTCGTCAAGGGGAGGGGCCGCTGATAGCCCCCGATGATATCTTCGCCGTGACCGAAGCCTGTTTCGGTGTTCTGGATTCCATTCGCACACGGAAGGCCGTAAAGATCGGATAGGCATCGGCCTTTTCTGGTGATGCCCGGCACGCTACGACGTCTGTGAAACGAAGAACCACAGTCACCCGTATTCGATTCAAGCTCTTCGTCAAGAGGCAGATCTACGTGCCCACGTTGTGGGGGTGGGTCCTGCTGGTGGCGGCCATGGTGGGGTTGTCGCTCGGTTGCCTGTATCGTGCGTATCCGTTCCTGGCCTATGAGAATGCCCTCGACGCCGAGGTGTTCATCACCGAAGGATGGGTGCCGGACCACACGCTCGAACAGAGCTTGCCAATGCTCACCGCCGGCCCGAACCGGTTGATCCTTGCCACGGGCGGGCCGATCGGCGCGGGGTCTCACTTGTCCGCGTACAAGAGCTATGCGCAAGTGGTGGCCGCGACGCTGGTGAAGCTGGGCGTCAGCGAGGAGCAGATCGTGGTCATTCCCTACCAGGCCGTGGAAAGGGGTCGGACCTATGCGGCGGCCCTCGAAGTCCGCCAGTGGCTGCAGAAGAACCCCGGCGTCAAGCGGGCCAATCTCGTCACCACCGGTCCCCATGCCCGCAGAAGCTACCTCACATTCCGGAAGGTCCTGCCGCGCACGTTCGAATTGGGGGTCTGCGTGGTCCCTCCGCAGGAATACGACCCACAGCGCTGGTGGGCCTACAGCGAAGGATTTCGAACGGTCGTTTCCGAGGCCATCGCGTACACCCATGCCCGACTGATCGGCGTACGCTGAGCCAGTGATGCTCCAACTGACCAATCCAACCGAAGTGGACGTCACCGAGGCCCTGCACGGTCTGCTGGGCTTCGTGGAGTCGTCGGACTACGCCGGCTACGATCCCTACGATGCCCTGAACAGCCCGCTGATTCGACGGATCAGCGGCAAATCGAAATGGGCTCGAATGGCCTTCACCCAGGCGCTGCGCCGCTGCCCCGTGAACCTGCGGCCGCTGCTGGGGGTCGAAAAGGGGCACAACCCCAAGGGGATCGGCCTGTTCCTGTGGGGCTACGCCAGGCTCTTCAAGCTCTATCAGCGGGAGGAAGATTTCGACAAGATACGCTATCTGCTCGATCTGCTCGACCGGCTGAAATCGGCCGATTGCTCCGGCAACGCCTGGGGCTACAACTTCGACTGGCAGTCGCGGGCCTTCTTCCGCCCGCGCGGCGTCCCCACCATCGTCAACACGTCCTTCATCGGCCATGCCCTGCTGGACTGCTACGCGTACACGGGTCTGCAACAGGCCCTGGACCTGGCCGTCCCGATCAAGGAGTTCCTCCTGAACGACCTCCATCGGATGGCCGAGGGAGATTCGTTCTGCTTCAGCTACACTCCGGTCGACACCGACGTGGTCCACAACGCCAACATGCTGGGGGCCTCGATTCTCATCCGGCTGGCGGAACACGCTTCGGATTCCGCCTGTGAGGATGCGGCGTGGTCCAGTCTGGCGTACTCCATGCGATATCAGCAGGAGGATGGGTCGTGGTACTACGGAAACGCGCGGTCCTACCGCTGGATCGATTCGTTCCACACCGGCTTCAATCTCGAAGCTCTGCGGTACTTTCTGGATGAGAGCGACTCCGCACGCTATCGCCAGGCGTATGACAAAGGGGTCCGCTACTACGCCGATCACTTCTTCCTCGACGATGGCACGCCGAAGTACTACCACGACCGGCTTTATCCGATCGACATCCACGCGTCCGCCGAGGCGATCAGTTTCTTCTCCGCGATGGGACCGGCGTGGCGCAGTCTGACGGAGCGCGTCCTGACGTGGATGCTCCGCAACATGCGCAGTCCCCGGGGCTACTTCTACTCGCGACGAACGCGGTGCTTCACCAACCGGATTCCATACATGCGCTGGGCCCAGGCGTGGGTGTTCCACGCGCTGACGCAGTACATGCTTTGTTCCATCGGTTCTGACACGACACAAGGGCAAGTGAGATGACTGAGAAGAACACGTCCTCCTCCCGCCGGGCCACGGTGGCTGCGGCGGTGGCGGGGGGCCTGATGCTGCTGTTCGGGTTGGGCTATCGCGCCGTACAAGCGAAGATGGAGGCGCCGGTCAACACGACCCCGGTCTCGCAGGAGTCGCTGGACCGCCTGCCGCTGGAGATCGGCGGCTGGGCCGGCCGCGATAGGCCGGTTGACGCCAACATCATCGAGGCCACCGACACCGATGCGCACGTGAGCCGCCAGTACGTCTCCAACACCGGCTTCGGAGCGGTCTCGCTGTGGATCGCCTCGGGTGTGCGGGCCCGCGACCTGATGCCGCACCGTCCGGAGGTCTGCTACACCGGCAGCGGCTACACGCTGGTCAAGCACGAAGCCCCCGACCTGCCGCTCGATGACGGCGGCGTGCTGCCCTGCAACGCGATGCAATTCTCACGAGGCGTTCTGAACAGCAGCAGGGTACTCGTCCTGTACTACTATCTCGTCGACGGCCAGTACTGCCGCGACGTCTCGGAGTGGCGCTACAAACTGCTGTGGACGCGAATCGGGTACATCGCCCAGGTCCAGGTCGTCGTGGGGATCGCCGAGACCGCGCCGGCGGAAGCTGCCATGCGTTCGGCGGGCGATTTCGCCGTCCGATCGGCGCCCCTGATTGCGGCGTTGTTCCACGGCCCGGAGCCGACCGCCGGCGCAAACTGACACAACAGACCTCTCGACATACAGGGGAAACGAACGTGGTGGAACGCATAATTCGACGCAGGGCGGCTGTGGCACGATCCGAAGAGGGTCTGTTGTCCGAGACCGCCGCCAGGCTGATTCCGGTCGTGGCGCTTCTGACGCTGCTGACCGGCTGGGCCTACTGGCCAACCATGGTGGACCTGTTCAAGGAGTGGCAACGGGACGACGACTACTCGGCCGGGCAGCTTGTGCCGCTGGTGGCCGTCTTCTTCGTCTGGGTCGCTCGCAAGCGCCTGGCCGGCTTGACGTTGCGGCCCTGCTGGGCGGGCGGGCTGGCCCTGCTGCTCCTGGCGCAGGCGGCCCGGGCCTATGGCGTGCTGTTCGTGTTCGAGTCGGCCGACCGCTACTCGCTCGTGCTGACCATCGTGGCGCTGGTCCTGTTGGTGGCCGGGACCGAGGTTTTCTGGCGGGTCAAATGGATTCTGCTGTTCCTGTTCCTGATGGTCCCTCTGCCCGGCCGCATCCACAACCTCATCAACGGCCCCCTCCAGAGCTTCGCCTCCACAGCCTCGGTGTTCGTCCTGGAGGCGTTCGGCGTCCGCGTCAGCCAGCAGGGCAACGTCGTCACGCTCGATGGGCGGATCCCCATGGCGGTCGCCGAGGCGTGCAGCGGCCTCCGCATGCTCACCGCCTTCATCATAGTCGCCGCCTTCATCGCCTACATGGTCAAACGCCCGACATGGCAGAAGACCGTCCTGGTGCTATCGAGCATCCCCGTCGCCGTACTGTGCAATGTGCTCCGGCTCGTCGCCACCGCGGTCCTTTTCCTGCACGCCAGCACGGAAACAGCCGAAAAATTCTTTCACGATTTCGCCGGCCTGGTGATGATGCCGGCCGCCGTCATGCTCATGTTCGGCCAGCTCTGGCTCCTGGCCGCCATCACCAAGACCGAAGAAAAGCCCAAAAAGGCGGTCATTATAGGACGACAGAAGGTCCGCGCCACGTAGGCCGGATGCTCTTAGGCTTACCTATCTTGCCATCTATAATTCACTTGATCTTGCCCATTCTTTCATGTAGAATGTATTCGGGTGTGGTTTTGTGCGCCCTCAATAGAGGCACTGAAAAGGTCAATTGAATGAGGAAGGCAGGCAGGGTTATGGTGAAGAGAGCGATTTTGGCAGTGGTCGTGGCGTCCATGTTGGTGGTGCCGGCATTTGCAGACATGAAGGTCAGAATCCACAACGGCGTTGGGACCACCAGTGGTGGCGAATTTCGTGCTGAGGTGTTGGACAGCCCTATTGGCATCTACGACGCAGGTGATTTCATCAGCACTTTCTGCCTCGAACTCGTCGAGACCGTCTCGATTGACGGCGAGTACTGGGTAACTCTCAGCGACAGAGCGGTGCAGGGTGGGGTAGGCCCGGCGGGAGATCCGCTCGACGACCAGAGCAGGGTGATTTACAACTGCTGGCTGGATGAGCTGGAGCACACAAAGGGCAATGCGGACCTGGTCCAGAATGCCCTCTGGTATCAAGAAGGAGAAGGGGGATCATCGAACTATCTGAATAGCATCCCGGGCAGCGCCGCCGATGTCATGGTGATGAACCTGTGGACTGTGGCTGCGGGCGAGGGCTTCGCCCAAGACATGCTGGTTCGCGTCGCTCCGGTTCCCGTTCCTGGGGCGGTGTTGCTGGGTGTTCTGGGCCTGGGTGTGGCGAGCGCTCGGCTGCGAAGACGCAGTTCGAAGTAATCTGTCGCCGTAAGTCCTTTTCAGACAACGAATAACACTGAGCTTGACCCCTTCCGGCGTCCGTGCGACGGCGGAAGGGGGGCTTTGTAGAAAAAATCGTCAAAATCAGCGAACTGGCCCTTGACAAACTGGGTAAGTCGTGGTACAGTACGGCTGGTTATATAGTTCACGGAGTGAAGGGTTGATGATCTCATGGTCGAGGTGAAAAGGACAATCCTTGCGGTTGCGGCGGTCCTCGTCGTAGCCGCTGCTGTGCGCGCCGACGTCACACCGGCCTCGGCGGATGCAGCGCACAGTCTCGACCAGGCGGGCTGCCATGAAGTCCTGCTGTTCGGCTTTGCCGACCGGGCGGATCCCGTGGGCAACGTGGCCTGCCCGACGGTGCACGTGGCGGACGAAGAGACCGCCGAGTCGCCTGAGGCCATCGCCCTGAAGGACGGCCGCAGCAGCCTCGACTTCTGCCTCTACGCCCTGATCGGGCTGGGCATGTGCCGCTCGGGCCACTGGGTCCGGCGGTGCTCCTTCGGTTTCATCCCTGAATGGTACCACAGCGGTGCTCCGCAGCAGATTGGCCACAGCCATGCTGTGGGGCCCGATGCGTTTTGTCATGCGGCGGTCTGCTTCGTCCAGCCGGACGATGCGCCCGACCGCCTCATGCCCCTCTACCGCGCCGGGACCATCCCGATCCTGGTGCGCACCTCGCAGTTCATCTCCGATGTACTTGCCTCCCGGGCACCTCCGAGCTTGTCATGAGCACTGATGGCCTGCCCTGGTTTTCTACGGGCAGGGCCGTCACAGACTTCGCCCTTCCGACCGTGCGGACGGAGGGGAAATTGACTTTGACAAGCTTTCACAGGAAAAGGAGCAAGTACAATGAAGAAGTACAGTATCGCAGTCCTCATCGCCGCGCTGATCGCCCTGACCGCCGGTTCGGCTTCCGCCGACTTGATGGCTGTGGGAGCAGCGGAAGTGTCGAACTCGTGGACACAGCAGTTCAACGTCAACGACACGTGGATGTTCTTTTCTGCCGAAACCAGTTGGGCCGACAATTTCGATGCCATGACAATCAACATGACGCAGGGGGAACTGGAGGACCCGGCACTGACCGATGCCTCCCCCGCGTTCTCTACTATTGATTACACTAACGCTGACTATGACGTTGTGGCATATGGCTGGAATATGCAGGACGTCGATTTCACTCTCCATTTTGAGGGTTTCATGAATGATCCCGTAGCCTTCGATCTGAAAGTGTACGACTTCAGTGGCGGCCCCTTCGGTGGGGGTGGCTACTATGCTAGTGGCTGGGCTACGGCTAGCTGGAATGGTACCGACTGGACAATCGTGGACAATTCGATGTGGTTAGACCAATGTGGTGATCCGATAGGACTCCAGGTTCCGGTTCCGGGTGCGGTGCTGCTGGGCATGCTCGGGTTGAGCGTTGCCGGCGCCCGACTTCGTAAGAACAGATAGTTCAAGAGGCAGCCCCTTTGTGGGTGGAGGATACACTGATGAAAAGAACGATGATACTTGTAGCTCTGAGCGCCGTCCTGGCCCTCAACGCCGCAGCCCTGGCTGGTCCCGGTGGCCCTCCAGGAACAGCTTTGCAGGACGTACTGAACGATATTACCGTCAGCTCTACGGGAAGCGATCCGGGAGACACTTGGCTTCCCGGTGACCCTACTTCCACGGGCTCGATCAACAGTTCAGTGATTGTTGATAGCCCTTTGTACTATGTCGACGACGACCTGGATACTCTGTGGGAAATCGGAGGCACGGGGGCTTCGTTTCAGACCGTCATTGTCGAACTCGCGACTTTTGCGTCCGGCAACCGGTTCGGAATCTACGATCCCGTGACGATGACCAGATTCGAACTGTTCGGCGGGAGCGCCGGTAGTGGAAACAGCGTCCTGCTGAGCATCGATCCAGTTACTGGAGGTATATATCTGGGTAGCCCCGCCGTGTATCAGGGAGTGAACTTCTCGGGAAATCTGTTCGGATTCTATCTGGATTCCACGCTGACCTCTGCAGGGGCAGACAATACAGTGAACGGCGGCGGTCTGTTCTATAGCAACACGTTGCTCAATCCCGATAAACTCGACCATATGTATGCATATCAGGGCGGGTACGGCGACTACGTGAAGCTGCCGAATGCTTACAACGAGTCAGGTTACACCGTTGGCCCATGGGTCGCCAACGAGTACGTATTGGCGTTTGAAGATTTGCGTGGCGACTACTCTGACTGGGATTACACGGACTTCGTCGTGATGGTCGAGTCGGTCAATCCCGTTCCGGTTCCTGGGGCGGTGCTGCTGGGTGTGCTCGGGTTGAGCGTGGCCGGCGCGCGGCTGCGGAGGCGGCAGTCGTAAGGGAGCAAGCCTGGGAACAGGCACAGTTTTGCAGTGAATTAGTCTCTTGGCGGCCGGCAAGGTCCTTTATCGGGTCTTGCCGGCCGTTTTCTTTACGCCGGCCGGGGCCGGGCCGGCGCGCCATGCAGTCGCACTCCTATAATCAGGCCCGCTCCAGCCTCGGTGGAGCGGTTCCTGGTCTCGTCCGGCGGACGCCGCCGCCAGACCGAGCCTTCGGCCGCATGTCCCCGTGACAAAAACCTCCGCGACGCTAACGGCTGCCATGCCCGCAGTCGATAACTACAGCGTAGGTGCAAAACGGCGATAAGTCCGCAATCCTGTATCGATTGAGAGAGCCTATCATGCGTCATGCGAACCGCAGTGCGAAGGTCAACGTCAAGGTGCTGGTCATTGTGATCGTGGTCACCGTGGCCCTGGGGGTCTCGCTGGTGGTGGCCCGTCAGGTGCGCCGCAATATCCTGTCGAAGATGGACTTCGAGGCCGGGACCGCCGCCTTCGAGAAGGGCGACTGGGTCAACGCCTACAAGCACCTTCAGGAGTACCTTGGCCGCAATCCCGATGACGTCGAGATCCTCAAGAAGTACGCCCAGGCGAGGCTGTCGGTCCGCCCGCTGGAGCCGGCTCACCTCGGGGCAGCGGTCGGCGCGTACCGCCGCGTGATCCAGCTCGACCCGCTCGACACGGTCCCCTACGAGAAGCTGGCGACGATCTACGCCGCCAGGGGCGCCGCCGAGGAGTTGGTCTACATCGCCGGCAAGCGGCTGGAGCACGAGCCGAACGACGTCAAAGCGTCCCTCTGGCAGAGTCAGGCGCTGGTGGGTCTGAACCGGCTGCCGGAAGCGCGCGACACGCTCGCCGGGCTGCTCGAACGACTCGAATCCGACCCGCAGGAGCACATCGAGTACATCCGGGCCTGCGCGCAGATGAGCGGCCTGGAGATCGCCGGCGGCACGCCGGAGGCCACGACTGCCGCGCTGGGCTGGCTGAACAAGGCGGTGGATCGTTTCCCGCAATCGGCGGAGGCCCTGGCATCCCGCGCGCGCTTCTATCGCCTTGCGAACGTCCCCGGCGTCAACGGCGCCGAGCGGCAGGAACTGGCCCGAAAGGACCTGCTCGCGGCCGATGAACACGGCACCGACGACCCGAGGGTCCGCCTGTTTCTGGCGCGCGAGTGGATGGCCCACGGCGAGTATGACAAGGTCGCGGCCGAACTGGAGGCGGCCGACCGCCTGCCCGAGGCGGCCATCGCGGAACGCTACTTCGATCCCGACACGTGGGTGGTCGACCGCTACGACGTGGCCTCCGAGCTGGCGATGCGGAACGGAACTCACGCCGAAGGCGCGGCGATGACCGATGCGGTTTTCGAGAAGCTCGAATCCAAGGGGCACCGGCTCGCCATGTATCCCAACGCCGTCCGACTGTGCGTAGGCGCCGGCGGCGAGGACAACATCGCCAAGGCCGCGGCGTATCTGAAGGAGTACGAAGACGCGTTGTACGCCCGCCAGAGGGCGGGTGAGGCGAAGGCCGAGCTGGCGTTCCTCAAGGCCTTGGTCGCCCGGGCCAAGGGCGACTCCTATACGGTGATCGAGTCGCTCCAGCCGCTGGTGTCCACGGGGACCGCAGCGCCGGAATTCCTGCGACTGCTGGCGGAGGCGTTTGCGCGAACCGACCAGACCCGGCGGGCCGTCGACGCGATGCGCCGCTACCTCGCCGACCGGCCGCGTGACTTGGGCGTAGTGGTGCAGTTGACGAGAAACTACCTGAGGTTGCAGGATTGGACGGGGGCCTTCGAGACGGCCCAACAGGGCGGCCGTTTCTATCCCGACGACATCGATCTGAACGTGCTGCGGATCGAGGCGGGCACGCACATCGCCGTTCAGCAGCAAGGCTCGCCGGATCTCGCGAGGCTGCGGGAGCTTGAGGCGGAACTGGCCGGTCTGCGCAAGGACGAGAAGAATGCCCGCCGGATCGATATTCGAGTGCTCCAAGCGGTGATCGGGAATTACCTGGCCCAGAGCGAAACGGATGCGGCGGCCAGAGAACAGAAGCTCGCGGAGGTCGAGCAGCAGTTGCGCCTCGCGATGGAGGAATGCGACAGTCCTCTGCCTGCGGCGATGCAGCTCGTCCGGCTGTACTTCCAGCAGAAGCAGACGGACAAGGCGCTCCAGGAGGGCCGCGCAGTGTGTACCCGCCACGCGGAGCTGGCCGAACCGTGGCTGGCCCTGGCGGGGCTGCACGTGGCGGCCGGCGACCCGAATGCCGCCATCCGTTGTCTGGATGAGGCGGCGCAGAGCGTGGCTGGCGAGCCGGCAAAGCGGTCCATCGCCATCCGTCGCGCGCTGCTGGAACTGACGCGTGGCAATCGCGCCGGCGGCATCGCTATGCTGAACGACCTGGCGGCGCGCGACCCGCGCGACGTTCAGGTCCGCGCCATGCTCCTGGATCTCCGCGAGGTCCAGGCCGATCCGGCCCGAGCGGATGCGCTGGTCGCTGAACTCGAGAAGGCCGAGGGCGAAAGCGGCCTGTTGTGGCGTCTGTACCGCGCCGCGACGTGGCTGTCGCGAGACGACTGGCGAACGAAACAGCAGGGGATTGTCGATCTGCTCCAGTACTGCTGCGATGCCGATCCGGAGTGGACGGCGCCGCCGCTGTTGTTGGCGCAGTTGTACGAGAAGACCGGCGAGCTTCGGAAGGTGGAGGAGGTCTGCCGCCAGACGCTGGCGCGGAATCCCTCGGCGGTTGTCCTTGCCGACAAGCTGGTGACGCTGCTGGAGGCCCAGGGCCGTGCGATGGAGGCGGAGGCGGTCCGTCAGCAGGTGGATGCCGATCCTCGCGTCGTCAGCGCGTGGAACGTCAACGCCGCGATACGCGCCGGCGACATCTCGGACGCCGTCGACGAGCTGCGGCTGCGAATCGCGAACGACCCGCGCGACGTCCAGTCCCGCGTGGTCCTGGCCCGGCTGCTCCATGAGAAGATGAACGACGCCGACCAAGCCCTGAAGCTGCTGGACGAAGCGGAGGCGATCGCGTCGGCCTCGTCCACGACGGTCATGGTGCGTGCGGCCATCCTCAAGGCCCAGGGACGCGCCGAACAGGCGCAGCAGGTCGTGGATCGATACGTGGCCGGCAAGGAGGATTTCGTCGCGTACCTGATGCGCGCGAACTACCACGCCGGTCAGGAGCAGTGGTCGCAGGCGGAGGCGGACTACAGAAAGCTGACCACATTCGAGGACAAGGACCAGCAGGTGGGCGGCTACGGGCTGCTGAGCAACTTCTACGTACGCCGGGGCCGCCTGGACGACGCGATCGGCACGCTGGAAGAGGGGCTGGGCGCACACCCGAAGGACCTGACGTTGCAGCGGGCGCTGATGAAGCGGCTGCTCCAGCGAGGACAGGGGCAGGACCGCGAAAGGGCCCTGGCGATGCTCGGGGCGCTCGAAGAGGCGCTGCCGCAGGACCCCGACTTGACGAGAACCCGCGCCGTGGAACTGCTGCGGCAGGGGGACCCCCAAGGCACGTCCCTGCTGGAGAAGGTGGTGGCCCAGACACCGGCGGACGTCGGCGCCCACCTGATGCTGATCAACGCCGCGATGCAATCCGGGAAGATCGAGGCGGCGCGCACCTACTCGATTCGAGCGGTGGGCGCCAATCCCAAGGCTCCGTCGCTGCTTTCGGCGCGAGGGCGCATCGAGATCGTCCTGGGCAACGGACAGGTCGCGACGGAGATGGCGCGCCTGGCGTTGGCGGAGGACCCGAACTATGCGCCGGCTTTGGACGTGCTGTTGGACGCCGGCCTGCTGACGGAACAGGACAGCCTCCTGCAAGAGGCGATTCGATCGGCTCGCGCGATCGGCCGGGACGATCCCAACCGACTCGAGGCCATACGCCTGGTCAGCGCCAAGGCGGCGGATCGCAAGAACCCCACGCTCCTGGCGGGGGCGCAGGAGTGGATCGAATCCGAATTGGCCCAGGCTCCGTCCGATGTGCGCCTGTTGATGGCCCACGCGAATATCCTGGTGGCTTTGGGAACGCCGGAGAAAGGCATCGCCGAACTGACCGCCTATTGTCGGAGCGACGCGGGCGCAAAGGACCTTGACGCGATCGTGATGCTCGTGGATCTGCATCGTCTTGCACGCGATTTCGAGCCGGCCTATGCGTGGCTCGATCGGGCCGCGCAGGTCGCGCCGAAGAACCAGACGGTGGTGCATGCCCGATTCCTGTGCCTGGCGGCGCAGTCGCGCTGGGACGACCTGGCCGGCATCAGTGCGGCGTACATCGCCTGCGAAAACCAGGACCCGGCGATTGTGACCCGGGCGGCGGGGGTGCTGGCGTCCCTGGACACGCCGGCCCTGCGAAGCGAGGGCGTCAAGCTCTTCGAACACGCCGTGAAGACCTGGCCGACGTTGCCCGATGCCCGCCTGGGGCTCGCCTCGGCGCTCTATCGAACGGCAGACGCCGAGAAGGCCAAACAGACGTACCAGGAACTGCTCGATGCCTATCCGAACAACACGCAAGTCCTCAACGACCTGGCGTGGATCATCCAGGAGCAGGAAGGCGACTACGAGGCGGCCCTGAAGCTGGCCGACAGGGGGCTCAGTCTGGGTGGCAGCGACACAGACCGCCGGCATCTGCTCGACACCAGGGGCACAATCCTCTCGAAGATCGACCGCCTGTCCGATGCGAGGGCCGATTTCGAGGCACTGCTGAAGCTGACGGAGCCCGACACCGCGCAGAGGGCCAAGGCGCTGCTGCAACTGGGCCGGACCTGCGCGAAACTCGGCGACGTCGATTCGGCGAAGAAGCACCTGCGGGATGCGTTGGAGATCGACCGGGCGAACCCCGCGTTCACGCCCGAGGAGCGGACCGAGATCGAAGGGCTTCTCCAGTGAGGCTCTTCTCGAGTTCCGTGCAGAAACCGAATGAGTTGAAGCCGGGCGGCAGATACACCGGGCGATGCCCGATGGGGAGGCACTGACACATGAGAGTGGGCGTAGTGGGTGTCGGTTACGTCGGATTGGTGACGGCGGCGTGTCTGGCCGATTCCGGCACGGACGTGATCTGCGTCGACAGCAACGAGGAGAAGATCCGCCAGCTCCGCGAGGGCGTCATCCCGATCTATGAGCCGGGCCTGGCGGAGATCGTCAACCGGACGCGGACCACCCGCCGGCTGCAATTCACCACGTCGCTGAAAGAAGCGGTCGAGAAGTCGCTGCTGCTGTTCATCGCCGTGGGAACGCCCAGCGGCCAGGACGGTTCGGCGGACCTGTCGGCGGTGTTCAGGGTCGCCGAGGGCATCGCCGAGCACATGGACGGATACCGCATCCTCGTCGGCAAGAGCACCGTCCCGGTAGGCACGCACGCGAAGATCAGCGAGCGGGTCGCCGCGCGAACGCGCCAACCGTTCGATTACGTCAGCAATCCGGAGTTCCTCAAGGAAGGCTCCGCGATCGACGACTTCATGAAGCCCGAGCGGATCATCGTCGGCGCCCGGGACCCCAAGGTGCGGGAGATCATGCGGCACCTGTACGCGCCGTTCATGCGCCGCAAGGAGCGCATCATCTTCATGGACCCGGCCAGCGCGGAGCTGACCAAGTACGCCGCCAACTGCATGCTGGCGACCCGGATTTCGTTCATGAACGAACTGAGCGCGCTGTGCGAGGCGGTCGGCGCCGACATCGAGCTGGTGCGCGCCGGCATCGGCAGCGACGCGCGGATCGGCAACGCCTTCCTGTTCGCCGGCGCCGGCTTCGGCGGCAGTTGTTTTCCCAAGGACGTCCGCGCCCTGATCCACACAGGCCAGGAGCACGGCGTGCCGATGAACATCATCCAGGCGGTCCGGCAGGTGAACGCCGAGCAGCAGAGGCGCTTCGCGCAGAAGGTGCTCGACTACTACGTCGGCAGAGAGACCCAGACCACGCTGGCCGTGTGGGGACTGGCGTTCAAGGCGCGAACGGACGACGTCCGCGAGTCGCCGGCGATCTTCTGCGTCGAGGAATTCCTTAAGGCCGGCATGCAGGTGCAGGCCCACGATCCGGAGGCCATGGGCCCGGCGCGGCAACTCCTGGGCGAGGCCGTCATGTTCTGCCAGGACTACTACGAAGCCCTGGACGGAGCGCAGGGACTGGTGATCCTCACGGACTGGCAGCAGTTTCGCAATCCGGACTTCGAGTTCATCGCCAGGAAGCTGTCCCGTCCGGTGATCTTCGACGGGCGCAACCTCTACGATTCGGCGTACGTGCGCTCGGCCGGCATCGAATACCACTGCGTCGGCCGGCCCAACGCCTGACGCCAGCCGATTCGCCGCACCGTCCGGGATGGCTACGTGCCTTGCGGGGCCGCCGAGGAACTCTGCTCCGACGGCGACAGGGTCGAATCCGCCGCGTCGAGACGCCGCGGCTCACGGCGCTGGCCCGGCAGGGCGGGATAACCTCGCCAGCCTTCGGTCAACCCCTGAACGATGTGGAGAATCAGGACATCGTTTGTCTGCGCATCCCAGTCGCGGCGGACCACGGCGGCCGGTCCGGCCGTCCGGGTCAACGGCGACAGGGCGCCCCACAGCGCGCTTCCGACGGCGGCGACGGAGATGCCGACCTCCGGCGCGACGCGCGGCGCGGGCCAGTTGGGCATCGCCGCCCGATCCAGCAGATGGCTCAGACGCTCGGCGTCCGGGCGGACACAGGCGGCCAGGTCGGCGACGGACAAAGAATCCACCCAGACCTTGACCACCTCGAGCGTGAACAGGACGCCGAGATCGGAACTGCGGGCCTGCGGGTCCTGGAGGTGCCGGACGACGCACTGCGCCCAGGCCTTCGGTTCCAGCGCCAGATCGCGCAGAGACTGTCCGATGCGCGATCGCAACGTCTGCCGGAAGGCCTCGGCCAACTGACGGTCCCAGTCCGCCGCCAGCAGGTCGAACAGCACCTCGCGGCCCGGCGTCGCATCGGACATGCCTTGACGCAGAAGGGCCTGACGCGGGTCGAGGGTGAGCCGGTCGATCCACTGGACCATGGCGGTGACCTCGCGAATCAGATCGTTTTCGCGGGTCGGGATGCTGATGCCGCCGGCCAGCGGCTCGGGGACCTTGGGAATGCGTTCGATCAGCCGGACGCGACCGACGCGCGGTCTCAGGGCCAGCGCCGCCGCCACGCCAATCGCCACCAAGCCTGCCCCGTGGCAGCCCCATCGCAGTGAAGCATCGGTCCCGAGAGGGCTCGTCGCCCGCAGGCACAGAACCAGCCATGCCGACGCCAGGCACAACAGCCCGAACGCGCGCCACGTCCAGAACGGCGGACAAAGATGGTCGGGCGCCTCTTCGCACTTGGGCTGATCGGCGCGAACCTGAACCGGTCCGGTGAGGATCACGCTGACGCCGATGACCGCCAGCAGGGCGGCCACCCCGGATTGCAGGGCCGTGGCCACAGTCCACAGATCGGGCCAGAGCGACCACGCGACGGCGACCACGCCGCACCCCGCCAGCGCGATCGCCAGCGAGCGCATCCACAGCGGGGCACGCTTGCGGTAGGAAACGACGGGAGCCGCCTTGCCGACGTCGCATCCTTCCGGCACGACGGTCCTGCTGTGCGTGGTCCAGCCGGTGGGCTGAGTCGCCAGCACAGCCGCGGCCAGGCACAGCAGAGCCCCTCCGAGGGCGAAGACGCGTTCTTCAGAGAGCAACCCCGCCGCCAGACCGACAAAGCCCATGACCAGAAACAGCAGTCCGAATCGCCAGGCGGTCGTCCCAGCTGGGCGGCTCACGCTTGCTTGCGTCCGGGTCTGGCCGATCGGAGTGAAGCGGTCCACCCAAGCGTCTTCGGTCTTGCCGAGCCAGACTCGCATGGGTTGATACGTCTGTTCGTCCTGACGGCGAAGCACCTCGGCCGCACGGCTGCGGACTTGCTGGCGCTCGACGAGCTTCTGCCGCGTCAGCAGACATCGAAGCCGGGGTTCGGCACACTTGAGAAGATGGCTAAGGCTCGCCAGGGGCGCACGGCCGCAGATGCGTCCGACGGCGGCGCCGATCGCTTCGCAGGCATCCTTGTTACGCACCACCAACTCGTATGCGGCGGCATCCGGCTCATCGGCGTCGCTCGGGCGGGCCTGCGAGACGGCCTCGTAGATGCTCTCGATCCGTTCGACGAGCTTCTGCGCTTCTTCGTCGATATGTCGGCGACGCTCCTCGGCAAGGACCTCCTGGTACAGGCCGGCGAGGTCCTCGTGGACCAGTCGTTGCGCCGTGCGGCGGATCACCTCCGGAAGGTTCAGGTGGATCGCGCGCAGGCCGAACGATCCGCAGACGTTCAAGACACTCTCCTGCGGCGTGATGCGGCGTCTCTCGTTTTGCCGAAGGGGACCTCGGCAGGTCACCCCATGGTGAAGGAGAAACTGAGCGGCGAACTGGTCCATCTGCTCGGGCCGCTCGAACCACATGCCGCCGGCGTCACGTCCGTCGAGCAGGTAGATCTTCTGGGCGAGCAGATCGTCCTGAAGGCGGGCCGTCAGGCGGGTCCAGGCTTCGAACCAGAGATCGTCGAGTTCGCGGCCGGACGCCGCGGTCCGGCCCGTCAGCGCGACGATCGCCATGTCGTGGGCCGGATCACCTGTCCGCAGCAGCTCCATCGCGGGCAAGGCCCGGTCGACCGAGCCGGCCTCCGACAGATCGATCAGGATGTACGAGCTCATGCGGACACGGCCCGGGAGGTTCGCATCCGCCGCCGGCTCCTTCGAGTGCAGCGTGCGAATCAGCGACGCGACGGTCGCCGACAGGGACTCTTCGGACAGGCCATTCGTCTGGCTGCAGGCCGGAATGTCGAAGTCGGAAAGCCAGGTCCAGTGGCCCGCCGCGACGCGCCGTCCCGCCGGGTCCATCGACAGAAAGGCGAACGGACCCTGTACGGGCACCGTCAGGCCCCTGGCCGTTTCGGCAAACGCGGCCACCGTCTGCTCGGCGCGACACCCGACGGCGACGAACAGAATCGGCGCCGGGCCGATTCCTTTCGCTTGTGTGTCATTTCCGCTCACGAACGCTCACCAGCCTTCCATCAGCATCTCGGCTCGTTCAGAAGTTCATCACGTCGGCAACGTCCACCTCTTCCTTGAACCTCCTGAGGTCCTCGCGGCAGGCGCCGAGCACGTCCCTGGCGATCTTCTGCTCGCTTTGCGGGACCGTCTCGATGCACTGCTCGACCTGCTCGACTACGTGCTCCAGCAGCGCCAGACCCCTGCTCAAGCCTCCCTGCACCGCGTCGCAATCGGTCAAGGCGATCTCCTGGAGAATCAGATCGATCCGCGAGTTCGTGCCGCCCTGAAGCTCGGCCAGGTGAATGGAAGTGGCCGGATCGCTCAGGGAGCGCAGTTGCTGCCGCAGCCGCTCGTTCACGGTCTCGGTCATCCGGCGGAAGGAGCCCACCTTGGCGGCGCCGGCCTCGTAAATCTGTCGTTCGAGCAGGTTGCCCTGCCGGCTCGACTGGTCCCGCCATTCGGCCAGGGCGCTCTGAAAGGCGGTGTACCAGTTCTTGTCCAGCCACAGGTCGGAGAACTCGAATCCCATCCGCCGGACGTATTCGTCGGTGGCCGCGACGTACTTGCTGTAGCGGCTGATTGCCTCCAGGCAGAAACCATAGCTCAGTCGCATGAGCTGGAGCCATTCGCCGGTGTGTTGATTGCAGGCCTCGGTGACGCCCGCCTCGCGAAGGCTGACCTCCATGTTGTGCGTCAGGAGCGTCGGCACGCAAGACCCGACGACCTGCTGGGCGACGGCCACCGACAGCGGCGAGGCGTACTTGCGCGACTTGTCCAGATCGATCTTCGGCTCGGCCAGGCGCCATATCTCGCAGATGCTCCGGTAGTAGGGATGGTCGTTGATCGACTGACTTGCCGACGGCCCGTTCCGGAACAGGTCCCAGCTATGGCGCTCGATGTCGTTCAGAAAGCGCTTCATGCCCTCTGACAGTCGGGCGAGTCCTTCGGCCAGCCGATCCTCCACGACGCGGACCTCCGCCAGTTCCGTTTTCGGCTCGCGGATGGACAGGATACATGAGGTCAGGACGGGCTTGATCAGGCTCTGCCGGAAGTCTCTGGCGGCGACCGCGTCCAGCGCCTCCTCAGATTCCAGCGGCAGACACAGCGGGGTCGAGAAGAAATCCGCCTCGCGGTCGCGTCCGGCCGGACGCGGTGAGGCGGTTCCCACGTCCGTCACGGCGTCACCGTTGCCGCCGGTCTTCTCGCCCAGCGACTTGCGCTGCCATGCCAGGGCAATGACCGCGTCGAGGGACTGCTTGCGGACCCGCAAAACGCGAGCGGTGGTCTTGAGCGATTCGGTCAGGTGTTCGTGGAGCAGCGCCTCGGCCATCGGCGGCCAGCAGGCGTCGATGGTCTTGTCGATCGCCGGCACCACGTCGCTCGACGTCCAGGACAAGGCCGGCACGCGGACCGCCAGCGTTTCCATCGCGCTGCGGGCCTGCGTGAGGATGTCCGCGACCACGGCATTGATGTTGGTCGGAGCGGATGTCTGCTTGTGAGCGAGCATCGCCTCGACCGCCTCGGTCCAGGCGTCCAGGCAGGCGCCGATCTGGTTGAGCGGCTGCAACGGCTCGGCGTTGAAGAAATCCTCTTCGATCATCTCGTCCACCGCCGCGAGCAGCGCTTCGATGGGCTTGTGCGGAGCGACAAGTTTCTCCGCCTCCTTTCGCGCCAGCGGAACGAGCGAGACCTCCAGGTGACGGCGGAGACTGGCGAGCACGCTGGAGACGACCTCCGGCGATGTCCCCTTGCCGGACGGCTCCCAGGGGAAAGAGATCGTCGGTGGGACAAGCTCTTTCGCCGAAGGGGCGAATCCGGCGCTGTTGGCGATTCGCTGCTGCACCTGTCGGCGATAGTGGGGCCGCCCGTTGTTCTGGCCGGCGTTGAGGTTCTCCAGGTCGGCCAGGACGCGCGACTGAATGTTGTGTGTTCGGTGTCCCGGCACGCCGCACCAGAAACCGTAGCTCGAAAAGCACTGCCGATGGTTGTTCACCGGGTCACGCTGCGGCAGAATCTCCGCCAGTTTGTTATTGGCGTCCGAGCGCACCTGCTGGCTCAGCGGCTCGACCGTCAGCGCCCGCAGCGCGCGAGCGATCAGCCGGACCAGGTGCTTGCGGTCGCCGCTGCCCATGTCGACCTGGCCGTTGAGCAGGTAGAGGAAGTTGAACGGTCCCGTGTCCCGCCGGAAGCAGTCCTCTCCGCTGCGGTCCGTGCGGTAACGGACGCGGATGTCCGAACGCCGTTCGTCGCTGAGAAACTCGATCTGGTCCAGCGTTGCACACGCGGTCGCTTCGAGCTTCGGCCGCAGCATCGGGTCAATGCGAAAGGCATCGGGCAGCAGCAGGTGGCCGACGATCTCCGCCGGCTTCGGAAACGACTCCCGCGACCACCATCGCAGGTTGTACGCCATGTCGATGAGCATGCCGGCGCCGGTCCCGCCGCACACGCTGCTGGCGATGTGGACCACCGGCGCGCCGTCGGAGGCCAGAACGAAGGGGCCTCCGTTCTCGTCCAGAGGCTGTTGCGTGCTCGTGCGAAGGCTGCTGAACCGCGTGGCCGCCGCCTCGTGGATGATGCTCTCGCGCAGCTCGAAGAACACCAGCCGGCCGAGGCGCGGAATGCCCTGGCAGCCGTAATCGGCGAAGGTGGCGTCCTCGCGGAAGCCGCGCATCCAGTCCAGGTGCGGATGGAACTCCGGGAAGCTCGCGTTGTCCCGCACGACCTCGCCGACGTCGAGATAGTGAAACAGGTTGATGAAGTCCGACAGGATGCCCTCGGGCGGGCCGCCGTCGTCGGAGGCGTCGGTGTCGAGCTTCAGGAAGCGGATGAACGGCGGTACGGTGCCCAGCAGCTCGCGAATGTAGTGCTCGACCCACTGGCAGACGAGCACCCCGGTGCCCCCCAGACCGACGATCAACGTCGGGCGTACGATGATAGGACTGTCACTCAGTCGCATGGTCTGTTTCCTCGCGTCTTCTTCGGCGACTTTCAATTGTCATTGGCGTTCATACACCCATTTGTGACTCGACCGTCTCGACCGGGCTGGGCGGCTCACCGTTTCGGATTCGCACGCTGACCCGTATCGATCGGGCGGTTCCGTCCATCTGATAGGGCAGGTCCAGGCTGATCGACGCGGCCTGTCCCGGATTCGGGATTGGGATCGCGCCGGTCTGGCCCGACCACACCCGGCCTCGCCTGGCCAACGGCCCCGTCCAGACGCACAGCAGCCCTTTCTCCACGTGCCGGGCGCCGGCGCCGATTCGCGGCGTGATCAGCGCCCACGCCCACCGTCGCGGACAGACCGCACGCCGGAGCACGACGCCCGCCGAGGCGATTACGGCAACCAGCGGCCCAAAGCCGGCGGCCTTCGACCGGCTCATCGCGTGCGCAACGTGCAGGTCGATGTCGGTCCGCAGAGGCGTCTCCCGCAGGTCGATGACCACGGGGCTGTGGAACGATACAGGTTCGACGGTGGCGATATTCTCCGCGAGCCGGACATCCAGACCGAGCCGGCCGGGACGAGGAGCCAGCAGCTTCAGCACGAACACCGCCGCCAGCAGCACCGCCGCGCCCAGCAGCGCCCACCAGCACCACGGCGTGACCTTGGGGGTCGCGATCGTCACGAACGTGACGTCGGTCCATTCGGAGATCTGCATCCCCTCGCCAGACCCCGGCATCGCATAGGTCGCGCAGCCGACGACGGCATATCGGTGCGTCGTCGCGGGTCTGGGCCAGCCCCAGAAGCCCCGATGGCCCAGTCGGGGGAGAATCCTCACCGCGGGTTCCGCCTTGCTGCCTTCCACGCTGAACGCCTGGGTTGAGGGGCTTTTCGTTTTCAACTCCTGTATGAGCTGCGAAGACGGCGGCTGGCCGGGCGCATCGCGGTCGCGGGCCGGCCACAGGTAGACGGTCGTTGGGCCTTGGGACCACTGGCCCGTCAGTTCCGGCGCTGCGCGGAAGACGGGCCTGGCCCACAGCGCCGTCGAACCGTTGAAATCGATACGCCCTGCGGCCGACTCGATCTCAGCGCCGGTCCGATTGCCCCGAAAGGCCAGCCGCTCCAGCACCGGCGGCAGAACGCGCACGTTCGGATGCTCCCAGCGAACCAGCTCCTGGCCCTGGGACGACAGTCGGAACTGCACGCTGCCGCTGGCGGGGTCCTCCAGCGGGGCCAGCAGCTCCGGGCTTTTCAACGAGAGCGGCACGGCCTCGTCGGCGCCCGATTCGATCGCGTGAACGCTTCCTTCCTGCCAGACGGGCCGGGCCGAGGGCAACTGGAATTCGAAGGCCATCGCGGCAACCTGCGGCGCGCCGGCGCTCTCCTTGTGGACAGTGACACGGTATTCGAACGGCCATTGCCGCACGCCGGGTGTGATCCACGCCGCCGGCGCCAGGACCGGGACGACTTCGTGCGGCTGGATCGACAGCAGCACGGGCGTCGTCAGGCTGGCGACGATCTGGCCGGATTGCGGATCACGCCCGACCATCTCCACCGCATATTGACCGTTGTCGCCAACCTGGGCCTCTCGCGTCAGCGAGCCGCCGGCGAGGTCGCCCTCCACGGAGAACGCGGTTGTCCATGGCGCCTCCGGCGTCGGACGTCGCAGCACGCGCAGCGACATGCCCGGCGGCGCCGTGGTCCAGTTGACCGGGCGCACGGCGATTTGCAGACGCGTGGAAAGCTGTGTCGTCACCGCCGACAAGCCGCCGGAACCGGTCGCCCAGATTTGCGAATCGAACAGAGAACTCTGACCGGACGATGTGAGACGCTGCACGCTTAGAGCCAGTCGAGGCTCCCTGATCGCCAGATGGCCGGAGGCGCGTTCCGTTGCGGGTGCGGCCTGTTCCCTCGCAAACTCGATGCGCATCTCCACCGCCGCCCGTCCGATGTTGCGCGGAACGTACGGGGCGTATCCCTTCAGCTCGCATCGTGTGGCTCGGCCCTGGCGCGTGTCGCTGGGAGTCAGCGCCGTCCATTCGATCGAGTCGCTGACGTCCTGCACGTCGCCGAAGGGCGACGTCACCGTCACGCGGCACGATGTCTTGACCTGATCGATCCGCTCGCTGTGTTGCGAGTTGCCTGCGATGTAACCGCCGAACACGATGCGCAGCGGGATTCGGACCGGCTCCCATGTATGGCACGCCACGTCCCGGCCGGTTTCTTCTCCGATGCTCAGCTCCTCCAGCAGCAGGCGTCGGTCGCGCGCGTGGACCCGGCCGGCGTCGAGCTTGATCTCGACCGGCGTTGCCGCCGCAGGCGGCCTTGTGACCACGTACACGTGCGCCGGATACGTCTGTCCCGATTGCAGGGGCTCGGGCAGAGTCTGCTCGAGCGACGCCTGACGCTCGCCCGCGGCAGGAGTCACGCTCAGACTCACGGGTCCGTCCGCGCCGGGACGCGTCAGCTCCAGACGAACCGACGAGATATCCTGGCCGGGCTGCCATTGGGTCGTGAGGCGAACCGGCTCGCCGCAGTAGAGGGTCTCCGCCAGGCCCTGGGCCGGCGCCTCACCGGGCGGCTGATAAAGGGCCCATCGCAGCAGGCCCGTCGCGATCGGGTCGACGACCGCATAGGTCTTCACGGCCCCCTGGAGGCCTTCGATCGTCCCGTCGAGGCTGATCTCGCACCGGTCGGCGCGGGGCAACGGAACCTCGGATTCGAGAGCATACGTCGCCGCCAGCGTGCGTCCCTTGTAGCCGGTCGGCTTCGGCACGCCCACCAGGCGAACGCTGGGCGTCATCACCTGCGCCGTGTTACTGGTCAGGTCGACCGTTCGCAGTCGCACGCCGCTGAGCGTCTCGGGGAACATTTGTGCGACCCGCTCGCGGTCGGCGTCGAAGACCGGAAACGCCGAGACCGTCACCAACTGGCGGTGAAGCTCGCCCACCCATAGCGCCTCGCGCGGGTCGCTGAAGGTGCACTCGACTCGCACCGGCGCCGGTCCATAGGCCAGTTCGAAGCGGGGCAAGCGGAACGGCATGACACCGGCGGACGTCTCGACCTGCGCCTCGGCCCAGCCGGAGACTTGCATCTCGCCTTCGGGCAGTTCCATCGGCCCGGCGAGGAGATTGTCCTGATCGTCCTTTTCAAACGTCCAGCTCGTCTGGGCAAGCGGCTCGACGTGGAGCGTCCCGGACAAGGGCTTTGCGCCCGAGGTCCCTTCAGGCGCCAGACGAAACGCCACCGACTGGCCTCCGTGCAGGTTGATGGACAAAGGCTCCGACAGATCGGACACCGAGCCGAGGACCTCGCCCGATGCCCCGACAGCGTTCAGACGAACGCAGGGCGGATGCACCAGCACGTCGCTCGTCGCATCGGCCAGCGAGACGTCCGCATCGCCGATACGGTGGACCAGCTCGCCTCGAAACTCGTACAGACCGAAGGCCTCGATGGTGAAGGGATCGCTCTCGTAGAGCCGCGAAGGGGCCGTCCACTGCCCGCCGTCCAGAGGCGACGGCTCGCTCTGACCCTGAGACGCGAAGGTCAGGCGGACCGACAGAGCGCCCGCCGGATCGCTCGTGCGGATGGAAGTCCCCTTGTGACGATCGACCACGTGCGCGGCGATCTGTCCCTGTTCATACACCCACCAGGGCGATGCGGGCCGAGGTTCCAGTTGCACGACGAAGTCGGGTATGCGATAGAGGCGCGCCCCGGCCGGCGGCGAGAGCGTCCAATATCCCTCCCAGGCTCGCTCCATCGCGTCGGGCCGGCGAAGAATCGTCGCCTGCCACTGGCTGCTGGTCACGCTGTTGCTGCGAATGCCCGCGTCCGCCTCCAGCCGTGCATCGAGGGCCCAGACGCGTGTCTGTGCGTCCGCTGCGTTTGCGGGCGGCGCGATGCTCAGAGCCGCCGGCGTGCGACCGACGATCACGGTCGCCCAGTCGTATCGGCTGATCGCGGCCTTTTCAGCCAGCGCCGCGCCCAGGCCGAAGACATCCAATAGAATGTCGGGCAGCCCCACCGTGCGCGTGATGCGATAGGCCTTGCCGCCGGTCAGCGAGGCCAGCGCCGCCATCATCTGCTCTGCCGTTCGTTCCGACGACGGCGTGTCGCCGACGCCGGCCCCGGTGCGATAGGACGCTCGGTTGACGATCACAGGGTACACGCGAATGTCCTGCCGGGCGAGCCTCGTGGCCGCATTGAGCAGGGGGCCGCCGGTCCTGATGTCGCGCGCCGCATCGCGCGGATCGCCGCGACTGAGGAGGATGATCTTGCCCGGGCCGTTGCCGTGCTGCCGTCGTGCCGCCTGAATCCGCGCCAGCGCCCAGTCCAGGCCCTGATCGAGCTCGGCATAGAAGCTTCCAGTGAACGCCGGATCGCGCACCATATTGCGACAGGCGGCCTCGTTGAGGTAACTGCCGCCCCAGGCCAGCAGCGGCGCCGTTTCCTCGCTGGGCAGGCTGTACCGGACGCGGTCCGAGAAATGGCACACTCCGACGTGGAGGTTGGAGTAGAGGTATGGCAGGAACTGCATGGCGATCAGTTGCGCATCGGCGCGGAGCGTGACTCGCCGACCCCGACCGTCGTCGGCGGGGGTGTCTGCCCGGTCCATGCCACCCGAGACGTCGACGGCGATCACCACGTAGCAGGGCGGCGCGCCCGTCAGGACCGCGTCGGAGGTCTGTGCCGTTGCGGCGTCCCTCGCGAATGTGCCGACGAGCAGAGCGGCAACGAGAATGAACGAGATTCCTCTATACATAGCACTCCAGAGACGTCAAACGTCCCTCATATCTCCTGCCGGTCGGACGGCGCAGAGCCAAGCGGCGTCCTGATCGTCGCGATCCGGCCGATGATCTCCTGTTCTGTGATGCGGCGTACGGCGTCTTCGGCAAGGCCTTCGGCCCACGCGTCGAGGCCGTCGAGCACCTGCCGTTGCAGGGCCGGCGGATCCTGATCGTGGCGTCCGGCGAGGTAGAGGCACGCAGCGGCCCGCCGGACCTGATCGTTTGCGTCGAGTCCCATCCCCAGCGCCCAGCCGATGTGCTCCGACGCCTCCTGAACCTTCGCAGGCTCTGAGTCGAGCAGCCTTTCGGCCATGGCCAGACAGCGCGTCTTCTCGCACGATTCGAGAAACAGCCGCACGGGATTGCGCGGGTCCGATCGTCCCGCCAGACCCGAACCTCTGGCCGGCCAATGGTCCAGGCATCGTCCGGCGATGGCCGAAATGTCGGCGATCGCCTCTACCGGCGCATCGGCCAAAGCAGGCGTCAACGTGCTTCGCAGGCATTCCCACAGACGCGCAAATCGCCCGGGGTTTCCGTGCAGTTCGCGGAACGCCCGATTCACAAGCGAGCCGGCGCGGTTCAGCAGGTCGCGACGGTGGCTCTGGCCGCGCTGCTCAGAGCCTGCTGGTGGCGCCGGCAGCATGTGACGGGCCGCTGCCTCGAGAGCCGTCCGCATGTCGGTAGCCGCCCCCGACGCCGTCGCAGAGGGCCGCTCGCCCGTCAGGCCGAAGAACGGGGCGATCGTGTGCCAGGAGTCGGGACAGAGCGTCAGCACGTCCGCCAGAAGCGCCTCGACTCTCTCGGGCAGGGCCGGCTCGCTCGACCACTGGGCCAGCGCGGTTCGCAGCCGGAACTGCGCCTGATGCGCGTCGAGCTGGTCCCGCAGGCGGGACCAGTCTTCCACATGTCCGCTCGGATCGTTGAGATGGCACTGCGCCAGGGCCGCGTACGCCGAGTCGGGGACCGGGGCGGTCCAATCGGCCGGCCATGTGCGGCGAAGCTGTCGCAGAGGCTCGCGGATTCTCTTTCGCACGTCCAGTCGCCTCAGGCGACCCAAGTGCCGCTCGGCTCGAAAGGAAAGCTCCTCCAGCAGACCGACAAACTCGGCGCCGGCCTGCGGTCCCAGCCGGGACTTGTGCTCGGCGAGCCGGTGTTTGAGGTCCTCGATCTGCCGTTCGGCGGCGGTGAGATTCGTGAGTTTGCAGACCCGCTCCAGTTCGCTGACGAGTCGCGCGCAAGTTCGCTGGAGCTGGAGCTGCCGGAAGTCCTTCTCGTCGTCTTTGATCCGGAGCAGCTCGGCCTCTACCTGCGCCAGCAGCTCGTCCCGACGGACCTGGTGGTCCACCGCGACGAGGATCTTGCGCTGCACCTCCAGACGCGAGCGCGCCAGCTCGAAGCTGCCGGCGGCCACCAGACCCTCGATCTCGGCCAGCTCCTCCAGGGCGGACTGCTCGGCTCGCCGTCCGGGATGGTCCTGCGACAGGAGGGAGGAAGGAATCTGATTGCCCAACAGCAGTGTCGCCGCTTCGGCATAGCGATCGTGCGCGCACACGGGCAGGTCGTCACCCCAGAGCAGCAGTTCACACGACGCTTCGCGCGCCGGGGTCTGTTCGGCGGCCTGTGTCGGATCGAGTGACATCGCTTGCGCCGCCAGACGTGACGTCAGATGATTGAGAGACCGCCAGGTTGGATCGCCGAGAATGGACGACTCCTCAGGTCCATGCATGGACGCACGGTCCGCGTGGGACGCCGCTCCCAGCCAGTGGCGCCTGGCCTCTTCGGGAAGTTGGAGGAAGTACTCGGTGAGTTGTCCATCGACGGCCTGCGTGAGGTTGTCCACCTCGATGGCCACGTTGATCACGTTGAGAAGATTGAAGCACGCGGCCGGAAGCCCCGTCACCGGAGCCGGCCTGCCGGAACTCGTGTCCGACGGGATCGCCGATTTCGCCAGGTCCTGCACGCCGTCCAATCGTCCCAGCCGGATGCACAGCGCGCCGCGATTGTTGTAGGCCAGAAGACGCAGGTGAGACTCCCGGCACCGCGCCTGGAGAAAGGCATCGTAGTAGCTTACGGCGGTCTCGAAACGCTCGCTCAGCTCGTTGAGCCAGGCGGCGCTCCACAGGAAGCGAGCACGAATGTTCGGCACGGCCCAATGCCATTGGCACAGCGACTCGACCCGCGTGCGAAGCGCGTCGATGCCCTCGGCGCGGACGCCCCGCCGGTACATCGACCGCAGCCGGACGAGCAGTTCGGCGGCCAGCGCCTCCAGACACGTTGAGCCGATCGCACGCTCCAGCGGCTGTTCCGTCGCGCCGTCAGAGCTCTTGGCCGGATCGTGTCGATCGAGCCGGCCATCGAAGACCATCTGCGCCAGAGAGATCGGCATCACCTTGGCGTCATGATTGTCGATACGGACTCTCAGCATAGAACTCTCGTCCACTCGAGACTCAAACGCTCGGATTCCTACGCTCTTCTCCACCCCATCCGTGGCGCCGCGTCGCACGTGTCTCGGCGCAACACGCGACGATCGTCTCGGCTTCCCGGCGGCAGTTCCAGGCAAGCGTCCCGACGAGCGCGCCCGATCTCCCCGGGGAGATCGCTGCTCGGCGCGCACGATATTATGCCCGACCGGACGCTCTTTGTCCAATGGCAATTCTCCGGATGCAGACCTCGGCGTCGGTTCATCGGACCTCGGATCGGCCGGATCGCCGCTCATGTGAACGTAGGGAATTTCGCGAAATGGAAATCTGTGAAGAACGAGGAGTGATCTGCGACCGAAGCCGATCGATGGATGGCGCCTCGAGAGTGGCTGCTATGCGTGGTTGGCTACCAGCAGAATCCCGTCGCAGATTCCCTTGAGCCAGTTGACTTCCTCCGACTCGCCGACGAGGGGACCGCCGTTGTGGAAGAGCATCGAGTCCCACAGGGTATCGGGCAGCTGGAAATCTTTCGTCAACGTCGTCACGGTGTTCATGGCCGAAAAGAGCGCCACAAGCACCTTGGTCTCCGCCGGCAGCTTCTCATATGTCACGCGTATGAAACGTTCGACGTTGCTGCCGCTCTGCCGGTCAGACGTATCCTTGTCGTGTGATGGCCCCGTCATTCCCTCGGGGGTAGACCCGTCCATAGATCGTCCTTTCGCCCCATCACAGTGCTGCCTCATGGCTGACGTCAGCGCTTCGAACCGGTCCGCGACGCCGGCAGGCTCGTTGTCGTCCGGACGACCTCGGCGCTGCCGCGCGGTCGTCCTTGCTCCGAAACGAACCTTCGGAGCCCATCTCCACCCGGCGATCCGCTGTCGCCTTTTCCCCAAGATCGGCATTCAGTCTATGATCGCCGGTGGACTCGTCAATTGTGGAGACTACGTATTTTGCCCCGCGACAATCCGCGGGCGCACAACCCGGAAAACTGGAGATCGCAGGTTGCCTTTTCGGAAAAGCAGGCCGATGCGAGCGGCTCGAAGGCGGTTCAGCGGCCGATGGGCTCCATGATGTACTTGATGAGGTCCCGTCGGCTGATGATGCCGACAAGCTCCCCATCGGCCAGAATGGGGACCCTGCGCAGATGGTTGTTGATCAGACACTCGCAAATGGCAATGATGTCGTCGTCCTCGTCGAAGCTGATGACGTCGTCGGTCATGTAGTCTCGTGCCGTGCCGCTGGGCGCGTCCTGGCCGCACAGAACGCCGATCAGGTCCTTCTCGGTGACGATGCCGACCAGTCGGCCCGACGGTTCGACCACCGGCAGGCCGGTGATGTCGTTCTCGATCAGCAGCTCCACGACTCTCGCGACAGGGGTGTCGGGCTGGACGCTCACGACGTCGGTTGACATGATGTCTTTCGTCTCGTGCATATCGAAACCTTTCGGTTGGCGTAGAGCCGAGCAGGTTCTTCCCTACGCGGGAGCCTTCTCCGTGAGCCATTGCTCTTTGATGTGTTGGATGACGTCCTTGCGGCTGATGATGCCGACCAGCCGACCGTGGTTGAGGATGGGAACGCGCCGGAAGTGGCTGGCTGCCAATCCGTCCGCGACGGTCCCAATCTCCGTCTCCTGGTCGAACGCCACCACCGCCCTGGTCATGTAGTCCTCGACCTTCCCGGGCCGGTCTTCCACCTCATAGAGCAGCTTCAGGACGTCCTTCTCCGTGACCACGCCCACCAGCATCCGATCCTTGTCGATGACAGGCAGGCCCGTCACGTTGTTCTCCACCATCATCCGGATCGCCCGATAGATGTCCGCGTCCTTGGATACGGCCACGACCTCGGTCGTCATGATGTCCTTTGCCTTGAGCATGTGGCAAACCTCCCATGGCCTACAGGCCCCATAATCGTACTTCCTCCCTCCGTCGTGTTTATCGGCTGGCGGGAGGCCTCAGATGAGGATTTCCTGGGGTTTTGGGCTATCTGGACGGCGTTTCGGGGGCCCCGCTCCGGTTGGGGGTGTCTGTGAAAATATCCTGGCAGCCGTGTGGCAGCGGCAAGCGCAGGCTTGCCGATGGTGATACGCATGCCGTCGAAGCCATCGGCAAACTCCGCCTTGCTCCGTTTGCCGCTGCCACACATGGCGCTCCGTGGTGGAAAACGGGCCTTGCCGCGAAATTCGCACAGACACGGTTGGGGCGTTGGGGCGGTTTTTCCTTGAAATTAGGCCTGCTGAGTGGTAAAATAGGAGGATTATGGACGTGTGAGCGGTGGGTGAAGGGAGTCGATTCAATCCTGGATTCTGTTGGTTCGATCCTGACGGCTGCATGCAGATCATAGCGGTTGCGAATCAGAAGGGCGGCTGCGGCAAGACGACCACCGCCATCAACCTGGCTGGGGCCTTTGCCCTGATGGGCTACAAGGTTCTGCTGCTGGATTTCGACCCGCAAGGACACGCCACCCTCGGCCTGGGGTACAATCCGAACGAGCTGGACCTGACGGTGTACGATTTCATGGTCGGCGGCAACGCCCGCCTGGCGTCGATCATCCAGCGGACCAACATCGACAACCTCCACCTGCTGCCGGCCAACGTGCTTCTGGCCGGGCTCGACCTGGAACTGCGAACCGCTCCCGGCAAGGAACTGATTCTGGGCGAGCAATTGCGGCCGATCGCCGACTGGTACGACATCTGCCTGATCGATTGCCCCCCGACGCTTGGGCTGCTCATGCTCAACGCCCTGACTGCCAGCACGAACGTGATCGTGCCGGTGCAGGCCCATTTCTATGCCCTGGACGGCCTGAAGCGTCTGCTCGACACGATCCAGGTGATCCGGACGCGGTTCCACCCCTGCCTGGTCCGGCCGATGGGGCTGCTGCTGACCTTCGTGGAGGGCCGCACGCTGCTGAGCAAGCGGGTCGAGGATGGCATGCGTGGCCTTTTCGGACCCCTGGTGTTCGACACCGTCATCCACAAGACCATCACCCTGGCCGAGGCGCCCAGCGTCGGTCAGGCCATCCAGACCTACGCACCCGACAGCAGGGGGGCCGCTGAGTACGAAGCCCTCGCGAAAGAAGCCCTCGGCCGGCTCCAGACGCCTGACATCATCAACATCACGCCGCAGGAGACGGACGTCTGCGAAACGTGCGCCGAATGCGGCTACGAGGATTCGCACTCGGTCTGAAGGACCCTGACGATCTTCCGCGCGTATGGCAGCGTTGCCTGCTTGCGGTAGCCCCTTGGGCCGCCGTTGTGTATGCGGGCCTTCTCCAGAAGGCTGCGATCCCGCCCGTAGTGCGTCAGGTAAGCTCGTACGACCTGGCGGGCCTTGCAGGGGTCGACGGCCTCGTCGTAGCTCCAGTCCACGCCCAGAATTCTGGTCCCGTCGATCCAGTAGCGGCGGTGGATCTGAAAGGCCCCTCTGGCTCGACCGCTGTCTCCGATGGCCTTTGGATTCGACCGGCTTTCCACGGCCGCGATCGCGTCCAAGAGCCGCTCGAGGTCCGCCTCGTCGCTCGTCCGGGCCCCGGCAACCTGCACGGCAGACAGAAGCCCTGCGACGGCTGCCCATAACATCCATCGCGTCATCGCATAACCTCCGTGCTGGCAATGAGTAACGCTCCAAGAGCGACGCTGCCCCCAAGGCAACGTCCCATATAACAGGCCACAGGGTAATACGCGGGCGACGGCCGCTTGGTGCAGCGAGGACGGTTAGGGAAAAGGCTGGCTCTGCGTCAGGGAAACGCCTACAGAGCTCATCCGGGGCCGGCCCGATGCAGCCCGGAATCCTCCGACCGGCACGGGGTCCGGCGGTCTCGTCAATACACCGTCACGGAGTGTCGAAACGTGCCGCTAATCGAGCGGCTTGATCCGGATGTTGCGGAACTCGAGATAGTCGCCATGCCCGCAGAAGCCGATGTGGCCCTTGGGGTTCTTCAGGCCCGGGTGGTCTCGGCCATCCATCGTCTTGGGGGTGCTGGCCTTTTCGATGTCGGCGTCGACGATGGTCGTCCCGTTGAGATTGACGGTAATCTGCGGCCCCTTGGCGATCACTTCCTGGCTGTTCCACTCGCCGACCGGCTTCTGGTGGCCTCGCTTGGCGGGTACGACGCCATAGATCGAGCCGTGATACTGGTACGGCTGGAGCGTCGCATATTTGGCCGCCGTATCGTCCAGAATCTGGAGCTCCATGCCTGAGTAGGCGGCGTCACCTGACAGCCCCGTCCGGATCCCCAGCCCGTTGTTGGCCCCGGGGGTCAGCTTGAACTCGAATCGGAAGATGAAGTCGCCGTACTCGTCTGCCGTGTACACGTTGCCGCCGGCCTTCTTCGGGTCGCAGATCATCCGGCCGTCCTGGGCATAGTAGCCGGTCGTGTTGCCGGTCCAGCCGGTCATGTCGCGCCCGTTGAACAGCGGCACGAAGCCCGCCAGTCGCTCCTCGGCGGTCAGAATCTCGCGGATGTAGATGTTCCGGAAGTACAGGAAGTTCCCGTGGTTCTGAAGCTCGATCTGACCGGTCGGATAGATCGGCTTGCTGCGGTCCCAGTAGTTCTCCATCACCACGTTGTCCACGACCAGCTCGCCGTTCAGGTAGACCGTGACGTTCTCGCCGACCATGATGATGCGGAAGGTGTTCCACTCGCCGACCGGCCTGTCCGCGACCTTCGTCGGCTTGCTCGGGTTCTTCTGGTTGTTGTACAGGCCGCCGGAGCCGACTTGGGCGCCGACCGTCCGCAAGGCGGTGTCCCAGATCTGCACCTGAGGCGCGCCGCGAAGGTAGATGCCGCTGTCGCCGGCCTTCTCGATCTTCCAGTCGACGAGCATCTCGAAATCGGCGTAGTCCTTCGCGGTGCACAGGCTGCGGCCCTTGCCGTCGAAGACCAGGACGCCGTCGACCACCTTCCAGTGGGCGACCATGTTGTCGTTGGCCTCTTTCTGCAGCTCGGCGAGCTTGTCCGGCTCCAACGCCGCCCGCTTGTCGGGATTGTCGTACGGGCCTTTGAGCAGGCCCTTCCAGCCGGTGAGGTCCTTTCCGTTGAACAGGGCGGTGAAGCCCTCAGGCGGCTGATTCAGCTGCGCTTGGGCGGTGTACGCCAGCGACAGGCCGATCAGGGAGACAACTGCCAGGATCGTGGTCGAGTGGAACGTCTTGCTTCTCATCGCGATTCTTCCTTTCCGATGCTCGATGTGCCTCGCAAGGGCCCGCTCCGGCTTCATTTGGCCCGGATGTCGCGGCCTCGGAGGCAACGGCAACTGTCACGAGTCTATGCCCATCCGTTGGTCCCGTCAACCCTCCAGCGTCGCGATCGGAGTTCGTCGAGGACTCGGGCGCATCTCCGGCGTCGCCAGCCGGACAAATTGGCTTTGTTTCGCACGATGGCTCCTCTGCCGGCGTCTCGGGCTGCGGCTCCTGCTGCGGCGGCAGCGCTGCGGGGGGTTCGGCGCAGCGGAGCCGGCGGACCTTCTCCAGCTCGTCGAGGGTTCTGTAGAGGCCCTGCTCGATCCGCCGCTCGTACAGGCCCATCCGCTCCAGGACCTTCGCGCAGCGGAAGTCCGAGATCACGATGCGGCCCAGCGCCGAGTCGCGCGGGTCCGGGCCATTCTCCGATCCGAAGTACAGGTGCGCCAGACACCGCTTGGCGTAGGGGGTGTTCTCGCGGGCCAGCAGCGTGTCGAAGACCTCCGCCTGGAGGCAGTCGGCCCGCCGCAGCCGCCAGGCCAGGCCGACGATCCGCTCGGCCAGCACCGCCTCCAGCACGCCCGCCGGGTGCAGCTCCGCCAGCAACTGCGCCCGATAGGTTTCAAACTGCCCCGGGTCCTCGCCGCTGATGACCGTCTTGCGGGCGAGCAGCCCGTGCGTCACCGCGTTCTGCGAAACCACCGCCTTGCCCGCCGCCGTCCGCGGCCCCGTCGACTTCTGCGCGTTCAACCGATTCGCCAACACCTGCGCTTCCGTAGCCATGATCGGCCCTCCACATTTACGATTTACAATTTACGATTTAGGATTTCGTTCTATGACCACTTTACTAACACCTCTCTGTAGCCGTCAACACAAAATCCTCCGCGTTTTTTCTCGCGGCGTGCCCGCTGGCCGTAACCGTCGGCCGCACCGGACGTTCCGGCGGCCCCGGCCAGGATGATTTTTTCGAGAAATTTCCGAGATCGAAACTTCAGACGAAGCACGGCCGCCAGCGTGGTCCCGGTCTCCATCGGAAGCGATGGCGGTTCGTAGTGACGCCGTAAGGCGTTGCCTGTATCGGGATGAGGATGCCCCTTCGACTCCGCTCAGAGCCCGCCCTGAGCGAAGCCGAAGGGGGCAGGCTCTTGCCGGCACGCTACGAACGGCTTCTTGCCGCCGCCCCACGAGATACGCGAGCCGCCCTTGACCCCGACGGGAGACTCCTTTAGGCTATAGCCGGATGGGTGAAGGGAAGCTATGCGACGAGAGGTTCGCGCGAGTGGCCTCCAAATGACGCCCAGCAAGTGCATGCGGAGTGCTAATGATTATCGAAAGTGCTGACCCCAATACAATTCGAGGTGAGTTCCGCCTCACGGCCTTGGTCATCCATCTCAAAGGAAGAGCGAGTTGACGGCAACAACCGACCACAAGTGTTTTACCCAACCAGCCAACAAAGATGAGCGAATCTGGCGCTACATGGGCTTCGCGAAATTCGTGTCACTCATTGCCAATCGCTCGCTTTTCTTCTGTCGGTCGGATTTGCTCGGAGATCCCTTTGAAGGCTCCTTTCCGCAGAAGAACGTGGAAAAGCGTCCAGAAGTCTACAAGAAGATCGGCAAGGACAAGGTGGCCTACCTTGTCGACGCCATACCAGGTATGTTCAAACGGCAAAGACTCTCGACATATGTCAACTGCTGGCATATGAGTCCGCACGAATCGGCCGCCATGTGGAAGCTCTATTCAAAATCGGATGAGGCCATAGCCGTTCAGTCAACATATCGGAGACTGCTTAGCGTGTTGCCACCCAAGGCTTTCGTCGGCCTCGTGAAGTACATAGACTACGAGAAAGAGACTATAGACGAATGGAATACGTTTTCGCCTTTTGTTTACAAGCGACGCTCTTTTGAGCATGAAAGGGAGGTAAGGGGCATCATCCAAGACTTGCCCCCGAAGGATAACAGGGGGGAGACAGGCAAGGAGGATCCTCTCTGTGGCAAAAGTATTGAAGTCGATCTACACCATCTGATCGAGAGAGTCTATGTCGCGCCAACATCCGGGCCTTGGTATTCGAATCTGGTTGAAGAAGTCGTGCGGAAATACGGAATCACTCAGCCAGTCACGCGCTCATCGTTGGATGAACAGCCTATTTGGTAGTCCCCGCAGGATGACGAGAACACGCACCACTACTCAGCGGGGACTGGTATGCAACAGACAGCGTTCTTGCAGGAAGGTGATTCAGGGTCAGCCCTTTTAATTATACTGGGACAAGAACGGCCGGGTCGCGATCTCAGATCGGCGCAGGATGACTCTGTGACAGAGGCGGGCGGCGGATCGCCAAGGATTAGTGAAAGGGCTGACCCCGAAGGGCTGCCGAGGGGCTAAAGTCTCGGGGTGGATATGGCCGATGAGACTAGCGGGCGGCTAACAAGGTGATAACGATCAAGTGCAGAGACGACTATGATCAGAAGCGCGAGGATTCTCAGTTGCTGCATCGCCGGTTATGCCGTCATATACGCCGTCGCCTACCTGAAGATCGTCGAAACCGCACCCTCGCTCCAGGCGGTCTTTGTACTGGTGCCAATTTCCCTCCTCGTCTGGCAGTTGCTTGTTCTTCGTGAACGGTTCCGAGGTATTACGGCGACATCAGCGATCACCGCTCACAAGCGTCTTGATACTCACGACGGGGTGAGGATCTTCTTTATCTTGTGCGTCGGCCACAATCCGCTCGCATCGCAGTACATCTGGGGCTTCTTTCTTTTCACGGCCACAGTTGTCGTCCTTCTTGTCGCTCTTGCATTTATTGTGTCTGTTGAGTCCTACAGGCACCGGACCATAACGGCATCGTTGGCTCTCTGTCTGGTCTTCGCGTACTTCTTGCTTGTGTGGGAAAAGAGTGTCTACGTGATTCATTACGGCGTGCCCATCATCGGGCACTTTTTGGAGAAACCAGAGTACGATGCCAGGTATCGTGTCGAGATTACACCTGAAGATTCACGCAGCAAGCACCAAGGAATCGCTGACATTCATGTCGAGCGTCGATCAGAAATGGATTCTATTGGAGACGAAAACTACCTCTACACATCTCGTGAAGTACACATCAGAAGGCTCTACCTTGCGAACGGCGTAGCCGTTGACATTGCTGCGTCAGACCCATTGGATGATGGTGAGTCCGGGTATGTCACAGATTCCCACGGGAGACGCTGGCACGTGAGGCTTACCACTGAACCAGCGCCATGACTTTCTAACCAAGCCGGTGGCGGGCGGAGGGAGGGGCGAGGGGCAGAACCGATTTTGCAGTGCCGGCTGCCGTGGGCTGGTGGCTCGGTTTTGCGGGCGCGGTCAGGGGGCCGGGCGAGGGGCGAAGCGCAGGCCGAGGGCGGCTTTGGGGAGGTCGATGATGACCTTGTCGACGAGGGTTTGGTGGATGTCGGCGGGGAGGAGGCCTTCCATCTTGGCGGAGGCACACAGGAAGTTGCTGCCACACGTGGCTCTCCGCGCGTACGACGGGAAGCCGTCTGTGGAAAGGCTGCCAGAATTTTGCACTCGGCGGGGTTGAGGGGTTGCGTCGCCGGCGCCGATATGGTTTAATCAGGGCGCTCATGAGCGGCTGCACTTCGGTGCAGTGACAGCCCCCGGCAAGTCTCGCTTCCTCTCCCTCATCAGCCGGGGGCTCCATGCGCAGGCAACCGACTGCCATGACGGGGAAGAGAGCCTCTCTTTCAGAGCCCAATGATTTGGCCGTGTGGGTCTACGTCTACGACCGAAGCGGCAACGAGTCAGATCCGATCATATTGCAGAATGCTACAGTGCAGGTTGAAGGTCGGCCCTTCTCGCCGGTTGAGAGTGGGGCCTTTCGAGGATCTTCAGCCGAATAACGGCCAGGCGGTAATCTCAGATCGATGCAGGATGAGTTTGTCGCACAGGCGGGAGATGCAAGGTCGGCGGATCAGGGTTGGTGTGTCTGTCGCAACCGTCACACAGCGGGGGGATTCCACGGTGGTTTCTGCGGGCAGGGGCGGTAGAATAAGCGCGAGATGCGTCAACCGGAAGGGGGTTGGGACGCGTAGTAGTGCAGGACAGCAATGGGTTTTGGGAATTGGGGTACGAAGGTGGCGGCGGTGCGATGGCGGTGATTGGCGTCGACAAGGTCAGCAAGAGCTTCGGCCGGCTGCGTGCGGTCTGCGAGCTGAGTTTCGCGGTGGAGGCGGGCAGTTGTTTCGGTCTGCTCGGACCCAACGGGGCGGGCAAGACCACGATGATGAAGATGATCTACGGGACCGCCGCACGCGACGCGAACGACGGCGGCACGATCGAGGTCTTCGGCTTCGACCCCGCCCGCGATGAGCTGTCGATCAAGTACCTCTCGGGCGTCGTGCCGCAGGAGAACAACCTGGACGACGAGCTGAACGTCATCCAGAACCTGCTGGTCTACGCGAAGTTCTACGGACTCCCCGCCCGCGTGGCGAGAGAGCGGATCGCATCGCTGCTGGCGTTCCTGGAGCTGTCGGAGAAGGTCAAGGCGCGGATTCGCGAGCTTTCCGGCGGGATGAAGCGGCGCCTGGTGATCGCCCGCGCGCTGCTGAACAACCCCAGGCTGCTGATCCTCGACGAACCGACGACCGGGCTCGATCCGCAGGTCCGTCACCTGATCTGGGAGAAACTGCGGCAGCTTCGCAGCGGCGGGACCACCATCCTGCTGACGACGCATTACATGGAGGAGGCGTTCCAGATCTGTGACCGCGTGCTGATCATGGACAAGGGCCGCAAGGTGATGGAGGATCATCCGCAGAGGCTATTGGAGCAGAACATCGAGCGGTACGTGCTGGAGATTCCGCAGGAACATGCGGCCAAGGCGATCGACGGCCGCCGGCTGCCCGAGGCGGTGCGCGTCGACCACGCCCAGGGAATCAGCCGGTTCTACTGCGACGACCTGGACCGGCTGAAAGTCGTCACCGACATGCTAAACGGCCAGGCGTACTACCTGCGGCAGGCCAATCTCGAAGACGTGTTCCTCAAGGCGACGGGAAGGGGGCTCAATGAGAAGCAGTGAGACCATCCCCTATCCACACCTGGCGTGGCGGCTGTACAGCGTGTGGTACCGGCACATGCGGGTCTACACGAAGAACCTCGTCAGCAACGGGCTGCCGCCGTTCCTGGAGCCGCTGCTGTTTCTGGTGGGGGTCGGCCTGGGCCTGAGCCGGTACATCACCGAATCGATGGACGGGATGAGCTACATCACGTTCCTGGGGACGGGACTGCTGGTGACCACGGCGATGTTTACGGCGTCGTTCGAGTGCACGTACGCGACGTTCATCCGGCTGGAGTTCGAGAAGGTCTACGACGGGATGCTGGCGGCCCCGATCACGGTCAACAACCTGATCGTCGGGGAGATCATCTGGGCGGGAACGAAAGGGCTGTTCTTCTCGTTCGCGGTGTTGTGCATCCTGACGCCGTTTGGGATCGTGCGGCTTCCGCAGGCGCTGCTGGCGCCGCTGGTCGGCTTTCTGACGGGCGTGATGTTCGCGTCGATGTCGCTGCTGGTGACGTCGTTCGTCAAGACGATCAATCACTTCAATTTCTACATGACGGGGTTTCTCTCGCCGATGTTCTTCTTCTCGGGCGTGGTGTTTCCGGTGAGCAACCTGCCCAAGCCGGTGCAACTCGTGGCCCAGATCGTCCCGCTGACGCATTCGGTCCGGCTGGTCCGCGCGGTGTGTCTGAGCCGCTACGATCCGGGGCTCCTGGCCAACCTCGCCTACATCCTCGTCTTCGTGGCCGTCTTCGGCGCTCTGGCGGTCAGGCGTCTGCGCCGCCGGCTGGTGAGCTGAGCGGATCAGAAGCGGAAGTACAGGTTCGCCGACAGGACGGGGTAGATTTTGAACTTGTCGGCCTCGTCCTGGAGGTCGTCTTCTTCCTTGGCCAGATTGGCGCGGAATTCCGGATTGCCGGCCAGCGTGCCTGTGGCGGACAGGGCGACGCGGGGCGACCCGATGAACGCCACGCCCAAATCAGTCATGAAGCCCCAGCGCCGCGCCTTGCCGAACGCATTGCCCCAGCCGATGCCGACGTAAGGAGCCACGTCCCGAAAGCTCAGATCGCCCGACAGGACCCCGATTTCCTCGGCGGTGTAGGTTTCGTCGCCGATTTCGAGCGTGCCATCGTAGCGACCGGCCAGGCCGGCTTCGGTCTGGTTCAGAATGACGCCGGCACTGACATGAAATATGTTCTCGAAAGGATACCAGTCGACCAGCAGAGGGAAGGTCAACAGATCGAGATCGACGTCATACTCGACATCCTCCACCTCGCCGTCAAAATCGAGGTTGAAGTAGCCCATGCCGAGACGGACGTTCACATCGGAAAGGACGTTGACCATCACGTCGCCGCCCAGTCCGAGGGTGCCGCTCCGCCCGGCGATGGCGAGCCGTCCCGAGTCACTCGCTGTGGCCAGGGCGGTCCATGACAAGAAACAAAACGCGGCGAGAATGATCGATCGTTTCATGCGTCTAATCCTCAGGAGCAGCACAATCTGTTGGCGTTTGCGAGGGCCTGCCGGCGCGAGACCGCGACCGAGCGAGTCCGCGTTCGTGCCCTCAGGGCATTTATCGGTCGCCACGGCTCCGGCCTTCAGCGATAAACCGACGTCCCTTCGACTTCGGTCTGCATTTTTCGCCCGGGTGTGCTAAGATACCGGCTGGAGTCTCAAGGAATCTAACGCTATGGCAAAAATCGTTCTATCGGCTGACGAGCTTTTCGATATTCTGCACGCCAACGAGCTGATACCGGACCAGGTCAGCGAGATCGACACCGAAGGCGACCAGATTAAGCTGAAGGTCAAAACCTCCTGGCCCGTGCTCAAATCGATCCGGGTCAACGTGCGATTCGCCGGCTTCGACGATGGGCATATCGCGTTCGAGCTGGTGACCAACCGCCTGATCGACACCTTCGACTGGCTGGTCGAGAAGATGGTCGAGTCGCTGCGTTTGCAGGATCACGGCGGGCGGTGGGAGTATCCCCGACTTTACGTGGACGTCAACCGGATCGTCCGGGGGTGGATTCGCGGCGTCGATATCGACGAGATGACCTTCGACGACGGCCACTTTCACATCACGACAAAGCATCCCTCTCGCAAGAAGGCGTCACAGGACGCTCCATCCGACACCGACGCGGGCGCCTCCTGCCTGCCGTCGGTGTGATCGCGACAAATGAGAAGGGCGGACCCTGTCGGATCCGCCCCTTCATGGTAAAGGCCAATTGCTCGGGGTATGCCCGGCGCCGTCGGGAGCGGCCCGGGACCCTGTAGACATTTGGCTTAAGGCCTTGTGTCGGTTCAATCTCTCCGTGTCGTCGCAGGCGGCCAAACCACCGACCCTGCGCCGACCCGGTTGTGCCTTCTGTCGCCGGCCCGCAAGAGGGCCTTGACACGGGATTGGCGTCAGAGGGGTCGAAGGCCTCTGACGCCAATCCGCGTGGATCGCTCAGCATTCCATAGCCGATCGACCCAATTCGACGCGAGCGTCATGAAACAGGAAAGGAAGATATCGGTGGCTGTCTTGTGGGGACAACCCTCGTAAGTTGTGGTCCCGGCACGCCGCGCGACAGCGATGCGGCGTCTTCGTCATCCGTCCGACTCGCACCTTGCGCATGCCACATTGTGCGCCCTCCCCGCGTGCCACACTCCTGGCGGCCACGCGTGTCAGAGTACTGCTGTTGTGTCGTCTGTCAGTGTGCGATGGCACGCGGACTGCTCGATTGGCGTCAGGACAGACCGCCGTTCCGTCCGACATCGAGAGTCCCGACAGGGTCGGCTCCCCAGGATGCGAAGGCAGACCCGCGCAGCAGAGCGACCTGTCTTGTTTCGGTTTCTCTGATATGGAACCGCGCCCAACGGCGCGCGGCCCCCCCGTTATGACCCCCAAGGTATATGCAGGCACAGACGCGGTTTCGTCTGTGATCCTGACCTTCCGGCGTAGTCCGTTACCCGTTCCCTGCGAACCCACTTCCGTGTCTCTCCCTGAGGCGACCACAGGCGCACCACGGGCACGCCGCGCGATCGCGGTTCGACGCACACTCCGGATGCGTCTTCCTCCATGAGAAGACCACCTTCCCAGTTGGTGGCTTTCTTGGCGGGACCCTCCTCCTATGAGGGAACGCCAGTGCGCGTGTCTATACCATCGGTCGGCCCGTTTGTCAAGCGAAAACCGGGCAAAAATCGCACCTTTGATTTCGTCCCGGAGACGATGCGGATGGACCCTGTCGCCAATCGAAGCGGGAACAGGGGATAGAATGGGGACACCACGACAGCGAAGGCCGACGCTTGGCGGCGAGCCAGGCCCTCATCGCCGCCGAGAGGGGCGGTCGTCCGGTCTTCTGGCCGGCGAGCCGGCTCGTTTCTGCCGGCCCTTATTCGGGATTTCGCGTATCTGGAATTTCGTGTTTCGAGCCTTGGCGGGACGTCCCGGCTTGCCGGTGCGTTTGCCCCGTTTGAGCACGATTAGCGCGTTGCCGCAGATCTCTGCGGTCTTGCTGTCGGGGTGCTTGAGTCCTTCAATCAGCGTCTCTTCGGCCTGCTTGCGCATGCGGCCACGCATCTTCCGCAGACCGTAGGCGGCCGCTCCTTTCGTCCGTCGCGGAGAATTGCCGAACAGGGCCTCCGTCAGGATGTCCAACCCGTCCTCCTGCATCCAGGACAGGTTGAACGCGCTCTGGCGGACGATCGAGATGTTCGAGCTGTACAACTGCTCCCGCAGCTTGGCCAGAAGCTTCAGCGCCTCTTCATCTTTCTCCCGCCCCGATGGTTTTCTTTTCTCCAGCCTCATAGGGCTACCTCCTTGTGGATGTGGGCAAGGAGCTTGCGACAGTCGAAGGCGACCTTGCCTTCGCTCCCCGGCAGCATGATTTTCCCCCCTGCGCGGTCGCGGGAAATCACGGTCAAGGCAATTGTCCGGACCAGCCCCCAAGACGAGCAGACATGCGATCGGCCGCCGCCTGCCCTTTGCCTGGATGTCAGCATCCTTGCTCGTCCTCCAGCGGAATACCCGTACGTTCACAGGCCGCCGACCCGCCGCAATCCGCGACAGCCATCGGCGTCCTTCAACCACGTCAGCTCTTCATGGACACAATAAACATATGATGACAAGCCAAGCGAGCGTTCCGGGTACAAACCGCGCGGTCCTCAGACCCTGAGGCCCCGCGGATTCCTGGAGAAATCCGCCGGCGTCGCCTGGGCGACACCTGCTTTGTGCTGGATTGTTATGGGTGATCAGGCGACTGTCAAATCATTTTTTCATCCGCCCGGACAATCCGGCCTCAGAGGGGCCCGCCCGGACGACCCTGAAGAAACTCCTGAAAAGCCATTTTTCTGTAACAAAAAGCGGGCCGCGTACGTCTGATAGAGGTGAGCAGGGCGGGGGGCACGTGGACCGTGCGCGTGACGCTCGCCGGATCAGGCGAGGGGCCAGGCCAACGGGGCATCAGGGGTATGGCGGTCACACCCTTGACGTGAGCCGTGATTGGGATTAAGCTCTCTACCGGGGAGTTTCCACAGTCAGAACAGGGTCGTGAGATACGGATGGATTCAGGCAACAGGGTCAAAAGAAAGCGGATCGGCGAACTGCTGTGCGAGAAGGCGTACCTTGATGAGGCCGGCCTGGGAGTGGCTCTGGCCGAACAGAAGGTCACGCACCGTCGTCTCGGTCAGATCCTTCTCGAACTGGGCTACATCACGCAGTCCCAGCTCAACGAGGCGCTGGCGGTCCAGGTGGGCATCGAGAAGATCGACCTGTCGGAGGTCTCGATCGGCAGCGAGGTCATCAGCCTGGTGCCGGCCGAGCTGGTCAGCAAGTACAATATTCTCCCCTTGTGGCGACAGAATGGCCGCCTGGCGGTGGCCATGGTGGACCCGTTTCAGCCCCAGGCGATGGAGGACCTTCGCCTGGTCACGGGCTGCCTGGTGCAGCGGTACTATGCCGAACCGATCCAGCTCGAGCATGCCGTGCTGAGGTTCTACGGCAGCAATGTCGCCAGGATGCTCGACGACCTGGCGCCGGCGGAACATCGCAGCGAAGAGCAGGGCGGCAGCGGCGACTTCTCTCCCGCCAAACTCCACGAACTGGCGCGCGAGCCGTCTCTGGTCAACTTGGTCAACCTGATCATTCTCGAAGCCATCGAGGCGCGGGCCAGCGACATTCACATCGAGCCGTTCGAGCACGAGGTCAAGATCAAATACCGGATCGACGGCATCCTCGTGGAGAAGACCCCGTCCTCCAAGCGGCTTCACGCGGCCATCGTCTCGCGCATCAAGATCATGGGCGACATGAACATCGCCGAGCGGTTCATCCCGCAGGATGGACATATCGAGTTCATGGGCAACACCGGCAAGATCGACATTCGCGTCTCGACCGTGCCGACGGTCTTCGGCGAAGCGGTCGAATTGCGTCTGCTCGACCGGACCGCATCGCTGATCGATCTGTGTGACCTGGGCATGAACCCCCAGACTCTCAACGGGTTTGCCAAGTGCCTGAAGAAGACCCATGGAATCGTTCTGGTGACCGGGCCGACGGGGTCGGGCAAGACGACGACGCTCTATGCGGCCCTGAACAAGATCTATTCGCCGGGCGTCAAGATGATCACCATCGAGGACCCGGTCGAGTATCAGTTGGACGGGATCAACCAGATGCCCGTCAACGTCAAGCGCGGGCTGACCTTCGCCACGGGCCTGCGGCACATCCTCCGGCACGATCCGGATATCATCATGGTGGGCGAAATCCGCGACCGGGAAACAGCGGACATCGCGATCCGGGCGGCTTTGACGGGGCACTTGGTGTTCTCGACGCTGCACACCAACGATGCGGCCGGCGCGGTGACGCGGCTGATCGACATGGGAGTCGAGCCGTTCCTGCTGGCCAGCTCGCTGGAAGGCATCCTTGCCCAGCGTCTGGTGCGTGAGGTCTGCCCGAAGTGCAAAGAGCCCTATCACCCCGACGAGAACCTCCTGAAGAACCTTGGCATTTCGGCCCAGGCCGAGCCGCCGGTCCAGTTCTACCATGGCGCCGGCTGCGAAGAGTGCAGTCAGACCGGAATGAGCGGACGAATCGGCATTTTTGAGCTGCTACGGATCACCAACCGGCTGCGAGAGCTGATCGCGACCCGGCCGACCACGGAACAGATTGCCCGCGAGGCCCCCGCCGACCACATCAGCATGGTCCACGATGGGATCGGCAAGGTGATGCAGGGCTTGACCACGCCGGAGGAGGTCTTCCGCGTCGCCAAGAGCATCACCGAGGATGACTGAGAAACACGAGGCGCCGCGGCCGCGTTTCTTTGCCGCGCCGGCGTGCCGATAGCTTCAGGAGTGAACTTTGGGGCTGTTTTCCTACAAGGCGGTGGATCGGGGCGGGACGCACGTTGCCGGCTCCGTGGAGGCGGCGGATCGTCGCAGCGCCGTCGCGGCGCTGGCCGAGCGCGGGCAGTTCGTCACCGAGCTGATCGAGCGGAGCCATCGGGTCCAAGGGGCCGGCGATGAGAGCGGCGCATCGGCTTGGCTGGCGGTCCCGCGTCTGGGCGCCGGCCGGATTGCGAGCAAGGACATCCTGGCCATGACGACGCAACTGAGCACAGCCATCCGGGCGGGACTGCCCCTTTTGAACTGCCTGGAGCTGCTCCACAAACAGCAGCGCAAGAGTGCGATGAAGCGCCTGTTCGACCACCTCGTCAAGTCCGTCAACGCGGGCCAGTCGCTCTCGGAGGCGATGGGCGAGCACCCGAACGTGTTCAGTCCGCTGTACCTGTCCATGATCCGCGTGGGCGAGACCGGCGGCATCCTCGAGCAGACCAGCACGCAGTTGGCGGGCATCCTGGCGCGGGAGGAGAAGGTCAAGACGAACATGAAGAACGCCTCGGCCTATCCGCTGTTCGTCCTGAGCATCGGCCTGGCTTCGGCGGCGGTGATCGTCGCGTGGATTCTGCCTAAGATCCTCGAAAACGTCAGCGCCGGCGCCGCGGCGATGCCCATGCCCACCCGCGTTCTGCTGGGAGTCAGCGCGTTTTCGCGGGTCCTGTTCACCAGCGTGGGCGGGTGGCTGGCGATCGTCGTTACGATCGCCGCGCTGTACGCTTTGCGACGATGGACCAAAACGGTTGGTCGGCTCGAATGGGACGCGTTCAAGCTGCGGCTGCCGGTGCTGGGCTCGGTCCTGCGGACCATTGCGGTCGGACGCTTCGCGCGTACGCTGGGCGCTTTGACGCAGGGAGGCGTCACCATTCTCGACGCGCTGGCGGTCGTCCGCGACACGCTGGGCAACGAGCAACTGGCTCGGCAGGTCGATGAGGTCGCCGAGAAGGTCAAACGCGGCGAATCACTGGCCGAGCCGCTGGAGGCGTCGGGGTGTTTTCCCCCGTTGCTGGTGCAGATCGTCGCGATCGGCGAGCAGACGGGCAAGCTCGACGAGCTGCTGCTCAACGCGGCTGAGACGTTCGATACGGATGCCGACGCGGCCATCAGCCGTTTCATGGCAATTTTCCCGGCGGCGCTGATTCTGATTCTGGCGCTGGTGATCGGCTTCATCATTGCGGCGGCCCTGCTGCCGATCGTGATGATGTCGCTCGGGGCCGGAGCGGTATAGTCCGCCGCAAATTGGGAACGGGTTTGGTGTGGCATAGGGGCGAAAGATGTTCCGCCCCTACAGGAGGTAACGGCATGAGGCAAAGAAGACGAAGGCGAAGAGGGTTCACGCTGGTGGAACTGCTCGTGGTGGTTCTGATCATCTCGATGCTGGCCGCCTTCCTGGCCCCGCGAATGTTCAAAGGGCTCGGCAAGGCCAAGGCGGAGATCGCCCGCGCGAAGATGACCCTCATCGAGGACTCGCTGGCGCGCTTCCAGTACGACTGCGGCCGCTTCCCGGACGAGTCGGAAGGGGGGCTCGAAGCCCTCCTGGTGGCGCCGCCGGAACTGGAAGAGAAATGGAACGGCCCCTACCTCAAGCAGAGCCAGCTCCTCGACCCCTGGGGCAACATGTACATCTATATCTCCGAGGGCCAGTACAACCCCGGCAGCTTCGACCTGGTCAGCCTCGGGGCCGACGGCCAGGAGGGGGGCGAGGGCGAGAACGCCGACATCGCGAACCTATGAGTCGTGACAGGATACATCCGATGTCCGCAGACAGACGCGCCGTCCCAAAGACCGGCGCACATAGGGCCTTTACGCTCACCGAGCTGCTGCTGGTCATCGCGGTGGTCAGCGTCGTCGGCGGTCTGGGCGGCGGGATGTATGCGGGCACGTACAAGAAGCTGCTCGTCGAGCGGGCGGCCCGCCAGTTTCTGCTGTCGGCCAAGTATGCGCGGATCATGGCGATCGAGCACGGCCGGCCGTATGAGCTGCGTCTCGATGGAGAGAACAAGGGCTTCGCCGTGACGACGACCCAGTGGAACCGGCAGACGACCGCCGGGGAGTCGGTGGTCGTCAGGGACTACTACGTCAAGCCGGTGGAATTCACCGGCGACGTCCGATTCGAGGACGTCAAGATTCTGACGCTGGCCGCCGAGCAGGTCTCGGACGTCGACGCCGAACAGCGCATCGTATTTCTGCCGAACGGCTCGGCGGAAACGGCGGTGATTCAGATCGGCGACGGCAAGACCCATTATACGATTGCCGTCATGGCGGCCACCGGCAAGGCCACCCTGCAGGCGGGCGAAGCCGGCCCGGTGAGCATGGCGGTCGTGGACCTGGAGGAACCGTGATCCGAACATCGCAGCCAATTCGGTCGGGGTTCAATCTGGTCGAGACGATGGTGGCCAGCGTGATCCTCTCCGGCGCCGTGCTCGCGGTCGGCGCGATCAGTTCGGGCGCTCTGACGGACACGCGACTGAACCGCCACTATGAGGTGGCCGCTTCGGTGATCGACAAGCAATTGACGCTGATCGACTCGGTGGGGATCGATCAGTTCATCGAATTGGGACAGAGCGAAGGCGTGATTGAAGAATTGGAGCCGGGGTATAGCTGGGCGGTGAGCACGCAATACCAGGGGATCGACAATCTGTATCTGGTGACCATCACCGTACGCTGGCTGGAACGGAATCGCCCGCGTCAGCTTGTCGCGCAGACGATGCTCAACGGCGCCAGCACGGCAGCGGTCTCGACGGTGCAGGAGCGGTGACAGTGGCAACGGTCCGAAACAGAGGGTTCACACTGGCGGAGATTCTGGTCGCCTCGACGATCACCACGTTCATCGCGGTGGTGGCGGTGGGCGCGCTGAAGACGGTCTCGGACAGCGCTCAGACGGTGACGCGTCACAGCGAGACGGTGACGGAGGTCCGGTTCGCTGCCCGGATGCTGGCTCGCGACCTGGCCAATGTCTATCGCGACCAGGACCCGCGGGCTATGCGGCTGGTGGGCACCTCGCAGAGCGCCGACAGCGCCATGGCGTTTCTGCGGTTCTACGCGACCGGCCGGACGAATGCCCGGCACGGACAGCCGGAGGGCGACGTGTATGAGGTCGAGTACTTGCTGGGCAGAGGCGCCGGCATCGAGGCCGCTTCGCAGGATCAGCTCGGCTCATCGACCCTTTACCGGCGTCTGTGGCCGAATCCGGACGAGGATCGGCCGCCCGGCGGGATTCTCGTTTCGCTGGCGCAGAATATCGATGTGTTCCAGATGCGTTTCTTCGACGGGCAACAGTGGACGACCGACTGGCCCGAGGAGATGAGGTCGTTGCCTCAGTTGATCGAGGTCACTCTGGTGATGCTGCCGCCGCAGGGGCAGGGCAATCCGATCATCGAGACCTTTCTGGTGAACTTCCCCAGGCTGGCTACGGCGACGGATGCGGCGTCGGCGGTCGAAGGCGGCCGGCCGGGCGGGCAGAACCAGCCGCCACAGGGCGAAGGCCCGACAGCGGCGCCGCGATGACGAGGCAGGTGGGTTCATTGATGCGTTGCGATCGAAACAACAAGGGACTGGCTTTGGTGATCGTGCTTTGGATCGTCATCCTGATGACGGCGCTGATTGCCATTGTCAGCCAGACCAGCCGGCTGGATATGAAGATGGCGACCGCCGTGGTGGACGAGGTGCGCTGCAAGTGGGCCTGCCGCGCCGGGACGGAGACCGCCATCGGCCTGCTCAACGAGGACCTTCGAGCGACGGACTGTCTGCTCGATCTGTGGTGCGACAACGACGAAGACTACAACGATGTCCCGCTGGAGCGGTGCGTCTACAGTGTCTATGTCACCGACGAGGCGGGCAAACTCAACGTCAACACGATTACGAGAGAGCAGTTGATGGCGCTGCCGTACATGGAAACGCAGGTTGCCGACGCGATCTTGGACTGGCGGGACGACGACGAGAACCCGCGGTCGGACGGCGCCGAAGGTGGCTACTATCAGAATCTGCCGTTTCCGTACAAGATTCGCAACGGGCCGGTCAAGACGATTCGCGAACTGCTGCAGGCCAGAGGCGTGACCAAGGATCTGCTGTACGGCGAGGACCTCAACCTCAACGGGCAGCTTGACTACACCGAGGCCGACGGCGAGCTGAGCCCGCCGATGGATAATGGCGACGGCTACCTCGACGAGGGTTGGATCGCCTACCTGACCTGCTACTCGTATGAGAAGAACGTCGATGCCGAAGGCCAGAACCGGGTCAACATCAACCAGGCGGACGAAGGCCAGTTGCAGAACCAGCTTGGACTGACCGCCCCGCAGGCGCGCTGGATCGTGCAGAATCGCGGCAGCGGCTATCAGAACATCGCCGGCCTGATCAACCCGAACAGCCCGAAGGAGCCGTCGAAGGAGTCCGGCGGGGGCGACAACCGCGCCGACCCCATCGATCTTCAGACGTTCAGCAGCATCGCCGATAGGATCACCACTTCCGGCGAGACCACCTTGCAGGGCACGGTCAACGTCAACACCGCTCCGAAAGAGGTTCTCGTCGCTCTGCTGGGCGGCGGGGACCAGGCCGAGCCGCTTGCCGAGAGCATCGTCGCCGAGCGACTGGGACGTCTGTATGGATTCCAGAGCATCGCCGAACTGCTGAAGGTCTCGGGGATGACCGTCGAGAAATTTCAGAGCATCGCGGGGCTCTTGACCGTGCGCTCGAACGTATTCACCGTGCGCTGCTACGCCACCGCGGACATCAGCGGCGCGATGATGCAGAGCGAGTGCGTGCTGGACCGCAGCGAGACGCCGTGCAAGGTCCTTTACTGGTACCAGGGAGCCAACTATTGATGAGCAGGAGCGTGAAGACACCTCATTCGGTGATCGCGGCGGTGAGAGACGCGACCGCATTCAAGGCGGTCGCTCTGCGCAAACGCAACGACGGCGTGGAGGTCTTGTGGGCCAAATCCATGCCGGTCGCGGAGGGAAGCTGGGAGACGTTCGCCGCTCGCTGCGGCCTGGAGACAGGATCGAAGACGCAGCGGAAGGAACTGCCCGGCGGCGCGATCTCGGTCATCGGCCTCGACGCCACGGCGGTGGCTTTCTATCGCATCGCGGCGCCGAGCGTGGGACGCGAAGAGACCGCGGCCATCGTCCGGATGCAGGCGGAATCGCTGCTGCCTTTGCCGGCTTCTCAGATCGAGGTCGCCTGGCGGACGATGCCCTCGACCAACGGGACGGCCGACGTCACGATTGCGGCGGCCCGGCGCGATTTCCTGCATCAATTCGTCGGCGAGGTGCGTCCGTTCGCGCCGGAGACCATCGTTCCGGCATGTGAAGGAACGGCCCGAACCTGGCACGAGCTGTTCGGAGAGCGTCAGCGACAGGCCGTCCTCGTCAGCATTTGCGTCCAGCACACACAGGTCTGTCTGGCCGTCGACGGAACGGTCGCCAACAGCGCCGTGCTGGACACCGGCCTGGCCGATCTATCCGCGGCCGGCGCCGCCAACGAGCCGCTTTCCCATCCGGTTGAGGTCATCGAACGCTTCGCGCAGGACCTGCACACCGTGCTGATCTCGTTCGGGTGGATCGAGTCGGCGCCCTGGCCCGTGCTCGCCCTGTCCGACGGCAGCGAGGAAATCGGCCGCATTGTCGAGGCCCTCGGCGCCGCCGGCGTGCCGGTCAAGACCAGCACGCCGCGACTGCAGACGCTGGGGATGGCCCTGGGGCTGGCTCCGGTGGACCTGTATGCGTACCGCGAGCCTCTGGGGCTGGGCCTGATGGCGCTGGACGGGCCGACGACGGGTCTGGATCTCTACGCGCCCGTTCGCAAGGCCGAGCGGGAGCAGAAGGCCAGGTCCGCCTGGTACTCGACGACCCTGGCGGCTGTTGTGGCCCTTATCGTCCTGGCGGTCGCCATAGCCGTATCCTACACGGTCGATGTCGCCAGCGAGAAGCGGTTGACGGCGTTGGTGGGCCGGCCGGAGTTCAAACAAGCCAGTGAGCGTCAGACCCTCCTGAAAAGCGTTGCTCAGCATCGTCCCGATCTGCTCGGCCTGCTCGCGGACCTCCATACGGGGTCCAGCGAAGGTGTGATCCTGGAGAGTTTCCACTTCAGGAAGGGGCAGGCCGTCACGATCACCGGGCAGGCCGACAACGCCGAACAGATGTGGAAATTCCAGGCGAACCTGCTCGGGTGCAAGAGCATCAGCGACGTGGACATCACGAGCACCTCGACGGACAGCAAGACCAGGAAGATCAAGTTCACCATGCTGTTTCAGTACAAGAGCTTCACGAAGAAAGGGGCCGCGCTGTAGGCTTCGACGAAAGCGGATTATGGCAAGGAAACTGACACAACGCGAAGTGCGCATTCTGATCTTTGGAGGCGTCTCGGCTCTCGTGATCGTCGCCCTGCACTTCGGCCTCAAAGGTCTCGATCGATGGGGCGAGGTGCGAGCGTCCCTGAAGGCCGCGCGCCGCCAACTGGAAACGGTGACCGTGGACCCGGTCAAGCAGGCAGCGCTCCTGTCGATCGTCCCGGTGGCCGAGGTGCCGGAGCTCGAAGAGAAACAGCAGTTTCTCGTTCGAGATCGCCTGTACGAGCAACTGAAGAAGGCGGGCGTCAAGACGGAGCCGTTGGCGATCCTGGGCACGAAGAAGAAGCTGGGTCTGCCGTACGATGTGATGCGCGTCAAGTGCAGCGGCAAGTGCGAGCTGCCGCAGTTGCTCGACTTCCTGGCGGCTTCGTCGGAGAACCCGCACTTGGTAGGGATCGAGGAGCTTCGCATTCGCTGCGACACCAAGGAACCGCCGGAGAAGCGAAAACAGATTGAAATCGATCTGGTCGTCTCGGCCTTCGTACGACGGCCGTCCATCAAACCCACGGCGCTGGGAGGGAAATAGAACCATGGCCTTCGACAGTACCACGAAGAGACACATGGATCGGGCGCGGTTCGGCCTGGTCGCGGCCACCGTTCTGCTCGGCGCCTGGGCGTGCGCCCGAGTCGTGGGGTATTTCAACGGACCGGCTCACGCCGGCGATCGGGTCGCGCAGGCGATGGCCCGCAGCGCTCCGGACGCGAACGAGGTCAAGCCGTATCTCGACAAGGCCCGCGAGGCCGCCGAGGCGCTGAAGAAGAAGAACCTCTTCAGCAAGGAACCGCCGAAGGAACACCCGGTCAAACAGATCGACGGCATCCTTGGCGCCGAGGTCTTGATCGGAGACAAATGGTACAAGGCTGGCGAGAAGGTGGGCGATGCGAACATCGTGACCGTTGAGCCGACGAAGGTCACCGTGGAATGGAACGGCCAGAAGAAGGTTTTCTCGCCGCTGGGGGCCGGCGACGACAGGCCCTCGGGTCCTCCCGGGCCGCCGGAGGCCGTCCGGGCGAGGATGCGGGAGCCAAGGCCGCCCCGACCCGATGTCAAGGCCGAGGCGGTGCAGGTCACCGCCGCTCCCACGCCGGCCGACGACGACCCGCTGGCCTGGATGGGGGTGAAGGTGCCGGACGCTCTGAGAGGCAAGTTCCTTGAGAAGTGGAACAGTCTGTCCGAGGAGGAAAAGGCCGAGGCCAAAGAACAATGGAATAGCATGCCCGCGGAACAGAAGCAGCAGGCTGTCCAGGCCATGGAAAGAGGGGACATGTAAGAGGCAGCCGGCAGGCCGGACAGGAAAATGACATCCGCAGAAGAAGGATCAGGGATATGAAACAGGGCAACATTGTCGTCTCTCTCGTCTGCGTCGCCATCGTGCTTGGCGCGGCCTACGGGTTGGGTCTGTTGATCCGGCAGGCCCGCACGGGCACGAGCGAACCGGCGCCGCCGGTTGCAGCCGAACCCAACGAGATCGCCAATCTGGAGAAGCTGGTTCCCGGACGGCGCATCGCGCAAAGCAAACCGGCGCCGACCCCCGAGCAGTTGGCGGCAGCCAAGCAGAAGAAAGCCGAGCAGCTTGCCGAGGTCGGCGCCCTGACGGAGCAGCAGAAGCAGGAACGACGTGAGGCCCTGCGCGAGCAGCTACGCACAGCGAGCCAGAGGCCGGAACGACTGCCGCATCTGTCGCCGGAGGAATTGGAGGAGCTGCGGCAGAAATGGCCGCAGATGTCGGAGGAAGAGAGAGCCGCCGTCCGGGCGGCCATGTCGGGACGGCGTCGATCCGTCCGACCTCGCATCGCCTCGCCCAACGACGTGAATGCGCCGGAGCCGAACGCCGTCGATCCCAACTGACAGGCGAACGAGACACCAATCGCGATTGATACGAGGAGAAGAAAGTGGAACGGTCCAAGATACTCTTGTGGGTGATCGTGTTTGCGGCCGCCGGGATCATCGTCTGGCGTGTCGGCTTCTCGGTTCCCAAATCGGGCGTGCCGACGCTGGCACGGACGGTCGAAGCGGCGTCGCCTCGTGCGGCAAGTCCGGCTCCCAACGAGCCGCCGGCCGAGGCAGAGCCCAATGCGTCGCCCGATGCGAACCAGGTCGGCGACGCCAACGAGCCGGATGCGGACAGGCCGGAAGGCCAGGCGCCCGATCCGAACCGTCCCGAGGGGCGTTCCGCCCGGGGCAGAAGAGGCCGGGCCGGCGTCTCTGAACCGAACGAGGTGTCCGAGTCGGGCGAGCCCATGGAGGCGGTCAACCTCAAAGACGTCGAGATGAAGAAGATCATCGACAAGATCGCCGAGTGGACGGGCAAGACCGTGATTCCGCACGACGATGCGATGAAGCAGAAGATCACGATCTACGCGCCGGACAAGCTGCCGCGGGCCAAGGCCCTTTCGACGATCTACAGCGCACTGCGCATGAAGGGCTTCGTGGTCGAGGAGGTCGACGACATGCTCTTCCTCAAGCCGATCGCTGACGCCAAGCTGGGGGTGGTCCCGACGGTCGGGCCGGATGAACCGTTGGCCATGATCGAGAACCGGGACCAGATCGTGCGTAAGTTCTTCCGACTGAGCAGCTATCCTCCCGCCCAGATGGGCGAGATCATCCAGCCGCTGGTCGGGCAATACGGTCACGTCAGCGTCGACGAAACCACCGGGATGCTCCTCGTCATCGACACGGTCGGAAACCTCATGTCCATCGGACATATCATCGCTCAGTTCGACGTGCCGGAGGCAGGCCGGGCTGTGGAGCAGTTCTTCGAGATCAAGTATGGCGATCCGGCGGAGATCGTCCAGTTGCTTCGCATGCTTCTCGGGGAGGCTCCGACCGGCGGCCGCCGGGGCGGCTCTCCCAGCCGAAACGTGTACAGCAGCAGCCGGCGGCCATCGGGGGCGCCGAGCCGTCCGGGCGCGCCGGGCGCTGCAAGTACGACAGCGACATCCGTCGTGATTGGAGCCGGCGACGTGCCGATCGTGCTGATTCCCGTGCCGAAGGCCAAGTGGATCATCGCGCGAGGCTCGGCCGACGACATCCGGCAGATCGGCGAGTGGATCCAGAAGCTGGATCGCGAAGAGCCGGTCGCCTCGGAATACGAGACGGTGTCCATCTCGTATGCGGACACACGAGAAGTGGCCAGCCGCATCGAGGAGGCGCTGCGGGACATGCCGGGCACGCAACTGGCCCCCAGCATCCTGATCCGGCCGCTGGAGCGATCGAAGCAGATCATGATCTTCGGCCGGGCCGATCTGCGTGACATGGTCAAGAAACTGATTACCGAGATCGACATTCCCGCCGGAACGTTCGAGACCAAGAAGTTCGACCTCAAGTTCGCCGATCCAGAGCAGATCAAGGAGAATCTCGACAGCCTCTACGGTGACGAGATTCCGGAGTACGATTCGTACTACTACTATCGCTACGGTCGCGGCAGTCAAGGGCCGGACTCCGACACGGTCAAGGTGATCGCCTTCCCGACGATGAGCCAGGTCACGGTGATCGCCTCGCCCGAGAACATGCGGAAGATCGAGAAGCAGATCGAGGAATGGGACGTGCCGCTGGACGTGGACGCGGTCAAGCCGCGCATCATCGAGCTGCGAAACTCCGATCCCGTCCAGATGACTGAACTACTGACGAGGCTGTTTTCGGAGGACCAGGACAGCACCGGTTCCAACCTGATCCGCCTGATCCTCTACGGCGGCTCGGGCAACGAGCGTAAGAAGATCGTCGGCCCGCTATACGGCCAGCTCACGTTCGAGGACGTCCCCGGGACCAAGAAGATCATCGTGATCAGCAAGATCCCCCAAGCGTACGACGTAATCGAGCAGTTGATCTACGACCTGGACCGACAGGAGATGGCCGAGATCCCCAACGTCGTGCCGTTGCAGTACGCCGATCCCGAGGACCTCGCGGAGCGTCTCAACGCCATGTTCAACGAGGCGGGGACGACCGCCCGCATCCGACGACGGATCACCGGTCTGTCCGAATACTCCATGGACAGTTCCGAAGGCAACCAAGGGGGTGGGCCAGGCAATAGCAACAATCAGGGCAACGCGGCCAGCAGCAACGAGTATACGCCGCCTTGGTCGGCTGGCGCGCGACAACGGACCGACGAGGAACCGATCAGCAACGTGATCGGCAAGGTGCGCTTCATCCCCGATCCGCGCAGCAAATCGGTTCTGGTCCTGGCGCCGCCGGAGTTTCAGGACAGCCTCGAGCAGACGATCAAGCAACTGGACACCCCGGGCAAACAACTGCTCGTCAAGGCGATCGTGGTTGAAGTCGAGCACGGGAGCATGACGTCTCTGGGCGTCCAACTGGCGACCAACCCGAACGCCTTCAGCAGTCTCGGGGAAAACGCGGTGACCGCGCTGGGCCAGCTCACGAATCTGGCGACCCGCGGCTCCGCGGTGGCCAGCGACACGCCCCTCGGCGCCGAAGGGACCGGCACCATCGTGGGCGGGACCTCGGCGGTCTACGCGTTGATCGATTTTCTGATCAAGACGACCCACGCCAAGATCCTCAACCAGCAGACGCTGTGGACAGAGGACAACGAACAAGCGATGTTCTTCAAGGGTCAGGAAGTGGCCTTTCTGGCCGGCTCGACGAGCTCGGCCAACGTGGGCGTGACGCAGGACGTGGAGTTCAAGAACGTCGGTATGATGATGCAGGTCCGTCCAAGCATCACCCCGGAACGGCGCGTGGACATGGAGATCAGCGTCGACCTGTCTCAGTTGACGACGGAGGTGATCAACAACCAGCCGGTGCGCAGCAAAGTGGAGAGCAAGACGAACATGGTGGTTCAAGACGGGGAGACCATCATGCTCGGTGGAATGTTGTTTGAGAAGGACACGTCCGTCAAACGCAAGCTGCCGCTGCTCGGCGACCTGCCGCTGCTGGGCGGACTGTTTCAGCACAACGATGTCGTTCAGTCCAACAGCGAGCTGATCGTGTTCGTCACTCCGTTCGTGATGGACGAGGCGGTCGAGGACATCTCGGAGAAAGCCAGAAACGAGATCGACGGCAGCCGCCGACGACTGGATGAACTGACAAGCCAGTTGGCCGAGACCCGGCGGGAGCTGGAGGAAAAGGCTCCGAAGAAGAAGTAGCCACGAAACGCCATGCGATTCAGGCGGCCGCAGATCCGTTCGATGTGCAGGCCGCCTTTTCTATTGCGCATCCGTCGCAGACGGAAGGCCGCTGCCGGTCAGGACTGGGCAACGATCCTCTCTCTGCCGCCCATGTAGGGACGCAGGACCGTCGGGATCGTGATCGATCCATCGGGGTTCTGGTACAGCTCCACCAGCGGGATCAGCACGCGCGGCGAGGCGATCACCGTGTTGTTCAGCGTGTGGCAGAAGAGGTTCTTCTTCGTTTGTGTGTCTTTGTATCGCAGGTTCATGCGGCGCGATTGGAAATCGTAGAACTTGCTGGCGCTGTGCGTTTCGCAATAGTTGCCTCGCGAGGGCATCCAGGCCTCGATGTCGTATTTCTTGGCCTGGCCCCGGCCGAGGTCGCCCGTGCAGACCACGACGACGCGGTAGGGCAGTCCGAGAGCCTTCATCACCCCTTCGGAATTGGCCAGAATCTCCTCGTGGAACCTGGCGCTTTCCTCGTCGCTGTTGCGGCAGATGACGACCTGCTCGACCTTGTCGAACTGGTGGATGCGGTAGAGGCCGTAGGTGTCTTTGCCCGCGGCGCCGGCCTCGCGGCGAAAACAGCTCGACAGCGCCACGAACTTCAGCGGCAGCTCCTCGTCCTGGAGAATCTCGCCCATACGGTAGGCGGTCAGCGGCACTTCCGCCGTGCCGACGAGGCTCAGCTGGTCCTTCTCCATCCGGTAGGTCTGCTCTTCGGCGCCCGGATAATAACCGGTTCCCTGCATGGCCTCGTCGCGCATCAGCAGGGGTACGGATATGGGGACATAGCCCCGCTCGACCATGAAGTCGATGGCGAAGCGCAGCACCGCCCAGTGCAGCAGGGCCCCGTCGCCCTTGAGGAAGTAGTTCCGCGTGCCTGCCAATTTCACGCCGCGTTCGATATCGATCATGTTCAGCGCGACTCCGAGTTCGACGTGGTCTTTCACCTCGAAATCGAACTGGGGAACCTCGCCTTCGCGGCGCAGCTCGACGTTCTCTGTGTCGTCCCTGCCCACCGGGACGTCCGCATCGGCCGGCTGGGGAACCTGGAGCATCAGCGCGTCGAATTGCGGCTGCCACTGCTTGACCTGATTCTGATCGTCCTCTTCCTCCTGCTTCAGCCGCGACAACTCGCGCAGGGCCGCTTCCTTCTCGGCGCCGGACAGCTTTGGCACGGACTTGCCGATGCGATTCTTCTCGGTGGCGATGTCCTGGAGCCTGGCCTTGACGTCCTTCAGACGCTGGTCCAGCTCCAGCAGCCTCGGAATGTCGGCGTCGATCCGTTTGTCTCTGGCCGCCTGGATGTAGACGTCCGGATGGTCTCGCAGTTCTCTAATGTCGATCATAGTCTCTCCTGGCGGAGAACGCCGGTCCCGTGGGACAGACGGAGCGCATCAATGCGGTTTCTCCCGGGCCTCTGAGTATTGTTTGAGAATGACCACGTTGTTCTGGCCGCCGAATCCGAACGATTCGTTCATGACGATGTGAAGCGGCATCTTGCGGGCCGCGTTCGGCACGTAATCGAGATCGAGCTCGGGATCGGGGTCGTTCAGGTTGATCGTTGGTGGAACGATCCCGTCCCGAATGGCCAGCACGCAGGTGATCAGTTCGGCGGCGCCGGCGGCGGCGATCAGGTGGCCCAGCATGCTCTTGACGCTGCTGGCCGGGACCTGTTTGGCCCGCTCCTGAAACACGGTCTTGATAGCCAGCGTCTCGACGGCATCGTTCTCGTGGGTGCTCGTGCCGTGCGTGTTGATGTAGTCGATGTCGCGATACGTCAGTCCGGCGTCCGCCAGCGCCGCCCGCATCGCCTGGACCGCGCCGCGTCCTTCGTCGTGCATGTCGGTGACGCGATAGGCGTCGGAGCTGCTGCCGTAGCCGATCAGCTCCGCCAGGATCGTCGCGCCTCGCTTGCGGGCGGAGGTCAGCGATTCGAGAACGACGATCGCCGCGCCTTCCCCGAGGACGAAGCCGTCGCGGCTGGCACAGAAGGGGCGGGAAGCGGTTTCCGGGCTGTCGTTCCGCGTCGAGAGAGCGGTGAGCCGGTTGAAACCGGTCAGTCCCAGGATATGAATCATCGAGTGGGCGCCCCCGGCGATCATGACATCGGCTTGCCCTCGACGGAGGAGCATCATGGCCTCGCCCACCGCCTGAGTGCTGGCGGCGCAGGCGGTCAGGCAACTGCGGGCCGGGCCTCTGGCGCCGGTCAGTCGGGCGATGTGCGCCACCGCCATGTTCGGCTCCTGCTCGAGTTCGTGAGCGGCCTGCATCTGTTCTTGCACGATGCGGTTCGCATGGGGCCAGGCGAACTCGTCGCGTTCGGCGTTCCAGGCGGCGAGGATGCCGGCGAAGAATGCATCGCTATCGAGGGAGCCTTCCCCGGCGCCGAGGTAGATGCCCATTCTCGTGCGATCGATATGGTCGGCAGGGGCCTGCGATTCGACGTCTATCCCGGCTTGGCGGCAGGCCTGCACCGTGGCCCCGATGACGAAACCCGAACTGCGGCTGCACTGGTCGTGTCGAGACGGGTGCTCAACGTAGCGCCGGAAATCGTAGTCTTTCACCTCTGCGCTGAATGTGGTCGGAAACGTAGAGGCGTCGAAGATCGTCGTGCGGGCGGTGCCGCTGCGGCCGGCCAGGATGGCCTTCCAGACGCTTTCGATGTCATGGCCCAGAGGAGAGACGATCCCCATTCCGGTCAGGACGATGCGTTCGTGGCTTTTGGGCGTCTTCATATCAGCTCGCAGCCCCCTCGTCGCAGCGTTTGAACACGAGGGCGGCGGTCTGGCCGCCATGCGTGTAGCTGCAGCAGATCGCATGGTCGATCCGACGCCGGACGGTGTCGGTGGAGATGCGCAGATGACAGCCGTCGAGCGGCCTGGTGAAGTTCCGGGCCGACGGGATCGTGGACGCCCCGATGGCCTGCACGGCAGCGATTGCGTCCAACGCGCCCGAAGCGGCGCCGGTTGTGCTCAACATGCTCTTGGTCGGCCAGACGGTTACCTCCTTGGTTGCGTCCCCAAGGGCGGCGGCAATTCCTTTCGCCTCGGCCAGGTCGTCCTGCGGCAACCCCATTCCGTGCGGGATGAGCAGATCGACCTGTCGGGCGTCGAGGTCTGCGTCGTCGAGCGCCTTTGTGATGGCGATGCGGACTGCCTCGCCGTCCGGTTCGAGCCGTGCGTAGGCCGGATCGATACAGTGACTGTGCCCGATTCCTACAAGTTCGGCCAGAATCGTGGCGCCGCGCCGACGGGCGTGGGAGAGACTCTCGAGCACGAGCACGCCGCCGGCCTCGCCGAAGACCGACCCGTGCGCATTCGCATCGAAGGGCCGACAGGCCGCTCCGGGGCGATCGTTGCTGATGTTGTTCGTCCGTTCGAGCAGAATCTGCCGGACCATGATGACCGGATTGACCTTCGCTTCGGCGGCGCCGGCCAGAGCGATGTCGCTGTCGCCTCGTGCGATGACCTGGGCCGCCTCGGCAATCGCCAGGTGGGCGGACGCTTCCGCACAGGTGATCGTGTTGCTGGGGCCTTGACAGTCATGGATGATGCCGATGTGGCAGGCCAGCATGTTCGGCAGATACTTCAGCAGCCACAGAGGGGTGACGTGCTCGAGGCCGACCCGGCCCCATTTGCGTATGTCGAAGCGGCCGTCGGTGGTGCTGACGGCTACGGCCGGCGCCAGCTCCACCATGTCGCAACTGATGATGCCCGCCCCCATATTGACACCCATACGGGTCGGGTCGATGCTGACGTGATCCGGATCGATTCCCTTGGTGACCAGCCCGCTGGCGGCCACGGCCTGTTGGGCCGCGATGACCGCCAGTTCGATGTCCCGACACATCAGCTTGCAGCTCTTGCGGTATTTGCGCGGAACGTAGTCTTGAATGCTGTACGCGGGGACCTCGCCCGCCAATTCACATCGCAGGCCCGCGGGATCAAACGCCTTGATGCGGCCGATGCCGCAGCGTCCCTCGCAAAGCCCGGCCCACATCTGATCGGCGCTGAGTCCCAAGGGGCTGACCGCCCCCAACCCCGTCACAACTACACGATCCGATTCCATCAACTGGACTCCGCCGGCAGGGCGGCCCGGCCGGCCGCCTCCGAGACGACGTCACGCAACAGGGACGTGAACAACCCGGTGAAGACGAAGTTCTCCTCGGGGAATTTCTTGCCCGCCAGGTTCTGGTCGATGTGGCTGAACATCAGGTCGATCTCCGCGATGAGCTGCGCGTCGCGCAGGATCCGGCCGGTGGTGCCGGCGGCTTCCGGCGCCAGCGAGCTGATCTGTGCCTCGATCCGCAGGCTGTCGCCCGGCCGGACGAAATCATGGAAGACGACCTTGCTGATCTTGGCCAGAACGACCTTCTCGCGAAAATCATTCGCCTGACCGACGAGGATTCCGGCGGTCTGCGCCATCGCTTCGATCATCAGGCATTCCGGCATGATCGGAAAACCCGGAAAATGGTCGTGCAGGTGCTCCTCGGCCAGCGTCACGTTCTTGACCGCGACGGCACGACGACCACTCTCGAACTCCAGAAATTTGTCGATCCAGATCCAACGCATGAGCGACCTACACCCGCCGTGACCGCAGGGTGCGCCCGGGCGGTCCTGCGGCGGTCCGTTGTGCCGGAAACGCCTGCGGCTCAGGCGCCGTTGATCTTGCCGTCGATGTAATTGACGATGGCATTGACGGTGAACAGATTGGCCAGCTTGTTGATGTCCGGGTTCTTTTCGAACTCGGTCAGATCCGTGTGAGGTACGCTGGCGCGCAGCTCTGCCAGACCTTGGGCCGTCAGTTTGCCGTTGCTGACGAGTTCGGGATTGTTCAGCAGACTCTCCGCGGGAAACAGCTCCTCTCGTGGCACCTTGATCCCAAACGCCTTTTCCAGGCGAAACACGATATCCAGGAAATCGATGCTCTCGGCGCCGAGATCCCCCATGAGCGTGGCATCGGCAGTCACTTCCTCCTCGTCCGCCCCCAAGGCATCCACCAATACCTCCTGGACCTTCTGAAAAATCTCGTCGCGACTCATGGTCATGGCTTCTGGTACCTCCGGTCCTGCAAACCTGTCAAAATCCGTTTCGTTACACGCGTGGTTCAGTTCTGCACAGACAGCAGCCTGTATCGCTTCTTCATCTCTTCCTTGATCTGGGCGTCGACCGTGGCCCACGCGGGATTCCGCTCGGCCAGGTTGAAGTGCCTCAGACCGAATCGGGCCTCCAGGATCGTCATGCCGTCGACCGTGCCGGAGCCGGTGAAGCTGCTGACGCGTTCCTCGATGGTCCTGGCTTCTACGGTGTACACCACCTGGGAGCCGGGAGCCAGGAAGCTTTTGTACTTGACGTTGCGCGCCAGTTCCAGCAACACCATGCTGTGGGCGAAGTCTTCCTTCGTCCGCACGAGCCAGCCGGCCGACTCTACCAGCCCTTCCAGCAACAACACGCCGGGCAAGACAGGAAACGTGGGAAAGTGATCGGCCAGATACTCTTCCGCCAGCGACACATTCTTGACCGCACTAAGACGGCGCCCCGTCTCCAACGACACGATCTTGTCAATCAGTACGAATTTCATTCCACTAACGCCATCCGGCCCCAAATCCGCGCTATTGTAGTAGCCTCGAACGCTTTTGCCAGTCCTTTTTTCGGTTTTTTGCGTACGGTCGGGCATCCCGGAATCGCCGTTGCAGGAAAACCGCACGGTCGGTATACTGCGCGGCCATATGAAAGTGCGAAACGCGAAGATTCCGGATGCCCGGGCGATTTCCGCCCTGATCAACTGTTACGCCGAGCACGACAAGATGCTCTTCCGCTCGCTGGCGGAGATCTACGAGAACCTCCAGATGTTCCTGGTGGCGGAGGAGGACGACACGGTGGTCGGCTGCTGCGCTCTGGAGATCATCTGGTCGGACCTGGCGGAGATCAAGTCGTTGGCGGTGGCGCCGGCCCACAAGGGCCAGGGACTCGGACGGGCTCTGGTCGAGGCTGCGGTCGAGCGGGCCAGAGACCTCGGCGTGCCTCGCGTTTTCGCGTTGACGCTGGAGCCGCGGTTCTTCGAGCGCATCGGATTCGCCGTCGTACCCAGAGAGGACCTTCCCATGAAGGTCTGGAGCGATTGTGCCCGGTGTCCGAAACAGCAGGAATGCGACGAAATCGCGGTGGCCAGATCGCTGGCCAATGGGTCCTGAGGGCGGTCTTTCTTTTCAGCCGACCTGGCGTCTCTGGAACAGCGCCACGGCCAGGGCGAGGATGCCGGTGGCGTAGCATAGAGCGTACAGGCCGCCGACGAGGATGTACTTGGCCGGGACGGCGCTGCCCTCGTAGATCGCGTCGCTGATCCAGAAGACCTGGAGGTTGGGCACGAGGAACCGACCGATCCTGGCCCACAGATGGGTTGCGGCGAAGCGGCCGAAGACGTAATCGCTGGTCAGTCCCAGAAGGAACAGACCGACGCACGCCGAGAGGGTCACCACGGTGTTGAAGCGGGACGAGATCGCCACGGCCAAAGCGGCGATGATGACGGCCGCCAGAAACAGCAGGATCGAGCCGTACACGTCCAGCGTGTTGATTCCGTTCTTGGCCGGGTTAAACTGCCAGTCGCGATCGATAAACGCGAGAAAGACCATGCCGAACGTGGCGAGTATGGCCAGGACGACCACCGCCGTCGAGGTGAACTTCCAGTCATACGTGTAATTGAAGAAGGTGCTCAGCAGTATGGTGGTCACCGCGATCACTGCCGCGGTGCCGACGACGGTCCAGTCGTGCGTGTCCGAGGCGGTCGCGAGAACTCCGTGCCGGATCGACATGAGCAGGGCAATGGTGCAGATGTAATGCGCGACGCCGACCGCTGCGACCACGCCGAGGAACTTGGCCGCCACGAACAGGGGACGCTGGACCGGCTTGGTCAGCACCGTCAGAATCGTCTTGTTTTCCAGCTCTACCGCCACCGCGCCCGAGGCGGAGAAGATTGCCACGAACAAGCTGGCCAGAAACAGCGTAGACAAGCCTATCTCGCGTAAGAGCTTGTTGTCGTCGTCCATGGTATACATGGACAGGGACGGGCTGAGCAGGAACAACAGAAGGGCGACCCCAATGATGACGGCGTACACGGGCTGGCGAATGGTTTCAACGAACGTGTTCCGAGCGATGGCGACGAGCTTATTGAGCATGTGTGGTCCTGACGTTTTCACGCATCCGTCCCTGTCTTTTCGGCGGCCGGCACGTGGGGGCACATTTTTTCGTGATTGTCACTACACGACACTGAGATTCCGGGTTATAGTACCCAGCCTCTTGTTTGTAAAGGGCGAAGGTCTTCGATGAGTAGATACTGGCACAGCGGATTTTTGTTCGTCGTCGGGAGCCGAAGCGCAAAATGACAGCATCGTCCAAACGTCCCGAACACGTGGCCTGGGCTTGCCTGGTCTTAAGCCTGATCTTCTTTGGCATCACTTTCTTTCTCGGTCGCTGGAGCGGGTACTTCGCGGTCTCGGCCGTGGCCTGGCAGATTCTCGGCGCGGCGCTGATCTGGCTGGTTCTCGCCATCCAGTTTCACCAGCGAGGCCTTGCCGAGCAAGAGCGTCTGGACATGACGCAACTGGCCCAGGACAAGAGCGGCTCGACCCTGTTCGAAGGCAAGGGAGAACGGGCGACGCTGTTTGCGGCCGCCCAGCGCCGCCTCGACCTGCTGGAGAAGTGGTTCATCCCTATCTTTGGCGTGCTCATCGCGGTCTATGAGATCGCGCTGGGCCTCTATCTGCTCCGGGCTCTTGGCCGGGCTCCATCGACGACGCAGCAGCCGCTGGTCTGTGCCATTCTGATGACCGTGGTGGCGTTCGTCAGTTTTCTGCTGTCGCGATACGCCACGGGAATGTCCGCCGAGCCGGCCTGGAAGCCGCTGCGGGCGGGCGGCAGCTATCTGCTCGGTGTCGCGGTGGTGTGCTTCGCCCTGGCCCTGTGCCTGGCCGGGACGCACTTTCAGTTTCACGTCCCCCTGTTGGTCGTGGGGTACGTGGTGCCGATTCTGCTGATCCTGCTGGGCGCTGAGACGGCTTTGAACACCGTGCTGGACATCTACCGTCCGCGGCTGAAAGGCCAGTACAGCCGGGCGGCGTTCGACAGCCGCCTGCTCGGCATAATCAACGAGCCTGGGGGCGTCTTCCGCAGTCTGGCGGCCGCGATCGACTACCAGTTCGGGTTCCAGGTTTCTCAGACGTGGTTCTACAAGCTCCTGGAGAAGGCGGTCGTGCCTCTGATTCTGTTCTCGGCGCTGACCCTGTATCTGGCCAGTTGCATCGTCGTGGTGTTGCCCAACGAGGAGGCGATCGTAGAGCGGTTCGGCAATCCGCTGACCGGCGACGGGCAGGTTCGCGATTTCAAGCCGGGACTTCACCTCAAGCTGCCCTGGCCGATCGACATCGCCTACAAGTATCCCACCAAGCAGATTCTGGAAATCCACGTCGGATACGTTCCCAAGACCGACCCCAAGACGGGCCGAGTGCTGACGGAACCTTCGCTTCTGTGGGGCCAGACCCACTACGAGAGCGAGTTCAGCTTCCTGGTCGCCAGCGAACAGACCGGCGAGGCGCTGGGAGAGGAGGCGGTGCCGGTCAGCCTGGTGAAGGCGAACATCCCAATCCAGTATCGCATCAAGGATCTTTACGCATACATCTATGGACACAGCGACCCGGCGAGATTGCTGGAGGACATTGCCTACCGCGAACTCACACATTTTGCCGCCAGTGCCGGGATTGAGGTCGATGTCGGCGGCTCGGGCCAGGCAGCCAGCGAGAGCCTTCTGGGCGCCGGTCGAACCAAGGCCAAAGAGATCCTTACCGATAGGATTCAGAAGGCCGCCGACGACCAGGGGCTGGGCATCGAGGTGGTGTTCCTGGGCGTGCAGGGCATCCACCCGCCGCCCGAGGTGGCGCCCGACTATCAAGCGGTCATCGGCGCCGTTCAAAAGAAGTACGCCCTCGTCCTTAACGCCGAGGCGGACCGAAACGCAATCCTGGGCACGCTGATCGGTTCCGTGGACAGGGCTTACGAGCTGGCCGACCTGGCCGCGCGGTATCAGACGGCCCAGGCGGAGGGACGCGCCGAAGACGTCGAGCGGCTGGGCAAACAGTTCGACGAGGCGCTGGCGCAGGCCAAAGGAGACATCTTCAGGACCCTGCGAGAGGCCCAGAGCTACGCCTTTGAGAAAGCCACGCTGGCCCGCGCGACCGGCGAGCGGTTCGCCGGGCAGGTCGCCGCCTACAAGGCAGCCCCGAAAATCTACTTGCAGGAACAACGTCTGGCGGCGCTGGAAGAGGTGTTGCCGGACGTGCGCAAATACATCATCGCTGTCGATCCCAACGACCGGCAGGTCATCATCATGGACCTTCAGGACAAGCCGCCGACCAATCTGTTGGACATGACGGGCTTAGAGGAGACTATCCGATAATGAAGAAGATCGCTGTTCCCGTACTGATTGCCGTCATCTTCGCCATCATGGCGCTCTATCTCGTTTCGTTTCAGGTCCGCGAGACGGAGTCGGCGTTCATCACGCGATTCGGCAAGCCGCTGGAAGACCGCGAGATCACCCGGCCCGGCCTCTACTTCAAGTGGCCCGCGCCGATCGAACGCGTCCACCGGTTCGACTCGCGCATGAGGGTCCTCGATGTCCCGCCGACTGAGACCACGACGAGAGAGCAGATCTCCATCATCGTGACGACGTACGTCGTCTGGCGGGTGGCCGAGCCGCTGAAGTTCCTCAACGCCGTGGGCACGGTCGCCGACGCCAACGACGCCATTCGGTATCGGCTCAACAACGCCCAGAACCGCGTGATCGGCCAGCATACCTTCAGCGAGTTCGTCAACAGCGATCCCGAGAGGATCAAGCTCGCCGACATTCAGGTGGAGATGCTCAAAGACCTTCAGGAGCCGGTGCGAAACGATTACGGCATCGAGATCAAGACGCTCGGGATCAAGCAGCTCAAGATCAGCGAGGAGGTCACGAAGGACGTCTTCGAGCGGATGCGGGCCGAGCGTCGCCGCCGGACCGAGGCGACCATCGCACAAGGCAACGCGGCAGCCACCACGATCCGGACCGATGCGGACGTCAAGAGAACGGCGTTGCTGGCGGCGGCCGAAGGACGGGCCAAGGCGATCCGCGGCCGAGGTGACGCCGAGGCCGCCCAGTACTACAAGATGCTGCAAGAGGCGCCGGAACTGGCCATGTTCCTGCGTAACCTCGAGGCGTTGCAGGCGCTGGGCGAGAATTCAACGATCGTCATCCCGAGCGACGTCGAGCCGTTCAAGTACCTTCGGGAAAGGCCGTCGCTGGAACCGTCGAATTGACCCGACGCCGGATGCATCGTTCACTGCGTTTGTCTCTGAGGATGTATGGCACATAGACACGAACACGCACATGGGCACAGCCACGACGAGCCGCACGAGCACGACACGGCGCCGACGCGCGAGCTGGATGCAGCGGGAAAGTCGCTCTCCGATGCGCTGCGGCTGAGCTTCTTCATTCTCAAGATCATCATGATCGTGCTGGTCATTGCCTTTCTGATCTCGGGCTTCAAGACGGTCGACTCCGGGGAAAAGGCGATGGTCCTGCGCTTCGGCGCCATTCGCGGCGTAGGCGAAGAGCGCGTCCTGGGGCCCGGCTGGCACTGGGTTTTCCCCTATCCCATCGACGAGTTGGTCAAGATTCCGGTCGAGGCGCAGATCAGCCTGCCCATCACCTCGTTCTGGTACAAGCAGACGCGCAATGACATCCTGGGCGAAGGGCCCAAGCCGCGCAATCTCGTGCCGGAGAAGCTCAATCCGCTGACCGAAGGATACAGCTTGACCCGGAGCCGGGCGGACGAGGTCCGCACGGTCGTTGCACAGGGCATTTCAGGCCGGGGGGCCGCGGACAGCGAAGGCAGCGACTACAGCATCGTTCATACGCAATGGAAGATCGATTACCAGATCGGCAACATCGAACAGTTTTACACGAATGCTTACGTTCCGGCGGCCAGGCCCGGGCAGATCTATTTCGACATCATGAAGGAGTCGATCACGCCGTTGCTCAAGAGCGTGGTCGAGGACTCGGTGGTCACGGCCATGGTCCAATACACCATCGATGAAGCGCTTCAGAGCACCGACACCATTCCGCGTCACGTCGAACAACTCACTCAGCAGAAGCTCGACGCCATCGACAGCGGCATCCGCGTGACCAAGGTCCAGCTCGTGGCGGCCACGTGGCCGCAGCAGGTGGACGCCGCCTTTCAGGCTTACATCGCCGCCAGCCAGAAGAGCGGCTTGGCGATCAGTGACGCGCGAAACCATGCCGAACAGACGCTGACCGATGCCGCCGGACAGGTGGCCGAATCGCTGTACAGCGCCCTGATGGCCTCCGACACGCCGGAGGATCAGTTGGAGACCCTGTGGTCGCAGGTGGCCGGCCGGGCTCAGAACACCGTCGCCCAGGCCCAGGCCTATCGAACCAAGGTGGTCGAAGACGCCAAGGCCAGCGCCACCTACCTGACCAGCCTCCTGCCCGAGTATCGAAAGTGGCCCGAGTTGGTAGCCCAGGGGATCTACTTCGATGCGATCCAGAAAGTACTCGACAACGCCGACGAGAAGTTCATTCTGGACCCGACCGAGATTGCCCGGGGGCGGGAGGTCCGCATTCTGATCAACCGGGACCCCACCCCCAAACCCAAGGCAACGGAACCGACACCGACGATGAGATAGACCGTCGCACTCCCGTCAAAGGACGAGAACGTAACTATGGCTCATGAGCATTTACACCTGCAGCACGACACCGCCGAGGAGACCCGAGGCCAGCAACTGCGCGTCAGTCTCGCGCTGTTGGGGACTCTGGCGGGCGGGGTCCTCCTGATCAACAGCGGCATCGGCCGCTTCATCTACGGACCCGACAGCTTCAACACCGAGATCTTCGCCATGCTCGGCGCGCTGCTGCTGGGGCTGCCGATCGTCGTCCATGCGATCCTGAGCCTGATTCGAGGCGAATCGCACATGGATGAGCTGGCGGCGCTGGGCATCGTGGCGGCGTTCGCCACCGGCGAATATGTGGCGGCCGGACTGATCGGCTTCTTCATGCTGCTCAGCGAACTGATCGAGACCCGCACCGCGCTGGGCGCGCGTGCGTCCATCGAGTCGCTGATCAAATTGACGCCGACCAGGGCGAATCTCGTCAGCGCCGACGGCGTCGAACAGGAGGTCAAGGTCAGCGCGCTGAAGCCGGGGGACCTGATCCGTGTCCGTCCGGGTGACAACATCCCGGCCGACGGCGAGGTGGCCACCGGCCTGAGCTCCGTCAACGAAGCGACGATCACCGGCGAGTCGCTGCCCGTCGACAAGGTTCCGGGCATGCAGGTCTTCGCCGGCACGAACAACCTGACCGGCGCGATGGACATCCGGGTCACCAAGGCCGGCCACGACACGACTCTCGGCAAGGTCCAGTCGCTGATCATGCAGGCCGAGCACACGAAGATCCCGATCATGCGGATCATCGACCGCTATATCACGTGGTATGTGCCGACCATCCTGATGATCGCGGCAATCGTTCTGTTCTTCACGCGGGACATCAATCAGGCGATCACCATCCTGGTCATCTCCTGCCCTTGTGCGATCATTCTGGCGACTCCGACGGCGATGGTGGCGGCGATTTCCGCCGCCGCAAGGTTGGGCGTACTGGTCAAGAACGTGGCCGACCTGGAGATCGCCGGCAAGATGACGGCGCTGGTGTTCGACAAGACGGGCACCGTCACGACCGGGCGGCTCTACGTGACGAAGCTGACGCCCGCCGAGGGGGTCGAGCCGGCCGAGCTGCTGGCCGAAGCGGCGGCGGCGGAACAGTTGAGCAAGCACCCGGCGGCCCGCGCCCTGCACGACGTCGCCAAGGAGGCCAATCTGTCGCTGCCGGTCGCAGAAGGCTTCCAGGAAACACCGGGCAAGGGTGTGACCGCGACCGTCAATTCGTCGCGGATCCTGGTCGGCCGGGAGACGTTTCTCAAGGAGAACGGCGTTGATTTTGCCGGTATCACCGACCCTGCCCTGGATGAAGAGCAGGGCTTCAGCACGTTGTACGTGGCCAAAGACGCACGGTGTATCGGCTGGATCGGTCTCCAGGACAAGACGCGTCCCGAGGCCCAGAGGGCGGTCAAGGAGCTGGTCGACATCGGCATCAAACGGGTGACCATGCTCACGGGCGACCGCAGCGAAGTCGCCAATCGCGTCGCCGGCGAACTGGGCTGCACCGACTACAAGGCTCACTGTCTGCCGCAGGACAAGCTGGCCATCGTCGAGCAGATCAAACGCGACGGCCACACGGTGGTCGTGGTCGGCGACGGCATCAACGATGCGCCGGCCCTGGCCGCGGGCGATCTCGGCATCGCCATGGGAGCGGCCGGAAGCGACGTCGCGATCAACTCAGCCTCCATCGCCCTGATGAACAACGACCTGCGCCGCATCCCATTCCTGGTCCAGGTTTCGCGCCGGACCCGCCGGGTCATCAACCAGAACCTGGGTTTTGGCATCGCGTTCATCGTGTTTGGCATCTCTCTGGCCAAGTTCATCCCACCCAGCGTAGCGGCGTTCCTGCATTTTGCCAGTTCGCTGGTGGTGGTGTTCAACAGCGCCCGGCTAGTGCGGTACGGCGAAGACCTCGACCACGATTCACGTCTCGTTGGATCGCCCTCGTTGGAGGCGTGAAGCGGCGGCGACCGTCCCGCCACTTGATGGTTTGTTTGGATAGCGTGCGGTAGATTATGGATTACGCCGTTGAGACAATCTCGCTGACGAAGGTCTTCTCCGACTGGTGGGGCCGTGCCAAGGTTTACGCGGTCGACGACCTCAATCTCCAGATTCGGCACAACGAGGTCTTTGGCCTGCTGGGACCGAACGGATCGGGCAAGACGACCACGATCAAGATGCTGCTGGGCCTGCTGCACCCGACCAAAGGTCACGCGCTGCTGCTCGGCGGCGACGGCACCGACCCGAAGATCAACACGCGAATCGGCTTCCTTCCGGAGGAGTCGTATCTGTACCGGTTTCTCAATGCCCGCGAGACCCTCGATTTTTACGGGCGGCTCTTCGGGCTGGCCCCCAAGGTCCGCAAGATGCGGATCGAGGCCCTGCTGGAGATGGTCGGCCTCAAAGCGGTGGCCAGCCGGCCGATCGGCACGTACTCCAAAGGCATGGCCCGTCGCATCGGTCTGGCCCAGGCGCTGATCAACGATCCCGACCTGCTGATCCTCGACGAGCCGACGACCGGCCTGGACCCCATCGGGACCCGGCAGATCAAAGACCTGATCCTCAAGCTGGCCGAACGGGGCAAGACGATTCTGCTATGCAGTCACCTGCTGGCCGACGTCGAGGACGTGTGCGACCGAATCGCGATTCTCTACGGGGGCAGAGTCCAGGCAGAAGGCCAGGTGCGTGAGCTTCTGCAACAGAACGGCAAGCGGCAGATCGTCACCAGCGCCGTCAGTGAGACGGCGGTCGAGAGGATCGGGCGCATTCTCGAAGAAGAACACGCCGAGTGGGAAATCACCAGCCCGATGGAGAAGCTCGAAACGTTCTTCATCAATACGGTGGTCGAGGCGCAACAGCAGGCCAGGCCGACCAGCGGCGCCGTCAGCACGACGCAGATCGGCGACTTCCTGATGGCGGAGAAGTCCCAGGCGAGCATTCTCGACAAGCTCGTTTCGGCGCCGGTGTTGCAGGACCAGCCGGCCGGGGCGCCCCGCACGGAGTCGATCACGCCGGTGGAAACGCATGCGCCCCAACCCGACCGGGACCTGCTCAGCAAACTGACCAGGGCCGCCACCCCTTCGGAGACCGAGCATGTGGCGCCCGTGAAACCGTCGGCCGTCGATGTGCCCGAATCCCGTGACACCGGGCAGGTCAACAAGAGCGTTCTCGACGCCTTGACGGGCAAGACCGCACCGCCCACGACGGAGAAGCCCCACGAACGACCGAAGGACGGAGAGGTCGGCCATGAGTAAGATCTGGGCGATTGCCGTCAACACGGTCCGCCAGGCCATGCGCATGAGGATCGCGGTGATCTTCATCGCGATGTTGCTGATTCTGCTGCCGGTGATGGGGCTGACGGCGACCGGGGACGGCACTCTGAAGGGCCGGCTCCAGACGTTCGTCAGCTATGGGCTGTCGTTGACCAGCCTGCTGCTGTGCCTGCTGACGATCATCGTCGCGACCTACACGATCACCAGCGACATCGAGCACCGCCAGATCTATACCGTGGCCACCAAGCCGATCCGCCGCTATCAGTTCCTTCTCGGCAAGCTGGTGGGCGTGATCGTTCTGGACGCGGCCCTCGTGACGCTCTTTGCCGGCATCGTGTACGCCGTGGTAGTGTTCCTGCCCGGTTTCCACGACGTCTCGAACGACACGCTGCGGCAGATCGACAACGAGTTCTTCACCGCCCGTGCCAGCCTCAGTCCTCCGGCGCCCGATGTACGCGAAGAAGTCCAGACGCTGTACGATCAGTTGGAGAAGACCGGGCAGCTCCGCGAGGCGTACCCTACATTGCCGCCCGAGGGGATTCTCAAGGAACTGACCTTGCGCAAGCAGTTGGAGAAACGGGCGGCGGGGGTGGGAGAGGGCCTGATGTGGGAGTTCGAGAAGATCCGGCCGCTCGACCCGAACCAGAGTCTATTCATCCGGTTCAAGTACGACGTGGCGGCCGAGCCGACCAACGGCCAGGTCTACGCCCGCTGGCAGATCGGCGACCTGCGGCAGTTTCGTTACGGCATGAACTTCAAAACCCCGATCTGGCCTGAGGATCGTGCGGACCCGGTTCGCACGTTCCGCGAGATCGAGGTCCCGGCGCAGGTCATTGCCGATGACGGATACCTGGCGGTGGGGTTTCTCAACGTGCCGCTGAACGACACGACGGTGATCTTCCCGCTCGAAGACGGGTTGGAGCTGCTCTACAAGGCCGACACCTTCACGGCCAACTTCATCCGCGGGGTGCTGCTGATCCTGTTCCGGTTGATCTTCCTGGCCTGCCTCGGAGTGCTGGCGGCGAGCTTTCTTTCGTTTCCCGTAGCGATCCTGTTCTGTCTGATGATCTTCTTCACGGGCACCATCAGCGGCTTCGTGCTCGAATCGTTCGAGTTTCTCAGCGCCAGCGTGAGCGAGGTGTATTCGTATACGATCGGGGCTCTGGTCCGGCTGCTGCCGCGATTCGACAAGTACAACCCGACCAGCTTCCTGGTGCCCGGCCGCCTGATCGCCTGGTCGTTCCTGGCGCAGGTGGCGCTGTTCATGGTCTGCATCAAGGGCCTCCTGCTGTTGGTGCTGGCCCTGATCATCTTCAGCTTCCGCGAGCTGGCCCGAATCATTGTGTGACGAGACGCGGCGGTCGGCGCCGCGAAATCGACTATGCGTGGACGTGACATTCTCATCATGCTCGTGTGCCTGTCGCTGGCCGGCGGTCTGCTCTATACGGCGGGCACACAGCTCGATTACATCAACACGCAGCGCCAGACGATGGGCCTGGTGGTGAACGAGCCGGTGGAGAACCTGCCGCCTTCGCTGGCCTTCGCCACCGTGGCGATGGGCGCGTTTCGCGGCCTGGTCGTCGACATCCTCTGGATGCGGGCCGACAAGCTGAAGGAGGAAGGGCAGTTCTTCGATGCCCGGCAGCTCGCCGAGTGGATCACGACGCTCCAGCCCCGGTTTCCGGCCGTCTGGGAGTTCCAGGCCTGGAACATGGCGTACAACATCTCCGTCGCCATCCCCGCTTCGCAGCCCGAGCAGCGCTGGCGGTGGGTCAAGAACGGCTACGAACTGCTGCGCGACAAGGGCATCCCCACCAATCCCAAGGCGGTCCAGCTCTACCGGGAACTGGCGAGGATCTTCCAGCACAAGCTCGGTGGCGTCTCCGACGACGTCCACAAGTACTACAAACTCCAGTTGGCGGAAGCCATCGGCCTGCTGCTCGGGTCGGAGGACAACGGGCTGCCCGCCGACGACAACGCGTTCTACGAGGCCCTGATCGGGACGCCGTCCGAATGGGCTCAGATCGTCGCCGATCCGAATGTAGCTCCGTTCATCCGGGCGCTTCAGGAGGTCGGTGAGCCGTTCACCAGCGAACAGCCGTTCGTACAGAACTATCTGGCGCTGCGCCGCAACGCGTCGCGCTTTCCGCAGGCTGCGTCGGATGTTGTGGATCGTTTTCGGGGCACGGCGGCATTGAAACGATTCGATCTGTTTGCGAAGTCTTACGAGCTGCGCAACACCTGGAAGCTGGAGCCGGCTCGCATGCACCAGGTCAGCCAGGAGTATGGGCCGATCGACTTCGCCGACCCCAACGTGCACTTCCCCATGGATTGGCGGCACCCGGACGCGCACGCCATCTATTGGGCGATCAAAGGGCTCAGCGTCGCCAAGGAAAAGAACGATGCCGAGACGGAGCGATACCAGACGAACACGCAGCGCATCGTCGCGCACAGCCTTCAGAATCTCTTCCGATACGGCAAGCTCATCATTCTCTCGCGTCCGGCCGAAGCGCTCGATCCGGACAGCCCCGCGGCCAAATCCACCTCGCCGGCAATACCCAAAGACGTCTTTCTCAGTCCGGACCTGCGGATCTTCAATTCGTACCACAAGGCCGTGCTGGCAATCATTGCCGGCTACGAAGACGACCGCACCACCAAAGAATCGCTTGAGAACGGCCATCGCAACATGCTCAAGAACGCCGTCCTCTCGTTCTATCAGGCCGGACTGAGGGGAGAGGCCCTGAAGATTTTCAACCAGTTGCGGAAACGCTATCCCTTGAGAGAGTTCAACGTCTCGCTGGAGGAGTTCGCGCTGAAGCGCTGGAGAGAGGAGTTGAGCGGTTTCGGCATCGACGACGCCCGCGAGCAGATCGTGATGCTGCTCAGCGAGGGGTACTACCTGTACGCCGTCCGCGACGATGAGGCCGCCGCCGGGCGAGAGCAGTTGGCTCAGCAGGCGTACGACTTCTACAACACGACGAACGAGCCGGAGTTTCGCATTGACCTGCCCCCGATGCCCGTGCTACGATACGTCGCGCTCGGTCAGTTCCTCAACAGCGGGGCGTATCCGCCCCACATTCGGCAGGGTCTGCTGAATCGGATCCAGATCGAAAAGCCCGAGCTGTACAAGCAAATGGAACAGACCGAGGCGCAGTTGCAGCAAATGCAGGAGCAGCAGGGAACGCGGTGAGGGTTATCCGGCACGGGGCATGGACGAAGCACTTCTGGCACAACTGACGTCGTCGCAGCGGAAGGCGGTGTTGCACAAGGAGGGGCCTCTGTTGGTCCTGGCGGGTCCGGGCAGCGGGAAGACCCGCGTCATCACCTGCCGGATCGCCGCCCTGATTGACTCCGGCGTCAGACCGTACAACATCTGCGCGATCACGTTTACGAACAAGGCCGCCGAAGAGATGCGCCAGCGGGCGGCGGCGCTCGGGGCGTCCGGCGGGGCCCACATCAGCACGTTCCATTCGCTGTGCGTGCGCATTCTCCGCCGCTACGCTCAGGCCGCCGGGATGCGACCGAATTTCAGCATTTACGACGCGGCCGACCAGAGCAAGTGCGTCAAGCAGGCCGTCAAAGACTGCCGCCTCGACGGGACGAACTTCCCGCCGGCGCGGATGCTCGACGCCATCTCCACCCTGAAGAACAAGCTCATCGACGCCCAGAGTTTCCAGGAACGCGCCGAGGACTTCTTCTCGCGTACGCTCTCACAGGTTTACACGCGGTACCAGCAGATCCTGGCCGAGCAGAACGGCCTGGACTTCGATGACCTGCTGATGAAGGTCGCTTTCCTGTTGGAGAGCGACTCGACGGTGTGCGGCGAACTGGCGAACCGGTTCCGGTTTCTGCTCATCGACGAGTATCAGGACACCAACCACGCCCAGTATCGGCTGGCCAAGGCCCTGGCGCTTTCGCACGGCAACATCTGCGCGACCGGCGATCCCGACCAGTCGATCTACCGCTGGCGCGGCGCCGACATCCGCAACATCCTGGCCTTCGAGAAGGACTGGCCGCAGGCGGTGACCGTCAAGCTGGAGGAGAACTTCCGCAGCACCGCCGCCATTCTCAGGGTGGCCGACAGCCTGATCGCCCGAAACAAGAATCGCAAGCAGAAGACTCTTGTCGCCGTGCGGACCGACGAAGGCAGGGTTTCGGTCGAGATCTGCGACGATGAAGCCGCCGAGGCCGACGCGGTTGCGCGTCAGGTCGATGCGCTGCTCGGCCAGAATGTTCCGGCCGGACAGATCGCCGTCTTCTATCGCGTCAACTCGATGAGCCGGGCCCTCGAAGAGGCGTTCGTTCGCCATCGCGTCCCATACCAGGTCGTCCGAGGCGTGGAGTTCTACAATCGCAAGGAGATTCGCGACGTTCTGGCGTATCTGAAAGTCCTGGCCAATCCCGCCGATGAAGTCGCGCTGCTGCGGGTCATCAACACGCCGGCGCGTGGCATCGGCAAGGTGACCGTCGACCGCGCCAAGGCTTTTGCCGTCGAGCACGGCCTGACCCTGTCCGAGGCATTGACGCAGGCCGATCGGATCGGCGGGGTGAGCGGTGCCGCCAAGACCAAGCTGTCGGCATTCGCCCGCCTGCTGGACAAGCTCCGGCAGGACCTCGTAGGCCCGGTTGCTCCGTTGGCCGAACGCGTCTTGGCCGAATCGGGACTGGAACAGTCGTTCAAGGGAACCGGTCAGGAGGGGCAGGACGCCCTGGAGAACATCGGCGAGTTGATCAATGCCGCGGCCGCATACGACCAGCAGACCGCCGAACCGTCGCTGCTCGACTACCTCCAGCAGATCGCGCTGTTCAGCGACACCGACGCCTACGAGGCGACGAGCGAACGAGCCGCCCTGATGACGCTGCACGCCGCCAAGGGACTGGAGTTCGATCACGTCTTCGTCATCGGGCTGGAGGACGGCCTGCTGCCGCACGAGCGGGGCAGCGGGGATGGTGACGAACTGGAGGAGGAACGCCGCCTGTTCTTCGTCGGCGTCACGCGGGCCCGCACCAACCTGTACCTCAGCTACGCGCGGTATCGAACCGTTCGCGGGCAATTCCTTCGCACGGTGGCCTCGCCGTTTCTCTTCGAGCTTGGACTTGATCAGATGGTCCAGGACGATGAGGAATCCGAAGACGATTTCGACGCATTCACGGAATACCGACGTACACAGCCATCGCCGGTCCGCCCACGGCCGGCGGCCGCCAAACCGGCCGAGCCTCTGTTCGCTCCCGGCCAGCTCGTGCGGCACAAGACCTTTGGACTGGGCCGGGTGCAGAAGTTCGCCGACCTCGGCGCCAACAGCGTCGTCACCGTCCAGTTCAACACTGGACAGACAAAATCGCTCCTGCTACAATACGCCAACCTCTCGAAGGTGTGACGTCCCGGTCGTGGGGCGTGGCGATGCGCACTGCGACCCATCAGGCGGATCATTGGCAAGACAAGTCCCAGCCGAATCGAGCCATGTCTTTTGAAGGGGCCAGGCCATGTCGAGGCAAATCGATCGTCGCGAGTTCCTGCAAATCACCGCTGCCGGCGGAATGGTGTACCTGGCCGGGTCGGGCCTGTTCGGCGCCAGCGCTGCCGCGAAGGGCAGCCCGCTGATCAGCCCGGGCTGTCGAACCAGCAAGGTTCAGGTCGCTCGGATCTACATGGGAATCGAGGGCGCGCACTGGCCCAAACCGACGCTGAACCTCAAGGACGAGATCCGCACCTACGAAGCGCAATTCGCCAGGCTCGCAGATCAGCTCGGCGACGTGGAGTTCGTCGTCGATGAGCTGGTCACATCCGTCGATCAGGCGAGCCGGCTCAAGGGCCGCCTGGAGAACGTCGACGGCATTCTGGCTATCCATCTGAGCATGGGCGCCTCGTCGATCCTCCGCGAGATCCTTGGCGTGGGCAAGCCGACGGCCCTTTTTGCCCTCCCGTACTCCGGGCACGAGTGGACGAGCTTCGGCGCCCTGCAACGCCAGCCGATCGGGGCCAGGCTGGAGTGCTTCCTGACCACGGACTACGCGCAGCTTGCCGCTGCTATCCGCCCCTTCCGCGCGATTCATCATGCGCGGGAGGCCAAGGTGCTCAACGTCACGACGCGAATCTTCAAGCCCTACGCCGACAGCGTGAAGGCCAAGTTCGGCACGGAGATCAAGCAGGTCGATCTTCAGACGGTGATGGACGCCTATAAGGCGGTGGATGACAAACTGGCGGACGCCGAGACCAAGCGGTGGATGGACAACGCCCAGGCGGTCGTGGAGCCGTCGCGAGGCGACGTCTGGAAGTCGTGCAAACTCGCCCTGGCGTTCGAGAACCTGCTGGCGTCGGAGAACGCCACCGTCCTGACAGTCGATTGCTACGGGACCATGTGGGACAAGACGATCAAGCTTCCGGCGTATCCGTGCATCGGTTTCTGCCGGCTCAACGATCTCGGCCTGGGAGGAATCTGTGAGTCCGATCTCCAGTGTGCCATGACCCACATCGTCCTCCAGGGACTGACGGGCCGACCCGGTTTCATCAGCGATCCGACGGTGGACGAGTCCTGCAACGGCATCATCCTGGCGCACTGCCTGGGCTCCAGGAAGATGGACGGTCCCGAAGGTCCGGCGGCGCCATACAAGATCCGAACCGTCATGGAACGGCAGGAGGGCGTCACGCCGCAGGTACAGATGCGCATCGGCCAGAAGGTCACTCAGGCCATCCTGATCGGCATGGATTCCCTGCTGTACTTCACCGGCGAGATTATCGCAGCGCCGGTTGGCCTGGAGCAGGACCGCGGCTGCCGGACGAAGATCACCGTGAAGGTCGACGGCGACGTCGCCGCGCTCTGGAAGAGATGGTCCAACGGCTTGCATCGGCAGACCGTCTACGGTGACGTCACCAAGGAGCTGGCTCAGTTCTGCAAGTACAAAGAGATCAAGATGATCGATGAGGCGGCCAAGGCATGACTCGCCTGGGCTGACCGCACGAGGGACACACATGGCAAACCGAAACCCAGGATGTGGCGCTTTCTGCACGCGACGACAGTTTCTGCTCGCCGCGACGGGAACCGCTGTCGCCGTGACGGCGCCGTACTTTGCTACCGCCCGTCAGCGAGACGCATCTGAAGACAGCGACCGGATCCTTGCCGACGCGGAGTCGCGCATCCGGCAGCACCGCATGGCTCCGGTCACGCTGAAGCTCGTGACGCCGGATGGCCAGCCTCTCGGTCCCGGCCGCCGCGTGGAGATCAGACAAGTGCGCCATCGCTTCCTCTTCGGCTGCAACATCTTCATGCTCGGACGCTGCCGGACACCTGAGCAGAATGCCGCCTACGAGAGCCGCTTCGCCGGCATCTTCAACTATGCCACATTGCCGTTCTACTGGTGGAACTACGAGCGACAGAAGGGCAGCCCGGACCACGAACGCACCGAGGAAATCGTCCGCTGGTGCAGGGCGCACGATGTCACGACGAAGGGCCATCCGCTGGCCTGGAACTACCGCGATCCGCCCTGGTTGACGGGCACGCCGCAGGAGGTGGCCCGAGCGCAGTTCGAGCGCATCACACGCTACGTCCAACGCTTGAGGGGCGACATCGACATCTGGGACGTCGTCAACGAGGCGACCCATTACGACCGGGCGGAGTGTAAACGCGACGCCCCCCGTCTGACCGAGGCGATCGCCGCGATGGGAGTTGGGCCGTACATCCGCACCGCCTTCAAGACCGCGCGCCAAGCGGGCCGCGACGCGACGCTGGTCATCAACGATTACCGTACGGATGCCGCCTTTGCGGAGAAGGTGATCTCGGAGCTTGCGGACGAACATGCCCGGCCTATGTATGATGTCATCGGCATCCAGTCACACATGCACGGCGGCCCCTGGGGCGCCGCCCGGACGTGGGAGGTGTGCGAGCGTTTCGCGAAGTTCGCCAAGCCGCTGCACTTCACCGAGACGACCCTGGTTTCCGGCCCCAAGAGCGAGTCCGGCTGGACGACAACGGCCAAAGGCGAAGAGCAGCAGGCCCGATTGGCGAGCGAGTTCTACACCGTGCTCTTTTCGCACCCGGCAGTGGAGGCCATCACGTGGTGGGATTTCAGCGACCAGGGCGCCTGGCAGATGGCGCCGGCCGGTTTCCTGCGGGACGATATGTCGGCCAAGCCGATCTATGAGCGGCTTTGCGACATGATCAAGGGCCGATGGTGGACGCGGGTGGAGGCCGAGAGCGGCCCGGAAGGCCGGCTGAGAATCGATGGCTTCCAGGGTGAGTACGAAGCCGCCGTGAAGGAAAACGGGCGGCGGCTCGGCGGACGCTTCTCCCTGGCCAAAGCGACCGCCGAGGCGACAGATGTGCAACTGACGGAGCTGTCCGCTGACCGGTAGGCCGACTCTCACATGCTCCTGCTCGATATTGTGCTTTCCGCGGGTTCTGCTACAATGCCCGCGACGAAAAGACGGCACTGACGCTCGGGCAGGGCTTGACGCCGGGCAGGAGAAAGACGGACGGATGAAGTACGCGGTGATCATGGCCGGCGGCACGGGAAAGAGGCTTTGGCCTCTGAGCCGGCAGAAGCGACCCAAGCAGGTCTTGAGGCTGCTCGACGGACATACGCTTCTCGAACGCTGTTTCGAGCGATTGACGCCGATTTTTGACATCCGCAACATCATCGTCCTGACCAACGCCGCCTATGTCGACGTGGTCCGGCAGGACCTGCCGAGTCTGCCATCGGGCAACGTGATCGCCGAACCCACGGTGCGGGACACCGCCGGAGCGATCGGTCTGGCGGCGTCGGTCCTGGCCAGGACTGATCCGCAGGCGGCGATGGCCGTCGTCACCGCCGACCAGTTGATCGAGCCGGCTGAGGTCCTCCAGGGGGCGCTGCGCGACGCCCTGACGTTTGTCGATTCGAACCCCGATGCGCTGGTCACATTCGGCATCAAACCCACGTTTCCCAGCACGCAGCTCGGCTACGTCAAATGCGGCGAGCCTCGCGCCGTTGCCAGGTGCAGGAATCCGATCCATTCGGTGGAAGCGTTCAAGGAGAAGCCCGATCTGGCCACCGCCCAGGGTTATCTGGCGGACGGCCGGTACTTCTGGAACTCGGGCATGTTCGTCTGGAAGGCCAAGACGATTCTGGCGAATCTGACCCGCTTCGTCCCGCAGACCAGCGAGCCGCTGCGGCGGATCGCCGCGTCCTGGGACACGCCGGACCAGAACAAGGTCCTGGCGGAGCAATTCCCCCAACTGCCCAAGATCAGCATCGACTACGCCGTTATGGAACGGGCGACAGACGTGCATGCGATCCGCCTGGATTGCCGCTGGCTGGACATGGGATCGTTCGCGGCGCTGGCGGACATCATCGAATCGGACGACCGGGGCAATGTCGTCGTGGCCGGGGCGAGCGAAGTGCTGGACTGCAAGAACAGCATCATCGTCACCGAGGATAAGGGCCATCTGATCGCCGCGATCGGGCTGGACAATGTGGTGGTCGCCCATACGCCGGACGCGACTTTGGTCTGCCGGGCCGATCAGACCGAGCGACTGAAGGAGCTTCTGGCCTCCATCGAATCGCACCATCGCAGCGAGTTCCTGTAGAATCGGAGTGGCCGCCGACGCGTGGCCTTCAGATGAGATACCTGGCGATAGACCATGGCAGTAGGCGAGTAGGGCTGGCTATCTGTGACGCCCAGGAGACCATCGCATCGCCTCTGTGCGTGCTGAACGGCCGAGCAGACGTCCTGACCCGGATTGCCGAGATTGTCGAGACCGAGGGCGTTGGAGCCATTGTGATGGGCCTGCCGCTGAACATGGACGGCTCTGAGGGGCCTCAGGCCGGCAGGGCCAGGGCCTTCGCCCAGCGGCTTGCTCGCCACGTCGACCTGCCCGTGCATTTCCAGGACGAGCGGCTCAGCAGCTTCAGTGCCGGGGAGAAGCTGGAGCCGGCCGGCCTGTCCAGGGCCCGCAAGCGGGACCTCCTCGATGCGGTGGCGGCGGCCGAGATATTGCAGTCGTTCCTGGAGGAAAGGGCTTCCAGGGAGGGCCAGCAGGGGACCACGTAGGTTGTCCGGCCTGTATCCGGGGGGGCTCGATGAGGGTGGTTGGGCAGACCAGGGCATATTTTTGGCCCCGCGCGGGGAAAAAGGCTTGCGAAAATCGTCGCAAGTCGTTTAGATTAAAGGATTCATAATTCGAGTGTAAAGTCAACCTCAAGTGAGGCGCACCAGGAAGGGCATTAGGAAAACATGCTGACGAAAGAACAGAAAGGCCAGATTCTCACCGATTTCGAGACGCACGAAGGGGACACCGGGTCCCCCGAAGTGCAGATCGCACTTCTGACCAAGCGGATCAACGACCTGACCGAACACCTCAAGGACCACCCGAAGGACCACTCTTCCCGTCGCGGTCTGCTCAAGATGGTCGGCAACCGCTCGGCGCTGCTGAGGTACGTTCGTGACAAGGATGTCAAGCGCTACCAGGCTGTCATCACCCGCCTTGGGCTGCGAAAATAGCACAACCCTGTGTATCACTGCCACGGGCCCCAGACCGCTCACGCGACGTGGACGACGCAGGCTCGTTCGGAAGGTGGGATGCCTTCTTGCTCGCTAGCGCACATACGCACAAACCAGTGAGGTAGTTATGTCGGATGTTCATAGTGTTTCGAGAGAAATCGGGGGCCGAACGCTCACCATCGAGACCGGGCGCATTGCCCGCCAGGCCGATGGAGCGGTCATGGTGCGGTACGGCGAGACGGTCGTTCTCGTCACCGCGGTCACGGCCCCTCCGCGATTCGAAGATATCGATTTCTTCCCCCTGAGCGTCGATTACCGCGAGAAGCACAGCGCCGCGGGCAAGTTCCCGGGCGGGTTCATCAAACGGGAAGGCCGCCCGAGCACCAAAGAGATCCTCACGGCCCGCATGATCGATCGGCCGATCCGCCCATTGTTCCCCGACGGGTATTTCGAGGAAGTCCAGATCATGGCCTCCGTGCTGAGCGCGGACCGCGAGAACGATCCGGACGTCCCCGCCATGATCGGCGCCAGTGCGGCGCTGTCGATCAGCAAGATCCCGTTCCAGGGTCCGATCGGCATGTGCCGTCTGGGTCGCGTCGACGGCCAGTTCGTGATCAACCCCACCTACCAGCAGGCCGAACAGAGCGACATCGCCGTGCTCGTCGGAGGGCGCAAGGAAGCGATCAACATGCTGGAGGTCGGCGCCAAGGAACTGCCCGAAGACGTCGTCGCGGCGGCGATTGCCAAGGCCCACGAAGCCGTTCGGGAAGTGGTCGAGATGATCGAGGAACTCCAGCAGAAGGCGGGTGTCGAGAAGGAGATTCCCCTGGCGGAGTTGAATCAGGACCTGTACGCGAAGATCAAGGCGGAGATCTCGGGGCGACTTCGCGAGTTGAAAGACATTCCTGGCAAGCAGGCTCGCAACGACGCGGTCAACGAGTTTCTGGCCGAGGTGCAGACGCGGTATATCGAGGCGGGTGCGGCCGACGGCTCGGCGGCGGCGCCGGCGGATGCCGCGGCGCTCAAGACGATGCTCAAACGGATTCTCAGCAAGATCGAGTGCGAAGTTGTCCGAGAGATGATTCTCAGCGGCAAGCGGCCCGACGGTCGCGGCTACAACGATGTGCGTCCCATCTCCTGTGAGGTGGCTCTGCTGCCCAGGACCCACGGTTCGGCTCTCTTCACTCGTGGAGAGACCCAGGCCCTCGTAAGCGTGACTCTGGGCACGATTCGCGACGCCCAGATCATCGACGGGCTGCTCGACGAGTACAGCCAGAGCTTCACCTATCACTACAATTTCCCGCCTTTCGCGGTCGGCGAGGTCAAGCCGATTCGGGGGCCGGGTCGCCGAGAGATCGGACACGGGGCGTTGGCCGAGCGTGCCCTTGAATACGTGCGGCCGGCAGGAGACAAATTCGCCTATACGATGCGGCTGGTCTCCGACATCACCGAATCCAACGGGTCCAGTTCGATGGCCTCGGTCTGCGGCGGTTCGCTGGCTCTGATGGACGCGGGCGTGCCGATCAACCGCGCAGTCGCCGGCATCTCCGTCGGCATGGTCAGTGACGACAAGGGCAGATACGAGCTGTTGACCGACATTATCGGAGAGGAAGATCATTTCGGCGACATGGATTTCAAGGTCGCCGGAACGACCGAGGGGATTACCGCCATCCAACTGGACATCAAGGCCGAGGGACTGCCGCACCAGATCATGGTCGAGGCACTGGGACGAGCCAGGACCGCCCGCCAGCACATCCTGGAGGTTATGAGCAAGGCCATCAGCGCGCCGCGTTCTGAGTTGAGCCAGTACGCGCCGAAGCTCATCACGATCGAGATCGATCCCGAGTTCATCGGAAAGGTGATCGGCCCCGGCGGCAAGATGATCAAGAGCCTCCAGGAACAGACCGACACGACGATCGAGATCGAGGAGGACGGCACGGTGTTCATCAGTTGCGTCGGAGGCGACGGTCACCTCAAGGCCAAGGCGATGATCGAGGCCATGACGCAGCCGCCGGAGGTCGGACGTCTTTACAAGGACTCCAAGGTCGTCACGATCAAGGACTTCGGCGTCTTCGTCGAGATTGCACCCGGCGTCGAGGGGCTTTGTCACATCAGCGAACTGAGTGGAGGCTACGTCAAGCAGGTCGAGGATGTCTGCAAGCTTGGGGACCTGATCCCGGTCAAGCTCATCTCCATCGATGACCAGGGCCGGCTCAAGCTCTCGCGCAAGGCCGCCTTGGCGGAACTCGGCATCAAGGAAGAGAGGAAACCTCGGCCCCACGACAAGCGATAAGTTCCTTCGTTGGCAGTAGGGCCGACGGAGTCATCAGAAGAAAAGATTGTTCCGAGCCGAAACTCAGAAGGGCGCAACACCGGGCCACAGCCAGGCCGGATCTTCTGATCTTTCGGCTCTTGGTTTTGGGGCATCAGGGGAAAGCCAGGCGGGGTGACAGGCGCGTGAAACCGTTTATCGGCGGAGTCATTCTGGCTCTTGTGATCGTGGTTCCGGCCACAGCGCTCCTGCTTCGCAGAGTCAGCCGCCGGGCGGGCGCAGGACAGGCGCCTCAGGCGGACCCTGACGAGACGTTGACGCGTCTGACAGGCGAGCTGGCCCATGAGATCAAGAATCCGCTCTCGACCATCAAGGTGAACCTGAAGCTTACGAAAGAGGCCCTGGAGGACATCGATCTTCGCGAGTCGTCCAAGTCGGCTGTAGATCGGTGCCAGCAGGGACTGTCCAGTGCCATGAGGAAGATCACAGTGATCCAGAAGGAGACAGACCGGCTTGAACAGATCGTGGACGGCTTTCTCCGCTATGTGAAGCGTCCTGACCTGCAACTGGTCACGATGGACCTCAATGAGCTGGTCGGAGACATGGTTGATTTCTATCTGCCCCAGGCCTACAGCCATTCGCTCACCCTGCGGCACAGTCTTGCGGCCGAGCCCTTGATCTGCCGGGTCGATGCCGGGGCCCTGAAACAGGTGCTGCTGAACCTGCTGATCAACGCGCAGCAGGCCATGGACGGTGGCGGCGAGCTGATGATCCGAACGCAGCCGCGTCCGAGCAGGGCGGTGATCCAGATCAGTGACACCGGCAGGGGGATACCCGCGGAGAAGCTGACCACGATCTTTCAGCCCTATTGCTCGTTCCGTACCGGCGGCACAGGGCTAGGCCTGGCAACCGCCAAGAAGATCGTGGAGTCGCACGGTGGAACGATCTCCGTGCACAGCGAGGTCGGCAAAGGGACCTCCTTCACCATCGAGCTGCCACTGGCGGGCGCGGCCCGTGCGTCGAATGAGGTGAACCCATGACGGAACACAAGCCCGTGGTTCTGGTCGTAGACGACGAGCGAGACCACGCCGATGGGATCGTCGAGGCCCTGGAGCGTCTGCCGGTCAAGGCTCTGGCGGTCTACACCGGTGAGGACGCCATCGAGATGGTGCGTCGCCGCCGGGTGGACGTGGTTGTGACGGATCTGAAGCTGGAAGGTCAGGCCGACGGCCTGGACGTGCTGCGCGAGGCCCGGCAGCACAGCGATTCGACCCAGGTAATTCTGATCACGGCCTATGCGACGATCGAAAACTGCAAAGAGGCGATCAAACAGGGGGCGTTCGACTATCTGGTCAAGCCGCTCGACATCGACCAGTTGCGTACGCTGGTGGAGCAGGCCAGCCGCAAGGCCGCCAGCGCCGACCAGGGACGCACGCCGTCGGAGCGAAACCAGGAACGCTTCCTCTTCGAGGGCATCAAAGGCAACAGCCCGGCCATGCAGGGGATCTTTGAGATCGTCCGTCGCGTCGCGCCCACGAACATCGCGGTGCTGATCGAAGGGCCTTCGGGGACCGGCAAGGAGCTTCTGGCCCGGGCGATCCACGACAACTCGCTGCGTCGCACCAAGCCGTTCCGGCCGGTCAACTGCGCCGGCCTGACGGAAACCCTGCTCGAGAGCGAGCTGTTCGGACACGTCAGGGGCGCCTTCACCGGCGCCAACACCGACCGCAAGGGACTCTTTGAAATCGCGCACGAGGGCACGCTGTTTCTCGACGAGATCGGGGATATGCCTTTGAACATGCAGGCCAAGCTGCTCCGCGTTCTCGAAGACGGCCTGGTCATCCCCGTCGGTTCCAGCAAGGCGATTTCGGTGGATGTGCGGATCATCAGTGCCACCAATCACAGCCTGAGCAGACTGATCGAACAGAACAGATTTCGCGAGGACCTGTATTTTCGGATCAAGGGAGTGAGTGTCTCGCTGCCGGCGTTGCGGGAGCGTCCGGAAGACATTCCGCTGCTCGTGGAGCATTTCCTGCAGGAAGCTGTCGAAGAGATCGGCTCGAACGTGCGTGGCGTGAGCGACGCGGCGATGCAGATTCTGGTCGGCCACGACTGGCCCGGCAATGTCCGGCAGCTCAAGAACGCCGTTCGGACCATGGTCGTGATGTGCGATCGGGACCGGCTCGACGTTCAGGACATCCCGCCGGAGATTTCGCGCCGGCGCCAACTGACCGGCGCCAGCGCCTCGCCTTCAAACTTGGCCGGCGTCTCGCTCAACGATATCGAAAAGAAAGCCATCGTCGATACGCTCGCCAGGACCGAGGGCAATCGCGAGAAAGCCGCTAAGATTCTCGGCATCGGCGAGCGCACGCTCTACCGCAAGATCAAAGAGTACAACCTGTAATCTGTCTTGCGCGGCGGGCACGGTCTCAATCCGCCAGAAGGCTGGGCCGCATCCGTTGGAGCCAGTCGGGCAGATCGTCCCGCGTCACCTCGGCCCACAACCCTTTTCGCAGCGCACGGGCGCTGGCCTCCAGTTCCCCGTACTTGTGGAAGTAGCTGTGTTTGAACCGCAGGTCGGCGTAGGCGTACCCTTCGGTCAGCATCGCCTCGTTGAGCACGGTGCCGTCGTCAAGCTCCAGGTAGGCGAGCAATCTGCCATAATTGCACCGCGTGCGATCGCCTTCGTCGAGATGCACGGTCACCTGTCTGCCGGAGATCCGCGTGCGTGTAAACGCCGTCGCTTCCTCGGCAAAGCGGGCGGGACGGCGATCTTTGTAGTTCATCTCGGGCGCATCGATCCCGAGCAGACGAACCCTTGTCGTCGCGTGTTGGCCGTCGGGCGCGTCCACGTCCACCGTGTCGCCGTCCAGAACGGAGACGACACGGAACGCTTTGCCGTGATAGCGGGTCCTGTCCCGAGCGGCGGATTGTCCGGGTGAATCGCCCTGTGCGATCCGGCGAGGGGAGATCACGCTCCGGTCGAGCCAGACCAGGAGGACGAGTCCCACGAGACTCGCGCCGGTCAGAACCACCCGCGCGCGTCTGCTCCAAACGCGAGTTGGTCGTCGCGGCCGGGTCAATGGACCTTGCCTATCTTCAGCAGCGCGTGGCCCAGGGCCTGGACCGCATGCTTGCGGTCGATCTCCTTGACGCCGAACATGATGCTGATCTCGGAGGAGCCCTGGTTGATCATCTCGATATTGACGCCGGCATCCGCCAGAGCGGCACACGCCCTTGCGGCAACACCCACCGCGTACCGCATGCCTTCTCCGACGATCATGACCAGCGAGAGGCCGTGCTCGATCGTCACATCGTCCACCTGAAGCTCGGTGCGAATCCGCGTGAGCACCTGCTCTTCCTTCTCCGGCGTCAGCGGCGCGCTTCGCAGGATCACCGACATGTCGTCAATGCCGGATGGCACGTGCTCGAAGGACAGGCGCTCGTCTTCCAGGACCTGCAGCAAACGGCGGCCGAAGCCCAGTTCCCGGTTCATCATGTACTTGTGCAGGAAGATCGCGCTGAATCCGTCCGCGCTGGCGATGCCGGTGATCTCCCCCTGCTCGTATTTGCGTTCGGCTACGATCATGGTACCGGGCGCTTCGGGCCGGTTAGTGTTCTTGATGCAAATGGGAACCTTGGCGCGGACCGCGGGAACGATGGCTTCGTCGTGGAATACGCCGAAGCCGGCATACGACAATTCCCGCATTTCCCGGAACGTCAGGAGGTTGATCGCCGGCGCATCGGGCACGAGACGCGGGTCCAGAGCGAACACTGAATCGACGTCGGTGAAGTTCTCGTAGACGTCGGCCTCCACGGCGGCCGCGAGAATGGCCCCGGTGATGTCCGAACCGCCGCGAGGAAACGTGGCGACCTCTCCCTGGCGTGTGTAGCCGAAGAACCCGGGGAAGATGATGATCTCCTGCGCGTCTCGCAGCGACTTGAGGCTGAGAAAGGACTCAGGCAGGACCTGGGCGTTGCCGAAATCGCCGCTCAGGAGCAGACCGGCCTCTTTCGGATCGACGTAACGAGCCGGGATGCCCTGGTTGACGAAGACCTGCGCGACAATCTTGGCATTGTTGTCTTCACCGGACGCCTTGATCGTATCCATGAATTGGGCGTTGTTGCTGGAACGACGAGCGATGCGATCCCGCAGATCGGACTCAATCTCGCCGACGATGGAGGCGTCCAGACCTAACTCCCGCTGGATCTCAGCGTATCGTCCGACCACCACAGCCAGTTCCTGCTCATAGGGCCGGCCCGCAATGACGGCATCGGCCAGGGCAATGAGCAGGTCGGTCACTTTGATGTCTCTGGAGAAACGCTTGCCCGGCGCCGAGACCACGACGATCCGCCGGTCCGGGTCGGCTTTGATGATTTTGACCACCTTCAATATCTGTTTGGCGTCCGCTACGGACGATCCTCCGAATTTCGCGACTTTCATGGTGTCCCCTTCTGTGGTTCCCCCTCCGTGACTACAGCATTTATCGCACGGTTACCCGGCTCCCTATCGGCCCGCGCTCTTGAGAAAATACTCCATGAGTTCACATCCGTTCTCGATCCGGAATCCCGACCTGGTGGCGTTGGACTCTCCGAAACCGAGGTGGAGAATGCCCGTCACGCCCGTGCCGGCCATGGCAAACGGGACCGGCTCGGCCGAATGGGCTCCATGCCGCACCGGCGTGGGATGATCGGGCAGGACCAGGATGCGCCAGCTTTCGAAGCGCTCCAGGACTTCGAGCACGGGTCCGACGATGTGCTTGTCTATCTCTTCGATCGCAGCCTTCTTGATCTCGGCGTGGCCCCCGTGCGACGCCTCGTCCGGCGCTTCGATATGAACAAAAACCAGATCATGGTCTTCGAGGGCTTCTATCGCCGCGGCGGCTTTGCCCTGGTAGTTGGTGTCGAACAGCCCTGTGGCGCCGGGGACCTCGATCAGGTCGAAGCCCACCAGCCTGGCCAGACCACGAACGAGATCGACCGCCGTGATCGCCGCACCGCAGATGCCAAACCGCTTGCGGAAGCTCTCCAGATGAGCCCGCTTGCCCTGGCCCCAGAGCCAGATCGAACTGACCTGATTCTCGCCAAGGTCGCGGCGGACGCGGTTGACGTCGTGGTCGGCGAAGACCTGCCGCGACAGGTTCATCAGCTCAATGAGCATGTCCGCCCCTTTGCCGCGCGGCAGCAGTTTCTCGACCGCGGTGCCGATGTGATCGTGCGGGGGATAGGTCCGGACGTCGAAATCCATCCCTCGGCACACGAGCAGGTGCCGGTAGCTGACGCCGGGATGGAATGACAATCGCTCGTCGGTGATTCGTGTTTGCAGATCCCGGAGCAGGCTGGCCCCTTCTTCCGTCGTGATGTGCCCGGCGCTGTGATCGGCCATCTTACCGTCGGCGATTGTCACCAGGTTGCAGCGGAAGACCCAGTCGGAGGCCCCGAGCTTGATCCCCTGCGCCGCCGCCTCGATAGGCGCCCGGCCGGTGTAGTAGCGTGCCGGATCGTATCCCAGCAGGCTCATCTGGGCGACGTCGCTGCCCGGGTCCATGCCGCCAGGGACCGTCCGCACAAGACCCTGTCGGCCCTGCGTGGTGATCCGGTCCATGTTCGGCGTCTCGGCGGCTTCGAGAGCGGTCTTGCCGCCAAACAGCTCGATCGGCTCGTCGGCCGCTCCATCCGGGACGATGATTGCGTACTTTGTCATAGCTTACCTGATCGGCGAATCCGAAGGCGAACTGCGGCGCCCGCCGCCGGTCGCGCGTGCTCAGACATCCCGGTCCTCTGGGATATCCTCAATTCGAATGCATACCGGCTGCGGGCCGAAGAACTCCGACTGGGCCAGCTCGGCCAGAGCCGCCGCCATGTTGCGCTCCTGTGTCCGATGGGTCGTGATAACCACCGGCACGGTGTTGTCGGGCCCGCGGCCTTCATGCTGGAGGGCGCCGCGGATGCTGATTCCGTGGTCCCCGAGAATCCTGCCGTAGCAGGCGACTACGCCCGGCACGTCTTTGGCCATGACCCGGATATAGAACCGGCTCACCGTGTCATTGATGTCTTCGATGAGGGGAATCACTTCCGCTCGCGGCTTGAGCCGCAGGTGCTCGAACGTCGTTCGGGAATTGCCCAGAGCCACGTCGATGATGTCGGCGACTACGGCGCTGGCGGTGGGCATCATGCCGGCGCCGCGCCCGTAGTAGAGCGTCTCGCCGACGGCGCTGCCGAAGATGCTGATCGCATTGAACGAGCCATCGACCCTGGCCAGTGAACAGTCGGCCGCGATAAACGATGGATGCACGCGCAGCGAGACCCTGCCGCGATCGTCCTTGAGCCCGATCGCCAAAAGCTTGAGGCAATAGCCCATCTCGCGACCGTACTGGATATCCTCCTTGGCGATGCGGTCGATGCCCTGGACATGGATGTCTTCCAGAGAAATCTCGTATCCGAACGCCATGGAGGCCAGGATGGCCAGCTTGTGAGCGCTGTCACCGCCGGTGATGTCCAGCGTCGGATCGGCCTCCGCGAATCCCCGCTTCTGGGCCTGGCTCAGCGCCACGGCGAATTCCTCGTCCTTGGCGCTCATGTTTGAGAGGATATAGTTGCAGGTGCCGTTGACGATCCCGTACATGGCGCGGACGTTGTTGGCGGCCAGTCCGGTGCAGATGGCGCCGATGATGGGAACGCCGCCGGCGCAACTGGCCTCGAAGGCGATGCACCGGCCGCACTGGCGGGCCGCGTGATAGAGTTCCGCGCCGTGCTCGGCCAGCAGGGCCTTGTTGGCGGTGACCACGTCCTTGCCGGCGCGGAGCAGATCGAGCTGGATCGCCTTGGCGACGCCGGTGCCTCCGACCAGCTCGACGCCGACCGTGATGCCCGGGTCGGCCAGAAGCCGCTGGATGTCATTGGTCAGCACGCCTTCGGGCAGCCGCACCGGGCGAGGCGTCGTCGTATCCAGGTCCACTACACAGCCCAGTTCCAGGTGCACGCCCATCTTCTCGGCGATGGCGTCGGCCCCTTCGCAGATCAGTTTGGCGACGCCGGTGCCGACGGTTCCGAAGCCGACCAACCCAACTCGTACGCGTTTGTCTTCCACAAAGTCCCCTGTCATTGTCCGGCCGGCTCGCGCGATTCACCCTCGCTGGATCGGTACACCAGAGCATCCGACGAACAACGGCGAACACGGTTCGCCGCCACCCGGTACGCGTTGCACCGCCCGGAAAAACGGCTGCAAATAGTCGTTAATCAATAGCCAATCGCTCTAAGGCGGTCAAGCAAAAACCGTCGGACATGCCTCCAATTGGGGTTCCGACCTGGATGTCGAGGGCCGCCCTGAAGCCGATCTTGCTGGAGCCAGCGACGCCCTCGCGATTGCAGTCCGACCGCCTGGAAGGGGACTTGATTACACGGGGCGGATCGACTATCGTTGAGACGCTCGGCGCGACAGCGGTCGCGTGCGGGCTGTTGTGGATAGATGGACGATCAGGCAAATGAAGGGAGACTCAGAATGGGCCGACGAGCAATTGGGTTGTTCCTCGCAGCGATGGCTTTGGCCGGCTGTGCGACAGCCGACTCGAACACGCAAGACCAGACCTTTGGAGGCGATGTTTCGTTCCTCCAGAAGCACGCCGAGGTGGTCGTCCTGCAAGACCGCTCCGGCAGCGGCCAGGTCGCCGTCGTCCCGGCGATGCAGGGACGCATTATGACCAGTACGGCAGGGGGCCCCGGCGGCAAGAGCTTCGGCTGGATCAATCGGGAGCTCATCGCCTCGGGCCAGACGCTGAAACACATGAACCCCTATGGCGGAGAAGACCGCTTCTGGATTGGTCCGGAAGGCGGGCAGTTCTCCATTTTCTTCGCCAAGGACGTACCGTTCGACTTCGATCACTGGCAGACTCCCGCTGCGATCGACACCGAGCCGTTTGAGGTGGTCTCGAAGACGGCGGACGCGGCCAGTTTCCGACGGACGATGAGGTTGGTGAACTACTCCGGCACCACGTTCGACGTGCAGGTGGACCGGGAGATCAGTGTGCTCGACCGCGATCAGGCCATCGAGCAGCTCGGCGCGCCGGTTGGCCCTTCGGTGAAAATGGTCGCGTTCGAATCGAGCAACCGGATGACGAACGCCGGAACCGAGCCATGGACCAGGCAAACGGGCCTACTGTCCATCTGGATTCTCGGGATGTTCAATCCGTCGCCCCAGACGACGATCGTCGTGCCGTTCAACGTCGGCCCGGAAAGCCGGCTCGGCCCGGTCGTGAATGACACCTATTTCGGCAAGGTGCCCGCCTCCCGGCTCGTGGTCAAGGATGGAGTCCTGTTCTTCAGCGGAGACGGACAATACCGAAGCAAGATCGGCCTGACGCCGAAACGTGCCAGAAACGTCCTGGGCAGCTACGACGCGGCCAACGAGGTCCTGACCATCGTCCAGTACAACAAGCCGCAGGGCGTGTTGGACTACGTCAACTCCATGTGGGAACTTCAGAACGAACCCTTCCGCGGCGATACGATCAACTCCTACAACGATGGTCCGGCTACGCCCGGCGCCAAACCCATGGGGCCGTTTTATGAGCTGGAGACGTCCTCTCCCGCGGCGGCCCTCGCGCCCGGACAGAGCATCGTCCACACGCATCGCACGTTCCATCTGGTGGGGGGCAAGGCGGAGCTGGACCCCATCGCAAAAGCGCTGTTGGGAGTGACAATTGCCGAGATTACTTCGGCGCTGCCGTAGGGACGGCCGCAGAACCACTTGTCCCGCATCTGGGTAGCTCCGTAAAGGGTGGGCCGGCCGCTGCACGGACTTTCAGTCGGGCGGCGCGCGATCTGTTTTGATGTCCGGAGAAGCCACACGTCCCGGCCCATTCACGGAGAATTCGCGTCGGCACGCCAATCCGGCTGGTAGAATCCTGAACATTGTCTGAAGATTTGACATGCTGTCGCCCGATAAAAAGGGCACAGGTCGACCGAAAAACATTGTGAGTACGAGGATCATGTCGCACAGCATGAAGTCGCGCGTCAAGAAACTGTCGTTCGTTCTCTGGGCCTGCCTCTGGTTGTGCCGGCCGGTGACCGCGGGTCTCGCCGGACGCATCGCGGGGGTCGTAGGCAAGGCCAAGCCGGCGGAATACGCGGTCCATGTGGTCGAGCCGGACTCCGGCGCGGTCATATACAGCCACAACGCGACCACCGCTATGACTCCCGCGTCGAACATGAAGCTGGTCACCACGGCGGCCGCTCTGCGGTATCTCGGGCCGCTCTTCGAGTACCGGACCCGGATCGGGTTGTGTGACGGCGCATTGGTAGTCATCGGCAGCGGGGACCCGCTCCTCGGCGACCCTGCCATGGACGCGCTATACGGCCGCCCGAACGGCTGGGTGTTCGACGAGGTTGTCTGCGGCCTTGAGCAACTCGGCGTCGAGTCTGTTGCCGACATCGTCATCGACACGACGGTTTTCGACGATCAGCGGGTTCACCCCAACTGGCTCGAAAGCGACTTGAATCGGTGGTATGCCTGTGAAGTGTGCGGTCTGAACTATCGCGGCAACTGCATCCAGGTGACCACCACGAATCAGGGCGGGCGGATCGGCGTCCAGGTCGAACCGTCCACATCCTTTGTTGAGATTGCCAACGAGATTCAGGCGGTTTCGAGCGGCGCCACCGGCGTCGGCGCCTATCGGACGCGCCAGCCCAATCGCATCATCCTTCGCGGCAAGTGCAAGGACAAAGAGGGACCGTTCGACGTGGCCATCGAGCAACCCGGCGCGTTCTTCGGCTTCCTGCTGGCCGAGCACCTGGTCCGAGCGGGCATCCCGGTCGGCGGGCACCTCGTCGAGAGGCCGCTCGACGCCAACGGCCGGCTCATTCCTGTGGCCGAATACGCCACGCCTCTGATCGACTGCCTGCATCGCGCCAATAAAGACAGCCTGGGACTGGCGGCCGAGGCGCTGCTCAAGACGATTGCGGCGCACGAGAATCCCGACCGCCGAAACGGCAGTTGGGAGAAAGGCCGCGAACGGATCGGAGACTACCTGACCGGTCTGGGGATTCCTCGGGCGGAGTTTGAGATCGACGATGGAAGCGGCCTGAGTCGAAAGAACCTGCTCAGCGCCCGGGCCATCGTGGCGGTGCTGCGCGACGCCTACACCGGCGGGAACTGGGAGCTGTACCGGACCTCTCTGGCCGTCGGAGGTGCGGACGGCACGATCGGCAGGTATTTCAAAGAGTCGGCCTACCGGGCCGGGATTCTGGGCAAGACCGGCTATATCAGCGGCGTGCGTTCGTTCTCCGGCATCTGCCTGACCGATGAGAGGCCGTATCTGTTCTCGATCATCTCCAATCGGTCGAGTCTCAGTCGCGATGCGATCAACGCCATTGCCCAGGCCATCATGGACGAGTACCGTCGCAAGAAGTGAGCCGCAATCCCATCAGGGGCGAACGTACACCTGGAGCCCGTCTTCCCGGCTGTGGCGAGGCCATGCAGGATCGAGTGCCTGGAGCAGGGGCTCTTCAAGAAACGACAGATACGAGGGTTCCACGCCGAGAATTGCCGCCGAGGGAGGTTTCCTGTTCAGAAGGTCTTTGAGTGTCGCCGGTCCGACCGTAGGTGTGATCGCGCGGTCTTCTGCCGACATTGCGTCGGCGGCGCGATAGACGATCGAGCCGCTGGCCAGCTCGGGATAGATGTCGCTTCCACCCTCGAGCGCGTAGAGCGGTCCGAGCGTCAGGACGAGCTTCGGCTCGCCCACGCGGCCGGCGATATCCACAGCGGTTCTGTGCAGCATCACAGGGGTCCAGTATTCCGGCACGATGACGGCCGGCAGCCGACGCAGAACGGTGAGATTGGTCAGGATTGCCAGGGTCGCACAGGAGAACGTAACGGCGCAAGCGATACGGAACGACCGTCTGCCGTCGGGCTTCTGTGCGGCCTGACGCAAGGCCGCCATCGGGTAGGCGCAGACGATGACCAGGAACGGCACCGGCACCGCCCAGTACTGATGCCACATCGTCGGAGGAATGAAGGCAATCAGACAGAAGCACACCACGACCCCGCCGGCCAGAAGAAGATTCCGCCGTGAGGCGTCACCAAGGGATGCGCGACGTCTGACAGCCACCGCAATTGAGTATCCTGCCACAATCAGCAGAGCCAGATAGCCGGGCGTCTTCAGGCAGTCGATGGTCAACCCGGCCTTGTTGAACACCAGGCCGATCTCGTGCAGCCATCGCCCGTAGAGAGCCGGAATCTCAACCAGATTCAGCCAGGCAGCTTTCGGCGCCTGCATGACGATCCAGAGAGGCCATGCCAGGACCAGAAGGCTCGCGACGGCAAACGGCAGGGCGGTGCGGATGCGGTTGTAGATCGATCCTCCGGCCGCTGCGAGCACGGCGGCCAGAAACACGACGACCACCAGGGCCGTGGTCACTCTCATGCCTGTGGCGAACGTCAGCAGTGCGCCCATCGCAGCGATTCGCCAGAACGGGGGCGCCGGCCGAAAACCGGTTCTCGCAAACACCCAGAAGGACAGGACCACGCAGGCAATGACCACGTTGTGGTTCCAGGCGTAGCCGGCGGCGTAGTCCACCAGAGGATTGAACGCGTACAGGACCGCCCCCGCCAGCCCGAGCCATTGCCCCGCCAGCCGATGGTTGTCGAACGCACGGCGGTAGATCGCCAGGATCAACACGACCACCGCCATGTCGCAGAAGGCGGACAGCAGTCGCCCAACCAGGAGATAGTGCTCCGTGTGAAGGGCTCGGCAGAGCGTGCCGAGCAGCAGCGGATGGTACGGCAGTTGCGCCGGATAGGCGAAATCCCGGTAGATCGCCTGACCGCGTGCGAGCAGAACTGCCGCCGTGCAGTACATGTGCTCATCCCGGCTGACCGGCTGCTTGGTCATGCTGTTGGCCAGGATCGCCGCGAGCAGCACAAGAAGAATCAACATCCTGCCGGCTGCTGCAAAGCGTTCCGCTGTATGGAGATCGAACGGCCTCGGTTTTGATGCAGGCATCATCTCACCATTCCGCCAGTTCGCCCAGGAGTTCCTCCACGAGATCCTTCATGGTAACAATCCCCACGGGAACCTCGTGGCTGCCTCGTCGACTTCGCGTCACCAGCACGATCTCCAGATCGTCCCGCCGCATCACGTCGATGGCATCAATCACCGCCGTTCGGCTGTCCATCTGCCGCAGCGGCATCACGAACCGCGACAGATCGTCAAAGGGTACTTCTTCGTTCAGCACGTCATACACGTTGACGAAACCAATGATATGCGTGGGTGCATCCTGCCATACGATCAGCCGCGTCCAAGGATACCGCCGGAGCTTGTTCAGCAGAACCGTCCGGCCGGATCCGACGCTTACCGACTGTACCTCGTTCAGCGGAACCATGACGGCGCTCAACCGCAGGCTCGGGATGTTGACGATGCGATCGACGATATCCGTCTGGATAGGACTCAGGAGACCCTCCTCCTGCGTATCACGCAGGATGGCCCTGACCTGGTGACGCTGTGCGGATGCGATCATCGTCTTGGACGGCACCGATGATCGAATCGTGTAGCCGAACAGGTACGAGAGTCCCTTGAGCAGGGGTACGGCGCCGCACCAGGTCAGAAGGCGATGGGTGACCAGTAGCATCGGGGCAAAGAACGGCATGAGAACGTCGGCGCGGTACAGGAAGACACTCTTCGGGGTGGACTCGGCGAAGACAAACAGCAGGGGGGCGGTCACCATCGCCGCCAGAAGCTCGGCCGCATGCGCCGATGCTACGGCCCCCAACAGCAGGTAGGTTACGCAACTGGTTGTCACGTAGTTGGCCAGGTTGTTGGCCACCAGAAGCGAGAGCAACAGGCCGGCGCCGTCGGGCAGAATCTCGCTGAGGATCTTCGGCCGCCAGTGGCCTTTTTCGGCCCCCAGACGGACGCGCAGCCGGCTGAGGCGGTACATGCCCGTCTCCAATCCTGAGTACACCGCCGAGAGTGCTGCGGCGCACAGGGCCAGGCCGAGGATAGCGACGCTACCGGTCATCAGTCATCGGTTCCAGGGACAGGATCACCGTCTCAATGCGATGCCTTCGGACACGCTCGACGGTGAACCGCAGGTTGTTCAGGCTGGCCGCATCGCCCGGTTTGGGAATCTTGCCCAGAAGGGCGGTTACCAGTCCGCCTATCGTCGCCAGCCGGGTTTCACTGAGATCGAGCCCGAGGTCATCGGCCCACTCATGAATCGGCAGACTTCCCGAGAGGCGATACGCGAACGGTCCGAGCAACTCGATGGGCTCGACGTCGCCGCTGAGGTCGGCGCGGCCGAAAAGTTCTGCGGCGATATCCTCCAGACGGACCGAACCGGCAATGCCGCCGTATTCATCCACGACGACTGCCATGTCGGTCTGTGTCTTGCGAAAATGCTCTAACAGAGATTCAACCGTCTTCTGCTCGGGCACGAAGGCAACCGGCTGGACCAGCCGATCCACAGAGGCGTCGGGCTTCAGAAGCAACTGCCGCAGGTGGACCATGCCGACCACCCGGTCGACATCCTTGACGTAGACAGGCATCTTCGTAAGGCGATGCTCTCGCATACGTTGCCGCACTTGAGAAGGCGGGTCGGAGACGTCGCAGGCGACCATGTCCACACGCGCCCGCATGACGTGCCGGACCTTGAGGAAGCCCAGTTCGATCACCTCCGTCAGCAGCCGGTTCTCGTCATCGCTGATTAGCCCCCGTTGCCGGCTCAGATCGATCAGCGAACGGAACTCTGTCAGGGTGATCGCCTTGCTGTGACGCCGATACCCCAGCAGGATTCGCAGGATCGGCTCCAGCAGCAGAACACGCGCCACAGACGCCAGAGGCCCCAACACCTGGACACATAGAAACGCGGGCAAGGCCAGCACGCCCGCCAGTCTCCAGGAATTCGCGTACGCCAGTGATTTCGGGAGGATCTCACCGAAAAGCACGAGCGTCAGAAACGCCACGACCGCCAGAGATGCCGCGGCCGTCAGACCCCACTGCGCCTTGATGCGCAGCGTCAGAACGCTGGAAACGGCGAAGAACAGGACGTTGACCGTGATATTGCCCAGCAGCAGGCAGGTGAGCAGTTGTCCGGGGCGGTTCAGCAGGCGCGCCAGAAGCCTGTGAACGCGACGCGTGGAATTCGTGATCTGCTTGATCTGGCGTCGGGTGAGATTGAACAGAGTCGTCTCGGACCCGGAGAAGAAGGCCGATCCGGCCAGCAGAACCAGCATCGCGATAACGTGACCGACGTTCTGGTAGACGGTGGCAATCATTGTCATCAGGACGATGATTTGGGCAGGCAGACGCGGAACGTGGTTCCCCGGCCGGGACAGGATTCCGCTGAAATTTCTCCTCCGTGCGCATGCACGACTCGCTGACAAAACGCCAGACCGACCCCGGAGCCCGAATACGTGGCAGGGCCCTCCTGTCCGGCCTTGGTCGTATAGAAGGGCTCGAAGACATTTTCGAGGTCTTCTGACGCGATGCCCCGGCCGGTGTCCGTCACCGCGATGTCCACCTGCACACCGTTCTCGGCCGCAGAGATCGTCAGGTGACCGCCGCCCGGAAGCATGGCATCCCGCGCGTTCAGGATCAGATTCATGAACACCTGCTGAATCTGAACGGGCACGCACACGATCTCTACCGTCTCCGGCACGTCCACCTGAACGGCGATGCCGTCCTTGTTGAAGTCCCTACACAGGCATGTGAACACGTCGTCCACAAGGGCGCGCAACGCCACGCGGTGCTTCTCCTGGGTCTGTCCATTGGCCATCGCCAGCATGCTGATCATGATCCTGGAGGCACGCTGGCAGTTGCGCACGGTCTTGTCGAGCGCCTTGGCCACCAGATCCGCGTCGTGGGGGTTTTTCGCGGCCAGCGCCGCGTAGTTGGCCAACGGCGTCAGCAGATTGTTGATCTCATGCGCGATCATGCTGGTAGCCGAACCGAGATTGGCCAGGGCCTGGAGCTGCACGTTCTGCGATTTCAGGGCGTTGTATTCCTGTTCCTTCTTGGCCAGACGCTGGTGCAGGGCGAGGCGTTTGTCGATGATGCTTGCCAACAGCCGACTCCTTCTGTACAATGCGATCCGTCGTATCCGTACGCTCTGTATTATGCATTGGAAGTCGTTGCCTTACAAGCATCTGGATCGGCGCGGCTGTGGTTTTTTTCGCAAAGGGCCACGCCGGCTGCCGGCGTCTTGCGGACGACCGCCATGAACGAGCAAAGGATTCTGGACGAGCTTCTGGCCCTTCTGGCCGGCGGAGGCGTCACGATCCGCCGCGAGCCCCTGGGGGGCAACGGTGGAGGCTTGTGTGCCGTCCGAGGCCAGAACGTGTTCTTCCTGGACACCGAGGCCGGATCGGGCGAATCGGCGGCTCTCTGTGCCGCCGCGGTGAGAAAAGTGCTCGATATCGAGAGCATTTACATACGCCCGGAAGTGCGTCAGTTCATCGAGGAGCGCTCGGACCTGAAATGGTGAATCCGCTGAAAGCGATGTGACATTGTTGATCTCGAACCGGCCCGCGCGTTTGGGCCGCCTCCAGCATTGATATCGGGAGCTTGGCTCATGAGTCACCAAAAACGCCCGTCGCCGCCCGAGAGGCTGCCCGTCATCCTCGTGGTAGATGACAACGCACAGAATCTTGAACTGATCCAGGCGTATCTCGAAGACGTCGACTGCCGGACCGTTGCCGCCCGCGACGGTATCGAGGCCCTGGATCTGGTCGCCAAGACCAAGCCCGACCTGGTTCTCCTGGACGTGATGATGCCCAAGATGAGCGGATTCGAGGTCTGCCGTCGGCTGAAGAAAGACCCGGCCACCAACGACATCCCGGTGATCATGGTCACGGCGCTCAACGAATTCGGAGATATCGAACGCGGCATCGACTCCGGGACCGACGACTTCGTCAGCAAGCCCGTCAACCGCCTCGAGCTGCTGACGCGAGTCAAGACCATGCTCCGACTCAAACACCTCAGCGATACGCTCCAGCGCACAGTGGCGTATCTCAGCGAGGTGGAGAAGCACGCCCAGACGTCGTAGGTGTTCTGCCGGCAGCCGGGTCATGGGATGGCCGGCAGGGCCCTTGGCGCCCTGGGGGCGCCGTCTGCGGTCTCTCGTCGGCCCGTTAAGGGTCTGATAACGGCCCCTTCAGAATCGCAACAATCGCTACAGGGTGCACAACCGCCCTGACGGACGCGCCGGGCAATCGCGTCTACCTCCCACATGGCATCCACGCAGGTTAACCGCCCTGCGAAATTGGACGATATCTCCGCAGAATCGTTATTGACGTCCCTGGTGCCTTTGGGAGTGAGGGATGAGTGGATTGCTTGAGATATTCGGCAGGGCGATAGTCGTTGACACATCCGACCTGATCTGGCACTGGCTGGATGAGCGCCGCCAGAACCGCGACGAACCGGTCGCGCTTCAGGAGCGTCACCTCAGTCACGTGATCGACCTCATGAGCGACAGCAAGTACGATGCGGCGCAGGAGCAACTGCGGCTCTATCTTTTCGAGCATCCTGCCTGCACGCTGGGCCGGATGGCGGCGGCCAGCCTGTCGCTGCGGGCCAACAACCTTGTCGAGGCCATCGGGGAATTGCAGTCCATCTACGTGCGTCAGCCCAACAACACGCTGGCGCTCTACGCCCTGGGACACTGCCACGAACGGCTGGGCCATCAGGCCGAGGCCATCGAGTTCTATCAGGACTGCCTGAAGTTCAAGGGATATCTGCAATTGCCCGCCCAGCGGCTCGGCGCGATCTACTTCAAAGAAGGCCGCCTGGACGATGCGATCGCCGAGTATGAGCCTCTGCGGCACCATTACCCGGATGACATCTCGACCCTGGTCATTTTGGGATATCTCTATCTCGCCACCGGCCAGTCGGCCAAGGCCGTGGAAACCTTCAACACCGCCATCCTCATCCACCCCGACAACTTCGTGGCCCGAGACGACGCAATCGATCGCATGGTCATGGAGGGGAACTTCGAAGAGGCCCTCGATGCGGTCGATCTTCTCCTGGCCGATCAGCCGGAGCGTGCCGATCTGGTGGCCATGCGCGCCGACATCATTGCCGCCATGGGCGCCACGACGGACGCAATCGCCCAGTACCAGCATGCGATCCGGCTCTGCCCCGACTACCTCGAAGCGACCATCAAACTCGGCACCAACTATCTCAAGATGCACGCCGAACAACTGGCCGCCCAGCAGTTCAACCGGGCGATCGAGATCAACGACAAAATCGTCGAAGCCTACGTTGGGCTTGCGGCCGCCCAGAAGCTCGCCGCCCAGGACGCCGAGGCTCGTCATACGCTCACTCTGGCCGCCGCAATCCAGCCGAACAGCGCCTTTCTCTATGCGGAAACGGCCAAACTCGTGCTCAAGGCCGCCCTCGAAGCCAATCTGATTCCGGCGCCCGAGGACGGATTCACCCTCGACCAAGCCATCTTTGACGCTCATCACCGGCATCTCGCCAGATTCCCGCAGAACCCCGATCTCTACTACCGCCTCGGCCTGCTCCAGGTCAATGCCGGCCAGCCCGCCCAGGCCCTCGAGTCCTTCGACACCGCCCTCCAGATCAACCCGACCTTCACCCGGGCTCGAACCAAGCTGGCCCTGTGCCTTCTGGAGGCTGGACGCGACAGCGAAGGGATGGACCACATTACACCTCCGGCGTCCTATGATCGGGCCACACTCGAGCTGTATTACCGGACAGGCCTGTTGTACTGCAACCGGATCAAGTTCGCCTCGTCGATCATCAACCTCCAGCACCATCTCGAGGCCAGTGTCACCCCGGACCTCGATCCGACCACGAACATCTCGATCGTCCTTCAGAATCTCGGTTTGGCCGACACGGTGGGCCTGATGTGGGAAAACCTCTGCCAGACGGCGGCCCACGCCACGGCGGCAACTACATGAAAAGCCGCCTGGAGGCCGCGAAAGCGGCGGCCAGAGTCCACTTGCCGTTGACCCCGCCCGCATACCCGAATGAAACATAACATATCTCACAGGGGGACGTCGTCGCGGGGGCGACGATGGCACGACAGAAGGGTACGCCGAAACCAGTAGGCCAGCCAAGCCCGACGGCGCAGGACATCGCCGCCGAGATCCTCAAGACCGCCCAAAACGCCACGCCGAACCAGACGGCCTTTGACCGGGCCGCCAAGTTCACGCAGGCCGCCAAGCGATCGAACCGTTTCAACTACGATCGCATGGTCGTGCCGGGCGCACCGATCTACTACTTTCATCAACCGGGAGAGACACTTATTGGGACGTTGGGCCAGTCCCAGCGCGGACAGATCCTGCGCGGGTCGGTCACGTGGGAATACCTCGTGCCGATCGTGCTGGACAGTGGCGAGCTGCGCTACCTGCCGAACAACCGCCGGCTGCGCAAGGCGATCCAATTGGCGGACTGCCTCTTTCAGCGGGTCAGAATCACCTACGAAGGACGCCTGGCGACCGCGCACGGGCACTATGAAAAGGTCTATACCGTCGAGCCGGCGCCGCTGGGCAAGGATGGCGTCGGGCCGGCGGGACGCGAGATCCTGGCCAGCGCGGCGGCCGAGGCGTCCGGTAAAAAGAAACGTGCAGGCAACCGGCCATTGAGCCGAAAGACCGAATAAGGAGATTGCGAGAATGGCACGGAGGCGATGCGAGCTGTGCGGGCGAGTGATCCACGGTGTTCCGAGGGCAGCGCATTCACATCCTACAGCGCCCGGGCCGAATGGCGTGCGGCCGGATCGATACGGGCCTGGAGACGATCGACCTGGATCGCGCGGAGGGCTGCGCGAATCTCTGTGCCAAGTGCCGGCAACAGATCGAGGAGCTGATGATGCTGCGCCGGGTGGGCGCTGCGCCCAAGCCGGGCAGGCAACTGTGGTTTAGCTTTGCAAAGGAGTGGTAGCGATGGGCAAGCAACAGAAGCAGACAGTAGCGGCGATCGTGCGGACCGAACCGACCAGGGGCCGGGCGTTCCGCGTCAACAGTGCGGACCTGGCCGACGACGTTGCGGGCCTGGCAGATCGTGTCGCCGCGCTCGAGGCGGGCCTGGCCGAAGCGCGGGCGAACATCGAAGCGATTTCGATGATCGTGGACAAAATCTCCAAGGGGTGAGCCGATGGACCTGAAATGTCCGAATTGCGGGACGCCGGGGATTCCCGGCGAAGGCGGGTCGGTCGTCTGCACGGTCTGCGGCGGTCGGTTCAATTTCGTGGCTGGCGAAGCGCACTTGCACGGCGTCGCCGAGTTCGACCAGCTCCGCAAGCGCGTCGATGCGCAGGATGCGGAGATCGCGGAGCTGCGAAAGCAACTGGCGGGCGATGCGCCGTCTACGGATGAGCATGGAGATCCGCACGTCGAGGACGACGAGCCGGCCGACCAGGACGACGACAGCGACGACGAGGACGACGACGAGGACTTTTGAGCATGGCACGGACCAAGGGAGCGAAGGACAAGCGGCCACGCAAGAAACCGGCGCTGAGCATGACGCCGAACGCGATCCGCAAACGAGCGGCCCGGGCGCAGGCGGAGGCCTCCACGAAAGCCGAGACGCCGGCGCCGAAACCGACCGATCGCAAGCCTGACGTCGATCGCGTGGCGGAGTTCAACGCGGCAATCGATGCGGAATTGAGTCAACGTGTGGGGACTCTTTCAAGCGCGCCGGCGGACCGGCCGGCGGACACGTCCGATCGTGTCGGACCGTCCATCGAGCAGCCGGCCGGTCCGGTCGGCGACGAGGCGCTCTTGACGCGGCAGGCATGGGAGGGCGTCTGCCGGGTTCCGTTCCGCACGCTGGGCCTGTGTCTGCGGGCGCTGGGCGTGATCGAAGACCAGGGGCAGGCGGCGATCGGCAACCTGGCAAAGAAACGCGCGCCGGATCTGGCGAGGCCGTCGTATGTGATCTTCGAGCACTACGCCAAGCAATACACAGCGATGAATCCCGATGATCCCATTTCGCTGGCGATCGTGGCGACGGGCCTGGTCGCGGCCGACATCGCCGAGGAGCTGACCGAGATCATCGTCGTCAGTCGCGCGATCGCCCGGCGAGAACGTGGAGGCGCTACGGATGGCAGCTCCGAAACCCGCCGGCCGGCCGATGGACCGCAAACCGGCCGGCAAACCTAAAAGGCGCTGTGGCGTTGTGCCGAAGCGCCGGCGCCGGGGATCGCCCTGGGCCGGCGTCGCCTGGACCTACTGGCGACTGCACGATCGACAGGGCTGCGTGATCGGTTTCAAGCGGACCTGGCGCGATGTCACGCATTACGTGGATCTGCGCGAGGAGCGATGGCGTGTCGAGCCGATCGCGTTCGCTGAGGCGGTCCGCCTGGCCGGTGAGCTGCCTGGTTTTGCGTACCTGAAAGATCCTGAGGAGTCAGACTGATGTATGGAGTGCTGCGGAAGGTCGTGGATGACTACTGCTATCGCAAAGGGAGCTGTCCGGTGAACGGCGCGACGCGCGTCCTCAAGCTCGAATGTGGGCACGAGATCGCACGCAAGGCATCGCAGCCGGTCCCGAAACGGGCGCACTGTCCAGAGTGCGAGAACGCGATCGTGGTCGATCCAGGCGCACTATCGGAGCTGTCAAAATGAGCACGATCGGATGGACCTGCGAGAAGTGTGGGTATCGCGCACAGCGAAGGGGAATCGATCATCCAACCACGCGCTTCTCACAACGCTGCCCGAAGTGTCGGACCCTGCACAAGATCTATGTCAGTTGGGAGTCGCACGTCGATTGGAGACCGGCAAACGTGTTCGGTGAGGCACAATGATCGAAGGTCGGAACATCTTTGTATCGGGGCAGACGGGATCGGGCAAGACGTTCCTGGTCGAGCGGGCGATCGCCGGCAGTACGCGCTGCCTGGTCTACCTGACCAAAAGGGAGGAGTGCGGCTATGCCGGCGTTTACTTCGATGGCCTGGCCGGCCAGCGCGATCTGATGTTGCGCTGGTGGCGCCTGGCGAACGTGCGGGCGAATCGGTTCCGCATCGTCTACCGGCCGCGCGATCCCTGGTCGTTCGAGGAGTTCAACGCGATCGCGGGCCTGGTCTACCGGTGCGGGCAGATGGATTTCGTCTGTGAGGAGCTGGGCGGCTACGTCGCATCGAGGATCTTCGCGAGAGCCGACTACGGGCAGGAGTTCAAAAGCCTTCTGACGGCCGGGCGGACGCGCGGGATCAACTGTTGGCTGATGAGCCAAAGGCCGAAGGGAATCCCGATCGAGGTGCGCAGCGAAGCGCGCGAGGCATACGTTTTTCATTCGCAAGAGCCGGCGGATCTGGCGTACCTGTCCGAATGGCTGGGCGTCGAGGTCGAAACCAAGCTGCTGGCGCTGGGCAGCTATCAGCACGTCCACTGGCAGCAGGGCGGAAACATCGAGGTGGCGCGATGTCCCGCGTGATGGAGACCGGCTATTCGATCGGACCGGGGGAATGGCGCTACACGGTCCGCCTGACGGACGAGGAACATTCTGCGCTGCGGCGCGTGTGTCGCACGCACGCGCCAACGGTGGCAGATCTGATCGCCGGCGCCGTTGCCGAGTTGCTGGAAGATTTGGAGGTATATCATGCGGACCGTGAGAGAGCGAAGTCTGATCGAGCTGGTGTGGATCGTGGCGGTCGTGGCGTTCATCGCCCTGGCGTACCTGGACGGGCGGCCCGACGGCGCAGAGCTGCCGGGGCGCGTGAGCGTACCGGCCGAACACGTGGACCAGGTCGAGCGTCTGCGGTCGGACCGGGCGACGATGGCGTGGTGGAATGACCACATCGACAGCGTCGATCCCGTCGGCGACTACATCGCGGACGCCAACGTGGCGGCGGTGGACCGGCAACGGGCCTGGCAGATCCGCCAGAAGGTGCGGAGCTGGTGGGCGACGTTCGCGAGCCTGGACGATCCCAACGTATGCCTGCAACCGGTCTGGATCGGACCGGCGCCATTTCCCTACGATCCAAACATGATCCAGGGGCTACTGATCGATTGCCACGCCGTCACGGCGGGCAAGTTCAACCGGACCCGCCGCGTCTGCGATCCCGATGGCGATCCCGTCGATGTCGAGCTGCTGGCCGGTCCTGCCGGCATGGAGGTCACGCAGGATCTGGAGGCATCGACCTGGACGCTGGCGGGTGAGCTGGCGCCGGGGCTGCACGCGATCGTCGTCTGCGCGATCGACCGGCCGCTGTACGGCGATCCGAATGAGACGATCGTCACGATCCTGGTGGACGCCGAGCGCCCGCCGAACGCGGCGCCGGTCCTGTACTGAGGATGCCTATATGAAATGTCCGAAATGCGGTGCGACCATGACGCGAGGAGCGCCGCACGGCGAGGGGGTCGCCGTACAGTGGGAATGTCACAACTGCGGAACGATCGTGACGGAGCCGGTCAGGGCACAAGAATGAGCGAACGAACGGACAGAGCGCGGGCGAAGCTATTGGAGCTGGCGCCGCCAGACAAGGGCTGCGATCGCAAGACCTACAGGGCGCACGTGTCCGCATGGCTGGCCGGGTCAACGGTGAGCATGACGGACCTGTCGGATATGGCAGCGCTGTTCGTCTGCGGCGTCGAGGAGCTGGCCGACAAGATCGTCCGCGATCAATTGGGAAAGGGATGAAACGATGGACTACGAAACAGCGCGAGATCTCATGGGCATGGTGGAAGGGCGCCTGGCGGACATCGCGACCACGCTGGTCGAGATCAAACAGGCGATCGTCGCGGCGGATCGCGGGCGCAACGATGCGCTCAGCGCGGTCGGATCGATCAAGAGCCGGCTCGATCGCTTGGCCGAATCGATCGGAACGCTGCAATGCGAGGCGCCGCCACGCAATGAGGTCAAGGGCATGGTCGCGGAGCTGCGCAAGGCGATCCAGGCGCAGGATGTCGCGATCCAGGGCCTGACGAACCGCCTGGAGGCGAACGAGCAAGCGGTGCAGAGCTGCCTGAGCACGCTGGACGAGTTGAACAAGATGGTCCGCACGATCGCCGGCAAGCTGCCGCCGGACCGTCCGCATATCCAGTTTCCCCAGCCGATCCCATGAGAGATTCCTTTCTTGTAGTGGTCCCGCCGGCCGCGATCCGCAACCCTGACTGCCCCAACGCCGGCGGGCCACTGTTTTCGGACCTCGCAAAAAAAAACGGAATTGCCCTATACTTCGCGCCCGGGCGCGGCAGAATCGAAGCGGCGGGCAGTCAGGGCAACCGAATTTGATGAGGTGCAACATGGCAAAGAGGCAGCGAACCGGCTGGAAAGCGTACCTCCCGACGCTTCGCGGCGGCGTGCAGATCTTCATCGCCCTGGTGGGGATCAAGATCCTCCTGAGCGTGCTGATTACCACGATCGGGGCGAAGATCCCGGCCAGTATCTCGCAATACTTCCCCAACGTCTGACGGGCGCCGGGGATCTGCGCGAGGACCACCAGAGCACACACCACCGATGGAGCGACGATCATGGCAAACGGAAATGCAGAGGTCTTTGTCACGCCGACCATGCTGAGCACGTGGCGGTTCGGCAATCTGCCGAGCGTGGCGGCTTCGGCCGTCAACAACTTCATCATTCCCGCCGGCGACAACGTCCACGGCCTGCTCATCAACTTTCAATCGGCGGCCCCGGCGCCGCTGACGCGGACACAGCTCATTACGGATGTCGCCCACGTCCGCGAATGGCTCAACGGCGAGCTGATCTTCGATCGCACGACGACGGAGATCCTGGACGACTACAAGTTTCATTTCGACAGGTTCGGCGCACTGGCGGCGCCGCTGGGCCAACTGGTGATTTCGTGTATGAATCACCATCTGCCCGTCTGGGACCAGACGCGCGGCGCAGCGCTGGGCATGTTGAAGACCGGCGGCAAGCCCGGCGCCGGTCCCTACAACGTGCTGAGCGTCGAAGTCACCATGACCGCCGCTGCCGCCACCGCCGCGACCGCCGAGGTCCACGTCATCACGGATCTGTATCCGCAGGAACAGACGGGCCTGCACATCCGGCGGCTGCGCACCACGCGAGACCTCATGGCGATCGGGGACAACCTGATCGACAACCTGCCGCGCATGGCCAAGGGGCTGCTCGCCCTGCACGTGGTCACGGCGGCGATGGACCGTGTGAACGTCACGGCGGACACGCGCGAGGTCTATCGCGACCTGCCCTGGGATTCTCTCCAGATCTTGATGAATTCGGCCGGGCGCACGCCGCAGGCCGGCTATTCGCACATTCCGTTCGACCTGGGCAACGACCTGTTCAGCTACCTGCCGTACCAGGGCCTCAGCAAATTCATCGTGAACGTCCACACGACGGCAGCGCCCGGCGCCGGCACGGTGATTCTGCTCGACGAGGTCTGGGACCACGTGCGCGAATAGCGTCGCAGACAGGGGGCGATATGGGCATCAGTTGGAAAGAGCTGACCGAGGGCGTGCTGGACACGGGCAAAGTGATCGCCGAGACCATGGCGCTGTGGAACCAGGCGACCGGCAAGGACACCAAGCCGGCCGGCACGGCGGCGCCGGCCCCTGTGGTCTCGAACGTGCCGGCGGCGCAGGCGATGCAGATGGACGCGACACAGTGGGCGCTGGTGATCGGCGCCCTGGTGCTGTTCGCGTTGCTGATTCGGAGGTGACGGATGTTGGGCCTGCTCGATACGGCATCCAGCGTGCTGGGCGGCGGCCTGGGCGGCCTGGGCGGCGGCACGCCGGAATCGAGCTACGCGGCCGCCTCCAGCACACAGACGTTCACCAGCGGATCGATGGGCGGCCGCGATTCGACCTGGCTGTATCTGGCGATCGGCCTGGCGGCGGTGCTGCTGCTGTTGCGGAAAGGGAGGCTGTGACATGGGATCGCACGCCTACACGCTGAGCGAAGCCAGTGACAACCGGGTGCAGCTCGATTCGACCGGGGGCGGCAAGTTCGTCGCACCGCAGGCGGTCAGCAGCGATCCCGGATCGTTCGCGATGAGCGTCGGCGATTTCAGCAAGGTCAATTTCAGCGCCGAGAGCCTGGCGATGGGCATGACGGGCGCCGACGTCAAGGAGCTGCTGGCGCAGCAGGCGTCCCTCGCGTCCGAACAGATCCAGACGGTCAGCGGAGCGGCCAAGAGCGCGATCGAATCGGTCACGGGGGCGGTCACGCAGACGAAGGCGACGGAGATCGCCGCGGCCTCCGGCGAGCGTTCATGGGAACGGTACATTCCCTACGCGGCCGGCCTGGCGGCGCTGGCTCTGTTGTGGAGGCGCAGATGAGAACGCCACGCTATGAATCCCGCACGATCGCGCCCGGCGGCATCGCCCGGATCGGCGCCTACGGCAAATACCTGACGGTCCTGACCATCACGGCCAGCCGCATCCTGCTGGGGATCGATGATGAGCCGCCGCAGGAGATCATGGCGGGGGTGCATTTCCCGATCGATCAACCCTACCAGCAGTTGGTCCTGGTCAACGCCGGCGATGTCGCGTCCACCGTCGTGCTCTACATCGCCGAAACGCCCGTCTTTCTGTCGCACGACAGCATTTTCATCGAGATGGCCGCGTCTCTGGCGGCGATCGATGCCGACACGGATGCCCTGGCGTTGATGCTCGATGAGCTGCTGACGCATCTGCCCACGCTGGGCGAGATTCTCGTGGAGCTGCGCGGCAACACGTCCGAGGCGCTCTATGATGACGAGGTCACGCTGGCGGCGGCGACGGCGACGATGATTCTCCTGCCCGACGAGACCCGGATCGGAGCGGTCGTGTCGGCCAAAAAGTCCAACACCGCGAGCGTCTTTCTGGGCAGCGACAACCTCCTGACGAACGAGCACTGGATGATCGAATTGCAGCCGGGCGAACGCTACACCTGGCATGATTATCAGGGTGCGGTCTACGCCTACAGTGTCGACGGCGGCGACAAGGTGGGCGCCGGGAGCTGGATCAACATGCTGCCGGAATAGGAGCGGACCTATGGCACAGACCGTGCCGATCGAGAGCGAGTATCTGAAGTCAGGCGACATGATCGATCTGGAATATCAGATCGTCGGGAGCAACGAGACGCTGCTCGCCCTGGCGGTTCATTCGATCAAGCAATCCGTCGCCGACGATGGCCGGTTCGGCTACCAGAGCGGGCGCCGCGAGACGCGGACCGACCTGGAGACGGGGACGAACTATGAATTCCTGATCGTCCGCGTGATCGTGCGGCGGTATCCGCGCGGGCAGCGCGAACCGGAGGTGCAGACGGCGAGCCTGTGGGTTCCGATCGTCGCGATCGTGGCGCTGGCGACGGCGGCGATCGTGGCGTACAGCACGGCGATCATTTACCGATCCTATTCGATCGTCCGCGTCGCCGAGTCAACAGCGCCGGAGGGCGTCAAAACCACGGCGATCGGCAAGCTCACGGCGTCGCCGGGTCTGTCCTGGATCGCCGGGCTGCCCCAGTGGTTCCTGCTGGGAGCGGTGATCTTTGGAATGTGGATGGTCACGAACAGGGGCAGGGGATCGCACAGATCTGAGGAGTATTGAGCATGGCACGGAAGAAGTACAAGAAGCGGGCATCGGCCAAGCGGGCAGCGCACGGCCGGCCGGTCTACAAGGTCAAGGGCGGCTACAGCATCGGCAAGCGGCGGGCGAAACGCCGCCGGCGTCGGTAGGACCGCTTTCGGGGGTGTACGGGGTCGGACCGGGGGGAAATAATCGATCCTGGCGGGTCTGGCGCCATGGGGCTTAGAGGAGAAACGAGCGATGAGACGATGGGCGATCCTTCTGGTCGTGTGTGGCCTGGCCGGTTGCGGGACCGATACCACTACGCGCTTCGCCGCCTACGAACGGGCGGTCGGGCAGCTCCAGGCGGCCAGCGCCGAGATCGACAACCGCCTGGCGGCGATCGATGCGTTTCTGGCGACAGCGCAGACGGCGCTGAGTGATCCCAACCTGGGCAGCTCGAGCGCCGAGATCCTGGCGGGCATCGAGGCGGCGATCGCCAAGCGCGACCAGGCGATCGAAGCCAAGACCAAGATCGATGCAGCGCTGGCGCAGGTCCGCGCGCAGATCGAGCAGATCCGCGCGGAGGCGCCGATCGATGTCGGGGACGAGATGGAGCTGATCGGCGGGGGCCTGGCGGCGGCGGGGCAGGCCAGCGGGGGCAAGACCGGGGCCTGGCTGGTCGCGATCGGCAGCGTGATCGCGGCGGCCGCCGGCGTGATCCGGGGCAACCGGGCGGCCAGCGCTGCGCAGCACGTCACGCAGAAGGTGATCGCATCGGTCGATACCCTGCTGGGCAGTCCGCTGGTCACGGATGCCAAGCAGGCCAAGGAGCTGCTGGCACACGACCAGGGGACCGCGATCGCCACGGCGGTCAAGAGCATCAAGGAAGGGTGAGGATGTTGGACAAGGCCGAACGACTCGAATGCAGGGAGATCGCTCGCGAGATCGTCAAAGAGGCGATGATTGAGCACTTGAGGATCTGTCCAACAGCCACAAACCTCAAGATCCTCCAGGCGAAGATCGTCGGCGTCGCGATCGGGTGCAGCATGGCCGGGGCGGGCACACTGTTCGGCCTGGCGAAACTATTCGGACTATAACCCATTCCAAGGACGGGTGATATGGGACTATTGCAGATCCTCAGCTCCCCGGCCACGATGAAGCTGGGCCTGGCGGCCAGCGGCGTCGAGTGCGCCCGCGTCGATTACGATCGGCGCACGGATGAAGTCGTCTTGTCGATCGTCGTGGCCGATCGCGTCCACCATTACCGCCTGCCCTGCAAGTGTACGTTCACGCGGGATGAGATCGCGGCCTGGCTGACGGGTGAAACCTACCTGAGCGAGCAGGCGCCGCGAGATCCCGCCGAGATCCACACCGCGCCGTAATCACCTGGCAAATTTTCTCGAAAAAAGTTTCCGCCTGGATCTCTTTGCATCTTTACGCCGGCGAAGGGAAACGGTAGGCTGCGGCTGGGCGGGGGGCAGGCCTTCCCCCCCGCGCTGGCGCTTGGGGGGGAAGCCCTGCCACGGCCGGCAGCATAACGGCTGCCGCCGGCCGGATCAAGCGGAACGCCGGCTGCGCCGGCACTTTTGTCTTGACGGCCGCCGGGGCCGGGCTATACTTTGGGTACAGGGTTGGGGATCGTTTCCCCACGATCGGCAAGCAAGGCGGCTGCGCCGCCGGCGGTTCAGGGAGTTCCAATGGGCGGCCGATTCCAGAGACGAGGCGCGAACCACGGGAGAGGAAACCGATGTTTGAATTGCTGCAACTGCTTCACGTCGCGGCCGTCGCCGCGAGCCAGGACAGCGAGATCCAACAGCTCCGCGAGAAGGTCAATGAGATCATCGCGGCCAACAAGAGCGTCGCGACCGTTGACCTGGTCACGGGCCTGTTGATCTGCGCCTGCGCGATCGGCTGTGTTGGCGTGGTCGCCTACCTGTTCGTCAAGTTCGACCGGCGGCTCAAGGCGCTGGAAAGGTCCATGAAAACCGTAGTTCTAAAGCCATAATTCCAAACTGACGATGTCCCCTGCCTTCATTCGCCGGCCGGCGAATGAAACATAACATATCTTATGAGACGTTCGGGACCGTGTGATTTTCGCGGCACGATTCGTCTCAATGGCGGATTGCCGTGTCGCTATCTTGCAGGCCTGCTCATATAATGCCCTGTGGTCTGTCTAAACACAGTTACGAAACAACGCGGAGTGTACAGGTAGACGAAGGATGATTCAGGGAACACAACGCTTCGGTGCGCGCTGGTCGATCCTGGTGCGGTTGGTGACGCTGGTTGTGATTGTGCTGGTGATCGTTGCCGTCGCGGTCGTTTTGCGTGTGGCTGGGCAGCCCGCCGTCAGAGGCACGGCCACGGGCCGATGGATCGTTGCTGCGGCTTTTCTGCCGGCGGCGATGCTGGCGATAACCGTGCTGTTCGCTCCTTTGGGTTTCACCGTCGATCCGGTCGGGATCATTGTCAATCGCATGGGACCCAACGTGTATATCCCCCACGAAGAGATCGCAACGATTGAACGGATCGACCCTCGACAGATCGGGTTTGGCATCCGCGTCCTTGGCTCGGGCGGTTTCTTTGGCCACTTCGGATGGTTCTACAGCCGTCCCCTGGGGTGGTTTCGGTGCTACGTGACCGACCGCAGAGACCTTGTCCTGATCCGTCTGCACGACGGTGGCAAACTTGTCCTGTCGCCGCACCCCGCGGAAGTGTTTGTCGAATACGCCGAACGGGCGCGTGGATAGTCCGATAAGCTACGCCTGTCGGCAGGGCGGCGGGATTGTGGCGAAAGGCGCGGCATGAGATCACAAGCCGGGTATTTGCTGCTCCAAAGGGTCTCGTAGAGACAAAGGCTTGCCGAGGATTTCGTAGTGCAGGATGGCCTGCCTCAAGGCATCTGCATCGGAGTAGTCTATGAGGGCGGATGTGACATGTGTCGTCTCGGGTTTCTCGGTCGTCGCGGTCTCGACGGCGGTCGCCGAGTCCGGCTCGGGCTGCGTTGGTGACGTCTTGACCCGGAGTCTCTCCGCAGCGGCTTCGAGTCGCCGTTGTCGCAGCCTTGCGGCCTCTTCCTGCCGCTGCTGATAGAGTCGAGCGGCACGCTGTTGTCTCTGCTGCAGCGTCTCTGCCGGGTCCTGGTGTTCGTAGACCAGGACCGGCTCGGCTCCGGGACGGGTTCGTACGGTGACCCGCCCGCGATCCGGCCGACGAGGCTCGCCAGGCCGTTCGGACGATCGGGCGCCCCCCGCCTGTTCCTCCGTCTTGCGTACGTGCTCTTGAGCTGCCCGCTGGATCTCTTCGGCCTTGCGAGTCAGACGCTGCTTCCAGCTTTCCCGCTTGCGATCGTCGGTCGACTTCTCACGGCCCGGACGCTGGCTCTGGGACGCCGTCCTTCGGGCGGAAACCGCCTTAAGCAGAGCGCCGACCGCCCAGAACGCGGCGACCATCACGAAGACGATGACATCGCTCCATCCCTCGACGTCGCCCTGAGCCAGCCACGGCAATGGTATTACCCCATCCAGCATTGCGTCGCGTTTTCCTTCCGTCCGCCCTGCCGGCCGAAGAATCGATCGGCCGGCCCCGCAGCGGGCGCTAGTCGCTCTTCTTCGGCTTGGCGATCGACTCGCGCATCTGCGTGTCGGCGCCGATGTTCTTGAGCCGGTAGTAGTCCATGATCCCAAGATTGCCCTTCTGGAAGGCCTCGGCGATCGCCAGCGGAACCTTCGATTCGTTCTCGACGACGAGCGCCCGCATTTCCTGCTCGCGGGCGACCGCCATGGCACGCCGCTTTTCCGCCTCGGCCTTGGCTCGCCGCATGTCGGCCTCCGCCTGCGCCGCCTGGAGTTGGGCGCCGACGTTGTCGCCGACGTCGACGTCCGCGATGTCGATCGAGAGAATCTCGAATGCCGTACCGGCGTCCAGCCCTTTGCCGAGGACCGCCTTGGAGATCCGATCCGGGTTCTCCAGCACGCTCTTGTACGTGATCGAGCTGCCGATGGACGTCACGATGCCTTCACCGACGCGTGCGATGACCGTCTCCTCCGTGGCACCGCCGACCAGTCTGTGAATGTTCGTCCGGACGGTCACCCGTGCCTTCGCTTTGAGTTGAATGCCGTCCTGGGCGACGGCGTCGATGGTCTCCTTGCCCTTCTTGGGATCGGGGCAATCGATCACCTTCGGGTTCACGCTGGTCTGGATGGCGTCGAGAATGTCACGTCCGGCCAGGTCGATCGCGGTGGCAGTCTTGAACGTCAGGTCGATGTTGGCGCGGTTGGCCGCAATCAGCGCCCGCACCACGTTGGGCACGCGCCCCCCTGCCAGGTAGTGGCTTTCGAGGTCTTTGGTGGTCAGTTCCAGACCCGCCTGGATCGCGGTGATCTTGCTCAGGACAATCACCCGGGCGTCCACCTTGCGCAGCCACATGCCGATCAGCTCGCTGAGCTTGATGTCGGCCCGAGAGAAATACGCCTGAAGCCAGAGCCGCGCGAACTTCAGCAGGATCAACAGGAAGACCAGCGCCGCGATGACTACGACGACCAGAATCCCGATGACCACGGGATTCGCGGTTTCCTGCTGCATCAACACATGTGCGATTTTGGACATCGATCCATCCTTTCCCTAAGCCTCGTCGGTCACCCGAACGGTCAGTTGCGTTCCTTCGACCCGAATCACCTTGACGGTTGCTCCCTTCTGAACGTACCCGGCTTCGGCGACACATTCAACCCTGCGCCCGGAAAAATCGCAGGTGCCCACCGGGCGCAGCGGCGTCAGCACATGGCCGACCTGGCCCAGCAGCTTGAGCAGCTCGGCGGTGTCGGGTATCGCATCGCCGCGTTCGCGCACCGGGCCCGATAGAATGACATTGCGACCGAATCGCGTCTTCGGCAGCAGTCTATACGCGCCCACCAGGAGCAGAGGAATCATGACGACGGCGACCACGACGCCGAGCCATCCGGCGGTGCTGCTGATTCGAAAGAAGATCGCGACGCCGCCCACGACACAGGCCAGCGCGCAAATGCTCAGAAGCCCCCCGCTGGGGAGGAAGACCTCGGCCACGATCAGGGCCGCACAGGCCACATACAGAAACACTGCAAAAAGCAGCCACCCACCCATTCGTCTGGTCCTCCCTGAGCTGTCTGGACCGATGTCACCGCAGACCGGCGCGGGACATCCGTAACCATCCTACGCGTTGTCCCGGCTTTTCACAACCACCCGATTGCCGTGGATCTGGACAATCTCAACTCGCGTCCCTTTGTCGAGGAACTCGGCCATCGCGACAACATCGACTACCGCGTCCCCAAATCGCGCCTTTCCAGCCGGACGCAATTTCGAAGTCACTTCGCCGACGTCTCCGACCTGCACCAGGCGCTGGGCGCTCTGTGGCGGTGCCGTCATGCTCATCCTCGCCACTGTCCCGGCGGCGACAGCGGGCGCCGGCACCAGGATCAAGCCGCTGAGGAACCGCAGCTTCGGCAGATAACGCGAGAGGACGAACGCCAGAACGGCAAAGCCGACAAAGCCATATACAATTCCCAGCAGTCCGTTGGTCAGGTTGGTCCAATCCTCAGGGCCTTCTGGCCAGGGCAGTTGCCCCGGCGAGTTCTTGACGAGCATGCCGAACAGGCCGCCCAGGATGAACACAATCCCCAGAATCCCGGCGATCCCGAAACCGGGCAGGACGAGCAGTTCCACCAGAAGCAGAATCACACCCGCCAGTAACAGGATGATTTCCACCCAGTTCGCCAGGCCCGTGAGGTATTTGCTCCCGACGATCAGCGCAAAGCAGATCACCGCCACCAGCCCGGGCAGCCCCACGCCCGGCGTGCTGAACTCGATGTAGACGCCCAGCAGCGCCAGCATGATGAGAACGCCCATGACGGCGGGCGAATTCAGCCATCGCACCATCTCTTCGGACCACGTGGTTTCCAGCCTCATCGGCGGGCGGGCGAACCGAACGCCGTCCCGCTCCTCCAGGAACGCCAGCGCCTTGTCCAGGTCCCCCACCACCGCGCGGGCGATCCCGTACTCCAACGCCTGCGAGGCGGTGAGCGTCAGCAACTCGTCACTGCCGACGACTTCCTCGGCCCCGTCGAGGTCGTGTTCGTTGGCGTCGGTGGGCCGGTTCTTGCCCTCGAAGAACTCCCATTGCCCTGTGCTGAGGTTCCTGACCCGCCATACCTCCGTCTGCATGGTCACCATCGCCTTGAGCAGCAGCTCGGGGTATCCGTTGGCCTCGGCGGCCCGTTGAAACGCCGCACGGATGAAACTCTCGGCCTTCTCGCGTTCGACGCCCTCCAGGGTGCCGCCCAGCGTGATGGGAGCGCAATCGCCGATCGTCGTGCTCTCTCGCATGATGATGTCATTGCAGGAGACACTGATAAGCGCCCCGGCGGAGATGGCCTCCGTCTGGACGTAGGCGACCGTGCGGGCGCGGCTGGCAATGGTTTGAATGAAGTACTTGGCGATGCTGTCGGCTGCGTCGACCAGTCCGCCGTAGGTCTCGATCTCGTAGATCAGGTAATCGGCTCCCGCCTTCATCGCCGTCTCACTGCGACGCTCGATCGAGTCGAGCAAGCCCTGATCGATCATCCCCTTGCACGGAATGACGGCTGCCTGGGCGGGGCGCACAGCTTCGTTGGGATCGGCGGCGATCGCAGATGCCGACACCCACACGCAAGCGATGAAGACCGTTATGACCAGATGTCTCTGTCTCATATCGCCGATTCTACCAGCCCGCAAGGACACTGGCAATATCCAGACGCAAGAGACGGCGAGAATTCGCTGCCCTGCTGTCCGGCGGCGATGGCCCGCCTATGCAAGACGACGCAGAACCTCAACCCCCTGCCGGATCTTCTCGTCGGTCGTCGCGAAACTGATCCGGAAATGCGTGTCTTTCTCGCTGAAGACGTTGCCGGGGATGACCAGGACGTTGTTCTGGATGGCCTTCTTGACGAATTCCGTGCTCGAACCGTTCGGGGCCTTGACGAAGGCGTAGAACGCGCCGCCCGGCCGCACCAGCTCGAAAGCCCCGGCCAGCCCTTCATACAGCAGGTCGCGCTTACGGACGTATTGGGCAACGAGTTCGCTGACGTCGTAGTCCAGGGCCGCCACCGCCGCCCGCTGAAGTGGACTCGGCGCACAGACGAACGTGTACTGCTGAATCTTGATCATCTCCTCGAGGACCGGCCGCATGGAAGCAGGTGCCGCCACGTACGCCAGACGCCAGCCGGTCATCGCATAGCTTTTGCTGAACCCGCGCATCAGGAGCACCTTCTCGTGGTATCTGGCGATGCTCGCACAAGGACCGTCGTAGGAGAACTGCTCGTAGATCTCGTCGGTGAGGACCAGGATGTCCTTCTCGGCAGCGACCTTCGCCAGAGCCCTGATCCGCTCGTCGCTGTAGACCATACCCGTCGGGTTGCACGGCGAGTTGAGGACAATTATCTTGGTCCTTCTGGTAATCGCCCGCGCGATCCCCTCGACCGGCAGATCAAAGTCAGGGTAGGAATCGACGAAGACGCACTTGCCGCCCAGCAGGTTCACCACGTGCTTGTACATCACAAAGTACGGATCGGGGACGATCACCTCATCGCCCGGGTCGATCAGGGCCAGGAAGGCCAGTAACAGCCCCCCGCTGACGCCGCTGGCGACGAGCACCGCCGGATTGGCCCACCCGAACTCGGCGGTCATCTGGGCGGCGATCTTGTCCTGGAGGTCCTTGTCGCCGGCGGTCTGAGAATAGCGGTTCATGCCCGCCTCAATGGCCTTGATGGCCTCGCGTTTGAGCGGCTCGGGCACGTCGAAATCGGGCTGGCCGATAGAGAAGTTGATGGGGTCCTTCAGTTCGGCCGCCAAGGCAAAGACCTTCCGTATCCCACTGGAATCAATCCATCCCGTCCGTTCCGCTACCAGTTTTCTCATCGTTGATCCGCACAAAACAACCGTATCTGATGGCTCACTGCGTGTCCCATGGACAACTCCTTGATGATAGCCATTCCGGGTGTGTTTTCCAAGTCCAAACCGCCGCGAAAGAATGCTTGAGGGTGTTCGGCGCCTGTTGTACATTGGCGATCCGAGCAAGAACAGCCGACTCAAGTGTTCCGAGGAAGGAGAAGACCATGGTCGCACATCAGATGAATCGTCGCCAGTTCGTGGGGTTGTCGGCAGCCAGCGTTGCCGGCGGTATTCTGGGCCTGCGTTCGGCCGATGCGAACGCCACTCGCGGCGACGCGTGGGACCCTGGGGCGCCGCTGATGGTCACGGGCAAACCCCTGAGGGTCCAGCCGATCCTGATGTATCGGGTCGCCCAGAGACGCGAGGCGACCTCATGGAAATCGTGGGGCGGAGTGCAGGACGACCAGGCGGCCGAGAAGGAAAGCCGGCAGATCGCCGAGGAACTGGGGACGCTGGAGATTCAAGCCGGATTTCCTCTGGAGATCCTCCCCGTGCTCAAGGTCCGATCGCCGGAGGAGGCCGCCAAGGTACACGAAAGCGAGTACGACTGTGTGATTGTCTACCCCGCGACCGGCTCGGGAGAAACACTCAGAGCGTGTTTCGCACCAAAGAAGGACCGCGACACGCTGATCTTCGTGCGGCGGCGTTCGGGCCCGGTGTACTACTGGTATGAGGCGCTGAGCACGCGGTACTTGGCGACCGGCCATGAAGCATCGCGCGGGAATACGTGGAACGATCATGGCCCTGTCCACGTCGATGACGTTGTCGTGGACGACGGCGCCGAGTTGCTCCGGCGGCTGCGCGCTCTGTACGGAATCAAGAACTTCATCGGGGCGCGGATCGTGGCGCTGGGCGGGCCTTGGGGCAAGTACGCCCCCGATGCGCCGCAGGTCGCCCGCGACCGCTATAGGCTGAACATCATCGACGTCCCGTACGAGCAGGTTTCCGCACGGATTGAGGCCGCGACGAAGGACCGGGGCCGGCTACATGCGGCGCAGCGCATGGCCGAGCGGTACCTGTCGCTTCCCGGCACGACCCTGATGACCGACAAGGAGTTCGTAACCAACGCGTTTGTGCTGTACAGTTTCGTCAAGGAGCTGATGAGGGAGCACGAAGCGCCGGCCTTCACCATTCGCGGCTGCATGAGCACGATTCTGCCCATCGCCAGGACGACGCCGTGCCTGACGCTGGGGCTGCTCAACGACGAAGGGCTGATCGCGTTCTGCGAATCGGATTTTGTCATCATCCCGGCGGGTATCCTGCTGCACTACATCTCGGGCAGGCCCGTCTTCATGCACAACTCGACGTTCCCTCACGATGGAATCATGACCGCGGCCCATTGCAGCGCCCCGCGCCGGCTCGACGGCGTGCATTACGAGCCCGCCAGGATCATGACCCACTACGAATCCGAGTACGGCGCGGCGCCCAAGGTCGAGATCCCCGTGGGGCAACAGGTGACGTTTATCGACCCGGAATACAGCACGGGCCGCTGGCTCGGCTTCACCGGCGTGGTCAAGGGCAACCCGTTCTATGAAGTCTGCCGGTCGCAGCAGGACGTCGAGATTCAGGGCGACTGGAAGAAGCTGTGCAGCGAAGTCCGCGACTCGCACTGGATGATGGTCTACGACGATCATCTCAAGGAGCTGGGCTACGCCGCTCGCAAGATCGGAATCGACTGGGTCGATCTGTCCGGCGCGTAGGATCATTCATTGCGTCCCCTCGTTCATTCTGGAGTCGTGAACATGACGAGACAGAATTCTCTTGTTGTGGGCCTGATTCTGGCGAGTGGTTCACTGGCCTCGGCAACGACCATGACCGCTCTCGATCCGGGCAGCATCCATGTGGGCGGCGAGATCGGCCGGCGGATCGACATCACGATCGCCAACAACGTGCTGGCCATCGATGTAGACAAAGACTTTCTCGAACCGTTCCGCCGAAGGAACAGCGACGGCGGTTACATCGGCCTGGGCAAGTTCATCGACAGCCTCGTTCGCTTCGCCGCATATGGCAAGGACCCTCGCGTGCTTGCGCTCAAGCAACGCGTCGTCCGCGAGGCGATTGCCACGCAGGAGGCGGACGGCTACGTCGGCATCTGCCGGGCCGAGATGCGGATGTGGCAGCTCTGGGATATCCACGAGATGGGTTATCTGGTCATGGGGCTGACGGCCGACTATGCGCACTTCGGCGAGGCGCCGTCGCTCGAAGCCGCCAGGAGACTGGCTGATTACATCATCACACGCTGGTCCGAAGACCCCGACCGTAAGACCGAGGGCTGGGTCTCGACCTATGTGGCGACGACGGGACTGGCCGAGGCGATGCTCAACCTGTACAGCCGGACCGGTGACGAACGGTACCTCGATTTTGCGGTGCGACACCGCAAGCTGGCCGAGTGGGATACGCCGCTCATTCAGGGCCGCTGGGGCAACCTCGAAGGGCACGCGTACTACCACATGGCGCTCTGCCTGGCGCAACTGCGGCTGAACGAGCTCCGGCCCGAGCCCCGACTGCTGAACCAGTCGCGGGTGACGCTCGACTTCCTGCTGCGGAAGGACGGGCTGCTGGCGCCGGGGCTGTGCGGCTATCACGAATGCTGGCACAGCAACCAGCAAGGCTTCCATAAGCTCGGCGAGACCTGCGCGACGGCGTATCTGATCCGCTGGCTCGACGCCCTGCTGCAACATGGGGGCGACTCGCTCTACGGTGATATCATGGAGCGGGCGATCTACAACGGCCTTTTCGCGGCGCAATCCCCTGACGGCCGTCGCCTGCGCTACTACAGTCCGTTCGAAGGCAAACGCGAATACTTCCACGGCGACACCTACTGCTGCCCCTGCAACTTCCGCCGGATCGTCGCCGAATTGCCCGGCATGATCTGCTACCGGCGCGGCGACGGCTTGGCGATGAACCTCTACAAACCATCCACTGCAACAACCAGACTCGCCGACGGGACGGCTGTCGATATTCGTCAGGAAACGGACTATCCCAACTCAGGCGATGTCACGATCCGGCTCAAACCCTCAAAGCCCAGCCGTTTCGGGCTGTCTCTGCGGATTCCTCGCTGGTGCGACAGTGCCCGAGTCGCCGTCAACGGCAACGTTGTTGAGACGACGGCTTCGGGCGGCGCCTTCTTCACCATCACACGCGTCTGGTGCAGCGGTGACGAAGTCAAGTTACACATGCCCATGTCCTGGCGGGCGATCCGCGGACGCAAGGCCCAGACCGGACGTGTGGCGGTCATGCGAGGTCCCCTGCTGTTCTGCCTGAACCCGCAGAAACAGGACGGCCTCGATCCGGATGCCGTGAAGCTGCTGCGCCTGAACATCTCATCACTTGCATCCGGTCCGGCGGACCGGACGGTTCGTCCCGATGGGCTGACTTGCCGGGCATCGTTCTGGAAGCCCGAAGACTACAACGCCGCAGGACCGCCGGAGTTGCACTTCACTCTTACGGAATACGCCGATCCGGGAGCGGAATGGACATACTTCCTGGTCCGCAATCCAGAGGCGGACGGCGCCGTCGAGGATGAACTGGCCGGCTGCGAAGTCCCGTTGTGAACCAGTTGTGGAAGAAGTGAGATGATGAAATCGACATTTATCGCGTTCGCGAGCATCGCAGGCGTCGTCCTCCTGGCGCAGGCGTGCATCGCAGAGGAACCCACGCAGTACAAGCTCGTCTGGGCGGACGAGTTCGACAAGGACGGCCCGCCCGATCCGAACAACTGGATCTACGAGCAGGGCTTCGTTCGCAACGAGGAGCTGCAATGGTACCAGCCGGACAACGCGCGCTGCGAAGACGGCCTGCTCATCATCGAGGCCCGGCGCGAGCGCAAGCCCAACCCGGACCATGACGCCAACAGCAACAACTGGCGTCGCAGCCGGCAGTTCGCCGAATACACATCCGCCTGCCTCAAGACGTCCGGGTTGCACAACTGGACCTTCGGGCGGTTCGAGATGCGCGGGCGTATCGACACGCGTGCCGGCCTGTGGCCCGCCTTCTGGACGCTCGGCTCAGCGCGAAGCTGGCCCGGCTGTGGCGAGATCGACATCATGGAATACTATCGCGGCCTGCTCCTGGCCAACGCCTGCTGGGCAAGTGAGCGCAGGTGGGTCGGCATCTGGGACGATCTGAAGAAGCCGATCAGCACCTTTGGCAATCCCGCCCAGTGGTCGTCGAAGTTCCACATCTGGCGCATGGACTGGGACAAGAACAACATCAGGCTTTACGTCGACGACGAGCTGCTGAACACGATCGAGCTGGGCGAAACGATCAACCGCACGCCCGACCAGGCCAACCCCTTCCACGAGCCGCACTACATCCTGCTCAACCTCGCCATCGGCGGCGCCAATGGCGGCGACCCCTCCCCCACCGAATTCCCCGCCCGCTTCGAAATCGACTACGTCCGCGTCTACCAGAAATGGTCTCAGAACTGACGCCGGCTCAGCGTAGAATCGCCTTGCGGACGGAGAAGGCGTCGTTGCCGGAGAAGAGGAGGTGGCAGGTTCGGCCGTCTTGGCTCATCCATTTGGTGGGGAAGGTGCTGGTTTCGCCGGGGCCGACGTCCCACGCCTCCGTGTAGAAGGCGGTGCGCCAAGGGCCCCACGGCTCAGGGGCTTCATAGACACCGAAACCGCCCTGGAAACGCGGCCCGCGTTCGTCGGTGCTGAAGGGAAGGATCTGGCACCACAGATATCGCCTCAGTCCGGCGTTGTAACTGACGCCGCTGCGACAGCACCGGCCCGGATTCACGAACACAGCCCCCCTGTCGCGGATGTCTTTCGTCCAGAGCGGCGCGCCCTCCGCATCCAGCCCTTTGAAGAACTCATACGCCTTCCGCTGTCGGATACTGTCTCTGTGGACGCGGGCCATGACCATGCGGTCGGCCGGCTCGTAGGCGCTGTCGCTGTCGCTCGAATAGACGTAGACAAACTCATCCCGCGCGTCCGAATAGTCTCGGCCGAAGTTCAGGAACGTCGGAGCGCCGAAACTGGTCTCGAACTTCCAGCCGCACCACTGCCACGTCTTGCCGTGATCGGGGGACCATGCCAGCTGTGAATTGACCACGTTTCGTACGAGCATATACAGCACGCCATCGACGCAGAGCATCCCGCTGGCCTTCGGGCCGGAACGACCATCCCCCCGCCGCTCACCCGTCTCGCTTCGGACATTCACCCCTGTGAAATCCTCCGGCCCGCCGGCGATTCTGGCCAGACCCAGGCTCAGCTTCTGGTCCACCTTCGGCTCGAAGCCCCAGCCATCCCCATAGGCAGCATACAGATTGTCGTCGTCGGCCCAGGTGATGGGCCAGTTGTCGCTGCCCTCGGCGGCGCGAACGATGGCGTCTGCGGGCGCCCATTCGATCTTGCTGATGACGCTGCTGGCGGGATACGGCGCTCCGGGCCATTGGCCGCGATTCTTGACCGACAGCGCGATCGGCTCAATGAACGGCTCAATCGGAGCGTAATGTGGGCTTCGTGCCCCTGGGAACGACTTGCCCGCTCGCGCGACCACCACGTCCAGCGAAGGGATGACCACGATCAGACTGTCGTAGAGCCCCCACGACCAATAGGCGTCGCGCGGAACGTTCTTCATAGTGCCATCGGCGTTGTTCCACCACAGCAGTCCGTAATGATCCGACGCGTTGCCATAGTCCTCCTGCTTGAGAACCGGCAGACCCTTGATCCCATGCGGCACGATGCGTGCGGCGTCGACAAACCACGATGGAATGAGTTGTCGATCGCGCCAGCGTCCCTGGCGCAGATACAGAACGCCGATTCGCGCCATGGCATCGACGTTGGCGTGGATGCCCGCGCCGAATTCGCGTCGGGCCACGCCCTCGATCTCTCTCGCCCGGTAGGCGTTGGCCCGCCACCGCAGATCGTTTCGCTCGATGCCGAGAGGTGAGAAGACCCGCTCGAACATCACCTCCTGCAAGTCGCGCTGGTAGATCAGCGTGATGCACTCGGCCAGCCAGTTCGGGCCGCCGTCGCTGTAGGACCACTTCGTGCCCGGCTCGAAGAGCAGCTCGGTGTAACCGCCGTTCTTGTCGAAACCCGCGGTCTGCGTCGCCAAATGGAAAAGCGTGATCTTCTCCAGCCACCCCTTGTCCGCATTGGCCGAGGGAGGCGTGCCGAAGAAGGGATGGTACTTCGCCGCTGGATCGTGCGGGCCGGCGATCTTGCCATCGCCCAGAGCCAGGCCGACCGCTGTAACGCCGATGGCCTTGGTCGAGGATTTCAGATCGTATGTCTGCTTCTGATCGCCCCACCGCATCACGACCTCGCCGTGCCGAATCACCAAGCCGGAGCCCTCGCCTGTCAAGGCATAGTCTCTGGCTCTCTCCAGCAGCGCCTCGTCCATGCCCACTTCGTGGGGCGCCGTCGTTTTCCAGTCCGGCCCCGGCCAGACGGCTATGTCATCCCGCCCCTGCGACCGCACGCCGCAGGCCAGAACGCAGACCACGCCGACACGCAAGATGCTGTAAAGCAAGCTCCGATCCATGGTTGCGCTCCAATCAGTCTGCCAAATGCGGCGGGCTATCGCGACATGGCGATGATAGAGGATGGGCAGGCGGCGAACAAGGGCCAAATGCAACCGTTACCAGGAACCTGCGGCCGGCCTTAAACAGGTAGACGCAAGGACGTCAATCAATGAAAGGGTACGACGATGACACGACAAAGACTCATTCCGATGGCAATCGTTGCGGCGGTGCTGTGTGCGCTGCTGATCGCGCCGGCCCCCGCAGGAGCAAGAACAAGCGGTGGCGTGGTCATTTCGCCGCACGGCGGCTTCGGCATCTGGATTGGTCGCGATGCCGACAGGCACGGCCATCATCGGCCCTTCTACGGGCCGATGAGTCCGGGCCCGTGGCGACGTCCATACCCGCGTGTTTGGGCGCCCTCTCCAAGGGTTGTGGTCGTTCCGCCTCCGGTCATTGGGCCGGTAGTGATCCCTCCGCCGGTGGTTGTCGAGCCGCAACCGGTAACGATCACGGTCTGGATCACCAACTCCAACGGATCGATGACGTCCGTTCAGTTGACCAGAGAAGGCGCATGGTACAGGGGTCCGAACGGAGAGTACTACACGACCATGCCGACCAACGAGCAACTCAGAGCCCTTTATGGCTTCTGATCATGATCCTCCAAAATCCCACCTGGCTCGCGCATCCGACCTGAAAGAGCCACGCAGCCTGGGACACTCGCCACGAATGTCCCAACGAACGGGACGCCCGACCTCCAGTCGGGCGTCTCCATTGCGCCGCGACATCACGCAGACCATCCTCATCGAAAATGATTACACACAATACGTAATTCCCACAATTGACGCGAGCACGTCAAAGCTCATACAATGCGTCACGCTGCAAGTGCAAATTGAACCCTAATGATCAGTTTTCAACGGACTGAAATCAAGGCACTCGGCAGCAGGGAGGCACGGGGTGATGAAGAGAGAAATGCTCCCATGTCTCCCTTTTTCACGTAGAGCGGCGTTTGCAGGATCGCGTATGTGCCGCTGTGCCTTATCTTTCTGGTCACCGGCTTTTCGCGTGTCTTGCAGACGCAGATCATCATAGTCGAACCTCGGCGTTCATTATCGTTCGGGCTGTGAGCACGGAGGCTTGCGGCCCTTATTTTTAGGTCGCGCTTTTGCGCCACCACAGATTGGGCGCCTGGTAATGTCTTGGGTCTTGAGACGTTGCCGGCATGCGCGCGACGAACTTGACCCGGAGAGGTGCTCGCGATACCCTCTGTCACGATGGATTCCGGGCGTACCAGTGCGATCGGAGATGCGACAACCACATTAACGTGTGGAGACAACTACGTTTATGTCCACGCGTATGCCGATCGCCGGGCCTTCGTGGTGGACCCGGCTGACGCCGGGATGGTCGGGCGCACCGTCGCGGCACAGAAACTGGCTGTGACAACCGTGTTGCTGACGCACCATCATGGCGACCACACCGCAGGGCTGGCCGAGCTGCAATCCATGATCGGCTGTCGGGTCGTCGGCTCCGACAAGAGGAGGATCGCCGGCATCGACCGGCTCGTTCGCGACGGCGACGTGGTGGCGTTGAACGGCCGAACCCTTCAAGTCATTGGCACGCCTGGACATACGACCACGTCCGTCTGCTACTACCTGCCGCCTCTGGCGAAGGGAGAGCCCGGCGTCGTTTTCACAGGCGATACGCTGTTTGTCGGCGGCTGCGGCAGACCGATGGAATGCGACGCCCGCGTGCTATGGGAGTCGCTGATGCGGCTGGCCGCCCTGCCTGATGAGACCCTGGTCTATTGCGGGCACGACTACACAGCGGAAAACTACGAGTTCGCGCTCAGCATCGAGCCCGACAATCATGCTGTGCGGCAACAGATGCACGAAGCGACCCAGGATGCAGCGCGGGGCCGCCCGACTGTGCCGTCGACCATCGCCCGAGAGAGAGCGACAAACATTTTCCTGCGAGCGGGTGAGTCAACCGTCAAAGCTGCCCTGGGCATGATCGAGGCGAGCCCCGAGCGGGTGTTCGCGGAACTGCGCCTGCGCAAGAACCTTTTTGGCTGAGCCACGATGCGAAAATCGACCATCCTCTATCTTGTCCTATTGCTGTGTACGTTCGGAGGGTCTTCCTGTGTTTCTCTGGCGTGGTCGAGCGAGTTCGAACCAGGAATCCAGGTCGGCACGATTCAGAGCCCGCTGATCCGCGAGGCTTCCGGCATTGCTGCCAGCCGGAAGAACGCCGACGTGCTCTGGGTGCACAACGACTCGGGGGACGCGCCCCGCGTGTATGCGATCGACACGCAGGGCAAGCTTTTGGGAGTCTGCACCGTCGTCGGAGCCTTGGCGAGAGACTGGGAGGATATTGCCGTCGGCCCGGGGCCGGACCCGAATCAGCAGTATCTCTACATCGGAGACGTCGGTGACAACCTCGCGGCGTACCCGTCTGTGCGGGTCTACAGGGTCCCGGAGCCCGATGCCGACGCGACCCGCCCATTCAATGAGATGTCCGTCGGTCCCGCCGAGACGATCGAACTGACCTATCCCGATGGTCCGCGCGACGCCGAGACGCTCCTGGTGGACCCTCTCACACAGGACATCTACATCATCACCAAACGGGATTGGCTTGCCTGCAAGGTCTACCGTGCGGCCGCCCCCCACTCCACCATCAGAGCGAGGGTTTTGGAGAAGGTTGCGATCCTGCCCTGGGGTCTTGCGGTCGCCGGCGACGTCTCGCCTGATGGCCGGCGGATCATCGTCAGAGGCCCATACAATGCGTCCCTGTGGGTCCGGCCGGAAGGAGAGCCGCTTTGGAAGGCCTTTGAGGGCAAGCACGTCGGGATCCCGCTCATAGGCGAGCCACAGGGTGAAGGCATCTGCTTTGACGGCAAAGGCCTGGGATATTTCACCCTGAGCGAGAAGGCCAATCCCCCACTGTACTACTTCGCGCCCTCCGTCCCAAAGCCCGACTGAGGGTTTTCGGGGGTTTCCACGGAGGTTTCACCGCATGTCATCGCGCCGACAAACCTCCGTTTAACGTCCGGAAAACGCCTCCCTCCGCTTGCCGACGCCTCTCTGGGGCGGTTGCGGCCGTTTGGACTTGGCGAAAAGCCCGGTATATTTTATGTGAGGCGCGGTTTCGGCCGATTTCTGAAATGGCCATTCTCTCGATGGTCGGCGACCGTCTCGCCACGAGGCGGCGTCAATCAGACATGACGGGCTATCAGTAGGGATGGAGAACATGCGGGCGCGAACGACAAGGGTTGAGTTCCTGATCGTCACGGCGGGGCTTCTGGTGCTCCTGTTCTGCAGCCAGCCGCCGCAGTCCGGAAATGCGGAAGTGGGCTACCTGCCCGCTGGCTCGGAGAATCCCTCTGAGCCGCGTGAGGCCCCCCCCTCTGCGACCGACGTGAACGACCTGCCCGAGCTTCTGACGCAGCCTCAGGAGGGTGTCGAACCAGGCGGTTCCGACGCAGGACCTGACCCAGCGAACGAAAGCCTCCCGACCCAGCCGCCGGCCCCTCGCATCGGGGCTGTCGACGCCAGGAACATCGGTCAGTCGTCCTACAACAATGTCATGTACGGCGACGTTACAGTGAGATGGGTCTGGAACGGCAGCAAATTCGTCCCGCAGAGGGTCTGCGTCGTGAAGGAAAAGGACGGCGTCAGCAGCGTCTGGAGTCTCGATCAGCCCGGCAACGCCGTTGTGTCCGAAATCCCACGGAGTCCCGGAGCGCCTCGATAAGAGGCCGCCGTCATTTCCGCCGGCGCAGGACGCCGAGCCGAACGGTCGGCTGACACAGCATCCGCAGGCGCCCCCTGCTTCGGCCTCCCCCACGCCAGTTTGGTCAGGACCTCACTGTGTTCCAAGAGCTGATTTTTTTCGCGTCGTGATCTGTTGCATCCGTTTGCTGCGCATGGTATAAGTGAGTACGATCAAAGTGTGCCCGGTGCTCCTTGGGCATATGGCCGCGGGTAGACAGAGGGCGATATGGTCGGTTTCGGAGGCCTCGGGGTATGGGTCGAGGGCAGATGCACTTCGGGAGAGATAGTTCTTCTTCAGGCGGCTCCTCTGCATCCCTAAGGTACCGCCGCGCAATTCCTTATGCTTGATTTCCTTCAGGAAGGAGGTGGTCGAGCCGATAGTTCTATCGTGTAGTGCGACTCTCAGACAGTCGGATCGCCGCCGAGAGGTGCCAGAGTATCGGACACCCACGTCGGCGGCCCACTGCCCGGGTGTTCGGTCAAATGGCCTGTCACTGTTTGTATGTTTTCTTGAAGGAGGACCTGCAATGTGTAGACGACTGTATTTTCTGCTCACTCTGGTCGGTGCGCTGGCTGTGGCGAGCACGGCCGCCGGCGCGGTCGATCCGGACATCATCGGCTGGTGGTGGTTCGATGAAGGCGGCGGCGCCACGGCGGCCGATTCGTCCGGCAACGGCAACAACGGCACCCTCATGGGCGGCGCCTCCTGGGCACCGGGCTACTTCCGTACCGCCCTCCAGCTCGACGGCGTGGACGGCTACGTCGAAGTGCCTCACGATCCGTCGCTGTGTGTCGACGACGAGGCAACGGTAATGGCGTGGATCAACACCCCCCAACTGGAAACCCCAGGCCAAGGCTACCAGGGCGTCGTCGCCAAGGGCAACACGGTGAGGTCCTACAGCCTCTACACCACGCCGAGCAACCTGCATTTCAGCACCGGACCGACAACCTACATCGGCTCGTCCAGCAGCACCGGAGCCATTCCCCTTAACGAATGGGTCCATGTCTGCGCGATGATTATCAACGACGGACACCAGTACTATGTCAACGGTGAGAATGCTGGCACCTTTGCCAACGGAGCCGTAGGTCCCGGTGCGGCCGACACGGAGAACCTGGTCATCGGCCGGACGCAGGAAGGCACCAACCGCAGCTTCGCCGGGTTGATCGACGATGTGCGGGTCTACCGGCGCGGTCTGACGCAGGAAGAAGTCCAGCAGATCATGACCGGCAGCGATCTGTTCAGCACCAAGGCGGGCAACCCGATTCCCGGCGAGGGCGAAACAGATGTGCGACGCGATGTGGCTCTGGCCTGGACACCGGGCGTCTATGCCGCTTCGCATGATGTGTACTTCGGCACCGCCGCCGAGGATGTCAACAACGCCAGTCGTGCCAACCCAATGGGAGTCCTCGCCAGCCAGGGCCAGACGGCGACTACCTACGACCCCGAAGGCCTTCTGGCCATCGGCCAGACCTACTACTGGCGCGTCGATGAGGTCAACGCCCCGCCGAGCAGCACGATCTTCAAGGGCAGCCTCTGGAGCTTCACGGCTGAGCCGCTGGCCTATCCGATCACGGGCGTGCTCGTGACCACCAACGGCCCCGTGGATCCGGCAGCCCGACCCGAGAACACTGTCAACGGTTCCGGGCTCAACGCCCAGGACCAGCACAGCATCGCCTCGGGCGACATGTGGCTGACCAGGGCTCCGGCCGACGAAGCCCTCTGGATCCAGTACGAGTTCGACCAGGTCTACAAACTTCACGAGATGCTCGTCTGGAACTACAACGTGCAGTTTGAACTGCTCCTGGGCTTCGGCATCAAAGGCGTCACTGTCGAGCACTCGGAGAACGGCGCAGACTGGACCGCCCTGGGCGATGTGGAACTGGCTCAGGGAACGGCCAAGTCTACCTATGTGGCCAACACGACCATCGACTTCCAGGGCGTGCCGGCCAAGTACGTTCGCCTGACCGTCAACAGTGGCTTCAGCGCAATGGGCCAGTACGGCCTCAGTGAAGTCCGGTTCATGTTCATCCCGGCGCAGGCCCGCGAGCCTCAGCCGGGCGACGGCGCCACCGGCATCGAGCCGGCGACGACCTTGAGCTGGCGTCCGGGTCGTGAGGCGGCCTCGCACGAGGTGTACGTCGGAACCGATCCGGCCGCACTGACGCTGGTCGACGCGGTTGCCGGACCGAGTCTTGCGCCGGGCAACCTCGAGTTCGGGAAGACCTACTATTGGCAGGTCGTTGAGGTCAATCAGGCCGAGGCGATCAGCACGTGGGCCGGCGACGTCTGGAGCTTCTCGACGCTGGAATATGCTTTGATCGACGGCTTTGAGACGTACGACGACAACATCGACGCCGGCACGACGATCTTCGACACCTGGCTCGACGGGTGGGTCAACAATACCGGCTCGACTGTCGGCTATCTCGACGCGCCGTTTGCCGAGCAGTCGATCGTCCACGGCGGCCGGCAGTCCATGCCGCTGACTTATGACAACAGCACTTCGCCGTTCTACTCTGAAACCGAGCGGACTTTCGAGACGGCTCAGAACTGGCTGGGCAACGGCGCCGACACGCTGGTGCTGTACGTCCAAGGCCAGGCGCCTGCCTTCGTGGAGACAGCCGCCGGGGGCGTCATCATGAACGCCATCGGCACCGACATCTGGAACAACACCGATGAGTTCCGCTATGCCTACAAGAGCCTCAGCGGCGATGGGTCGATCACCGTCCGCGTCGACAGTCTGGTCCGCAGCAACGAGTGGGCCAAGGCGGGCGTGATGATCCGCGAGACGCTGGAAGCCGGCTCGGTGCATGCATTCATGTGTGTGACGCCGGACCACGGCACCACATTCCAACGTCGGCCGGTGGCCGAAGCGGCCAGCGCCAGCACCGATGTGGGCGGCTCGCCGGCGCCGCGCTGGGTGAAACTGACCCGTACGGGCAACGTCTTCACCGCGCACGACTCGATGGACGGTGTCACCTGGACCGAGGCGGCGGTGAGCCCGGCGCTGGAGATCCAGATGGCCGCCAACGTCTACATCGGTCTGGCAGTCACCAGTCATGATGGGGCGATCAGCACCGGGGCTGAGTTCTCCAACATCGCCACGACCGGCAATGTCACCGGCGCCTGGCAGATTGCGGAGATCGGGGTCGCGCAGCCGGACACCGGCAACTCGGCCGAACCGATTTACGTAGTCCTGGAAGACAGTTCCGGCAAGACGGCGGTGGTGAGCAATCCGAATACGGCGGCGATCACCTCGCCGGGCTGGACTGAGTGGAGGATTCCGTTCAGTGAGTTCACCGGTGTCAACCTCGGCCGCATCCAGACCATGTACATCGGCGTCGGCAATCGGACCAGTCCGACCGCCGGCGGCAGCGGTCTGGTCTTCATCGACGACATCGGGTACGGCCACCCTGTCGCACAGTAACGCCCGTACCGCCGCATCCTGGCGGTGTGTGGGGTCATGATGAGAATCCGGGGCCTATGCCAAAAGGGCATGGGCCCCGGCGTTTTTTTTCCTTTGGCGCTTGCCTGGCGGCGCATCTGTGCTACAATGGAAGCGGTCGGTTTGCGCAGAACGCCATGGCTCCCCTCTTGAAGGAGAAAGGTGTATGGGCTCCAAGCGAAACGCCTTCACTCTCATCGAGCTGCTCGTCGTGATCGCCATCATCGCCGTCCTCATGGCCATTCTCATGCCCACGCTCGGCCGCGCCCGCGAGCAGGGCAAGCGGATTGCCTGTCTGAGCAATCTCAAACAACTGACCATGGGTTGGATCCTCTACGCCGACGCCAACGACGACAGGATCACCTATGCCAATACAGGTCTCACCGCCCAGACCACGGTTCCCTGGGTCAAATATCCAGGCGCCGGCGCCACCAAGGAAGCATCTCTGGAGGGCATTCGAACGGGAGGTCTGTACCGGTACTGCCCCGACGTCAAGATGTACAAGTGCCCTACCGGCATCCGCACGGAGTTCGTAACCTACGCGATTGTCGACGCCATGAACGGCCATCCCGACATTCCCGGCACATCGAAGCTGATGGTTTACCGACGGGCGCAGATCACACGGGCGGATCAGAGGATCGTCTTCCTCGACGAGGGCCGGCTCAGTCCCAATAGCTGGACCCTCTGGTACGATCAGGAGCGATGGTGGGACCAGATCACCGCGCGTCACGGCGACGGGACCAATTTTGGCTTCGCCGACGGGCACAGCGAGTACTGGAAGTGGAAGGACCCGCGCACGCTCGAGGTCGCCAAGACAGACTACGACATGTGGCAGAACAGCACACGCAATACCGCCGAGGCGACCCAGCCCGGCAATGAGGACCTGCACCGCGTCCAGCGAGGCGTCTGGACCAAGCTGGGCTATGAGCCGTGATCGACGGCGCATGCTCTACGAAGCGCGGTCCTCGAAGTAGTGATACAGTGCCTCGCAGAGCTGGGCTCCGAACAACTCCCAATTCCGAGCTGATGGGTAGTCATCGAGACCGGCGATCCAGTTGGCGTTCAGTTCGAGCACGCAGGCGTCGATCCCGAATCGCTCCAGCAGGCCCTCGCCGATGCTTCCAGGATTCCGGAAGCTCGCCGTGGTGCTGCCCTCCGTAAACCAGGTGTGCTTCCGGAGCGCGGCTTCGAGCCTCTTCATCTTCGCGAGATAGTCCTCCAGATCGATGTCGGGACGGCTGACGTGCAGCTTGCCGGAGTTGTCGTTGTGCAGGTCGATCATCAGTTGAGGCCCCTGCCCTTTCGAGACGGTGGACTTGAGCCAGGTTTCAAGGGCGTGGTTTTCCGGATTGGTGACCGGGTCGGGTGGTTGATCCCACTTGCGATTGAGGTCGGCTCCCAGCAGGTTGAACCGCGTCCCTCCGCGAGCGACACCGTCCTTGTTGGCCATCGGCATGACGTAGACGCAATAGCGGCCGAGACAACGTCGTGTATCCTCATCGTCGCGAAGCAGACGCTCGATCAGGCCCCGTACCACCCAACTGCCGCCCGGCTCCCAGGGATGGGCGCGCGCCCGCAGCAGAACGCGATTCGGCGCACCGGGGCGACCGATGCGGATGATCTCCAATTCGCGTCCCTCGACGGTTCGGCCGATGGTTGTGATGTCCACGTGTGGTTTTCCCTGTATTCGCTCCTTGAGTCTTTCGAGATCGCTCAGACGGTACGGTTCCAGCCGTGCGGCAAAGAGCGAGCCGGTCCGCACGGTCACGCGGAATCGCAGGCAGTTATCCTTCGTCGTCTCCAAAGGGACGACACGCCATGTCTTTGCATCTTCCGAGAGGAAACCAATCGTCCGGTTGTCCAGAGGCGACCCTTTCTTGCCGTTCCAGACGTTGTCGAAGTTGTGCAAAACCAGTGTCAGCTCGGCGCCGGAGGTCGCCTGAATCTCGAACAACCAGTGGCCGTTCGCCCTGTTGGGCGAGGACCGTTCCTGGTCGTAGACGAGGTGGATGTGCACGACGCCGTTCGGATCGGTCTCCCAGTACAGGGGCGAGGCATTCTCGCAACTCGTGTTGATGTATGCCAACCTCGATGGAGCGTCGCCGGTCTGGCCGCAGGCAGTGACGCCCAGCAGGAAGACAGAGAGTGCCGACCGTTGCCACCAAGCGTTCCGTCTGTCATATCTCATACGCTGTCTCCGGCAATCCTGTGATCGTGAACCGCACCAGTGTACTGCACGGTGACGCTCCGGGCAACCGTCGCTGAATCCGCTTGACCTCAGGAATCGCGCCGGTAGTATGGATCACCTTCTGAGCGGCGTGGTCGCCGCGTACGCAGAGGAATCTCAGTATGGCGTCGTCGAATTGCGACAAGGGTGTGATCTTCGACATGGACGGGGTGCTGGTCGACAGCGGCTGGGCCCATCGCCAGGCGTGGTTTGACCTGGCAGAGGCGGAGGGTCTGGAGATGTCTGACGAGTTCTTCTGCAAGACGTTCGGCATGCAAAACGACACGATCCTTCCAATGCTGCGACCGGGCATATCCAAGCCGGAGATGGATCGCTTGTCCGACTGCAAGGAGCAGCGGTACAGGGAACTCGTCCACAGCCGGCCCAAGGCGGCCGACGGCGTTCTGGCCCTCCTGAGCGATTTGAAGGCCGACGGGTTCCGGCTGGCGATCGGCTCGTCGGCGCCCCGAGCGAACCTCGACGTCTTCTGGGGTCCGCTGGGCCTGGCCGACTACTTCCAGGCCACGGTCACCAAGGAGCAGGTGGTCGAGGGCAAGCCGTCGCCGGAGACATTCCTGAAAGCGGCCGGGATGCTGTCCCTGGCTCCGCAGCGGTGCGTCGTCGTGGAGGACGCCCTGCACGGAGTCCAGGCGGCCAGGGCGGCCGGAATGCCCGTCGTTGCCGTTACGACGACGCGCAGTCGCGCGGAACTGGCCTGCGCAGACCGCGTCGTTGACAGTCTTGCGGAGCTCAGCGCCGAGGACTTCGTCCGGTTGCTGAATCGAAAGCCGTGACGCGGGTATGAGAACCTACCTCAAATTGTGGCTGACCGCGCTGTTCTGGGCCGGCGCTTTCGTTGCGGGCAAGCACGTCTCCGAGCACCTTGGCCCGTTTGCCATCGCCTTCCTGCGTTTTGGTCTCGCTTCGCTGCTCCTGCTGGCAATGGTCCGCTGGAAGTACGGTGTGCTGCCACGATTGGATCGCGGGCAGATCGTTGTCGTCCTTCTGCTGGGCGCCACGGGCGTCTTCGCGTACAACGCGATGTTCTTCAAGGCCCTGAGTCTCATCGAGGCCGGACGCGCTTCGGTCGTGGTCGCCACCAGTCCGGCGTTCATTGCCATCGGCTCGGCCGTGTTCTTCAAAGAGAGGCTTGGCTGGGTGCGGTCCCTGGGTGTGCTGCTTTCAGTCTTTGGAGCGGCTGTCGTGGTCTCTCGGGGCAATCTCAGAGAGGTTCTGGCCGGCGGCGTCGGTCTGGGAGAAGCGCTGATCCTCGGCTGCGTTCTGAGTTGGTCGGCCTATTCCCTGATCGGCAAGACAGTGATGCGCAGTCTCTCGCCGCTGGTAGCGGTTTCGTACTCTGTCGCGATCGGATCGCTTGCCCTGTTCGTTGGAGCGTGTATTGAGGGACTCGGGCGCAGTGCGCGCGAGGCGACGGCTCTGGACTGGCTGGCCATCGTCTACATGGCGGTCTTTGCCACAGTTGTGGGTTTTGTCTGGTTCTACGAAGGCGTCCGCCAGATCGGCCCGACCAGGGCGAGCCTGTGCATCAACTTCGTCCCGGTCTTCGCCGTCCTGCTGGCGTTCCTGCTCCTGGGCGAGCCGCTGACAGTATCTCTGGCCCTGGGCGCCGCGTTGGTCTTGTCGGGGACCTACCTGACCAGTAGCGCCTGACCTCGGCGAGGGCGTTCGCAGCCACGCAGGCGACAAGAAGACAGGCCCTCCCCTGCAATATTGTAGGTCGCCGGGGGCTCAGTCGACATAAATGTAGCTTGTCGCAGGGTGCTCTCCGTGGCGTGGGAAATCTATGTTATTGTTATGTAAGAGGTTATGGCCAAGAAATCCTGGTTCGGTCGAATTGGCCCGCCGGTTGCACTATAGTCCATTCCATGTGCCGGTGTCGCCTCCGGAACGTGTGAAAGCAGACGATGATGGAATCTGAGTTCGATGGCGCCAGCGAAGAGACAGGACATCGGTTCGCACTCCATCTGTCGCCCGGCGACGCCAGCCTCGAAGGGTTGACGTGGCCGGGCAATTGCCTGATAGTGAAAGCAGTTGGCGAAAGGACAATGGATTGGTGCTCCTGCCGGGCATGTTGAACGCGATGCCTGCGGAGCCTGAGTTGAGGACATCCAAATGAGTTGGACGTTCGAGCGAGTATTCTACGGTCGCAAGGGCGGGTTGAATCTCAAGGCAGTCTACGCTTACCTGGGTCAGGCCTTCTACCCGATTCCCGAGACACTGTTCGAGGGGTACTACCGGGCCGTCTATCGCACGGGCGACCACGACAGCCTCTATGGGCGTATCTCGAAACCCTTCCCCGACGCTCTGGAGGCGCAGCGGCCCTTGGGGAAATTCGCCCTGCATCTGTCGGGGGGCTTCGACTCCTCGATTCTGGCGAAACTGTACGATCGCCCGGACGTCGACTACATCCACTTCACCGGCCGCGATTCACCCAAAGCGCGCGCGCTGGCCGCTACGCTTAAGGGGACGCTGCACGAGATCCAGATCACGCCGGAGCTTTTCATTCGGGAGGCCGACGAGATGTGCCCCCTCATGCTCGAACCCTACGCCTTTGAAGATATCGTCTACGCGTATATCGCCAGCAAAAAGGCCAAAGAGCTGGGGCACAGCCTCGTTATGACCGGAGATGGAGGCGACTGGGTGTTCGGCGGGTACCTCGTGGGGCCGAACAGCCAGTTGGCCGCCGATGTATGGAAGACTCTTGAGCCGCATCGTATCCTCGGCGTGCAGACATCGGCGCCGCTGGCTCACGAGGTGCTGGAACTCTGGTCGAAGGCGTCACTCGACGAGAAGGAACGGGCATTCGACAAGGCATTTGCCCGCCGCTACTGCCAGGAACTCGGCATGCCCGAAGAGGTCGTCACCCAGCGCAAGACGCCCTGGTCGGGAACGCTGGGGATCCAGCAGAGCGAGATGGTGACTCGTCATGTCGAGTCGGTCGTGGATGAATCGGACTATCGCTGGATCCGCAAGTTCGAATTCGTCGTACCGCCGAGGCCTCAAATGTGGTTCCGCCAGTACTCGCTGGTCAAATGGCTCCAAGCCAACTACAAGGAGCGTCTCAGTGCCAAGGAGATCGAGCAATTCACTCAACAGGCGGTGCGTATCAGCGCCGAGGAGAGGAAACGTGCGAAAGACGCCCGCCGCAAAGAACTCATCCACAAGTATTGTCCGCGTCGCCTCGTCGGGGCGGCTCGGAGTGTGAAGAACAAGATTTACCGAGCATAGACGGTCACATCCGGCTGTCGTTCCGGTTCGGCATGTGGAACACGACGCCTGCAGGGCGCCAAGGGAGACATCGAAATGGGCTGGACATTCGAGCGAGTCTTCTACGGGAACAAGAACGGACTGGATTTCAAGAGCATCTGGGACTTCCTGATGCGGGGCTACTACTTCATTCCGCGGACGCTGTTTCGAGACTACTACCGAGTCGTCGTTCGCGTGGGGGACTATGACGCCGTCTACCGCCGCATACAGAAGCCCTTTCCTGATGCCATAGAGGCCCAGCGACCCAACGGCAAGTTCGCCCTGCACTTGTCGGGAGGGTTTGACTCCGCGATTCTGGCAAAGCTGTACGACCGCCCCGAGGCCGACTACATCCATTTGACCGGCCCTGAATCTCCCAAAGCGCGCGCCTTGGCCGCCATGCTTCAGGGGACGCTGCACGAAATCCAGATCACTCCGGAGCGCTATATTCAGGAGGCGGAAGAGATCATCTGTCGTCTGCCGGAACCCTATCCATTCGAAGACATCGTCTACGCCTACATCGCCAGCAAGAAGGCCAAGGAGCTGGGACACTCGCTGATCGTCGCCGGAGACGGAGGCGACGGCATTTTCGGAGGCGCGCATATCGGACCCTACTGCCGAAAGGCTCTGATCCCCTGGAAGACGATCGATCCGAATCGTCTGCTGGGACTCGAGACTCTCCAGCCTTTCCAGCACAGCGCCCTGTATGCGTGGTCAAAGGTCATGCTGGACCCCACGCAGACAAGCCGGGACAAGCGGTTCGCGCAGGAATACTGCCGCCAACTCGGTATGCCCGAGGAGGTGGTCGGACAGAAGAAGGGGTATTGGGCCGGATCGCTCGGCATCCGGACCAATGACACGGTCCTGGCCCACATGGCGGCTGCCATAGACGACTCAGACTATACGTGGGTCAGGCAATTCGAATTTCCCTCGCCACCCTATGCGGACCTGCCGTTCCGGCAATATGGTCTGGTCAAGTGGCTTCAGGTCAACTACAAGGAGCGTCTCGACGCCCGCGAGATCGAGGAATGCCGTGAGCAGGTTGTGCGTACCAACGCCGCGGAGCGAAGACGAGCGAGAGATGCTCGCGTCCAGGGCATCGTGCGCCGATATTGCCCGGGAAGCGTCATTGCCGCTGCCCAGCGCATGAGGGACAAGATGCGTCGAGAATAGACATCTGACTCAGTCCATTCTGGTGAGAGGAGGTCAGTCCGCTCCGACTTCGACCCATCCTTTCGCATTCGTGGACTGCGACGGCCATAGACCATCATCCGGCTGGACGTCAGAGGCTCCTGCGACCGGCTCCTGACGCAGATACTCTTCGGGCACATCGGTATGGAAGGCGGTGCGCCAACGCGAGACGAGGCGGGCAAGAAGGGGCACGCGCATGTAGGCAGACACCTTGGCCGCAAGGAACCACCTTCTCAGCGAATCCGCCTGGGCTTCCTGAATCGACATCCTCGCGAATTCTCTGGCGCGGTCCTTATGGCCCAGTTGGCGGTGATACAGGGCGAGGTTCAGGCAGCGAGCGTGAATCGCATCGCTCAGAAGAGGCCTCCATTCGGGCGGCAAGACCTCGCGGAACGTCCGGACGATCCCGATGCTCTGTTCCATTCGTTTCTCGCGGGACAACCGGCTATATGTACCGGCGGGGTGCTGCCGGTAGACCGTCCAGTTCTCGTTGAGATACCCGATTGGGCCGTGCATGCCGTGGAGCACGAAGAACGGCCAGTCGGGCACCGGCAGCGTATAGTACCAGTCCGGGAATTCCCGAACGAGATGATTGCGAACCACTGCCACCGACGCGGTGCTGATGAAATCATGACGGAACAATCCGCTCACGGAATACGTGGGCCTCCGGCCCGGGGGCGAATGAAGAACGGGCGTCTGCGAGCCGTCCTCCCAGACCATCAGCGCGTTGTGAAAGCACATGCTGTGATCCGGATGCGCATCGAGGAACTCGACCTGACGCTGGAGCTTGTGGGGACTGGTCCAGTAGTCGTCGCCATCCAGACAGGCGACATACTGACCGCGACATTCGAGAAAGGCCTCCGGAAAGTTTCTCATCATGCCGAGGTTCCGCTCTCGCAGCAGCAGGCGAATCCGATCGGGGAATCGATGATGGTATTCGCGGAGGACCGATCGCGTTCCGTCGGTCGAGCCGTCGTCCGCAACAACAACCTCGTAGTCAAAGTCAGTCGCTTGGGCCAGAACGCTTTCAATGGCCTGCCCGATAACCTGCTCCTGGTTATACGTCGTGATCAGGACGCTGGCCTTCATATGCCTACACTCGTCCTCTCCGCTGGCACACACGCCCCGCCATGTCCGGGGATGTTGGCGCCCGTCCCGCACCCATCGCGTCCGTTCCCTTCGGATCGACGGATGCCTCATCAGAAGGCGGCGGTGATTTCACGCCGCTGCGAACATAGTTTAGATAGGCTTCGGGATCCTCAAGCAGCAACGTCCTCTCCCGTTCCCAGTCCTGCCGGTCATCTGACTGGTACCGCTTCTTCAGATGCCTCGACGCGTGCATTCGGAGTTTGTCTTTCAGTGATCCGGGCACGAGAACCTTAGCAAGCCTCGCCGCCAAACCAACGAATCCCGCCCGCTGCGTCGGGCGAACGGTCCAGCCGACCACGTTCAGCTTGTCGACGACGGCTGTCGCCATCAGGTGGAAGATCATGTCTCCGTGAACGGCGCCAAACAAGGTGTGATTGCCTCCGAGATTCGAGCGGACCAGCGGATACCACGTCAGCCCCTCCACGAACGCCCGGAAGCCGTAGCCGACGCCGGAGTCCGGGTAATGCGGTTGCGCTTGAAGATACCGCTGGTACTCGGGGGAATCGAGATCCTCCTGTGTCAGCACGAGCCTCGGGCGGTGTTTCAGGTAGAACTCGCGAGGGAACAGCATTGCGGCGGTGAGGGGTTTGTAGTCGCCCTTGATGTCCCGGACCGCCCCGGCCAGCACGCACGAATCGGAGAACCGGGCAATCAGCTCGCGGTCCCAGCCATGCCGGACGGGGAAGGAGTCCACGTGAAACAGGGCAACGTGCGTCACCCCGTCGTCGATGGCCCGGCGAATCAACTGCTCCAGATACCAGGAGTGCTCATATTTGACGTCCGACGTGACCGCCGGTGGTCCCTGCTCGTGCTTCAGCAGCCCGCTGCGGGCCACATAAGGTTCGCACGGACAGATCGTGACCCGCGGGTTCTGTTCCAGCTTTGGGAGGAACTGCGGCAGCAGGTGGTTGACACACGCGTAGATGGTGTACGGAATCGTCGTGTTCTTCTCGATCTGACTGAGGTGCAGATCGAGGAGCCTCTCGTTTCTCTCACTGACCATGTACACGACCGCAATGCCCAGCTTCATACCGTCACCCTATCTGCCGATTACCCGAAATCCTCGGAAGGGGCCGCCGACAAAGAGGCCCTTCCTCAAGACGATACGGCATGGGACTCTTCGCGAGCCAGCGTGTACAGGCGATAATCCAACCGTTGGGCATCGTAGACGACATCCTCCATGAAGATCTTCTGATCCTTGGCAACATCGCGTTTAAGCGTCACTTCATCCGCCAGACAGACCGGCAATCCACCGTGCGCCTCATTCTCCGAGCAATTCTCAATCATCCCGTAACAGGTATAGCCGCCGATGCCGTCCAGCACCTCACCCTTGCGCAAATCTCGCTTGGCGTAGGCGTAGACGTTCGTCCGGAAACCAGCGGTCGGCTGGAGCAGCGCTTCGTGGTCGAGAAACGCCTCCGCCACGCACTGCATGGCCTCGACGTGACAGAGATGGTAAGGCCGGTCGAATACGAAGTAGGGCCCGGTCCCCATTTTCGACGGGAAGTAGTTCATCATCGCCTGCTGGAACGGGTTGTCCGATCGGGCAACGACGAAGACGCCGCCGTAGGGCTTCGAACCAAGGACGTAATCGACCACGGCGCGGCGGCCCTCATAAATCCGGTCGAAATCGAAATAGTCGAACACCTCCAGCAGTTCCTTGGTCCGCGGCCCGTGCATTCCCGGCGTGTCCGTTTCGAGTCCCAGCGCGTTCGCCACCAGGGCCATCTCCACACACAGCTTCGTTCCATCCGTGTACGCCGTACACATCTTGTAGTCGAGAAACCGCTTGTCCGCTTCCGGGATGATCGAGGTCGGATTGACGTAGCGGTTCAGGAAGCCCTTGATGTTCCCGGCCATGACCAGCTCGAAGCCCCACAAGGTGACGTCGTCGACCAGCCGCTTGATGACGCCCGGCTGATCGCCGTCACAGGTCGTGTAGACCACCCCGTTCTTCTCCGCCAGACTCATCAGGTAGGGACCGAAGATCAGATCCGACTCGGCGTTCATCATGACCACGTGAATGCCGTTTTCCATCGCCGTCGCGGCGAAGTGGCCGCCGCCGGCGACGGCGCTGGACGACTCGATGAGCACGTCCACCGATTCGCATCGGGCCAGCAGCTCGCCGTCCCCGGACACACCGATCTTGCCTCGCGCGATCGTATCGTGCAGGTCGTTGAGATCCTTCACGATGCGGTGCTCCAGATCGAAGGCCGAGCAGGCGGCCGTCGCCTTGTCGATCTTGATGTCCGCGATTGCGACGCATTCAATGCCGGGGGTGATGTCGCACTGGTACAGCAGCGCCTTTCCCGTGTGACCAGCGCCGACAATGCCAACGCGAATGGGTTTGCTGAGGGACTTGAGTCTGGAAAGAATGTCTGCCATAGATCCATCTCCGACAGTGCCACACCCGTACCACGGGACCGACCCGCACAGACCACGGGCGAGGCCGCTGCCTAAGGGGAGGCGACAACGACACACGGCACTGTGCGTCTCCCCATCCTGTTTATCGGCACAGCAAATGCCGGTATATCAATGAAACCGGCGTGATAGTACGCGACCTTTGCGCGGACCTCAAGTTGAAATCTATCACCTGCATAGAAACCAATCTACCAACTATTTTATCGGCCCGTTTCCCGGTTGACAATGGGGAATTCCCCTATCCTGCCATTTTCTTGGGCCGTCTGTCGATTCGGCTGCCCCAGCGCGCTGCAGGCCGTTCAGCCTTCCCGGACTGGGAAGGCCCCCGCCGCCATCGTCACTCTCTCAGTTGCGACCAGAGCAAATGACGCAGAGGCCCGTTGACGACCGGAAGGGGCACGACCGCGACCTCGACCTTGCCGAGAGTGCCGCCAATGGTCACCGAGGCCACCCCGGTCTGCATCGACGCCATCAGGCGGTCCAGTTCCCTGACGCCCGGCAGCCGAATCCCTTTCAGCACGCGGGTCGAACCGACCGCATATCCCTCGATCCGGCTTTCGACGCCGCGGGTAAAATCCTCGATATCTGCGGCGCCACGGACCTCGACACCACGGTTGAAGTAGACAAAGCTCGGGATCCGGATACGCGTGCCGTCGAACCGGACCTTGGCCTGTCCCGTACCCTCGGGCTTGGACTGCCCGAGATTCAGATTCAGTGTGTTGTACAGGGTGTGCAAGATCGGGGTCTCCCCGAGGTCCGATCGCGAGATGTTCAGATCCGCCTGTCCGCTGAGATGGCGTCAGTCGGAAGAGGTCAGTAGCGTGGCTCTGCCGGAAAGCCTGCCGACCATCCTGCTGGCTCCCTCGGACGCGGTCATCTGTAGCACTTCATCGAGGTCGATGTCATTGAAATCAATGACACCGGCAAGGTGGTGTCTGTGCAGATTTTAGGGCGTTGGGGTTTTGGGCCAGTAGGTGGTCCACTGTTTGGAGTTATGATAGAGGCAATCGATCGCCATATGTGCGTCGATGCCGGATCGATTCCAGCGTCGGCCTCGGCCCTTGAGGCGTGCGGCCAGAGACTTGCATTGGGATTCCGTGGGCCCCGAGCCGATCTGGAACCCTTCGGCCAGGAAGCGAGGATAGTCCAGCATCTCCAGCCGCTTGCCCATGTAGCCCTGCAAGGCTTGGATCGCTTGGCGTTTGCGACCGCGACGGCTCTTGGCCAAGAGCCCCAATTCGGTCACCACCTCCAGCGGGCCTCTCTGGCACAGGGTGGTGCACAAGGCGTTGCGCCATTCGGTGGCTTCGGCGGCCCCTTCCCCGTAGAGGACTTTGCCGCACGTGATCATCTGGTCCTTCAGATGGAAGTAATCGAGGATTCTCGCATCCAGCATCGGCAGTTGCTGTTGATACTGCGTGGAGATCCACTCGGCCCCATCGGTGACCGAGTACTTGCGGTCGGCCTGATCCAACTGAAGCTGGGCGGCATGCCGACGCATCAGGCGACCCAAGGCCTGATGGTTGCCGGTGGTGGCCGCCGTGTAGCGATGCGCGTTGCCCGGGTCGTAGAAGGTCACCAGCTTGGCCTCTTTCCACTTCTGATCGGCGCCCCGCGGCCGGGGCGGTAGGGCTTTGAGCGTGTGCCCTTGACGTCGAAGTTTCCGGCGACGGCGTTTGGCGTGGTTCCGACGCTTGCGCTGTTCCGAATCGGTAATCAGGGGCACGTGAAAGCCATCCGCGCCGGTGATCAAACACGTCGGGTCTTCGGCTCGGCGGCGACAGTCCTGCGCCCTGAACGTCGGACCATAGGCTTCGGTCTGCTGCGCCTGACGCACCTTCTGACCCTCCCGTTGAAAGACCTGGCGAACGGTCTGGTACGACAGATCAATCTGCGCCAGCCGTTTCAAGTCTTCCGTGCCTTTGCGATAGCTGCTGTCCAGCCCCAGGCGAGCGATCATCTCGCGAACGCCCTGCGAGTACTTCTGCGTCAGTCCCAGCCAGGCATCCCGTGGCGCGCAACAGCCGTACTGGTTGGCCCAACAGACGCGTCGATAAAAAGTCACGGTACCATTGACCGTCGTGACATGAATAGCACGGGTCCCTTTATTACGCCAGCGAACCTCCGTCGGCTCCGGGCTCGCCGGAGGGGGAAAAAGCTTCGCGTTGACTGCGAAGCTCCAGGGCCTTCTCGAAGAGGCGGCGGCGGAATTCACCGGCCGCCTGGCGTACCCGTTCTTCGCTATCGTCGATGATGCTACCGGGACGGGCCCGGTTCATCGCCTCGACCACGTCCTCCAACATCTTGTCCATATCCTCGTTCAAAACCGCCTGCAGTTGCTCTTTGGTAATTTGACTATCCATCCATGTGCTCCTTGTCTTCTAAACCCTTGAAAACCAAAGAGTAACACACGAAAAACCATCGCGCCAGCATTTCTTCACAGACACGCAAGGTGGAATCTGCCCTCACGGGGACTCACGCGCGCCCACCCCTCGATGAGCCCGCCCATCGCGTGAATATCCACCTTGTCCACGACGAGCCGGTCCTCGCCCGGGTAGGCGACAAGGTGGCAATCGCCAAGCCTCGCCCGGCCAAACCGTCCATCGGGAATCTGCGCTCGCAACTCCAAACTTGTCAGAATCGGACGGCAGGGGCAAAGAATACCTTGTTTGTGAGTGTGAAAATATCGTGGCATGTGGGTGGCAGCCTCAAAGCGTAGTGCAACTGAGCTTTGGGGATGGCGAATGGGAGTGGCGCATCCGTACGGAAAGGCCTCTGCGAGGCGATCCATCCCCAAGTCCTGCGGACTTGAGGCTGCCACCTCTGGCGGTCTGCGTCCGCAAGGGAATGCTGCCCTGAAATCCTGACAGACACGCCGAGCGAGTGTCTGTGAAAATATCCTGGCAGCCGTGTGGCAGCGGCAAGCGCAGGCTTGCCGATGGTGATACGCATGCCGTCGAAGCCATCGGCAGACTCCGCCTTGCTCTCCCGATGGCCATCGGGACCGCTGCCACACAGGGCGCTCCGTGGTGGAAAACGGGCCTTGCCGCGAAATCCGCACAGACACCCTTGTTTGGACACGTCTCTTGAGAAACGCGGCTGTTTGCGGTATGTTGACAGCATCGGGAGATCGGCCTGTGCTGCTCGGCATGCCGATGCTCCGGAGGAGGACACGGATGAAACGCCGGGCTTTTCTGAGACGGGTGGTCACGTTGCTGGCAGGTTGGGCCTCGCCTGCTCCGGACGCGCTCACGTTCTGCCCCGCGTCGGAGATCAAAAGGCCCGACACCTCCGGCATGAACCTGCTGTTCATTCACGTCAGCGGGCTGACGGCCGCTGCCGTCGGCTGCTACGGGAACCAGGTAGTCAAAACTCCGAACCTGGACCGCTTTGCCACCGGGGCGACTCGTTTCACCCGATGCTATTGTCAGTCGCCGATGCCCTGCCTGTCGCGCGCGTCCCTTCTCACCGGCCTTCGTCCCGACGCGACCGGCGTGCTGACCACTGGCCATGCACTTGGGCGCACCCTGCCCGCAGAGACGGGGCGGCTGCCCGATCTGCTGCGTCAGTATGGCTTTCGCACCGTCAACCTTCACGGCGCTGATGATGCCGCATCCTGCGCGGAGGTGGCATCGCACTACGAAGCACCCGAAATCCACCCATGTGAAGACTCCGAATGCGCGGACGAACGCGAGCTGGATGAACGACGAGCCGAACTGGCCGCTGAACTTCTGACAGACGCGGCCCGCAAAGGCGTGCCCTTCTTCGTGTCACTCGGGCTTTCCGAGCCTGGCGCGGGGCGACGATGCCCCAACGCCTGCCTTGATCTGTATGATGCCGACAGCATCGGTGCGGCTCGTGCACCCGCCTGTCAGGATCGCGATATTCCTGCCGTTGCCACGCGATTCGGCCGCAACGACGATGTTCTTCGTGACAGCCCCGGGGGCTTGCCCCCCGACGAGGTGGACCGGGAAACGATCCGAGCCTACTACGCCTGTGCTTCCCTTCTCGATGCCCAGGTTGGCGTCGTGCTCGACGCGCTCGACCGGGTCGGGCTCAGCAATGAGACCATCGTCATGGTGTTCGGCGAGTGCGGCTTCCACCTGGGAGAACATGGGCTCTGGGGTCCGGGCACGCTCTTCGAACAGGTGACACGCGTCCCCCTGCTGGTCCGTGTGCCCGGACTTGCCGTCCGGCAGGCCGTGTGCGAGGAGATTGTCGAGTTAGTCGATCTGCTACCTACTATCTGTGATCTCCTGACGATCCCAACGCCGGGCCGCCTGGAGGGCAAGAGCTTCGTGCCGCTGCTCTGCGATCCCGTGCAACCGTGGAAGAGAGCGGCCTTCACGCTCTGCGAAATGCCCGGGCATGTCGGGCGATCCGTGCGGACCAAACGATGGCGCTACACAGACTGGCAATCCTCCACGACGTTGCAGCGGCAGTTCGAACTCTACGACCTGGACAGCGATCCCTGGGAGCAGGTCAATCTGGCGTTGCATCCCGACTATCGCAACGAGCGCACGATCCTGGCCAACCTCCTCCAGCGGGGCTGGCAGGCAGCCCAGTAGCAATTTGGAGGTCCGGACCGATACGAGTGCCCGCAGAAACAAGCGACCCAAGTCCCCAGTGCAAACTTCGCAGACGCGAAAAACCTGGCGCAAGGTCCCTGAAAAACGCTTCTGGGACGGCCCAGGCCCCGTTCTCTCCGGATTCCTGGATTCCAAGCCAAAATTATCGTACCCGCCATTGATTTGGACGCCTTCGTCTGGTATAATGCCGTCATAACTCGTAACCAATGGGGTGGTGTAAGCTATGAACGAGATCTTCCTGACGATGTTTGTGATGCTTCTGTTCCTGGTGGGCGTCACAACACAGTAAACCCAGTCGAGGGACCGGCCATTTCCTGGATTTGCGCTCCGCAGACCGTATCCGGAGCGGGCCGGGCCAGGTAAGCATGCGGATAGCGAGACTGTTTCCGCACGATCGTTTGGCGGCGCGTTGCAGGCCTTCGCTATCCTTACAGATGCCCCTTACCCGGAAATCTCCCGCCTGATTCTTATCTGCTATACCACCACTTCCGCACCCCATGCGATAGCTCCACGTTTACGGTGCGCGTATCTACGTCCGAGAATTGTGTTGTGTTGCGCGGGCCGATCTGGCATAATCCAGTTTGGTCGAAAGTGCAATTTCTAACGTGAGCAGACATGGTACGACCGACTTGCCGGAAAGACCCCCTGCCTCACTCGGGGGACGTAAGGTGACCGGCACTCTATCCGTTCACCATGTCTCGAGGCGTTCTCGGATCGCTCAGGGGAAGGAGGTGACTGTCTGTGTCCCATCGCCCTCGCCTTCAGGCGGGCATGTGGAATACCGCGCGCTGTGTCGTCTCGAAATGCCCCACCCGTCGGACAGCAGATCGAGAGACGGCATAGACCGAAGAACGTCACGTGGACGTCCCTCTGGACGCGGCGGCAAAAGTACCCTTATTTGGTGATGGAGGAATCTCATGTTCAGGACAACGCTTTGCCTGGTCTGTTTGACCGTGGGAGTTGGACCGATGTTGGCAAGTCCAGCCGCGGCCGACCTTGTCGCGTGGTGGACATTCAACGAGGGCGCCGGCGAGACGGCCGTCGACGTCTCCAAGAACGGCCACGACGGCACCCTCAACGGGGACACCGCCTGGACGACCGGCCAGTTCGGCGGCGCCTTGGAGTTCGACGGCACCGGCGACTACGTGATGTGCGATCTCGTGGACATCGACACCGCCGTGACAGGCGGCTTGACGGTGACCGCATGGGTCAACAAGCCGGCCGGCGGAGACCGCAAGATGTGCAGCAACCGCCAGGTCTCCAATGCCGCCGGCGGCGGCTTCTCGTGCACCATCTACAACGACCGAATGGAGATGGATGTTTGCAGCGCTTCGGTGCGCAATCTCAACCGGGACAGCGACGGTCCCATCGTCCCGGGGGACACGTGGATTCACCTGGCCTGGGTCCTCGACGACGTCGGGAACACCTTCAATGAGTACCACAACGGGGAGTTAGTCGATTCCTCGACGGAAGACGTCTCCGTGGGCCTATCGACGCAGAACTTCCGGATCGGCGCCGACTCTCCGAATCTCGGTCTTTACTTCAGCGGGATGATCGACGATCTGCGGATTTACGACCATGCGCTGACGGAGGCCGAACTGGCCGACGTCATGACGGGCAGGGCCCCTGGCGCGGAGAAGGCGGTGGACCCGAGTCCCGCGATCGATGCGACCGATGTGCCCCGCGATGCCATCCTGAGCTGGACGGCCGGCGCATTCGCGGCGACACATGACGTCTACTTCGGTACAGCGTTCGATGACGTCAACGCCGCCAGTCGGGCCAACCCGATGGGCGTTCTGGTCAGCCCGGGCCAGAGCGGCACGACCTACGATCCGGCCGGAGCCATCCAGTTCGCTCTGACCTACTACTGGCGCGTCGATGAGGTCAACGCGGCGCCCGACAGCACGATCTTCAAAGGCGACATCTGGAGCTTTACGGCCGAACCGCTGGCCTATCCGATCGAAGGTGTCATTGCGACGAGCAACGGCTCCTCCGGCGTGGCCGCCGACCCGGCGAATGCGGTCAATGGCTCCGGTCTCAACGCCGACGATCAGCATTCAGTATCCGCAGAACACATGTGGTTGGCCGGCGCGCCCGCGGACGAAGCGCTCTGGATTCAGTTCGAGTTCGACGCCGTCCGCAAGCTCCACCAGATGTTCATCTGGAACTACAACGTGCAGTTCGAGCCGGTTCTCGGCTTCGGGCTCAAAGACGTCACGGTGCAATACTCCACCGACGGCGTCGAATGGGCGGCGTTCGGCGATGTCGAACTGGCTCGGGCCACGGCCTCAGCGACGTACACCTACAACAGCGTCATTGATCTGGCCGGCGTGGCCGCCAGATACGTCCGACTCGTCGTCAACAACGGCTGGGGCATCATGGGCCAGTATGGGCTCAGCGAGGTTCGCTTCACGTATCTTCCGGTCCTGGCTCGCGAGCCGCAGCCGGCGTCCGGTGCGGTCGAAGTCTCGATCGACAGCATTCTGGACTGGCGAGGAGGCCGCGAGGCCGCTTCGCATGAGGTCTTCCTCGGAACCGATCCGGAAGCGCTCGCCCTGGCCGCCGCCGTGGACCAGTCGCAGTATGACCCCGGCGTGCTCGATCTCGGCACCACTTACTACTGGCGGATCGACGAGGTCAACGAAAACGCCAGCCCAAGTGCCTGGACCGGTGATACCTGGAGTTTCTCCACACAGGACTACCTCGTGGTGGATGACTTCGAAAGCTACACCGATGACATCGATGGCGGCGGGACGATCTTCCAGACGTGGATCGACGGATACGACGATGACACGAACGGTTCGCAGGTCGGGTACATCAGTGCGCCCTTCGCCGAGCAGACCATCGTCCACGGCGGCAAGCAGTCCATGCCCCTGTATTTCGACAATACCGCTGCGTCGACGTCCGTAGCCGACCTCGAACTGGACGGGCAGGACTGGACCCGTGCAGGCATTCAGACGCTGGTGCTGTACTTCCGCGGCGGTTCCGGCAACACGGGCGGTCAGTTCTACGCAGAGGTCAACGGCAAGAAAGTCCTCTACCCCGGTGCGGCCGATGTACTGACGAAGACGGCGTGGAAGCAGTGGAACATCGATCTGGCCTCGCTCGGCGTCAATCTGCAAAACGTCACCACGCTGAGCGTCGGCGTTGACGGCGGCGGTTCCGGTCTCGTGTACGTCGATGACATCCTGCTGTACCGGTCCGCCCCGGAGATCGCGGCGCCGGTCGATCCCGGAACCGACGGACTGGTGCTCCAGTATCTCTTCGACAGCGACGCAACGGACAGCTCGGGCAACGGCTATCACGGCACGCTGCTGGGCGATGCCCTTACGATGGACGGTGTGCTCGGTCTGGACGGCGCCGATGACGCGGTGGCCGTCCCGCGGATCGGCGGCGCGACCGCCACGTTCAGCGCATTCAGCTACACAATGTGGATCAACCCCGCGTCGGGCCTGGCCGCATTGCAGTTTGCCGGTGGGATGAACACGGACGGCTGGGTGGCTGGAGCCGTGCACTTCAAGCTCTCTTACGGCGCGGTCAATGCCGGCATCAACGGTCTTGACGGCGGCGACCTCCAAGGCGCCACCGTGGTCGGTGCGGGCGAATGGAGCCATATGGCTCTGGCCGTCTCCGAAACCCGAGCGGCCATCTATCTGAACGGCCAGGTGGAAGATTCCCGCGATCTGGCAGCCCCCCTGACGAATCTCATCGTGGGCGGCGCGTCTCTGGGCGCCTGGAACAACAACGGCAGCATCGAGCGCGAAATGAGCGGCCAGATGGACGATGTCCGCATCTACGACCGCGCGCTGTCGGAGGGCGAGGTGCTCTTTCTGGCCGATCACCGGTAGAACGCCTTCTGCTGCATCGAGGGTTGCGGACACTGGCACCATGGACTATCACGGGGCCTGTTTCGACGAACGTCGGGACGGGCCCCGTTTGCATTGGCGAACACCGGCCTCTGCTCAGCGTCGGTGGCCGGTGGCGGCTATGTAGTTGATTGACGCACCACCCTGTGCGGATATGATACGTGTGCAGAATCGGGTCAACCGGATGCAGCTTTCATCAGGACCGATGGTGGAAAGGACGGGACACGATGGCGAAGATGAATCGGCGGGATTTCCTCGGGGCGGCACTTGGCAGCAGTCTGGCCATGAGTGGTCTGGCTCGGCAGGTCGGTGGCGATCAAGCGAGTGAACCCAGAATCGGATTGGGCGTCATCGGCTGCGGGAATTACGGCATGGCCGACATCCGTGCCGCGTTCAGCGTCGGCGGCGTCGAGGTCCTCGCGCTATGCGACGTGGACAGCCGGCATCTCAAAGACAGCGCCGACAAGGTCGAGCAACTGCAGGGCTCCAGGCCTAGGACCTTCAAGCACTATGGCGAATTGTTGGAGACCCCCGGTCTGGATGCCATCATTATCGCTACACCTCCGCAATGGCATGCGCTGCCCTTCATCGCCGCGGTCGAGAAGGGGCTGGACGTCTACTGTGAGAAGCCGCTCGCCTATGATGTCCGCGAGAGCCGCGCGATGGTCGAAGCGGCGCAAAAGGAAAAGGATGTCATCGTTCAGATCGGCTTCCAGCGCCGACAGAGTCCGGCCATTCAACAGGCGCGCGAGTACATCCGCCAGGGCAATCTCGGACGTGTCGTTCAGGCGGATGCGCAGATTCACTACACGGCGGGCATCCTCGACACGACCCCACAGGACCCGCCGGCGTCGCTGGATTGGGACCTCTGGTCGGGCCCGGCGCCGAAGCTGCCGTACTGCCCGCAGATCGGCCACTTCGCCTGGCGGCTGGAGAAGACCACGGGCCACGGCCACCTGGTGGACTGGGGCATCCATCTGATCGATGCGACGCGATGGATTCTCGGCGAGACCACACCGAAAAGCGTTCAGGCTTCCGGCGGCATCTACCACTTCAAAGACAAGATCACCACGCCCGATGTTCTCTCGGTGCAGTTCGACTTCGAGACCTGTCCGGTGTTCTGGAAGCACCGCATCTACGGCGCCGCAGAGTATACGCCGGAAGTGTCCAATGGCATCTTCTTCTATGGCGAGAAAGGCACCATCTTCGTCACGGACCAGCGCTGGGTCATCATCCCCAGGGGCAGAGATGCCGAACGCATCGAGCACAATGTCAAGGCGGACATGGGGGCCGCTCACATGGCCGAATTCCTCGGCGCCGTTCGGGCCAGAAAGCAGCCTGGCTGCACCATCGAGGAGGGATTCCGCTCCACAGCCACGGTCAAGCTGGCCATGATCGCCTACGAGGTTGGCGCCAAGATCGCCTGGGATGACCGGACCGAGCAGATCACCAACCACGCCCAGGCCAATGCTCTGCTCAAACGGGAGTACCGCGCGCCGTGGAAACACCCATACCAGGATTGACGGCTCCGACGAGAAGAACTTCATGGCCGCCGACGGCAGCAGAACCCGGCAGATGCACGTTCGCTTCGAGCATGTGCCGACCCGCAACCAGTTGCTTTCTTGGGAGAGTATGATGTTGAAATATGGGTTGCCGATATGGATCATCGTTTGCCTGGCCGCAACAGCAGCGACTCCGAAAGCGCCGGTTGTCAGTTCCGCATGGCCGAGTACGCCTGGGACAATCGGTCTGTATGAGAAGTTCGAGTTGCGGATCGATCTGGAGGCGACGTATTCGAATCCGTTCGATCCGGACCAGATTGATCTATGGACGGAGTTCACGGCGCCATCCGGCAAGACACAAACCATCTGGGGTTTTTACAATCCGTCGAGTTGGGCGTCTTTGTGGATGGTGCGGTTTGCGCCGACCGAGATCGGACAATGGAAGTACGTTGTCAAAGTCAAGGACAAGGAGGGAACCGCCGAGGGCCGTCCGGGCACGTTCAATGTCACGACATCCGATCATCACGGCTTCGTCCGGATCGCGCCAAACCAACGCTATCTCAAGCACGACGATGGGACGGCGTTCTACGGCGTGGGCCTGTGGTATAACGACAGCTACGAACAGTTCAACGCGGGCCAGATCACTGAGGAAGGCCTCGACGGACTGAAGCGCCTGGGCGGCAACTTCATCAGCTTCTTTCACACGCCTCTGGAGACGATGGGCACCGGCCTGGGCCGCTACGACCAGAACCGCTGCGGCCGGCTCGACCAACTCTTCGAATGGTGCGAGCGGCGCGACATTCACATCAGTTGGAACATCTGGTTTCACTCGTATATCTCGCAGGCCGTCTGGGGCGGAGGCAACGCGCGGTATCGCAACAATCCCTATCGACTGGTCACCGACGCGAAAGGCTTCTTCGCCAGCGAGCAAGCCTGGCAGTACCAGGAAAAGCTCAACCGCTACATCATCGCCCGCTGGGGCTACAGCCGGGCCTTGTTCCTGTGGTTCATCATAGACGAGATCAACGGCACCGAAGGCTGGCAGGATGGCGACAGAGCGGCAGCGGAACAGTGGTGCCGAAAGATGGACGCGTTCTTCAACGAGCACGACCCATACAGCCGCCCGACCACCGGGACCCAGAGCGGGGGCATCGGCCAGTGGTGGCCTGAGGGCTATCGCATCTTCGACGTCGCGGCCCGTGAGATCTATGAGGCGCAGGGGCACCCGATGCCCCGAAGCGGCAAGATCGGCCCTGACGACGAGAGCCCTCTGCGGGCGAGCTACCTGACCTATGCCAAGCAGAGTCAGGACCTCTGGACAGGCTTCGACAAGCCCGCCATCGTCGGCGAGTGCGGCTATGACCACACCTACTACGAGCCGGGGATGCCGGGTTACCTGGCCATGTACCACAACGCGCTGTGGGTAGGCCTGGCCAATGGGTTGTGCTGCACGCCTTTCTGGTGGGCCTACTCCGACTGGATCAACGACGCGGTGGTGACGAACCAGATGCAGTCCTTCGCGCGGTTTGTGTCCGACATCGACTTCACCAATCTCGATTGGCGGCCCGTATCAATCCACAGCGACCGTTGCGATGCGTGGGCTATGGGCAGTGACTCGCTGATCTTCGGGTGGGTGGTCAATCCACGGTCGGGCGTGGCCCGTGAATCCTTCACGATAGGGGGGCTGGCCGACGGCTCGTACGAGGTCCGTCTCTACCGCACGTGGCGAGGCCGCTACCACGACGCCCAGACCGTGGAATGTCGCGACGGGACGCTGACAGTCGCGATTCCCGAGCTGATGACGACGGGTGGCCATGCCTCGCACATCGGTGACGACGTGGCGTTCAAGATCAAGCCACGGTAGGCTCTCCGGGTGCCGCTCACCAGGAGTAGAGCACGCCGGCGACGAAGGAAACGTCCTGCGACTTGTCGACGATCGGACTGTCTTTGATCTCGCTGTCGAACCACTCATATTGGAGGGCGCCAAGCAGGCTCCACTTGCCGGCCAGCTTGCGGCGCACCGCCAATCTGACAAATGGGTCCGTTGCGTCGTCCGCCTCGTAGGCGGGCCGCCCGGCCCGGGCCTCGTCGGTCTTCACGCCATAGTAGTAGTCCACGAGCTTGTCGGTCTTGTATCGCAGGCCCACCGACGGGACGAAATCGAAGCCGAAACGGGAGAGCACGGCGGTGTAACTGAGCTCCACTTCCTGCCCATCGTGTTTGCCGAACAGGTCGGTGATCCAGGAGACGCCGATCAGGCCCCAGTCGCTCAACCAGGTCAGGCCGACTCCTCCGTCCAGCGTAAGGTCGCGGTCGTCCATGCCTGCCAGCTCGTGGCTGTCATCCTCTTCGTAGCCGTCGAAGCGGGGCTGGAGGACCGGTCCAAGCGACCAGCCACCCTTGTGAAACAGCCGATAGCCGCCTCCGACGCCGCGCAGGTAGAGCCTCTCGCCTTCGTAGCCGAACATCGGAATCGGATAGATCTTCGGATCCACCCCCTCGTAGGGTTTCGAACTGACCAGCATCCCGGCGCCAACGAACACCTCGCGCTTCCGGGGCTCGGCCGGCGCCTCCGTCTCGTCCCCATATGCCGTGATCGTGGTTGCCGCACAGATGAGCAGCGCACTGCTGACGACTGCGATCTTCATTCTTCGTTCCATCCCTGCAACAGACAGACCATTCCTTTCCCGGACGGTATGCATGGCAAACCGCCCGACGTGGCCAGACCATAGCACGCCCGCCCTGTTTTGTCAGCAAAATACCAGAACGTCTCTTCCGGGGTGACGAAGCCGGCGGCGGCAGAGTGAGGTACGGGCGGATCAGACGCCCCTATAGTGCCCCAGGAACGCCGTCAGCCCTTCGCGGGCGAACCAATGCGGGTCCCAGGCGTCGTTGTCAGTCCCGTACGCTGAGGCTTCGTGCCTTCCGCCGGTGTCTGCGGAGCACAGAAAGAACGTGCGTGCCCGCAGAGTCCTGGTATCCTGTCTCGTGTCGCACAGCGCTCCCTCGGGACCTGCTGATGTGCCTGTGGAATCCCCACGGCCGAATCCGGTTCTGGCATCCTGACATGAGAGGTCGAACATGAAAACGACAATCGCAGCAGTAGGCCTGTTGTTGATCACAGCATGGTACGCCAGTGGCGTGGCTCAGGCGGAGAACTGGCCGTGTTTTCGAGGGCCGACCCGGCAGGGCATCTCCCACGAGACGATGGTCCCGACACGATGGAGCCCTACAGAGGGAATCGTCTGGAGGCAATCGATCCCGGGCGACGGAGTCTCATCGCCTATTGTTTTTGGCAGTCGGGTCTTCCTCACGGCCGCGACCGACGGAGGGGCGTCGCTTCGCCTGCTCGTCCTCGACCGTTCCGATGGGCACGTCCTCTGGGACAAGGAGATCCTCCGCCAGAGGCCTGGACACAAGTCCAGGCAGAACTCCTACGCGACGAGCACGCCGGCCACGGACGGCGAACGAGTCTACGTCGCTGCCTGCGACGGCCGAATCGTCGCCGTGGCGATGACCGGCGAGGTCGCCTGGGTCAACGACGATCTCGAGTACTACAGCGAGCACGGGCTGGCGGTCTCGCCCGTTCTCTATGACGATCTGGTTATCATGCCGTTCGACGCAAGCAGTCCCGGACCCGACAAGAAAGTGGGGTGGCAGATTCCGTGGGACAAGGCTGTCATCCTGGCGGTCGACAAGAACACAGGACAGACGCGATGGCAAGGCAGGCGCGGCAGTTCACGGATCGCTCACGTCGTGCCGATCGTGGTCACGATCGACGGGTGTGATCAGCTTGTCAGCGGCGCCGGCGACGTCGTCCAGGGCTTCGATCTGAAGACAGGCGATCGACTGTGGACCGTGTCGAGCCCGGGCGAAGGCGTCGTTCCCTCGATCGTCGGCGACGAGAGTCTGATCTTCGCGGCGTCAGGGTTCGGCGAATCCGCCATCCGTGCGGTCCGCCCCGACGGACAAGGTGACGTCACCAAGACCCACACTGCATGGCAGTCCGGCGACGACGTCCCGAAGGTTCCGTCCATGCTCTACGTCGAACCCCATCTCTACCTGATCACGGAGAGCGGCATCGTCAAATGTCTTCAAGGCACGACCGGCCAGGTCATCTGGAAGGATCGGCTCGGAGGCAAATTCTCCGCTTCTCCCATATGGGCCGACGGGAAGATCTATTTCCTTTCGGAAAAAGGCACGACCACCATCATTCAGGATGGGCCCGAATTCAGAGTCCTCGCGGAGAACGACCTCAGCGAGGCTTGCTACGCCAGTCCCGCCATTTCCGAAGGCCTTCTGTTCATCCGTTCGGAACGAAGCCTCTTCTGCATCGGCCAAGCCCGATAGGCTCTTGGGCCTGTGGATTCGCGGTTACCGCAATGCCTCCAGTTGGGCCTTGGCCCAGACGTGGCTGACGTTGAGCCGGGCGGCTTGGCCGAACTCGTTGCGGGCGTCGTCCGATCGTCCGGCGCCCAGACAGCCCAGCCCCAGCAGGTAATGGGCGGAGGCCAGCCGCACCTGCCGAGCCTGCTGTTCGCCGAACTTCGCGAAGAAATCGGCCTGCTCGTCCCGCTCGATTCGCTCGGTTCCTGTTCGAACCAGCTCATCGAAGATTTCTTTCGCCTGCTCCTCCTGACCGAGTTGCCGCATGGACATCGCACGGTAGAACCGCGATTCGGGAGCCCAGCGCGCGCCTTCCTGGGAAGCGGCTTTCTCATCGAAGCTCTTCGCCTTCTCTGCATCGTCGAGAGCCTCATGGGCCCGGGCGGTGTAGTAGGCCACCTGGGCGGCACGAGGATCGTTCTGAGGTCGGCCCACCGAGAGGTTCTCAGGATACTCTGCCGCCGCGAGGAAGTCCTCCAGAGCCTTCTGAGGCTGGTTGTCTCTGAGCCGCGCAATCCCGCGAAGCAGGTGCGCGTCCACGAAGACGTCGTGGATCTCACCGCCCCCTTCCCGGACGTGGAAATGGTGGTTCTCCAGGTTCCCGATGGCCTCATCGTAGTGCCCTGTCAGGACCATCGCCGTGATCTCACAGACAAAGCTGTCGTTGCGTTTGACAACCGTGGCGTGGTGCTTCTGAAGGATTTCCAACCGCCTAGCAGGGTCCACGTTGCCCATCTCGTACAACTGATCCAGCTCGGCGAACAGACGCGCATCCTCGCCGCTGCACGCAATAGCCTTCTCATAGCTGGCGATTGCTTTGGAGACGTCGTTCTGTGTCCTGTAGTAAGCCCATCCGAGATTGCGATGAGCCAGCGCAAAGCCTGGATCGAGGACGGCGGCACGTTCCCAGTGAGCGATGGCCTGCTCAGGCTGGACATCATATAGGGCATTCCCAAGGTAATACAGCGCGCGAGCGTCATTCGGATTGTTCTCAAGGGCAGCGTTCAGAGCGGCAATCGACTCATGCCGGAACGGGAAGCAGTAGTCCGGCGGCATCGTCGGCGCCAGCGCGAAGAGTTGCCGGGACGCCTCGACGTCGCCCTGCTGCCGGTGGATGTAGCCGAGATAGTAGTACACCAGCGGATACAGGCCGGCGGCGTCCGTCTTGTCACGCACCGCGCGCGTGAGCACCTCGACCGCCTCGTCCCAGAGACCCCAGCCCATGTAATCCGTCGCCAGTTCAAGGTAGGCCTGGACGTTACGCTGCATCGCCTGCTCCAGCTTCGCGAGCGTGGCGGCGGCACGGCGTTTCTGTCCGAGGGCCGTCTGGATCAGGCACAGCTCGTTCATCGCGACGAAGTCCAGCGGATCGTCGGCGAGCACTTGCTGCACGACCGTCCGGGCCTGCTTGCGGTCGCCCTGGTGTCGCAGTACGGCAGTCTTGAGACTCAGCAACTTCGTGTTCTCTGTGTTCGTGGCCAATGACTCATCGATCTGTTCGAGCGCGGCAGCCCAGTCCCCCCTGCCGCACGACAGCTCGGCAAGCTGGTGGTGGCCGGCGGAATGGAAGGCATAGTCCCATGTAGACCGGTAGAAGACATCGTATGCCTCGTCGATCTTGCCCTGGGCGCGCAGCGCCACCCCCAGGTGGAACAGGGCCTCCGTGTCGACCGGACGCGTGTAATCCGTCGACAGTCTCGTCACCGCGCGACGCAGGTGCTCTTCGGCCTTGGCATACATCGCCCGTTTGTTGTAGTTGATTCCCACGATCGTGTTGGTCCGCGTGTCATTCGGGTCACGCCGCAGGGCCTCTTCGTAATAGTCGAACGGATTGACCCTTGGGTTGTGAATCTGCTCGACGCGCAGCCCTGTCAGATACAGTTCGTCGATCGTTTCGATGTTCTGTGGCGATGGTGGGTTCTTCACGACTTCGGGAAGGTTCGGATCGTATTCACGATGGGCAGGCTGAAAGGCAATCAGTTCCTGCCCCGACTCGGAGACAAGAGCAGCCCGGAGATCAGTGGCCTTGACGGCCTCAGGGACCGCTACCTCGGCCACGAACGGCCGGTCGGGACCGATGGCAACGGTCTGGTCCAGGACCGTCACGCCGGAGGCCGTCAGCAGCGCCCTGGCCTTCTTGTGCGGCGCCGTCGCATTGAAGCCTACCTTGGCCTTGCCATCGGCCAGTTCGAGATTGACTGCGGCGTCGAGATTGGCGTTCTTGAAGCCTCCGATCTCGCGGATCGGATACCAGCACTGCCGGAACGTCTTGACCTCATACGGCTTGATCCAACTGTAGTCGGGCTGATTGTCCGAGAAGGCGCCGACCATCAGCTCGGCGTACGGCCCGTCCGTATCGGTCAGGACCTTGTCCCACATGCGGCCATTGGGCCCGGGACTCCACTCCCACAGCTTGGCCCCGCAGACGACGTGATGGTTGCCCACGTGAACGACGCCCGCCTTCTGGCCGTGGTCGTAGCCCCCCATGAAATCCTCCTGGAGGTCCCAGGCGAAGAACGAGATAGGCTCGGGGTGATTCTTCCACCAGCTCAGGTCCACGCCGCGATAGTCGGTGCCGCGATAGGTCTCATTGGCGATCGGCCAGTGGGCAAAGTCGTTCTTGGAGTGGTACGTCGCGGCGGTGACGCTCGGTGGGAAGATCACCTGGTAATCGTCGTTGACGTGAACCGCGACGTTGGCCCAGTACAGGATCGAGTGCGGCTGGGCCGTCCGGTTGAACAGCTTGACCGTCGTGTCGATATTCGAGCGGCCCGGATGGAGCGTCACGCCGATCAGCCATTTCATGCGATGACGCCGTTCCGTCTCGCCGAACCAGATCGTCTTGCTGCCGTCGGCGTTCTCCGCCAGCGTGTAATCGACAGGCATGTAGGTCGTGTTGCGATGATGGTGGAAGACGCACCATTCGATGCCGCCGGAGATCCACGCGCCGAGCATGCCGATCAGCGCCGGTTTGACTACGCTCTGCCGGTAGAAGATCTCGTAATTGTTGGTCTTGTCGGTCGCGTAGAACAGCCGCCCGCCGATCTCCGGCAGGATGCACAGCTTGATGTACTCATTCTCCAGGTACAACGCCGTGTAGGTCTGCTCCTCCCGGACGTTCGTCACGCCGTCCTGCATCGCGTACGGATAGATCCGCTTCTGTGCGCCCTGATACGATTCATTGGTGTAGAAACGCGGGTTGGTGTCGGGCGCATCCAGCCTGTAGGTGGGGATCGTCAGCGGCTCCTGCCAGACCTTGACCGCCCCCTGGACCGGCGCGAAGAAGAAAAGCACGAGAAGAAACGACAGACGAGCGCATCGTTGCGGTGACATGAGCCAGGCACTCCTTTCCATGGTAGTCCATTGCGGCCCCCGGCCCGGCCCAGCACACGCCCCGGCCGGCCTGGGGGCTCACGCCATGCTACCAGAACAAGCGCCCACCCACAACCACCTAAGGACGCCGACCGACTGGCTCATACGTCTCGTCGCAATCCAAGATGCCGTCACCGTCGGTATCGCGATCATTGGGGTTGGTCCTGGTCTGTGAGAACTCCTCGTAATCGGTCAGGCCGTCGCCGTCGCTGTCGGGGTGCTCGCAGAGTTTGGGCGTCGGCGGGATGTATGGCAAGCCGCCGATCCGAGCCACTCCCGTTCCGATTTGGTGGGCCAGCCACGGAGAGATCATCTCGTTGAACACGATGACGTTGTCCACATAGCCATAATAAGCACCTTTGCTGCCATAGTCGGTGAAAGTCAGGTCGTTCCGCCAGTTTTCGGTATCCGGTCTGAACCAATCGGGCAGCGTTGCCGTTTGCACGTGTTCTCCGTTCAAGTGAACCGCAATCCGTTTCTCCACGAAATCGGCACTGAGGATGAGGTTGTTCCAGCGACAATCCTCCGGCTCCATCAGACGCAGCACGAGTTGGTCTGACTCCTCGTCTTTGAGATCCAGACGCCAGAAGTTCGACGATTCTGAACTCCCGGTGCCCGGATCCCATACTTTGAACCAGGGCCGCAAGTCCAGGATAGTTTTACTATCCCAGTCGTCAGAGGGCAGTCTGTAGAAGTCAAGGCAGATGGTGAACGAATCGACGTGGAAGTCATCGAGTCGGGCCCGGGCCCTGTAACCCCAACCGCTCTGGCCTTCATATTCATAGGTCCCGTTCAGATACAGTGAACCATCTCGATGGTAGGTGTTCTTCAACTCGAAGTCGGGGCTATGGCCCATCGAATCTGCGGCCGAGCTTTCGAACTGATAGTAGGCGATGGGCAACGGTCCGGTTGTCGTCACTGGATCACTTCCAGCGCTGACCTCATCTCCATCCGAGATGCCGTCGTCATCGGAATCCGGATCGTGAAGGTCCGTGCCGTAGCGCTGCTCATCGCCATCGGCGATGCCGTCGTCGTCGGAATCCGGATCGTTAGGGTCCGTGCCATAGCGCTGCTCATCCTGATCGGAGAACCCATCGGAGTCCGTATCGACCGCGGCGTCGTTCGCTTGCAGGGGATCATAGCCGAGCGCCACCTCATAGGAGTCTGTCGTACCGTCACCGTCGGTATCGGGGTCGTTGGGGTTGGTCCTGGTCTGTGAGAATTCTTCATAGTCGGCCAGGCCGTCGCCGTCGCTGTCGGGATGATCGCAGAGCTTCGGGGTGGGCGGGATGTATGGCAAGCCGCCGATCCGAGCCACTCCCGTTCCGATCTGGTGGGCCAGCCACGGAGAGATCGTCTCGTTGAACACGATGAAGTTGTCGATATACCCATAGTGGGCGGATCCCCTGCCATAGTCGGTGAAAGACAGGTCGTTCCACCAGTTTTCGGTATCCGGTCTGAACCAATCGGGCAGCGTTGCCGTTTGCACGTGCTCTCCGTTGAAGTAGACCGCAATCCGTTTCTCCACGAAATCGGCACTGAGGATGAGGTTGTTCCAGCGACAATCCTCCGGGTTCATCAGGCGCAGCACGAGTTGGTCCGACTCCTCATTTTCGAGATCCAGGCGCCAGAAGTTTGAGAATTTGGGGCTCAGGATGCCCGAATCCCATACCTTGAACCAGGGTCTCAGGTCCAGTATGGTATCATTACGCGAGTCGTTGGAGGGCAGTCTGTAGAAGTCAAAGCAGATGGTGAACGAATCGACGTGGAAGTCATCGAGTCGGGCTCGGGCCCTGTAGCCCCAACGGTCGGCCCCCGTATACTCATAGGTCCCGTTCAGATACAGTGAACCGTCTCGATAATAGGTGTTCTTCAACTCGAAGTCGGGGCTATGGCCCATCGAATCTGCGGCTGAGCTTTCGAACTGATAGTAGGCGATGGGCAACGACGCGGCCGTAGTCGTTGGATCGGTTCCGGCTCCGTCCTCGTCGCCGTCGGAAAGGCCATCGCCGTCGGAATCCGGATCGTGAGGGTCCGTCCTATAGCGCTGCTCATCGAGATCGGAAAGCCCATCCGAGTCCGTATCGACCGTGGCGTCGTTCGCTTGCAGGGGATCATAGCCGTACGCCGCCTCAAAGCCGTCCCATAAGGCATCCTCGTCAGAATCGGCCCATCTGGGATGGGTGCCAAGGAGGATCTCGTCGGAATCCAGCAGGCCATCGCCATCGCTATCCGCCCAGAGCGGGTCTGTAGTCTGTTCCGGCGTTTCGTCTGCGTCGCTGAGACCGTCGCTGTCCGTGTCGGCAACGAAGGGGTGTGTGCCGGCCTTGTCTTCCTCGCGGTCGGTCAGGCCGTCGCCGTCGCTGTCGGGGTCCACACAGGGCTGCGGCTCCGGTGCAATGTACGGAATGGCCGTCGAGAATGTCATGGTTTCCATCAGGTCTGCCACCTCGTCCTCGGACAGCGCACGTCCGTACACCACCAGGTTGTCCACATAGCCATAGAATGCATAGAGACCGGTAAAGGTGAAATCGGCCGGGCCGGTAGGGTCCGTGTTCCAGCGGAAATCATCGGCCAGATCGATGGTCTCGACAGACTGTCCATTGATCACAATCCGTATCTTGCGCGAGGGCACATCCACCACAAGAACCAGAGTGCGCCATTGACACGTGTCGATCGCCACGCCGGAGCAGAAATAGGTCACCCTGTTGTTGTTCAAAGCCAGCCTCAGTGTTCCCTTGGAAAGAGAGGATAGACTGATCCAGCGGGACCCTCCAATAGTGATGATGATGCGGCCTTCGCGGTCGTCCAGCGGACAAAACTGCATGACCAGCGTGAAGCTGTTCTTGTTCAGTTCCGGAATACGCCACCTCGTGCCATAACCACCGATGTTCCCGTACTGGTAGATTCCGGTGAGATACAGCGCGTTGTTGACGATCGGCGCTTTCACCAAGGTCATGGGCCCTGTCTGACCGGTGCTGTCGCAGGCGTCTGCCTGGAACTGAAGATACCCGAGGATGTCGGCATCCAGGCCCGACGGCGGATCGTCACCACCGCCTCCAGACGCTATCGGTCCCCCGCTTATATCGCCGCAGAGGACCATCAGTGCTGCGACGGCAACCTGTAGGAAGATGCGATTGAGTCTGTCCCGTCCGTACATGGTTTCGCTCCTTTCTCTCTGGCTGCGTTTGCCGCAGGCGGCGGCACAGGTGCCATTCCATGCGCGTTCATCGACACCTCTCGAGTAGCGGGGGCATGGGCCGTCCCTCCGCGCGGCGGCCCATTGCCCACCTCACCCGTCCGCTTCTCGCAGTTCAGTCCAGGTCGCCGGCAGTTCGTTACGCGGATTCGCAGAAAAATGTGACTTCAGTACCGAGGGGGTTGAACGAGGGCCGATTTTGCAGTCGTCCGGGCCGGACGGGGCCCGATATACTCCCAGGAAGAGAAAATCCCGGAAAGGAGTGTAACGAAGCCCAAGAACCGGGACTATACCCAGCGAGCAACGCCTATGTGTACGGAGATCGATATCGTCGAGCTGGTCCGGCAGGCACAACGGGGGGACCAGCAGGCCATGGACCACCTGGCCCAGGTGGTGACGGGCAGACTCTACGCCTACATCAACCGGCTGACACTCAACCACGACCTGACCCAGGACCTCTTGCAGGAGACGTTGTTGAAGATGATCGAGAGCATCAAGGATATCGAGCACCCGGACCGATTCTGGCCCTGGCTGTTCCGGACCGCGCTGGGCCAGGTCCAGCACTACTACCGGGAACGGGCCCGCGCCCAGCAGGTCGAATTCTCGTCAATGAGCCGCCGACGCCTGCTGGACTACCTTGCCCGCGACCACGACGACGGGCTGGACCGGCTGATGCGCCGGGAGCTGGCCGAGGCGGTGGTCGACGCGATGGCCCAACTGAAGCTGACCTATCGCAGCGTCCTGACGCTGCGCTGTTATGAGCAGTTGTCTTTCGCCGAGATCGCCGAGATGATGGACTGCAAGGAGCTGCGGGCCCGCGTGCTGTTCTTTCGGGCCCGGCACTCGCTCAACCGCCGCCTGACCAAGCGAGGGTTCGGCAAGGGCCTTCTGCTGACCGCCCTGGGGCTGTTCGGCCTGCTGACGGCCCCGGCCGACAGCGCCTCGGCGGCGACCACCGTCACGGCTGCGTCCATCCAGGTCGGCGCGGCCGCCACCATCGCCGGCATTGCGGGCACGCCGTCGGGATTCGCGGTCATCCTGACCGCCGCCGGCATGACATTCACATTGAGCCTGTCTTACCAGCACGTGATCTACGCGTTCCTGGTGGGCGGCCTGCTGGTAATCAGCTACCTCATTGCCCTCTTCTTCGAGTGACAAGGCGCCGTCCCGGGGGCGATTCTCGTCGGCCCCAAGTACCCTGTTGTCGCCCAGAGCGGGTCACCCACACCAATTCCCGTCCCCAAATCCCACGTCGACGAACTTGGGTTCGGCCAACCCGTGGCTCAATAGCGGAATCTGTCAAACCGCAACCGACGCCAATGGGGCGTCTCGCCCGGCGTCGGTCACCAGGAAAGGACTCATCGGGCCTGTGTCTGGTCGAAGATACCGGCACGCGGCAGCCCAAATTCTGTTGAATGGCGGGTCTGGATCTGCTATAAGTGAAAGTGGTCGGGCCATGGGCTGCGCAGACGGTCGATGGGGAAGCGACATCGACGTGCCGACGCCGGGCAATGGCGAGGAATTGGGTTTGTATCCATTCGGAGGACCTGAGTGATGGATGCAACTGGAAGAGGCGGCACAGGCGGAGGTGCGCAGGCAATTCGCACGTGCCAATCGGATGGGTCCTGTCCGAATCGCCCTGCGCCGGAATCGCGGAAAGGAGGTGTACACACCCGTTCTTGATTGGCGCAGGTGAAGCACGGCACCGCAGGCGAACTCTCTGGGGCGATCTCGTCGATGGGTCTCGCGCCAGATTCAGAATCTCCATCGCTGAACCTTCTGGAGGACATTGAAATGACACGCTTGACCACAATCTGTATCGCGTCCTTTTGCATCGGCCTGGTGCTGGCCGGACACAGCTACGGGGCGATTGACCCTGACACCATTCTCGGGGTATGGCTCCTCGACGAGGGAAACGGTGATTTCACCGAGGACGCCTCCGGCAACGGCAACGACGGCACCCTTATGAGCTCGCCGGGCTGGATCAACGGTCGATCCGGCAGCGCCTTGCGGTTCAACGGATCCTCGACGTATGTCAACTGCGGCAACGCCGAGACGCTGAATGTCGCCCTCTTTTCTGTTTCATTTTGGTGCAATATCCCCGCCACACAGGGATGGAACCACATGATCTCGCGGGGTCAGCATCAAGCGAGTGGCACCCCCGGGTCGGTCAACTGGGGTGTTATGATGTATGAGAACCAGGCGACCATCCTGTATGAGACGTTCAACAGCACCGCCTGGGTGGGGATCAACACCCCTACGACTCTCAACGAATGGCATCATATCGTCGCCACCTTTGACGGGACCGCGATGCAGCTCTATCACGACGGCCAGCTGGCGGCCAGCAACGCAAACGCGGGTATTCTGCTCGATGCGAGTCGAAACTTCCTGATCGGCGCCCGATCGGACGCTGGTGCTGCGGGGGGCTTTTTCAACGGCAGCATCGACGAAGTAGGCTACTTCAACGCGGTCGTTGCCGAGGAGGACGTGCAGACGATCATGACCAAGGGTCTGGCGGAAGTCCTGGGCGGTTCGGTGGTGGCAATCGACCCGCGGCCGGCGAACGGCCAGACCGATGTGTCGCGAGATCCGGTGCTGAGCTGGACGCCGGGCGATTTTGCCGCCACACACAAGGTCTACCTCAGTGACAACGTCAGCGACGTCAGTGGCGGAGCCCCCGGCGCCTTGATCGCCGATGGCATTACGGAGCCTAAGGTTGCCCCCGGGCGCCTGGCGTACGAAACGACCTATTACTGGCGTGTGGATGAGGTCAACTCGGCGCCCGACTACACCGTCTTCGAAGGCGTTCTCTGGAGTTTTACAGTCGAACCGTTTGCGTATCCGATTACCGGCGTAATCGCCACGAGCAACGCGGTCTCCGATCCCACAGCGGGTCCACAGAACACCGTCAACGGTTCCGGCCTGAACGCCAATGATCAGCATTCCATCGAGGCCGCCGACATGTGGCTGACGGCCCCCGGCCAGGAATCCGTGTACATCCAGTACGAATTCGACCAGGTTTACAAGCTCTATGAGATGCTCGTCTGGAACTACAACGTCCAGTTCGAGCTGATCCTCGGCTTCGGACTCAAGGATGTGACCGTCGAGTACTCCGAGAACGGAACGGACTGGGTGGTTCTGGGCGATGTCGAATTCGCCAAGGCCACCGCGACCGCAACCTACAGGGCCAATACGACTGTGGACCTCGGCGGCGTCGCGGCCAAGTACGTCCGTCTGAACGTCAAGAGCGGCTACGGGGTTCTGGGCCAGTTCGGGCTCAGTGAGGTGCGCTTCCACTACCTGCCCGTGAACCCGCGCGAGCCTCAGCCGGCCGACGGCGCCACCAATGTCGATCCGGCGACGGCGACCCTGAATTGGCGAGCGGGCCGGGAGGCGGCGTCTCACGAAATTCACTTGGGAACCGATCCGGACAACCTGCCGACGGTCGGCTCGGTCAGCGAGGCAAGCTTTGCCCCCGCTGAGGTGGGGTTCGGGCGCACCTACTACTGGCAGATTGTCGAAGTCAACGAAGCGGAGGCCGTCCCCGCCTGGACCGGCGAGGTGTGGAGTTTCTCGACGCAGGAATTCGAGCTGATCGAAGGCTTCGAGACGTATGACGATGACATCGATGCCGGCACGACGATTTTCGGCACCTGGCTCGATGGCTGGGTCAACGAAACCGGCTCCACCGTCGGCTACCTCGATGCGCCGTTTGCCGAGCAGAACATCGTTCGCACCGGCCGCCAGTCGATGCCGCTGACGTACGACAACGCGGCCTCGCCGTTCTACTCCGAGGCCGAACGGACGTTCGACTCCGCGCAAAACTGGAGCGTCGACGGTGCCGACACGCTGCTAGTGTGCTTCCAGGGTGTCCCCAGGCCGTTTGCCGAGTTGGCTTCCGGCAAGATCGTGATGGGTGCGGCCGGCACAGACATCTGGAACGCCGCCGACGAGTTCCGTTTCGCGTACAAGCCGCTCAGCGGCGACGGCTCGATCGTGGCGCTCGTCGAGAGCGTATCGCGTGCGAACGAATGGACCAAGGGCGGCGTGATGATCCGCGAGACGCTGGAGGCCGGTTCGCCGTTCGCAGCGGTGTACGCAACGCCGGATTACGGGTGCCGCTATCAGGCGCGTCTTACCGCCGACGTTGCGGCGGTCAGCGACAGCAGCGTGGTCACCACGGAGCAGACGGCTCTGGTCGCTCCGTACTGGGTCAAGATCGAGCGCGTGGGCAGCACGTTCAACGGCTACTACTCGACCGACGGAGAGAACTGGACGGCGATGGCGTGGAATCCGCAGACGATCGCGATGGGCACGAACGTCTACATCGGTCTGGCGGTCACCAGCCACGCGACCGGCGTTCTGGCCAGTGCCGAATTCTCAAGCGTGACCACCACCGGGAACGTGACCGGCCAATGGGCGGTCGAGACCATCGGCGTTGAGCAGCCCGAGGGCAACGACGCCGGCCCGCTCTACGTCACGCTGGAAGACGCGGCGGGCAAGGCGGCGACGGTGAGCCATCCGGCCGGCGACAGCGCGGTCCTGCTGGCCGGCTGGAACGAGTGGCTGATCCCAATGAGCCAGTTCAACGGTGTGAACCTCGGCCGGATCGAGGTGTTCCGGATCGGCGTCGGCAACAGCACGAATCCGACCGCGGGCGGCACCGGCATCGTTTACATCGACGACATCAGCTACGGCCACCCCGCCGCGCAGTAGCGGGACCAGTCAAAGCACAACGGATGCCGACGGGGTGCCCCCATCGACATCGGTTGCGGAAAATGGATGTGTCGGGGTTCCTGTCTGGCCGCAGACAGGGGCCCCGCTTTCTTCCAGGCCTCGTGCCTCCCGGATTTCGGCTGGCGGTGGTCGGAATCCTGTTGAACGGGCGGCTCGAATCTGCTATAAGTGAACGTGGTCTGGGGCGTTGGTTCTGGGACGCTGCGGTCGACGCGCCAACGCCGGAGCTTATTGAGGATTCAGGGTTCAGATCCACCCGGAGGCCCTGAGTGAGGAGTGTCTTTTCGAGCATGCGGTCCAAGGGGGCAGGTGGGCTGTCTGCGCTCACGCCGCCCATTCTTCAGCTCCGCAGCAACGAGCATCCCGCATCCAAGAAGAAAGGAGGTGCCACAGAAGCCCTACATTTGCTCTGAACAGGTGAGAAGATTGAGTCATGGCGTTTCACATCTTCATAACGCCGGCGCGGAAGGAAGAACGCGTACTGCGGCGAAAGAAGGCGGGCAGGGTTTGTGGCCCTGAAAACGATTGTGTCATCGGTCTGCATCACGTCTGAGAAGGAGGACAATTATGGGTAGGAACAAACTGGTTGTATTGGCGTTCTGTGCCTTCGTGGCGGGCCTGATGGCCGGGCCGGTGGCGCAGGCAGGCGATCCGGCGCTCATCGCCTGGTGAAAGTTGGATGACGGGACGGGCACCGTCGTTCTGGACTCATCCGACTACGGGAATCACGGCACGGTCATGAATCCCAATGCGGGTCTGGGAGCCGGCGGCTCGGTCTGGGTCAATGACGCCGAACGTGGCATGGTCATCAGCTTCAATGGGGCCGACGGCAGCGGCGCGTACGTTACGACCCCAGTGACTACTCCTGCGATGACGATGACCAGCGGTTTTACGTGGGCCTTCTGGGCCAAGCAGCCCGCCGCCCAAGCGACGAACAACGACACCATCCTGGGCAACCGCTACGGCGGAACGGCATCCCCCCTTCAGTTCATCAAATTCACACCCACGCGGTTCGAGAACTACAACGACGACGGCTCCTACGTCAACGGAATCAACTACACCTCTATTCCCGCCGACGTCTGGATCCACCATGCTGTGGTCAAGGATGGGGCAGCTCTGACCTACTATCGCGACGGCGAGGTGATGCTCACCAACACGATGACGAAGACCCTCGATGAGAACCCATTCTACATGGGCGCTGACGGCTACAGCGGCGCACAGGAAAACTGGCAAGGTTACTTGAGCGACGTGCGGCTCTACACACGCGCGCTGAGCGCCAAGGAGGTCCTGGACGTCATGGCGGGCAAAGGGCCGACCTCGGAAACCGCCACGGACCCGGTTCCCGCGCACGAAGCGGTCGACATCCCGCGCGATGTTGTCCTGAGCTGGACGCCGGGCGAGTATGCGCAGACCCACGACATCTACTTCGGAACGGTCGCCGACGACGTGGCCAACGCCAGTCGAGCTGACTCCATGGGTGTGCTGGTCAGCCAGAATCAGGCCGCGGCCACCTTTGACCCCGACGGGCTGCTCGAATTCGGTCAGACCTACTACTGGCGGGTGGACGAAGTCAACGCCCCGCCGGACAGCACCATCTACAAGGGCGAGGTCTGGAGCTTCACCGCCGAGCCGTTTGCCTATTCCGTTGCTGGCGTCATCGCCACCAGCAACGGAAGCTCCGAAGACGCAGCCGGACCGGAGAACACCGTCAACGGCTCCGGCCTCAACGCCGCCGATGAGCACTCTGTAGAGACGGTGGACATGTGGCTTGCAACCCCGGGAGCGGAACCCTTATGGATACAGTATGAATTCGACGGCGTTTATAAGCTCCATCAGATGCTCGTCTGGAACTACAACTCGATGTTCGAGTTGATCCTTGGCTTTGGACTCAAGGGGGTCACCGTCGAGTACTCTGAAAACGGAACGGATTGGACGGTCCTGGGCGACATGGAACTTGCCCAGGCCACCGCCACGGAGACATATACCGCCAACACGACCGTGGACTTCGGCGGCGCGCCGGTCAAGTCTGTCCGGCTGAACGTCAACAGCGGCTGGGGCATGATGGGCCAGTTCGGGCTCAGTGAAGTCCGCTTCCTGCACATTCCCGCTCAGGCGCGCGAGCCTCAACCAGCCGATGGGGCTGTCGACGTCGAACCGGCAGCAGCTCTGAGCTGGCGTTCCGGCCGAGAAGCGGCCTCTCACGAAGTCTATCTCGGAACCGATCCGGCCGCCCTGGCTCTCGCGGGTACGGCGGCTTCTGCCAGCTTTGCGCCGGCCCTGGAGTTTGGGAACACCTACTACTGGCAGATCGTCGAGGTCAACGAAGCGGATGCCGTCCCGGCATGGGCCGGCGGCGTCTGGAGCTTCTCGACCAAGGAGTATGAACTGATCGACGGCATGGAAACCTATAACGACGACGTCGACGCCGCGACCACGATCTTCGACACCTGGCTTGACGGCTGGGTCAACAATACCGGCTCGACGGTCGGGTACTTGAATGCACCTTTTGCCGAGCGGGCCATCGTCCGCAGCGGCGCGCAGTCGATGCCGCTCGAGTACGACAACAGCGTCGCGCCGTTCTATTCCGAGGCAGAGCGCCAGTTCGAGACCGCCCAGGACTGGATGCGCAACGGCGCCGATACACTCGTGCTGTACGTGCAGGGCGACGCATCCAACTCGGCCGAGGCGATGTACGTTCGGATCGAGGACAGCAGCGGAAAGAGCGCGTCGGCCGTGAACGGCGACGGGGTCATTACGCAGAGTCTGACGTGGCAGGAATGGGTGATTCCGTACAGTGATCTGTCCGGCGTGAATCTCAGCCGGGTCGAGAAGATGGTCATCGGCGTCGGCAGCGCGACCGCTCCGACGGCCGGCGGCACCGGCATCGTTTACGTCGACGACATCGGCTACGGTCGTCCGGCCGCACAGTAATGCGGTCTGCCGTACCGTGATCGACGCGGGCCGCTCAAGGCCCGAAGGGTCGATTGCCATAGATGCACCGCTTGGGGTCTGCGCCTCTCCATGGGGCGCAGACCCCTGCTGCTTTCAATCAGGACACGGCCATCTCGTGGCTCAGAAATGCCGGTGCCCTAAAACCTGCACACACACGCTATATCGAACCATCCAGAAGTCTGCTTGCAGAACACCATCTTTTGCTGTATCGTCGGAAACCATGACAGCGAAAGTGATTAGAATCGATGGCGCCGATGCCTGCAGGGATGGACTCAGAACCGCAGCCGAAGTGGTGGAAGCCGGCGGTTTGGTCGCCTTCCCTACTGAAACCGTGTACGGAATCGCCTGCCGCGCCAGCCGGGCCGCCATCGCCCGGCTGGACGAAGTCAAGGGACGAGACACGAAGAAGCACTACACCTTGCACATCGGCCGCAATGACGACTACCGGGCGTACGTTCCGAAGGTCGATCCTCGCGTGGGGAATCTCGTCCGTCGCGCATGGCCAGGGCCTCTGACGCTGGTCTTCGAACTCCATCCGGTCGAACTGAGTCGTCAGAAAGGCCAGATAGGCGACGAAACCTTCGAAGTCCTGTACAAGAATGGCTCCATCGGCATTCGCTGTCCGGACCATCCTGCGGCCACCACGCTGCTGCAACTGGTGCGTGGCCCGGTTGTTGCGCCCAGCGCGAACCCGCCCGGCTGCGATCCGGCTACCGACGCGGACCAGGTGATCGCTCAGCTTGGAGAGCGACTGGACATCATTCTGGACGGCGGCCCATGCAAGTATCGCAAGAACAGCACCGTGGCCCGCGTCGGCCGTCAAGGCGTGGAGGTGCTTCGAGAAGGGGTTTACTCACAAATGGATTTGCAGCCTATGGCAACGATGACGTTCCTGTTTGTCTGTACCGGGAACACCTGCCGCAGTGCGATGGCCGAAGGGCTCTTCCGGGCCCACCTGGCGAAAAAAATCGGCTGTAGCGTTGACGAGCTTGCACGGAAGGGATATAAGGTTCACTCGGCGGGCACAATGGATATGGTTGGCGTTCCGGCCAGCGACGGGGCTATCACGGCCTGCCGCCTGAAAGGAGTCGACATCACAGGCCATAGAAGCCGGCCATTGACTCGTTCCCTGATCGAGGCAAGCGATGTCGTTTTCTGCATGGCGTGGGCTCATTATGAGCAGGTTCGTTTTCTTTCTCCTGACGGTCAGGCCAAGTGCTCCCTGTTGGCTCACGACGTCGAGATTCCCGACCCCGTCGGGCAGCCGCAGGAGTGTTTCAACAAGTGTGCTGATATGATCCAGGCTGCCGTTGCGGCACGAATAGGTGAACTCGACATATGAAGGTAGCTGTCGGAAGCGACCATCGGGGCTTTGACGCCAAGCAACAGACGAAGGCCATCGTCAGCCAAATGGGACATGAGTGCATCGATTTCGGGACGGACAGCACGCACCCGGTGGACTATCCCGATCTGGCCTATATCGTTGCCAAGGCCGTTTCGGAAGGGCAGGCCGACCGCGCGATCCTGATCTGTGCCACGGGCCTTGGGATGAGCATCGCGGCCAATAAGGTCAAGGGAATCCGGGCGGCTCTGTGCCATGACGAGCTTAGCGCTCAGATCTCGCGCGACCACAACGACACAAACGTCCTGTGCCTTTCCGGCGACCAGATCGGGGAGGTCCTGTTGCGCAAGATCGTGGAAGCCTGGCTCAACACCGAGTTCAGCGGCGGACGGCACCAGCGCCGTGTGAGGAAGATCCGCGCCATCGAGGAAGGACGCGATCCACGGGAACTGAACAACGGCTGACCGGACCGGCCGTCACACAACGCGCTGCGGCGGCACCGCGGGATGCGGTTCTGTGGAGGCGGCCTCGCCTATCGATCCGGGTGTTGTCACCCTGCCATTGGCCAGTTCTCTTGCACAGATTTCGTCCAGTGCCTGGAGTGTCTGTTCGAGCTTGGCTCGATATTGGCCGCGCTCATACCGCGTAATGTCTGTGGGCACCTCGATCGGCTCCCCAAATGCTACGTGCACGCGACCGAACGGCCATACGATGAGGAACCTGTCCCAACTCTTGAGCAGGCGCTTGTGTGTGGCATCGTAGCTGACCGGAATGATCCTGGCGCCGGTGATCTGCGCCAGTTTCACGATGCCCTCGTTGACATGGAACGCCGGTCCTCTCGGCCCATCGGGAGTGATGGCAATGTTGCGACCCTCGGCGATCTTGGCCGCAAGTCGACGAACCGCTTTCTGGCCCCCCCGGCTGGTCGATCCCCGGACGGCGTCCTGCCGAAGCTTGCGAACCAGAGCGGCGCCGTAATCCCCATCGCGGCTGAGGCTGACGAGCATCGCGACTTTGCATCGGCGCGCATGCTTGACATAGAAGTAGACCAGATAGAAGAGGCGACTGTGCCAGAAGGCGAAGATGTTGCCCCCCTGCTCCACGTAGTCACGGAAGATGTGTTCGTCGGTCACAGTCAGGCGGTTGGAGCCACAGACACATCGCAGCAGAACGTTGAACAAGGACGCGAAGACTACGGTCAGAAATTTGTGCATGGTTCGATCCACAGGCTACCCGCTCACATGCACGGCTCGCATGGCCCGGCGCAGCGATCACATGAGGCATACGCTGCCGTCTGCGCGACCTCCCGGCCGCAACCTGCCACACCTGTCCGCGTCCTGATCGGCGCCGTCCCAGGTTCACGGCAGCCCCGAACTGACCGTCGCTACTGAAGCTTCTGCTGCAACTGCTCGAGCACGGAACGAATGGAGACGATCTGACTCTGGAGTTCCGTCATCTGCTGCGTTTGCGTTTTCAACTTGGTGCCCAACTGTTCGATCTTCACCTGAGCCTCCCTGGCGTCCAGCACGGCGGCGTCACGAGACTGGCTCAAGGAAGCCACCTGCTTCTCCAAAAGCCCTCGCGTGTCCACCAGGTTCTCCACCATCACCTGAAGCTCGTCACGCGATTTCACCAGATCGCCGACGCGCTGCTGGAGCTGGCCCTTGTCCTGGCCCAGCTCGTCGATCTTCTTCTGCAACTCGATTCGAGCGGCGACCAGCTCATCGACCCTTGTGTTGAGCTGATCGCGGGAAACCGTCAGATCCCGCACTTGGCCCTGAAGCCTGTCGCGGGCTTCCACAGTGCCTGCCAGACCGGATTCGGCCTCCCCAAGCGACCGCTCGAGTTTCTCGACGTCCTGCTTGAGCGCGTCCCTTTGGGCCGTGGTCTCCTTCAAGCTGGCCTCGAGCTGCTCGACCTGCCCCTTCAGTTCCGTATTCTCCGTGCTTGTGCCGTTGCAGCCACATACACAGCCACACAGTGCCAACAGCCCTGCCAGTGTGCCAAACCAAGCCAATACGTGTCTGCTTTTCATCGTTCCGGTCCTCCTCCTGCACTCGGCCTCTGCCGAGGCATACACGGGCCAAGCCTTCCAGCCGTAGCAGGCCAAGCTCAGTTGCCCAGACTCACCCTCGGGTCTGTATTCAGTCGAATAACAAGATTGAGGATATCTTATTGATCGGCCACGGTCAAGCGCTTTCTGACCGCACCGGCGGATTCGGCGCAGACAGTGAGCGGCAGGCAACTCAAGCGGGAATCTCTCTGCAAACGGCCCTCGGGACGGGACGAAGAGTTACCCTACAGCCCCATGTGAGCGTGCAGATCAAGGAAGGTCTCGCCGGAACACGCTTCTGGCCGCTTGCGACGCGGCTATACCCTGGCGGTCGAGGTGTCTCTCTTGGCGGCCGCCGGGCGGCTCGTCGTCGCGATCCGGGACGCGCGCTCCACGGCCAGAGGACCCTGGAGTGTGGCCTTACTGCCCAGAGAACGCCATTTCTGATAGCGGCTCTCGACCAACTCGTCTATCGGGACGTGCTGCAACTGGGCGAGGGTCTTGGCCACGTAGGTCTCGACGTTATAGACAGTGTCGTGTACGTTGCGATGGGCCCCACCCACAGGTTCGGGGATGATGGCATCGACCAGACCGAGCCGGTATAGGTCGCGGCTGGTCAGCTTGAGGGCCTCGGCCGCGTCCGGCGCCCGCGATCCGTCGCGCCACAGGATGGCGGCGCATCCCTCCGGAGAGATCACCGAGTAGTAGGAGAATTCCAGCATCGCCAGCCGGTCCCCGACCGCAATGCCCAGCGCCCCCCCGGAACCACCCTCGCCGATGCAGATGGAAATGACGGGAACCCTCAGACGCGACATTTCGCTCAGGTTCACTGCGATCGCCTGCGCCTGGCCGCGCTCTTCCGCCCCCACCCCAGGATAAGCCCCCGGCGTATCAATCAGCGTCACGACGGGCAGCCCGTATTTCTCGGCAAACCGCATCTTCGCCAGAGCTTTACGGTATCCTTCCGGGTTCGGACAACCAAAATTGCAGACGATCTTCTCCTTGGTGGTCTTGCCCTTGTCCTGGCCGACGATCAGCACCTTGTTCCGTGCGATCTGTCCGATCCCGGTGATGATGGCGCGGTCGTCGCCGAACAGCCTGTCCCCATGCAACTCCCGGAAGTCCTTGACCATGAGGTTCAGATAGTCACGCAGGAGCGGTCTCTGAGGGTGCCGGGCGACCTGCACCGTTTGCCAGGCGGTGAGATTCGAGTAGACTCGCTTCAACTCGATAATCCGGTCTTTCTCGATACGCCGGATCTCGACGGAATAATCGATCCCCTTCTTGGCACTGAGCTTGCGCAACTCCTCCACCTGTCGCTCGAAGTCGGCCACCTTCTGCTCGAAGTCCAGGTAGCCACCGTTCGTCGGTCGATTGTTCTCACGCGCCATATTGTCGCTCAGCTCATCTGTTGTTTCCACCGTCCAACACATCCGTCAGACGGCAGTGAGACTACCAAAAAAACAGCCCACGCCTGTGGCGGGGACTCATCTTTCGTTTGCCAGATCCGTCGGCCCGGTTTCAAGCCGTGAATCTTATCATTTTGCCCGGCCCCGGCAAAGAAAAAAATTGACAGGCCGGCGCGCCGGCTATACCTTTGGTCGTCGGCTGGGTTCTATCCATCGGTTATAAGGTCTTTTTGGTGAGAGACTTACGTCGCATCTGTGTCATTGGCCTCGGACTCCTGGGTGGTTCGATATCTTCGGCGGTTCGCCATCGACTGCCGGCCGTGTCCGTCGTTGGCTACAGCCATCGGGCTGCCACGCGGGCGAAGGCCCGACGTTTGGCGATTGCCACGGAGGTGGCGGAGCAGCTTTCCGAAGCCGTATGCGACGTCGATCTGGTCATCCTGGCGACACCCATCTTCACGTTCGCGGAGTACTTCGCCCACCTCAACAAGTTGGTCCGACGCGGCTGCATCATCACGGACGTTGGATCGACCAAGGTGCTTCCACATCGTTGGGCCCAACAGCAGTTGACCGATGGGGCCATTTACATCGGTTCGCATCCGATTGCCGGCTCCGAGCAGAGAGGAATCGAGTTCGCAAGGGACGATCTGTTCGTCGATGCCCGCTGCATTCTGACAACCGCAAGGGGCGTCAATCGAGGTACGCTGGGCGCTTTGAGGCAGTTCTGGTCGGACCTCGGCTGCTCGGTCGAGACCATGACTGCGGCCGAACATGACCGGATTCTCGCCAACGTCAGTCACCTGCCGCACATCATCGCAACCGGACTGGTCAATGCGAGCGATCCGCAAGACATGAGATCGGCGGGAAAGGGGTTCCTCGACAGCACAAGAATCGCTTCCGGCCCGGCCGATATCTGGACCGACGTGCTGCTGGCCAATGCCGACAACATCGTCGCAGGAATCGACCGCGTCCTCGCGGAGCTGACGGCTGTCAGGCACGCCCTGAAGGCCGAAGACCGGCAGACCATCCAAACCCTTCTGGAAGAGGCCCGCCGCAAGCGCGCCGCACTCGTCAAGTACAAGATCAGAAAGAAGGAGCTATTGTGAAGCAATGGCGTTTCGAGGTGTTCAACCGGGCCGGCTTTTCGGATGTGCATGGCAACGGCGTGCTGGAGGACATCCGTGAACTTGGAATCACCACGATCGAGGCCGTGCAGTCGGCCAAGGTGTTTCTCATCGAAGCGGATTTCGACCAAGCCTTCGCCCATCGCCTCGCCAAAGAGCTGTTGAGCGACCCGGTCTGCGAGGAGTACTACATCGGGCGCAGCGCCGCCCCCGCCGGTCTGGCGCGTGCGACGCTGATCGAGGTCCATCTCAAGAGCGGCGTCACCGATCCGGTGGCCGAATCCGTTACCGCAGCCATTTCCGACATGGGCGTCGCGGGAGCACACGTCCGGACCGCCCGCAAGTACGTTTTGCTGGGCGAGATCCGTCCCGCCCAGATCGAGACCATTGCCAAGCGGGTCCTGGCTAACGACTGCATTGAGGACGTGGTCGTGGGCGACGAGGCCGAGCCGCCCAGCCCTCACCTGAAACCCTACGAGCTGCGCATCACGCATTGGCCCATTCGCGATCTCGACGACGGCGGCCTGGAGGCGCTCAGCAAGCAGCGTGACCTGTTCCTGAACCTGACCGAGATGAAGGCGATTCAGGCTTACTTTCGCCGGCTCGAACGCGAGCCGACCGACGTGGAGTTGGAAAGCTTGGCCCAGACCTGGAGCGAGCATTGCGTCCACAAGACGCTTCGCAGCGCCGTCGAGATGACCATCGATGGGCAGGCGAAGCGCTTCGACAATCTGCTCAAGGAGACCGTTTTCAAGGCGACAAAGGACCTCGACAAGGACTGGTGCATCTCGGTGTTCGCCGACAACGCGGGGGTGGTGGAGTTCGACGAGGAGTCGGCGGTTTGTTTCAAGGTCGAGACGCACAACCACCCGTCGGCCCTCGATCCTTACGGCGGGGCCGCAACGGGCATCGGCGGCGTCATCCGCGACCCGATGGGCACCGGCATGGGCGCCCGCCCGATCGCGAACACCGACATCTTCTGCTTCGGCGAGCCCGACAAGAGCCTCGATCAGATCCCCAAGGGCGTGTTGCACCCTCGGCGGATCATGAAAGGCGTAGTCGCGGGCGTCCGCGACTACGGCAACCGTATGGGCATTCCCACGGTCAACGGAGCGATCTACTTCGACGACCGCTACCTCGGCAATCCGCTGGTCTACTGTGGCAACATCGGCCTGATGGATAAGGACAAGGCCTTCAAGCACCCCCAGAGCGGCAACCTCATCGTGGTCGTCGGAGGGCGGACCGGACGCGACGGGATTCACGGGGCGACCTTCTCCAGCGGCCAGATGACGCACGAGCACGAGACGGTGTTCTCCCACGCCGTCCAGATCGGCAACGCGATCACCGAGAAGAAGATGCTCGACGTACTCGTCCAGGCCAACGAAGCCGGCCTCTATGAGGCGATCACCGATTGCGGCGCGGGCGGGCTGAGCAGTGCCGTCGGCGAGATGGGCGCGGAGCTTGGCGCCGAGGTGGACCTTGACACCGTTCCGCTCAAGTACACGGGCCTGAGCTATACGGAAATCTGGATCAGCGAGGCGCAGGAGCGGATGGTCCTGGCGGTCAAGCCCGAGAACCGTGAGGCGATCCTGAGAATCTTTGAAAGCGAGAACGTCGAGGCGACGGTCATCGGTCGCTTTACCAACGACCGGAAGCTGCGCCTGCGCTACCACGGCCAACAGGTAGCGGAGCTGGACATGGACTTCCTCCACAATGGCGTGCCGAAATACAGCCGCCAGGCGATCTGGACCACGCCGGCTCTGAGCGAGCCGGTCACCGCCGATAAAGACCACTATAACGACGAGCTACTGGGCATCCTCTCGTCGTACAACGTCGCCAGCAAGGAATGGGTCATCCGTCAGTACGACCACGAGGTGCAAGGCGGCTCGGTCGTCAAACCCCTCGTCGGCGTGGTGAACGACGGCCCCGGCGATGCGGCGGTGATCCAGCCGAAGCTGACCAGCTCCCGCGGCCTGGCGATCAGTTGCGGCATGAATCCTCTCTACGGAGACATCGATCCGTACTGGATGGCGCTGGCGGGAATCGACGAGGCCGTGCGGAATCTGATCTGTGTCGGCGGACGGTTCGACCGCATCGCCCTGCTGGACAACTTCTGCTGGGGCAACTGCACGAACCCGCGAACGCTTGGCACCCTCGTGCGGGCCGCCCAGGCCTGCTACGACGGCGCGATGGCCTACGGCGCCCCGTTCATCTCCGGGAAGGACTCGCTCAACAACGAGTTCGCCTGCGAGGACGGCACGACCATCTGCATTCCGGCGACCCTGCTGATCAGCGCCATGTCGATCGTGGACGACGTCGAAAAATGCGTGACGATGGACGCCAAGAAGCCGGGCAACCTGCTGTTCGTCGTCGGGCGGACCAGCAACGAACTGGGCGGATCGCACTGCTACAAGCTCCGTAGTCAGCTCGGCGCTAACGTGCCCAGGCTGGACCTCGAACTGGCGCCGCAGATCGCGCGTAAGATCGCGCAGGCCATCGCCGACGGGCTGGTGGCGAGCTGCCATGATTGCTCCGAAGGCGGGCTGGCGGTCGCCTTGGCGGAGATGGCTTTCGCCGGCGGGCTGGGCATCGAAGCGGACCTGCACGGACTGCCGACGTCGAAGGACTGCACCCGGCTCGACGGGCAATTGTTCAGCGAGTCGAACAGTCGCTATGTGATCGAGGTCGAGCCGCGTCACTACGACGCCTTCGCCAGGCTGATGTTGAATCTGCCGTTTGGGCAGATCGGCAAGGTCACAGCCGGCTCGAGACTCGTGATTCGTTCGCGCGAGGGCAGGAACGTGGTCGACGCGGAGATCGACATCTTGAAGCAGGCATGGCAGAAGACACTGGACTGGTAACGGAATTGGCTGGAGCACGAGGACAGGAAATGGCAGAGGTTCGAGCATTGGTGTTGCGGGCGGCCGGAGTCAATTGCGACATGGAAACGCAGCACGCGCTGGAGTTGGCCGGGGCCGAGGCCGACCGCATCCACGTCAACCGATTGATCGAAGACAAGAGTCTGCTGGATCGGTATCACATCCTGGTTTTCCCGGGTGGTTTCAGCTATGGCGACGACGTCGCCGCCGGGCGGATTCTTGCCAACCAGATCGTGCATCACCTGGCCGACCCGATCCAGCGTTTTATCGACGACGGCAAGCTCGTGTTGGGCATCTGCAACGGCTTCCAGGTCCTCGTTAAGATGGGCGTCCTGCCGGGCAACGGCGCGTTCAAGCAGGAGCAGGTCACGATCACGTACAACGACAGCGGCAAGTTCGAGGACCGCTGGGTTCACCTGCTGCCGCAGACCGACCGCTGCGTTTTCATCGAGCCTCAGCGGCAGATCTACCTGCCCGTCGCGCACGGTGAGGGCAAGGTCGTCACCGCCGACGCCGCAACGCTGGAGAGACTGAAATCTGAGGGTTATGTCGCCTATAAATACGTTGGCCCGGACGGCGAGGAAGGCCCCTATCCGATCAATCCGAACGGATCGGTCGAATCCATCGCCGGCCTGACGGACAGCACCGGCCGCGTCCTGGGCCTGATGCCGCACCCCGAGCGGTTCGTCCGCCGCACGCAGCACCCCCACTGGACCCGGCTCGGCGAAGACCTCGATCCCGACGGCATCAAGATCTTCCGCAACGCCGTGCGCTACGCCCAGGAGAACCTGCTCCAGTCCTGCTCGGCGTAGCCAAGAAGGGAGGTCGCGGCGCGCTCAATCGTGGCGGTACAGCGTCACGCGAAGGATACGCGGTCGATCGGGACCGGCGAACCGGTCGTGGTCGTTCGGCGGTAGCTTCGCCACCCAATGGGCGGCGGTTTCGTCGCCGTTGAGGCATCGCCCCGGAATCCATTCCTCGCCCTCGTAGACGCCTTCCCAGACCTGGAGAATGCCCGCGTGACGCGGGCCGGGCGTGGCGGGCGAGAAGTTCACCTGGAACCCGTTGCCCGCGACGAGGTACTCATCGGGACCGGTGTTGATGATCAGGCCGTACGACATGTCCGCTTGGCCCTTCGCCTGCCTGTTGTAGCGAACGTTCGCGCGGTATTCGCCGATGTCCATCGTCGCCCCTTCTTCCTCCGCGCTCTGCTGGAGGATCCCCGCCATCTTCGCAGTCCCCTGGTACTTCGTGATCAGCGGCATCAGTTGGCGCAGCAGGTCGTAGCTCTCGACCAGCGGGTGGTCGGCGTCGATGTCCTCGATGCCGAACGGCGCAAAGCACATCGCATCGTGTTCCGCAATTGCCCAGAAGGCGTTGCGCGCCGCCTCGGGCCCCTGCCGGGCCTCGGGGATCATCAACGGGTTGCCTGAGCGAACGTAGCTGGCGCAAACCGCTTTGAAATCGGGAAGATAGATGTCAGGTGCGAGAAAGTCGATCGCGGGGGCGGCCGCACGCCAGATGTCCATCACGCGCGAAACGGGGCCACCGCTCGGGTAGTCGCCCGGCTTCTGCTTGTCATTCTGCACCAGCCAGGCATTGGCGTACATGGGCAGTGCGTACTCGGCCTTGCCCGCCTCGGCGATTCTGCCGATGTAGCGCGCCATGTGCCAGGCCATGAACACCTCGTCCGTCCAGACGCTGTCGCCGAAAACCTCCGTCCACGTTCCCGTGTCTTTATGACCCGTCGAGGCCCACAGTTCGTTGACCTCGGCAAGCAGGCTGTCCTTGTGTTCTGTGAGATAGTCGATCAGCTCGCGAGGCACCGGCGAACGAAAGGCCGCCTCCGCAGCGGCACTGTGATCCCGCGATTCCGGCATCAACCCGACCTCGTTCTCCACCTGGGTCATGACAACCGTGTGCTCATCCGAATCGACCTCGCGAAGGTACCGCATCAGAGCGGCAAAGGCATTCGCGTCCGCCTGGCAGGACGCCTCGTGGAAGGGAGAAAGCACGAGCTCGTTGTCGCCGTTCCTGCTCTGGGCGCGCGGGAAGCGCAAGAGGTCTTTCTTCACCCAGGTCGGGATGTAGCTCGAAACCCCGTTCTTCCAACTGCCGAACCAGAGCACCACCAGCTTGAGGTCGTGCTCGCGGGCGCCTTCGAGCAGGCCATCGACCAGGGAGAAGTCGAACTGTCCTTCCGCCGGCTCGACCAGCTCCCACGTGACTGTCGCCAGCACCGTGTTGAGATTCAGGGCGACGAGCTTGTCCCACATCGGCTCCATGTACTCCAGGCTGGACGCGCTGGAGTTGTGCAATTCACCGGCCAGCATTACGAAGGGTTCGCCGTCGACGATGAGCTGGGTCGCCGTGCCCTGTCGGGCCAGATGGGGAATGTCTTCGGCGCGGATGGTCAGCGTCTCGGACATCGCGAGAAGCAGAACCACTGAGGCTCGTTTCAAGAAGGCTCTCTGGTGCATTGCTTCACTCCCTGAATCATGTTGCAGACTTTTGCCCTCGCTGACTCGGAGGTCGTCAGGTCAGCATTTGTCTCAGTCGACTTGTAAGCTCATTCAAAGGTTCGCCCGGCGGCACATCCGGCCTGTCTGGCAGCACTCTCTGCATCCGGCGCTGCAAACCAGGCTCAATGTCGCCTGCGCCGTCCAACAATTCGTACACAGGGACGCAGACAAAAGGACGCGCCAGGTCCGGGTGTGGCAGACAAACCGTCCCGTCGTCCCGGGCGAGATCGCCGCAGAGCACCAGATCGAGATCGATCGTACGCGGCGCGAACTTGTCGGCGCCGCGCCGGCGGCCCAATTCCTCCTCGATCGGCCTGAGTAACTCGTCCCGAATCTGCGTGGGACTCAGGGCCGTGTCGATCCGCCAAACCCCATTGATGAATTCGGGCTGGTCCGGCCGGCCGACAGGCTCGGTCCGGTAGAAGGTGGAGGAACCGGTCACACGTACCCGGCTTCGCAGAAACTCCAGGGCCGCCACGATATTCGACTCGGGCTGAATGTTCGAACCGACGCTGATAAAGGCAACGGACAGTCCCTGGGTATCATACATCACAGGTTCGCCTGTCTCTGACGATGCGTACGCTGACGGTTCGAGCGAAACGTAGCGCGCCCGGCTTTTCCACGGTGACCGCGACGCGCTCGACCCGGTCGCGGCGCACGCAGATGTCCGCGATACTCTGCGCGAGGGCCTCGATGAGCCGGAATTGCGACCGCTCGACCGCCTCCAGGATGTCTTTCTTGAGGGCCTTGTAGTCCACCGTGTCTTCGATGGCGTCGCTACTCCCGGCGGCGCGGAGGTCCGCAAACAGCACGATCTGTGCGATGATGTCCTGCTTCTCGCGTCGCTCATCCTCTCCGACGCCGACGATGCAGCGGAATCGCAGATCGTCGATCGCAATCTGGTCGAGGGGTAGCGGCTCGGGTCCGTCAGTCATACATGTGTCCCTTCATGTGGTACCCGCCGTCGACGTAGATCACCTGCCCGGTGATGAAGCGGCTGCGAAGCAGGAAGAGCACCGCGTCCGTCACCTGGGCGGGATCGCCGTAGCGGTTGAGCGGATTGCAGTGGGCCAGTTTCTGGAGGTAGCTTTCATCCTCTCCGGCTGGCGGCAGAATCAGTCCGGGGGCCACCGCATTGACCGCGATCCCTGGCGCCAACTCCAGGGCCAGCATCCGCGTCAGCGTCAGCAACACGCGCTTGCTGATGTGGTATGCCGCGTGCTGGCGGTCGTACACCGTGACACGGGTGTCGAGCATGTTGACGATCGAGCCGCCTCGGTTCTGTCGGGCCAGGGTGCGAGCCAGGATCAGGGGGGCTGTCGCGTGGAGACGCAGGTTCGCTTCGAGCGACTGCGCGGAGGCCTCCCAAAGGGTCTCCTTCTCGAACGTCGAGGCGCTGTTGATGAGGATGTCGATCGGCCCGGCGTCCTGCGTGGCGCGGTCGAAGAGGCTCTCGGTCTGTCCTGCGTCCGAAAGGTCGCCCGGAACGGACCAGGCAGAGACTCCGAGGCCACGAATCTCCTCACACAGTGAGGCCGCGTCTTCTGCGGAGCGGTTGTAGTGGACGACGACGTTGGCGCCCTGCTGCGCCAGCGCCAGCGCGATAACCCTGCCGAGCCGCCTGGCCGCACCGGTGACCAGGGCTGTTTTGCCTGCCAGAGATGTGCTGGAATCGTCCATCATTGTCCAATCATCCAGACGCAATGCGGTCATTCTACCAGAAGCCCTTCCGACTGAAAAGGATCGATCGGATCGGCAAAACCGTCGAGGTTGACCCTGCCGGGTGGTCCGCCTACAATAGTCCGCCATGCCGACAGACATTCCGACCGAAGGGATCTTTGCCGTTTACAAAGAACGCGGAATGACGTCACACGACGTTGTCGACGCAGTACGCCGAGCCACCGGCGAGAGGCGCGTCGGCCACGCCGGCACGCTCGATCCGCTGGCCAAAGGCGTGCTGGTCGTCGGCGTCGGACGCGCCGCGACTCGCCTGCTCGGCCGGCTCACGGAAAAAGACAAGGAATACGTTACGCGGATCCACCTGGGCGTCCGCAGCACGACCGATGACGGGGAAGGCAAAAAAGAGGAAGTCCCGGTGGACGAGATTCCCAGCGAAGACGACGTCCGCGCATCGCTGCACAGGTTCAGCGGAGTGATCTCGCAGCGACCTTGCGCCTTCTCGGCGCTTAAGCTCCAGGGCCGACCCGCTTATCGTCTGGCTCGCAAGAACCACGACCTTGAATTGGCCCCCCGACAGGTTGAGGTCAAGGAAATCGAGTTGCTGGCGTACAAATGGCCCTGGGTGGACGTGCGAATGGTGACGGGGCCGGGCGTCTATGTCCGCGCCATTGCGCGCGATCTGGGTGAGACCCTCGGCACCGGCGGGTACGTGGAAGAGCTGGAGCGGACTCGCGTGGGCCCGTACACGGCCGATCAGGCCGTGCGCGTGTGCGACCTGCGTAGGGGCGGCCCGTTGACGCAGTCGCCGTGATCTGCGGGCGGCGTGCGGCGCCGACACGCACGTCAAAGGCTGTAGAGTTCCTCGTCCTGGAGGACGGTGAAACCGGCAGCCGCAACGATTTCCTGGGCCTTCATCAACTGCGGCTGGTCGATCTCCATGCAGCAGACGCCCGTCTTGTGCGGCTGGAGCACGAAGCCATAGGCGTCGATGACGTTGATGTTGTGCTCGGCCAGAGCGGAGGTCAGCCGATGGAAGTTGCCCGGCTGGTCCGGCACGGAGATCGCAAGAATGTCCTTCAACGCACACGCACAGCCCAGTTCCGCCAGCGCCAGATACGCGTCGTTGGGCCGGTCCACGATCAGCCGCAAGAGCCCGTAATCACCCCGGTCCTGGATGGTGAAGGCGCGGATGTCAATGTTGCTCCGGTGAAGGTTCTGCGTGATCGTCTTGAGCCGCCCGGCGCGGTTCTCCACGAAGATCGTCAGTTGCTTGGCCATAGTCGATCCCTCAGTCTTTGGGTCGCTCGTCGACGACACGCTTGGCTTTGCCCTCCGAAACCGGCAGCGAGCCTGGCTCGTGCAGTTCCACGTTCGGGCTGATCACGATGGATGAACGCAACTCCTCGCGGATGCGCGCCCGCAGCGCTTCGAGCTTGGCGACGTCGCCGAGAAACAGCTTGGGATAGATCTCCACCTTCACCGTCAGGCGATCGAGCGCCCCCTTCTTGTCGACGTGGATCTGGTAGTTGGTCGCCACTTCGGGGACCTTCATGATCTTCTCTTCGATCTGGGACGGGAAGACGTTGACTCCATTGATGATCAACATGTCGTCGGTGCGTCCGAGAATGCGCGAGAGCCGCCGATGGGTCCGGCCGCACTCGCATGGCTCGGGATGCAGAAAGGCCAGATCCCGCGTGCGATACCGCAGGATCGGCATGGCCCGGCGGATCAGGTTGGTCAGCACCACTTCGCCTTCCTGGCCGTCCTCTACGTTGCGGCCTGTGGTTGGGTCGATGATCTCGACGATATAGGCGTCTTCCCAGAGGTGCATGTCTTTGCGACAGACACACTCGAAGGCTACACCCGGACCGTTCAGCTCGCTCAGACCGTAGGAATTGAAGGCCTGAATGTGCAGCAGGTCGTCGATCTTCCGCCGCGTATTCTCCGAGTGCGGCTCGGCGCCGATGAACGCTCGCCTCAAGGCCAGATCGCCCGCCTTGACGCCTTCGGCCTCGAACTGCGAGTGGATGTGCAACAGATAGCTCGGGGTCACATGCAGGATGGTCGTCTGGAAGTCCTTCATCGTCTGTATCTGGCGCTTTGTGTTGCCGCCGCCGATGGGAATCACCGCCATGCCGACGCGTTCGGCCCCGTAGTGAAGCCCCAGCCCCCCGGTGAACAGGCCATAGCTCATCATGTTCTGAAAGATGTCCTGTGCCGAAGCCCCGGTGGCGACAATGCTCCTGGCCAGCAGATCGGTCCAACGGTCCACGTCGTCGCGGGTGTAATAGATGACCGTCGGTATGCCGGTGGTGCCGGAGGAAGAGTGGATTCGGACGACCTCGGTCATCTCCACAGCCAGCAGGCCCTTGGGAAAACTTCGCCTCAGGTCGTCTTTGGTCGTGAACGGGATGCGTTCGAGGTCCCGAAAGCCCCTGATGTCTTCGGGACTCCGGATGCCGACGGAAGAGAGCTTCTTGTTGTAGAAAGGTGTTTTGAGGGCCCACGAAACCATGTCCCGCAGGCGCTCCAACTGGATCGCTTGGAGCGAGGCGCGGTCCAGTGTCTCAATCTCTTTGCTCCAGAATGGTATGTCCATCTGCCGGCTCGGTCTCGAAAAGGTGCGGTTGCGGCCCGGACCGCAAATCGCGATGCCAACCTGGTGGTGACGGTCGTCCTGCGGCTACAGCCCCTCGATCTCCTGCTTGGTCACAATGGAGATGCTGTGCTTGGCGAGGACCTGCTGCGCAACGTCGGTGTCTTCAAAGCGAAAGACCAGAAGGGCTTTGTCGCTGTGCTTCTCGACGAATCCGTACATGTATTCGACGTTAACGTCGTTGTCCGCAAAAACCTTCAGGACGGCGGCCAGCCCCCCGGGGGTGTCCGGGACCTCGACGGCCACCACGTCGGTGAAGTTGGCCACGAAGCCATGCTCGCGCAGGAGCTTGACGGCCGCGTCGCACTTGTCCACGACCATCCGCAGGACGCCGAAACTCTCCGTCTCCGCGATGGTCAGCGCGCGGATGTTCACGTGGTGGGCGCCCAGAAGGGAACACACGTCGTACAGCCTTCCCTTGCGGTTTTCGAGAAACACCGATATCTGCGTGATCTTCATGGTGAACCCCTATAACGTTCGCTTGTCCACGATTCTCTGCGACTTGCCCATGCTCCGTTCGATCGTCTTCGGCTCGACGAGCGTCACTTTGACGCCGATCGACAGGACGTTCTGGATCTCCTTGCGGATTCTCTCACGCAGCTCGCTGAGGTGCCGAATCTCATCGGAGAAGAACCTCTGTTCCACTTCCACAAGCACCTCGACTTCGTCGAGCTGTCGGGCCTTTCGGTCTACCACGATCTGGTAATGGGGCTGTGTGCCCTCGATGCCGACCAGGACGTGCTCGATCTGGGACGGGAAGACATTGATGCCGCGAACGACGATCATGTCGTCCGTGCGGCCCTTGATCTTGCTGATTCTCGGGCTGGTCCGGCCGCAGCGGCATTTGTCGTAGCGGATGCTCACGATGTCGCGCGTGCGGTAGCGGATCAGAGGAATCCCCTGCTTGGTCAGCGTGGTGATCGTCAGTTCGCCGTCCTGGCCTTCCGGCACCTCCTCGCCGGTGGCCGGATCGATGACCTCCGGGTAGAACACGTCGCTGAAGATGTGCAGCCCGTCCTTGTGCTGGCACTCCTGGGCGACGCCGGGACCGATGATCTCGGACAGACCGTACACATCCGTCGCCAGCATGTTCCAGGCCGCTTCGATCTCCCGCCGCATCGATTCGCTCCAGGGCTCGGCGCCGAAGATGCCGATCTTCCAGTTGCCCTGGGTTGGGTCGATCCCCAGCTCTTTGGCCTCCTCGGCCATGTAGAGAGCGTAACTGGGCGTGCATCCGAGAATCCTGGGTTTGAAGTCCTGCATGATCTTGAGCTGGCGCGCCGTCTGGCCCGAGGAGGTCGGGATGATGCGCAGGCCCATTTCCAGGGCGCCGTAGTGGAACCCCAGTCCGCCGGTGAAGAGACCGTATCCGTAGGCGATCTGGATCGTGTCGCCCGGCTCGGCGCCCGCGCAGCACAGGACGCGGGCCATGACATCGCCCCACAGCTTCAGGTCGTCCTTCGTATAGCCGACGAGGGTGGGATTGCCCGTGGTGCCGCTGGAGACGTGGATCTCGTGGATCTGATCCTGCGACGCCGAGAACAGCCCGTACGGATAGTAGTCCCGCATGTCCTCCTTGGTCGTGAAGGGCAGCTTCTTGATGTCGTCGATGGATTGGATGGCGTCGGGGTTGACACCCGCGGCATCGATCTTCTGTTTGTAGACGGGACAGTTGCGGCAGATGTAGGGGATGAGCTTCTTGAGGTGGTGCGATTGCAGGGCCTTGAGCCCCGCCAAATCCAAACATTCGACGTCCTTTTTCCAGATCATGGTCGACCGATCTCCCTTCCCGTCAGGAACACCTTCTTGTTCTCCGCCACGACGGCGGGTTTGAAGACGGTCTCAATCGCCTTCATCCAACACTCTTCCCGGATGGGCAGCTTCGGAGCGAGGACACCCACCAGGGCCGTATTGAGGCATCGCGGATTGTCGATCGCGGCCTGGGCCTTGTCGAGAAGGTCCGTCAGATCGACGCCGTCCTTCTTGAGAAAGGCCTTGAGTCTCGGCTGTTCGTCATGGTGGAAACAGACCAGGAAATCGGCGCCCCCGGTGACGATCAGCGGCGAATAGACCTTTTTGCCGAAGCGCAGATGGGATTCGACCGAGCCACCCCGCTGGGCCATTCCGTGGACTTCCGATTTCTTGATGTGATAGCCGGCGTACAGGGCCGCCCACCCGCAAATCTCCGAGGCCTTCAAAACGCCCTGTCCGCCGATTCCGCCGAAGGTAATGCTGTATACTGTGTCTTTCATGGGATCGCGGCAACCCTATCTCTTGAGCAACCGGCACGGATGCCGTGAGACGATCACGGACAGCGCGTCCTCGTTGACTCGTTTCTCCAGAATCTCGGCAAACGCCTTCACGTCCATCGGGTCCACCACGTCGACGTTGTCGGCGCCACAGGCCCGGCAGAGGTCTTCGAGAATCAGCTTCCTGGTCGGTTCATTGCGAATCGTCAATCCCGTCGCCGGATGCTGCTGGCCGCCCGTCATGGCGGTCGTGGAGTTGTCGAGGACGAGAATCACGCCTTTGGCCTTGTTGTAGGCGGCGTTGATCAGTCCCGTAACGCCCGAGTGGACGAACGTCGAGTCGCCGACCACGCCGACGATCTTCTTGTTGTCCGGCGCGCCTCGGCGCCAGCCCTCATGCCAGGTGACGCCGGCGCCCATGCACAGACACGAATGCAGCGCCGAGGTCGGCGGCAGAGACGCCAGCGTGTAGCAGCCGATATCGCCCGCGACATAGGCGTCCATCTTCTTCAGAGCAGCGAACGAGGCCCAGTGCGGACAGCCGGCGCACAGACGGGGCGGTCGCTTCGCCACCTTCTTTTCCCGCTTGGCCCGCCCTGCTACAATCTGGGGCATCGATTCGGGAGTCAGCTCCCCAATGCGGAAGGACGGGTCCTTGGCGGTGAACTTGACGCCCAGCGTCCTGACGTGCTCTTCGAGGAAGGGGTCCAGCTCTTCGACAACAAAGAGCTTCTTGACCGTCTTGGCGAACGCCTTGATCTTGTCGTCGCAGAACGGATAGCTCATGCCGAGCTTCAGGTAGGACGCGTCGGGATAAACGTCTTTGAGGTACTGGTAGGCGACACCCGAAGTGATGAACCCGAGCTTGCCGTTGCCCCGTTCGACGCGGTTGAACCGGCTCCGTTCGGCCAGTGCTTTGAGCTTGACCAGCCGTTTCTCGACCAGGACATGTCGCTGATAGGCGTGCCCCGGCACCATCACGTATTTCGGGGCGTTCCGCTCGAAGGCCGGCTTCGGCGGCACCCGGCGTTCGCCCAGGGCCACGTCTTCCTTCGTGTGGGAGACCCGCGTGGTCATCCGCACCATCACGGGCGTGTCGAACCGCTCGCTGAGGTTAAACGCCTCCTGAATGAACTGCTTGGCCTCCGCGGGACTGGACGGCTCCAGCATCGGCATCTTCGAGTAGATCGCCACCCAGCGGGTGTCCTGCTCGTTCTGGGAGGAGTGCATGCCGGGATCGTCGGCGACTACGATGACGAATCCGGCGTTGACGCCGGTGTAGGAGGACGTCATCAACGGGTCCATCGCGACGTTAAGCCCCACGTGCTTGCAGGCGAACAGGCTGCGGACCCCGGCCACCGCGGCGCCAAGGGCCACCTCATAGGCCACCTTCTCGTTCACCGACCACTGCGCGTCGACGTCTTTGAACCCCGCCAGGGTTTCCAGGATTTCGGTGGAAGGGGTCCCCGGATAGGCACAGGCAACCCCCAGACCCGCCTCATAGGCTCCGTACGCCAGCGCTTCATTGCCGGAGAGCAACGCTTTCTGTGATACTGTCTTCTTTGCCATATGGCCTGATTATAGCAGTCCACGCCCCCGACTCAACGAAAAAGGGGCCTCCCGGATGCCGGAGGCCCCCCTTTTTTCGGAGATCGTGACGCCGGTTGTCCCCTTAGAACGTGTACTCCAGGTTGAACCGCAGCCAGAGGGCCTCGTCGTCGTTGGCACTGGCGTAGTAGTCGCCCGGGAAGAAGTACTCACCGAGCAGGTGGCCCTTCAACTGCTTGCCAAACGTGTAGTTGGCCCAGCAGGTAATCAGGTGCCCACGGAAGTTGCTGTCGTCGTCCAGCGTCAGCCCAGGGCTCCAGGGGACGCCGGTCTCATCGGCCCACAGAGCGTGATAGTCGGTCGAGATCTGCCAGTTCTTGTGCGGGCGGAACTTGTGACCGACATTGAGGCGGATCAGATTCGTGCTGTCGGCGATCATCGTCTCCTGCGTGTAGGTGTAAATGAACAACTCGCTCCACCGCGGCCACTTGGCCCAGAGCAGATCGAACTGCTCGTTGTCATCCGTGTCGGGATCATCGCCCGAGGCGTACTCGCCGCCGATGTGCAGGCTGTTTTCCAGCTTGTCCTGGAAGGAATACTCCAGATTGGCCAAGGCTCCGTATGCCTCCAGGTCCTGCATCTCCCCAGCGGAGTAGTCGCTTGTGATGTCGGACTTCTCGCCCGTCTGGATGGCGCCTTCGACGCGGTACTTCCATCGCTCGGCCGGGGTCCCGGAGATCGCGCCGCCAAACGTGAGGATCTCCGCTTTCCGCGTCCAGAACGCCGGCATCTCCTCGACCGTGCTGTCGGGCGGATTGTCGTTCTTGTACATGAAGAAGCCTTCGAGCTGGGTCTTCGCCAGCGATTTGTTCGTCAGGTACAGGATGAGCCCGCGCTCGTCCGCCGGCGTCAAGGCCCGGTTCTCGTCGCTGATGGGCTCCAGCCAGCGGTCCGACTCGACGCCATGATCGATGTAGACGAAGTCCACCTTGGTGTTCTTCTCGGTCCAGTCATAGGTGAAGCGGGCTGCGTCGAGGAAGAACGTCCGCGAGCCGTCCAGCGGCGTGCCGTCCATCACCAGCCACCCGACACCGTAGGCCATCAACATGTCCTGTCGCCCGATTCTCGCTGACAGCGGCAGGCCAAACAGATTGTTCACGTTCACATAGAAGTTGTCGAACAGCGCTTCGTCGAAGTCGACGTCCTGGGGTTTCTTCGGCGGATCGTCCCACGTGCGGAATTCCCAAGCCAGACGCGTGTGGAAGCTCACATCCTCATCGAGGATCCACTTCGTCCACCAACGCGTACGATATCGCTGGAAATCGTACCGATTGTCAACGCTCTCCTTGTTGAGCGTATCGATGTTCTCCGCGTAGATCGTTCGGAAACGATGGTCCAGCCCCATTTCCAGGTACGGGTTGGGGTGATGGAAGGTGTTCCAGAACTCCGTCCAGGCGTTCGGCGGCGCCGCCGTCGGGCTCTCCGTTTCGGCGGCCTGAGCCCACAGGCCGAACGTCAGGACCACGACCCCCACCATGGTTGCCAATGTCACTGCTCTCTGTCTCATCTACAGCTCCCTTCAGCCATCCCCATGTGCCATGTTCAATCCGCCGCCACACGGCGAGCCACCGCATCTATCGACCGAAGCCCAAATCGCGACGATCCTCTGCCGCCGGCTTGGCCACCAAGGTCACAGTCCTCGTGACCGGAAGAGAAAGATGGAATGACCGGATTCTCCACAACTCCCAATAGTCTGCGCCCGTACGTCACGGCCTGCCCTGCCCAGGACATACCCAGCGCTCCCAAGAGCACGCCACGCACAGAGACCATTGCCCGCGTCTCGTGGGCGGAGCCAAGGCCGACGCATATACTATTCTAATCGGATAAGGATACCCGGAAACAGCACAAAAACAAGGGGTTTTTCCGGACAACCTCATAAAATGTACCATATACCGGCTCGGAACCCCCTGCCGCCATGGAGGATTCCAGAGGATATCAGACGGCTCTCCACAGCGATGCCTGACCTCTGGAAGACCCGAATATCAATTCGATTTGACAGGCCTGCCCAACAGATTCGCCGCGTTGCGGCAGACGATCCGCGACAGTCTCTCCTGCGGAAGGCACAGGCCTTTCAGCCGCGAGAGCGTGGTCGCCTGGTCCGACCATGGCGAGTCGGTCCCGAACAGCAGGTACTCAGCCGGATGGCTCAGGAGCATCTCTCGGGAGGCAGCATCTCCCAGATCCTCCATCGCCAGGGAAATCTCCATATGGATGGGCCGTCCCAGGAGATAGCGGCGCACCTCGTCCCACTGTTGCCAGGCCCCCAGGTGGGTTGCAACAAGCCTCAATTCGGGGAACCGTTCGCTCACTTGCCGTATGGTCTTCGGGTCGGCGCGTCGCTGTCGTGGAAAGGCGATGTCGAATCCGGTGTGGATCACGAGGAGAAGGTCCCGGCGGATCACCTGCTCGTAGTACTTCAGCATGGCATCCTGGCCGGCGTAGAAATCCTGGTAGAACGGGTGGAGCTTGACACCGAGGAAGCCTTCGGCGGCGATGCGATCAATGTGTTCGGCCATCTTCGGGTCGGCCGGATGGACCGATGGGAAGGGAATCAGACGGTCCGAACGAATCTGGCGACACCAGCCGAGGATGGGCTCAAATTGATCGATCTTCGTGGCGATGGAGCAAACGACGCTGGTCTCGATCCCGGCGGCGTCCATCGACGTGAGCAGCGCGCCGATGGTGCCGTCGGAGTAGGCCTGGATCCCCGGCGCCTCGCTCAGAAGCGTCTTCATGGCCCGCGGCGCCAGCGCATCCGGGAAGGCGTGGGCATGGAAATCGATGATCTGTTCCGACACGATTCGGAGCTCTCCAACCGACACCGGGGCGTCTCCAGGCCGGGTACGCCGCGGCCCTGTCACGCCCACAGACATCTTATTCGTCCCCGTCGGCCGCTGCCAGGGAATTCCCGATTTGCCTCGGGCCCAGCCGCACAGTTGATGAGGCGACGCTCCTGCGATAGGATCGCTGGCAGACAGGCGCACGTTACACTGTCACCGCGTTCGATTTGGGAGGTTCGCCATGCGCGCGATCAAGGAGTTCTTCAAGAACGACCGGTTTGCTGAGCACTGCGGCATTGAACTGGTGGAAGTCGGAGAGGGACGAGCCAAGACTCGGATGAAGATCGAGGATCGTCACTTCAACGGCGTCAACGTGGTCCACGGAGGCGCGATCTTCTCACTGGCCGACCTGGCCTTCGCCGCGGCCTCCAACTCGCACGGCACGGTCGCTGTCGCCATCAACGCCAGTATCTGGTACGTCAAGGCTGGACTTTCCGGGACCCTATTTGCCAACGCGCGCGAGGTCTCGCTGAACCCCAAACTCGCCACCTACTCGATCGAAGTGACCGACGACGCCGGTGAGATCATCGCCGTCTTTGAGGGAATGGTTTACCGCAAGAAGCAGACGATTTCTCCCGAGATCGTCTGAGCCGCGCACCGACCCGAGTTCACCTGCAAGATCGGCCCGACCGTGAAACGCAACGTGCAACCGAGCCAGGCAGCTCTTCGGAAAGTGGCCATCCGGCGGGCCCTGATGCGATGGTACCGCCAGAGGGCCCGCAACCTGCCTTGGCGGAGAACGCGCGATCCCTACGCCATCTGGGTCTCGGAGATCATGCTTCAGCAGACCCGCGTGCAGGCGGTGATCCCCTACTACGAGCGATTCCTGCAACGCTTCCCGACCGTGCAGAGCCTGGCAAGGGTACGCATCGATTCGGTCCTGAAGCTGTGGGAGGGACTGGGCTACTACTCGCGTGCCCGGAACCTGCACGAGGCGGCCAGGCAGATTGTCGTCCGATTTGGCGGTCGCCTGCCCGACACGCGGGAAGAGCTGTTGTCGCTGCCGGGAATCGGCGCCTATACCGCCGGCGCGGTGGCCAGCATCGCGTTCGACAGGCAGGAGCCTCTCGTCGACGGCAACGTGATTCGCGTGCTGTGCCGGGTCTTCCGCATCCGAAAGGACCCCAAGCAGGCCGAGACCCGCAAGCAGATCTGGTCCATCGCCCGCGACCTGCTGCCCGCCAGGACGCCCGGCGATTTCAATCAGGCCCTGATGGAACTGGGGTCGGAGGTTTGCCTGCCGAGGACGCCGCAATGTGAAGTGTGCCCGCTCCGGCGGGCCTGCCTGGCGAGGCGGCACGGAGAACAGGCCAGACTGCCTTTCCGCCGCCGGAAGAAGCCGATTCCACGCTATCTGGTCGTGGTCGGCGTAATCGAGCGTAGCGGCCGGATATTGATCGACAAACGCAGGCCCGAAGGCCTGCTGGGCGGCTTATGGGAGTTCCCAGGGGGCAAAAAGCGACCGGGCGAATCCCTTGAAGAGGCCCTTCGTCGCGAGGTGAAGGAGGAGATCGGCATCCGCATCCGGGTGGACGGCCTGATCGCAACCCTGGATCACGCCTACTCCCACTTTCGCATCCGTCTGCGTGCCTTCCGCTGCACCTATGTCTCGGGGAAGCCGCGATGCCTCGGCTGCGATGCTGTCAAATGGGTCCGGCCGGCCGACTTGGGCCGATATGCCTTTCCGGCCGCCAACAACAGGGTCATCCAGGCCCTGCGACAGCGGCGGGAGCCGGCCAAGCTCTGACGACCGTTCGGGCCCTTGCCCGCAACGGCTGACATCCGTATCATCACGTTGATTGGCCAGGAGAAAGGAGAACGCATCATGGGCAAGACCGATCCTGTCCGCTGCATGGCAGCCGCTATCATGCTGGTCCCGCTGGCCGGCTGCGGGCGGGAGCGACTCCGCGAGGCAGCGGGCCCGTTGCACCTGCCCAGAGTCCTGATCATCGGCGACTCTATCTCCGTCGGCTATTTCGAGCCAACGCGCCAATTGCTCCAGGGCCGGGCGGAAGTCCATCACAATCCGGGAAACGCCGCGCATACCGCCAACGGACTGGCGAAGCTCGACGAGTGGCTGGGCGACACCCGCTGGGATGTCATCCACTTCAACCACGGCCTGCACGACTTGAAGTACATGGACGAGAGCGGCGACCTGACGGAGACAGCCGCTGGCACCCAGCAGATTCCGATCGATGAGTATGCGCGGAACCTGGATGAGCTGACGAAACGGCTCAAGAAAACCGGCTCAACGCTGATCTTCGCGACCACGACGCCCGTTCCCGAAGGCTCCCTCGGCCGAGTCCAGGCGGACGCGAAGCGATACAACGAGGCGGCTCTGAAGGTCATGGAGAAGCACCGCGTCCGAATCAACGACCTGTACGCCTTCGCGCTGCCCCGACTCGATTCGATCCAGCAGCCGCATAACGTTCATTTCACCGAAGAAGGCTCCCGCCTGCTGGCCGAGCAGGTGGCCGCGAGCATTCTTGACGCAATCGAGAAATGACGGCGCGCCGGCCGTCGATTGTCCGCAGAGGAGTGCGATATGGAGTTGCGAAAAGTAAAAGCAAGTAGATTCGTCGTCGTTTCCCTGCTGCTGGCCACCGTCGCCGCCGCAGAGGACGTGCCGGGAGTCGTCATCAACCACATTCCGGCGTCATCGCAGATCTACATCGGCTCGCCCGGTATCGCCGTTCTACCCAACGGCGACTACATCGCCAAGCACGATCAGTTCGGGCCTCGTTCCACTGAGCACGGCCACGCTGTCACGGAGGTCTTCGGGTCTTCCGACCGCGGGGCCTCATGGTCGCGCCGGGCGGTCGTGCAGGACATGTATTGGGCCAGCGTGTTCGCCCACGAAGGCGCGTTGTATCTCATGGGCACCAGCAAGAACCATGGCGACGTGGTGATCCGACGCTCGACCGATGGAGGCCGCACCTGGACACAGGCCAGGGACAAGCTCTCCGGCGTCTTGATCGATGGAGGTGAGTATCACTGCGCCCCGGTGCCTGTGGTCCTCCACAAAGGCCGACTCTGGAGGGCCATGGAGGACGCGATGGGCCCCGGTGGCTGGGGCCGGCACTTCAACGCCTTCATGATGTCGGCGCCGGCCGACGCCGACCTGTTGAACGCCGAGAATTGGGTTGTCAGCAACCGCATCGGTCGCGATCCTGCGTGGCTCGACAACACGTTTGGCGGCTGGCTCGAAGGCAACGCCGTCGTGACGCCCGACGGGCGCATCGTCAACATCCTGCGCGTGGACACCAAGCCCGAAGGCGGAAAGGCCGCGATCATCCAGATGAGCGAGGACGGAAAGACCGCCACCTTCGACCCCCAGACCGGATTCATCGACTTCCCCGGCGGGGCCAAGAAGTTCACGATTCGCTTCGACCCGCTCTCGAAGCTCTACTGGACGCTCTCGAACCCGATCCTGCCTCGGCACAAGGATCCCAACCCCGGACGCGTCCGCAACGCGCTGGCCCTGATGTGCAGCAAAGACCTGCGGAACTGGAGCATCCGCTGCATCCTGCTGTACCATCCCGACGTCGACAAGCACGGGTTCCAGTACGTCGACTGGCTGTTCGAAGGGGACGATATCATCGCGGCCTCGCGAACCGCCTATGGCCGGGGAGCCGAAGCGGCGCACAACCAGCACGACGCCAACTACCTCACCTTCCACCGGTTCGAGAACTTCCGCAAACTGACGATGACGGACTCCGCGCCAGGCGCGCGGCCGGGCGAAGCCGCCTGGCAGTCGCCCGATGCAAACGGTTAGGCGTCAGAGGTAACTCATTCGGGACCACAGATTCGACAGCCGATTCACTACCGGGTCGAGGCGCTGGCCCGCAGCCGGACGTTGTCGATATAGAGCGTGTCTCGGTCGTCGCCTGGCTGGCCCGAGGTTTCTCCATCTCCGATGCCGATGGTCAGAGCGTCGATAGTCGCCAGATCGACACCCGCGAACTCACTGAGCGGGATCTCCCAGGTGCGCCACGGCTCGGATTGAACGGCGTACTCGAGCGGATGAGCCACGGTCGCCTCATTGCCGGCGACGTCGCGGATTCGCACGTATATCGGTTGTTCCAGATTGTCCCTCTGGCCTCGGAAGCTCAGGACAAGGGCAGTCGGATTGGTGACGGTCCAATCCTGGGGCTGCTCGAAGCGGCGCGTCGCCTCGGTCAGGAACGGCTCGTATTGATTCTGGCACTCGAGGCGCATCGCTTTGGCACCCTGCTGGACCGTGCCGGTGTCGAGGAAGACGTAGCTGAAATCGGGCCCGATGTTGTGCACCCACGCGGCCGCAATGGCGTCGCTGCCGGTGTAGTCCTCGAAGTCTTCGACGGTGGCCGAATCGCCTGTTGTAAACCGCCAGGTATGACCGTTAACGGTGCCGCTGGGCCCCATCTGGTCGACCCGCCATTCATAGGTCTGCCCGGACTGGAGCTTTCCCGGGTCATGGGTGGCGCCGGTCGGGGCCGGGTCGACCGCCTGCATGGCGCCGGCCGGTCCAAACCACAGTTGCCGTCCGGTCGCGAAAGCGCCTTCGACCCAGCGAAGCTTGGCAAGCACAGAGACCTCGGTCGCTCCATCGGCCGGACTGATCGCTACTGCAGATGGGCCGTCGGAAACAGACGAAACGTCGTCGAACGTGGTGTAGAACCCGGCCGGCTCGGAGTTTTCGTTCTGGGCAAAAATGCCGCTCATGCCGGTCTTGAAGACCTCGTCTCGCTCATTCGCGTCTTCCCATGGATCGTTGCCATTGGTGTCGACCATCGTCCTGGTCTGGGCGACCAGGGGCCCGCCCTGGTATTCGTACAGGCGGCCCGTGACGTAGACCGGCCCGGCCCCGACGGCTTCCAGTTCGGCGTAGAAGCTCCGCGCGTTGTCCAGCGTCGGGACGACAACGTCGAAGTCGGTCTTCATGATGTTTTGAAGGTTCACGACCTTCTCGATGTCGAGGGCGAGATTGGCCGGGCCGTTTTCCCAGTTGATGTGCATGACATAGCCGCTGGCCACCAATCCCGGGGCCGGGGTGGCAGTGCCGTCACTGATGAAGTACGTCATCCGAACGCCGAGACCGTGGTGGTTGTGCGACGCGTCGCCGGCCACGTTCACCGTCGCCCCCATTCGTACGTCGGCGAAGACTTCGTCCGAGCCGAGTCCGACGCCGAAGGCCGCCCCGCCTTTGCTGACCGAACTGGTCTCCCGCACGGCGAGGTAACCATTGCCGTCTGCCTCAGGCACAAGGGTCTGCGTGTACGTGCCGGCAAGTTGCGGATACGAGAGGAATTGCCATGTCGTCAGGTCGTAACCGCCGTCGCTGAACGTCTCGGACCAACTGCCAGAACCCGCTCCCGCAAACAACAAGACTACTGCGATTGCCTGAAGTGCTCTGCTTGGCGTGCTCATCTACTTCCTCCTCTTCCAGAATACGTGCGCATGATACGATCCGCCTGCCCCCACCGGCATCGGACCGTCGATTGTCGGATTTGCCTGCCCGGTCCTCCGTGTCTGCTCGCAATCGGAACACAGGCAACTCTATTATATTCCGACACCCGCTGTGAGGCAAGCCGGCGTTGGAAACAGGCGTGAAATATGGCTCTTTCTAACAAGAGAAAGGGCTTTTCCCACGGCCGGCAACCACGGGAAAAGCCCTGTACGTTGCGTTCGCGCGTCCGCGAATTCACGGCAGGCTGTTGGATTCGGGAGGCGCCTCCAACGGCTTGGGCCCCTCGTCGATCCGGGGCGGCGGAGCATCGTTTGCGTCCGGCCTGGGCCTTCGCATCCAGGGTCTATCATTCGGATCGGCTCCTTCGGGCCTGGAGCCCGGTCCCCACGGCCTGCCTTCCTCGCCCGGGCCAAATCGTTCCGGCCTGCGCGGCCAGTCGCCGCGGCCTCCTCGGGGTCCGTCTCCCGGCCGTCCCGGCCCGCCGGGACCCCCCGGACCTCGACGCATGCCGCGACGAAACTCATTTTCAAGCCGGGCGGTGAGTTTCTGCCAGTCTGCCCGCTGTTGTTCGCTGAGTACGGCGCTGACCTGTGTCTTCATCTCACCGAGCAACTGCTCGATCTTGGGCCGGGCCTCCCGACGCAAGGCCTCCAACTGCTGAAAATGCTCCCGAAGGATCGTTCCGATCTTCTCGGCCTGCTCCGTGCTGAGATTCAGTTCGTCGCGGAACCTCGTCAGCGTCGCGACGACCGCATCGTCAGGATCGGGCGGACGCGGCCCGGCCGGCCTGACCACGAGCAGGGTCCCCGCCACGCCCAGGGTGATGCCGGCCGCCAGGATGACCAGGCCCGACAGCGCCATGCGCCAGCGGTGCATCCGTCTCAAAGCGACGGTCGGATTCACGTTCGGATCGAGCTGTTCCATCACATTGCCCAAGAAATGCTGTTCACGATTTCCCGTAGAGGTCCCATGCTGGCGTTATACACGGAGATCGCGACAACCGCCGCCGGGACGGCGACTGCCGAAGCGCCCGCCGCCAGCCACATCCATAGGTTCTCCGCCACCGTCAGAGGCTCCGCCTGCCCGCTGCTCAGCAGCGTCAGCACCTCCGGCACCACGTTGACCTGGGGAACCTCTTCGGTTCGGGCACGAGCGGCCAACAACATGAATTTTTCTTCCCAGTTCATCAGATCAGCTCCATTCCGCTGCGTTCCACCAGCTTCTTCAGCTTGTCGCGAGCGCGCAACGATTGAACTTTTACCATGGTTCGGGTCCAGCCGGTCCGACGGGCCGTCTCGGCCACATCGCATCCCTCGATATACCGCAGCATCAGCACCAGCCTGTCTCGCGGCGGCAACTTCTCGAGCAGGCCGTGCAGGAGCCCTGCCGCCTGGTCGGCATCGATGCGCTCGATGGCCTCCTTTTCGTCGGCGATCTGGTCCCATTCGGCCAGACTGAATGGCTCGGCATCTTTCTGCCGGGCCTTCTCCTTCCAGCAGCGATACCCGACTCGAGTGGCGATGCGTGCCAGCCAGTGGCTGAAAGGGGCGTTGCCGCGAAAGGAATTCAGACTCAGATAGGCCTCCACGAAGACGTCCTGGACCAGCTCTTCGTGGATTGCCCGGTCGCGACTGAAGCGCCAGAGGATCTTGGCCACGTGGGCCTGGTGCCGCTCGATCAAGCGACGATAGGCGTCTGAATCCCCCTGCCGCGTCTGACGAATGTCTTCGCCATCCGCGGCCGCCGGCTCGGTGCGAGACGCGTCGGCGTCCAACGCGTCGGCGACGCCCCGGACCAGCGCGTTCGGGAGGACTCCCGACGTCGTCAGCAAGCCCCAGATGGACTGCATCAGACCGTTCATATGTGAAAGAATACGAGAAACCCTGAGGGAGCGGCAAGGCAATTCCCGGCTCCGGCCGCCCCCTGTGTCGCAGGAGCCAGGGAGCCAGTCCGGCGAGAGCGAGACACAACTACATCCGCCGTGGCAACCGTCCATATCCCACACATTGCCTTCATTCTCTGCTTCGCCCGGTCCATCGGCCCTTTCGCACGACGGCCCTCGGAATGGCCTTCTGACGGGACAGTGTGGGGTGACGCGAAATGGTTACACCCGCGACACGGATATTTCTGCAACCGTCTCCGCGTTGCAGCTCAGAGGGAACCTGCGTCCGCGCAGCGGGAGTAGCTTGCCAATGTCTCGATCGCATGCCGGGGGTCGATAGACCGATAGAAACGCCGTTTTCGCGGCGTCTGTTACGGCGGTCCTACGAGGCCACGGCGTCCAGGCGCCGGCATGTCAGGCATCCGCTCTGCCCGGTGCAGACGCGCCATCCATATCGAACAACCCCATGATCGCGGCGCGGCGAAGCAGTTCCACGATGTTGGTGGCTCCCATCTTCCGCATCACGTGGCTGCGATGCACCTCCACGGTTCGGGGCGATCGATGCAGCGCCAAGGCAATCTCCCGATTGTTCTTGCCTTCCAGGATCAGATGGAGGATCCGCAGTTCCGTCTTGGTCAGGGCATGGTCGTGGCCGGACGCCGGCGGGTGGTTCTGGCCCAACAGGGACTGAACCGTCTTGAGAAACGCCTCCCGGTCAAGTGGTTTCTCAATGAAATCGGCGGCCCCGAGTTTCAGGGCCTTGACGGCCATGGGCACGTCGCCGAAACCGGTCACGACAAGTACAGGAAGCCAGGGGACTTTCGCTTTCACCGCCTCGAGCAGTTCGATCCCGTCTCTTCCCGGCATCTTCACATCGGTGATCAGCAAATCACAGGGGGTCGATTCCAGGCAGGCCAGACAGTCGTCGGCGCCGGCGAAGCAGGTGACGCTCACCCCGACGCGCTCCAACGTCTTGCGCACAACCAGCCGCACACTGGGCTCGTCATCGACAAAGAAGATCCGATCCAGCGTCTTGTTCTCCATCGGCGAATCCTCCCTTTGCAGCTTCATGCTCCCGAAATGGGCAGCGACACGCGGAAGGTAGTGCCACTGCCATGGTGGCTCTCGACCGACATCTGACCCCGTGCTTGGGCGACCACGCGCTCCGCGATGCACAGCCCCAACCCGGTCCCTTCTCCCGCGGGTTTTGTCGTGAAGAACGGTTCGAAAATATGGGGCAGGCATTGCGGGGCGATCCCCCCGCAATCGTCGGAACATTCCAGCGCAACAAGCTCTCCTTCCCGGCGGCCGAGGATCGTCAAACGGCGTGACCGCTGCCCGTCGGCTGCCTGAATGGCGTTCTGCGCCAGCGCGAAGAACAACTGCTCCAAATCCTTCTCGTGGATGCAAACAGCCGGCAGGGCGTCCAACCCCTGCATCTCCAGTGCCACCTTCGCTCGTCGCGCGCTCTCCTGAAGCAATCGCATCACTCGGGCGGCGGTCTCCGCGACGGAGGTTTCCCGGGTCGCCTTCTCCGACGACCGGCGGGCGAAACTGCGGAATCGCTCGGCGATGGCTGTCACGCTCGCCACTTCTGCCAGCCCATCCCTCAAGTCCTCCACGACTCTCGGCGGACAGGGCATCTTCTCCAGATCGTTCAGGGAGTTCTGAATCGACAGCCGGATGACGGTCAGCGGCTGGGTCAGCTCGTGAGACAGAGTCGCGCTCAGCGTGCCCAGAGACGCCAGTTGTTCAGCGCGGATCATGCGCTCGCTGTAGGCCGCCAGTTCATCCTGGGCCTTCTTGAACTCGTGAATGTCTCTCGCGATGATCAGGCCGGCCGTGACGTTCCCCTCACTGTCGCGCAGCGGCTGGATCGTCGTGTTGTACCAACGCATCTCGCCGCCGACGCACGACAGGCTCACCGTGTTGCGTCCCTCCCCTGTGCGAATCACCTGCTGGATGTCGGCCGCCTGGAAGTCGGCGACCGCCGGCGGGAACAGGTCCCACATCGTCTTTCCGATGAAGTCTTCCGCCCGGCCGCCCAGCCTCTGGGCCGCGGTGTTGTTCATGAAGAGGAATCGGCCGTCCTCGTCCACCGTGGCGATGGTCTCGCCGGCGCTCTCGACCAGCGCACGATACCGCTCCTCGCTCGCTTTCAACTGGCGTTCCAGCCTTTTGCGTTTCGTGATGTCCCACGCGATGCAGCGTCCTCCTACGATGCGTCCATGTTCGGCCAGAGGTCCCGCACTGTATTCGACATAGACGCAGCGATTCTCGCGGTCCACCAGGACGGTTTCGGAACGAACGCTGTGGCCGCGCAGCACGTGCTCGACCTGGGACATGACGTCCTGCTGGTGCTCCGGCAGCACCAGCAGGGAGCCGGGTCGGCCGACCACCTGCTCCGCCTCGAACCCGAGCATCGTCTTGACGGCGTGGTTGACCGAACGCACCCGGCCGTCCACATCGAAAGTGACGATCAGGTCCCCCACCGTCTCGACGATCTCCCGATACCTCCGTTCACTCTCGATCAGCGAGGATTCGGCCGCCTCCAGAGCGGTCGTGTCCCGGACCACCGCCACGATGTGCGACGGTCTGTCGGCTTCATCCCGCAGCAGGGTGAGATCGACCAGGACGGCGGACTGAGAACCATCCAAGTTCACCGCCAGAGCCTCCACCTCCTGAACCGTGCCTTCTGCCATCAACAACGGCAACATACGCTGGTGGAGCCTGGTGAACCGTTCCGTGTCCACCAGATGCGTCTCGGGGAAGGTCTTTCCGATGACCTGCTCGGCATGCAGCCCTGAGTTCTTGAGGAACGCGCGATTGACGTAACAAATGCGACCCTCCAGGTCCGTCATGGAGATCGCCTCCGGCAGCGCGTCCAGAAGCCTCTCTGCGTACGAAGCGCGTGAGGTCACGGCTTCGGTCGGTGCGCTCTGTGTCGTATCAGATGGCAGCCGGTCACGTGGGCTCACAGGAGGCTCGGCGTCGGCCACGGTGCGACGCTGCTGCAACCAAGCCATCTGGGCCGAGGACTCGTCTGCCTTTTTCCGCTGATCCGTCACTTCCGTCTCCACCATATCCGTATGCCCAGCTCTTCTCTCGCGCCGGACGCGCCAGACAAGCCCCCCGTGACCAGATGACAGAGCCTCAATGAATCTATGCTATGCGGCTGCGATAGGGGAAGCAAGTGAAAGTTACAAAAGCTGAGAGGCTTTGTCCGCGTTAGGAAATGCCATCGGCTGGCCGAAGAAACACCACCATTCAGGTCGGATTTGGATTGTCGCACCGACCAGACATGAACGCCGGGAAGCAAACGCTCTATGTTCAGGCCTCGTGCCCCCGTACGTTCTGCCGCAATGTAGCTTCCAGATGCTGGTCGGCTTGCGGGGTCAGAGGCGTCGCCATCGCGTGCGGCCGGATCGGCAGCGAAACCGTGAACGTCGCGCCCTTGTTCGGTTCGCTCTCAACGTCGATTCGGCCCCCGTGGGCAGCCACGATCTTGGTGACGATGGCCAATCCGAGCCCCGTCCCCTTGATCTCCTTGCCAGGGCGGGGCACGCGATAGAATCGTTCGAATATGCGCGGCAACGCCTCTCGCGGAATGCCCATTCCCGTATCACTGATTTTGACCTGGAGGTGGTCGTCTCGGCGGCCGACGCAGACCCGGATGTCGCCTCCCTCGGGGGTGAACTTGATCGCGTTGCTCAGCAGATTTGTGACAACCTGAACGATTCGGTCGCCGTCAAGCGGGATAAGCGGAAGATGGGGCTCGATCTCGGCGCTCAAGTGGACGCCCCGCTTGCTCGCAAACGGCAACATCGTATGGTAGGCCTCTTCGACCACCCGGTCGAGAGCGCCTTCCTGCATGTTGAACGTCATCTTTCCGGCGTCCAGTCTCTGAAAATCCAGAACATCGTTGATCAGTCGGCCCAGCCTCTCGATGTTCCGTCTCGCGACGTCCAGGAAATGCATCTGGTCCTTGTTGATCTTCCCGGCCTCTTCATTCAGCAGAATCGTCACCGCCTCGTTGATGGAAGTCAGAGGCGTCCGCAATTCGTGCGAGATGGTCGAGACGAATTGCGACTTCATCTCTACGGCTTCGCGCAGTTCCTCTTCCGCGCGTCGACGGTCGGTGATGTCGTCGATGGCTACGACCACATGCTTGCCGGAATCGATACTGACCGGTTCGACGCTTGCCAGCAGCCAGGGCAGCACCGTCTCGCCATTGTCGTTCAGAGCCGGTCGGATTTCCAGGCCCCGAATGGGCTTCTCGGACTCCAAGGACGCCTGAATCATCGTCCGCAACGAACACTCTTCCTCCTCCCTCGCGCCTCGGCGACAATCGGGGAGGTTGCCGCAGTACATGCAGCTCAGAGCTTCGCAGGGCTCCTTGCCGATGATCTCCCGATAGTCTTTTCCCGAGAGATGACGAATCGTCTCGTTGGCGCGCACCACGGTCATCTGCTCGTTCACCAGCAGCATGCCGACCGGCGCCGCGTCGAAGATGGCCTCCAGGTTCTTCTGCTTTCGATCGAGAATCTCGTGAATCCGCGTTCGCTCCGTCACGTCCGCATCGGCCCCTCGGTATCCGATCAGCCTGCCGTTCTCATCGAGAATCGGAACGCCGCTGCGCAGCAGAAACACGATGCGGCCGTCCTTGTGCAGGTTGCGCGTCTGGAATTCCGTGAACACGTCGTTCCGGCTGAAGATCTCAAAAGCCTGGGCTTTCAACAGCGCGGCGTCCTCCGGATGAAGGAAATCGTAGAAGTGCTTCTTGCCGAGGATCTCCTCCGGTTTGTACCCGAGAATCCTCTCGATGATCGGACTGGCATACGTGTACAGGCCCTGGGCGTCCACCTCCCAGATCCATTCCCGCGCGTTTTCGACAACCTGACGGAACCGCTCTTCCGACTGGCGCAGCGCCTGCTCCATGCGCCGACGCTCGGTGATGTCCCGAACCACACCGATCGAACCGCTCGCCACGCCATCCGAGTCCTTCAGTACGCTCAGTGAGATGTCCACATCGATCAGATCGCCTCCCTGCCGATACATCCGCGTTTCCAGATGATGCTGCATGCCCTTCTGGCGGATGCTCAGGGTGCGAATCCGCTGCCATTCCGCGTCCGGGTAGATGCTGCGTACGGACCGCCCCAGCAAATCCGTCTCGGTCATTCCCAGCAGTTCCTCGGTGAACTTGTTCCACGAGACGAGGCGTTCCTCCTTGTCCACCATCATGATGGCTACGGCGGAGTTGTCGAAGATCGTGCGATAGCGATGCTCGGCCGCCTGCAACTGACGCTCCGCCTTCTTGCGCTCCAGCGCGTAGCGGACCGACCGCATCAGCAGCGTGCTGTCCACCTGCCCCTTGATCAGGTAGTCCTGCACGCCCTTCTGCACGGCGGACGTCGCGGTCAGCTCGTCATCCAGGCCGCTCAGCACGATGATGGGCACGTGCGGGGCGCGGCTCTGGATGTTGATGACCGATTCGGTGCCACGACTGTCGGGCAGTCCCAGATCCAGCAGGACGACGTCGAACGCCGACTCCTTCAGACAATCCAGGGCCGTCGACAGACGATCGGCATACCGGACCTCCGCGACCTCGAGAGACGACTTCGCCAGGAGTCTCTCCAACAGTTTGCGGTCGACCACATCGTCTTCTACGATGAGGATTCGCAATGCTCTGCCTGTAGTCAATGGCGTTCTCCTTTGCTCCCGTCGGTGGAAACCACCCTCCGGTCCTGGGACGCCGGTCACTGGCTCCCGTGGCCCTTCAGAATGGCCTGGATCTTGGACATGAGCTGCGCGAAATCAAACGGCTTGGTCACGTAGTCCGACACCCCATGTGCCGAGGCGGCCGCAATGTCCTGTGCCGCACACCGAGCCGTCAGCATGATCACCGGAATGTGCTTCAGGGCGGGATCGGCCCGCAATTCCTCAAGCATCTCGTGCCCGTTCATCAGGGGCATGTTCGTATCGAGAAGGATCAGATCCGGCTTCTCTGCCGCGGCCCGCTCCAGACCTTCCCGCCCATTGGAGGCCGTGAACGTCTGAAAATCGGCGAATTTCAGGCGGTATTCGACCGTGCTGACCAGATCGGGCTCATCATCCACGATCAGGATCTTCATCTGCGACGTCTGCTTCTTGGCTTTGAACAGTCCTAACACGTTCGTGTCTCCTTTCATCAGGCGCGGCAGGAGGGTTTTGAGTCGCCCGTGCCACGTACGTTGTGTCTACTTGGTTCCTGTGTGGGTTTCAGTCTCCGATCCCGGACGCTCCGAGGTCGCACTCGACGACGGTTCGGACACGTCGCTGCGCTCGGCCCGGCTCGGGTCGCCTTCCGACAGCAGAGACGCTCCGCGGAGGGCCTCATATCGTGCCGCGACAGAACTGGGCAACGGCTCGCCATTGTGGATGTGCGGCGACAGCAGCACGACCAGCTCGGATCGGTTCGTGACCATTCTGCGACTCTTGAAGAAATAGCCGATCAACGGCAGATCTCCGAGCAGCGGGACCTGGCTGACTTCCTCCGTCTTTTCCTGACGGCGGAGCCCGCCCATGACCACAATCTGCCCGTCGTCGAGCAACAACGAGGTGTTGGCTCTCCGCGTGTCCACCACGGGCACACCCTGATCGCTCGCGCCCGTGCGGACGTTCTGCTCGGCCGTTACCGTTACGAGAATACTGTTCCCATCGGTGACGGTTGCGGTCACCTGGAGCGTAACGCCCACATCCTTGAACTGCGTCGTGCTCAGCGCTTCCTGCCCGCCCGTGGCGGAATCGATCAGCTCCTTGTACGGGATCTCCTCGACGGCCTGAATGGTCGCCGACTGTCCGCTGACCACCAGCGTGCTGGGGCTCGCCAGGATGTCCACATCCCTCTTCTGCTGAAGGACATGGAGCACATGCCGGATCGTTCCGCTGATCACGCTGAAGTCCCCGCCAAGCCCGACGGTGTTGAAGGCTGTGGCGTTGCCGATCGTTTCAGCGTCTTCGACCGTGGAGCGGAGCCGCGAGCTGCTGACGTTTTGCCGGTAGATCACATCATATCGGTTGTCGCTCAGGAGATCCCAGTTGATCCCGATTTCCGTATCGTTCTTGAGTTGGACGTCGAGGATCACCACCTCCACCATCACCTGCGGCGGAATACGATCCGCCTTCTTGACTTCCGCCAGAATCTTCGCCAGATTCTCGGGCGTGTCGCAGATGACCACGGAGTTGTTCTGTTTGTTGACCGCCACCATGCCAAACGATGTCACCATCTTGTCCAGCACGGTCTTGAGACTCGTGGCATCGAGGAACTTCAGCACGACGGTCTCCAGCAGAAGATCAGGGTTCTCCTCCGGCGCTTCCTGCGGTTCTGCTTCTGGCGGTTTGGCCTCCACAGAGACCGGTACGGGGCGGACGGCCTCGATTGCAGAAAAGGGGTTCTCCCGCCCGATGGCATCGCCGCTGCCGTTCGACTGCGCGGCGCGGCTTTCCGGCGGTCCCAGGATCACCCACGGAAGCAACAGACCTATCCCAAAACCAACGACCCATCTGGAGTTACTCATCGTGTTCCATCTCTTTCGCAGTGGTCATGTAGATCGTGATCACAAGCTCACAGGCGACATTCTCCGTATCTGCCGCCAGCGAGGTCATCTGGCACCGGTCAATCCAGACCTTCTTTTTGCGGGACTGAAGGATTCCAATAAGCCGGACCACGCTTTGGTAGGGGCCATAGACCGTAATCAGCGCCCCCCTGGCGAGGAGCGACGTCACCGGCAACCGTGTCTCGGAATCTTCAGATTCCGCGCCCGACGGCACTTCGCGTGTCTTCAATCTCTCTGCCTGGAGGTAGCTCAGCGATATGAGACGGCAGCCCGCCTCGTTGCACGGCTCCTGCAAGTTGCGCAGGAAGTCCTCCGCGTCGCTCACATCGAACGTCACCTGCGACCACGCGGAACGCTGCGCCAGCAGTCGCTCCAATTCCTCGCGCTTCTGCCGGACCTTGTCATTCACAACCGTACTGGTCTCGTTCCGCCGGCCGGCGGCCCGCTCATAACGTTGCGATGCGACCAGCAGGGTCACGTGAGGGTGAACGACCCAGTTATAGATGCCGACGATGCCGATCAGGAGCAGGGCTCCGATGGCGGCTCGTTCATGCCTTCGTGTGAGCGTATTGAGGTTCACGATCTGCATCTTCACCGTATCTCTCCCGGGGCCAGGGTACAGGTGATCGCGTACCGAATGGCTCCGTCTCTACCCTGGATGCGCCTGGCTTCGAGCAATTCTGCCCGCGCGATGCTGTCCGAACGGTTCAACATCGAAACCAGTGTGGCTACGTCCTCATTGGATTCGCACACCCCCTCCACCTGCAGGATGGATGTGCCGTCCACCGTCAACTCGGTCAACTGCGCCTGCTTCGGAACGGCCGCGCCCACGTCACCGAGCAGTTGCACCCAATCGACCGCAGGATGGGACTGGACCGCCCGCGTCAGGCATTCCATCTCGGCGGTTGTGGCCGCAATTTGCGTCTCCGTCGCGGCCAGTTCCGCCACGGCGTCCGCCAGACTCTGATCGCCTCGCTTCAGTTCCGCCTGTTGCATTGCGGCGATCCGGCCCTGCATGCGCATCACAGTCCACCGCACAGCCCCGGTCCCCAGAATGACCGCAAGCAACAGGGCGGCCAGACCGATGGCCGTCAGGACCAGATTCCGCTGCACGACCGTGGCACGGTCGGCCTCCTTGGGAAGCAGATTCACGGTCGCCGCCTTCGGCCCATCCACCAGAAACCGCATGGCCAGACCGAGCGCGGTGATGGAGCCCTTTCCCGAAAGACCCGGTTCGATGGCCACGTGGTCGGACAGGGTGCTCCGCGTCCAGACCTCCACGGCCTCGCAGGCGACCTTCGATCGGATCGTTTCCCCCGCCTCCACCGGCGCAAGGTCATGCTCGTCGTCGATCACCACCATACTCGGAATCGTTGTCCCCTCGACCGTGTAGAACTGAAGGACGGCGTTGATGTCGTCGGCTACCTGATCGTATCTATCGACGGGAGACGGAGCACTTGGTGCCAAGGTCCGGGACCGTATGAAGTCCACGGCGCCCTTCTGCAGGACGGCCAGGGTCAGCAGCCCCCCCTTGAGCAGGGCCAGCATGACGTTCGGGCCGAGCCTCTCGCGAGACTTCGCTGCCCGGAACACTCGCACACAGGCCAGGATGGCCGGCTCGACAGCATCGGCGCCGACGCCGACGTTCCCACAAGCGCGAACCAGGGCCTCCACGCCGGCCTGGTCGGCCGCCGCCACCAGGGCCCTGCCAGGCGTGCTCTTTCGCACAGGGGCCATCACATGGTAGTCAGAGGCGGTCTTTCTGCCGGAAAACGCCGCGTACTGCGCGATTTCGTCGCGGACATACCCCGTGACGGCCTGCGGGTCGTCTTCCTCCAGGGGAACCACGCGGACCAGCGTGCCGGACAGCGGCACAGACAGCACCGTGCGTCCTGACCGCGTGCGACATTCCCTCGCGACCTTCAGGACCTTCAACAGACCTGTGACATCGACGATGCGGCCGCCCTCGATCGTACCGACGGGCACAGACGCACGGGACGTCGCCAGCACGCGGAACCCGTCGCGAGTCTTCTTGAGCAACACGGCGTTGACTTCGTCGCCGACGATGTCGATGCCCAGCGATGTCGTCATGGTGGATTTCATTCGTTCACCCACATACGATCGATGACCACACGATGGGGCGGTCTTCCCGGCGCCACGGTGACATCCGCTTTCATTCTTGCCGAGTGCCCACGAGCAGATGTCCCGACGGACGTAATCTGCGATCCGTCCAGCGTCACGGTATAGGCGCCGCCAACGAAGGGCTTGGCGGCAAAACCGGCACGCCATGCCGCATTCGCCCGAAGCTGCGCCAGCGCGTCGTTCAATCCGGCCTCGGCGACCGCCCGTGCTTCGGCCGCGCGAACATGGTTCTCCATAATCTGAATCTCCTCGGTGTTGATCTGCAGCATGCCTGTGAGGATCGCGGCCAGCAGCGCCACGATGAACACCGCCATGATGAGCACCACACCTCGATGATGATGGTTGTCGCGCATAGCCACCGTCAGAAGTCGCAATCGAGATCCACGTGAATACGTCCGCCGCCCTCGAGGCCGGCCGCCTTGATTTTGCCGAAGAATTCCGCCTGACTCCAGATGCCCACGCTGCCCCGAGGATTCTGAAGAACCGCGTGCGCAACAGCCTGCGTGCTGATCTGAAAACTGGCGCCGACGCCGATCAGGTTGATGCGCAGTTGCGAAGGATCGCCTGCACTGTTGAGCCGGGAATGGGCGGAAATCTCGACACCATCGCCGACATAGATCGTCGCGCTGGAATCGGGCAGAATCCTCAGTTCCGCGTGGCTATTCGCTCGGAGCGTTCCCTTGACCAGAAGCGTGACGTGTCCGTCGATGACGAGGACGGAGTGGCCGCCCATGCTGATGGATTCCACATAGCGATCGGAGTCGATGGTCCGAGTCTGCTGGCCGGTCACTTCGACAGGACCGTTGCATACCCCGCTGAACGGAAGTCCGGTCGGCGCCGACAACACAGGGATATCCACAGGACTGGACAGCGACGCACGACGTCCCGTGATCTCTGAAAGCCCCCACGTGGCGATTCCCGTCTGGGGGTCTCCGCCCGGGCCGACATAGGCGTCGCCTCGGATTATGGCGCTGCTCCAGAGCGTAATCGCCTGGCTGGTGGTCGCGTTGACGGAGACGACGGCCTCGGCTCCCGGCTGCGTTGAATCGTAGGGGCCCTGCGACGACCGATAGCTGTCGATGCAGATGTCTTTGCCGCCCCAGGCAACGGAGTCGCGCAGCGCCACGCCGGGCTCGAACGTATCCGGCGTCTCCTGCCCGAACGACCCAGGACGGATGTACACACGCGTGGCGAACGTCTTGTCGCTGCCGAGCCGCGCTGGGTTGGCAAAGGTGGTTTCCACTGTCACGAATCGAATCGATGACGCCTCGACGGTCGCTGTCGTGAAGTCTTCGCCGTCATAGCACGCCAGACAGAACCGACGGACCGGACCGGCCAACTCGCCTGCCTCGCCCGTCGGGCCGAACCGGACGTAGCCGTTCGGGCCGAGGTCGTATCGGCAGACGGTCCCATCACGGACGGTGAACTCGATGAAGCCGTGATCCTGCCACGGTGGGCTGACGTCCGTGATTCGAGCCGCCGTCGCCAGCGTGCGATGGAGGTGGTCCGTCAGAACCCGGGCATTCTGAACGACTTCCCCGTTGGCCTCCCATGTATCCCAATGATTTCGGACGCCGGCCAGCACCGGCACCATGGCTGTGAAGATAACCGCCATGACCGCCATGGCGATCACCATCTCGACAAGTGTCAGGGCCTTGGCCCCTTCGGCATTGTTCATCTTCTTCTGCATGATTTCGGACCGTACGCAGCATCAGCGCTGGACCGTCATTTCTTCGGCATGGCCACGCCCTTCCGTTAGCTGACTTCTGCGGCCGGCGCAAGTTTGCCGCATCGGTGCGCCGGCCCGCAATCGCCGTCTCCAGGAAGCCACAGGGCCGTTCTTATCGGTCAATGAAAGGGGCACAATGGACGTGGGAAGGAGACCCAACCTCAGGCCCGATAACGCGACCACGCGGGCCGGCCGGGGAAGTCACCGCATCCTCGCAATATAGGTCGTCAGACGAACCTGCGTCTCGCTGTCGGACAGGTGTCCGTCCGAGTCCGTATCCCATCCGACCGCTACGGAGACCCGACGCAGATCGGCGTCTTCGTCATCCTCCACATGGCAGAGGTAGCCGCCGGTCAGGGGCTCTGAGCTTTCGTCGAAGGGATTCGTGTAATGATGGATCGACCGGGCGCGGACCTCCTCCAGCTTGTTCTGCGCCAGAATGAGGGACTGGGTCTTGTGTTCGATGGCGGCGCCGGTCATCTGGGCAATCGTCAATGCACGGAGCATCGGCACCAGAGCGATCGCCAGGATGGCCGAGGCCACGGTCACTTCCGCGAGCGTCATGCCCCGGGGCCGATCCCGATTTGCTCTCCTACTCTCGACGGGAGATCGATCTGTCTGCCGTGTGTTTACCATGCGGTTTGCTCTTGACACACTGAACGGCGCCTGTGCTCGGCGTCACGGTAACGGCGAACGTCGTATCCGAGAGCGAAATGTCCACAAACGCGCGTCCGGATTCCTTCAGGGCGCCCAGGCCGTTGAAGCAGAAGCGCGAATGGCCCTGACAGCGGACTCCCGATGCGAGGGCTTGCGAGTCGACCACGGCTGAATTGTCGAGGTCGAGAATCTCATAGCTCGTGGCCTGGCCATGGCGGCGAATCTCGAGCGCAAAACCGCCGGGATGCGTAGCCGCCTGGAGAATCGCCAGACTACGCGTCCGCCGCAGAGCGCTGACGATCTTCCGGGCCTCGACCTCGGCCTGCCGCCGATCCCGCGCCTCGAGAGAGAGTCGTGGAACTGCCACACACGCCAGAGCGCCGAGGATCAACACAACGACCAGCAACTCCGCAAGCGTGTGACCCCGTGGCATCCTCATACGACCGACTCGCGCCAGGAAAAGAGGGAAGGCCGGCAGCAGGGATCAACTGCCGGCCTGTGACTGCCCATCACAAAAGAGAACGCCATTATTTGTGGCTGTGTTCGCCAAGGCGGTGGGTCTTCGTGTCGTACTTGTACTCTATGGCCAATGGACACACGGGCACTCCATCCGGGAAGTACTCCGAGTCCTTGACAAGATCATTCAGATTCGCCGGCCACTCGCCACTGTTGGCATAGTACAGCTCGATCTGCGAATTGATCAGGTTCACATTCGTTTTGCATGCATTGATCTTGGCCGTCTCGGCACTCTGGCTGATCCGCGGAATCGCAATGGCCGCCAGCGCGCCGAGGATCAACACCACGACCAGCAGTTCAACCAACGTAAAGCCTTTCCCACACCTCATGTTGTTCTCCTTCTGCAAAGGTGACTTACTTGTAGCCTGACCATCGGTATATCGGCCGGCGAGCCACGCGACTTTACCTGCCTCGGCTCGCGGGCATGACCATCCTGTATCGTGTTCCGGCGCGCCTGTCTTCGTGGCGGCCGCCGCCCATATTCTCGGACCGCACTGGAACGACGCGCTCAATCGACGTCTTAGCCATCGGGTCCGAAAGCCATGGGCCCCTCCAGCATGGCCCTTCTATTTGAGATGAGTCATGTAATCGAACATGGGCAAATACACGCCCATCAGAACCACTCCGATGACCAAGCCCATGACCAGAGTCAGAGCCGGCTCGAGCTTGACCACCAGGGCCGCTATGATGCGCTCGACATCACGGTCCAGCAGATCGACGCCTTTGGCCAGCATGTCGGGCAGCCGGCCGACCTGTTCGCCCGAGATGGCCATCTGCACGATCTCGGAAGGGAAGATGTCATGGGCCGCCAACGCCCTGCCCACCGGGTTGCCCGCCTGAGCCATCTTCTGGAGATCTGCCGCCACGTCGGCCATCTCCGCGTTGCGAACGATCTCGCCGGCGATGCGAAACGCGTCCAGGACGGAAACCCCGACCGAAATCAGCATGGTGCATGGACGCATGAACCGCGAAACAAGGATCAAACGATTGAGTCGGCCGAACACGGGCACGCGCAGCTTGAGCCGGTCCCAACCGCGTTTCAAGCCGCCGTAGCGAAGCACAGCCTTGAGCGTCCAGCCCACACCGGCCGCCGCAGGCAGCAGCAGCCACCACCAGGCGCGCAGGATCTTGCTCAAGGTGACCAGAAGCAGCGTCGGCCAGGGAAGAGGCACGTGCAGACTGGCATAGAGCTTCATGAACACCGGAACCACAAACAACAGCAGTCCCAGCAGGACCACCAGGCACACCACGCCGACGGCAATGGGATAGACGAAAGCGGACCTGACTCGCGCGCGCAACTGCTCTCTCTTTTCAAGATAGACCGCGCTCATCTCGAGGGCTTCGGCCAGCTTGCCTGAGGCCTCTCCAGCTTCAAGCATCCCGAGGAAGAACTGGGAGAAGATGGTCCGGTGCGGCTCAAACGCCTTGGTCAGACTCGCGCCGGCCTCAATCCGTTTCTTGACGTCCGATAACACCAGCCGAAGCATGGGCCGCTCGGCTTGATCCGCCAGCGTCTCCAGGCAGGACGTGACTGACAGCCCCGCCGAATACATCCCGGAGAACTTGTAGGCACACGTCACAATGTCCTCGGCTTTGATTCGGGACCGTCCGGCCGGATGGTCCTTCACGCGCCGGGCCCGCACGAGATCGTAGCCGATCCGCGTCAGCTCGCTGCGCAGCTCGCTGGCATCGGCGATCTCGTCATAGGTGCCTCGCCGTTCTCGTCCGGACGCATCCCTGGCGATGTACTGAAATGCCGGCATCACCCGCGCTCCATATCCACCACGCGCATGATTTCTTCGAGCGTGGTCCGACCCGCCAGAACCTCGTCGATCGCCGTCATCCGCAGTGTCCGCATCCCCTGGAAGACGGCCTGCTCCTTGATGGCGTCGTCGTCCGCTTTATCGATGATCATCCGCTGTACGCGCCGCGATACGGAGAGAATCTCATAGATGCTCTTGCGGCCCAGGTAGCCGCTCTGATAGCACTGACTGCATCCGGATCCTCGCCAGAGCTGCACTTCGTCGGCCGGCGGCGAGTCGCCAAAGAGAATTCGCACCTCACTGTCCGAGGCGCGATATGGCTGGCGGCACCTTGGACAGCACGTGCGGATCAGCCGCTGGGCGGCGCTTCCCAACAGAGCGGAGCCTACCAGAAACGCGGGGATGCCGAGGTTGATCAGCCGGGATACCGCCCCTGCCGCATCGTTGGTATGGAGCGTGCTCAGAACCAGATGACCCGTCAAGGCGGCGCCGATGGCGATCTCCGCCGTATCACGGTCGCGAATCTCCCCGATGAGAATGACATCGGGGTCTTGTCGCAGAATGCTCCGCAACGCAGAAGGAAAAGTCATTCCGGCGACGGGTTTGACCTGAACCTGCGTGATCCCGTCGAGGCGATACTCCACCGGGTCCTCCACGGTCACGATGTTCTTGACGGGTGTGTTGATCAATTGCAGCACGGAATACAACGTGGTGGTCTTCCCGCTTCCCGTTGGACCCGTCAGCAGCAGCATGCCGTAGGGGTTGCCGGTAAGCTGGCGGAACATCTCATTATCGTGCGAGGAGGTGACCACTTTGTCAAACGACCAGCGTTCGACCCGCTTGTCCAGGATTCGCAGCACAATCTTCTCCCCGCCGATGGCGGGAAGAGACGAGACGCGCAGGTCATACTCGGCTCCCTCGTGTTCGATCGTGGCGTGCCCGTCCTGGGGCATGCGACGCTCGGAGATGTCCATATCCGCCATGATCTTGATGTGCGAGGCCACCTCCTGCTGGACCGACGCCGGCACGCGAATGGTGTCCCTCAGCGTCCCGTCGATCCGGTAGCGGACCCGCAGGTCGGGCGGCTGAGGCTCGATATGGACGTCGCTGGCCCCCGACGAAACCGCTCCTCGGACAATGGAGGAGACCAGCTTGCTGATCGGATCATCTCCCTCTCGTAGGGCTCGGACCCGATGTTCGGATGCGGCCGGTCCGATCGCTGCGTCTTCTTTCAGGCGCATCGACGCCACCACCTGCTTGGTGATGTCCACCTCGTCGTAATGTCGCCCGATCACTTGGCGTATCGCCGCGGGACTGGCCGCGACTGGAATCACGCGGTATCCGGTCTTCACCTCGATCTCGTCCCGCGCCGCGAGGTCCCACGGCGCGCCCATGGCGACCGCGAGGGCCCCTTCCTGACGCCGCATCGGGATCACGTTGTAGCGATTCGCCACGTCACGAGAGATCAGATGCGCGATCATCGGATCGACCAGATCGGCCGTCAGCTCGACGTATTCGATGTGGTTCGCCTTCGCAACCGCCCGGAGAATCTGCTCCTCGCTGAGCAGCTTCTCCTGCCGGAGGATCGAAAGAATGCTCTGTCCTGTCTGTCTCTGGCTCTCGATCAGTTTCTCGAGGACAGGAGGATCGACGATGTTTTCACTGGCCAAAGCCGTTATTATCGGGTCGTTCGTCTTCATCCGGTAGACTTCCAAACAGATACATTCACGACCGTCTATCGGCTGATCCGACGTCCGACCTTAGCATCAGACCGTTCTTCTTCGCGCATGGCCTGGGCAGACCGTCCGAAGGGGCCGCCCCGCCCGCACCGGCCCAAAATTACTCTTGCAATGGCGTCACAGATGGTGTATAAGGCGGCCCTGCCTTGCCCGGCGGCGTAGCCAAGTGGCCTAAGGCGACGGTTTGCAAAACCGTTATTCCTGGGTTCGAATCCCAGCGCCGCCTTCTCCTTCTGCCTCCCCTGCGGTCGAATGCCGCTCTGTTGGGATTGCCGTCTGGCCCTGGTCAGGCGTGCCGCCAGCGGACGCCGCGTCGCCGGGAACGCTTGGCAACGGAGTCTCTCGCGAAACTGGGGAAATGGGCGATACAGGACTCGAACCTGTGACCCGCTGATTAAGAGTCAGCTGCTCTACCAACTGAGCTAATCGCCCGAGGGTCCGTTTCGGCGTCGGCCGGAAACCAACGCAGCCGACACGTGCGTGTCAGCCGCGGCGAAACGGTGATTCTACAGACCCGTCGGGGCCGCTGCAAGAAAATTGCGGGCCAATCAGTCAAACTTTTCCTGGACCGGTTTGCACTCGTCCGCCGGCTGCTCCCCTTGGCACGCTCAGCGGGCCGCCAGGACATATTCGCGGGAGTTGTTCAGGGATTGCCTGCCTTTGGCGACCGACGTTTCGATATGGCAACGCAGCGCGGCATCGCCGTGCTTGACAAGCCGGACCGACACGTTGGCGTCTCGCACCGCCAGCGAGCTCGTATCGAGAGAGATCGGCTCATCCAAAACCACAGGTTCCGACCCGGACGACCGATGCCGGGCCCAGGCCAGAGCGCTGGCGGTCAGGTTTCGGTCCGCTGCCTGGAGATAGGCGGCATCCGCCTCGAAGAGCATCGTGTTGGACCCGCCGGTCAGGGCGAACATCACAACCCCAACCAGGCCCAGCAACACGATGACATATGTCAGTATGAAACCCTTTCGCCTTGTCTTGCTCATGGGGTCTGCTCCCGCGCCAAGCCGCCGAGAAAGTAAAGGTGCGAGTTGGCGAACCTCTGTCTGATCTTCCCGCTGAGGCGTTCCTTCAGAGATGTTTGCACCTCGACGGCGTGCGCCCGATCGGCCCGCCTCTGGAGCCGCCAGACAATCACCGCGTCACGGAATCGCCAAATGCCCTCGGTCTGCGGCTCGGTCTGCCCACCGCCAAGAACGGTTCGCGTCACGCCGTCTTCGTCGATCCGGTAGCAGATCACGCGTTCGGGCAGGCCGATCAAGAGCGTGCGGTCGTCACTCGTCAACTCGTACGAGGCGTCGGGAAAACCGACGGCCGCGTCCACGTCGTCGCGGATGTGCCGAACCAGGTCCAGCACGCTGGTGTTCTCCTGCACCATTCTTGTCATGCGAGGAACGTCGCGAGTGAACGTCGCGAACAGACCGCTGAAGGCGATCGCCACGATCGGCAGGACGGTGACCACCACGAGCATCTCGACCAGTGTGAAGGCCTTGCGTCTCATAGCGAGCCCTCCTGCCTGGCCGGTTGCACGGCCGGCGTAACGTACCGCGCCAACTCGACGGTCACCTTCCTGGAGCCTGCCTGTGCGCTGGCCTTGACGTTGATCCGTTCCAGTCCAGCCCACGGCCCTTCTCCGGGCGTCCTGTCGAGCGAGACCGTCACGCGGGGCCAGAGTCGTCCGGCGTCCTCGCTGTCGATGGGAGCCCCGGTGGCGGTCAGGCTGTCGAGTTGCGCGATCGCCGCCGCCGTGCACTGCTGCCGGGTCCACTGATAGCGGTTGAAGCCACTGAACCCGGCGACCGATACGCCCAAGCCGGCCAACAGCATGGCAAAGAGCGAGATCCCCACGATCAGATCGGCCAGCAAGAATCCGCCTGGTTTTCTCATTTTCGCTGTCACGAACGCGCTCCCCGTTTCAAGTTACGGATAGATACTGCCCGCCATAGAACTGAGCACGGCCACTCCCGGAGAGAAGATCGCGAAGACGACGAACCCGACCGTCGCTCCCAGGAGGATGATCCCGCACGGCCAAAGGATGAACCGCGCGAGGTTGACCCGGTAGCTGTAGTTGAACCGATAGAACGACTCGAGCATCTCCAGCACCGCCGGGGCGTGAGCGGCCCCGGCATTCCGCTCGAAGGCCCAGGCCAGTGTCGAGGCCAGACCGCAGCCCCGCGCCGCGGCGGCGACGTCGTCGCCCTGCTCGACGCGCCGAAGCCAGCAAACCAGCCGCTTTCGGAAGCACTGGTTGACATCCAGATCGAGTGTGCTGCGGATCGCTTCGTTGAGCGGACAGTCTGTCCTGAGCAAGACACGCAGCAATTCTACCGTCTGCAAGGTGGCGTTATTGTTCTCGAACCAGTGCAGAATGGGCAGGCGCCATTTGATCCAGTCGCTCATCCGTGAAAGCAAATACGGCTCCTCAGGACGGCGTCTTCGAGTCCGAGCCCAGATCCAGACGGGCGGGATCACGAAGAAGATCAGAACGAAAAGGAGTATGGCGGGCAGACCATCGTGCTTGTAGACAAGGACCTCCATGATGCCTATCAGCACGCGGGTCGGGGCAGGCAGACGATCCCCTGTCATCTCCTCCAGCACCTGTTTGAACTGCGGAATGACGAAGGTCATCAGGCCCAGCACCATGATGAAGGTGATCGTGAGAATCACCAAGGGATAGGCGGCGTGAACCGGCTGCAACCTCATGCGGCCGGCCGCCTGCGATCGCAAATCGGCCTCGACCGTCGCCATCGCTGCCGGCAGTTGGCCCTGGGGTTCGGCTGCCGCCAGGATCGCCAGGGCCCGGCTCGAGCAGCGAGGATAGCCCCGGCGAAGCGACTCGACCAGCGAGTAACCTTGCAGCAGCCATTTCTTGATCTGCTGCAACGTGCGAGCGGTGCCGTCGGTTCGCCCGTGGGCGGCGCATTCCAGCGCCATCGGCAGGGGCAGGTTTTGTCTCATGCTGCTGCCAAGAGTCGAGAAGACGGACGCCGCGGTGGCCTTGCGGCTGCCGGCGCTGTAGCCGATCAGACAGGCCACGACGGCCGCAACGCCCAGCAACAGGAACAGAGGCAGCACGAAACCGGCCCCCACCGCGGCAAACGCCCAGAAGAAGCTGACGATGAACAGTAAGCCGCCGACTGCCGCGAGGATCAGGAAGGCGAGCCGCTGATACCATCGCTGCGTCTCGGCATGCCACCCACCCAGCGCGACCGCCACCAGGGTCACCAGAAACAGCACCACCGCAGAGAGGGCAACCTCCATTTCCGCGCTCTCGATAAAGAAGTAGACCATGCCAAGGGCAACTATCGGGACGGTCGCCATCGCCAGGGCCGGCAGCTTGTAGCCAAGGATGGTGAACACCACCATAAGAACCGCAGTAATCGCAGCAAGTTCGGACATCTTCGTTTCCTCAGCTAGCCGACAGACTCGTGACGACCTGGATCATGGGCAGGAACATGGCGAGAATCGCCATCGCGAGAAAACCGCCTACGACGATGAGCATGATTGGAAGCAGGACCACCTGCAAGCGCGATTGCCCGACACGCGCTTGGTCGGCGTACATGTCGGCCAGGCTGTGCAAATTGTCCGGCAACTCATTGCGCTGGGCGCCGAGCTGGACCGAATAGAGAAACAGCCTGGGCAACATCCCGGCCTCGTGGCCGGCTTCCATGAGATTGGCGCCTCGCTCGATCTGCGCGGCCAGGTGTTCGCTGTCGAGCAGGAGCCGTTCACTTCCGGTGGCGACGGCGCCCAGCCGCAGGCACTCCGGCATGTCGCAGCCGGCGCCCACCAGCACCGCCATCGCCTCGGCCATGCGGCTCAGCACGCTGTTGTGGTACAGTCGCCCGATCACCGGGATTCGCAACAGGAATCCCTCTTTGATCCGCCTTCCGCCCGGTGAACGGGACAGCGCCATAAACAGGGCGACCACGCCCGCCACGAGCAGACCGACGCCGATCCAGAACGGTACCACGTTCTTGGCCAGGTTAAGGACCCCCTGAGTCAGCGGGTTGAGTTTTCCTCCGACCATCTCCTGCAAAACGGGGGCAAACTGCGGGACGATGTACGTGAACACCAGAGTGATAATGATCGCGCCGAGTACGAAGACCACCGCGGGATAGCTGACGGCTTCGAAGACGATCCGGCGCGTGTGTCCGGCCAGTTCAAGATGGCGATTCAGACTCGTGAGCATCTCGGTCAGCCGGCCGGTCTCTACGCCCGCTTTCAGAATGCGGCCGTAGAGAGGAGGAAAGGCCCCCTGCCTCTTCTGAAACGCCTCTTCGATCCCCATTCCCCTTTCCAGATCGGCGGCGATCTCTTCGACCAGCTTGCGCATCGACGGCGACGCGATGTCCTGGGCCAGCTCGCGCAATCCCCTCTCCAGCGGGATTCCCGCTTTGGTGATGGAGGCCAACTGCTGGTTGAACAGCAGAAATTCATTGCGGCCAATCACCGTCTTGGGCCGGGCAGGCTCGCCTCTCTCCACCGAGTTGACGGTCAGCCCCATCTCCCGCAGGGCCTTGTCTGCCTCCTGCGAAGAGGCCGCCTCGATCATCCCGGTCATCAGCCTGCCGCCGGCAGTCAACGCGTTGTACATGAAAGTCGCCATTTTCTATTCCTATTCGTCCTGCCTGATATCGCTCAGAATCCCCGCGTTTGTGTCCAGACTTCAAGGGGCGTGCGCATCACCGGCGCCGCACGCCCGATTCAGTTCCGCCTGTGTGGTGACGCCCGCCTCGACAAGTCGCCTGCCGTCTTCCCGGATTGTCGCATGACCCTTGGTCCTCAGCAGGCTCTCCAATTCCTCCATATCGGCCTTGGCCAGGATGGCCTTACGCAAGCCGCTGTCCAGTTGGACCATCTCCGCGATCAGGACGCGGCCTTTGAAGCCCGTGCCCAGACACTCGTCGCAACCGGCCGCTTCGTATTGGTCGCCCGCCGGTCTCCTGCACTTCTCGCAGAGCCGGCGGACCAGCCTCTGATTGACGACCGCCGAGATGCTCGAGGTGACCTGATAGGGCTCGATGCCCATCTCCAGGAGTCTCAGCAGCGCACCGGCCGGGGCCCCGCTGTGCATCGTGCTCATGAGCAGGTGACCTGTCAGGCCCGCTTCGATAGCGATCCGGGCCGTCTCGGCGTCGCGAATCTCGCCGATCATGAGCACCTGGGGGTCCTGGCGCAGCAGCGACCGCAGCGCGGTGGGAAAGGTCATCTGGCCGTGCGGCGTGATCGGCACCTGCGTGACCCCTTCGATGCGAATCTCGACCGGGTCCTCCAACGAGACGATGCTCTTGCCGGGAAGCGTACTGACGATGTGACGGAGAATCGCGGCCAAGGTCGTGCTCTTGCCGCTTCCAGCCGGGCCGGTCAGCAGCAGGATGCCCTGGTTCTGCGCGGCAATCGCCTGGAGCGCCCGCTCCATCGGCGGTGCAAAGCCAAGCTGGTCCAGTCTCAGGAGATCCTGACGCCGGTAGAAAAGGCGGACGACCGCCCGCTGGCCGTGGATGGTGGGGAAGATGGCCAAACGCACGTCCGACACAACCTCAGCCGACGCACCCGAGATTTCCAGGCGGCCCTCCTGGGGAATGTCGTTGCGGTAGGTCAGCAGCGCCCCGAGCACCTTGAGCCGGGAGACGACGTTGTCCGCCACCGCCGCCGGCAGGCTCTCCATCGGGCTCAGCACCCCATCCAGACGGAATTTCACCACGAGCGAGTCGGCGGTGGGTTCGAAGTGGACATCGCTGGCGCCGGCCCGGATCGCCTGGGCCAGCAGATCGTCCACCAGGGCGACCGCGTCCAAACCGTTGCGTCTCTGGTTGTCTTGGGCTCTTGCGGCCATTGAATCTGCTCGTGTCCCTGCATCGATCCGTTCGGGCAATTCCCGGCAGATGCCGTTCTTTCACCAGTAGGACGCGCCGCAGACGCCGGCGTTAATGGAGGCGCGGTTTTTTTGCGTTTGTAGGCGATTTTCGTTAACATCAGATGCAACGGCGCGTCTTACCAGAGAAAGACGTGCCGTCAGGGGAGTAGCATCTATGTTCGGGAAGGCCGTTCGTTGCGACCTGCTTTGGGCCGGCAGTTTCTCTGAGGCCGCGGATGCGAGCCAGCAGTGGATTCTCGCCGCGATGCACAGGCATGGACCGGAACTGGTCACCATGCTCTGGCGGATTCTGGGCAATGAACAGGACGTCTGCGACGCCTACCAGACAACATTTCTGCAACTGGCCCATCGCGAGGATCGGCGCAAGCCCGGGCACGTCAGGGCATACCTGTTCCGCACCGCCAGCAACGCCGCCATCACCATGCTGCGTCGGCGGGTGACTGAGGGCCGCACGCTGTCGGCTTGGGAATCCTGTACCGGCCACCTTGAGCCGGCGGAGCCTGATTTCGACGCCCAGTACCTGACCGAGAAACTGCGGGCCATGATCGCTGACTTGCCCGAGCATCTGCGCAGCGTCATCACACTGCACGATCTGGGCGAACTGCCCTACGGAGAGGTCGCCCGCATCCTGCGAATATCGACAGGCACCGCCCGCGTGTACCGGTGTAAAGCCGTGCAACTGCTGGCTGCCTGGATGAATAGAGAGGAGCAACCATGAAGCCGGTGAACCTTCTCGAACGGCTTTTCTGCAATTCGAAGCCTTCGGCGGACCGATGCCGCCGGACACGACAGTGGTTTACGACCGCTTTGAGTCGTCGGCTGGGTCCGGAAGCCGGATGGGTTCGCCGCCACGTTGCCGTCTGCCCGCGATGCCGCAAACGGCTGGCCGGCCTGCGAAACGTGGAGATGGCCCTGTCCCTCGTCCGGTCTCAACCCCACAGCCTCGACCTGCTCAGCCGGGCCAATGCCCATGCGATCAAGATGCTCCAGCACGGTCTGCGCCAGGCCCCTAAGGCCCGAGAACTCGAACGATCGCGGCCGGAACCTTCGCTCGTCGAACAATTCGGACAATACCGCCATAGCGCTGTAAACGTGGCCGCCTGCATCGCTATCCTCTTGTTGACCAGGGCCGGCGTGTTCGGCTCGCTGGACAAGGCCCGAACCGGCGGCCAGAAGGCGGTCCGCCAGTACTATGCCAGCCACGTCGGCAACGATCTGGCTGAAGAGGTCTTCGACGGCTGACCATGCGGCGTCGTCCCCAGGTCCGAGAAGGGACGCCCCCTTAGGCCGATAGGCATGGTTCCACCCCTGCGGCGGTCACGATAGACGCTCCCCGATTTGCCCCCCCTGCGGTTCGGTGCAGCCCCGGCGGCTCCTTTGGCCGCTGCCGGTTGTTTCCTATATTTTACGTGGCGGTCGCCGGGGCGTCTTCATCACCGTCACCGGCTCTGGTCAGCGTATGGGCCAGGAAACCGAACCACGGCATCGGAGGAATGCCCAGTCCCGTTCGCGGGATGAGGCCCCTAAAGTCCGGTTTTTTGGTCAATTGACGGGCCGGGGAAGCCGACGAATGGACCGGTGAAGCCGCTTTGAATTGAATGCGATGAATTGACGTGAATCATGCTCAAGAAGTGTGCGATACTCGGTCTGGTCTTGTTGTTGGCGGGCGGCCTTCCGCTGGCATGGCAGCGAAAGCAGGCGGAAGCCGAACGGCTGGCGACGCCTTCCGGCGCTGCGAAGGGAACGCTGCAGCCGGCCGACTACCTCCAGAAGTACGGCCAGTGGTACCGCCTGACGCCGGAGGAGCAGAATCAACTGGTCCTCGAACTCGACAAGGAGCGTCAGAACAAGACGCCGGAGGAACTGGCCGCCGAGCAAAAGGCACACCTTCACAATGACTTGCCCAAGCTGGCCGCCGGCGAGATGAATCCCGGCGACATCGCCGACTACCTCTATGGCCCCAACTGGGAAGAGCAAGTCACGCAATACCGCCAGCGCAGAGAGAAAGAGCAGATTACCCAGACTACCTCTATGGTATGTCTGTCCATCGGTGGCGCCCTCTTCGGCATTTGCCTGGTGATCTGGGTGCTCTGGTCCATCGTCCGCGTCATCAAGGTCATCGCAAGACGTCGTTCCGAGCGAGCGGTCCTCGCAGAGACGGCTCCGGGTGAACTGACCGACATTCCACACGGGATTGTGGACGAACAGACAAACGAAGAGGACTCGGAGGCCCCCGCCGAAGCAGACGACGTCCCGGAGGACTCGCCGGAGCCCGCTCTGTCCTGCAATGGGTACGAATCCGACCCGGCGGACAACAACGACCCCCGCGAGCGCTTCCTCGTGCCCCGACGGCACCGGGACTTGCCTCCGGGCCGCCCGATCCTGACCGTCGCGCCCCGACCAGAGGAGGACGGCGTCGCCGTGCTGATGACGGACGAACCGTCCGGAGAGCAGGACTGGTCGGCCCAGATGGAGTGGACGACGTCGAACGACGAGGAGAGCGCGACCGAGGCCGCGCCGCCAAAGCAGCGATTCACGCCGAGGCCCAGAGTGGCCGTTCTCGGCGAGACCCAGATTGTCGCGGCGCCGGCTGCCCCAGTCGAGAACCCTCTAACCGAACAGGCTGAGGAGCTTCAGCGTCAAATCGCCGAGTTCCGACAGATGGCGCAGAACGCGCAGCAGGCATCGCGCGGACAGGGCGAGCCGCTCGGCGACACGCTCAAGGAGCTGGCCCAGCAGGTCTCGGCCATCCGTGAGTACGCCGCCTGTCAGCAAGACCGAGTGGAGAAGCTCCAGGACGGCTACGACTGGAGCATTGTTCGAACCTTCTGTCTGAAGGTGATCCGCTGCATCGATAACCTGGAAAATCGACTCGCCAAGCTCGACGAGGAAGACGAGGGCACTCTGCAACTGGAGGAGGTCCGAGATGAACTGCTTTTCGCCCTGGAATCCAGCGGGGTCGAGCAGTTCCGTCCCGACGTCGGCAGCGACTACCGCGGACACGAGAAGTTCGCGGAGGCCATCAAGGAAAAGGAAATAACGGGGGACGCCAACCAGGTTGGCACGATCGCCAGAGTGGTGCGGCCCGGATATCGATATGTCACGGACGAAGACAGTTACAAGGTGGTCAGGACGGCACAGGTGAAGCTATTTGGCTGAGTCTTCTCGCGGCACGCCTCTGGGCGGTCCGACAGACTCTGTGCGAAACGTTGAACGCAGGAGAATACCATGGCTAACATCGTCGGCATAGACCTTGGAACGACGTTCTCGGAACTGGCGATCCTCAACGCGATCGGCAAGCCGGAGATCGTTCCGAACGCGGACGGAGAGCGACTGACACCGTCGGCCATCTTCTTCGACGAAGAGAACCCCGAACTCATCCGCGTAGGGATCGAAGCCCTCAATTCGAGACACCTGAACCCGGCGCGTTCCGTGCGGTGCATCAAGCGTCATATGGGCGACGCCGAACACCAGGTGACCATCGACGGAAGGGGCTGGACCCCCGTGGAGCTGTCGGCGCTGATCCTCAAGAAGCTCAAGCAGGACTCCGAAGCCTCGCACGGGCCGATTTGCGACGCGGTGATCTCCGTTCCGGCCCACTTCGACGAGGTGCGCCGCAAGGCGACGATGGACGCCGGGACCGCCATCGGTCTCAATGTCATCGCCATCGTCAACGAGCCGGTCGCGGCGGCCTTGTACTATGCGACGACCAGGCAAGTCGCCGGCAAGGTGCTCGTGTACGACCTCGGTGGCGGAACGTTCGACGTCACGATCATGAATGTCAACGGCCTTCAGATGGACATCGTCTGCTCCCAGGGCGACCACGCCCTTGGTGGCATCGACTTCGACCAGAAGGTCCTCGAAATCCTCCAGAAGCTCTATCGCGACAAGTTCGGCACCGAGCTGATCGCTTCGGAGGAAGACCGGGCCAAGTACGAAGACGAGGCCGAAGACGTCAAGAAGACGCTGTCACGCCGTCCCGTAGCCAAGAAGATCCTGTATGGCCCCAGTGGCAGCATGCGCGCCGAGGTCACGCGGGAGATGTTCGAAGAAGCAATCGCCCCGCTGGTGGCGCGGACGGACATGATGGTGGAGGTGGCGCTCGAAGAGGCCGGTCTCAAGCCATCCGACGTGACGACCGTGCTGCTGGTCGGTGGTAGCACCCGCGTGCCCATGGTGCGGGCGCACCTGGAGCAGACGTTTGGTTTCGCGCCGGCCTGCGAGGTGAATGTCGATGAGTGCGTCGCGCTGGGCGCGGCGCTTCACGCCGGCCTGACCGCCGTGCGGCAGAACCCCGACGCCGTGGACACCGGTATCCGTACCGGGCTTCAGGATATCTGCCTGACCGACGTCTGCAATCACAGCTACGGAACGATCTGCGCGCCGATCGACAAGGAAACGGGCCGCCGAACGATCCAGAATCGGATCATTCTCAAGAAGAACACACCGCTGCCGTGCGAGGCCACGCAAACGTTCTATACCGTTTCCCAGGGCCAGGAGAAGGTCGAAGTGACCGTCACACAGGGTGAGGATGCCGACCCGGCCTACGTCAACACGATCGCCACCCACCGCTTCGAGCTGCCGCCGAACCGGCCGGCCGAGCGTCCCATCAAGGTGACCTACAGCTACGATCTCAACCAGCGAATGCACTGCAAGTTCGAGGACGTCGACTCCGGCCGAGTCCTGGAAGTGGACGTCTCGCTGGACGAGGAGAAATCCGAGAGCGAGGCAACAGAGGGTGCCAAGGAGCTGCAGTCGCTCAAGGTCCAATAACCGACAGAACGGTGTCCCATGCTCAAGATCGTGCTTCCAATTGTGGCTATGATCGTAGGGGTCGCGGCCGGCGTCTTCATCGGAGCGCGGCGCCGAGGTCCACAATCGGATGCGAGCGGCCCATCCCCATTTGCATCGGGACTCGGACTCGCCCGCCGCCTGCTGGTGCGATTCGGTGGCTGGGGCATACGAACGGCACGTCGGGCTTGTGGCCTTGCCAGGCGCCTGCCCGGTGAACTGCAGGGGCTGACACAATCGGCCCGCAGTCGTTTGCCGCGTGCGTCGCGGCCGGCGCCGCAGGCAGGCGGCCATCCCGCCTTTCCCGCGACCGGCAACGGCGCCCAGGAAGCCGCCGCAGGCGTTGGACGGAGCCCCGAGACGCGTCGCTCGGACAAATCGGACGGGGCCGTCAATTTGGGCATGCTGAACTGCCGCGCTCGAATCGGCAGAGAGCCGAAGGGCGATACCTGGCAGACGGTCCTCATTCTGGACATCTGTGGTACGATCGAGGCGCCCGATGAGAATCACGAAGTGGGTTTGAAGACGACCCTCAGCGACGTCACCGACAACAAGGGTCAAACGCCGCTGCCCGTGCCGGTGCGGCCCAAGCAGGGGCCGATCAACCGGGCGGTTTCCTTCACGTACCAGACCGAGATCGGAAAGCTCTGCCGGCAACGCACCGTCCTGGAAGACTGGATGACCGTGGCGCAGATCTCGCCGGAATGGTTTGTCCTCCCGCGACAGGGACACCGGGAACTGCGATTCAGCGTTGCCATCATCTCCCGGTCGACCGGCCAGGAGTTGGCCGCTGGTTCCTGCGTCGGCGCGTTCGAGAACCTCGAGATCGGCTATCTGGACGTCGACGACAATATCCAGCGAGCCAAGACCCTGGCGGTCGGGTTGGCCTTCAGCGTGGGCGCGGCCAACAACGCCCTGCGAGAACCCGAGACCAACGTGATCTACGGCTGGGTCCGGACCAATTTCGGCTCGGGCGACGCTTCCGAAGGCGCACGCCTGGAGCTGGAACAGGCCCTGCGGAAGACCGCCGGCTTCTTCCTCAAAGGCGGACGCCTGAACCTGGAGGAGATCTGCAACGAGATCGTGGAGATCGCCCCGATGGTGGGCCGCCTCGACATCATGGACTTGTGCCTTAGGGTGGCTGGTGCCAAGGGCCAGGTCACTGCAAGCGACATCGGGTTGCTCAAAGACCTGGCGCAGTGGCTGAAGATCGACCGCACCCGGCTCCGCGCAATGGTCGAGAAGACGCTTCCGGTGAGCATGCACCAGAGCGAGGATGCGGAGATGATCCTCGGCGTGACCACGGAGATGAGCAAAGACGAGGTCCGACACCAGTTGAACCGCGAATACGCCAAGTGGAGCTCGCGCGTGATCAGCTCCGACCCCGCGATCCGCAAGCAGGCTGATCAGATGCTGAACCTGATCGCCAACGCCCGCACGCAGTACATCGGTGTCAGGCCCTCCGAGTAGCCTCAGGACGGTCCCGAGCCAATCCGCCGCTGTCCCACCGCCCGTCAGAAGATCGTGTAAATGAACGGCGCGGCGCTCGTGCCGGCCAGCAGCACGATCAGACCCAGCAGCAGCAACACCAGCACGATCGGCAGCAGCCACCACTTCTTGTTGTGCTTGAGGAAGTGCCAGAATTCCGCGAGGAGAGAGGGACGTTGCTCTTGGGCGAGTCGTTTGAACCTGGCCGAGTCCTTTTCCGTCATATGTGGCAAACCTCACTGGTCAAAACTGTTGGAAGTAGCGTTCCACGTTCTTCGTCTGCTCGTGCGGCGTCCAGTAGGTTGGGGCCTTCGGATCGAACTTCCGACACAATACGTCCCGGCCCAGCAGGCGAAAGACCAGCCCGAGAGGCGTGATGAGCCCGAAATAGAACGCGCCCATCAGGATCAGGCTGACGACGAAGCCGATGGGCAGCGTGACCGCCATCAGCACTACGTAAACGCAGCGGGTCAGCGTCAGCGAGACCAGCCCGCTGAGCCAGACCAACACGCCGAACGCGACGATGCCGCCACACCAACGGATGTCCAGGCCCTTGATCGCATACAGGAGAACGGCGATGGCCATCGTGGCGATGACGGACACCAGCCGAAAGCCGTTAAGGTCTTTGCGGCTCGGGTTCCAGTTGACGCTAACCAACGACATTTCTCACTCCCGTCATCTCCTGCCCCGTCAGTCGAGCTTGAACTGCGACTTGTACCGTTCCACGTCGTGCTTTGTCACCTGTGGTTGTTCCTGTTTGTACAGAAGATGCCTGCCCAGAACCAGCACGTCCATGTCCGTGGCCATAAAGCAACGATACGCGTGTTCCGGCGTGCAGACAATGGGCTCGCCACGGATGTTGAAGCTCGTATTGATGATCACGGGACAGCCCGTTTTGGCCTTGAACCGGCTCATCAGCTCGTGCAGTCTGCCGTGACGGTCCGGGTCCACCGTCTGAACGCGTGCGGAATAATCCACGTGCGTCACGGCGGGAATCACGCTGCGCCGGTCCTTGAGCCGGTCGAGCCCCCTGGCTCCGGCGACGTCGCCGTCGAGCCGCTTGTCGTCGCGCACCGGTGCAACCAGCAGCATGTAGGGGCTTTCGTGGCCCGGCTCCAGACCGAAGTACTCGGGTGCGTCCTCGATCAGCACACAAGGCGCAAAGGGGCGGAACGACTCGCGGAACTTGATCTTCAGATTCATCACCGATTGCATCTTCTCGCTGCGGGCGTCTCCGATGATGCTCCGATTGCCCAGCGCGCGCGGCCCGAACTCCATCCGGCCCTGGAACCAGCCCACCACGTTCTCCGACGCCACCAGATCCGCAACGCAGTCGCACAAATCTGTCTCTCGCGCGAAGGTGTGGTGCGGCGCGCCCACGCTCTCCAGAAAGGCCTGGATGGTCCCGTCGTCAAAGGCCGGCCCGAGCAATGAGCCGTCCTGCGCATCGCGAGGACCAACCCTGCGTTCGTGATCGAGCAACTGGTGCCACACGAACAGGGCCGCGCCTAATGCCCCGCCGGCGTCTCCGGCCGCCGGCTGCACCCAGATCTTCTCGAACGGGCCTTCTCGCAAAATCCGTCCGTTGCCCACACAATTCAGCGCGACACCTCCCGCCAGCACGAGGTTCTTCATGCCCGTTTCCTGATGGACATTTCGAGCCATCCGCAACATGATCTCCTCGGTCACCCACTGAATCGAGGCGGCTACATCCATCGTGTGCTCGGTGATCGGGCCTTCAGGCTTGCGCACCGGCGCGCCGAAGAGCCGCTCGAATCGCCTGTCAACCATCACGGTCTTGTATCCGTACGGGAAATATCGCATATTCAGGCGAAACGAGCCGTCCTCTTTGAGGTCGAGCAGTTCCTTGAGGATCAGGTCGCGATATCTGGGCTCGCCGTACGGCGCCAGGCCCATCAGCTTGTACTCCCCCGAGTTGACGCGAAAGCCCGTGTAGTACGTGAAAGCCGAGTACAGCAGGCCGAGCGAATGCGGGAAGTGAATGATCTTGCGGAGTTCGATGCGGTTGCCCCGCCCGACGCCGGCGCTGGCGGTGGCCCACTCGCCGACGCCGTCGAGGGTCAGGATAGCCGCTTCTTCAAAGGGACTGGGGAAGAACGCGCTGGCGGCGTGGGATTCGTGGTGCTCGGTGAACACGTACCGGCCGCGATACTCGCCCCCCAGAGCCCGGTCCAGCTCGCGCGGCAGATGCAGCTTCTGCTTGAGCCACAGCGGAATGCTCATGAGGAACTGGCGGAAGCCGCGCGGCGCATAGGCGATGTAGGTCTCCAGGAGCCGTTCGAAGTGGACCAGCGGCTTTTCGTAGAAGACGACGAAGTCCAGGTCTTCCGCCTTCAACCTCGCGGCCTCAAGACAGTACGCCACGGCGTGCGACGGGAAGCCCGGATCGTGCTTGATTCGCGTGAACCGCTCTTCCTGCGCGGCGGCCACGATCGCGCCGTCGCTCACCAGAGCCGCCGCACTGTCGTGATAGAAAGCTGATATTCCGAGGATATTCATAAGTCTACTGGACCGCGCCGGGCGCTCGGGCGGAATCCGGGGCGAACAAATCCCGCAGAGCCGCATACTTCTTCGCCTGCTCGGTGTCGCCTTTCTCGACGCAGGCGGCCGCCAGAATCTGATACCCCTCGACGAAATCGGGCTTCAACACGACCGCCTTCGTCACGTGTTCGATCCCCTTGTCGAGCTGGCCCAGCCGGATCGACTGAATGCCCAATCCAATGTGCGTCAGGTAGTTCTGCGGGTCTGCCTCTACCGCTTGGGCAAACCACCTCTGCGACTCGTTCGGATCGTTCTGCTTGGCGTAATAGTTGCCCATGTTGATCCTGCCCTGCACCGACGATGGGTCGATCCGCAGGACCTTGTCCAGGTGTCGCTTCATCGCGGCGTAGTCCTTCCGATGCGAGGCGGCGGCCGCCAGATTGACCAGAACATCGACATTATCCGGGTCGATCCTGCTCAGTTCCTCGTACACCGTCGCAGCCTGGGCGATCAGACCCTTCTGCGCGTACTGCGTCCCGAGCATCAAGAGGGCCTGCTTGCGGTCGTAACGATACGGCGTCTCGTCCGAGGTCAGCGCCTCGATAGCCGGGTCCCTCATTCCGCCCAGTGCGCAGGCCCCTGCCAGTGCCAGCCGGATCGTCATGTTGTAGGGCTGGCTTTCGAGAAGTCGCTGATATCTGCGGACCGCCTCGCCGATCCGCCCCTGCTCGACAAGAAGCTGGCCATAGCGAACGTTCACATACGTGTCCCCCGGAGCCTGCTCAATGGCCCACAGGTACGGCTCGTCCGTCGCGCTTTCCGCCTTGACCATTCTGCGAAGCGCGAACAATCCTTCCCGCAGCCGTTCGAGCTCGTGATCATGCGTGATCTGCCCGGCGAACGGCGGAAGCGTCTTGCGCCGGTACATCACCATCGCCAGTTCGTACATCTGGCGGTGGTCGAAGACCAGGCGGTCGCGGCACAGCTTGAGCAGTTCGTCCTCTGTGCGGTCGGGCTCGCGGAGCTTCGCCCCAGGCAGCGCCTCCCGAATCGCACGCATCGCCGCCATCGCCGCCAGGAAGTTGCCCCGGAAGCTCGGATGAACGTGGTCCAGCATCAGATCGTCACCGAGCAGACCGTTCTGGCTGTGTTCTTCAAAACACGCTGTCAAATCGCAGAGGCTCACGCCCTGGTCCACCAGCGCCGCGGCCGATTTGCGAATCGCCTCCTCGATCCCACTGTCGGCGCGGAACCGGAGCGTATCGAGATCGCGGGCACGGACAAACAACCGCTTGGCCTCGTCCGTCCTGCCGAGAGCCAGAAGGCACGTCGCCTGACAGAATGCCAAGTCCGCATAGCCGTCGTCTATCGCACGGGCCTGCTCGTAGGCGGCCAGCGCGCCCTCGAAATCGCCCGAAGCCTCGCACTGCCGGCCCTGCTGAAAGTGTCGATCCCACCGCGCAAGCTGCTCGGCGGTCAGTCCGGCGCGGTGTTCGGAGCCAAACGGCGCACACGACCGGATGTTGGTCGGCACCGTGCACAGGATCGTCTTGGCGCCGTGCTGCCGGGCGGTCCGCGCGATGTCGCGGAGGTTGGTCCGGAAGTGGCGATAGCAGGATTGCAGCTTGGGATCATCGCAGGCGATCTGGCTGTCCAGGAACGCCTCCATACCCAGCCATTTCCTCTCTGGCCCGCGTACGCCGCGCAGGGTCTGACCGGCCCGGTCCATCAACTGGCCCAGGCGGGTGTCCTTCTTGGCGGTGATGCAGAGATTGATGAACGCCCGGCTGGAGTAAAGCCCCTCGGGCAGCGTGGGCGGACCATACGGCCCGACGACCTCGTTGTTGCCCATGTACACAAGGAAAGCGTCCGGCTCGTGCGAGGCGCAGTCGGCCGCGATGCGTCGGGCCACGTGCGAGTTCATGGCTGTCACCGCCGCATTGACCACCTCGAATGAGGTCTGCGTCGAATGGGCGTTGAGCAGGACCTCCAGGTGCCGGCAGAACCCGAACGCCACATCGGGGTCGCCGTAGGCCGCCGAACCACCCAGGACGAAGATGCGAACAGTCGACTTGTCCTTGCCCGCCAGGACGCCCGCCTCGGGGGCCCTGGACAACTCCTTCGCGACGAAATGCTCGCAGTAGTGCGCATTGGTCAGATGGAGCCTCCGGCCGGCCGCCTTCCACGGCAGGAAGAAGTCGCCCGGCTGGCCATAACCGACCAGACGCAGGATCGCTTCAAGCAGCAGAATGCAAAAGAGGGGGCTGGCAACCGCAACGAGCAGACGCAGCCACAGGGGTGATCGTCCCGGACGTGTGGGACTTGCGGCGTTCTGTGAATCGGGCTTTCTTTCCATGACGTCCCCGACAGTCACGTCCAGCGGTCCGGCTCGGCTCGTTCCGATACCGTGCGCACGAAAGAGAACATGCCGAACCGGTGTTCGGCATGCCCTTCTGAAATCGACAAACCGGTCACGCGCGTGTCCGACCACCGCTCCTCGCGGCCTCGCACGTGACATTTGGACCACGGCCCGATCAGGCCGGCGCAGCGGGAGCCGCCGCCGCAGCCGCCGCCTTTTCCTGTGCGGCTTCGGCCTTGGCCTTCTTGCCGGCGCCGCTCTTGCGATGGGCCACCTTAGGCAACCCCAGCACCGAGTCCCCTTCGGCCCATCGTTCTTCGTCGTGCAGCTTCTGGACGCGCTCGGCCCGCGAGAGCACGTTGCGGTGCCGAACCAATGCGTTTCTCACCTTGAGTGAAGGATCCATGGACATGCGAACATTCTCCTGCTATCTGATCTTCATTCCATATGCATCACTGAAATACCGCGGCCCGAACGACTCGCAGCCCGCAGGCGCCTTGCCCTTGTAGAGGGCCCCGATCTCGATAATCTTCTGTTTGGCCTCATAGCCGTCTGTGCCCGGCCGGTCCGGGTTGTCGTACGTCTGCATCGTCACCAGCAAGTAGCCATCTCCCTGGGGTAGCTTGCTGCCGTCAAGACCGAACCGAGCAAAATGCCCTCTGAGCTTCTCAAACGTCGTAATACCGGTTTTGACCCCGTGTTCGTCAAAATGACGCTTCACGGGCTCCAAATCCTTCCAGAGCTCGGAGCGGGCGATGACAATCCAGTTGTCGCCCGCAGCAACCGCACCCGCTGGCGAATCGGCGGCATCGTTCTGCGCCCCCGTCGTGACCGATTCAGGGGCAGGATTCGCACCGGGCGAACCCGCCGTCGGGCTGTCTACACCCGCCTGCGTCGTTCGACCGACCTGTCTGTAGCGTGCTTTCTGGTCGATCTGGCCCAGCCGGAACACCGCCAACAGGATCAGGATCACGAACAACCCGATCGCAATGCCGATCTGATACGGCAGCGAAACCTCGATCCGTCCGGCGTTGAACTGGATCGCCTTCGGTTTCAGCCAGGTCTGCGACGGGCCGGGCGCCGCATGCGGTTCCGCCAGACCCACCGGCTTCGGCGGCTTCAGGACCGGCGGCGCCGGACGCTCGGCAGCAGGCTCGCCCGCCTCTGCCGGCAGAGCCGGCTTCGCGGCCTTGGGCCTTCGAAGCTTCTCCAGGTGAGGCTTCAACCGCTCCAGAAGACCGGGGCCTTTCGATGCGACGTTGGGCCCGGGCTTCGACCGGGACCGGCTGATTGCCTCATACAGCGCTTTTTGTCCTGAATAGCGCCTCATAGCCGAGAAGCTCCCTTTCGGCGAACACCAATACGACGGCCCGATGAGGTATTTCCATCCGGCACGGTCGATTCACAAACTGATCTTTATAATCAAACGAAGCGGCGATTTCAATGACAAAATCGCCCTCCTGCAAAAACGGTTCCGTGCGAACTTCGCGGCCAGGCCCGTTTTCCACCACGGAGCGCCCTGTGTGGCAGCGGTCCCGATGGCCATCGGGAGAGCAAGGGGAGTTTGCCGATGGCTTCGACGGCACGCGTGTTACCATCGGCAAGCCTGCGCTTGCCGCTGCCACACAGTTGCCAGGGTTTTTTCACACGCATTAAGAACCCGCACAAGGCATTTGCGTTTGCGTCATTGACAGGGCCGGCCGAATCGGGGATAATCCGCCCCCTTCCGCGGTGGGGTGGCGATGCCGATCCGCCGCCGGGCCGGTGCGTCGGCCTCAAGCACGGGTGAAGGGACCAGCAGAAACGAACCACGGGAACTGTAGGAGCCGAAGAATGAGGTTAGCCGTCGCGGGAGTGCTGTTGCTATCTGCTTCTTTATTGGGCGGCTGTGCCAGATACTGGTATCAGGAAGGCACCAGCTTCACGCAATGCCGGCGGGACCTGGCATCTTGCCACGCCGAGGCCGTGCGGTATTCCGACGTCGAACGCACCAGCGGCCTGGGCGGCTATGAGAACAGGTTCGTCAAGGAATGCATGCGTACCAAGGGCTACGATCTGGTCGGGGAGAAGGCCCTGCCCGTCCGCGTCAAGCGCGAGAGTTCGCCTGTCTTCGGCATCCCCGGCGTCGCCGGGACGATCGACTGACCCCGAGCCTGCCTGTGGACGACAGGAGGTGCTTCCCCTCTGCCGGGCGGTCCGAACACACGATTTGCGGGCAAGCGGATGAATTGCCTTGACAGGCGTTGGAATGCGGGGTATTTATGGTTTTTTTGTATCTACGTCAGAGAAGGTCTCTGCGGAGGCTCGCAGAGAAATGGGAGTAACCAGCAATGTTGCCAGCCAAAAAGACCAGCAAGTGCCGAACACGTACCCGGCGGGCCCACCACCGACTCAAGCCCGTGAACTATTCCCAGTGCGCCAAGTGCGGGCAGGCGAAACTGCCCCACGCGGCCTGTGAGAACTGTGGATACGTCAATCCGAACATGACCTTGAAGCTCGGGAAAGAGGAAACTGCGTAAGGATGCGAATCGCAATAGACGCCATGGGAGGTGACTACGCCCCGGACGAGATCATCGCCGGTGCGGTAGAAGCGGTTGGCAAGCTCGACAAGGACGACGAGTTGATCCTGGTGGGACCGCAGCAGGTGATCGAGTCCAAGCTGACCGCGATGGGGTCCAAGAGAGGTCCGCTGAGCGTGGTAGACGCGCCGGACGTGATCGGGATGGACGACTCGCCGGTCGACAGCCTGCGCAGCAAGCCGAAAAGCTCCATCGCCGTGATGGCCAAACTGGCCAAGCACGGACTGGCAGACGCGGTCATTTCCGCCGGCAACACGGGGGCCTGTGTGGCCGCGTTCCAGATGCGGATGCGGACTCTGCCAGGCGTGAACCGCCCGGGGATCGCCGTGGTCTTTCCGATGCCCGCCGGCCCGGTCACGATCTGTGACGTCGGCGCCAACATCGCGTGCAAGCCCATCAACCTGTACCAGTACGGGTTGATGTCGACGATCTACGCCAGGAGCATCCTCGGAATCACCAAGCCGCGCGTCGGTTTGATGAGCATCGGCGAGGAGGACGCCAAGGGCAACGAGGTCGTCAAACGAACGCGGGAGTTGCTTCGCTCCGATCCGCGCATTGATTTCATCGGCAACATCGAAGGACGCGACATTTTCCGCGGGGTCTGCGATGTCGTCGTCTGCGAGGGATTCGTCGGCAACGTGATCTTGAAGCTGACCGAGGGGGCTGTCGATGGGCTGTTCCGTGCCATCAAGCAGGAACTGATGCAGGAGAAGGCCCGCCTGGCCCTGAAATTCAAACCGATCATCATGCGGGTCTATCAGAAGCACGACTACAATGAGTATGGCGGTGCCCCGCTGCTGGGCATCAACGGCACGGCCCTGATCTGCCACGGATCGAGCAAGAGCCGGACGATTCGCAACGCGGTCTCTGCCGCGAAGAACTGCTACACGCAGCGAATCAATGACAAGATCATAGAGTGTCTCGCGGAAGCTGGCGTAAGGACGTCTGATGCCTAAGGATACAGAGAATCGCCCCTCCCCGAGTCGCGCCGTCATTATCGGGTGCGGCTCGTTTGCACCAGCGAAGCTTCTGACCAACGACGATCTCTCCAAGATGGTCGATACCTCGGACGAGTGGATCACCACGCGCACCGGAATCAAGGTCAGGCACATCACAGCAGACAATGAAACGACGGCCTACCTGGCCACGGAGGCGGGCAAACGGGCCTTGGAGTACGCCGGTGTCGACGCCAAGGAACTCGACCTGATCATCGTCGCCACCATCACGCCGGAAATGCCCTTCCCGTCCACCGCCTGCTTCGTCCAGGAGGCCCTGGGCGCCAAGAATGCCTGGGTGTTCGATCTGGCGGCTGCCTGTAGCGGCTTCGTCTACGCCCTGCACATCGTCCAGCAGTTCATGGAGAACGGACGGATCCACAAGGCGCTGGTCATCGGAGCCGAGACGCTGACGAAGATCACCAACTGGCAGGACCGGTCCAGTTGCATCCTCTTCGGCGATGGGGCAGGCGCCGTGGTGCTCGAACAAAAGACCAACGGCGGCCGCGGCATTATGTACAGCACGCTCGGCGCCGATGGGGAATACTGGGAATCGCTCAACTGCCAGGCCCACGGCTCGCGCCACCCCGCGCCACAGCCTCTTGCAGATCCCGGCAAGGTCTTCATGCAGATCAAGGGACGCGAGGTCTACCAGCAGGCGGTTCGACGCATCGTCGATTCCGTCACCGACGGCCTGAACCACTGCAATCTGACCGTGGACGACCTCAAAATGGTCGTCTCCCATCAGATGAACGCGCGGATCATCGAATCGGCGGCCAAACGGTTGAATCTGCCCGACGAGAAGGTGTTCGTCAACATCTCCCGGTACGGCAACACCTCGGCGGCTTCGGTGCCCATCGCCTTCGACGAATGCGTCCGCACGGGGCGGATCCAAAAAGGGGATATCTTCATCTTCGTGGCCTTCGGCGCCGGGGTGACCTGGGGCGCCAACGTCATCGAATTCTGACCGCCCCTGCGGGACCGACGGAAGATCGAAAACCAGCCTGTTCAAGGATGCGAACGATGACTACCGCTTTTCTGTTTCCCGGGCAGGGCGCCCAAGTGGTCGGCATGGGCGCTGACGTCGCGGCCGGATATCCTGTGGCCGCCGCGTTGTTCGAAGAGGCCAACCGTATTCTGGGCCTCGACCTTCGCAAAGTGTGTTTCGAAGGTCCGGCCGAGGCGCTCAACACCACGACCATGTCGCAGCCGGCGATCTTCACGATGTCGGCGGCGCTGCTCGAAGTGATTCGGACTGAATCCGCCGCCTCCGGCATCAGGCCGCAGATCACTGCCGGTCTGAGCATGGGCGAGTACACCGCTCTTTATGCAGCGGGCCTGGTCAGCTTCGAAGACGGCCTTCAGTTGGTGCGTAAGCGGGGTGAAGCCATGCAGGCCGCCGCAGACGCTACACAAGGCGCCATGGTGAGTATCATGGGACTTGACGAGGAGAAGGTGCGTCTGCTGTGTCGGGAAGCCGGCCAGGGCGAACTGCTCGAACCGGTGAACTTCAACTGTCCCGGCCAGATCGTCGTCAGCGGCACGGTCCCTGCCTGCCAGCGGGCGGTCGAGCTGGCCCCCCAACATGGCGCTCTGAAGGCGATCCGCCTGGAGGTGGCCGGGGCGTTCCACACCAGCATGATGGCCAGTGCCGCTGAGGCGCTGCGACGGGCCCTTTCGGTGTGCCGCATCGCCGAGCCCGACAACGTCAAGACGCTGGCCAACACTGACGCCCAGTACTACGCCAGCGCGGCAGCCGTCGTCGAGGGCCTGGCCAAACAACTGACCAGCCCGATCCTGTGGGCCAGGTGTATGCAGCGTCTGATCGACGAAGGCGTGGACCGGTTCTATGAGATTGGCCCCAGCCGCGTCCTGACCGGCCTGATGAAGAGAATCGACCGAAAGGCCAAGGTCGTCAATCTGAGCACCGCCGACTCGATCAAGGCTCTAATCGAAGGTGCATGACCCGGTCTGAACCCGCTGCGAGAACCCAGGCCGGCAATGCTTTTATCGTGACACTTTTCACAGTAATTGGAGGCCTTAGTAATGGCTGAAAAACGACTTGCCGTAGTGACAGGGGCGGCTCGGGGAATCGGCCGCGCCATCGTGTTCGAATTGCTCCAGCAAGGACGCCTTGTGGCGGGTCTCGACGTGATCGAAGACCAGCTTGCCGATCTTCAGGAGGCCGTGAAGAAGGCCGGCTTCGAAGTCATCACGCGCTGTGTGGACATCACCGACACGCCCAGGTTTACCGAGGTGCTCGAAGCCCTGGCCTCCGAACACGGGGGCATCGGCATCCTGGTCAACAACGCCGGCATCACCCGCGACAACCTGCTGATTCGCATGACCGACGAGGAGTTCGACAAGGTGCTCAACGTGAACCTGCGCGCCGCTTTCGTGGCGACGCGGACAGCCGCCAAGTCGATGCTGCGCAACAAGTTCGGGCGGATCGTCAACATCAGTTCGGTCTCCGGCGTCATGGGCAACGCCGGACAGGCCAACTACTCCACCAGCAAGGCCGGACTCATCGGCCTGGCCAAGACCACTGCACGCGAACTGGCCAAGAAGAACGTCACTGCCAACTGCGTCGCCCCAGGCTTCATCGACACCGAGATGGCACGCAAGCTGCCTGAACCCGTCCTCGAAGCCGCAAAGCAGTTGATTCCCATGCGACGACTTGGATCGATGGCCGATATCGCCAAGGCCGTCGCGTTTCTGACCAGCGATGACGCAGGCTATATCACCGGTCAGGTTCTCTGCGTCGACGGCGGCATGGCCATGTGAAAAAATTCGGAAAAATGTTTGTACAAGTCCTGTTCGCTCGGTAAGATACCGCCCGAATCCGAACCGGGTGGGGGTGGTACGCAGTGATTTTTGGCGACAGCAACTGACGGTGGAATTGACGAAGTTCGAGTGCATTAGGGAGGATCAACAAGTGAGTATCGATGAGGTAGATGTGCAGGCGATCGAGAACAAGGTGATCGAGATAATTAGCGAGCAAATGGGCGTCGACAAGGCGGAAATCACCAAAGAGACGTCCTTTATCAACGATCTCAATGCGGACTCGCTGGATACGGTGGAACTGGTCATGGAATTCGAAGACGAGTTCGATATGAGCATTCCCGACGAAGAGGCCGAGAAGATCCAGACCGTCGGCGCCGCCATCGATTACATCGTCAGCATCGCGCAAACCAAGAAGAAAGAAAACGCATAAAGCCTGATATGAATAGACGTCGAGTTGTCATAACGGGCCTGGGGTGTGTTACTGCGCTTTCCGAGTCCGTCGATGAGCTTTTCACTGCGCTGTGCGAAGGCAAGAGCGGCGTTTCCACGATCGAATCCTTTGACACCAGCCAGTATCCGGTCCATTTCGGTGGGGAAATCAAACACTTTGACGTGAGCCAGTACGTCGACAAGCGCGAAGCGAAGCGGATGGACCGCTTCACGCAGTTCGCCATTGCCGGCGCGATCAACGCGGTCAAGGACAGCGGGCTGGATTTCGCCAAGGAAGACCCGTACCGCGTGGGCGTGATCGTCGGAACCGGAATCGGCGGCATCAAGGAAATCGAAGAACAGCACGTTCGGCTGATCGAGAAGGGCCCGGGCAAAGTCTCGCCGTTTTGCGTACCCCGGCTGATGTCCAACGCCGCCAGCGGCAACATCGCCATTCAGTTTGGTGCCAGGGGGCCGTGCTTCGCCGTCTCCAGCGCGTGTGCATCGGGCAACCACACCATCGGGGAGGCATTCTGCAACATCGCGAGCAACCGCAGCGACGTCGTCATCACAGGCGGCTCCGAAGCGGCGCTGACCCCGATCGGCCTTGGCTCGTTCTGCGCCGCCCGCTCCCTGAGCCTGCGCAACGATAATCCCCCCATCGCATCGCGCCCATTCGACCGTGACCGCGACGGTTTCGTATTGACCGAAGGTGCTGGAATTCTGGTCCTGGAGGAATTCGAGCGCGCCCGCAAACGCGGCGCCACGATCTACGCCGAGCTGCTTGGGTACGGCGCGACGGACGATGGGTATCACATCACCGCGCCCCTGCCCAATGGGGAAGGCGCGGCGATGGCCATGAGAGTGGCGCTGGCGGACGCGAAGGTCAATCCGCAGGACGTCGGTTACATCAACGCCCACGGGACGAGCACCGAATTAAACGACATCGCCGAGAGCACGGCCATCAAGAGCGTCTTTGGCCAGTATGCCTACAAAGTCCCCGTCAGTTCGACCAAGAGCTGCCTGGGACACATGCTGGGCGCGACCGCTGCGGTCGAGTTGATCGCCGCCATCAAGGCGATCAACCGCTCGGTCATACCACCGACCATCAACTTGGACCATCCGGACGAACGCTGCGACCTGAAGATGGATTACGTGCCGTGGACGGCCCGGGAAGCCAAGGTCGATATCGCCATCAGCAATTCGTTCGGCTTCGGCGGACACAATGCCTGCCTGGTGGTCAGGAAGGTCTGAGTCTCGGCCGTATTGACGAATCCTGCCCTCCCGATCTGCGGTGTGGTCGCATCGTCTGACCTGGTGCGGCTACAGGCTCCCCGGCCGGATGGTCGCGACGCAGATCGCATCTCATGAGAGGCTCACGATGGCATGGGCGATAGTGCTCCTGGCGGCTGGCCTGCTTCTGCTCTGGAAGGGGGCCGATCTTCTCGTCAACGGCGCCGTTGGGATCGCGCAGCGTCTCGGAATCAGCCAGCTTGCCGTGGGACTGACCGTGGTTGCCATGGGCACGTCGGCCCCCGAGGTGGCCGCCAGCATCGCTTCGGCTCTGGGCGGCAGAGGCGACATCGCCATTGGGAACGTCTACGGCTCCAATATCGCCAACCTGGCCCTGATCGGCGGGCTCGTAGCGCTGATCAATCCGTTGCGTATCCAGGCCCAGACGCTTCGCCGTGAGATCCCCACCATGCTGATCGCAGCCCTGCTGCTGTGGCCGATCCTGAGGGACTTGAGTCTGTCGCGTATTTGGCCTACCTGCTCGCCTGCACGCAGGCCGCATAGGGGCGGGGCGGGTCCTCACGGGCACAAGAGCATGGACTCGGCGAAGACCTCGTTGAACGCCTTCTCGTTGGCGATCTCCACGTACTGGATCTCACGCGTCAGCGCCGCCGCCGTCGCCCTGCACTCGTCGCTGAGCAGGAGCATCTGTGCCCCGGAAGCGGCGGCGTTGCCCACGAAGTGAATACGTTCCAGCGGAACGTTCGGCAGCAGCCCCACGCGAACGGCGCTGGCCGGACGGATGTAGTTGCCGAACGCCCCTGCCAGCAGCACCCGTTCAAGGCCCCCGGCGTCGATGCCCATCTTCGCCAGCAGAAGCCGGATGCCCGCCTGAATCGCTCCCTTGGCAAGTTGGAATTCGCGTATGTCCCTCTGCGTCAGGACAACGGCCGGTTCGAAGGTCTGGAGATCCCTGGCCAGACAGAAGGCCGGCTGGCCCTCGACCTCGATCCGCCTTGAAGCCACGGCTGCCGAACACTTCGAGCGGGTCTCTTCGATGTCGGCGAAGCGTCCGCTGGTCTCCACCACGCCCAATTCAAGAAGGACGGCCACCGCATCGATCAACCCGCTGCCACAGATCGACAGTGGCTTGCCACCCCCTATGACATCGATCGTGATGTCATCATTGTCGATGATAACCACCTCGATGGCCCCGTCGACGGCCCTGCTGCCGCAGCGGATGCGGGCCCCTTCGAGGGCCGGGCCGGCGGCGCAACTGGCCGCATACAGCCGCTCGCCCATTCCGAGGACCAGTTCGCCGTTGGTGCCGATGTCCACGACGAGGGTCATCTGCGTCGTGGAGCCTATGTCGACCGCCAGGGCCACCGCCGTCGTGTCTGCGCCCACGAAACCAGCGATATTCTCGGCCGTATGGACGTTTCCCGCCGGATTCATGGTCAGCCCCAGGCTGCCGGGGGAAACGTCGTGAGCATTGGTGGAATGAGCCTGATACGGGGCCTGGCCCAATTGCGCGACGGGAAACCCGAGGAAGATGTGGTTCATCGTGGTGTTGCCCACCACAGAGGCTTCGTAGATGGCATTGGGGTCGATTCGGACCGCTTCGCAGAGCCCGCGAATCAGCTCGTTGATGCCGTCGACAATGATCGCGTGCAACCGCTCCAGACCCGCCTGCGATTCAGCATAGCTGATCCGGCTGACGACATCGTCGCCAAACCGCGTCTGCGGGTTGAGCATGGCTCGCGTCGCGACGCATTCGCCGTTGGCCAGGTCAATGAGCTTGGCAACGACCGTGGTGGTGCCGATATCGACAGCCAGACCATAGATGTCGGTCGGGCCGGCCAGCGACCGGTATTTCTCAACGGTCGTCCGCTGGAGCCCTGCGGTGCGATCGAGACCATGTTCGAGAATCTTGTGGGTGTAGAAACGCGACGAAGCCGGCACGGTGACAGTCACGTTGCCCTGGACGGTATGCTGGCAGGCGAGCACCTCCCGGCCGGACGGGCCCAGGCGGACAACGCATTTTCCGCAGGTGCCCCGGCCCCCGCACGATGTGTTCAGCACGATCCCCGCCTGGCCGGCGGCCTCGACAAGGGTGGCTCCCTGGTGAGTGGATATCTCTTTGCCGTCCGGTTCGAAGACTACACGGAAGTGCTTCATCGATCCCGTCGCACCCACGGCGTACAATCCCCGCCCCGGCGCGAGAACTCCCTACAGGGTGAATAACTGCGAAATGAGAAGACTCTCAGCTGATCTTGTGTCTGATCTTCCAGCGCGTACGTCTCTTCTTGCTGCCGATTTTCCTTCTGCGTCGTGCTTTGGCCATGCATTCCTCTAAGAAAACGTAGAATCTCTACTATCAATGCTTCTGAGCCCGTATAATGGGATACTACCCGACAAATGCCTTGGTGTAAAGAGAGAAAAACGGGCAAAAACCGCAATCCCGCAGCGTCACGGTGGCACGGTGTGCGACGAGGGACCTGGGACGCGGCGCCTCGGGCGCCGCACGGTTTGTCGCTCGTGCCGCTCGGAAACGAGGTATGGACATGATTCAGTGCAACCAATGTGAGTTCTGCGAGATCGGGCCGGACGGGCACAGGGTCTTCAAGTGCGATCCGTTCTCGAACATCAAGGAACCCGAGTGCCTGGCGAAATGGCAACTGATCCGCCTGGACATGCTCGTGGCCAGCTACCAGAGCATGCTCAGGTCGTACGGCAGACTCGCCCCGCTCCAGGACAAGATCTTCAAATACGTCCAGCGGGAGATCAACGAGATGGAGGAATCGGAAAGCTGGCGTGTCGATCCGGAGGACCCGGACAGCACGCCGGAGGATCGGGACGATACCTGGCCGGTCTGATCGTGGGCTGCGAAGCGAAGGCCACCGCCCCGGCAGGTCGGGTCCTGCTTCGAGGCCGGATCGTCCGACCGGACGCTGGACAGTCGGTTCGGTTTTCCGGCCTGACGGGTGTACCCGGCGGGCCGCGTGCGTTGGGGCGATTTCCTGCAATAAACCCTTTGGCGATCTCGTCTTCTCATAGGCTGTGAACAGAACGGATGGGTACAGGCGCCGAGCTAACCCAGATCATAGACGGCTGTAAGTCGGGGGATGCTGAGTGTTTCGCTCAGGTGGTCGATCTCTACGGCCCACGCTGCTATGGCTACTTCTACCGGCTGACCGGCGACCGCGATCTCAGCGATGAGCTGCTCAGCGAGCTGTTCATGAAGCTGGTCGAGAAGATTGCGTCCTATAAAGGCGGATCGTTCGAGAGCTGGCTGTTTCGGATTGCCTCGAACATCTTCCACGACCATCTGAGGGGCCGAAAACGGCAGAAGAAACTCGTCGAGGGGCGGCGGGCGGAACTGGAGCTGCGTCCCGTCGAGGCGGCCCAATCGGACCTGACGCCGGACAAGGCTGACAGGCTCCAGACCCAGTTGAGCCGGCTGGACGCCGATACGCGGGATTTGATCGTGTTACGCTATTATTCCGAATTGAGCTTCAAGGAGATCGCCGAGATGCGGTCCGAACCGCTTGGAACGGCCCTTTCGAAATTGCACCGGGGGCTCAAGAAGCTGCGCGAGCTCATGGAGGGTTGAACGATGAGAGATCGCAACTACGATGAGCTGAGAGAGCTGCTGACGAGATTCACGGACTCGTCCGATGCCGGCTCGACCGAACGGGATATCCGCGCGGGCGACAGCCTGTTCGACATGCATCCGGCGCCGCAGGCTGCGCCGGAGACGCTGGCAACCATCAAACGGCGGATCTCGGTCCGGCTGGGCATGCCGCGCAGACACACCCATCCGCTGTACCGCTACGTCGGAGCCGCCGCCGCGGTGATTGCCATGGCGCTGATCGGTTTCTTCGGACGCTCTGCCCCTGAACAGCCCCGCGTCAGCTACGCTTCGCTGATTCCCGCCGCGATATGGGACAGCGACGATCTCGTCTCCGACGATGCGGAACTGGCGTACTTCCGGTCCGAGCTGCGGCACATCGAGACGCAGATGCAGGCCCTGGAGGCAGGTGACGGCGAGCTGGTCGCGGCCGGTTCGCTCGACGAGGTCGAACTCGAATTGATCCGCATCGACACCCAGTTTTGGAAGGAATAGACGCCATGCAGCGATGTCAGACCGCCCTTCTCGTGGCCGTGCTCCTGCTGACGGGAGGCCTCTGGACCGCCACAATCGCAAACGCTCAGGCCCAATCGCCGGACAGAGCCGCGGACATTTGGGACGAGGAATCCAGCTCACCGCTGTATCCCTGGTGGTACCGATGGCTCTCGGATGAAATCATCGATCGCATCATGAAGGGCATCGAACAGCGCGATCCCGCCAAGGCCAAAGAGCTGGCGGAACTACGAAAGAAGGACCCCGAGCAGTTCAAGGCGGAACTGGGCCGGCATGGCCGTACGGAGATCGAGGAGATCAGCCGGGAACGCTTCGAGGCGCGCCGACAGAGGAGGAACACCGAGTTCCTCGAGTGGCTCAAGGCCAACTACCCCCAGGACGAAGCCCAACTGGCCAAGGTCAAGGAAAAAGACCCCCAACTCTACGTCAAGAGCTTCGAGCACCTGCTGGAGCAGTATGGGCGGATCTTCGAGGCCTATAGCGTCAACCCCGAACTCGGAGCGGTTTTGAAAGAGGACTACGACCTGCGGAAACGACGCGACGATATCCTCCGCCAGATGCATCGTGAACGGTCCGACGCCAGGAAACAGGCCTTGGGGGCCGAATTGCAGGACATCGTCGCCCGGCGTTACGATCTGATCGTTCGCCGCAAGGAGATCGCCTACGAGCAGCTCCAGAGGAAGATCGAGGAGATGCAGCGTCAGATCAAAGAGAGCAAGGACGAGATCGTCCAGTGGCAAAAGACCGAGGTCAAGCGGGAAAACGTCCGCAAACGGGTGGAGGCCCTTACCGAGGGGCTGAACAAACGCGGATTCAAGTGGGATTGACCTGCGACGTTGGCGACAGGGTCAGCCGATAGATGCCGCCGGTCTTCATGCCTTCTGGCGGCGCAGTTCCATCTGCGTGGCCTGCTTAAGCGTCTTCTTCTCCTTGCCGGTCAGGCTGTGCAGCCCTTCGCGGTGGACCTTGGCGAGGATGCGATCGACCTCGATCTGGAGCTTGCGCTGCTGCTCCAGGTTCTTCTCCCACGATCCGGCCCGCATCTTCATACGCCACCGCCCGACCCTGGGCAGCAGCAGAACGTACCCTGCACCGGCCGCCATACCCGCCAGATGCGCGGCCTCCCCGCCGGCGTTGTTGCTCCGCGTGACGATCAGCAGGAAATACATGAATACGAAGACCGCCGCCGCAACGCGAATCGGAAGCGGGAACACGATTACGAACAGGACGATGTGCGGAAACAGAATCGCACAAGCCGCCAGAAGCCCAAGAATCGAGCCGGAAGCGCCGATCATCGGGATCGCCGTCAGAAACCCAACCGCGGTCAGGAACAGGTAGAACAACGCGCCGGCCGCGCCGCAGATCAGGTAGAACGGCAAGAACCGGCGACTGCCCCAGTGCCGTTCCAGAGGCGGGCCCAGGAAGAACAGCGCCAGCATGTTGAAGAAGATGTGCCAGACCGCGTCCCGGTTGTGCAGGAACTGGTAGGTGACGATCCGCCAAGGTTGCAGCGCCGTGGACCACGAGCCGCCGTCAACCGCGAACCAGTCCTCCAGGAAATCGCCGACCGGGTCCGCCAGCACCCCGATCACGAAGATCGAGAGGTTGGCGATGAGCAGCCACTTGACCACGGGCGTCAGACGCGGCAGATTCAGCCGCATCTGAGGCGAACCGTGATACTGCTGCCGTTCGCCGGCCTGAGTGTAGTCCCTGTCGTAAAGACCCATAAAACGTCTTCTAATCCGCAAACCTGTGAAGAGTACCCTGGGCACCCCCCCATCTATATTATCGGTAATCCCGCCGAATGTTCAAATGAAATCGCCCCGGGAAACTGGCCCACCGGAGGCTCTTGAGCCTCCAGGCCGCTCTGCGCGGCCGCAGACGACCTTCCAGAGCCCCACAAACAAATCCGCCTCCTGCCTCGACCATCCGTTGCCCGCAGCTTATCGCCCCCTGCCCAAGGCACTTCGGCGTGTTCCCGCCCTCGACGCAGGCGCATGCCCTGTTACTGCCCCTCTGCAACACCCGCGCCATCTGCCTCAAACCACAACCGCGGATAGTCCTGGCCCTCAATAATCCACCAAAGGTCTTCCGTGCCATTGGCCGTCTCGCCGACGAAATCCCACCCCGCCTCCAGAAACGTCGCTGCCGTCTGCATCTGAGCCGTCGTCAGCCCTGTCCCTCCCTTGCTGGTCGTCACTCCGCTACCGTCCATATCCCAGAAGCAAGCCTGGATGTCGGATGCCGAACCGGACCCCATCAATCCCCCGAAGGTACCGGATTGGACCACCGGGCCGGCCGAAAAACACTTCGTGATGGTGCCTTCATAGTGTTGGCCCAGCAGCCCGCCGCTGGTGGAGTCGCCCGCCACGGGGCCCAAGGCATAGCAGTTGGCGATTGTGCCGTACCAATTCTCGCCCGCGAGACCGCCGGCGTATCGGTGTTGGGCGATCCTCGCCCGGGCAAAGTCTGTCGGTCCCATTCGATACTCCTGGAAGACGCCGCCGGAGATGTCCTCATCTCTGACCGTGCTGCTTGCGAAACACTCGGAGACGGTGCCGTAGGCGACGCTGCCCACCAGTCCGCCAATGCACTCGGTGCCGATAACGGAACCGCCCCGCACGGAGCACCGCCGGATACTTCCATAGCTCAGGTAGCCTACGAGCGTGCCGGTACAGACGGATGAGACGGCCTCGACTCGCGGATCGATGAGATTCAGATTCTTGACACAGGCGTTTGCCCCCACGACATATCCAAAGAATCCGGCGCAGCCCCAATTGGGCCGAGAGCCATCGTAACCAGAGATGGCATGACCGCTACCATCGAAGACTCCGGAGAAGGGGTAGTAACCGTTGATGCCTATGATATTGCTGCCCAATTCTGCGCCTGTGCACAGGTCGAGGTTAGCCGTGAGCATGAAATGCTTGTCCCACTCCAGCGGGAACAGGCCGACGATACTCAAATCGTCGGTGGTCTCGATCAGGAACGGGTCTGTCTCCTGACCTGTCCCGTTCAATAACTCCGACAGTGGCGTCGTGGGCAGCGACCGCCCGGCCTGACGCTCCCAACTCAGCCTGGGATAGTCGTGTCCCTCGTCGATCGTCCACGCTTCGGTTCCGGCGATAGCACTCCAGCCGAGATACGTCGTGCTGTCGCACATCTCGGCTGTCGTGCAGCCTTTGCCGCTGGCGCTGGTTGCCTGTCCACTCGACTCGATGTCCCAGACCGACAAGATCGCAGCGTGGCGATTGCCCCAACCGATCAGGCCGCCAGCGATGTAGTCGCTGCTTACCGGTCCGTTGGCATAGCAGCATGAGACAATGCCGGCGTCCACGATGCCCACCAGACCGCCAATGTAGCTGTAACCTGACACGCTGGACATCGCATAGCAGTTTGTCACGGCACCGCCGTCGATCCGCCCCAAGAGCCCTCCAACGTAATACTCGCCGGTCACATCACCGGCAGTGTAGCAGTCCACGACGGTCGCATCATCGCAAAATCCGATCAGGCCACCCGTGCAGTACTCGCCGCCGCTGACTGTCGCCGATGAGTAACACTGGGCCACGATGCCTCGGGAATTCCACCCCACCAGGCCGCCGACGCTGTCTCCGCCCATCACCGTCCCGCTCGAATGGCATTGTGTGACGCGTCCTGAGATCAAATGACCCACCAGCAGACCCACGCCTTCACTGGGCGTCGCATCGATGTGGCAATCGATGAGGCTGAGGTTTCTTATCTCAGCGTTGGGATCGGACACTCTGGCGAAAAGTCCTGCCTGACCGGCTTGCGTCGAGGCGTAGACAAGGTTCGAGATGCTGTGATAGTCTCCATCGAATACCCCCGTGAAGGCTCCTCCCCTCCCGATGATATTGAAGTCATGGCCCAAGGCCGACAGATTGATGTCAGCCATGAGTTTGAAGTGCTTGTCCCATTCGCAGGGAGACACCCCGATCAGATTCAGCTCTCCAGCCGTGTAGACCTCATAGGGAGCATCGCGAGTGCCCGAGCCCGCCAAGTGGTCAGGTAATCGCAGAGGTGTAAGGGCGATGCCTCCCTTCTGTTCCCACTGCAACCGTGGATAGTCGTGGCCTTCATCAAGCGTCCATGTCCCTTCGCTATCGCACGTCGCCCAGCCGAAAAACGTCGCGCCCGTCTGCATCTGGGCGGTCGTCCTTCCCGTGCCGCAAGAACTCGCCTCTTGGCCGGTGGTTTGCATATCCCAGAACGAGGCGATGGCCGTGCCACCTCGGGTGTATCCTGCCAAACCGCCGACGTCTGACTTACCGGTGACGGGACCGGCCGCATAGCAGTGGAGCAGGGTGGCATTGCCATGATAGCCGACCAGCCCTCCCACTCTGTCGTTACCGATCACTGCCCCCAGCGCGTAACAGTCGATGGTGTATGCCCCATTCCTTCCTACCAAGCCGCCGGTAGTGGTTTGCCCTGTCACTTGACCGGCTGCAAAGCAACGTGAGATAGAACCACTACTGGTGCCAACCAAGCCACCTGTGCAGTTCCCCCCTGTCACATGACCGGTGGCGTGGCAATCCTTGATAGCCGTGAGGCTGTATCCGACAAGACCACCAATGTGGTAGTTTCCCTCTACATCCGCGGTCGAATGGCAATCCGTGAGCGCGCCACTTTGACCCATCCCTGTCATGCCACCCACTCGATTACCGCCGCAAACGGAACCCCCGTCAACGTAGCAACGCGCAATGGCCCCCTGCTGGAGACAACCGACCACCGCCCCGACATTGTTTCCCTCTCCCCCATCGACCCAAGGAGCGGCCAGAGTCAGGTCCCTGATCGTGGCACTCGGTGCTCTGATATACCCAAAAAGCCCGACGTCGTCTCTATCGGCCGAACACAGGGCGAAGCCGGAGATTACGCGCGAATTCCCGTCGAAGGTGCCCGAGAAGGGGGTGTCTTCTGTGCCGATGATGTTGTACTGGGTGCCTGTGTAGGCAGACAGGTCGAGGTCGGCCATGAGCTTGAAGTGTTTGGACCAGTCGTTGGGGTCGGCGCCGATGGCGTTGAGCTGCTCCGGCGTATAGATCAGGTAGGGGTCGTTGGGCTCGCCCGTGCCGCCGCCGTACTGGGCGCGGGCAGATAGGCCAAAGGCTACGACGAGACTCCAGACGACAACCGCGATGCCCAATCCGCTGTTCCTCTCCATCGTTCGCTCCCTTCAAAGCATGCACCACGTCACGCGTTGCCGGCAAGGCTCTCCCCGACCGACGACAGCCAACCAACCGCAATCCGCACGCGTCGAAGGCAGGCACGATGGGAAAAGAAACGAAGTATGATGACGAAACCATGCGATCTCCCGGCCCGCCTTCATTTCCTGACACACCTCATTCTACCACAACGAACCGGGCATTTCCAGATATTTCCCGAGCCGGCCAGGGCGAAAGACACCATACCCCTGTCATTCCACCAGGGCCTTGGTGCCGCATGTTTGTCATCTCGACTGGGGCGAAGCGCAGCGGAGAAGTCTGGCCACGAATTGGCCGCGTGTATCATCTATGGCCAGATCCCTCGACTCCGCTTCGCTGCACTCGGGATGACAAAGAAAGAGAGGAGCCCTGCGCTCGGGATGACAAAAGAAGGAGGACTGCGCTAAGCTCAAGGTGTCAGTGAGGGGCTGTTCCGCTCGATGGGACAGGAACACTCGCCCCTTCTCTTGCCTGCAAAGGTGAATCACACCCCTTACTTGCGTGGCCTGGCGGGTTTGGGGTTGTCGGGGGCAAGGGTTTCGGGTTTGACGAGGGCGAAGAGGACGATCAGGGCGGCGCCGAGGATGACCAAGCCGATGCCGAGAAGCTGGGCGATCGTCAGGTGGTCGATCTCGAAGGGGTTGTCGTCGCGCAGCATTTCCATGAAGAACCGCATGACGCCATAGACGACGAACATCAGGCCGAAGACCGAGCCCGGCCTGGTCGCGAGAGCGTACCGGCCCATCCGCTCGGCCTTTCGCGACCGTCTCCAGAAGAGATACAGAATCAGGCAGAGCACGCCGGCCGAAGCGGAGGTATACAACTGCGTCGGGTGCGCGGGCAGACAGCGGTATGGCCCGTGCGTCACCTGCTTGCGCTGCTCGGGCGTGAGCTGCGCCTTGGGTCTGAGGCCGGGATCGTAGTTGCCATCCCCATCGTAGTAGCCGAAGAACTCCGGCGGCAGATCCAGGTGCGGCTCGAGCCGGCCCCGCTCCAGGTCAGGCTGAACCTGGCTGCGATAGGCGAACGAGCCGTACGGGAAACGCACGCCCCACGGCAGGTCCGTCGGCTTGCCGTAGCAGCAGCCGTTCAGGAAGCAGCCGATCCGCCCGAAGACCAGCGCCAGCATCAGTCCGACCGCCAGCGCATCGAGATAGTGCCGCAGGGGCAGCTTGTGGTAGCGAATGTAGAGGAAGATCACCGCGATGGCCAGCAGGACGCCGCCCAGCAATTCGAGGCCGCCCTTCCAGATCGCGAAAACGCTCAGCGGGTCGTCGCGAAAACTGTCGGGGTAGTGGATCACGAAGAACAGCCGCGCGCCGATCACACCGGCAATGAGCGAGTAGAGCGCAGCGTTGGTGATGTGCTGAGGGTCCTTCGTGAAGCTGCGGCTGAGGTAGCGAATCAGTGTGACGGCCGCAAGGAACCCGACGACCATCATCAGACCGTAGCTCTTAACGGTCAGGTGAACAAAGGGGATTTCGATCAGTTCAGGGTGCATTCAGCGGCGTCTCACCTCAACAACAGTCATCCGCGCCACGGGCAGATGCCACTGGAAGTCGTTCGCTTGCCATCATGGGAACCGAAGTCCTTTTCGCTGTCGCGGCAACGGTCCGCCGCTACGGTTTCACGATCCTGTTCTTCTCGTCGAGCACTACGACCCTGGGCTTGATCGCGGCGGCCTCGTCCGGCGTGCAGAGACCGAAAGCCATGATGATCACGATGTCGCCCGGCGCGGCCAGTTGGGCGGCAGCACCGAGGATCACGACGGCCCCTGAACCGGCCTCGCCCGGCACGGCGTAGGTCTCCAGCCGGCTGCCGTTGTTGAGGTTGGCCACCAGAACCGATTCATACGGCAGGATCCCCGACGCCTCCATCAGGGCCGAGTCGATCTCGATACTGCCAGGATAGTGCAGCCGGGTCTCCGTAATCCGCGCCCGGTGCAATTTGCCCTTGAGCACCTTCAGTAGCATCAGCGTTCTTTTCCGTGTCTGAGTTCCATGCGGATAAAACGCTGATTATAGCTCATTAGCGGCCGCTGTCCACCACGATATTGTCGATCAGGCGGGCCGGCCCCAGACGGGCGGCGACGGCGATCAGGACCGCCCTGCCGATCCGTTTGACGTCTTCGAGCGTTTCCGGATCGACGAGGCTGATGTATTCAATCTGCAAGGCCGGCACCCGCCGCATCACGGCCTCAATTCGCTCACGAACCCGGGCGGGGTCGGTTTCGCCGGCTTCGATCATCTCCCGGCCCTTCTTCAGGGCCTCGTAGATGATCGGCGCGTCTTTGCGCTGCTGCGCGCTGAGGTACTGATTCCGGCTGCTGACCGCCAGGCCATCCGCCTCGCGGACCGTCGGGCACACCAGGATCTCCAGCGGCATGTTCAGGTCTGCCACCATCCGGCGGATCACGACGCACTGCTGGGCGTCCTTCTGTCCGAAGAAGGCGACGTCGCAACCGACGATGTTGAACAGCTTGGTGCAAACCGTCGTCACGCCACGGAAATGGTTCGGACGGGATCGGCCGCACAAATGCTCCGTGATGCCCGACACGGTGACCCACGACAGATTCTCGCGAGGGTACATTTCGGCCGCCGACGGCGCGAACACGACGTCCACCCCGTGCTGCTCGCACAGCGCAAGATCCCGCTCGAACGGCCTGGGATAGTTGTCGAAGTCCTCTCCCGGCCCGAACTGTGTCGGGTTGACGAACAGGCTCACCACCACGAAACCGCATCGCCGTCGGGCGGCGTCGATCAGCGAAGCGTGTCCGACGTGCAACGCGCCCATGGTGGGCACCAGACCGATGCCCTTTCCCGCCGCGCGGGCCTCGGCGGTCCACTGTCTGATTTCCGCGATCTTCCCGGTAACTCGCATTCTCCTGGCACCCTTCAACACGATCTCAACCGACCGCCACCCGCTCGCGTTCGGTGACATAGGCCTTGACCTGGAGCGCCACGTGCTCCAGCGCCCCCTCGTCGCTGATGCCGATCTCGGACGCGGGCAGCCGGATCAGCGGACAGGTCCGCCAACCTTCGAAGAGCCGTTCGTAGTCGCCGCGCAGCGCGTCCAGAAACTCCACCGTGATCTGCTGCTCGTAAGGCCGGTTGCGACGGCGAATCCGTTCGAGACATCGCTCGGGCGAATCTTCCAGATAGATCACCAGCACCGGGTCCTTCACGGTTGCCGCGAAGACCTCATGCACGCGCTCGTACAGTTTCAACTGCTCGGCGTCCAGCAGACGCCGCGCGTAGATCAGTTCCTTCTGAAACACGTAGTCGGTCAGCGAGACGCACTCGGGCGACAGCGCCTCCGCACGGAGCTGGTCGGCGCGGTGGAGCAGGAAGTACAACTGGCTGTCGAGGGCCAGTTCTTTGCGGCCGGCATAGACCTGGGGAAGAAACGGGTTCGTATCGTAAGGCTCCCGCAGCGTTTCGGCATCGAGAGTCGTCGCGAGGCGTTTCATCAGCGTGGTCTTGCCAACCCCGATGGGGCCTCCGATGCTGACGAGCTGCGGTCCGGCCGGATCGAGCACAAAGTTGCCCCCGCCCAGCCGGCGGGCCAACTCGCGCACCGATTCGTTGAACAGCGGATGAACCAGATCGCCCTTCAACTGGCAGAGCCCGTCAAGGACAAACGAGCGCAGGTGCATCTGTGGGTGAGGCACGATCAGATGAGGAAGGCGGATGACCCGTTGCCCGAAGAGCAGCAGATCGAGATCGATTGTCCTCGGCCCCCATCCGCCGCGACGCGTCCGGCCCAATACGTCCTCCGTGGTCATCAGGACGCTCAGCAGGCTCTCGGGGCTCAGCGTCGTACGAATCTCTGCGACGCCGTTGAGATAGTACGGCTGAGACGCCCGCCCGAGCGGCGCGGTCTCTTTGATGTCACTGATGCGCGTGACCTCAATCTCCGGATGGCGGTCCAGGGCGGCCAGGGCTTCCTTGATGGCGCGCTGCCGATCTCCCAGGTTGCTGCCCAATCCGATGTACGCTGCCGTCGGCTCGGCCATGGGTTTCACCTCTCACAAAGGAAAACCATTCCGTGGAGTTCCTTGATCCGACGTCCTCCAGCATGAGCAGAGGGCATCGCGTCGTTTCATTCGTCGGCCGGGCCGATCAGGATGCGCGTTGCCCGAGGCGGCAACGACAACGAGATCCATCTGGGCCGTTCGGCGGAGGCAGGCTCCATTGTACCGGTGGCCGGGTCGGCGACAATCCATCCCCCCGCCTGCGAGGCGGAGACCTCACAGTCGCACGGCGTCGCGCCCACGTTCACGACCAGAACAAGGTCGCGTCCGTCTCTGGTGAACCGCCCCACCGCAATCCGTTCCTGCGGATCGCTCGGCAGACCGCTGTCGTATAGGGCCGCCAGAGAGTCGAGGCTGATGGTCTCGCCCGGGACGTCACGCACGACGCGGCCTGCGGCGCGCTCGAACCGCCGGACGTTGGCCTTGGCCGGTGCGGGAAGCTCGACGTCCGCCGGCAGCAGCAGCGCATCGAAGCACTGCCGGCCCACGCAGATCCGCCGGCCCTGTACGCGGGCGCCGGCCAGCACCTCATGATCGGCGAGCGCGAAAGAGATCTGGCTGCGCGTCATCCGCTGCCCAAGGTTCATGAAGGAGTCGATGATGCGGCGCATCAGCGCCGACTGCGACTGCTTCGTGAGCTTCTCGGCCACCGGCTTGTATTCGGCCCACACGTCCGCGATCGGATAGTACAGCAGCACGCGCGGCGCCGGCCGGGCCTGGCGCAACAGCGCGTTGAGCCGGCCGACGAAGTCGCCGTACGCACGGTACTCCTCGCCACTGCGCTGCTGGCGGTTGTAGTACAAGGTGAACTCCGTGACACCGAAGGCCGCCTGCCAGGCGGCAGTCGCGCACATCTCCGCCAGCGAGGCCGGGCCTTTCCCGGCCATGGTCTCGGAGAAATCGCTCACTTCCGTCATCACCCGGCGGCCGCCATTGAGCAGGGCCGCCGAGGCCGGCAGCACGGCGGTCATCCAGCCCGTATAGATCACCGCCTCCGGGCTCGACGTCAGCAAATCCAGCCCCGGAATGTCCATCCGCCCGAGCACCTTGAGCGAATTGCCTTCGAGGGCTGGGTGGTGCTCGAGGGTCTCTTCCCAGAGAATGTGGCCCGATGAAGCGACGCGGTGGGCCTGGGCCCACTGCTGGATGCGCCCGTAGTAACGTCCGGCCAGCAGATCGGCCACCAGCGCCCAGTACTGCTGGCGGATTCGCCGGTCCTGTTCGCTGTCCCCTTCGAAGAGGCTGCGGCGCGCCGCCAGCAGGTCCTGGCCATAGCAGCGCCGGTAGAGATCAGGCAGGTCCGCCACCCACGGCACCGAAGGCAGCGGCTGAACGTCGGGGTCCAGCGGATCCACGACGCGGACCTTCAGGCGCACCTCATCGGGCAGAGGGCCGATGTTCACTGCCATCAGCGAGGGCTCGTCGGTGAACAGCGCCTCGATCGTCGTGCCGAAAAAGGGCTTCAAGCGTTCGTAATAGGCATCGTGCGTCGTCCGGACGAAACACTCCACCGCCGCCTGGTCGATCAGGTTCGGATAGCGTCGAGCGGCGTAGTAGTTGTTCGAGGCGTGCGTGTGCTCGTACGCCGGACGAAGGACGAACGGATCGGCCCGACATGGATCGTAGGCGAGCGCCAGCGCCTCGAAATCCGCACTCTCTTCGAGCACGAGCCCGCCGGCAGCGCCGCTGGGGTAGCCGTCTTCGTCATAGATCCAGACGCGCAGGCCCGCCTGGCTGCACGACTCGACCGCGCGTACCAGGACCTCCCAGTTCTCCTCCGATCGCAGATAGTCCGCGAATGCCACGTTGCAGACGATCCCGCCGAGCCCGAGGTCCTTCAGGCCCATCATCGCTTCGAGCGTTGCCTGTTGTGCGGGCACCCCGTGCACGATCTGGAGCGGGCGAAACTGCACGGGCAGGTCTCGCCAATCGGCAAGCCATGACGCCGGCAGATCGATGGTCGGCTCTGCTTGCGCTGCCATAGCCGGAACCTGCGCCCACAGCACGACGCCGAGAAGAATCACGATTGCGTTTCTGGCCAGATTCACTTTGGTCCTCCGTAACCCTCGAATGGCCGTCGGCCAATGCTGCACAATCCTGTCACAACGAGGCGAATCGGTCCAGGGCCTCTCGAACATTCGCCAGCGTGCCGAACGCGGTCAGCCGGAAGTACCCCTCGCCGGCCGGTCCGAACCCGACGCCGGGAGTGCCGACGACATGCGCCTCGTTCAGCAGCCGGTCGAAGAACTCCCACGAGCCGAGCCCATCGGGCGTCTTGAGCCAGATATACGGGGCGTTGACGCCGCCGTAGACCTGATAGCCGAGTTCCGTGAGCCTCTCGCGGATCAACTTCGCGTTGGTCATGTAGATGCCGATCGTCTGCGCGATCTGCTTCTTGCCCTGCGGCGTGTAGACGGCCGCGGCGCCCGCCTGGCTGATGTAGGAGACGCCGTTGAACTTGGTGCAGTGCCGGCGTTTCCAGACCGGGGCGACCTCGACCGCCTGGCCGTCCTTGCGCCAGGCTTTCAACGTCCGGGGCACGACGCAGTAGGCGCAGCGCACCCCCGTGAAGCCGGCGGTCTTCGAGAAGCTGCGAAACTCGATCGCCACGTCCCTGGCCCCTTCGATCTCATAGATCGAATGGGGGACATCCGGCTCGGAGATGAACGCTTCATAGGCGGCGTCGAACAGGATCAGCGCCTTGTTCTTGCGGGCGTAGGCGACCCACCGGGCCAGTTGGTCCTTCGTCGCGACCGAGCCCGTTGGATTGTTCGGAAAGCACAGGTAGATCATATCGACCGGCCGGTCCGGCGGCTCCGGGACGAACCCGTTCTCGGCGGTGGCGGGCATGTAGACCACGCCTTCGTACTGGCCGATCTGGTTGGCCTGGCCGGTTCGCCCTGCCATCACGTTCGTGTCGACGTAGACCGGGTAGACCGGGTCGGCGACCGCCACGACGTTGTCTGTGCCGAAGATTTCCTGCATGTTGCCCGTGTCGGGCTTGGCGCCGTCGCTGATGAAGACCTCGTCGATGCCGATGTCGGCGCCGCGCGCCTTGTAGTCATTCTCGACGATGGGTTTGCGGAGGAACTCGTAGCCGACGCCGGCGTCGTCGTAGCCTTTGAACGTCTCGGCCCGGCCCATCTCGTCGACCGCCCGATGCATCGCCTCGATCACCGCCGGAGCCAGCGGCTGCGTCACGTCGCCGATGCCCATGCTGATGACCTTGGCCCTGGGATTCTGCTCCTTGAATGTGCGAACGCGTCGGCCGATCTCGGGAAACAGATACCCGGCGCGGAGCTTCAGGAAGTTCTCGTTGATGCGAATCATGGTTCCTTTCGTCTTTCTGCGGACCCCCTCGGGGATACGACTCCAGCCCGGCGGCAGGGGCGAGGCATGTCTCGCCCCTGCTGGCGCCCGGGACCCAATCAAGGTCCGCATTCTATGCCCGGCGTCCCCTGCCGTCAAGCCGACACGAGAGCCGCGCGGGCGGAGTGTCTGTGCGAATTTCGCGGCAAGGCCCGTTTTCCACCACGGAGCGCCATGTGTGGCAGCGGCAAACGGAGCAGGGCGGAGTTTGCCGATGGCTTCGCCGGCATGCGTATCACCATCGGCAAGCCTGCGCTTGCCGCTGCCACACGGCTGCCAGGATATTTTCACAGACACAGGGCGGAGGGCGAGACGCCATCGCGAGCCGGAGAATCAGGCTTGGCGTCAGATTTGGAGCCTTGTGGTTCACAAACGGTTGCGGTATATTGCCCTCATGGCCACGGATGGCTGGGTTGGCAGGTGTCGTTTCACCGTCCGTTATCGACAAAATACGGTGCACGCGCAAGACCACTATGGGCAATCGGCGAAGCAATGTGAAAGGGGATCACCGATGGCAAGCCAAGACACAGACAGACACGCGATGCGAATGACCTGTTGCCCATGCGGCGGGCACGGTCACGACCATGACGGCATCAGCCGTCGCAGCTTTCTCCAGGGCGTCGGCGGCGCGACGGTCTTCGGCGCGGCGCTGACGGGCCTGACCTGGTCTTCGGTGGCGATGGCGGAGGCGGAAGGCCCGGCCGGACCCATCCGCAAACCGCTGGTGGTCAAGCCGATCCTCATGTACGACACCCCGCAGCGAAGGCCGCAGACGAGCTGGCGCAACTGGGGCGGGATCGAGACCCAGGAAGACGCCGAAAAAGAGCTGCGGGCCATCAAGACCGAACTGGCCGCGTTGGAGAAGAAGGCCGACTTCCCGGTGGAGTTCCTCGCGCCGGTTGGCGCCAGAAATGGGGACGAGCTGAAGAAGATCTCCGATCTGGACCAGGCCGACACCTATCTGATCTACGCCGCCGGCGGGTGGATGGGTATCTTCGACGAGCTGAACAAGCGCGGCAAGAACATGATCATCTTCTGCCGGCACAAGTCCGGGCCGGTTTACCTCTGGTATGAGATCATCAGTCCGCGTTACCTTCGACAACACACCGACACGCTGAAGGTCAAAGGCGTCGACGACAACGATGTCGTGATCGACAGCCAGGACGAAATCCTCTGGCGGCTTCGGGCGCTGTGCGGGCTGAAGAACACTCTCGGCACGCGGATCATTGCCATCGGCGGTCCCGCCGCCTGGGCCCAGCCCGCCGACGTCGTCCCGAACCTCGTGCGGCAGGTCTGGAAATTCGACATCCAGACCGTTGACTACGACGAACTCGGCAAGCTGATCAAGGAGGCCAACGCCGACAGCGCTGCGGTCGATCGTGCCAAGGCCCGCGCGAAGGACTACATGAAAGGCCGGGGCGTCAAGCTCGAAACGAAGCCCGAATACGTCGAGAACGCGTTCCTGCTCGAACAGGTGTTGCGAGGCATCCTGAAGAAGGCGGACTGTCAGGCGCTGACGATCAACAGTTGCATGGGCACGATCATGCCCATGTCCAACACGACGGCCTGCCTGACGCTGAGCCTGCTGAACGACTCGCGGTATCTGGCGTTCTGCGAATCGGACTTCGTCGTGATCCCCTCCGGCGTGCTGCTGGGCAACATCTCGGGTATGCCTGTCTTCCTGAACGACCCGACCTATCCGCACGACGGCATCATCACGCTGGCTCACTGCACCGCGCCGCGAAAGATGAACGGCAAGGACCTGGAGCCGGCCCGCATCATGACGCACTTCGAGTCGGACTACGGCGCCGCCCCCAAGGTCGAGTTCCGCAAAGGCCAGATGACCACGAACATCGCGCCCGATTTCGCGTCGAAGCGATGGGTGGGGCTGCGGGCCGAGATCGTGGACTCGCCGTTCCTGCCGATCTGCCGGTCGCAAATCGACGTTCGCTTCACCTGCGACAGCCTGAAGTTGGCCGAACGCATGCCCGGCTTCCACTGGATGACCGGCTACGGCGACTACCTGCGTGAGCTGGCCTACGCCTGCAAGAGGGTGGGGATCGAGTTCGAGAACCTGACGGCCTGAGCGGATCGACGACGAGAGCATTCCGGGAGCCGGGGCCATCGGGGTCCGGCTCCCCATCCATACGACAAGCAACAACTGAGAAGGAAAAACCCATGAGCATTCGACGTTCGGCGGCGGTCCTGACCGCCTGGGCAGCCGCGGCGTTCCTGGCGGTAGAGCCCGCCCTGGCTACGACGATCCAAGTGGCGCCCGACGGGCCGGTCAAGACCCTGACGCAGGCCCGTGACGTGATTCGGCAACTCAAAGGCACGGAAGGCCTCAAGGAGCCTGTGCAGGTGATCGTCGCCGACGGACGCTACATGTTGAGCGAGCCGCTCATCCTGACGCCGGCCGACAGCGGCACGAAGGACTTTCCGATCCGCTACGAAGCGGCGCCTGGCGCAAGGCCGGTCTTCAGCGGGGGCCGGATCATCACGGGATTCAAGGCCGACGCCGACGGCCTTTGGTCGGTCCGCCTCCTCGACGTGGCGAACGGCAAGTGGTACTTCGAGCAGTTATTCGTCAACGGCCGCCGCGCCGTCCGCGCGCGAACGCCCAACAAATGGTACCACTACATGGCTGAGACCTCGGAAGTCCCCATCGAAGGGCAGGCGGGCCAGTTCCTTCGCGCCACCCAGGTCCACGGCGACGCCCTGGCACCGCTGGCGGAACTGAGCGTTGCGGAGATCCAGGATATCACCATGGTCGCGTACCACAACTGGTGCATCACGCGGCGTTTCATCACCGCGATCGACGCCGCAGATGACCTGATCGTCACCACAGGCGAGCAACTGAAGAGTTATTCAGGCTGGCCCGTCAACACGCGGTTCCACCTCGAGAATTTCAAGACCGCCCTCGATGCACCGGGCGAGTGGTTCCTCGCCCGCGACGGAATGCTGTACTACAAGCCTCTGCCCGGCGAGGACCCGGCGACCGCCGAGGTTGTCGCTCCGCAATTGACCAAGCTTGTGATCCTCCAGGGCCAGCCCGAAGCCGGTCAGTTCGTCGAACACGTCACGCTCAAGGGATTGACGTTCCACCACAACGAGGAACTGCTGCCTCGGACCGGCTACGCCCCCTTCCAGGCGGCCTATGTCACGGAAGCGGCCGTCCTGGCCGACGGCGCGCGAAACGTGACGATCCAGGATTGCGAGGTCGGACACATCGCCACCTACGGCGTCTGGTTCCGCCGGGGCTGCCGGGACTGTCTCCTAGAGCGGTCGTACATCCATGATCTTGGCGCCGGCGGTCTGCGGATCGGCGAGGGCGAACTGCGGTCCGAAGAGAACCTCCAGACCAGCCACATCACCGCCGACAACAACATCCTGCGCAGCGGTGGGCGGATCTACACTTCGGCCGTGGGCATCTGGATCGGCCAGAGCGGTGACAACACGGTTACGCACAACGAGGTCGCCGACTTCTATTACACCGGCCTTTCCGTCGGCTGGCGATGGGGCTACGCCGACAGCCTGGCCAAGCGCAACATCCTGCGGTTCAACCACGTCCACCACATCGGCTGGTGGGTGCTCAGTGACATGGGCGGCGTCTACACCCTCGGGCCGTCCGAAGGCACCTCCGTCAGCGACAACGTCTTCCACGACATTTACGCCTACTCCTATGGCGGCTGGGGTCTCTACACCGACGAGGGCAGCACGGGCATCCTCATGGAGAACAACCTCGTCTACAACACCAAGACCGGCAGCTTCCACCAGCATTACGGCAAGGAGAACGTGATCCGCAACAACATCCTGGTCGACAGCCTGCTGCACCAGTTGCAGGCGACGCGGGTCGAGGAGCACCTGTCGTTCACGTTCGCCAACAACATCGTCTACTGGAAGACCGGGCCGCTGCTGGCCGGACCGTGGACCCAGGTTAAGATCAACATGGACAACAACTGCTACTGGAACGTCCCCGGCCAGCCGGTCAAGTTCGTGGGCCTCCCCATGGAGAAGTGGCAGCAGGAGAACGGTCACGACCAGCACTCCGTCGTCGCCGATCCGTTGTTCGTCGACCCCAAGAACCTCGACTTCCATCTGAAGCCGGACTCGCCGGCGCTGAAGATCGGGTTCAAGCCGTTCGACTACACGCAGGCGGGCGTCTATGGCGACCCGGCCTGGATCCGAAAGGCCAACGAGGTGACCTACCCGGCGCTGGAGCTGCCGCCCGACCCGCCGCCCCTAGCGGTTCACGACACGTTCGAAGGGACCGACGTCGGCCAGCCCCCGCGCGCCGACCAGGTCCACGTCGAGGGCAAGGGCGACGCCATCACGGTGAGCGACGAAACCGCTGCCACCGGGCAGCGCAGCCTCAAGTTCACCGATGCCGAGGGGCTGCGGTATTCCTACAACCCGCATCTGGTCTACTCGCCCAACCACAGCGCCGGCACGACCCACTGTTCGTTCGACCTGCGGATCGAGCCGGGCGTGCTGTTCCAGCACGAGTGGCGCGACTGGCGGTCGACCCTGTACAGCGTAGGCCCGAGCCTCCGCGTTGACGACGCCAAGCTTCGGGTGGGCGGTCGCAACGCGCCGGAACTGCTGGACCTGCCCGTCGGACAGTGGGTGCACTTCGTGATCTCGGCCGACCTCGGCGCCGGCAACAGCGGCACGTGGAATCTCACGGTGACGCTGCCCGGCCAGGAGCCCCGGCGGTTCGACAAGCTCGCCAACGGCAACAAGACCTTCGAGCAGTTGACCTGGCTCGGTTTCGTCAGCCACGCGACGACCAAAACGATCTTCTTCATCGACAACCTCAAGATCGACAACCAACTGCCGTGAGGCCGGAAGGGACTTCAAGGACCCGAACGACCTCAGGGACAAGGCTTGCCCTTGCGTCCCTTTGGTCCTTGAGATCCTTTGGGTCCTTGAGGAGCGCCGTCCGCCGAGGCGGACCCGGCTGCGCTGTCAAGGTACGCTCTGCGATCCTGTTTCAAGCAGCCCGGCGAGTTCATTCTCGGTTGGCAGACGATGCTCTGGCCCCCACGCCAGGCAGCCTTGGCGATCGATCAGGAAGTACGTCGGATTGGAGCGAATCGCGTAATCCAGATGCATCTGGCGCGCCACCATGCCCGCTGCGAAAGTGTAGGCGTGTTTCTCCATGTACTGCCTCGTCTCCTTTTCGTCTCCTCCGGCACAGGCAATCACGACCAGCCCCCGGTCTTTGTACGCCTCGTAAGTCTTCTGCAAGTCGGGGTGCGCCTTGACGCAGGGACCGCAACGCGTGTTCCAGAAGTCCAGCAGAACGACCTTGCCCGCCAGCGCCTCGTTCGGCAGGGGCTGTCCTATCCAGGATTTCATATGGATGGGCGGCGCCGGTGTCGGCTCGCCATTTCGATATGTCCGCTCAAACTTCTTGATGGCCAGTTGCGTTTCCGACCAGGGCACGTGGGACAGCTTGGCGCAGACCCTCGGAATCATCGAGCCGACATACGGCTCGTTGACGTCATACGTGTCATAGTACTCCTTGGCCTGCTGCCATACCCATAACACGTCGGTGTCAAGCTCGCCCATTTTGGCGTCCGGGACATCATAGGCCGTTCGATACAGGGCGCTTGCCAGGTGGTCGTCGAGGAGCATCTGGCTCTCCTCGACCTTGCCGGCACGCAGCGTCTGGCACGTTTGCAGCAGCTTGCTCGCCTTGTCGGCATTATCGGCGCGATGCTGCTGGCGCCGTGCCGTGTGCAAAAGGAACATCCCCACCAGGCAAAACGCAATCATGCACCAGAGATGACTGCACAGAAGACACGCTCCCAGCCTTCTTCGTCTATACAACACGACACAGAACAGAGGCAGCCCGACAATTGCCGCCATGACGAACCAGGGGATCAACATGAGCATCTTCTGCGTCATTGTCAGACTCCTTACCTTGCGTTCGGTTGGCTTCGGCGTCTCGGGGCCTCAAGCCGTCAGGTATCTCGGCAACACCGTCTCCTTCTCCCAATCCGTGGGCCATCTTACCGCCAAGATCGGTCGCACTCAACGGGCATCTTCGTGATTCATTGAGCGTGTTTGGATTTGGCATTGAAATGTTGTCTGTGATAGCATGGCACACTCACAGGCCCAACGCGGTCGAACACAGGAGCAGACATGGTATTGGCGCATCGGACGAAGATTCTGTTGGCTCTATGGACCTTCGCTTTGCCCTGTACGACCAGGGCAGCCGAGTTCCTGATCTTCGACGAGGTCTTCACGTTTGATGAGGGGCTGAACGGGTTCAAGTGGTTCATGCCGCCGGCCAATGCGCCGAAGGACTGGACGAGCCCGGACGACTACGAGAACGGGCAGGTGTACACCCGCTTCGAGATTCTCAGCCAGCCAACGCACGCCGCCAGCAAGCTGCAGTTCGGCATCTGGCAGGACGGTGGCAAGCGGGAGACGATGAGCCCCCACTGCGAGTTGCACGGGCCCGGCGTCGTCACGCACCACGCCTCGCCCGCCACGTGGTGGGAACTCGACCCCAACCATCCCGTAGACTTTTCGCGCGTCCGCGACTTCCTGCACTGCGGCATCATCGTCTGGTCCAGCGAGCCGCTCGGCTACATCAGCACGTGGAACCCCAATCCCGAGGTCTGGGCCAACCGGCACGAGTATCTCCCGATGCAGGTCCGTGCGACCGTTGTCGCCGTTTCGGCAGGCGGACGGTTCTCCGGCTGGGACCATTGGCTCAACCGCAACGCTACGGCGACGCCCATGTTCAACTTCAAACACCACTTCATCCGCTCGACGATGCCGACCAAGGACTGGTTCCATTCGGTGACGCTGGCCGACCTCGACAGGGACGGCGACCTCGATTACACGATCGCCTCGGCCCGGCCGCCGGGCCGCGTCGAGAACAACTTCTACTGGTACGAATATCGCGGGCCTGAAGATTGGGTCGAGCGCCTCGTCGGCTCGATGGGCCAGACGCAACAGGCCGCCGCTCTGCTCGACATCGATGGCGACGGCTGGATCGACATCGTCTCGGGAAACCATTGGTACAGAAACTCTCAGGATCCGAAGAACACGCCGTTCGCCGCACATCGCTACCGCACTCTGGATTCGGGCTTTCACGACGTGGGCGTGGCGGACATCAACGGCGATGGTCGCGCCGACATTGTCACGCTCAGCGAGAACCACGGCTGCTACTGGTACGAGCAGCCGGAACGTGCTCTGCTCGGCGAGCTCTGGAACGAAAGACAGATCATCTCCGCCGCGAACTGTCCTCACGGCAGCTTCGGACCCGAAGGCATCGGCGATCTCGACGGCGATGGCGACAGCGACATCATCCTGGGCGACCGCTGGGCACAGAACGAGGATGGCGGCGTGATGCGGGCGTTCCATCCCCTGCCCTTCGGACGCTGGACCGTGCCCACATGGGGCGGGCCTGCCATCCTGGCCACACGAAGCGTCATCCGAGACATGGACGACGACGGAGACAACGATATCGTCATCGTCGAATGCGACGTGCCCGATTGCGTCGCCGCGATTCTCTACAACGAAGACGGCCGAGGCACATCTTGGCGTAAGGTCCTGCTGCCGCAGACCGCGCCGGGCCGGCGGGGCTCGCTGCACAGCCTCCGCGTGGCGGACTTCAACCTCGACGGCAGGCTCGACATCCTGAGTATCGAACAGGAGGACTGCCGCGATGCCAATCCCATGCCGCCGCCTCGCTGGTTCATCTGGGAAAACACCACCGGCGTCTGGACCGAGCACGTGATCCTCGACGCGAATCTCGGCGGGCATGAGGCCTGGATCGGCGACGTTGATGGAGACGGGGACATCGACATCGTCTCGAAGACGTGGCGCAGCGGTCTCTATCACGACAGCGCCAACGCCGGAAACGCCCACGCCGACTTCCTGGAGAACCGCGCAATCGTCAAGTCCTCCGGCCAATGATGCCGTCGCTGTCTGGGGCGGCTATTGTGCGGCCGGAATCTTGCCGTCGGCGATGGCGGCCTCGGCAGTCGGGTAGCCGATGAGATCGCGTGCGCGGATCAGGATCGCCTCGGGCGCGCCAATCGAGTAGAAGTGCCGGCCTCTGCGGCTGGCTACGAACCGGGCATCGCCGGGGTCGATCTGACGGACCCAACTGAAGGCCGGCGGATCGCTGCGATCCAGCCGGGCCGGCTCAGGAACCACGCCGGACGGCAGCACACCCAGGCTTTCCGGCGCATCGGGGAAATACTTCGCCAGACCTGCCGGCGATGGAGCGGTGCGGCGACCCGGTCTTCCGAACGGCCCGTACAAACCCAACAGGACCAGCGTTGCTGCCACGGCCACGATGGCAGCGCCGATCAGGAGGCGGCGCCTTCGGATGGCTTGCCTGGCCCGCGTCCAGCGTTCCGCCGCCGCGACGATCTGTGTGCCCACCGTCGAGTCGGTTACTCCCGATCCCATCAGCTCACGCAGCAGACTGGATGTCCCCGAGCCCAGCGTTCCCGAGTCCACGACCGCGCCGGCAATCGCTTCGGCCCGCAGCGCCGAGGTCACCTCTGGCGCCGACGGCCGCTCGCTCGGGGACTTGGCCAGCATCCGCGACACCAGCGTCGCCAGGGTCTGCGAACAGTTCGGCAAGTACGTCCGCAGGTCCGGGAGCGGCGCCTTGACGTGCTGCTGAAGGACTTCTTCGAGGCTCTTTCCCGTGTAGGGCGCCCGGCCGGTCAGCGCACAGAACAGCGTCGTGCCCAGACTGTAGACGTCGACGGCCGGTGTCTGCTCCCGGCGAAGGATCATCTCGGGCGCCATAAACAGCGGCGAGCCCACCGCCTTGTGCGTGAACTGGAACGGATCGTTGGGATCGTCGATGTGCACCAGTCCGAAGTCGGTGACTTTGCACCGTCCCTGGCGCGTGAGCATCAGGTTGGCCGGCTTGATGTCCCGATGGAGGATGCCGATCTCATGTGCCGCCGCCAGCGCCGAAGCGGCGTCGGCGATGAACGCGCAGGCCCGGTGCGCCGGCAGCGGGCCGGCCGCCTTGATCGCCTGCCCGAGATTGCCGCCCTCGAGCATCTCCATCGCGATGTACCACCAGCCGTCGTGCTGGTTGATCTCATAGATGTGCACCACGTTGGGATGATCGATCTGAGCGGCGGCGCGCGCCTCGCGGAAGAACTGATCGACCCGCTGGGCGGCGTCGATTCCCGGCAGGCGTTTGCACAGCACCTTGAGCGCCACGATGCGCTGAAGGTTGATGTCGCGGGCCTGGATGACCCGTCCCATCTTGCCTTCGCCGATCAAGCGCAAGAGCTTGAAATGGCCCAGCACCTTGCCCACCCAGGGCGGCTGACGGACCGGCGAGGCGCGCCTCGCCCCCGCGGCCGGCGTTTGTACGGGCGAATGATCATTCGCCCCTACTGTCTGCGGCTCGACGATCTTCGTGTCGCCGGCGATAAGACTCGCCTCGAACGCCGCGTCGTCAATCCGTCCTCGCTCATCTCTGGCTGACATCGATCCGGTCCTGAGAGCCGATATTGATGCCGGTGAAGTACATCACCGTGATCACACTCTGCTGCTGTTGTGGCCGCCCTTCGCTGACGTCTCCCTCGTCCGAGGCGACGGCGATGAACGCCGTGTCGCTCAGCCGGCAGACCGCCTCCACCTTCATGTCCGGAAATCGGGCAACCAGGATCGGGCGATCCTGCTTGTGCCCGCTCCACCAGAACAGGGCGCTGTCGAGCGTGTTGGGCGGGAACGGCTGATCCTTGCTCAGTTTGGGCCCATTGCTCCGGGCGGCGGTGATCAGGTATCCCTGGGTCCGCGGGTCCCAGCACAGATCGCTGACGCCGCGGTCTCCCAGATCGATCGCGAACAGGTCCGCCAGGTCCAGTTTGTTCGCATCCCGGACATCGAACGCCTCCTCAACGCCGACAACCACCGCCATCAGTGCATGCGAGCCCAGCAACGGATTCCGCATCCCGAGCAGCAGGCGGCTGCCGTCCGGTGCGAAACACATCCCCTCGACGTTGCCCCAGCGATAGGTGTTCTTGTCGCCGCCTGCGAAATCGGGATGAAACGTGCGATAGGGTTCGATGCCCACAGCCTCGAAACGCTCGTTGATCAGATCGCGCAGCCGCCCGGCGTTGAGCACCACCGGCCGGACCACGCGCGCCGGGTCCAGGTCGCGCAGCGCCACCCGCAGCATGTGCCGCCGCTTCGGCAGAGGCAGCTCATCGGGGTCGTTGCTCAACGAGCACATCACGTAGACAACCTGCTCCCGGCCCCGACGGGTCCCGGCGAGCCGGGACACCACCAGGCACTCCGCATCGTCGAGCAATTCCTGTTCGTTGCCGATCACCACCTGCGGACTCGGCATCCCGATCCTCATTTGCTCCAGGTCGATCGGACAGGTGAACAGCGCCAGCCCGTGGCGGTCGCTGACCAGGATCAGACGGCCGTCGGCCCAGACCATGCCGCTGCACTCCAGGGGCTTGACTTCCGTCCCCTGCGCGGAAATGGGGGCTTCCACGGTGACATCCCGCTGCGCGACCACCGGCGGCTCCACAAGACCGAAGTGGATCTCCGGAACCGTATCGGCCTGGCCCGTGCGCTGCTGCGCACGCGCGGATGCAGCGCAGGCGAGTATCGTGCCCAAGAGCAGAAAACGAACCACCGAAAAGGAGTGCTCTACCGGTGCCAGCATAAGGGCCTTCGCTCACTGCGGCCAATGCAGCATGGGCCAAAGCCCATCCTGCGGGCTACTACGGGGTTCATGGTACGGCCGAGCCGGACGCAAGTCAACACGCCACCGGCACCATTTGATCAGAGGATCCGAACGGAGCAAAGACACCCCTGTTACCCAAATTATGGCCTCAAAACCCGACACATCCAAGTCCCGGCGTCCGCCTCGCGCTGAAATAGGAAGGTCTTTCTCGATTCGAGGCTATCGAAGCCCGGGCGAATCGCCTATACTGCCGGGCCATTGGCAAGAAACGCTGACGTTCTGTGACAACGCCACGAATCGAGGGGTAACAGCATGGACATCTTTCAGATCACAGCGCAGGAACTGCTGGACTCACGCGGCAACCCGACCGTCGAAGCGACAGTCCACCTGGACCGGTACACGCGCGTCAGCGGCATGGTGCCCTCCGGCGCCTCGACGGGCAAGTACGAAGCCGTCGAGCTGAGGGACAATGAGCCGCAACGCTACCGCGGCAAGGGGGTGCTCAAGGCCGTCCGCAACATCAACGGCATCATCGCCCCGGCCCTGATCGGACACGACGTGACCGATCAGCGAGGCATCGATCAGAAGATGATCGAGCTGGACGGCACCGAGAACAAGTCCCACCTCGGCGCCAACGCCATCCTGGCGGTCTCCATCGCGTGCCTGCGAGCCGGCGCCGTGGCCCGGCGCATGCAGTTCTATGAATACGTCGCCGACGTCTTCGGCAAGCCCGCCAGAGAGCCCTTTACCATGCCCATCCCTCTGATCAACGTCCTGAATGGGGGCAAGCATGCCATCGGCTCGTCCGACTTCCAGGAATACATGATCGTACCGATCGGCGCTCCGACGTTCGCCGAGGCGACGCGTTGGGCTGCCGAGACGTTCCACGAACTGAAGGGCATCATTCGCGAGCAAGGCTGGCCAACCACGGTCGGCGACGAGGGGGGCTATGCGCCGCCGGTCGAATCCAACGAAGAGCCGCTCAAGCTCATCATGCAGGCGCTCGAACGGGCGGGCCACACCCCCGGCGAGGACATCGCCATTGCCCTGGACCCGGCGGCCTCCGAACTCTATAAGGACGGCAAGTATCACCTGACCAAGGAGGGCATGTCGCTCACCTCGGCCGAGATGGTCGATCTGTTCGTCGACTGGGCCGGCCGGTACCCGATCATCTCGATCGAAGACGGCCTGGACGAGGAAGACTGGGACGGGTTCGCCCTGCTCAAAGACAAGACGCAGAACAAGGTTCAGATCGTCGGCGACGACCTGTTCGCGACGAACCCGCAGCGCGTGCGGATCGGGATCGAGAAGAACGTAGCCAATTGCGTCCTGATCAAGGCCAACCAGATCGGCACAATCACCGAGACGCTCGACACGGTCCACTTGGCCTTGGACAACGGGCTGACCGCGATCGTCTCCCACCGCTCGGGCGAGACTGAGATGCCTTTCGAGGCCGATTTCGGCGTCGGCACCGGCGTCGGCCAAGTCAAGATCGGCTCGGTTTCACGATCCGAGCGGGTCGCCGAGTACAACGAGCTGATGCGAATCGAGCGTCACCTCGGCGGCCGGTCGATCCTGGCCCATTTCCCCTTCACCGGCGTCGCGAACGCGTAGGCCCGTCCTGCGTCTTGTCAGGGGTTTCGCCTTCAGGCAACGCGCGGGCGTCCTGCGCCACTGCCCAGACGCAGCGCGAGCGGTTCTTGGCCTGCGCGTAGGCGCGGACGCGGAAACTGCGGACCTTCAGGCCCTCTCGTCGAAGACGTCCTTCGAACAGCGGATCGACGTCGACCGACCAGATCGCCAGACAGCCACCCGGGCGAAGGGCCCGCATCACGGCACCGATCCCCATGGGACCATACAGCCCATCGTTGCCGGCATAGGTCATCGCGCCGGGCCCGTTGTCCACGTCGAGCAGAATGGCGTCGAACGCGCTCTCGGACCGGCGGATCACCTGGGCGACGTCGCATGATTCGACCGTCACCCTGCCATCCCGCAGCGGATGGCCCGCCAGTTCGCCCAGAAGCTCCTGGTTCCAGCGGACGACGTCGGGCATCAGCTCGGCCACGACGACGCGGGCCCCCGGCGGCAGCAGATCGAGCGTCTGGCGCAGCGTGTAGCCCATGCCCAGCCCGCCGATCAGGACGACAGGGCGCGGCCTCTTGCGGATCTTCTCGCACCCCAGACGGGCCAGCTCCAGTTCCGATTCGTGCTCCCGACTGGTCATCAACTGCCGGCCGTCCACGCTGATGAAGAAATCCCGGTCGTGCCGGGAAAGGACCATTCTCTTTCCGTCCGGGGTCGTCGTCGACGCCAGTTCAGTACAAGGTTTCACGCCGATCTGTCCTTTCTCAGGGCCCGTCGCTGCCAATCCGGACGGCTGCCATATGTGCGTTTCGAGGCCCATTGTCGAGGATCGCAGGCGATTTGGAAAGTCCAGGCTAGGCAGAAAACAGAGGTCGGCGTGGAAGCAGCTTGCGGCCGTCAGTGTTTTCTCGGTTGCAGAGCGAGTGGCGATCGGTTATATTCCGGCCGTCTAACAGTCTGGGGTGACTTAAAGGAATAGGCGATATGGACAAAGGACGGTCGATCTGGTTGGTCTGCACGTTGCTGCTTGCTGTGGTGGCGCTGGCGGGATGCTATGAGCCCGAGCCGAGACCTCGCGTCATTGGCGAGGACCGGCCGGTGCCCTTGCCCACGACGCAGTTGATCCCGCAATACCGTCTCCTGGGACGCTCGATCCAGGGCCGGGCCATCACCGCGCAAATCCTCGGAGATGGACTGGACACAACGCTCATCGTCGCGACGATTCACGGCAACGAACCGGCGGGGACACCGCTGGTCAAGAGACTGGCCGATCATCTGGCGACCAATCCGGATCTCTTGGAGGGCCGCCGCATCGTTATCATCCCGGTGGCCAATCCGGACGGCATGGCCGCCGGAACGCGGGAGAACGTCCGCGCCGTCGATCTGAACCGCAATTTCGAGGCGTCCAACCGCGTCAACAACGGCGATTATGGGCACCAGTCGCTGTCCGAGCCGGAAACCCGGGCGCTCCAGGCCGCAATCGAGGAGTTCCGCCCGAACCGGATCCTGTCGCTCCACCAGCCGCTCAATTGCATCGACTATGACGGCCCGGGCAAGGCCCTGGCGGCCGCCGTCGCGTCATCCAGCAGGCTCCCGGTCAAAAAGCTGGGCGCCAAGCCGGGTTCGCTCGGCGCCTATACCGGCGAGGAGCTTGGCATCCCGACGATCACCATGGAGCTGCCGGCGGCCGCCTCCAATCTCAGCGAGGATGCTCTGTGGGAGCGGTACGGCCAGGCCATGATTGTGGGCATCACCTACTCGCTGCCCGCGTCGAAGTAGAATCGTAGAGAGAAGGCACACCCTGTGGCGGTGCCACGACGTTTGCAGCCCCCCTGCCACCGGTCCGGCGTCGCGGAATGCGCGTGAATTTCGCCCGGCGGCCGGTTAGAATCTTCCCAACGACAAATGCATATGGGCAGATTCAAGCTGAACAACCGGTTCCAACCGTCGGGCGATCAGCCGCAGGCCATCGAGCGGCTCGCTGCCGCCTTGCGCGCCGGCAGCAAATTCCAGACCCTCATGGGCGTCACCGGAAGCGGCAAGACCTTCACCATGGCCAACGTCATCGCCCGGTTCGACCGGCCCGTCCTGGTCATCTCGCACAACAAGACGCTGGCCGCCCAGCTCTATGAGGAGTTCCGCGAGCTGTTCCCCGAGAACGCCGTCGAGTACTTCGTCAGCTACTATGATTACTACCAGCCGGAGGCCTACATCCCGCAGCGGGACATTTACATCGAGAAGGACGCCTCGCGAAACGCCGACCTGGATCGATTGAGGCTTTCCGCGACGACCAGCCTCGCGACCCGGCGCGACTGCATCGTGGTGGCCTCGGTCTCCTGCATCTTCGGGCTTGGCTCGCCGGAAGCCTACAAGGCCAGCATGGTCGCCGTCCGCACCGGCGAGACCTGCGACCGCAACACCCTGCTCGGCAAGCTGGCCGACATCCAGTACGCACGAAACGATATCGACTTCCAGCGCGGGACGTTCCGCGTTCGCGGCGACGTGGTCGAGCTGTATCCATCCTATGAATCGTTCGCCATCCGCATCGAGTTCTTCGGCGACGAGATCGAGCGGATCAGCTACATCAATCCCGTCTCGGCCGAGATTCTGGCGGTCGAGAGCCAGGTGTTCATCTACCCGGCCCAGCACTACATCATGCCGGCCGACCGCATCGCCGAGGCCGTCGAAGGCATCCGCGCCGAGCTGGCGCAGCGCCTCGGCGAGCTGCGCAGCCAGGCCAAGCTCCTCGAAGCCCAGCGGCTGCAGGCCCGGACGATGTACGACATCGAGATGATCCAGGAGGTCGGCTACTGCAGCGGGATCGAGAACTACGCCCGCCATCTGGCGGGCCTGCCGCCGGGGGCCAGGCCCTATACGCTGATCGACTACTTCCCCGACGATTTCCTGCTGTTCATCGACGAGTCCCACGTCACCATCCCTCAGTTGCGTGCCATGTGGGCGGGCGACCACAACCGCAAGGCCGTGCTCGTGGAGCACGGCTTCCGTCTGCCCAGCGCGATGGACAACCGCCCGCTGCGGTTCGAGGAATTCCAGCAGAACTGGTCGCAGGTCGTGTTCGTCTCGGCCACGCCGGCCCCGTTCGAGCTGGAGCTGTGCGGCGGCGAGGTCGTCGAGCAGATCATCCGTCCGACCGGCCTGCTCGATCCGGAGATCTTCGTCCATCCCGCGACCAACCAGGTCGAGCATCTGCTTGAGGAGATCGCCCGGCGGGTCGCGGTGCACGAGCGGGTGCTGGCGACCACGTTGACCAAGCGGATGGCGGAGAACCTGGCCAGCTACATCACCAAACGCGGCTATCGCTGCCGGTATCTCCACAGCGAGATCGACACCCTCGAACGGATCGACATCCTGCGGGACCTGCGGCACGGGGAGTTCGACGTGCTCGTGGGCGTCAACCTGCTGCGCGAAGGTCTCGACCTGCCGGAAGTCTCCTGCGTGGCCATCCTCGACGCCGACAAGGAGGGGTTCCTGCGCAGCCAGACCTCCCTGATTCAGACCATCGGACGCACCGCCCGGAACGTCAACGCCACCGTCCTGCTGTACGCCGACACGGTCACCGAATCGATGCGAAAAGCCATTGACGAAACCGGGCGGCGGCGTACAATCCAACTGGCGTACAACCAGGAACACAACATCACGCCGGAAACGATCAAGAAAGAGATCCGCAACAGCCTGACCGAGCAGATCAAAGCCCGACGCGTCGCCCAGGAGGCGATTCGACTCGGGGACTCCGAATACGACAAGGTCGAGTTGGCCGGACAGATCGAGCGGGAGATGCTGGAGGCCGCCGAGGCCCTCGATTTCGAGCGGGCGGCGGTATTGCGGGACCAGTTGCGCGAATTGAAGGAGCTGCCGGAGTTGGTGCTCGCCGATTCGCACAGGAAAAAGAGCACCTTTCTGGCCGCCAAAAAACAGAAGCGGCGCGGGAAGGCATAGAGGCACGGGGTCCGCCGCCAAACCGGCGCGGTGCGGCCCGACAGGTGGGGAAGAAATGAAGAAACTGAACATCGCGCAGGTCCGTCCCCTGATCCAGATGGCCATCGAAGAGGACCTCGGTCGAGGCGACGTGACAACGGAATTGCTGTTTCCCGACGACTCGACCACGCGGGCAACCGTTGTCTCGCGGGAGGAGATCGTCGTTTGCGGCGTACCCGTGCTCGAAGAGATCCTTCGGCAGTACGATCCGCGTCTGAAGATGACCGCCCATGTCAAGGACGGCCAGGTCGCCCACGTGGGCAGCAAGTTGGCCACCATCGAAGGGCCGCTGCGTCCCATGCTCAGCGCCGAGCGAGTTCTGCTGAACTTCCTCCAGCGTCTCAGCGGGATCGCGACGACCACGAACAAGTACGTCCGGGCGATCCGCGGCACCAAGGCCAAGATCTACGACACGCGCAAGACCCTGCCGGGCTGGCGTCTGCTGGAGAAGTACGCCGTCACTTGCGGCGGAGGATACAACCATCGCCTCGGGCTTTACGACGGCATCCTCATCAAGGACAATCACTTGGCCGAGCTGGGCAAGAGCTTTCCGCTGCGGCTCAAGCGTGTCGTGGACGACGCCAAGAACGTCAAGGGGCTTTCCTTCATCGCGGTCGAAGTGGACCACGTCGATCATCAATTGAACCACGTTCTGAAGATCCCGGGCATCGACATCGTCCTGCTGGACAACATGGGCCAGTGGCAGCTCAAGCACGCGGTGAAGATGCGCGACGAGATGTGCGGCAAGGGCAACAAGCCCCTGCTGGAGGCCTCAGGCAACATCACGCTGGACAACGTCTCGGCGATCGCGCAGTGCGGGGTGGACCGAATCGCCATCGGAGCGATCACCCACTCGGCCGCCGCGGTCGATATTGGACTGGACAAATAGACGATCTTCATGCCACGTGACGACCGACTCGACCCGGACAGGATCAGCGTCAAGCTCAAGACCAGACGGATCGGACGCAAGGTCCTCGTCTACGAACGCACGGCCAGCACGAACGACGTCGCGGCCGAGTACGCGCGCAACCCGGACCATGACGGCCTTGTGGTCTTCGCAGAAGAGCAGACCGCCGGCCGGGGACGAACCGGCGCGCAGTGGCAAAGCCCCTACGGCGAAAGCCTCCTGTTCTCCGTCCTGCTGATCGGCCGCGCGATGGAGAACGAGCTGCTGTCTTTGACCTGCGCGGTGGCCATCGCGGAGGCCTTGGGCGACGTCGGCGGCCGGCGCGCCCAGATCAAGTGGCCCAACGACGTCCTGCTGGCCGGTAAGAAGGTCTGCGGCATCCTTGTCGAATCCAAGCGCGTCGCGCGGCCGCCTGAGAGCTTGAGCAGTCCCTCACGAGCGACGAGCGACGAGGGACGAGGTACGACCGTGATCGGGATCGGGATCAACTGCCATCAGAGCGCCGCGTCGTTCCCGCCGGAGCTGCGCGAAATCGCTACGAGCCTCGACATCGTCGGCGGCGTCCGCTGCGACCGCATCACGCTGGCGCGGCGCACGCTCGCGTCGCTGGACCAATGGCTGCGAACCGCCGAGAAGAACAAAGAACGAGTGATCGAAACCTGGAGCAGCCTGAGCACGCAACTGTCGCAGCGTGTGACGCTCTCCTGCAACGGGCGGACCTTCACCGGCCACTGCATCGGGATCGACCCGGCCAACGGTCTGATCCTCCAGCTCGACCGAGGCGGCGTCCGCATGTTCGACGCCGCCCACACCACGATCCTCAAGTGACAGCCTCGCGGCAGGGCCGCGAGGCATTGATGATTGATTATTGATTATTGGCTATTGCCCGGGCGCACTTCTGGTTGTCATCCCGAGTCCCGATGCACATCGGGATCGAGGAGCCTGCCCTGAGCCTGCCGAAGGGATCCGGCCAGAGACCACGCGTGCCTCCCATTCGCGGCCAGATTCCTCCGCGCGGCCCGCCCTGAGCGCAGCCGATGGGGCCTGCCTTCGGCAGTCCTTCGGTCGGAATGACAAAGTCGCAACTCTTCATCTCAATAGTCCCTGAACTTCCGCATCCATTGCGGCCAATCCTCAGGTTTCACGCCGCCCGTCTTCGTCCACGGGCCTGTCGTCAGAAAGTGCCGACTCCACATCAGTGTCCACAATTCTTTCAGTCCGACCTTGCGCACGGACCCGTCCATGAAAGCCATGTTGATACCGCCTCGGTGGCGGTTGATGCAAACCGTCCACATCGTGTAAGGTGTCCACGCCCCTTCGTACTCAGGTGGTTCGTCAGTGTGTGGCGGGCACGCGCCGCACATCGCGCAATCGAAAAACACAGGGACGCGCCCGGCGCATTTGGCGTGCCAACTGATCCAGCGGCCCGGCCCGACAAGGTTCTCCCCACTGCGGTCGATTGAGCTCTCGGTGAATACCCCGCCGTTCAGGCCATAGCTGCCTCGAAGGTCAGAACGCCCCATCAGACAGGAACAGGCATGAAACGTGTCGCCCACCATGCCGGGTACGCCGGGCAGGGGCTTGCTCGCGGAAGGGCACAGGACCACATCGGGGTCGCTACGTAGGATAGGATCGGTGACGTACCGCCAAATGGTATCGAATCCGCCGCAAGCCGAGCATGTCTCGTTCTCGTCCATCCACATGGACAAGCCCAGACCCAACTGGCGCAAGCGTCCCTGGCAAACGACCGCCTGCGCCTGGTTCCGTGCCCGGGACAGGGCCGGTAGCAGGAGGGCCAGCAGGAGGACGACGATGGAAATGACCACCAGCAGTTCGATCAGGGTGAAGGCCCGCTGGCTTTCGATTTGCTTTCTCGCATTCATGGCTTCCGCACTCCTTGGTTCGACAAGGAGTCCTGACGCCGCACGGCACTCTTGCCGGTGCTCGGCCACCGTCGCTGTTCACCATCTATTATCGTGTTTCCGCCTTTGGCGTCAAGTGCAGAACCGAAAAGGTCTTGTGGGGGCCTATCGCTCCAATAGGACCTATTGTGTATTTCGTGGCGGGCGACGGGCGGGTATACTGGGTGCACACGACACGAATCCATCGAAAGGAGCCGGTCTATGACAACGTGCGGACACAGTCAGACAGCGAGAGTGTTGGGGATCGTTCTGTGCATCGTCGCGGCTTGGGCCTGGCGGTGCCCAGCCGCCGAGAGTGAGGCGATTGAGGCATGGCGGGACCTGAAGTTCGGGCTTTTCGTGCACTGGGGTCCGGTCAGCCTCAAGGGCACCGAGATCGGCTGGTCGCGTGGGCGCGAGGTGCCTGCTGACGAATACGACCAGCTCTACAAGCGCTTCAATCCTACGCTGTTCGACGCCGAAGCGTGGGTCACAACCGCCAAAGAGGCCGGAATGCGCTACCTCGTCCTGACGTCCAAACACCACGACGGGTTCTGCCTGTGGCCGTCGAAGTACACCGACTACCACATCGGCAACACGCCCTTCCAGCGAGATGTCATGCGCGAGCTGGCCGCCGCCTGCGCCGAGCACGGCATCCAGTTCTGCACCTACCACTCGATCTGCGACTGGTACCATCCGGACTATCCGATGGGCAGTCCCGGCGGCAGCACGAAGAAGCCCAGCCCCAACATGCCGCGGTACTTCCAGTACCTCAAGAACCAGACGAGGGAGATCATCGAGAACTACGGACCACTGGGCATCATGTGGTTCGACGGCCAGTGGGAGGAGCCCTGGACGCTCGAATACGGCGACGAACTGTACGCCTACCTCAAGGGCCTCCAGCCGAATCTCGTGATCAACAACCGCGTGAGCAAGGGCCGCAACGGTATCGCGGGCGACTACGACACGCCGGAGCAGCGCATCGGCAACTTCCAGAACAATCGGCCGTGGGAAACCTGCATGACCATTTGTCAGCAGTGGGCCTGGAAGCCGAACGACGTGATGAAATCCGAGAAGGAGTGCATCCAGACGCTCGTGCGCGTCGTCGGAGGCGATGGGAACCTGCTGTTCAACGTCGGGCCTATGCCCGATGGGCGAATCGAACCGCGACAGGTGGAGCGCCTGCTCGAGATGGGCCAGTGGCTCGGCAAGTACGGCCAGACCATCTACGGCACGCGCGGCGGCCCCTTCAAGACCACCGCCTCCTTGGCCAGCACCCACCGGGGCAACACCGTCTACGTCCACATCCTCGACTGGCGCGACGAGACCGTCACGCTGCCGGCGTTGCCGAAGCGTATCGCCAATGCGTCGCTCCTGACCGGCGGCTCCGTCAGCGTCCGCCAGACGTCCGACGCGATCGTGATCGGCGTGCGCGAAGAGTACCGCGACCCGATCGACACGATCGTGGAGCTGACGCTGGATGGCCCGGCGGCGGACATCGCAGCGCTGGCGTTGCCCTCGTCGTCGCTGGCCGCAGGCAAAAAAGCCTCAGCCTCGAACGTCTTTCAGAACAACCCTTCCCACGGTCCCGACAAGGCGTTCGACGACGATCCCGGCACGCGGTGGGCGACGGATTCCGGCGTCAAACAGGCGTGGCTGGAGGTGGACCTGGGGCGGCCCGAGACGATCGCGAAGGTAATGCTCAGCGAGGCCTACGACCGCGTCCGGCGTTTCGAGCTGCAATACGCCGACGACGGAACTTGGGTGACCTTCGTCGAGGGCCAGCGAATCGGCGAGGAATTCACCGCCGCTTGCGAGCCTGTCACCGCGCAGCGGGTCCGTCTGAACATCCTTGAAGCCACCGACGGCCCAACCATCTGGGAATTCCAAATCCTGACTCCCAGGAAGACCCCGTAGCCACTGGACGGGCTGAACGTTCCGGTTTGCGACTCGGGGGCGTTGTGCTATACTGTGCCCTCGCGCCGGCGGCGCCGGCGTGCGAGGAGCATTGGACGACGAAATGCCAACCCGTACAGTGAGGTAGTCGAGCATGGCCGAGAGGTTTGACGTTGTGGTGATCGGGGCCGGACCCGGCGGCGCCAGGGCCGCCAGGCGCTGCGCCCAGCGAGGGGCCTCGGTGGCCCTGGTCGAGAGACAGTTCATCGGAGGCACCTGCCTGAACTGGGGCTGCATCCCGTCCAAGACGCTGCTGGCGTCGGCGCACCTGCTGATGAAGGCCCGCAGCGCGTCGGAGATGGGCATCGACATCCCGTCGGCGGCGCCCAACTGGCCCAGAATCCAGCAACGCCGCGAGAGTATCATCGCCGGCCTGCGCAAAGGCATGCAAGGCGGGATGAAGTCCGCCAAGATCGCCTATTTCGAAGGGACCGCCGTCGTCCATTCGCCGACGAAGGTCACGGTCGAAGCCAACGGGCAGAAGACCGATCTCGACGCGGGCAAACTGATCCTGGCGACCGGCTCCGAATCGATCCAGATCCCGAGCCTTCCTTTCGACGGCAAGGTCGTCATCAGCAGCACAGAGGCGCTGTCGCTGCCGGAGATTCCCAAGTCGATGGTCGTCGTCGGGGGCGGCGTGATCGGCTGCGAGTTGGGCTGCGCGTATGCCGCGATGGGAACCAAGGTCACCATCGTCGAAGCGCTCGAAAGTCTGCTGCCGATGCTCGATTCGTGGGCGAGCCGGCTGGTCGAACGCGAGTTCAAGGGCCTCGGCATCGAGGCGCTGACCGGGCGAAGGGTGATGAGCGTCGACAAAGGTCCGTCGTCGGCCAAGGTCAACCTCGACGGCGGCCAAGCCATCGAGGCCGAACGCGTGCTGGTGGCCGTCGGGCGGCGCGCCGCCGTGGATAGGGCCATCGTCTCGGCGCTGGGCCTCGAGATGAACGGACCGGTCATCAAGGTCAACAAGAGAATGGAGACGAACGTGCCGGGCGTCTACGCGGTCGGCGACGTCGTCGGCACCACCTACCTGGCGCACGGCGCGACCGCCGAGGCAGAGGTCGCGGCCGCCAACGCCACCGGCAGCAGCGAGGAGATGCTCGACTACGACCTGATTCCGCGCGTGATCTTCACGTTCCCCGAGGTCGCGTCCGTGGGCAAGACCGAGGCGAAGTGCCAGGCCGAAGGGCTGGATGTCACGGTCGGCAAGGGCTTCTACAAGGCCAACGGACGCAGCGTTGCCGAGAACGACACGAACGGCCAGATTCACGCCATTCGCGACAACGCGATCAACGAAATCGTGGGCGTCACGATGGTCGGGCCGCTGGCGACCGAATTCGTCGCGTTCGCCCGGACGCTGATCGGCACGTGCGAGCCGATCCGCCAGATTACGTTCCCGCACCCGACGATCTCCGAGACCCTCGAAGACGCGATGCACGAAGCGCTGGGCGAGCTGCTCCTGGAATAGCACGGAATGATGAATCAGACAGCAAAAGGCAAGAATCAAAACTGCGGAATCCGGCGGAGGCGGATGAGGTACGGGCGAATCATGATTCGCCCCTACGATCTGCATTTTGCACTTTGCCTTTTGATTTCGTGCGGAGAGTCCGCCGGTGACGCGTGACATCCAGATCGATGCAACAACCGCCGAGGCGTTGGAAGTCCGCGACCTGGGTCTGGCCGACTATCGTGAGGTTCTGTCGCTCCAACAGCAGTTGAACCAGCAGCGTCAGGCCGGCCGGATCGGCGACACCGTGCTGATCGTCGAGCATCCGCCCGTCATCACGCTGGGAGCGCGCCAGAGCGCCAACAGGCTGCTGGTCGATCCGGATGAGTTGAGGCGACGCGGCATCGATGTGGTCGAGATCCGTCGCGGCGGCGGCGCCACCGCCCACAATCCGGGTCAACTGGTCTTCTATCCGATTGTCCACCTTCAACGTCTGGGTCTGAGCGCCAGTGAATACGTCCGGACGCTTGAAGCAATCGGCATCGACCTGCTCGCGCGGGCCGGCGTCACGGCCGAAAGGCGAAAAGGCTTTCCGGGGCTCTGGACCGGCGGCAGGAAGATCGCCTCGGTCGGCGTGCGCGTGCGCCGGTTCGTGACGTACCACGGCATGGCCATCAACATCTGCAACGACCTGCGTCTGTTCGACGCGATGGTCCCCTGCGGCCTCGACGGCGTCGAGATGACTTCGGTCAAAAAGGAAACGGGCCGGCCCTGCGATATGGACGCGGCCAAGATGCATCTGACGAGACTGCTCCCGCATCACCTGGGCGGAACGCGACCATGAGCGCCAACGCCAAACGACTGCCCCCGTGGCTGCGCCGGCCCTGGCCCGCCGGGCACAGCTTTCAGCACACCGAGCGGACGCTCGAATCGCTGCACATCGAGACGATCTGCGACCACGCGAACTGCCCCAACAAGGGCGAATGCTGGGGCCGCGGCACCGCGACCGTCCTGATCCTGGGCAACGTCTGCACGCGCAATTGCCGGTTCTGCTCGGTCGCCACGGGCAAGCCGGAGCCGCCCGACCGGACTGAGCCGGCCAGGCTGGCCCGCATGGTCCAGCAGATGGGCTTGAAGTACCTCGTGATGACCAGCGTCAATCGGGACGATCTGCCCGACGGAGGGGCCGGACATTTCCGCGACTGCGTCGCCGAAGTCCGCAAGCAGTGCCCTTCCGTGCGGTTCGAGATTCTCACGCCGGACTTCCGCGACAATCAGTCCGAGGCCCTCGACATCCTGGCCGACGCATTGCCCTTCGTGTTCGCGCATAACGTTGAGATGGTTCCTTCGCTCTATCCGAAGGCCCGATCCGGCGGCAATTACCGGCTCAGCCTGCGCCTGCTCGATATGGCGGCCCGGCGATATCGCGACACTCCCACCAAGTCCTCGATCATGCTCGGCCTGGGCGAGACCGACGAGGAAGTGATGCAGGTCCTGCGAGACCTGCGCGCCGTCGGCTGCCGGCGCATCACCATTGGACAGTACCTCAAGCCCTCTCGGGATTCGCTTGCTGTGATCGACTACGTGCGTCCGGAAGAATTCGCCTGGTGGGCACAAGAGGCGCGGAGCATCGGATTCGACTGGGTGCAGGCGTCTCCCTTCGCCCGCAGCAGCTACTTCGCCGAACGGCAAGACGTTTAGCCATCCCCTGCCTCGTTTGCGTCATTTGCTTGCGGCTTTTAGCCACTGACCAACGTCCACAGCCTTCCCGATTTCCTATGTTTTGGTGGAGCTCTTGATGGCAGGCACAATTGACTGAACACATCAGGCAACATCGGGGGAAGAAATGAGACTGTCATCGTGTATCACCATCCGCCGTCGAGGCGGTTCTGCGCTGGTCTTGTCGCTCATCTTTCTGGCAGTGCTCTCCTCGCTGTCCATCGCCATGGCGACGATCTCCAGCGCCAACGTCCAGGTCGCAAACAACCAGCAGGACGCCGGCCGCGCGCTCGCCAGCGCGCATTCGGGTCTCGAAGTCCTGCGGTATTACCTCAACGACATCAGCCTTCCCAGCGGGGCCCCGACCAGTCGCCTGGAGGACCTCTCCGATGAACTGGAGGCCGAATTCGCCGATCTGCCAAATATGGAAGTCGTGTACGAGGATAGCACGATCACCATACTGCCGGTCAGCCTGGACGGGGCGACCAAGACCAGCTTCACGGCCGCACTGACCTACGGTCGCCTCCTCGACGGCGCAACCGACTACGATGCCATCGACATCACGATCACCGGCAGCGGCGGCCGGGCCACCAAACGGGTGGCCGTCAGCTACCAGTTCAAGGAGATCGGCAATCCCATCTTCGATTACGGCATCGCCACCCGGGGACCTTTGATGACCCAGGGCAACGTGGACATCGAGACGTTCAACGAGAAATTCTGGGCCGATATCTACATCGAGAGCCTCAGCAGCGCCCTGGCCCTCGAGATGATCGGGAAATCCTCGATCGCCGGCAAGGTGACCATCGCCAACGGCTCTGCCTACATCGACATCGCCAGCAGCAGTTCCGTGTATGGCGCCAAGGGCGCCGCTGCGGCCGAGTACATCACCATCGGCGCCGATGCCTGCACGTTCCCCGTCCCCAATCCACAGGACTTCGAAGGCTACATCCAAACCACGTTTCAGCCGGGCGATCCGACCTCGAACACCACGCTGACCAACATCGAGATCCCGCCGGACACCAATCCGCAGTTCACCGGCAATACCACCGTCAACGGCATCGTCTACGTTCGCCAGCCCAATGTCGTCCGCTTCGTCGGCAACGCGACGATCAACGGCATCATCGTCGCCGAAGGCCAGTTGGAAGCCCCGTCGGCACTCAACCAGCTCGATTTCGGCGGCACCGTGCTCAGTCATGACGTTTCCACCCTGTCCGAGGAGGAGTTCGGGGCGCTCACCGAGCAGACCGGGACGTTCATTGTCGCGCCGGGGTTCAGCGTGTCCTTTGGCGGCAACGCCAGCATGATCAACGGGGTGATCGCCGCCAGCGGGGTTCAGTTCTACGGCAATGCCGGAGGAACGATCAATGGCTCGATCATCAACTACTCCGACGACCGCATGGAACTGGCCGGCAACACGGACCTCGTATTCCACCGCTCGGGACGTGACAAGATCCCGGCCGGTTTCGCGCCGGCGACAACGCTCGAGTTTGCGCCCAACAGTTACCACGAGTGTATCTGAGCACACAGGGGCCTTCTGCACGGAAGGCCCCCCGCCAGGCTCCGACAGGCGGCCGCGCGGGCCCGTGAACCCGCACGGGCCCAAACAGGTCCGATAGCATCAGGCCCAAAGGACCAGCCCAGAGCAAGTCCCCCGTCCGGTTTGGCACCCGCCCGTTTGTATCCTATAGTTAATATGGATCGTAGAAGGGCAGCACCGTTACACAGCAGGTCGTTTTCCGGGGGGGAAACACATGTCCACGGCAGGTAAGCACCACCACAAATCCAGAGGCTCGGCGCTGATTTTGTCCATGATCTTCGTCCTGGTCTTCTCAGCGCTGGCCGTCTCACTGGCCACCATCTCCGGGGCCAACGTCGAAGTAGCCTCGAACCATCACAGACTCAACACCGCGCTGTTGGCCGCCCAGTCCGGGCTCGAGTGCGCCAAGTACATCGTTCACACCGTCCCGCTGGAGCAAACCAACAGGAACTACGTCAACGAAGATGACGCCGATCTGGTCTGGGCCGATCTTTGCACGTATGTCCACGACAATCCCCTGGATGGCCAGACCGTCGACTACGATGCCAACGAGCTGACCATCAACGGCATGACGCTCGACGGCTCCGGCACCGCCTTTGGCGTCCGATTCTACCGCGAGGCCGACAACCCGTACGTCATCTGTCTGTCGTCGACCGGAACCAGCGGAGAGGCGATCCGCACCGTCGGCATGGAGATGAAGATCACCAAGGACCGAGAGATCCTGACGTACGCCCTCGCCGGCCGGGGACGCATGTGGCTGACGGGAGACACCACCATTCACGGAGACCTCTTCAGCACGTGGAAGCATCCCTCGGTCTCGCCCTTCAACACCACCAGCGAAACCACCGTGCTCGGGACGGTCAACACCGCCATCACGCAGGATGAGATTGACGGCTACAGCTATCAGCTCGAAACGCTCAGCGGTGACGGCAAACCCTTGTTCGAGTTCGGGCAGACGGTCTACGATATCAATGGGGATCCTGTAGCCGACGCGGTCGGTACGATCGACGACGATCTCTGGTTGACCGACACGGACGGCAATCCCGTCTTTGACGGCGACGGCAACCGCATCCCCGTCGACTTCGAGAACCGCATCTACAGCACGGCCGATCAGCTCCAGGGCTACCACCAGAACGTGCAGTACTACGACCCGACCAAACACTCCACCAGTATGGCCGGGCTGAACATCGCCGATTACGACACGGATGATTACAGGACCGGGCTGGCTTCGCTTTCCAGCAGCACCACGACGACCGAATACTTCCCTCACAAGCCCGGCAACTACGCCCAGGCCAGCAGCAGTTCCAGCCGCAAGCTGACTCGCCGGGTGTACCAGAACCAGACGTTCACCAATGCGCTGCTGCCGTCCAATCAGAACGCCCTCTTCCGCAACTGCACCTTCCAGGAGGTCCTCTACGTCGACTGCAACAAGAACGCCAGCAATTACTACAACAACGTTCGATTCGAGGACTGCACCTTCAACGGCGTGATCGTAACCAACACGCCCAAGAGCCTCCTGTGGCAGAACAACGCCCTGTACTTCACCGGGACCGCGACGTTCAACAATCAGTCGTCGATCCAGGAGGCCACCATTCTGGCCCCGCACTTCAACGTGGACCTGGGCAACACGAACCCCGAACAGAGCGACAACAACGTCCTGACCGGCGCCATTGTCGGCGGGATCGTGGACATTCGAGGCAACGCTCAGATCTATGGGACGATCATCTCCATGGCCGACACAAGCTCGTGGACAAGCGGCTTCGTGACGAACATCGGAGCGACACTCGACGATGGAGGTTCGGAGACCACCGAGCTGGGCGACATCGGTGTCATCAGCATCACGCCCGAAGAAGACATGATGCTGCCCAGCGGGATCACCAGCCCGATCATCATCCTACCGGATCATAGTTCGTATTCGGAAGTCTGACCCGGCTGTCATCAGAAGTAGTGGACGACGCAATGCAATCTCAGAGAAAGGAAAGGAATATGCAAAGAATTTCTGTCAGAACGCTCACCCTGCTGTTGTTGCTGCTGGTCTCGGTGCTCACCCACCAGTATGTCCGGCTCGTGCCCTCGGCCAGAGCCGACGCGATCTGGCTGGACGATGATCCCAACGAGCCCGGACCAGAGAGGGCGTGGTGGTCGCAGGGTCTCGTCCTCATGGACGATGATCCCAACGATCCCGGGCCTGAGAGGGCGTGCTGGTTGCAGGGTCTTGTCCTGGGGGACGACGATCCCAATGAGCCTGGGCCCGAGAGGGCTGCTTGGTCGCGTGGGCTGATCCTCCTGGGCGACGACCCCAACGAGCCCGCCGAGCCGGGGCCCGAACGAGTCTGAGGTCCGCAGCGACGGACCATCTCGCGGCGGGCCGAGCAGGGGCCCGCCATACCCTTCGCCGGAGACAGCGCCCCGATGAACGTCGGGGGGTTATAGAAGCGGGAATGGACGCTGTCTCCGGCGTCCGGGGCGAATCGCCCCGCCATCTCCGACCCCCGCTGAACGTTGCCACCTTCCCCGTCGAAACCACCACACCCCAATTCCTCCGTCACACCCCGGTCATTCGTGTTCTCTTTGGCGTTTGACAACCGGCCGTTCATTTGCTCTAATCCCGCCGATTTGTCGGACACCCAGCGATCTCCGCCGGAGATCTGTCTTACACAGGAGAAAACCGAATGCCAAAGCGCCCCGATCTCAAGAAGATCATGATCATCGGGTCCGGCCCCATCGTGATCGGCCAGGCCTGCGAATTCGACTACTCGGGCACGCAGGCCTGCAAGGCCCTTCGAAGCCTGGGCTACAAGATCGTGCTGGTCAATTCCAACCCGGCCACCATCATGACGGACCCGGGCATGGCCGACGTCACGTACATCGAGCCGCTGACGCTTGAAAGCGTCACGAAGATCGTCGCCAAGGAGCGTCCGGACGCCCTGCTGCCGAACCTTGGGGGCCAGTCGGGACTCAATCTCAGCAGCGAGCTGGCGAGGGCCGGCGTGCTCGACAAGTACGGCGTCAAGATCATCGGGGTCCAGGTCGACGCGATCAAGCGGGGGGAAGACCGCCAGGCCTTCAAGGACACGATGACCAAGCTCGGCATCGACATGCCGCGAAGCCTCATCGCCAACACCATGAACGAAGCGGAAGCCGCCATCGATAAGATCGGCCTGCCGTGCGTGATTCGCCCCGCCTATACCATGGGCGGCACCGGCGGCGGCTTCGCCTACAACATGGAAGAGTTCCGCGCCATCGCCGAACGCGGGCTCAGCGCCAGCCTTGTCAACCAGATCCTCGTCGAGGAGTCCGTCCTCGGCTGGGAGGAACTGGAGCTGGAAGTCGTGCGCGACAGCAAGAACCAGATGATTACCGTCTGCTTCATCGAGAACGTCGACGCCATGGGCGTCCACACCGGCGACAGCTACTGCACCGCACCGATGCTCACCATCAGCGCCGAGGTGCAAGAGCGCCTCCAGAAGTACGCCTACGACATCGTCGAGGCCATCCAGGTCATCGGCGGCACTAACGTCCAGTTCGCCCACGATCCCAAGACCGGGCGGATCGTCATCATCGAGATCAATCCACGCACGAGCCGCTCGTCGGCCCTGGCCTCCAAGGCGACAGGCTTTCCCATCGCTCTGGTCTCGGCGCTGCTGGCCGGCGGCCTGACGCTCGACGAGATCCCCTACTGGCGGGACGGAACGCTCGACAAGTACACGCCCTCGGGCGATTACGTCGTCGTGAAGTTCGCGCGCTGGGCGTTTGAGAAGTTCGAAGGGCTGCCCGACCGGCTCGGAACCCAGATGAAGGCCGTCGGCGAGGTCATGAGCATCGGCAAGACCTACAAGGAGGCGTTCCAGAAGGCGATTCGCTCGCGCGAGGACGGCCGCTACGGGCTGGGCTTCGCCCGCGATTACCACAACAAGAGCCTCGAAGAGCTGATGCGCCTGTTGACCGAGCCGTCCAGCGAACGGCAGTTCATCATGTACGAGGCCCTGCGCAAAGGCGCCGACGTGCAGACCCTGCACGAGACGACCTACATCAAGCACTGGTTCATCGAGCAGATGAAGCAGCTCGTCGAGCTTGAGGAGAAGATCCTCCAGTACAAGGGCAAGACGCTTCCCGACGAACTGCTGATTCAGGCCAAGCAGGACGGCTTTGCCGACCGCTACCTGGCCAAGCTGCTGGGAGCGAAGGAAACCGCGATCCGCCAGCAGCGCAGAAAGCTCAAGACCGTGCAAGGCTGGCACCCGGTGCCCGTCAGCGGGGTGGAGAATGCGGCCTATTACTACTCGACGTACAACGCGCCGGATGCCACGGACGTCTCGCCGCGGCGCAAGATCATGGTCCTCGGAGGCGGTCCCAACCGCATCGGCCAGGGCATTGAGTTCGACTATTGCTGCGTCCACGCGGCGTTTGCCCTCCGTGATGAAGGCATCGAATCGATCATGGTCAACTGCAACCCCGAAACGGTCTCGACCGACTACGACACGTCGAACAAGCTCTACTTCGAGCCGCTGACGGTCGAAGACGTGCTGAGCATCTACGAGAAGGAGAAGCCCGAGGGCATCATCTGTCAGTTCGGCGGCCAGACTCCCCTGAACATCGCCTCGGAACTCGAGGCGGCCGGCGTCAGGATCATCGGCACGACGCCCGACACCATCGACCTGGCCGAGGATCGCGACCGGTTCCGCCACAAGATGGAGAAACTCGGGATTCCGGAACCCGAAAGCGGCATGGCCAGCACGCAGGAGCAGGCGATGGAGATCGCCGCACGCATCGGCTATCCGCTCATGGTGCGTCCATCGTTCGTTCTGGGCGGCCGGGCCATGCAGATCGTGCACGATGAGGAAATGCTCCAGCGGTACATGCAGGCAGCCGTCGACGTCGCGCCCGAGCGGCCGATCCTCATCGACCGCTTCCTCGAGAACGCGATCGAAGCCGAGGCCGACGCCATCGCCGACGGGACCGACGCCTTCGTGCCGGCGGTCATGGAGCACATCGAGGAAGCGGGCATCCATTCGGGCGACTCGGCCTGCGTCATCCCGCCGACGACGATCCCCCAGAAGCACATCGACACGATCTACGACTACACGCGCCGGATCGCGATGGAGCTGAAGGTGGTCGGCCTGATGAACATTCAGTACGCGATCTGCAACGACAAGGTGTATATCCTCGAAGCGAACCCGCGCGCCAGCCGCACCGTGCCGCTGGTGAGCAAGGTCTGTGGCCTGTCCATGGCCCGGATCGCCACCCAGGTCATGCTCGGCAAGAAGCTCTCCGACCTCGGTCTCAAGCCGCGTCGCGTCCCGCACTACGGCGTCAAGGAATCCGTCTTCCCGTTCTACTTCTACCCCGAGGTGGACCCCCTGCTCGGACCGGAGATGCGATCGACCGGAGAGGTCCTCGGCATGGCCGATTCCTTCGGCCTGGCCTTCTTCAAGGCCGAGGACGCCGCACAGGGACGCCTGCCCGTCGAGGGGACCGTCCTGATCACGGTCGCCGACAAGGAGAAGAAAGCGGTCGTCGCGGTCGCCCGTCAGTTCGCCGACCTCGGTTTTAAGATCAAAGCGACCAGCGGAACGCAGGCGTTCCTGGCCAAAAACGGGATCGAAGCGGAGGTGGCCTACAAGATGTTCGAGCAGCGCCCGCATATCGCCGACGACGTGATGAACGGCAAGATTCAGCTCGTGATCAACACGCCCAGGGGCAGGGCCGGCAAGACCGACGACTCCTACATCCGCAAGGCCGCCATCCGCTACAAGGTGCCCTACATCACGACCATCGCCGCCGCCCTGGCGGCCGCCAAGGGCATCGCCGCGGTCCGCCAGAAGCAGCCCGAGGTCAAGAGTCTCCAGGAGTACCACGCCGCGATCAAGTAACAGCGATGTGATGCAGGCACCGAACATGTTGACACGTAGAAGCTTCGTCAGGCGGTCGCTGCTGGCGGCCGCACTGCCATTGGCCGGTTGTCGCGTGCGAGCGGAGGAAACCGCCGCGACCAGGATCGAGATTTCCCTGGCGCAGTGGTCTCTGCATCGGACGATCTACTCCGGCCGGCTCGACCATCTGGACTTTCCCGCCAAGAGCAGGAACGACTTCGGCATCTCTGTCGTCGAGTACGTCAACGGCTTCTTCGGCGGCCGGTCCATGGACTTCCGCGAGGCGGGCAAGAACGCCACCTACCTGAAGGAACTGCTCAAGCGAAGTCGCGACGCCGGCGTCGTGAACCATCTGATCATGGTCGACGACGAAGGCCCATTGGCGGACGCCGACGAGAAGGCGCGACGCCGGGCGGTGGAGGACCACAAGAAATGGGTCGAGGCCGCCCGGTTCCTGGGCTGTCGGACGGTCCGCGTCAACCTCCATGGCAACGGCTCGTCGGAGGAAAAACGCTCGGCCTCCATCGATTCACTGGGCCGGCTGGGCGATTTCGCCAGGACAATGGGGATCAACGTGGTCGTGGAGAACCACGGCCACGAGTCATCCGACGGCGCCTGGCTCGCGTCGGTCATCAGACAGGTCGCTCGACCCAACGTAGGCACGCTGCCGGACTTCGGCAACTTCTGCCTGACCCACCCCTGGGGCAATCCGCTGGAGGGCTGCGAAGAGCTCTACGACCGCTACCGGGGCATGGCGGAGTTGCTGCCCTTTGCCAAAGGCGTCAGCGCCAAGAGCTACGACTTCGACGCCAGCGGCGAGCAACCCCTGATGGACTACAAAAGACTCGTGAACCTCGTAAAGGCCTCCGGCTTTCAAGGCTATATCGGCATCGAGTTCGAGGGCCCGACCCAGCCCGAAGACGACGGCATCCGCCAGACCAAACGTCTGCTCGAAAAGTACCTCTGACCCATCCCGCCTGCCGGCCGGCGGCCGGCGGTGTCCGTCCCCCCTGACGCAGCGACAAACCAGGACCCTGCCGCGGACGTATCTCCCAGCAGGCTTTGACAAGAGGCTGCCGGACGCGTATAGTGTTTGTGCGGCGTCTGTCGGGCGAACCGGCTGCCCACCTCCGGGGGAACTCCACGTGGCGTGGCGATTTCGCTGTTTTGCCTTTGGGAAAAGCGGCGTCTGTCGGGTATGATCCTGGTAAAACCGTGAGGTGGACCAAGCACATACATGGCAAGCTATCTGAATAATCTCTTCATCGTCGAGGAAAACGACTGGTTCGGTGACGCAATGGCGAAGGGCACAACACCGATCGATGGCTACGTCGAGGCCGACGAGGCCAGGGGATCTGAGAACGATATAGACCCTCACGTTCCGAATGTGATCGGGATTCTTCCGATCCGCAACACGGTGGCCTATCCGGGCACGGTCACGCCGCTGACGGTCGGTCGCGAACGGAGCAAGGCGCTGCTGGCCGATACGAAGCCGAACGAGTCGCTGATCGGCCTGCTGACCCAGCGCAATCCGGACACGGACACGCCGGGCTTTGCCGACCTGTACTCCGTCGGCACCACCGCCAGCGTGCTCAAGATCATCAAGATGCCCCAGGGATCGGTCAACATCTTCGTCCACGGCATCGCCCGGTTCAAGATCGTCGAGCGGATTGCCACCGAGCCCTATCTGAAAGCGCGGATCAAGCTGCTGACCGTCAAGACGAAGATGACCAAGCAGCTTCAGGCGCTGATGGTCAGCGTGCGCCAGAGCGCCAACCGCGTCGTGGCCCTAAGCCCGAACGTGCCGGAAGAGGCCTCCGTGCTGCTGGAGAACATCGAAGACCCCTCATCGCTGGCTGACTTCCTCGCGGCCAATCTCAGCATGGACGTGGTGAAGAAGCAGGAGCTTCTGGCGCAGCTCGACCCGGTCAAGCGGCTCGACGAGCTGTCGGTCATCCTCGCTCATCAGCTCGAGGTGCTCGAGCTGAGCCACAAAATCCAGGGCCGCGTGCGGGACTCGATCGACAAGAGCCAGCGTGAGTATTTCCTCCAGGAACAGCTCAAGGCCATCCAGTCCGAACTGGGCCAGCAGGACATGCGGACCGAGGAACTCAAAGAGCTTCGGCAAAACATCGCGAACGCCAGAATGCCCAAGGCGGTGGAGACCGAGGCGCTGCGCGAGTTGGATCGGCTCAGCAAGATCCCCGCCGCCTCGCCCGAATACAGCGTCATCCGCACCTATCTCGACTGGGTCTGCGAACTGCCCTGGTCGGTCCAGACGGAAGACCGCATCGACATCGGCCAGGCCCAGCGCATTCTCAATCGCGATCACTACGATCTGACCAAGGTCAAGAAACGCATCCTCGAATTCCTGGCGGTGCGGAAGCTCAACCCGAAGGGCAAGAGCCCGATTTTGTGCTTCATCGGGCCTCCCGGCGTGGGAAAGACCTCGTTGGGCAGGTCCATCGCCCGCTCGATGGGCCGCAAGTTTGTCCGCGTCTCGCTCGGCGGCATCCGCGACGAGGCGGACATCCGAGGCCACCGCCGGACCTACATCGGCGCCCTGCCGGGACGAGTCATGCAGGAGCTGCGCAAGTGCCACAGCCGCAATCCCGTCTTCATGCTCGACGAGTTGGACAAGATCGGCGCCGACTTCCGGGGCGATCCGGCCAGCGCTCTGCTCGAAGTGCTCGACCCCGAGCAGAACAGCACCTTCAGCGACCACTATCTCGACCAGCCGTTCGATCTCTCGGCCGTGATGTTCATCGGGACCGCCAACTACACCGAACCGATCCCGCCGGCCCTTTTCGACCGCATGGAGCTGATCGAGCTGCCCGGCTACACCGAAACCGAGAAACTCCGCATCGCCAAACGATACCTCGTTCCCAGGCAGCTCAAGGAGCATGGGCTGAGCAAGTCGCAGTTGACCATCCGCGACGAGGCGATCCGCACCACGATCAACAGCTACACCCGCGAGGCGGGCGTGCGCAATCTGGAGCGGCACATCGCCGCCATCTGCCGGTCCGTCGCCACCCAGATCGCCAAGGGCGACAAACGACGAGCGACCATCGGCGCCAAGGACCTGGCGCGCATCCTCGGTCCGGCCCAGCACGAGTCGGAGCTGGCCCTGCGGACCGGCATCCCAGGCGTCGCGACGGCCCTGGCGTACACGCCCGTCGGGGGCGAGCTGCTGTTCATCGAGTCGGCCTCCATGCCCGGCAAGGGGAACCTGCAACTGACCGGCCACATCGGCGACGTGATGAAAGAGAGCGCCCAGGCGGCCTTTTCTCTGGTCAAGGCCAGCGCCAAGCGGCTCGGCATCGACGAAAAGCAGTTCGCCAAGGCCGACTACCACATCCACGTGCCCGCTGGAGCCATCCCCAAGGACGGTCCAAGCGCCGGAGTCGCCATGTTCACCTCGCTGGTCAGCCTGCTGCTCCAAAAGCCCACGCGGCCCGATGTCGCCATGACCGGCGAGATCACCCTGCGCGGCCTGGTCATGCCCATCGGCGGCCTCAAGGAGAAGGTCCTGGCCGCCAAGCAGGCAGGAATCACCACCGTCCTGCTGCCGATGCGCAACAGGAAGGACCTGCCGGAGATCCCCACGGAAGCCAGGAAAGGCTTGCGATTCGTCTTCGTACGCAACGTCGAGGAGGCCCTAAAGGCCGCCCTTGACGCCGCTTAACACGACGGCAATCCCCCCAAGCATCTATTTCCTCAAAAACGCACAGGAAATTGCTTGACAAAGCAACGGGATGGTGTTATGGTCTGCCGCGATGGACCAACGCGTACCGGATGGAATCGGTTGGGTCGCAACTACGGGTGGGGGTCGGTACGCATGGAGCACCTGCGCATCACGGATTCGAGGGCTTGCCGCACGGGGGGACAACACGTGGCCGGGCGGGCACCCGCGTTTCTTCTGAACGTCGTCTTTGCGGTCGGCGTCTTCTTGTCGCTTACCGCCTCAGCGGCAGACGCCGGATCCCCGGATGACGGCGACTTCGAACGCTTCCGCGTTATCGCCGAGAAGAACATGTTCGGTCGCCGTCGGGCCGCCGATGCCAAGCCGGAAACGGCGCCCCAGGTCGTCAACGAGTCTGCCCTTCCGGACATTCGTCTCGTCGGTATCGTGCGGATGAGCGATCCCTATTCCTCGATCGCGATTGTCGCAGCAGGCGGCAGACACCGGCTCTGTCGCGTTGGCGACAGCGTGGAGGGCTTGATCCTGCGCAGCATACGCGACCACGACATCGTCTTCGAAACCCCGTCCGGCCACTGGCTGACGGAAATCGAGCCGGACACGACAGTGTACCGCGGCACGATCCCCCAGCTTGATCCGACCGCGCCCGGCTTCGTCGCAGAGCCGGAGGAACCGGCGTCCGGCGGACGCAGGCGGCTGCCCGTTCGAGCCATCGAGGTCAAGCAACTGGCCAATGCCGGCCTGGTCACCTACAGAGAGAACGGCGCGGTCCGGGGACTGCAACTGACACGAAACGCCTTCGGACTGAAGGCCGGTGACCGGGTCACCCACGTCGACGGCCAGGCCCTCTGCACCCAACGGCCCAAGCAGAAGCTCTGGCAGATCGTGCGAAAGCACACTGCATCCAAGGAGCACGGCGACGAGATCCACGTCGTCGTGGAGAGAGACAGCCGGACGCTCGAATTCCTCGTCGCTCCTGTCAGCTGACCGCCCGCGTCCATCCAACCATCGAATGGCCGGTCCACGAATCAGGCCAGGTCGTCGTCACCTCCCACCACGATGGCGAAGCGGTCCGCCAACGAAGCCAGGTTCACCGCTTTGACCGTCGAGGCAGGGATCACACCGCCTCTGCCATCAGGCAGATGGCGCGTCGTCGTAAGCTCGGCAACGATGGTGCAGCGGTATCCCGCCTCTGCCGCGTCGCGCGTCGTGGAATTCAGGCACATGTGAGTCATGTACCCCGTGATGATCAGATCTTTGCGCCCGATCCGCGTCAGCTCCGCCTCCAGCGTCGTCTGCGTGAACGAACTGGGCAGACGCTTCTCGACGACCGGCTCGCCCGCGACCGGCCGCACCTTGTCGACGATCTCCACGAACCCCCTCTGGGGGTCGAAAATCCTGCCGCCCGGCACGCCCACCTGGACGACGTGAATGACCGGCACGTGTGCCGCGCGGGCCCGCGACAAGAACCGTGACAAAGCATCAATGGATCGTTCGATCTCCCACAGAGGCAGCAGGCCCTCGGTGTACTCCTTCTGCGCGTCGACAACGATTACCACGCTCTGCGCCAACGGCGCCGGCTGCGACGGCAGCCCGGCAATCTGTCGAAGCGTCACAGGCCCATCCTGCGAAAGTCGCTCTATTGTCATCCCGTCACTCTGAGATAAGGACCTTGTCCTTGATTGGCACGGTCCGCACGGAGCCGTCGTCGAAGACCACGCGCAGGGCGCGCGGTTCGGCGGTTTCATTGATCAGTTCCCATGCCTGGCCCGAGCGGCGGACCTGCACCTTGTCGATTCCGAAGGCCAGCTCGCGCTGGCGGTCGATGTAGACGTGGCCGTAGTGATCGACGATGCGCATCGCCGCCTCGGCCGCCGCCCCGTTGCCCCAGTCGTAGATCGTAAAGACACCCATCCCCTCGCCTTCGGGACTGGTCCGCCCGCCGTGGCCGTAGTTCTCCATCGTGAAGCCGTAGTCCTTGGGCCCGAACCACGGATAGACCTTCTCCCACATCGCCCGCACGGTCGGGTTCTCCGGGCAGTACATCATGATGAAGCCGGACTTGAGCGCTGCGACGCCGCGCTCGAAGTAGGTCGGCTCACCCGTCTGGCAGTAGTAGTCCAGGAACAGCTCGGCAAAGAGCGTCTGGCGCGAGTCGTTCCATTCCCCATCGCAGTTCATCACGCCGAAGCCGCCCAGCGCGGGCACGTAGATGAACGGCGGCTGCCAGACCTGCTGGCACATCGACAGTTCGTCGAGCGTGCGCCGGCCCCATTCGAGGTACCGCGGCTCGTTTGTGGTGCGGAACGTCGCCAGCAACGCCTCGGCGGTCCAGAACATCGAGAGGCTGTTCTGCTTGTGCATCGCGTTGCGGGCGATCTTCCGGCCCAGGTACTTGTCGCGTCCCCATCCGCAGCAGGACCAGTACGTCTCGAAGTCCTCCCATCGGCCCTCGGGAATGATCTCTTTGACGACCGCGTCCATGGCGTGGACGGCCGCGTCGCCGTACTTGATCCGGCCGGTCATCTCGGCGAGCTTCAGCAGGAATGTCACGCTCATGCTCGTTTCCGGCGTGCGGTTCATCACGGGCCCTGGCTGGTGCGTCTCGGGGTGCAGCCAGCCTGAGAAGAAGCCCTCGGCATCCTGCAAACTCAGCAACCGGTCCGCGTACGCGCAGGCGTACCTCAGCAGACGCTCATCCGGCTCCAGTTCCTGGTACCAGCGAAGCATCAGCAGCGCCGTCCAGCTTGCGTCCAGAACGTGGTACCATTGCGACGAGATGCCGTGCTCGTGCGGACTGCGGTTCGAGTTGCCCCACGAGGCGTCCTGCCAGCCGCGCGGACGCGGCAGCTTCTGGCCGTCGACCTCAACCGTTTCATTCGGCGTGCCGAGCACCGCGGGAAACAACCCGTCCTTCATCGGCGCCGCCAACGCCAGCGCCTTGGTCAAGCGGGCCTTGCGAAGAAGCTCCGCATCCGACGTTTGCCGGGCGTAGCGATACAGGCCCGACGCGCTTCGCAGCGACGAGAACCACGCCTGGTTCCAGATCGACAGGAACTCCCGCTGATACCACGGGCCGGGATAGTTCGGAGATTGCGAGATGTTGACGATGAACTGCGGCGCGCCGACGCGCACGCGGCCGAGGTCGAACTCCTGCCAGACGAACTGCCCCCAGCCGTCGAACGCCCATGCATAGGCGTGCTTCACATAGTTGGTCAGCGGCGCCGACAGTGGCTCGCCCTTGGCCAGCAGCGGGCTGCCCCATCGCTGCCACTGGAAGCGCGCGACCTTCGACCAGGGGTTCCGCACCTCGCCGTGGTCATGATAGGCGGCGACGAAGAAGCTCAGCTCCACCGGTCCCGGCGCGAACGTCATCCCCCGCGACTTCTTGAACAGGACGTGCTCGGGGATGTCTGCCAGTGTCATGCCCAGCCACATCTTGCGCTGCGTCGCGTCGTAGTCCATGAACCAGGGGTTCCCGGCCCGCCGGCCGACGGCGTCGAGGTCGGGCGCGACCGCCAGCGTCAGCGATCCGCGCTGCACGATCAGCGCCGGCGCACGAAAGACGTGCTGCGCAATCACGTAGCCGTCGTCCGGCGCCAGGTGCGGCGCCCACCAGAAGTCCGGCTCGATGGCCAGATCGAACCGGATCGCAAGCTCGTCCTGCGCTACCGGCTCGGCCACGTCCCACGTCATGCGGACGTGCCGCCAGCCGTCGGCGACGTCGCTAACCTCCACACGCGGTGGATCACACTTCGCCAGCTCCGGCGTCGAGAACCGCACGCACGGCGTCCCGCCGAGCGTCACAAGATACCCCGCGTCCGTCCTGGCTAGCGTCATCCCTTCGGCCGCCCGTGCCGCTTGGGCCGGACCGCCGATGATGAGCGCCATAGCGACGAACGCGCCGAAAATCAGATGGCTGTCAGTGCTCTTCATAGCTTGGATCGAACCTCCGCACATATCCGGTCAGTTTTTGAGAAGGGTCAGAATCTCGTCGGCGGTGACAGCGCGGCCGAGATTGCCGTTGGCGGCGCCGGGCGAGCCGCCGCCTTTGCCGCCGGCGGCATTCTGAATCGTCTTGAGCAGGGCAGCCGCATCGAGTGTTCTGGAGCTGATCGCGATTCGCGTGCCGCTGACCGCGATTCCTGTGCCTTCGGTCGCCTCGGCGATCAGTCCGGCCAGCTTCGCAACCAGTTGCGGCGGAATCTCCGCCACCTGGACCCCGACCTTCGACGACTGCACTCCGAGCACCTGCGCCGACGCCGCCAGGCCGGGCAGCATCTGCGTCCACAGTCGAGCGACCTCCTTCGTCAGATCCCTGGCTTGCGCCTGGGCCTTCTCGAAGGTGGCGAGAAGCTCGCCCGTCGAACAGCTCGCCGCCTTTCGCAGTTCCCGCAGGACGTTCGTCTCCTGCTGTGAACAGTCGAGCGCCTTGCGGCCCGCCAGGAAGAACACCCGCGTCCCGTCCTTCTTGCTCTCGATGTCACACAGCCGCACCATGCCGATCCGTCCCGTCGTCCGCACGTGGGCCCCGCAGCAGGCGGACTGGTCCCACGCGCCGATCTTCACGACGCGAATCACGCCGGCCTCGATGGGTTTCAATTCGTCGCGTACGCGCACGTCCGCCTGGTCGAACAGCGTCTCGACGGCGACATCCAGCGTGACCACCTCCATCACCTCGCGCTCCAGCGCTGTGACGGTGTCCCACTCGATCTTGCGGTCGAAATCGACCGTGCATCGCTCCAGGCCGATGTGCACACCGGTCGTCTTGAGGCCGAATCGCTCCTGCGCGATCCCGGAGATGATGTGCTGCGCCGTGTGGTGGCTCGCAGTGTGCTGACGGCGCGGGCGATCCACGCGCGCCACATAGCGGCCGTCGCTCAGCGGCCGGTCGAGCCGATGCACGATTTGCCCGTCGACGACCTCGACGCCGAGAACGTTCGCCTCGCCGATCGTGCCCAGGTCCGGCGGCTGACCTCCTTCGTCCGGATGGAACAGGACCGGATCGGTCGTCACACGGCCGTCCTCCAGCGCGGTGACGACCACCTCCGCATCCAGCGTGTCCGGCTGCGTCCAATACAATCGTTTCATGGCCCGATTGTAGCAGCCCAGCCGCCCCGTTCAAGCGCTATCGCCCCCAATGCGCTGTCCCAACCGCCACAAGCCCCGTCGGATTTCATTTCTGGAAATGGCCAGATCGATCCGGGCCGTACCGTCACAGTGGCTCGCGAAATCCACAGATGACGATCAGCGATAGAGCCAGCACTGCTTCGATCCCCACGAAGACATGGCCGCCCAGCTCCCATGTGCCGACTGCCACAAACGCCAGCACCCACAGTCCGATGAACAGCAGCGGGACCTTCGGCCCTCCGAAGAACCACAGCCGTACCACCAGATACCAGAACCCCACCAACGCGATCGAGCCGAATACGATCATCCATCATCCTTCTGCCAGCAACGTCCCCCCCAATTCCATAGACGCACGACTCATCCGAGTCGTCGAAAAATCTCCGCGTTCAGCAGCAGCAAGATCCGTCTGCCGCCTGCGGATGCCAGGCAGCCGCCTCAGTTCTCCGGGAACCAGCCGTAAACCCCATCGTCCCACCGATACCATAGCTCATCAACTGAATCCCGCTGGGGCACCGAACCCGGCGGGCCCACCACGATGTACCAATGGAAAGGGCCTCCACCATAGCCCAAACGCACCGCGTTGCGCCGCCCTTCCAGAAGCGGATCGATGCGAACGAGGAGAGCCTTTGGCCTGAGCCGTCGGACCTGCTCGGACCACTCCTCGCTGGGCATGTACCAGCCTAAGCCGTCCTGCTCCATCGGGTCGCGCGGTTTCGCCAGAACCTCCGCCGCCCACGCCTGTAGCTGGTCTTGCCCGCCCGTCATCGCCACGCGCGCCCGCGTGCGAAGATTCGTAAGCCCCATGAGATTGGCCGGGCCAAACGGCGTCACCACGTAAAGCAGACCGACCGCCACCACGCACGTTCCAAGTGAATGCCATATGGGCGTCTGCCCGCGAATCAGCCCCACCACCGAACCAATCGCCAGGCACAACAAGGCGAACTCCGTCAGCATGTAGGACCACATGCCGAAAGGATACCCCGCCACCAGCGTCACCCCCACCCCAACGACCGCCACCGCTACCACTGCCACCCCTAACCTCAATGACCGCGGCACACGCTGCCACACTCCGCGGCCCTGTGCCGATTCCTCCATCGGCTCGCCCTCTGAATCCGGGTCTCTCATACGATCTCCCTTTTGCACATCCGGCCTTTGTCTCTCTCAGCACGCCCCCCGAGTTCCGATAGATCCCATTGTGACAGCGCCGGCGCCGGGCCGCAACGCAAATCCAGGCGTGAATCATCGCCCATATGAGGTTCATGGGCGCGCCGCAACTCCCCCCTAACCCACGGCAGAAATGGCAGGGCGAGGCATGCCTCGCCCCTACGGCCCACGCGAAGCGGTGTGGCAGCCTCAAACGCGCCGCGTTTGGGGATGGAGGCCCTGACAGCTCGCGGATGCTGGAAGGTTGCAAAGGCGAAGAACCATCCCCAAGGCTGCGCCTTGAGGCTGCCACACAGACTCTCCACACCCCGACGGGGCTTGCCGTGGAATCCACACAGACGCCGGCGTGGCACACGGAGGGAGAATCGACGCCAGTACTCATTTTGGCTTGCGGTCAGGGTCTGGTTCGTAGTGACGCCGTCAGGCGTTACCTTCGCCGGGACGAGTATGCCCTCAAAGGCACACTACAAACAGCTTCGCTCCCCCCGCCAAGAGACAGCTTATCGCGTCAGGGAGAATCCTCTTGGCCGGGAGGGCGGAAGGGGCTATAATCGATGGTGTTGTGGGCGTGCGGTCCGGCATTTCCATTCGCGACCGGAGGGTCTGAGACAATGGATCGTGCAAGAGACGTGAATCGCGCGGAACGGGCGGCTTTTCTCTCGCGGCCGGCTCTGACATCATCCCGGTCTTTTCTGAAGGAGGATCACCATGTGTAGAGTGGGTGTAGCGTTGGTTGCCTTTGGTCTGATCGTGGGCATGGGCGCGGCGGCCCAGGGGGCCAATCAGATTCGCAACTGGGAGTTCGATGAGCCCCTTGCGGGCGACAACTGGTGGCTCTGGGAGACCACGGACTTCGAACGCGTCGAACCGGTGCCGGACACGACCATGTCCGGCGACATGTCGCTGCGCGTCGTCATTCCCGACGGCGCCGCCGGCTCTCTGCAACTGATCCAGTCGTATCTCGAGCTGGTGCAGGGCCAGACGTATTACATCAGCTTCATGGCCCGTGCCGATGCGCCGAGGAGCATTTCGGTGATGCTGCTGGGTCGAACGACCCACAACTGGGCCCAGTTCTGGCGCGCCCTCGACATCCAGTTGACGACCGAGGTGCAGACCTTCAGCTTCGAGTACGCGCACACCGGAGCGACGGTGGGCGGCACCGGGAACTTCAACGACGACATCGACTTCTACTTCAACCTGAACCAGAGCGACATCGATCTGAACATCGACCGGGTCTGGATGGACACCGAACCGGCCCCGGAGATCACGGTCCCCGTCGCGGCCCGCGAGCCGCAGCCGGCGCACATGCAGACCGATGTGCCGGTCGACACGATTCTGAGCTGGACCGCCGGGACGTACGCCGCGACGCACGACGTCTATCTCGGGACCGTGTCCAACGACGTCAACGACGCCGCCCGCGGCAATCCGCTGGGCGTCCTCGTCACTCAGGGCCAGGACGCGACGACGTTCGACCCGCCCGGCAATCTTGAGTTCGGCCAGACCTACTACTGGCGTATCGACGAGGTCAACGCCCCGCCGGACGGCACGATCTACCCGGGCAGCGTCTGGAACTTCACCACCGAGCCGTTCGTCTATCCAATCGCCAACGTCATCGCCACCGCCTCCAGCTTCGACGGGGTCGCCGGCCCGGAGAACACCGCCAACGGATCGGGCCTGAACGCCGCCGACCAGCATTCGATCGCCGCAGGCGACATGTGGCTGTCCGCCCCCGGCGCCGCGCAGCCCACCTGGATTCAGTACGAATTCGACGGCCTCTACAGGCTCCAGGAGATGTGGGTCTGGAACTACAACGTCCAGTTCGAGCTGGTGCTCGGCTTCGGCCTCAAGGACGTCACCGTGGAGTACTCCGCCGACGGCGCGAGTTGGACCAGTCTGGGCCAGTTCCAGTTCGGTCGCGGCACAGCGCGAGCCGACTACGCCCACAACACCACGATCGACTTTGGCGACGTGGCGGCCCGCTACGTTCGCCTTACCGCAGACACCGGCTACAGCGCGCTGGGCCAGTTCGGCCTCAGCGAGGTCCGCTTCTACCACAAACCAGCCAGCGCGCGCGATCCGCTGCCGGCCGATGGGCAGGCGGACGTCGATCTCGAGGTCACTCTCGACTGGCGCGGCGGCCGGGACGCGGTTTCGCACTCGGTCTACGTCAGCTCCGACCGTCAGGCGGTCGCGGACGGAACCGCTCTGCGCGATACGGTCGACGAGAGCCGCTACGCGATCGGCGGGCTGGACCTCGGAACGGTCTACTACTGGAGGGTGGACGAGGCCAACGAGGCCGATGATCCCGCCGCATGGGAGGGACCCGTCTGGAGCTTCTCCACGAAGGAGTACCTCACCGTCGATGATTTCGAGAGCTACACCGACGACATCGACGCCGGCCAGACGATCTTCCAGACCTGGATCGACGGATGGACCAACGACACCGGCTCGACCGTCGGCTATATCGAAGCCCCGTTCGCCGAGCTGTCCATCGTCCACGCCGGCAAGCAGGCCATGCCCCTGGAGTACAACAACGCCCAGCCGCCGTATTACTCCGAGTCCCAGCGCGACCTGGGCGGCCAGGACTGGACCGCCGGCGGCGCCGACACGCTCGTCGTGTACTTCCGTGGCCGGGCCGCGACCACGCCCACCACGCCGGGCAACGAGCCCGCGCCGCTGTATGCGGCCGTCGAGGACAACGCCGGGCACGTCGCGGTTGTCATGCATCCCGATCCCGATGCCGCGACAGTCACGCAGTGGCAGGAATGGCGCATCGCGTTCAGCGAACTCGCGGGTGTCGATCTCGACAGCGTCGCGATGCTCTATATCGGTTTGGGGAGTCGGACCAGTCCCGCCGCCGGCGGCGCGGGCCTGATCTACATCGACGACATCCAGATCGGCCATCCGATGTCACCGGCTGCGCCGTAGCACCTCATAGTGCAGTATCGGGTGGCAGCCTCAAGGCGTAGCCTTGAAAATGGTGGCCTCAGCAGCACCGCAGATGCCAGAAGGCTGCCACACGCATACGCATGCGAGAGAACGGAATTGACGAGGAGCGTTGGGTGGCAGCGGCAACCTTCAGGTTGCCGATGGCGATAGGCGTTCTGAAGGTCCGAGCCATCGGCAAGCTTTGCTTGCCGCTGCCACACGCACGTCAGAGAGCGGAGTTGACGGCGGGCGAGCGAGCCGCCACAATGGCAAACCCTATGAACGATCGCAAGAAGGTGACGATCTACACGGACGGCGGGTGCCTGGGCAACCCCGGCCCGGGCGGCTATGGCGTGGTGCTGCGTTATGGGCCGCACGAGAAGCGTCTGTCCGCGGGCTTTCGCCGGACCACAAACAACCGCATGGAGATCATGGCCGCCATCGCCGGCCTCGAAGCTCTGAAGGGCCCCTGCCGCGTCACGCTCTACAGCGATTCGAAGTATCTCGTCGACGCGATGACCCTCGGCTGGGTGACGCGCTGGAAGGCCAACGGCTGGCGACGGAACAAGAAGGATATGGCGGTCAACATAGACCTGTGGGAGCGGCTGCTGGAGGCCTGCCGGGGCCATGAGGTCCGCTTCGAGTGGGTCAAAGGCCACGCCGGACACCCCGAAAACGAAACCTGCGACACCCTCGCCAACCAGGCCGCCACCCGCCCCGACCTGCCCCCCGACGAGGCATATGGGCGAGCCTTTCCCAAGACGGCTTCGCGTCGAGACGACTTGTGACGTCACCGCCCCATGGGGCGACGTACGAACCTTTTTTCCTGCGTCAGCTCGCGCCGCACAGTAACTCGGACGAAGGCGTCGCACGAGCCGCAATACGTCTCCTGCTTCGGGGCGCTGTCGCCGGTCTGGAGCGGAATGTCGGAGATCAAGGGAAACACGTGCTCCGGATTATTGCCGCAAACGACTTCGTAAACGTACTTCTCCGCATCGATCATGTGTCAGTCTGCCTCTCACTGACTGCCCGCCACCGGTCTCGTCGTGGCGTGACATATTGCATCCGCACAAGCTCCGATTCCGCTCGCAGTCAGAAGCCGTCTCCCGCCGCGTCGGAGCGCTCGCACGAATCTCGACCGACGCTATCCTATCGGCCACAGCGCGGGAATCAAGCCCGTCAAGCAAAATTGTGTGTCTGTCAAGATTTCAGGCCAGCACTCCCTTGAGGGCGCAAAGAACCAGGGGTGGCAGCCTCAAGTCCGCAGGACTTGGGGATGGATCGCATCGCAGACGCCTTTGCCTGTGGATGTGCCACTCATCCGCCACAGGCGGACCATCCCCAAAGCTCCGTTGCACTACGCTCTGAGGCTGCCACCCACATGCCAGGATGTTTTCCCACACACGAAATTGCTGTTGAGACGGAGTCGGATCGGGCGGGACCGCTACGGACGATGGGAGGAAACGGAGTCTGGTTATTTGTCACTGAGCCAGGAGGGGCCGTACGCAACGTCCACCTTCAGTGGGACATCGAGCGGGATGGCGGTGGTCATCGCTCTGGAAATCCACGCGGCGTGCGTCTGGGCCTCGGCCGACGGAAGCTCGAACACGAGCTCGTCGTGGACCTGAAGCACCATGCGGACCGGCAAACGCTCCGTGTCGATCTGCCTCTGGATCGCCAGCATCGCGACCTTGATCAGGTCGGCGGCCGAGCCCTGGATCACGGTGTTGACCGCCAGACGCTCGGCCTGCGCGCGGCGGCCTCCGTTGCGGCTCTTGATGTCGAGGATCCGGCGGCGACGTCCGAGAATCGTTTCGGCGTACCCCGTCCGCCGGGCCTTCTCCACGCACGAATCGAGGAACGCGCGGACCGAGCCGTACCGCGCGAAGTAGTCTTCGATGAATTGCCTGGCGTCGGCGGCGCTCATGCCCGTGACGCGCGACAGCCCGAACGCCCCCTGGCCGTAGATGAGGCCGAAGCTGACCGCCTTGCTCCGCGACCGCATCTCGCTGGTGACCGCCTCCAGCGGCACGCCGTAGACCTGCGAGGCGACGAAGCGATGGATGTCCTGGTCGGCCGCAAACGCGGCGCGCAGCGCCTCGTCGCGCGAGAATTCCGCCAGCAGACGCAGCTCGATCTGGCTGTAGTCGGCGCTGAGGATGCAGTCCGTCGGGCTCTGCGGGACGAAGGCCGCGCGGATCTTGCGCCCGAGTTCGGTACGGATCGGGATGTTCTGGAGGTTCGGGTCGCTCGATGACAGCCGCCCGGTGGCCGTGACGGTCTGGTTGAACGATGCGTGCAGCCGGCCGGTGCGCGGGTTGATCATGGCCGCCAGCTTGTCGGTGTAGGTGTTCTTGAGCTTGCTCAGCGTGCGATGCTCCAGGACCAGGGCCGCGATCGGGTGCTCGTCGGCCAGCTCCTCCAGCACGCTGGCGTCGGTGCTGCGGCCGGTCTTGCCGACGCGCCCGGCCGCCAGCCCCAGCCGGTCGAACAGCACCTCGCCGAGCTGCTTGGGCGAGTCGATGTTGAAGACGCCCCCCGCCTCTTTGTAGATCCGCTCGCTGAGGAACTCCAGCGCCTCGCTCAGCTCGACCGACATCGTCCGCAGCAGGCTCGTGTCCAGCGAGACGCCGTTCAGCTCCATCTGCGCCAGCACAGGCACCAGCGGCATCTCCACGTCCGCGAACAGCTTCGCCAGGCCGGGCTCGGCCGCCAGCCGCTCCTGGAGGTACAGATACAGCCGCCACGTGACGTCGGCGTCCTCGGCGGCATACTCGCACGCCGCCACGGTGTCGACCATATCGAACGTGAGCTGGTTCTTCCCCTTGCCGATCAGCGCGACGATGGGCACGCACTCGTAATGCAGATAATCGCGAGCCATGTTATCCATCGAATGGCTGCTGCGGCCCGGATCGAGACAATACGACGCGACCATCGTGTCGAAATCGACGCCCCGAACGGGCATGCCCGCGTTGTGCAGAACGAGCCAGTCGTACTTGATGTTCTGCCCGACCTTGCGCACGCCCTCGTCCGCCAGGATCGGCGCGACCGTCCGGCGGACCGTCGCCAGGTCCAGGCAGGTCGCTCCCAGCGGCCCCCGCACGGGCAGATAGAACGCGCGGTGCGGCTCCCAGCAGAACGACAGCCCCACCAGGTCCGCCCGCATCGGATCGACCGACGTCGTCTCGGTGTCGACCGCAAAGAGCGTCTGTTTCTTCAGCTCGCTCGCAAATCGCTCGAACGCTTCGGGCGTATCGATCAGCGTGTACTCGTGTGGCGTGGTCCGGGCCGATGCCGGCTCACCCGCCGCAGCAGTCGGCGTCGGCGCCACAGCGTGCGACTCCACAGGCGCCGGCGCGGGGACCGAATTGCTTTCCACCTTGAAGCCGAACTGTGTCAGCAGCCGGGCAAAGCCCAGCTCGTTGAACAGCGCCGCCAGCTTGTCCCGGTCGGGCGGATCGAGCTTCAGCGACTCGTAGTCGGTTTCGATCGGAACGCCGCAGTCGAGCGTCACGAGCTTGCGGCTCAGATACGCCAGGTCCTTCGAGTTTCGGAGGTTCTCGCCCCGCTTTCCCGGAATCTCGTCGACGTGGGCGTAGAGGTTGTCGAGGTCGCCGTACGCGCGGATCAGCTCGGCCGCGGTCTTGGGTCCGATCAGCGGCACGCCGGGCACGTTGTCCACGGCATCGCCTTCCAGGGCCAGGCAGTCGACGATCTGCCCGGGCCCGATTCCCCACTCTCGCCGCATCGCGTCCGCGTCGGTGACCTGGCCCGTCTTCATATCGAACGCGCTGACCCGAGCATCGAGCAGTTGCAGCAGGTCCTTGTCCTTCGAGCAGATCCGCACGTCGATCCCGTCGGCCGACGCACGTCGGGCGAGCGTGCCGATGATGTCGTCGGCCTCGAACCCGTCGACCCGCAGAATCGGAATCCGCAACGCCTCGAGCACCTGCTCGATCCGCGCGATCTGCACAGGCATGTCCTCCGGCATGGGCGGCCGGTGCGCCTTGTACTCGGCGAACATCTCGCTGCGGAATGTCGGCGCCTTGCTGTCCATCGCGACCACGAGCATGTCCGGCCGGTATTTCTCGATCAGCCCGAGCACCGCCATCGTGAAGATGTACGTCGCCTTCGTCGGCTCGCCCGACGGGCTGCTCAACTGCTGTCGCATGGGGGCGAAATAGGCCGCATAGATGTGCGCGTGACCATCGATGATGTAGAGCGTCCTGGGCATGGCCGCCACTCTATGCCCCTGGGCAGGGCCTGTCAAGCGCACCGGCCGACGGCCCAGGCGTCGTGTCGCGTGTGTGGCAGCCTCAAGGCGCAGCCTTGGGAATGGCTGATACGATTTCGGCTTGCGTATCAAGCGGCGGTGGTGCTCTCCGCCATCCCCAAGCCCTTCGGGCTTGAGGCTGCCACACGAATGCCAGAGTGTTTTGACACGCATCGCGCGTCCGCCGGCGCGCACAAACACGCAACACCCAAACGACAAAATGCGCGTGACATGAAGATTTTTTTTATTCGTTGCCGCACAGGGGCTTAGCGTCGTCCGATCTCGAAAAGCAGCCGTTTTTTTCGTACCAAACGTGCAACACCGCCCCTTTATAGAGGCCGACATTGGTTCGGCCGGAAGCGCTGTCGGGCCTGCGAGACGGGCCTCGGCGGCAGAACCCGATGGTTGGCGGGCGGGTGGTTTGACGATCCTGCGGCCCATCCAGGTCCCGGCCTGGCTCGAACGCCTCGCGGCGCCACTGGCGCTGCTGTGGCGGCGCCTGCGGTACGGCTACGCCTTCCGCCGCATCCCGCTGACCCAGGGCCTCTACGCCCTGGTCGATCCGGAGGATTACGAGTCGCTGGCCCGGCACAAGTGGCACGCCACGCGCGGCCGCACCACCTTCTACGCCCAGCGGAAGGTCTGGGACCCCGTGACACGCAGGGAGATCACGATCAAGATGCACCGCCAGATCCTGCACGTGCGCGACGGCCTGCTCGTGGACCACGTCAGCCGCAACGGCCTGGACAATCGCAAGGCCAACCTGCGGAGCGCCACCCCCGCACAGAACGCCTGCAACCGCGCGAGGGCCGGCCGCTCCGGCGGGCACTCCGCCTATCGCGGCGTCACCTGGCACAAGGCCATGCGCCAGTGGTTCGCGCGGATCGGCGTCCAGGGCCGCACCATCCCGCTGGGCTACTTCGACGACGAGATCGACGCCGCCCTGGCCTACGACGAAGCCGCCCGTCGCCACCACGGCCCCTTCGCCACCCTCAACTTCCCCCATGGCCCGCCACGCAGAGGGCGTGAAGCGTAGCTGCGACTACGGGTTCTTCCGGATCACGGGAACCGTCACTTCTTCTTCGCCCCTTTTGACGGTCACGACCACCGAGGTGTTGGTCCTTCCGGCGAGTTTGCCGGCATTCTGGACCCAATCGGCGGCCACCGGTTCGCCGTCGATCATGGTGACCACGTCTTCAGCCTGAAGGCCCGCCTTCTCCGCCGGCCCGTCCGCCGTCACGGAAACGATCCTGCCGCCGCTGATCGCCGCGCCGATGCTCTCGACGTTGAACGTCGCGTCGGCCGCAACAGAGGCCGGCGCGCCCGCCGCCGAAGAAACCGACTTGCCGGGAATCTCCTCGATCGGCGAGAAGACGACCGACACCGTCTCCGTCACGTCCTTCTTCCGTTTGACCACCAGCTCGTGCGTCGTTCCCGCCTGGTGATGCAAAATCAGGGCATAATTGGCGACGGGATCATCCGCAACGGCAACCCCGTCCGCCGTCAGAATGATGTCCCCGGCCTGAAGGCCCGCTTTCGCCGCCGGACCGTCCGCATCGACGGACTCGATTCGGTCCGCATAGTACCCCGACAGCTTGAGACCCAGTGTTCCCGGGTTCTCGGTCTCCAACCGATATTTCATCCGGTTCAACACGATCTGATACGAACTGGCCGCATCGTACTCCTTGCTCTGATCGCTCGTGATCTGTTCGTAGGCCGAGTCCGGCCGCAGCACGTTGACCATGGTCATCATGACCCGCACGCCCCCGGGCGCATTGACCAGGTTGTACGTCACGCGATTCTCGCCCGGCACCGGTTCGTAGTTGATCTGGTACGGCGAATAGCGATTGAAAACGATCACGTTCGGATTCTGGCTCTTGAGCATGTAGTCGCCGGTCAGCATCTCGCTGGTCAGGTACGCCGCCACCGCTTTCATACTCGCCTTGACCACCACTTCCGGCTTGCCCGTACTGGTCTCCAGTTGCAGAGGACGGGCTCTCCCCCCGCAGCCGGAAAAAGCCATGCCAACGGCCACAGACACAATCACGGCACAAATCCTTTTGGTCTGCACAATCACGGTTCCATCCCTTCAAAGAGGCCTTTCGTGAACAGCCAATATCTGCCCGCGATAGTAGGCCGTCTGGGCTGTATTGGCAACCTTTTCTTGCCCAGGATGCCTGACCCGGCGGGCCGGGGGAGCGTAGATGGGTAGATGCGTGAAACGTGAAGCGTGAAGCGTGAAGCGCACAGCAACGTGACTACTGAGCGTGGGGCTGCGACTGGAGGATGACGATCTTCTGCCAGATCTTTCCAGCCAGGCCGCTGCACAGGTTTTCGAGTTCCGTGGCCGCTTCCGTCACCCCGGGGTCGTGAAAGCTCTCGACGTAGAGGTAGCCCAGCTTGCTGGTCAGCGAGAGCATTTCCGTGCAGTAGTCGAGATAGCGCCCGAGGGCGTACGCGTCGAGTCTTCGTTCGGGGCTGTGTGCGGTGGGCTGGGCGTGGAAGCCGACCGTGTCGGGGTCTTTGGTGAGCTGCTTCATGTCGATGACGTGGGCGATGTCGCGCAGCTCGTTGATGGCGCGGATGGCCCGGCCGCGTTTGACTCTCGTCTCGATGGACCAGAGAAACGCCGCACCGAGCGCGATCAGGATCAGTACGTTGGCGCCCGCATCGATGGCCTGCACCAGGCCGAAGAGCGTGACTTGCTGCTCGGTGTCGTAGTCGATCAGAATCGTCGCGACGGTGAGAAGAAAGGCCGCGATCAGCGCGACGATGACCAAGCGAAGCGCCCAGACGGGACGGCCGATGCGGCTGGCGGTCCGTTCCGTCCGCAGCGCGATCGCGTGCAGGTGCCGGCCGACCTCGTACAGATCGGAGGTGGGAAAGCGGTCCTTGATCCGCAACGTCAGCCGTTCGATCGTGGCGATCACCCGCTTGGGGTCCAGTCGTACCTTCATGCGCTCATCTCCCACACCGCGTTCCCGATGCCGCCGCAACGCCCGTTTGCAGCCGTGCCGCCATTATATCGCCCCCACCCCCCGCCGGCCACAAGCGCCCCGGCGGGGCTTCGTCGCTCGTCCCTCGTCGCTCGTCGCCCAGGTGGGCCGTTGGAGCGTAGATGCGTAGAAGCGTAAATGGGTTGCGTGAAGCGTCGTGCGTATCACGTGCCAATCGCCCCCGTGGGCGCCTGCCGAAAGCCTCCCGCCCTGCCGCATTCCCTTTGTCATGCCGAGCGAAGCCGAAGCCATATCTCGTTCGGCGGGCTCAGGGCAGAGCCTGAGCGTAGCCGAACGGAATCTGACCCCGAATGAGACGCACTTCGCAGCCACAGCCCGATCCCCGAATGTGCCCGAAGGACAGAAATCGTGTATTTTTCGTTGTTTTCTTGGCCTATTCTTCCGATAGAATCCATAGTTGGGAGCAAACATGATGAGACGACACAAAACCGATTGCGGAAGACCCGTTCCGGCCGAAGGCCCCCATTCAAATGGCACGCTGAGACCCCAGAAATCAGACCTCCAGCGATCTCGCCCACTTTGTGGCCCCCAGAAAAGTACGCTGGTCCCACAATCGCCTCGCTGAAATGAAAGAACTCGACGTGAATGTGTTGGACATCGGAACATATTAAATGGCTCGTCGACACCGGCGAACGACTGAAGACCGCCGACGGCAAGGAGGTCGAGGTCTGGGAGTTCCGTCATGAGAACGACGAGGCAGTGCTTTCGGCCTGGGCGAAACACTTCCGGAATCATTACTGCCTGGATACCGAGATCGATTTCCTCCGGGGCAAACGTCCGCGACCGGATTATCTGACCAATATCAAGTTCCCTTGCAGAACATCCAAACTCGGCCCTGGAATCAGAGCGGGAGATTTTGGGGAAATTCTGGTTTCCGATTACCTGCAATGGCTTCTCGGTTACTGGGTACCCAGGGTACGGTGGTCATCAAAGGTTGTTCGAGATGAATCGCCCAAGGGCAGCGATGTCATTGGATTCCGATTTCACAAAAAAGATGGTGAAGCCTCCACCAAGGACGTATTGTTTGTCTTTGAGTCCAAGACAAAATTCTCCGTCTCTAAGATCAACCGCCTGCAGGATGCCATTAACGACTCTGCCAAAGATCATATTCGAATCGATGAATCGCTGAACTTCATCAAGCAAAAGCTCTTTGAAAAAAAGGAAATCGAACAGGCTCAAAGGATCGAGAGATTTCAAAGCCCTGTAGATATGCCCTACAAGGAAACCTACGGCGCTGCAGCCATCATTTCAGATGAATGTTTCGACGCCGAAGAATTGGCTTCGGCAGACTGCCGCAAAATTCCCAAGTCAGCAAAATCCAAGGAGGTCTTTCCGCATCCTAATGGTGACAGCCTTGTCCTCTTGGTTATCAAGGGACCCGACATGATGGACCTTGTCCACGAGCTCTACAGGAGAGCTGCGGATGAGGCCTGATAGAAAATCCAATCGTCTTTTGGGTGTTACTCGATCAAAAGCTAAGATGATCGAGTACCATGTACCTGAAGAATATCAGGAGATAGATTTATCACTACATCCAAGTAAGCTCTTCACCATCTCGATTGGCCTGCTGGGTGACCTCGCCGCCGCCATCAACCGGGAGGAGCCAGATCCCGACTCCCTCTCGGAGCTGAAAACCAATCTGCTATTTTCCGCCCGCTTTTTCGACTCCTACCTCCAGTCAAAGCTGAACGAGGCACTTGATCCATACCTCGTGCTTCTGGGCTCTGCTTCCTATTACCTGTGCGATCTGCCTGGGAGCTCATCGGTATTGGCGAAGCGCATCGATGGCGACTGTCCGGATCTGGATGGCGATGGTTTGGAAGACCTGTTGCTCTGGTTATTGCAGGCCGATCTGGGAACCTATTTTGATGGAGCGGATGGACCATTCGGCGAATTCATCGACGGGATTTCAAAATGGATTCTCCAGTTTTTCGAGGATGGGAACGGCGAAGAAAATCTTCTCGATTTGGCCGCTAAGCTGAGGGACGCCGTCTATGAATTCGGCACACCCAGACAGCTTCTGTTTGGTGACGTGGTCGCGGCCGTTCTGAGGAAAAAGCTCGAAAATTCCGCCTGGAAGGCTTTGCCGTCATATTCTGGGCTGCCCCGCGACAAATGGCTCCATGCGCTGCAAAAGGATTCGTTCATCAAGGAACTCTGGCCTGCACAACACCTTTTGGGCCAGGCGGATGTTCTCAAAGGCGAGTCTGCCATCGTTCAAATGCCCACCAGCGCTGGCAAAACGAAGGCAACGGAGCTGATCCTTCGAAGCGCGTTTCTGGCCGAGCGCGTATCACTGGCCATCATCATCGCCCCGTTCAGGGCGCTGTGCCATGAGATCAAGAACAGCCTCATCGAGGCGTTCCACAACGAACCAACCAAGGTGGACGAACTATCCGATGCCTTGCAGACTGACTTCAAGATTGTCGATCTTCTGGGACACCAGCAGATCCTGGTTGTAACCCCCGAGAAGCTGCTCTACGTCCTTCGGCACGCTCCGGAGCTGGCTGCCCACATTGGGCTGCTGGTCTTTGACGAAGGCCACCAGTTTGATAGCGGCACCCGAGGTATCACATACGAGCTGCTTCTGACATCGCTACGCTCCATGATTCCCGAAGGAACGCAAAAGGTGCTGATCTCGGCAGTCATTACCAATGCCGCGGCTGTTGGCGAATGGCTGAACGGTGCGCCTAATGTCGTCGAAGGCATAACGCTGATTCCGACTTTCAGATCGGTCGGGTTCGCGAGCTGGCTCGATCAGTTGGGAAGGATCGAGTACGTTAATAGCCGTGACGCCGAACAAAGCGAATTTTTCGTTCCGAGGGTGATTGAGAGATTCAATCTCGGGAGGAAGAAGCGGGAAAGGACCGATCGTTTTTTTCCTGAAAAGACTGATGGGCAGGCTATCGCGCTTTACCTTGGTCTGAAATTGGTCCCGAATGGCAGTATCGCCGTTTTTTGCGGAAGGAAGTCGACAGCGGCCAGCGTCTGCGACAAGGCCGTTGATATTATCGAGCGAGGCGCACCCCTCGCCTTACCGTCAGATTTTTCTGACGCCCAGGAAGTTGAGCGGCTGACACATTTGCACGTCGAGAATCTCGGTGCTGCCGCTCCGGCGTCCCAGAGCGCAGCACTTGGCATTTTTTCCCATCATGGCAATACGCCGCATGGTATCCGGCTGGCGGTGGAGCATGCCATGCGCGACGACCTTGTGCGATTCGTTGTTTGCACATCCACCTTGGCACAGGGCGTAAACCTCCCGATTCGATACCTCATCGTGACCAGCGTCTATCAGGGCATGGAGCGTATCAAGGTTCGCGATTTCCACAACCTCATTGGCCGAGCGGGTCGCGCCGGGATGCATACCGAAGGCAGCATCCTGTTCGCAGATCCGCTGATCTATGACAAGCGAAAGGCTTGCAACGATAAATGGCGATGGGATCAGGTGAAAGAACTTCTGGAGCCTCGTAATTCGGAGCCATGCATCAGCAATCTCCTTTCAATCTTTGAACGCATCAAGAGTGATGACGAGAAATACAGCATCACCATGGAGGCTCTGGATTTTGCCAAGGCCTATATCAACGATCCTGATGAAGTTGCCAAACTGGCTGCCGAAATTGCAGCACGAGATGGAGACAAAGGATTCTCACGAGACGGTGTCGAGCGGCAAGTCGCATGGAGAATCAGCCTCATCTGCTCTGTCGAGAGCTTCTTGTTATCCCATTGGGATGAGACGGAGAATGGTCTTTCGGAAGCAGATGTGACCCGCCTAGCCGAAGGGACGCTTGCTTTTTTCCTGGCCGATGATCAAAAGAAAGAGCATATCCGCGGGTTGTTTCAACTCCTCGCCAAGAACATCTCAGCGAACATCACTGATCCGGCTCGGCGGAAAATATACGGCAGGACGCTTTACGGTGTTCAGGATGCCCAAGCCATTGAGGGATGGGTTCAATCCAACGCTGCCAGTCTGCTTTCGATTGTTGATGAAACAGAAGCTCTCGACCTTGCCTGGCCTTTGCTCACCCGGCATATCAACGGTGGCGTATTCACCAAATTCGATAAACCGGAGGTGCTTAAAGAAATCGCGCATGGATGGATCAGTGGGGAGCCTTTCAGCGACTTACTGGAAATTATCCGGAAGCGTAAAACCAAGATGATATGCGGTACACAGCGCCGGGAATTCAAGATCGGTCATGTCGTTGACGTCTGCGAGGGGACACTTGCTTATGACGGTGCTCTGCTGATAGGCGCGTTGTGTGAATTCATCGAAACACTTGACCAAGATGGCACGGGAGACGTTATCAATCGTCTGCAGCTTTTTCAAAAGCGCCTCAAATATGGCCTGCCCACGGAAACTACCATAGCCCTCTATGAGCTCGGCCTTTCGGACCGGGTCGTCTCCCAGGATCTCGCCGCGTCATTGAACCTGTCCGCGACCCGGAAAAAGGACCTTGTCAAGGCGCTGAAACACAACCGGGATTCGGCCACCGGTATCATGGATAAGTATCCAGCCTATTTTCAGGAGCGAATGAATGAACTCCTGCGGTAGTAGGACAGACCGTCGGTCCGCAATATCACATGCCCGGGGCTGAGCCGCACGTACCGCTACCGATTCTGGAGCGGCTGGGCAGGCTCTGGCGTAGACGGTGCCGGATTCGAGGATGCGCCAGCCGTTCTTCGTCTTGCCGAGCGCCAGGCTGATCTGCCGGCCGACGTGGCAGAGGCTGGTGATCGTCTTGGGGAGGTGGAGCGCGATCGTCTGGTCTTCGGGTGGATCGCCGAGCATGGGCGCCAGGTGCAGTCTGTCCGGCTCGGAAGACTGAAGGGACGAAAAGGACCGAAGCGACGGCAGGGACTGAAAGGACCTAAGGGCTGTCGGGGGCGCCGGGGGGCGTTCGGCGCTGCCGGACGCGGGCGGCGAGGCGCACGGCGGCCTGAGGATTGATGATTTACGATTGACGATTGATGATTGGGAACTGGGAAATTGGGCGCGACGGTCTGAAATCCAGAACCCGAAGGCCGCAAGCTTCACGCTGGGCCAAAGGCCCCTGAACGGCAACGCGAACCGCGAGATACGAGCGACGAGCGACGAGACACGAGATGGGCGTAGCCGCCGTGGGCAGCGATGAAGCCGTCGGTCATGGGTCGCTCCTCCAAGGGACGGAAAGGACGAAAAGGACCGAAGGGACCAAAGGCAAGCTCTGTCCATGAGGTCCCTTCCTGTCTCGGCTTGGAGTATACCATCCCGCAGCGCAAAACAAAAGCCCCGATCCGAAGACCGGGGCTTCTTGTATCAAGAAACAGTTAAGCCTGCCGGCCCAGGGGCCGCGTGACTCGTCGCTCGTATCTCGTCGCCCGCAAAAAAAAGAGGGCCCTGTCCGAGGACAAGGCCCTATCCATCACAAGTGTCAGTTAAGCCGAACAGCGAAAAGTGCCTGACTTGCGCCGGCCCGAAAGGGGCCGACGTTCTAGATATCCCTAGAAAGGAGGTGATCCAGCCGCAGGTTCCCCTACGGCTACCTTGTTACGACTTAGTGCCAGTCGTCGGGCTTACCGTCGGCAGTCGCCTCCCTTGCGGGTTAGCAAACCGACTTCGGGTACTCCCAACTCCCATCACTTGACGGGCGGTGTGTACAAGGCTCAGGAACACATTCACCGCGTCATCGCTGATACGCGATTACTAGCGATTCCAACTTCATGCAGGCGAGTTGCCAGCCTGCAATCCGAACTGGGGCCGGATTTTTGCGATTTGCGCCACCTCGCGGTCTTGCGTCGCTTTGTTCCGACCATTGTAGCACGTGTGAGGCCCTGGGCATAAAGGCCATGATGACTTGACGTCATCCCCACCTTCCTCCGGTTTAACACCGGCAGTCCCGTTAGAGTTCCCGGCATGACCCGCTGGTAACTAACGGCAAGGGTTTCGCTCGTTAGAGGACTTAACCCGACATCTCACGACACGAGCTGACGACAGCCATGCAGCACCTGTGCAAGTTTCACCCGAAGGCAGCCCAACCTGTTTCCAGGCGGGCATCCAAGCATGTCAAACCCAGGTAAGGTTCTGCGCGTTGCTTCGAATTAATCCACATGCTCCACCGCTTGTGTGAGCCCCCGTCAATTCCTTTGAGTTTTAGCCTTGCGACCGTACTCCCCAGGCGGCCTACTTAACACTTTGGCTTCGGCTGTGCCGGCGTCAGAACCGCCACAACCTAGTAGGCATCGTTTACGGCGTGGACTACCGGGGTATCTAATCCCGTTCGCTCCCCACGCTTTCGTGTCTCAGCGTCAGGACAGGCCCAGTGCAACGACTTCTCCACCGGCGTTCCTCTTGATATCTACGCATTCCACCGCTCCACCAAGAGTTCCTCGCACCCCTACCTGCCTCAAGAAGCGCAGTTCGTCAAGCAATTCCTCGGTTAAGCCGAGGGATTTCACAAAACGCTTACGCTTCCGCCTACACACGCTTTAAGCCCAGTGATTCCGAACAACGCTTGCCACCTTCGTCTTACCGCGGCTGCTGGCACGAAGTTAGCCGTGACTTCCTCTGGGTTAGATCAATCCGCCGAAACGGACTTTCTTCCCCCTGACAGTAGTTTACATCCCGAAGGACTTCCTCCTACACGCGGCGTCGCTGGGTCAAGCTTTCGCTCATTGCCCAATATTCGTTACTGCAGCCCTCCGTGGAGGTCCGGGCAGTGTCTCAGTCCCGATGTTGCGGGCCAACCTCTCAGTCCCGCTACCCGTCATCGCCTTGGTGGGCCGTTACCTCACCAACTAGCTGATAGGAACTAGGCCGCTCCTGCACCGATAAATCTTTGATCACCCGCCCATCGACGGGGGATATCATTCGGTATTAATGCCCCTTTCGGAAGAGTGCAAGCACTCAGACGCTATCCCGAAGTACAGGGTACGTTACCTAGCCATTACTAACCCTTTCGCCACTAACTAGGCGTTCGATTGCTCAATTGCCTAGCTCGTTCGACTTGCATGTCTTAGCCACGCCGCCAGCGTTCGTTCTGAGCCAGGATCAAACCCTTCAGTTTGAATCGTCGAAACCGCCGAAGCGGATTTCGTCACTAAAGGCTCAACACTTCTGGTATATTCGCACCGAAAGTGCTGAAAAAAGGCTACTGCATTTTTCCCGGCCTCGTCGGGGCGAATCCCGCCGGGCCGGTGCACTTTCGCTGCTCATATGGCTTAACTGTTCACTTGTCAAAGATCACAAACTAAACGGGTGGGCAAGCAGTCAGTCAAGGTTGCCTGTCCACCAGTAGTCATGTTATTCTACGCACAAATCGGAACGCGTCAACCCCCTGTCGAGGAAAAAACGAAAAAAATCTTCACTTTTCTCAGAAGGCCGTTTTCGGCCCCCAAAACCGCATCCCCCGGCCCCCGAACAGCCTGCGATTCTACCGTTTCCCGCCCGAAATGCAACCGGATTTCGTCGATCGTATTGCGTCGTGCGTATGGCGTGCGTGAAGCGTAGTCCCTGCCCCCTGCGGCCCGGCGGCTGCGGTCCCTGCTCTTCCGCAGGGCTTTCTTGCGCGTTGCCCGCCTGCCGGGGTGGTTTCGCCCGGTCGCGCTCGGCGCGGACGATCGCTTCGAGCCGGTGGCCCGGGTGAAAATACTTCATCGCCCTGAACCGCTCTCTGGCGCGGTTGCCTTCCTCGTAGAACGGGCCGGGGATCACAACGGCGCAAATCAGAGGCGTCAGGTACGAATGGCACCTTTAGTTCACTCGTAAGGTGGGTCAAGAACCCACCCTACGGCTGCGGTGCAGGCGTCGTTCAGGCCGCGCCGGATTCTCGTCCTTGGGCGGCGCTTTTGTTTGAAGACTCCCGCGTGTTGAGGGTACGTATGGTAGAGAGATCGCTATGGACGACGTGAAAACGATAGAACGTTGCAGGGCCGGCCAGACCGAGGCGTTCGGGGAACTGGTGAGGCAATACCAGTCGCAGGCTATCCGGCACGCCTTGACACTGCTCGGCAATCTCCCCGATGCCCTGGATGTGGTCCAGGACGCTTTTGTGGCCGCGTTCCAGGCCCTGGGACGATTTGACCTGTCACGCAGGTTCTACCCGTGGTTTTACACGATCCTGCGCAATCGTTGTTATAAGGTCCTCACCTCACGCGGGCGACGGCCGGTTACGGATATCGATGATGTCCAACTCCTGGCCCCGCCGGTCGACGAGGCCCTGGGCGATGAATCTGCGGCCGTGCAGCGCGTGCTCCACGAACTGGCGCCGGAGGATCGTGAGCTGCTGGTCCTCAAGCATCTCGAAGGATTGACCTATGAGGAGTTGGCTCAGCGGTTGGGGGCCCCGGCGGGCACGGTTATGAGCCGGCTCTATCACGCCCGCCGGCGCTTTCGTGAGAAGTTCAGTACCATGCAGGACGACCGTTTGGCAGGGACAGACGAATGATGAGCGAACGATGTGAGAAAGTAAGATTGGCGGCCATGGCCGCTCTCGACGGCGAGACGCCGCCGCTGTCCGAACAGGAGATTCGCGAGCACCTGGCGGCTTGTGCCGCGTGCCGGGCTCAGGTGGAGCAACTCCAGCGAGCGCTGGCGCCTCTGAAGCGACAGAAGCTGCGGGTCGTCGCGGAGGATGTGTGGCCGGGCGTGGAAGCCGCGCTCCGCAAGCAGACCGCTCCAGCGCAGCCCCGCCGCGAGGCCTGTGTGTTCGCCGCGCTCGGCCTGTTCCTTCTCGCCTGCAAGATCGTGGGCGTCCTGCCGGAGTTGGCAGGCAACTGGCTCCCGAAGGTGTTGCCTCTGGCGGCGGCCCTCGTGCTCTTCTGTGTGCTCAAACAGAACCCGTTTCAAATCACCGGAAATCTAAAGCTGGAAGGGAATTTGCGATGAGAGAGACATCCTCCAATGAAGGTATCGTTCTCGGTCAGAAATACGCTTATGCGACGGCGGCCCTGATGGTGGGAATCGCCGGCTACATTCAACTCCTGGGAATCGAACGGGCGCTGCTGGCGATCATCTTCGCCTGCCTGGCCCTGCGGCCGAGCCCGGCGCCGCGTCTGGAGGACCGGCGGCTCTGGGCCAAGGTGGGTCTGACCCTGGGCGTGATCATGCTGGTGCTTGTCCCGACCATCGTGATCGTCAAGTTCGACGCCCTCCGCGAGGTCATTACGGCTCTACAGAAGCTCCAATAGGACGAATGCCGGGCCGGTCAGAGACAACCGGGAGTCAATCGGCGACCGTCCCCATAGACGTTCGTACTGAATGCGTGACCAGACACGAGCCGACCGTCATGCTCGTCGGCGTACGTCAGCCAGGCCGTGGTCAGTTGGCGGGGGTTGCTCAGGCAGACGGCTCTTCGGGCCTGCTCGCGTGCGGCGCCCAACGCCGGAACCAATAGCGCCATCAGCAGCGCGATCACTGCGATGACGACGAGCAACTCGATCAACGTAAAAGCGTAGCCACGCCCCCGTTTGTCACCTTGAGCGAGGCGCAGCGAAGTCGAAAGGTCTGGCCATAGCTGAGACGCGCGCTCCGTTCGCAGCCAGATCCCTCGACGCAGCCTGCCCTGAGGAATCCGAACGGGCTCGGGATGACAATCGGGGCGGTTGCTGGGCTCGGGATGGCCAAGTCGTGGGCACGGTGCCCTTCCGGTCACAATGGCATCATTGCAACGATTCATCCTGTCCACTTCCACCCCATCGCTTCACGCTTCACGCTTCACGAAATACGCGTCAATAGTCCTTACACTCTCTCATCCACTTGGGCCAGTCGTCGGGCTGGACGCCTCCCGCTTTGGTCCAGCGGTTCGTCCGGTCGAAGTCCGACGCCCATTTAAGGGTATAGAGTTCCTTGAGGCCGACTCTGCGCACCGACCAGTCGAGGAACATCCCGTTAACGCTCCGCCCATGCCGGTCCATGAGGAACATGTTCAAGCCCCCAGCTGTGCCTGTGCGCCACATTGGGGTCAACGCGCCGGGATCGGTCATGCTCCAATTGGACACTGGCGCGGTCGCATCGAGCATGACGGGGACGCTCGTGTGCTCTCGCATGGAGAAAGCGTTCAGGTTCGGCAAAGTCTTCATAGGCCCCTCAGGGCCGAAGATGGTCTCGGCTCGAAACCCGCAGAATAGAGCGTGGTTGTATCCGTAACTACCGATAAAGGGAGGGGTCGGCGTAAGCACCTTCCAGGCCTCGGTGGGCCACCCGGCGTACCCCTCGATCCGCACTCCTCGCACTGCGCCGGAAGCGATGAATACCTCGCTGAAGCGACCGCGTATGCCGTCGACCGAGGGTCGCGTGGCCATGGGGCACAGGGCGATGCCTTTTGTGCCGAACCCGTGGAGGGCCGCGCGGTCTGCATTGGGGTCCGTGTCGCCGATGAAGGTCCCGCGCAACACCCACAAGGCCGAGTGGCCGGTGCGGTCGGAGGGAAAACGCCCCTCATGGGCTTCGGTGTAGGCCGCCAGCGTCATCGCCCACTGGCGCAGGTTGGACTGGCAAGCGACGGCCCGGCCTTGGTTGCGGGCCCGGTGCAGCGCCGGGATCAGGATCGCCATCAGCAGCGCGATCACCGAGATGACCACGAGCAGTTCGATCAGTGTAAAAGCGTAGCCACGCCCCCGTTTGTCACCTTGAGCGAGGCGCAGCGAAGTCGAAAGGTCTGGCCTTAGCTGGGACATGCGCTCCGTTCGCAGCCAGATTCCTCCGCTGCGGGCCGCTTGCAGCGACCCTCCGGTCGGAATGACAATCGGTGGCGTGTTCATCTCAGTAGTCCTTGCAGTCGCGCATCCACTCGGGCCAGTCGTCGGGCTGGACGCCGCCGGCTTTGGTCCAGCGGCCGGCGCGATCGAAGTCGGAGGCCCACTTAAGGGTATAGAGTTCCTTGAGGCCGACTCTGCGAACAGACCAGTCGAGGAACATCCCGTTGGTCTCTTTGCCGTGCCGATCCATCAGGAACTCGTTTGGGGCGCCGCTCACGCCCTGACCCCTGTTGGAGCGTGGGCTGGATGCCATTGCATTGTTGAGCAAGTGCAGGTTGGGCATTGGCACGGTCGCATCGAGCATGACGGGAATGCTCGCGTGGTCTCGCAGCGACAGGGTGCTGAAGTGGCGTGTCGGAAACACCATACCGGTCAGGGCAAGGCGGAACCCCGTGAACAGACACTGATTGTACCCGTAACTGCCTGCAAACGGCGGCTCCGGTGTGACAATTTGCCAGGCGTTTCTGGACGAGCCACTGGTTCCTTCTATTGTCCATCTACCGCCTGTCTCCGGCGACGCGGCTCCACCGATGCGGAATCCGTCGTTGGTGTCCACCGGTCGGGTCGCCATGGGGCACAGGGCGATGGCCCTCGTTTGGAACCCATGGAACGCCCCTCGGTTGGCGTTGGGGTCGCTGTCGCCGATGAATGTCCCGCGCAACAGCCACATACCAACGTTGCCGCCCACGCCGGAGGGAAGACGCCCCTCATGGGCCTGGGTGTAGGCGGCCAGGGTCATCGCCCACTGGCGCAGGTTGGACTGGCAGGTCACGGTGCGTGCCTGGTTGCGCGCCCGGTGCAGCGCCGGGATCAGGATCGCCATCAGCAGCGCGATCACCGCGATGACCACCAGCAGTTCGATCAGGGTGAAGGCGTAGCCACGCCCCCGTTTGTCACCTTGAGCGAACAGCGAAGTCGAAAGGTCTGGCCATAGCTGAGACGCGCGCTCCGTTCGCAGCCAGATCCCTCGACGCAGCCTGCCCTGAGGAATCCGAACGGGCTCGGGATGACAATCGGGGCGGTTGCTGGGCTCGGGATGGCCAAGTCGGTGGCTCGGCGCCCTTCCGGTCACAATGGCATCATCGCAACGATTCATCCTGTCCACTCCCACCGCATCGCTTCACGCTTCACGCTTCACGAGTTACGCGTCAGTAGTCCTTGCAGCCTCTCAGCCATTTGGGCCAGTCGTCAGGCTGGACGCCGCCGGCCGTCGTCCAGGGGCCCGCGCGATCGAAGTCGGACCCCCACTTAAGGGTCCAGATTTCCTTGAGACCAACGCCGCGGACGGACCAGTCGAGGAAGATCGCATTGGTCTGACGGCCGTGGCGCCTCATGACGAATGAGTTCAAGCCGCTGCCCCCTTCTGGCCAGTTCCAAGGACGGGCCGAATTCACCCTGGACAGGTTGGGCCATGGGTTGACGGCATCGAGAAGGACGGGAATGCTCGCGTGCTCTCGCAGTGTGAAAATGTTCAAGTCGGGTACCCCGTCAGGCCCCCAGATGGGGTCGATGCGGAACCCCTCGAACAGGGCGGTGTTGTATCCGTAACTGCCCAGGAATCGCGGCTCCGGCGTGAGAATCTGCCAGGCGGCGGTGGCCCCCCCGATTTCGCCGGTCATGCGCCACGATAGCGTGGGGCTATTTACCGCTATGACGAAATTGACACGATTGGGATCCGGGGGCCGGGGTCGGCTCGCCATGGGGCACAGCGCAATGCCTCTTGTGTGAAAGCCATGGAGCCCCGCGTGGTTGGCATTGGGGTCGATGGCGCCGATGAACGTCCCGCGCAGCAGCCACAGACCGATGTGACTAATCGGGCCGGAGGGCAGACGTCCCTCATAATCCTGGGTGTAGGCCGCCAGCGTCATCGCCCACTGGCGCAGGTTAGACTGGCAAGCGACGGCCCTCGCCTGATTTCGCGCCCGGTGCAGCGCCGGGATCAGGATCGCCATCAGCAGCGCGATCACCGCGATGACGACGAGCAACTCGATCAACGTAAAAGCGTAGCCACGCCCCCGTTTGTCACCTTGAGCGAACAGCGAAGTCGAAAGGTCTGGCCATAGCTGAGACGCGCGCTCCGTTCGCAGCCAGATCCCTCCGCTGCGGGCCGCTTGCAGCGACCCTCCGGTCGGAATGACAATCGGTGGCGTGTTCATCTCAGTAGTCCTTGCAGTTGCGCATCCACCTGGGCCAGTCGTCGGGCTGGACGCCGCCGGCCTTAGTCCAGGGGTTGGCGCGGTCGAAGTCCGAGGCCCACTTGAGGGTACACAGTTCCTTGAGGCCGACGCTACGAACGGACCAGTCGAGGAACATTCCGTTAGTCGCTCTGCCGTGGCGGTCCATGAGGAACTGGCCCAGGCCCGGGCTCAGGCCCAGGGTTCTCCCGTCTCCCCGGGCGCGGGCACCGATGGAATAGGCCCTGTCTATGTAGCCCACTGGCTGGGTCGCATCGAGCAGCACGGGAATGCTCGCGTGTTCTCGCAGCGTGAAAGTGTTCAAGTAGGGTGTCGGCACTTCAATGCGGAACCCCATGAACAGGGTGCCGTTGTATCCGTAACTGCCCAGGAATCGGGGCTCCGGCGTGAGAATCTCCCAGGCGTTGGTGGACGTGCCATGTCTTCCTGTTATGCGCCACGATACTCTGGGGCCACTTGACGTTGTCGTGAAGCTGCCACCGCCACCATTGGGATCCACGGGCCGGGGCCGGCTCGCCATGGGGCACAGGGCAAGGCGTCTCGTGTGGAAGCCGTGGAGCGCCGCGTGGTCTGCATCAGGGGCCATGGCGCCGATGAACGTACCGCGCAACAGCCACAGAGGGCCGCGACCTGAGAGGGAGGGGAAACGCCCCTCGTAGTCCTGGGTGTAGGCAGCCAGGGTCATCGCCCACTGGCGCAGGTTGGACTGGCAGGCCACGGTGCGCGCCTGATTTCGCGCCCGGTGCAGCGCCGGGATGAGGATCGCCATCAGCAGCGCGATCACCGAGATCACCACCAGCAGTTCGATCAGTGTGAACGCCCGCTCGCGTTCGTTTCGCTCTCTCGCGCCCATGGCTTCGCTCTCCTTCTCCCAACCAGGAGTCCACGCCAGCCGGCCCATCCCTTCTCGAATGGGCCGGTCGTGCTTCCGTCCCCAAGCGGAGTTCGCCAGCTCCTTTCGCTTCTGGCGCCCCGGCATCCGGCGTGGGCATCCCTGCGCCGGCCGGGCCGCACGCTCCAAGAACGCGCCCGGTCCCCCGAAGGCGGATCCTCGCTACATCGTCACAGGTGCCATCATCGGTGTTTGATTTCACCACCCCGTCCGGCCGGACCAGGACGACCGCCCGCGCCGGAATCCGCCTCTTTCTACGCGCATCCAACATACAGGCGTTCGTGTGGGCCTCCGTGTGGATGCAATTCTCGAAAAAAGGGAAGGACCCTCACAGAGAGGTATTACCCTGTTGCCTGCTATCCGCGATGACCTTCGCACTCCTTCTCGCAAAGGACTTTCGCCGCATCGCTATGGCGCAGGTGCCGCATCGCCGGTGTCTTCGCTATTCACCGTCGATTATCGCGATCCTCTCCATCCCCGTCAAGCCCAGACCCCGAAGCAACCCACGAAAACCCGGCGCCGCATCTGCGCCCAGCGAGGTTTCACCCACCTGCGCTTCCACGCATCTACGCTCCCACGGCCCGGCGAGCTTGCGAGATACGAGCAACAAGATACAAGACACGGCCGCGTTGCGGCGGTCAGTTCGCCGGGAATTCGTCGGCGGGGGCATCGTCGTCGGACGTGTCGTCATCGAAGTCTTCGTCGTCTTCGGCGCTGTCGTCGATGTGCTCGTCGAAGGTCCAGTGGTGCAGGGCGTCGATGAGGATGGCGGAGGTGATCTCGTAGCCGTCCTCGGCGTTGACCTCGCTGAGCAGTTCGCCCAGATAGCTGGCCAGCCCCTGCACGGCGTTGACGCAGTCCTCGAACTCCAGCCGGACGGCGTCCTCCGTGCCGACGACGGTCCCATGGTTCATCACGTTGACGATCAATCGGGCCCTGGACTGCGGTAGACGTTCCATAAGCGAAACCTCCGGCTCGCGCACCGGCGATGCGCGGCAAGTGACAGAACAAGCAGACAGCGACGCGGGATGACAACCTCTCGCGTCCGGCGGCATAGTACCTTACGTCACGCTACCGGGGCCGGCGGCGGCTGTCAAACGCGAAATCCGAAGCATGAAGCCCTGTCCTGAGCGCAGTCGAATGGATCCGAAACAAATCCAAAGGTCCCAAATCCCAAATCCGAAACGAGGACATGCCCGGCAACAGGGTCTGGAGCCTTCGAGCTTGGAGATTTCCAGTTTGTTTCGGATTTCGCGATTCGAGATTCGTATTTGCTGCTACCCCTGCTTCCATCCCCAAACGCTGCGCGTTTGAGGCTGCCACCCACCACGCGCGCGATCAGCGGAAGCGGATGCACACGGGGCGGCCTACACTGATCTTGTGGCTCGTCGGCTCCAGGGCGCCGGTCTGCGGGTCGATGCGGAAGACGACGACGCTGTCGCCGTCCTGGTTGGCAACGAGGCAGAAGGCGCCGGTCGGGTCGATGTTGAAGTTTCGCGGCGTCTTGATGCCGGCGGTCTCGTGCTCGACGAACGTCAGCGCCCCGTGCGCGGGATCGACGCGATAGACGACGATGCTGTCGTGGCCTCGATTGGAGCCATAGAGGAACCGGCCGCTCGGATGTACGCGGACCTCGGCGCAGTAGCTGGAGCCGGCAAAGCCGGCCGGCAGCGTCGGGACGGTCTGCACCTCGGCCAGCGCCCCCGTCGCGGAGTCGTACGCGAAGGCGGTCATCGTGCTGTTCAGCTCGTTGATGACGTAGGCGTACTTGCCGTCGGGAGTGAAGGCGAAGTGACGCGGCCCGGCGCCGGGGGCGAGCGAGGCAAACGGCGGATCGTTGGCGACGATCGTTCCGGCGTCGACATCGAGTTTGTAGATCACGATCCTGTCGATTCCAAGGTCGGCGACGAAGGCGAAGCGGTCGTCGGGACTGACGTTGACCGAGTGCGCGTGGGGCCCTTTCTGGCGTCCGGGGTTCGGGCCCGAGCCGGTGTGCTGGACGAAGCCGGTGGGCGAGCCGAGCGACCCGTCGGGCCGGATCGGGATCACCGAGGCGCTGCCGCTGCCATAATTGGCCACCAGCACGTTGCGTCCGGCGTGGTCGACGTTGATGTGACAGGGACCTGCGCCGCCAGAGGGCTGCTCGTTGAGCCGCTTCAGGTCGCCCGTTGGGTCGATGGCGAAGGCGGTGACGGCGCCCGCCCCGCCGCCCTCGCTGACGGCGTAGAGGTACTTGCCGCTCGGGTGCAGCTCGACGAACGACGGGTTCCTCGTCTGGGCGGCCAAGACCGGCTCGGCCAGCGCGCCGGTGTGGAGATCGAGCGTGGTGCGGTAGATGCCCCCGCTGCCGCCGCCGGTGTAGGTCCCGATGTAGACGGAGATCGCCTTGGCCGAGGCGGCCGAGAACGCCGCCAGCGAAACGACTGCCGTTATGACGATGGTCCTGCCCATGTGTAATTCTCCACGCCTGTCTACGCCCATTGTCGTGCGACGCATCGCCCGCGCCGCCGGAGCCATTATACCGATCCCCGCCACGCAACCGCACCCCAAAACCCGCGCGGGCCGGGTGGCATCGGCAAGCACTGCTTGCCGATGGTCAGGCCATGGGAAACGTATCGAAGTCGATCGCGATGGGGCCACGCCGGAGCCCCTCCCAGTCGGCGGCACTGGAGTAATGCCACGCCTCGGCCGTCTCGACCAGGCCCCGGCGCGCGGGATTGTTGTGGATGTAGCGTATGGATTTGATCAACGTCTCGACGCTTGTGATGTTTCGATCGTAGCCGCCGCCCTTCTGCCAGAAGCGATGCGGCTCGTCCCGCTCGCCGGTCGCCAGAATCTTCAGGCCCTCGCGGTTTTCTCTTCGCAGGTATTCGAGGATTCGTCGTGACACGGGCTGTTTGATCGATCGCAGAATCTGCGATATCGAGTACTTCTCCTGACGCGGCCATACGACCAGGTGCACATGGTCCGGCATGAAGACGTACGCCCACAGGTCAAAGGCGTGCTTGTTTCTGCTGGCCACGATCGCCTCGACAAGATATCGGCAGGCACGCTCGCTGGAGAGGAACGGCCTGTTCTTGTAGCAAGTGAAGGTCAACTCGTGGGCGTGACCGGGTGTGTTCCAGCGATGGCAGAGCTTCGTGCATCGTTGGCCATCGAACATGTTTTTCCTCTCGCAGGTCTGTTCTACACCAGCGTGTCATGTGACCCTATCGCCATCGGCAGGCTGCGCTTGCCGCTGCCACACGCGCCATCGCGCATGTCTCTCGATCTGCCCCCCAAACCCGACGGCCATCGGCAAGCGTTGCTTGCCGCTGCCACCCGGGCTCTCATTCGGCAGGGTTGGCGGCCAGAAGCAGATCGATGAAGGCTTCGAGGTCGAGGGCGTCGAGGGCGCCGTCAGCGTGGAGGTCGGCGGATGGATCGGCCTGACGCCAGGCGTCCACGAAAAGTCTCAGGTCGGCGACGTCGATGTCACCGTCGGCGTCGTAGTCGCCGACCGCCGGGACGCCGCGATAGAGGCGGACCTTGCCGTCGCCGGAGCCGACGAGCAGGTCCCGGTAGCCGTCCCTGGGGCCGAAGCGGCCGTCGCCGGTCCAGGTGCAGACGAAGGGACGCGAGCGAGGCGTGCCCGCCAGATCGATCGGCGTGCCCTCGCTGGTGACCAGCGCGTAGCCGGCGAACATCGGCAGCGAATCGAGTCCGACGTTCTTGTAGAACAGCAGCAGGCCGTCGGTGTTGCCGGTGAGCAGGTCTTTCTTGCCGTCGCCGTCGAGGTCCATCACGACAGGGCTGGAGCGCAGGCCGGGGACCTGAAGGTCGCGGCCGTCGGCCTGGGCGAACTCGCCGTCGGGCGGCGAGAAGTAGAACGTCGGCGGCGCCTCGCCGGCGCAGCCGCAGTTAAGATACACGTGGATCGCCCCGTCCAGGGCGCCGACGACGAGATCGAGCAGGCCGTCGCTGTTCCAGTCGACCGGCGTCGGCGTCGCGCGACTACCGACGTCGAGGGTCCAGATTCCCTCGCTGCCGACGGTCAGCGCCGTGCCGGCGTCGAAGGCAGGCTCGTTGTCGTCGGCCACGTTCAGGAAGATGCGGACCGTGCCGTCGGACAGGCCGACGAGCAGGTCTTTGCGGCCGTCGTCGTCCCACTCGACCACGCGAGGAAAGCAACCCATGCAGCCCGCGGCCGGACAGGCCAGATCGGCGTCGTCCGCCTGGACGTAGAAGAAATCGTCGAACTGCGGGTTCGCCTCCGTCCCGACGTTCAGGTACACGCGCACCTTGCCCTCGCCGGAGCCGCCGCCCTGCCCGACGATGAGGTCCTTGAGCCCGTCGTCGTTCCAGTCGACGAACGACGGCACCGAATAGCCCGGCACCTGGAGATCCGCCCCGCCGGCCTGGACGATCTCCTCGGGTCCAAAGTCGATCGCCATCGTGGCAGGCGTACTCGAAAGGAGCACCACCGACGCCAGAAATGTCACCACCCTCGTAGCTGTCCGCCTCATCTCGCATCTCCTCGCCATAAAGAGAAAACACCGGCCGCCTCAGCCCTCCGCAGGGCCGGCCCGCCGCAGATGGAAGCGCCGTCTTCCTCGCTCGGTCCTTCCATGGAAATATCATTCTATCAATTACTCACCGGCCTGTCAAATCCAAAGGGCCTGGCGCGGTAGCCATGTGTGTGTGAAAATATCGTGGCATGTGGGTGGCAGCCTCAAGGCGTAGTGCAACTGAGCTTTGGGGATGGCGAATGGGAGTGGCGCATCCGTACGGAAAGGCCTCTGCGAGGCGATCCATCCCCAAGTCCTGCGGATCCGTTCGGCTTCGCTCAGGACAAGCTTTGAGGCTGCCACCCCTGGCGGTCTGCGTCCGCAAGGGAATGCTGCCCTGAAATCCTGACAGACACGCCGAGCGAGTGTCTGTGAAAATATCCTGGCAGCCGTGTGGCAGCGGCAAGCGCAGGCTTGCCGATGGTGATACGCATGCCGTCGAAGCCATCGGCAAACTCCGCCTTGCTCCGTTTGCCGCTGCCACACAGGGCGCTGCGTGGTGGAAAACGGGCCTTGCCGCGAAATTCGCACAGACACGTAGCCATAGCCATGGGTAGCCATCTCTGCGCAGGTTTTCAGGCATCGCGATTGCTTCGCCGTTGAAGGGTTGGGGGTGGCAGCCTCAAGTCCGCAGGACTTGGGGACCACTACCTTTCGATACACAACCCGAAATCGTATCCGCCATCCCCAAGGCTTCGCCTTGAGGCTGCCACACGCCTGCCAGGGTGTTCTTCACACACCGATAGCCTGTTGCGACAGGAGGCGGGACACGGGCCACCACGTGGCGATTGAACATGATCAACCGCAAGGGCGAATGATCATTCGCCCCTACCGGCAGCGGCGGGCGCTTGTAGTGCTCCCGATGCACATCGGGCGGAGAGGCTGCTGATGCCCTTGCGGGCACACTACGAACGGCGGCGAACGGCGCAGGGTCAGACCACGAACCGCTTGAGGACCGCGGCGGTGTGCATCGCGATGAGCATCAGGTAGTCGAGGTCGCCGAGCGTGTAGTGATCGTGGATCATGGCGTTGTCGACGTAGATGACGCCGTAGCAGCCGCCGGGCCCGCAGATCGCGGCGATCAGCGCCGAGCGGATCCGCTCCTTCGATTCGAGGTCGGCGGCCACGCGGGGCAGAACCAGGGACTGCGCCCGCTCGACGGCCTGGTTGATCTTGTCGGCCAGCATCAGATCGCCGAGCTCCACCGGCTTGCCGTCGCGGCGTTTGCCCGCGTGGTACGTCATCGGTCCGCTGGGCTGCTCCCGCAGGGCGCACCAGGTATGGAACGCACTGAACTGCTGGACCGTGACGTTCAGCAGCGCCACCAGCAGCTCTTCAAGGTTGGTCGCCTTGCAGATCGCGTCGCAGGCGTACGAGAAGTCCGAGAGCCTTTTGGCGGCCAGGCGCATCGCGGGGGCGTGTCCGGCGTCGGGCTTGCGCACCACCGTTTCGTGCAGGGGCGTCGCCAGACCCGCCTCGAGGTTCAGCGTGTCCTCGAACTGCGCCGAACTGTCCGGCGGACGCTCGTCCAGGCTGACCTCCAGGGTGAAGTCGGTGATGCGAATCGCATCGCCGGTCTTGATCGGCGCCTTGGCGACCACCTCCCCGTTGAGGTAGGTCTTGTTCGCCGAGCCGAGGTCCTGGACTTCCCACCGGCCGTCGCCGTCGCAGACGATCACTGCGTGCTTCTTGGAGACGGTGCGATCGGGAAGGAAGACGTGGTTGTCGGCGCCTCGACCGATCTCGATGGGACCCTGGGCGAATTGATATTCCTTGCTTTCGCCGTCTTTTTGTCTGAGTACCAGACGCATCGTTTGATCTCCGCATCCGGGTTCATATTGGGCTGATGGTATTATCGTCCGTTCCGGGGGGCCTGTCAAGGAAACATTTGCCCGACAATTCCCGGGTGTCTATGCCGGTCTTGGGCCCATGCCGTTTTCAGGCGCAGAGGGCAGTGTGTGGCAGCCTCAAGTCCGTAGGACTTGGGGATGGTTCTGGGCAGTGGCAACCCTCTGAAATCGGTAGAATAGGCCGGTCTACCATCCCCAAACGCCAAGGCGTTTGGGGATGCCACGCGCGCTGGACGACCTTCGCACACACATTCCCAAGCCCGCGAAGGGCCGGGCCTTCCTGCCGAGAGGACGGCTGACTACTTCTTCACAGGCCAGTTATGTGTCCGGCGGGCCCGATAACGATACTGATCGAGGATGACCGCCGCGACGATCACGCAGCCGGTGATGAGGCGTTTGGTGGATTCCTGGGCGCCGACCTGGGCCAGACCGGTGCCGAGCACCGCGATGATCAGCACGCCGAAGAAGGACCGGACCACCGAGCCGCGGCCGCCCATCAGGCTGGTGCCCCCGATGACGACCGCCGCAATCGCCTGGAGCTCGAACCCGATCGCGGTGTTCGGATTGGCCGACGACATGCGGGCCGACTGGATCACCGCGCCGACGGCCGCCAGCAGCCCGCACAGCACGAACACCGCCAGCTTGTACGGACGCGGGTCGATCCCCGATAGCCGCACCGCCTCCTCGTTGGTCCCGATGGCGATCAGGTACCGCCCGAACACGGTCCGCGACAGGACCAGTTGCCCGCCGGCGACGATGAGGATCGCCAGCACGAACGGAAGCGACAGGCCGAGGACCGCGGTGTCGGTGACCACCTCGACCGGGGCGCCGATGTAGATGGTGCGCGACCCGGTCATCAGATACGCCGCCCCGCGCGCCGCCTCGAGCATTCCCAGTGTCACGATGAACGAGGGCAGACGCCAGCGGATGACGATCAGGCCGTTAACCGCGCCGCACCCCAGACCCACAAGCAGACACAGCCCAACCGCCGGCAGCAAAGGCCAGCCCCAGTTGACCAGCGCGATGCCCAGCACCGCGCCCGCCAGCGCCAGGACCGAGCCGACCGACAGGTCGATGCCCGCGATGATCAGCACGAACGTCATGCCCACCGCGACCACCGTCGTGTCGGGGATCTGGTTGGCCATGGTGCGAAACGTGGTGAGCGTGAAGAAGTTCCTGGCGGTGACGCCGAATACGAGGATCAGCAGCGCCAGCGCCGCGCCCATCCCGAGATAGTCACTCGCCAGCCGCCTCAGGTCCACTCGTCCGCCCGTCTTGCCTTCGTCCATGCACTGCTCCGCAGACTGCCCACACCACGACGCCTTTCGGCCCATCACGTGTATGTGCAGATTTCAGGGCACCGGCATTCCTGAGCCATGGAAACCTCTGGGTGGCAGCCTCAAGTCCGCAGGACTTGGGGATGGCCGAAAGTGTCGGCGTCTCCAGATGTACAAGCGCACATCGTATCCGCCATCCCCAAGGCTGCGCTCCATTCGACTTCGCTCAGGACACGCCTTGAGGCTGCCACACACCTGCCAGGATTCACACACACTATCACTCGGCCAGGCCCGGGCTCTCTTTGTATGCGACGAGCGCGCCTGGGTCAAGCGGAATGCCCACCGCAAACGTCTGCGGTTTGCACGCCCCCTTGGCAGACCCAGACAGGCACACGACAAGGAACGCGTTCGTAGTGGCGTCGCAAGACGCTATCTTCTGTGACCGCGTGATCCCTCACGAAGCGGAGATATGCCCCTTCGGCTTCGCTCAGAGCCCGCCCTGAACACCGTTGAAGGGGCAGGCCCTCACGGGCACACTACGAACAGTCTGTGCGGATGTCTCAGAGGATCGCGCGAAGCTGTGTCACCAGGATGGGCACATCCTCGCGGACGATCTGCCAGACCACGTTCAGATCGACGTCGAAATAGCCATGGATGAGTCGGTTGCGCGTGGCCGTGATCTGGCTCCAGGGAATCTCTGCGTGCTCCTCTTTGAGTTCGTCGGAGAGACCGTTGGCGGCCTCACCGGCAATTTCGAGCAGTCGTACGATCGCCAGTTGCTTTTCCTCGTTCGCCAGAAACGCGGACAGGGAGAGGCCTTCGGTGAAGGCGACAATCTTCTCGGCCGCGTCGAGCATGTGCCGCAGGCGAAGGCGATCCGCCTCAGCGTTCATAGGCCACCACCGCCTCTGCCAGGACTTCGTCGCGAAAATAGCGACTGAGAAAGCCCGGCGTATTCAGATCGACCTTGCGTCCAAGCAGATCGGACAGTTCCTCCTGCATGCCAAAGAAGGCTAGACCGGGCGTGTGCCCCGCCTCGAACTCGACCAAAACGTCCACGTCGCTGTCGGCGCGGAAGTCCTCGCGCAGCACCGAGCCGAACAGCGCCAGCCGGCGGATATGATGACGAGCGCAAAACGACGCGATCGTCTCTGACGGGATATCTATGTTGCCAATCACCGCAAATCTACCTCACTACAGCAGGTACCATGCACCGTGTTCTGTCCGAGCAGTATCGCCCAATTCCGCCGGCGGGCCAAGAGAAAACTCGTCTGGCGTCGTAAGACGCTACTGTCGAAACCCCGTGCCCTCACGGGCACATGACGGGCGGTTCCTCCCCACCTCGAGATGGGCGACTTCGTCGGGGTTTGGGCTTGACGGGGCCGGAGCCAGTGCGATAATGGATGGCGAATAGCGAAGACACCGGCGATGCGGCACCTGCGGCAAAGCGATGCGGCGAAAGCTCCTGGTCGCGAGAAGGAGAGCCAAGCCATGGCGTCTGACAGGCAAGACGACGGCATACAACCAACGGACCACGGTCGGTCAGCAATAATCCCTATTCAATCATCAATAATCAATTCCCACGCCTTCACGCTGATCGAACTGCTGGTGGTCATCTCCATCGTCATGCTGCTGATCGCGCTGCTGCTTCCCGTCCTGGGCCGTGCCAGGCGGAATGCCAGGGCCGCCGTCTGCCTGTCCAGGCTCCACCAGTCGTCACTGGCGTTTAAGATGTACACCGACACTAACGAAGGTCGATGGTTCACGGCTGACAGGGACGACGATGGGCGAACCGGCCCGCAGAACTGGCTGGGTCTGGTCGCCTCGTTCTGGGCCAATACGCCGGGCTGCATGGCCTGCCCGATGGCGATCGTGGGCTGGGATGGCCACTCCGACTACGATGCATTCACCGCCTGGGTCGGGCCGAATCAGTCTGCCGCCGCGATGGTCCGAGGCGAGCCGGTTCGTGGTCCGGTCAGCTACGCCTTCAACAACCATGTTTCCTGTCCGGGACCAGATGCAGCACCTGATCCGAGGAATCCGTACTGGGGGACTTGTGACGTGAAGGGAGCGGCGCGTGTGCCGGTGTTGTTCGACTGCGCCGATGAGTCGGTATACGCAATCGCACTGGCCGGCCCGAGGCCGACCGAAGCCCTGCCGATGAACGATCCGAAGTGGCTGATGTGTATCGACCGCCACGATGGCGGGATCAACATGCTGTTCATGGACTGGTCCGTGCGGAAGGTGGGCCTCAAGGAACTCTGGACGCTCAAATGGCACCGCGATTTCGACACCGCCGGGCCGTGGACCAAGGCCGGCGGCGTGGAGCCCGAAGATTGGCCGCAGTGGATGCGGAGGTTCAAGGACTACTAACGCGTATCTCGTATCTCGTTGCTCGTATCTCGTGGGCCAGGCTCCCCTCGCCCCCACCCATTGGCCCGTGGGGCGAGTCCCGATTTGCGCAGGGACTCATGTCGGTGGGTGGCAGCCTCAAGGCGCAGCCTTGGGGATGGTGGCCTTGGCTGTCGCACCGAGTGCAGAAGGCCGTCCATGCAAGGAACCATCCCCAAGCCCGTTGGGCTTGAGGCTGCCACGCGCATTCGAAGCATGGCGTTACTCAGCCTTTGACCAGCCAGATGTTGCGGAACTGGATGGGGTGGCCGTGGTCCTGGAGCTGGATGGGGCCGGTCGGTCTCTGGTCGGCGTTCGGGTTGGCGGTCGGGCGCGGGATCGCGACGTTGTCGTGGATCTTCACGCCGTTGAGGTAGACCGTGATGCGGGCCTCTTCGCTGACCTTGCCGTCGCCGCCCAGGCGCGCCGCGCGGAACTCGATGTCGTACGTCTGCCACGTTTCCGGCGGCAGCGACGCGTTTACGTCGGGACGCTTGACGCTGTAGAGGCTGCCGCAATCGCCCGAGGTCTCGACCAGGCCGAACGAATCGAGGATCTGCACCTCGTACAGGTCGTTGAGGAACAGCCCGCTGTTGCAGCGGCCCTGCCCGCGATTGAGCGGCTCCAGCGGCAGCCAGAACTCCAGGTGCAGGTGCTGGATGTCGCCGAATCGCTCCTTCGTCGTGGTCGAGCCTTTGCCCACCTGCATCGCGCCGCTGTCCAGGGCCTTCCATTCCTGGTTCGTCCAGGCGCTCAGATCGGGCTTGGTCCCCTGCTTGTATGGCAGCAGCACGACGGCGCCGGCGGGCGCTTCGAGCCCTTCCTTCGGGCTTTTGCGCGTGACCTTGTCCAGCTCGAAGTGCAGACCGTACTCGCTGGCGATGGAGAGGTGGCCATTGTTGATCTGCCCGTGCCAGTGGTATCCGCCGGAGCGCGAGCCGATCAGCGCCTCGAAGCCGCTCTTGCTGGCGTAGACTTCGACGGTCGTCGCCGCTCGCTGCGGATCGTTGCTGGTCGCTTCGATGCGGACGCGGTAGTGGTCCTCGCCTTCGGCCACCACAACGGCGGTGGCGGGCATCTGCGTGACACTGTCGGGGTAGAACGTTCCGGCGTACTGGCCCATGAACGGATCGGCCCAGCCCGCTGAGGCGGTCAGAGCGACGAGACTGAGTACAACGAGTCGAATGGCGGCGTGCGTGGTCATTGCTTGAGCTCCTTACTGTTCCAAAGGGTTGACAACGCCACCATGCTACCACGCCTTCGCCCCGCGTCAAGCCCGTTTGTAGTGACGCCGTGAGGCGTTATTCTCTTCTATGCAGGGTTGGGTGGCAGCCTCAATCCCGATGCACATCGGGATTGGGGATGGTGGACTTGGCTGCCACACGAACCAGAATGGTGCTCTGGCAGACGATGATTTCTGGCGGGTGGCAGCGGCAAGCGGAAGCTTGCCGATGGCTTCGGGCTGGTCAGCCGCCGGAGCGTTCGGCCAGCGCGATCAGCCGCTCGGCGATGTCGGAAGCCGCGTTCGGCTTGGCGACCAGCTTGCAGGCGGCGGCCATCTCGCTTCGCGTGACGTCGTCGCGCAGCAGCGACTCCAGCTCCTCCCACAGCCAGGCGGCGCGGTCGTCGGCGTCACTGACGTCGTCGACGATCACCGCGGCGCCCACCTCGACGAGCTTGCCCGCGTTGAGGTACTGGTGGCGGTCCTTGTGGTGCGGATACGGCATGCAGATGCTCGGCACGCCCGCGACCGCGTACTCGGCGACGCTGACGGCGCCGCTGCGACCGACGAGCAGGTCGGCCGCCGCCAGAAGGTCGGGCATGCGATCGTAGTAGCTGACAACCTTGTGCCGGATGCGGGCGCCCTCATAGCCCTGGACCACCTGCTCGTAGTTGTCCAGGCCCGTCAAGTGGACGATCTGCCAGGCGTCCGCAAAGGCCTCCAGTTTGGGCAGGAGCATGCATACCGCCTCGTTGATGCGCATCGAGCCGCTCGAAGCGCCGGTGATCAGCAGGACCTTCCTGCCGGCGTACAGGCCCAGCGATTCGATGGCCCGCGTCCGGTCGGGCCGGGCGAAGTCACGTCGCAGGGGACAGCCGACCGTGGCGACCTTGGTGCGGCGCGTGTTGAATCTGCGGGCGCTTTCCTCGAACTGCACGAAGATCTCATCGGCCCAGCGGGCGGCGAGCCGGTTGGCCCGGCCGGGCGCGAGATCGACGTTGACCAGCGCTACCGGCACCCCGAGCTTGTGGCCGGCCATGCACACGGGGGCTGCAACGAAACCGCCGGCCCCGACCACCACGGAATGGGGACTGCCCGCGATCAGGCAGCGGGCCAGCCGGTAGCTCTGGCAGAACGTCAGGCCGAAGGCCGCCAGCCGGCGCGGATCGAAGTACAGACCCGTCGCCGGAAGCTCGGTATAGGGGAAGTCCGTCCGGTCGAGAATCCGCCGGTCGACAGGACGCATGCTGCACAGGAAGTGAATGCCCGCATCGGGCCGGCGCTCGACGATCTGCTCGGCCACCGCCAGGGCCGGATAGATGTGTCCCCCGGTCCCCCCGCCGGCGAAGAAGAACGAGATGTTGCTCAATGACAGCCTCCCTGCTCGTGGTGCGGTCTTGTGTTGAGGTCACGCGTGCATGTCGTCGCCGGTGTCGGCGGGCGATTCCGGATCGCCCTGGTCGGTTTGCGAAGCGATGTTCAGCAGCACGCCGACCGCCGCCGCCGACAGCAGCATGCTCGTGCCGCCCGAGCTGATGAACGGCAGCGGAATCCCCTTGGTCGGCAGGACCACCGTCACCACGCCGATATTCAGCGCCGCCTGGATGCCGATCGTCAGGACGATGCCGGCCGCCAACAGCCGCCCGAAGCGGTCGCGACAACGCATCACGACCACCCAGCTCAGGCAGATGAACAGCACAAACAGCCCGATCACGCCGATCGTGCCGACCATGCCCAGTTCTTCGCCGACGACCGCAAAGACGAAGTCGGTGGTGTCCTCGGGCAGATGGCCGTACTTGGAGATGCCCTCGCCGAGGCCCTTGCCCCAGACGCCGCCGGAACCGATGGCGATCAGCGACTGATTCGCCTGGTACACGACGTCGGGCCACTTCTCCGGCTGGAGGAACGCCAGCAGCCGCTTGATGCGGTGCGGCGAACGCAGCAGGCCCGCGACGACGCCGGCGCCCGCGAACGGGACCAGCGTCAGCATGTGCCACCAGCGGACGCCCGCGATCATCAGGATCACGAAGCTGATCAGTGCCACGAACGCCGCGGTGCCGAAATCCTCGACCACGATCAGCCCGCAGACCAGCCCGATCAGCCCGCACAGCGGCACGAACCACGTCCAGTAGCGGCGCGCGTGCGGCTCGGACCGCGCGCACACCGCCGCCAGGCCGAACGCCATTGACCACTTCGCCAGCTCCGACGGCTGGAAGCTGATGCTCACCGGCCCGATGGTCAGCCGCAGCCAGCGCCGCGCCTGGTTGATCTCGGTGCCCAGTTGCGGGATCAGCACGACGACCAGCAGCACGATCGAGACGAACACCAGCCACACCGGCGCGGACTTCCACCAGCGGTCGCGCAGCCGCAGCCAGCGGTAGTCGATGGCCGAGGCGACCAGCAGCACGATGACCGCGATCGGGAAGAACATGATCTGACGCAACGCCGGGAACGCGTAGAATCGCCTCAGGTCGAACTCGTAGCCGAGATTCGCCCCCGCCGAGAACACCATCACCGCCCCCAGGCCCATCAGGAACACGATCACCATTGCGATGTAGTCGGCCAGCCGGCTTCGCGGTTCATTCATAACTGCTGTCGAGCTAAGCATTTATCGTTGCCCTGCCGCCGGACGCACTCCGCCCGGACATACATTTCCCATCTTATCTTTCGGCAAACCCCCTTTTCAATCTGCAAAAAACGCTCAACATATATGCGTCGCTCGTGACTCGTCGCTCGTCGCCCGTATTTCGTGATGCGTCTTGCGTCTCGCGTAGATGGGTAGATGCGTCGGAGCGTAGAAGCGTTGTTCGGGCACCTCCAGCCTCCAGCCCACGCAGAGCGTGGCTCGTGAAGCGTGAAGCGTCGCGCGTCTCGCGTCGTGTGCGATGGCCCGGGGGAATCGTGCGGAAACGCCCGCCGCCCTCCCGACCCCCGCCGCCCCTTGCCAACGAGCCTGTTGGCAACGGTTCTGTTGCAGAGGCATGCGCGAGACGGCCACGAAGGAACGAAAGCCCGTCAAGCAGCTCGCCAGCGAAATCCTCAAACAAAACCTCCGCGCCGGATGAGGAAGCTACACGACGGCTCCTCAACAATCCTGTCCGTTGACATCGTGTGTCTCGCACGATACTGTGGGATAGGCGTCGGTGCGATCAAACGGAAGGGGACAACATGGCGAATCCAGAACACTTGGCAATCCTCACCAAGGGGGCAGATGCATGGCACCAATGGCGCAAAGAGAGAAAGGATTGGATCAACGTGGACCTTGCGGGCGCCGATCTCTCCGGAGCCAACCTCGAAGGGATTAGTCTCAGGGGAGCTAACCTGCGTGACGTGAACTTCGAGCGAGCAGAGCTATTTGACTCCGACCTCGGTCATGCGGATCTTAGCAAAGCAAATCTTGTCGGCGCGCAGCTGGCGCGTGCCGATCTCTGCGTCGCAAACCTCAGCGGCGCTAGCCTGAGCCAAGCACGGCTCCGAGGTGCTGACCTCTTTGCCGCGGACGTCAGCTGTGCGGATATCGCTAAAGCCGATTTGACGGAGGCGAACCTTACCAATGCAAGGCTTGAGCGCGCCAATCTGTATTGCGCGGATATGCGCTACTGCACACTCGTGAACACGAATCTCGCCCGTGCAAATCTGACTGGAACGCGCCTCTACGGGACGGCGAGAGACGACTGGATCATCAACGGCGTCGAGTGCAAGTACGTTTTCTTGGATGGCAATGGCGCAGTCCGTTCACCCGCAGACCGTGACTTTGCGCCCGGCGAATTCGAGCAGATCTACAAAGCCCTACCGACCATCGAGTATGTATTTCAGAACGGCATGACGCCGCTCGATCCGCTTATCATGAACAGGGTAGTCCAGGCGATACGCGATCAGAATCCGGAATATGATCTCAAGATCGACTCGATCAACGCGCGCGGGCTGGCTCCGTCGATCAAGTTCACGGTGCAGCGAGAGGAGCACAAGGAATCCGCCTTGGCGGAAGTAACGAGGGTTTACGAGGCCAAGGTACAAGAGCTTGCCGGTCGTTTGGACGAGGCCAGAGCCTTCATTCAATTGCTGATTGACCGTCCTAACTCCGTGCACATCAACAATCCCACGGGACCGCTTGCGATCGCGGGTTCGACCATCAACATCGACCAACATGTCGAGTACATCACGAACCTGCGTGACGCTATCGCGGCGTTGCCAGAAGATAGTCAGACTTTTGCGAAGGTCGCTAAGAAGACGGCACTGGGCATTATTGGTGATGCACTGAAAGATGTCGCCAAGGGACAGGTGAAGAAAGCCGCCATGCAGATTTGCGAGTTGGGGAAGGAGTTGGGGCCGGTGATTGTCAATACGGCGGCGTATACGTTCTTCACGACGCACCTGGGGCAGTGACGCGGCGCGAGAGACGGGAGATCAGTGGGATGACGCATGAGGAAATCGAGAACTATGGAAGGCGACTCGTGGCAGTACAGGCAATACCGGATTCGGGCGGGAGGAATAAAGAACTTATCCAAATCAGAAAAGAAATAGGTGCGGCCCCCTGTGGTCGTGCTGTTAGATCAACTGACGAGCAGGAGGCCGAGAACATAGCCGCCATCCACCAGGCGATCCAGACATGGTCGATGATCGACGCTTGCCGGACGGCGGCCAGGAACGTAGAGATTGCCGAGAGCGCGCAACGGGCCGCATCCAGAGCCCTGCTGGTGGCCTTCTGGAGCATGCTGGCCGCGTGGGGAGCTGTCGTGGTCAACATTATAGTCGCGTACATCATGGCAGCCAAATCGTAGGCATGGATTTGGAGAAACGCGGGCGGTGACCCCATTTTGCATCAGGGCACTGTTGGTTCGTAACACTCGCTCTCTCCTACTGATCAGGTGCCGGTTTTCACGTTATTGTCATGTCGAGCCCCGTCGAGACATCTGGCGGCGGATGAGGAGCGCGCTGGGTCTATGGCCAGCCCTTTCGGCTGCACTTCGTTTCGCTCAAGGTGACAAACAGGAGGCGGAGGGCTCACTTTGGTGCGATCAAGGCACCACCTTCGGACGGCATGCCAAGCTCCATCCCCAAGCCCTGCGGGCTTGAGGCTGCCACACGGCTGCTCAGCAGGCGGACTGCCTGCGGTAGCCTGTCCTGAGCAACGCCGAATGGGACGGACGGGCTGCGCATGGCTGGGAGGGTGCATGACCGTTTCTGCGCTGCTCGCTTGGGCACACTGCGGAAGCACGAATGACGTAGGGGCGAATTGGGAGCCTTTGGACTTCGGGCTTTGCATTTGTTTCGAGTTTCGTGCTTCGGATTTCGAGTTTGTCCTCGCCGGCCATGAATCGGCGCCCGCCAGTGTGAGCCTGACCGAGCCGGATCACAAGAACGGTCATAACACCCTGGCTGGGAAAGAGGGTTGACGGCGGGGGTGGGGGCGGGGATAATTTGGGTTTGCGGGCTGGGGTCGGTGGGGCCGCCGGGATGGGCGGCTGCCGGCGGACGCCGGACTCGCGGGTCGGACGGATCGTATGGGCTTGGCCGGAGCGGTGTGGTCCTGCGACCTCCATCATGTCTATTCCGAAGGGGCGTCACTATGAGCGAACGTCAGAGTACACGCCGCGATTTCCTCAAGAATTCCATGTTTGTCGGGGCCGGTCTGGTCGCGGCCGGTCCGGTGGGCCGCATCCTGCTTGCCGCGGCGCCGGGCGCGAAGATGAAGTTCGGCCTGGTCACCTACCTCTGGGGCCAGGACTGGACGCTGCCGGTGCTGATCGCCAACTGCCGCAACAGCGGCGTCCTCGGCGTCGAGTTGCGCGTCGAGCACGCCCACGGCGTCGAATCGAAACTCACCAGACTCGAGCGGGCCGACGTCAAGAAGCGGTTCGCCGACAGCGGCGTGACGCTCGTCGGGCTCGGCACCAACTTCGCGTTCCACTATCCCGAGCGGGACCGGCTGCAGAAGGAGATCGCCGGCGCCAAGGACTACGTCGTGCTCTCGGCCGACGTCGGCGGCTCCGGCGTCAAAGTCAAGCCAAACGACCTGCCCAAGGGCGTCTCGTACGAGCGGACCATCGACCAGATCGGCAAGTCGCTCCACGAGATCGGCGCGTTCGGCGCTGAGCGCGGCCAGGAGATCCGCCTAGAGGTGCACGGCGGCTGTTCGCAACTGCCGACGATCAAGGCGATCATGGACGCCACCGACCATCCCAACGTGAAGGTCTGCTGGAACTGCAACGGACAGGACCTCGAGGGCGAAGGGCTCCAGTACAACTTCAACCTGGTCCGGCCGTACTTCGGCGCCACCGCCCACGTCCGCGAGCTGAACCTCGGCGACTATCCCTACCAGGAGCTGATCGACATGCTGGTGGCGACCGACTACGACGGCTGGGTGCTGCTCGAGGCGCGAACAAAACCCGACGACCGCGTCGCAGCGCTGGCCGAGCAGAAGGCGGTGTTCGGGCAGATGGTGGCCAAGGCGCAGTCGGGCGGCTCGCGGGCCGCTCGCGGCGTCAAGATCACCGAGCACAGCGACAAAGTCACCGTCGAATTCGACGGCAAGCTGTTCACCGAATACTGCTTCACGCAGGCGCTGCGCCCCTACTTCTATCCGGTCATCGGGCCGACGGGCGTGCCGGTGATTCGCCACTGGCCGATGGGCGATGGTCCCGGCGAGGCGCACGACCATCCGCACCACAAGTCGCTGTGGTTCACGCACGGCGACGTCAACGGCGTGGACTTCTGGGCCGATGGGGACGGCAAGGGCAAGATCGTCCACGACAAGTTCGTGGAGATCAGCTCGGGTCCGCAGACGGGCGTTATCAAGCAGCAGAACAAGTGGCTCGCGCCGGACGGCAAGGTCGTCTGCACCGATACGCGGACGCACCGGTTCCATAACCAGGCGGACGGGCCGATGATCGACTTCGAAGTCACCATTCACGCCTCCAACGGCGAGGTCGTGCTCGGCGACACCAAGGAAGGGTCGATGGCGATCCGCCTGGCGCCGACGATGCGTCTCAAGGGCAAGGTGGGCCAGGGACACATCGTCAACAGCGAAGGCGTGCGGGACGGCGACACCTGGGCCAAGCGCGCCGCCTGGTGCGACTACTACGGGCCGGTCAACGGCGAGGTGGTAGGCGTGGCGGTCTTCGACCACCCGAGCAATCCGCGCCATCCGACGTGGTGGCACGTGCGGGATTACGGCCTGTATGCCGCCAATCCGTTCGGCATCCACGACTTCGAGAAAAAGCCCGCCGGCACGGGCAATTTGACGATTCCCGCCGGGCAGAGCGTCACCTTCAAGTGGCGGTTCTACTTCCACAAGGGCAACGAGATCGAGGGCAAGGTAGCCGAGCATTTTCGCCAGTACGCCTCCTGAAAACGAACCGAAGACGAACGCAGACAACGGCGTTCGAGACGAACCTGAAGACGAAAGGAGCTATCATGAGCAATGTGACACGTCGCGACTTCATCAAGAGCTCGGTGGCCGCAGGAGTGGGCCTGGCGCTGGCGGCACCGCACTCGCGCGTGCTCGGCGCCAACGACCAGATTCGCGTGGCCGTCGTCGGGGTCGGCGGTCAGGGGGGAGGCCACATGGGGTACTTCCACGGCTGCGAAGGCGCCAAGCTGGTGGCCATCTGCGACGCCGACACCAACCAGATGGACGGCAAAGCCAAGGCGTTCGAGGAGAAGGAAGGGTACAAGCTCCGGACCTATACCGACGTCCGCAAGCTGCTCGAAGACAAGGACATCGACGTCATCACCTCGGCGACGCCCAATCACTGGCACGCGCTGGTGACGATCTGGGCCTGCCAGGCGGGCAAGGACGTGTACATCGAAAAGCCCGCCAGCTACTGCATCTGGGAAGGCCGCAAGATGGTTGAGGCGGCGCGCAAGTACAATCGCATCGTGCAGATCGGCATGCAGAAGCGTTCGTCCGAGGCGCATCCGGCGGCGTTCGAGTGGATCAAGGAAGGCCACATCGGCAAGATCAAATGGGTTCGCGGCTTCTGCTACAAGGGCCGGGGGCCTGGGACCACCGGAATCGTCCACGGCACGAACGGACCCAAGCCGATTCCCGCCAGCGTGGACTACAACCAATGGTGCGGCCCGGCCGACATGGTCCCGCTCAATCGGACCGACCTGCACTACGTCTGGCACTGGATGTGGAACACCGGCAACGGCGACATCGGCAACCAGGGCCCGCATGAGATGGACATCGCCCGCTGGGCGCTGGGCGATCCGGGCCTGCCGCAGCACGTCTTCAGCATCGGCGGCCGCTTCGGCATGGGCGAGACCGACGACGTCGGCGAAACCGCCAACACGCAGATCGCCTACTTCGATTACAAGCCCGCCCCGCTGATCTTCGAGGTGCGCGGACTGCCCCGCAAGAAGGGCGACCGCGCGATGGACCACTATCGCGGCACGCGCGTCGGCGATTGCATCCAGTGCGAAGGCGGCTGCTTCCCCTGCGACGACGGCGGCGGCTGGGTCCTCGACAACGACGGCAAGCGAATCAAGCAGTTCTCCGGTCGCGGCGGCGCCGGCCATCACGAGAACTTCATCAAAGCGGTTCGCAGCCGCAAGGTCAGCGACCTCAACGGCGACATCGAGATCGGACACCTGTCGGCCGCCCTGTGCCACATGGCCAACACCTCGCATCGCCTCGGCAAGAAGGCGACGGTCGATGAGGTCTTCCAGGCCATCGGCGACAACGAAGAAATGTTCGACTCGTTCAGCCGTATGGTCGAGCATCTCGTCGCCAACGAGGTGGATCTCGAGAAGGAGCGGATCACGCTGGGCCCGGTACTGACGATGGACGCCGACAAGGAGCGATACGTTGGCGAACACAGTGACATGGCCAACATGTACCTGAAGCGCAACTACCGCGAGCCGTTCATCGTCCCGGAGAACGTCTGATGCGATTCGCGTTGTGCAATGAGATGTTCCAGGACCGGCCGATGGCCGAGGTGGCCGCGACGGCGCGGAAGCTGGGTTATCACGGGCTGGAGATCGCGCCGTTCACGCTGGCCGCCTCGGCAACAGACGTGACGAAGGCGAAACGCCGTCAGACGCGCCGGGCGATCGAGGACGAGGGTCTGGAGTGCGTGGGTCTGCACTGGCTGTTCGCCGGACCAGCGGGCCTGCACATGACCACGCCCGACGAGAAGACCTGGACGCACACGCGGGACTACCTGTCCGCCCTGCTCGATCTGTGCCGCGATCTGGGCGGCAGCGTCCTCGTGCTCGGTTCGCCCAAGCAGCGCAGCGTCATCGAAGGCCAGACGTATTCCGGCGCCTGGCAGCGTGCGGCCGACCTGCTCGGCTCCGTGCTCGACAAGGCTCGCGATCTGGGCCTGACGATCTGTCTGGAGCCGCTGTCGTCGGCCGAGACGAACTTCGTCAATACCGTCGCGGAAGGCATGAAGATGGTTCGGCAGCTCAACCATCCGAGTCTGAAGATCCATCTCGACGTCAAGGCGATGTGCTCCGAGGGCCGGCCGGTTGGCGATGTCATCCGCTCGGTGACCGCTGACGAGATCGGCCACTTCCACGTCAACGACGCGAACCTCTACGGTCCCGGCATGGGCGACGTCGATTACGCGCCCATCGCCGAGGCGATCAAAGAGGTCGGTTGGGACACGTGGCTTTCGGTGGAGGTCTTCAAGTACGACCCCGATCCGGAGACCATCGCCAGGCAGAGCATCGATTATCTGCGGCGTTTCTGGCCGTGATGGTCCCGGTCCGCAACCGATGAGGAATAGCGACGAGGCAGGCCCGCAAGCCTGCCTCGTCTTTTTGCCCGCGCACACACTGGCACGGTGTTAGAATGGAGCGGTCTGAGTGGGGACGTCCACGCAATGACCGCGTCAAACGAAAAGCTGGAAGGGCTCGACTGTGAAGCAGCAGATAAGAATGGCGATCGTGCTGACCTTGGTGACGGCGGCGACCGGCTCGAACGTGCGAGCCTGGCAGACGGCGGTGTCGATCGACGGCGAGCGGTTCCGGATCAACGGACAGCCGACCTACGCGGGTCTGGCGCCCGGGGCGCTGGGCAGGCTGATGAACGCAAGGATGGTCAACTCGACGTTCGATGACGAGAACCCCGCGACGCGACCTGCGGGCTTCGACCCCGAGGCGAACACGACGCGTTTCATCGACTCGATGGACCAGTACAAGGCGAAAGGCATCCTGGCCTTCACGCTGAATCTCCAGGGCGGCTATCCAGGCTACGAGGGCGCGATCAACTCGGCGTTCGCCCGGGATGGAAGCCTCAAGCCGGTGTACGTGCGGCGGGTCGCTCGCGTCATCGAGGCAGCCGACGCCAATGGGCTCGTCATCATCCTCGGGCTTTTTTACCAGAGGCAGGACCAGATCCTGGCCGACGAGGACGCGGTGCGTGTCGCGGCGCGGAATGCCGCGACGTGGCTCGCCCGGCAGCGATACACCAACGTGCTCGTCGAGATCGCCAACGAGTATCGTCACGACGGGTTCGACCACGCGATCCTCCGCGAGGAGGCGGGCGAGGCCGAGCTGATGGACCTCGTGCGGTCGGTGCATCCGAAGCTCCTGGTCTCCACCAGCGACCTGGGCAATGCGCGGCTGCACCCGGCGTTGTGCGAAGCGGCCGACTTCATTCTGCTGCACGGCAACGGGACGGAGCCCGAGGACTATCCGCAGCGGATTACAGCAGTCGCGACGCACGGCAAGCCCATCGTGTTCAACGAGGACTGGTGTTTCAGCGACGACAGTCGCGGCGTGGCCGATGCGCCCGCCAAGGGGACCGCCGCGTTCGAGAACGGCGCCTCCTGGGGCATCATGAACCAGACCCGCAACCAGCAGTGGCCCTTCGTCTTCGGCATCGGCCAGCCCGACGAGGGCGCCAACGCCGCCGAAGACTTCGCCGCCTACGAAACAATCCGCGCCCTGGTCGGAATGCCCGCCAGTGCGAGATGATACTTGTGGGGCGAACGCCCTCGCTCGCCCGTCGCGCGAGGACGCGCCACCTACGGTGAGATGTCAGAACCATTTGGAGGGAGCATCATGCGAGGAATCGTGGATTTGTGGATCGTACTGATCGGGTTGAGCCTTCTGGCCGGCTGCTCCGGGCCTATGGCCGCGGAGACGCTGACAGGCGAGCGAGAGGGAGTGGCATCGCACGCCGACATGACAGTCGAGCAGACGCATCTGACCGGCTCGCTCTTTGCGTCGGACACGAACCTGCTGAGCAACGAGGCCGTCAAGGGCGTGCTGAGTGCCCCTGTCGCCCTGCCGGAGAAGGCAAAGGTGGCCCTGTTGAATCTGACGCCTGGTGGCGTGGGGCTGCGCGTGTACGGCTCGTACTGGCGAACAGAAGAGTACATGGACCTGCAGCACCGATATGTCCAGGCGATGGTGGACCCGCTGTCGGGAGCGAAGCGCGTCCGCGAGGTCGTCGCGATGCCCAGTGTGATGATCGTCCCGGATATGACGCTTGGGCAGATGCGCGAGGCTGCGGCGAGGCTCCAGGCCGATCTTCTCCTGATCTATGGGGTCCGCAGTGATATCTTCGAGAAGACGCGGTTCTTCGACAAAGACCAGGTCAAGGCGTTTGCCACCTGTGAACTGCTGTTGTTCGACACGCGGACCGGTGTGATCCCGTTTACCCTCACGAGGACGCAGAAGGTCGTCACGGAGAAGCAGGCCGAGGACTTCAGCTGGTCCGAGACGCTGCAAAGGGCCAAGTCCGAGGCGACGCTGACCGTCCTGAAGGAAGTGAGTGCCGAGGTCGCTCGGTTTCTCAACGAACCGGAACGCGGTGCCACGCCATGAAGGCGTCATGACGATGTGGCGCACAGGATTTGAGCTACGTTCGAATCAATGACAGGTTGAGGAAAGGACGGCGGCATGGATCGCAGGACGTTCATCAAGGCGGTGCCGGCGTTGGCGGTATTGAGCGGGGCCGCGCCGAGTGTGGCAGAGGAATTGCCGCCCATCGCCCTGCCCCACCCCGAGGTCGAGGGGGGCAAGTCGGTGCTGGCGGCGCTGTTGGCGAGAAGAACGAACCGCGAGATCAGCGACAGGAGGCTGCCGGATCAGGTGTTGTCGAATCTGCTGTGGGCGGCGTTCGGCGTCAATCGCGCCAGCGGCTCGTTCGGCAAGGCGGGCCGGACGGCGCCCTCGGCCAGCAACTCCCAAGAGATCGACCTGTACGTGGCCTTGCCTGAAGGCGTGTACCTCTACGATGCGGCCGCACACCGTCTGAATCCCATAGTGCCGGGCGACCTGCGTGGCAGATCGGGCCGGCGAGCAGCGACGACCGCGCCGGTGAACATCTTTTACGTGGCAGACCTGAGCCGGTACGACACGGGACCGAATCAGCCCGACCGCAGGATCAGTGATCCCGAGGTCCAGAAGTCGTACTATTACTGCGCGACGGGACTGATCGCACAAAACGTCTATCTGTTCTGCGCCTCACAGGATCTGGCGGCGTGGCTGCACAACTGCGACAAGGAGAACACCGCCCGGGAGTTGAAGCTGCGGCCGCAACAGCGCGTGCTCTTCGCCCAGACCGTCGGCTATCCGGCGTAGGGGGCCGCACGACGCCGGCCGCCCCCCAAGCTCCGTTTGAGACTGCCACCCGGCATGGCACGGGCGTGAGTTCTATGGCGTGCCGGTCAGCCAGTTCTCGCCCAGAATGCTCAGGTCGGTGAAATCGACGCGGCAGTCGTTGTTGATGTCGCCGGGGATCGGCCCGGCCGTCGAGACCATGCGGAAGACCTCTCCATCGACCAGATCGAGCAGGTACAGTTCGCCGTCGGGACCTTCGCCAAACGAGGAGAGGAAACTGATGTTGGTCAGGCCCGGATTCAGCTCGGCGGTCCGCTCGGTGAATTCGGTCAGGACGCCGTCTCGATAGCGGAACGACCAGATGCGGGCCGAGCCGTAGTCGGCGAAGAAGTACGTCCCCTGCCAGCCTCCGAGCTTGCGGCCCCGATACACGTAGCCCCCCGTCACCGAGACACCCACGGCATGCGTGTACTCGTGGATCGGCGGCACGAGGCTCGGGTCGCCGCAGGGCGGGTTGCCGCCGGCGCGAGAGTCGTCGCTGCACCGCGTTCCTTCCATCACGCGCCAGCCGTAGTTCTCGCCTCCCGAACTGGAGGCAGGCTGAAAGTCGACCTCCTCGATCTGGTTCTGGCCGACGTCGCCGATGTACAAATCGCCCGTGGCGCGGTCGAAGCTGCACCGCCAGGGATTGCGGAGGCCGTAGGCCCAGATCTCCGGGCGGGCGTTCGGCAGGTGGACGAATGGATTGTCGGGCGGGATGCCGTACCGGCCGGTCGAGCCGTTGGTTCCGCGCACGTCGATGCGCAGCAGTTTGCCCAGGAGCGTGTTCAGGCTCTGGGCGCGGTTGCCCGGATCGAACGCGCTGCCGCCGTCGCCGGTGCTGATGTAGAGGCAGCCGTCCGGTCCGAAGGCAAGCCACCCGCCGTTGTGGTTGGAGAAGGGCTGGGCATACGACAGGAGCACGACCTCGCTGCCCGAGTCCGCCATATTCGGATTGGTCCGCGAGCTGCGGTAGCGTCGAATCTCGGTCGTCCCGTCGGCGACGGTGACATTGACATAGAGCAGGCCGTTGTCGACATAGAGTGGATCGAAAGCCAGGCCCAGCAGCCCCTGCTCATTGCCGGTCGCCAGACCGGCCAGATCGAGAAACGGCGTCTCCCGCATTGCGCCGGTGCTGAGGTCAACGATCCTGATTCGCCCGGTGTGCTGCTCGATAACAAACAGTCGATTCGAGCCGTCGTCGGGCCAGGCAACGCCGACCGGACGATTCAGCCCGAACGCCACCCGTTCGAGGCCCAGCGGGCACACGGCGCGCGTCACGCGCGTCGCCGGCAGCAAGACGCCCAGTGATAGAATCAGGCATAACCGCTTCATCGCACGAATCCTCCCAGGGCCGGTCGCGCCCCATCCTGGGGCTTGTCGTCCATCCTTCACCCACCGGTACGCCCGCCGCATCGCCGAGTTCTCCGCCCGGGCATCTTCTGCGTGTAATCGAATCGGGAAGCGACAGTGGGAAAACCTCTTGCCGGCCACGGAGTGCGGATGTAGACTTCGCCTGATGCGGGCCGAGACGTCGTTGCGGCCGGCGGAGAACGCGCACCATGCGATAGGGAGGTCATCCATGTCTGAATTTGATTCTCTGGAGTTTACCGAGACGGAGGTCGCCCCCGTGTTGGCGGCGGAAGTCAGTGGCGAATGCGGCCTGGAACCTGCCAGCATCGGTCCGGCGATCTCCGAGGCGTTCGACCGGCTCGGGCAGTTCCTGCAAGAACACGCCCTCGCGCCCATCGGGCCGCCGCGCGCGATCTATACCGCCCATGGTCCCACGGGGATGAAGTTCATCGTAGCGATACCCATCACCGCGCCACCGGCGACGCCGATCGCCCACCATCCGGCGTCCATTGGCCCGCTGGCGGGGACCAAGGCCCTTCGCTTCACGCATCGCGGTCCCTATGCGGGCCTGATGGGCACGTACGGGCAGATCACCGCGTTCATGAAAGCCAGGGGCCTGATGGAGAGCGAGGCGGACTGGGCACGCTACATGCCGATGTGGGAAGAGTATCTTAACGATCCGGACACCACGCCGCCAGCCGACCTGCTGACGTACATCTATCTGCCGGCGGCCTGAACCGTCGTTCCTGGCTGCGTCATCGAAAGTATCAGCGTTTGAAGACCGCCGTGCGGTGCCTGAGGATGTCGGATCGGCTGATGATGCCCACCAGACGTGTCCCATCCAGAATCGGAACGCGATGGAAATCCTGCTCGATCAGGCAGGCGCAGATGTGGTAGAGACTGGCCCTGCGATTGAAGGACACGACGCTCCGGGTCATGAAACTCTCGACGGGGGCCTCGAGGGCCTCCGGATCAGTGGCGCAGCGCAGCACGTCCTTTTCCGTGATGATGCCCAGGAGATTCATCCCGCCGTCGACCACCGGCAGGCCCGTGACGTGATGCCGGGCAATGAGATCCATGGCTTCGTACAACGTCGCCTGGGGAGCGAGCGTGAGCAGGCCGAAGTTCATGGCGTCCTCTGCGCGCATCTCGCCGCCGGGGACCAGGTCGCTCCGATGCGCCGATGGGCACAGCTTCTGCATCAACACGCGAACGAGGTCCGCCCGTGTAATCATGCCGGCCAGGCGCTGCTGATAGAGGATGGGCACGCGCCGAAACGAACGCTCCACCAACTGCCGGTAGATCTTCGAGACCTTGTCCTCGACGTCAAAGCTGGTGGCGTAGGGCGTCATGTAGTCCTCGACCAGGCCCGGCAGATACTGCCCCTCGTACAGCAGCTTGAGCAGATCTTTCTCGGACAGCATCCCGTCCAGACGGCCCTCGCAGGTCACCGGCAGACCGCTGATGTCGCGCTCGATCAGCAGCGTGACCGCCTTCTGGACCGGCTCTTTCCGGTCGATGCTGACGACCCCGACCTGCATCACATCGCGGGCCAGCAGATCGTCCATTTCGTCGAACGGGTTGTTCAGGCAGGTGGACTGTCCGAGCGATTCGCTCTGACAGTAAGCATCACACGTCATTGTCTTGTCCTCGCCAATCGTCGTCTGCACCGATGTGCCGGTCGCCCCAGATCACTTCAGGGACGAGCATACCTGCATGTGCTCATCGGCCGGCCGGCGGTACAACTCCAGGAAATCCCCGGCCGGCAACGGCAAAATAGGTAATTTTACGTAGTGTCGGGTGCTCCCGGAAGCCGCGTTGTGGTCCGACTGGGCATCCGCCCGGCCGCTTGGCATCTACGCCCGAGTCGTTTATCATGCCCCTGCCGGGCTTGCCGGCCTGCCTGCCCGATCGGTTTCACGTGGCGGGCAATATAGGGACCTGGAGCACACATGGGCATAACCGAACCAAAGGACAATGACGCCGAGTCGCCGGCCAGACCGCCGCGGCGGGCCCGCTATCGCGGCACGTATCCTCAGAACTACCGTGACAAGTACAAAGAGCACAACCTCGAAGCCTACCCCGAGATCGCCGCGCACGTGCGCGCCAAGGGCAATACGCCCGCCGGCAGCCACGTGCCGGTGATGACCGAGCAGGTCCTCGCCTGCCTGCATCCGGCCCCGGGCCAGGTCGTCATCGACTGTACCGTCGGCTACGGCGGGCACGCCCGCGAGTTCGCACAGCGGATCGCGCCGGGCGGAAGGCTGATCGCCCTCGACGTCGATCGCGCCGAACTCGAGCGGACGCGCGTACGTCTGGCCGGAGTTCCGGCGCCCGTGAGCTTCCATCGCTGCAACTTCGCTGGCGTCGGCAACGTGCTCGCCAAGGAAGGGCTCGACGGCTGTGACATTCTCTTTGCCGACCTCGGCGTCTCGAGCATGCAGATCGACGACCCCGATCGCGGCATGAGCTACAAACACGAAGGCCCGCTCGACCTGCGGATGGACGATCGCCTCAAACGGACTGGGGCCGACTTGATCGAATCCCTGGGGCAAGACGAGTTGGCCGAAGCGCTGCGCGAGCTGGCCGACGAGCCGGACGCGGAGGCCATCGCGCGAGCGATCGTTGCGCGTCGTGTCGCCGGGCGTACCACACAAACGTCGCAGCTCGTCGAGCTGGTCCTGGCCGCCAAGGGTCTGACCGTCGAGGGCTGGCGGAAGCAGCGTGCCTCGCATCCCGGCCTGCTCCACCCGGCCGCTCGCACCTTCCAGGCCCTTCGCATCCTGGTCAACGACGAGCTGGGCTGCCTGAAGAAGCTGCTGAGTCTGGTCCCTTACTGCCTGCGTCCCGGCGGACGGATCGGCATCATCAGCTTCCACAGCGGCGAAGACCGCCTCGTCAAGCAGTCGTTTCGCGAAGGCGTCCGAACCGGCCTATATCACGAGACGTGCGATGCGGTGCTCGTACCCTCGCGCGAGGAGATCGCGTCAAACCCCCGCAGCGCCTCCGCCAAGTTCCGCTGGGCCGCCAGGAAAACACATTCATAGCAAACCATCCCCAATCCCGTTGGGCCTGAGGCGGCCATGCGAATCCACAAGCCGCACGAGTCCATAAGGGCGAGGCATGCCTCGCCCCTAACCCCCAGTTCAGAACGGGCAATCGCCTCGTCGATTGCGGTTGTCAGACAAACGGAATCGTGGTATGTACAAAGGGGTCCGCAGGCAGAAACGGTATGTCGGTGGTGGATAAGGAGACAACGATGCCATTGATCCAGCTTGAGACCTCATGCGACCTGTCCGACCGGAACAAGAGGGAATCCGTCGCCAAGGCCCTGTCGCGTCTGGCGGCCGAGGGGACCGGCAAGCCCGAGCAGTACGTCATGGCGTCCGTTCAGGACAAAGCCACCATGACGATGGCGGGCGAGACGGGCCCGTGCGCGCTGGTGACCGTCAAGGGGATCGGGGGTCTGAGCAAGTCGGTCAATCAGACCCTCACCGGCCGGATCTGCCAGATGCTCGAGGAGGAACTGGCCATCCCGACCGACCGCATCTACGTCACGTTCCAGGAGCTGGCCGGCACGCACTGGGGCTGGGACCGCCACACGTTCGCCTGAGGTGCGCTCTCGGCCGCGCATCAGGCGGTCTTGCGAGAGAAGGCCTTGAAGAACGTGTAGCAGAACACGCCGTCCGGCTCCGTGGTCCGGTAGAGGTCCCGGATGCCCTCGTCGAAATCGCACGCATCGATCAGGCCCGCTTCGAGCGCCGAAGTCCGCACGCCTTCGACCATCGCCGTGAACGTCTTGCGCGTGAAACCGTCGACCAGCTCGGGCCGACTCGCATCGACGTACACCATTCGCGGCGAGACCCGCACGGAACCGAAGCCCGCCTTGGTGAGCAGGGGAAACAGCTCGCGGCCGATATTCGCGTTGCCCCCCGCCTGCTTCTGCAACTCGACCTGACAGCGAATCGCGGCATGGGCCTTGGCGCTGTCGGGATGGAAATACGTCGAGCCGTGGTCCCCTTCGATCACCGTCATCGTGCCACCCGTATTGAGCCGTTTCTTCAGCTCCATCAGCGCGCTGACGGGATCGGAGAGATGCTCGAGGACGAAACACACGAAGACATGGTCGAACGACTCGGCTGCGAACGGCAGATCGAAGATATCCGCCTGGCGGAAGGTGACATTGTTCAGGCCGGCGGCCGCCACCGCATCTTTCGCCTGGGCGAGAGAGCGTTCGGAGATGTCGATGGACGTGATCTCTGCGCCGGGGCTGTTCCGCGCCAGTGTCACCGTCTGGGCCCCGACGCCGCAGCCGGCCTCCAAAATGGTGCTCCCCGCCGGGTACACCGTGTCCGAGTGCAGCAGTTGCACCAGCGTGGAAGCCTGGTCCTGCAACCGCGTGTTCTCCCGCGGATCGTATCCGTGCACGTAACGCCTGCTCATCGAGCCCTTTCCTTTCACGCGAAGACTATCGTGGACCTCCGGCATTCCCTGTCGAAGAGAGGGGGGACAAGACAGGTCGAACCATCGGCAAGCCTTGCTTGCCGCTGCCACCCTCGTGTGAAGTGCAGCTACGGCGCGCCGGGCATCAGGCGACAGGGCCATAGCGCGGGCCGAGCGTGGGCGCCAGCTCCCGGCCGAACGCGAGCAAATCCTGCCGCTCGTCGGCGGTCAACGGCTTGTAGCGCCGGGCCAGCTCGACGTTCTGGATCGCCTGCTCCATCGTGAACGGGCCGACGTTGGCAACGTGGACGCCTTCAAGGTCCAACGCGTAGGCCAGCGCCTGGCCCATCCGCTCGGGCGGCGTGTTGCACCCGACCCAGCCCTTGCGGTGGTTGGGGAAGCCGCCCTTGATGCCGGCGTAGACCTTCATCGCCACGACGCCGATATCACGCTTACGGCACTCGGGCAGCACTGTGCCCTCGAAGTCGTAGATGTTGCGGTCGGCGTAGTTCATCACGTTCATCACAACGTCGATCTGATCCGTTTCGAGCATCTTGACGAAGTGCGGCGGCCTCTCGTGGCCTGAGAGCCCGATGAACCGCGTCTTGCCCGCCTCTTTCTGCCGGAGCAGGTATTCGAGGATGCCGTCCTTGGCCAGCACCTTGTCGAGATTCTTGTTGCCGATGTTGTGGATGTGAACGAGGTCCACGTGGTCGGTCTTGAGCGTCCGCAGCGATTCATCGAACATCTGCTGCGCCCGCTGGCCCGAATCGGTCCAGCACTTGGTGACGAGGAACACCTTGTCGCGCCGCGTCGCCAGCACCTGGCCCAGGGCCTCTTCGGCGATGCCATAGATGCGGGCGGTATCGACGTAGCTCACACCGCGGTCGATAACCTCGCTGAAGATCTTCACCGCTTCGGCCAGATCGCCTCGCGCCTCGCCGATCGGCGCGGTGCCCAAGCCCAGGATCGTGACTCTGGCTCCGGTCCGGCCCAGCACCCGCGTCGGCAATTCCGACCCGCCCGATCCGCTCGCGCCTCCTGCGGTCGCCCCCACCGCCAGCGCAGCGCCCGCCAGCGCCGTCTTCTGGAGGAACTCGCGCCGGCTCCACCCCGCGCCTGTCGCCTGTCGCCGATCCAACTCCTGTCGTCTCATTTCACAACTCCCTTCTGCTGCCGATCCTGACCAGCGCGTTTCACCGTCGGCGTTGTGGGGTCTCTGCCCCCTCGTCGGAGGCGGCGACCTCGGTCTCGGCGAGCCACTGCTGGGCCAGCAGGGCCAAGTCGCAAGCGTCGACCCGGCCGTCGCCGTCGAGGTCGGCCGAGCCGGCCGGTCCCGGCCAGCCCGCCAGGCGAGCCCAAAGCCACCAGGCGGCGTAGGCCTTCAGGTTGGCGTTCAGCGGTTCGCTGTGCGCCGAATCGCAGGAGTACCAGTCGACGTTGCGCGTGTGACTGTCCTGCCACTGGATGGCCCAGTTGCCCTGCCGCGATCCGTTGACCTCGGAATAGTAGTCGCAGTTGTCGCTCGGGAAAGCGTAGTACTTGCCGTCCGGATCGTAGCTCTCGATGTCGGCGAAATCGAACAGGACCTTGTTGTTCGCGCGGCAGTACTCGCGGATGACCTGGTTGGCGGCCTTGTTGTTGCTGTCGGCGCCGTGATCGACGTGCCCGGTCATATAGACGAACGTGACGTGGGGAAACTCCTGTTCGAGCTGGCCCATCGGCGTCAGGTATTCGCTGAACAGCCGCCCGCCCGCGTACTTGCCGCTCACCTGCCCGCACCACGACCACATGATGACATTGACGTTTTCGCGCCCGGCGCCGTTCAAGTAGCTCCGGGTGTTGTTCACCCAGTCGGGATAGTACCCGACGTCGCCGCTCATGGCGTAGTCGTGCAGGTCCAGCGCGCCGCCGGAGCCGCCGTGGTTCCACGCGAACATCCCGGCCGGGTGCTGCATGCCCTTGCCCCCGCCGTTGGCGAACGCCACCAGACCGCTCATCCCGCTGGTGATCTGCGAGCCGTGCGAGGTGTGCCCATAAGCGATATGCAACACAGCCTTCGCCGCCAGAATCGCCTCCGCAGGAATCCGCGCGATACCCGTACACGTGTGATCGACGATCACCGGCGCCGCGCGCGTCACCGCCCCGGCGGGGAAAGCGACCCCAAAACTGAGCAAGAGCACAACACCGATCCGCTGCATATCCATAACCAGCCTCCCACCGATAAGGTTGACACACTCGTTTGTCTCCACCCCTCCATCATACCAGACGGGGCCGCCTCTGTCACGCTCGTTTCTGCGGCCGGCTTCCACCAAACTCGGGGGATTCAGAACTCGATGGGGGTGCCGATCTCCACCACGCGTTCCAGGGGCAGGCCGTAGAAGGCCATCGGCCGCGTCGCGTTGCGGGCCATGAAGGCGAACAGCCTCTTTCGCCATCGTGCCATTCCATGGTGGTGGTCGGCCACCAGCAGAACCTGACCGCCGACGTAGTAGCTGGCGCCGTCCAGATCCACGTCGGGCCCGATCCGTTTGGCGTTCTGCCGCAGCGCGCGCGGCACGAGAGGGTTCTGCATGAAGCCGAAGTGCAGCACGATCCGGCAGATCCCCTGTCCGAGATGCTCGATTTCGAGCCGGCCGGACCGCGGAACGCGAGGCACGTTCGCCACGACCACCGTCAGAACGATTACGTGTTCGTGCAGGGCCCGACTGTGCCTGAGCAACCGCACCAGCATCGGGGGCGCCCCCACGGGGGACCCGGCCATAAACACCGCGGTCCCGGCGACCCGCGCCGGCGGATTCTGGGCCATCTCTCGGAGCATGCCCTCGAGCGATTCGGTGTTCGTCGCCAGCTTGCCGCGAATGACCGTGCGCCCGGTCTTCCACGTCCACAGCACCACGAAGGCCACCGTGCCGACCAGCAGCGGGACCCAGCCGCCTTCCACGATTCGGTACAGGTTGGCGCCGAGGAAAGCGGTGTCGACCGCCACGAACAGGCCGGTCGTCAGGATCGCGACCGGCTTGGACCATCCCCACAGCTCGCGCGCCACCACGTAGGCGAGCATCGTGGTGATGACCATGGTGATGGAGACGGCAATACCGTACGCCGCCGCCAGGTTGTTCGATCGCTTGAAGGCCATGACCAGGGCAATCGTCGCCAGCATGAGCAGCCAATTGATGCCCGGGATGTAGATCTGTCCGATCCGCTCGGGCGAGGTCTGGACGATCCTCACCCGTGGGAACAGCCCCAGCAGGGTGGCCTGGCGCGTGAGCGAGAAGACGGCGGAGATGATCGCCTGAGAGGCAATCACCGTCGCGACCGTCGCCAGAACTACCATCGGATACAGCGCCCAGGCCGGCGCCAGACGGTAGAACGGCTGCGTCACCTCCTCCGGGCGGGCCAGGAGCAGGGCGCCCTGGCCGAAGTAGTTCAACAGCAGAGCCGGCTGCACCAACGCAAACCACGTGAACCGGATTGTCCGGCGTGTGAAATGGCCCAGGTCCGCGTACAGCGCTTCGCCCCCGGTCACCACGAGAAAGATCGCGCCGAGCACGAGAAACCCCTGGAGCCCGTTCCGCGCGAGAAACCCGATCGCATGCGTCGGAATCAAAGCCGACAGCACCGCCGGCCGCAGGAGAATGCCGCGCAGCCCCAGCACCGCCAGTGTGGCAAACCACACGACCATGACCGGGCCGAAGACGAAACCGACGCGGGCCGTGCCACGACGCTGGAAAGCGAACAGAAGCACCAGGATGATCACCGTGGCGGGAACGACGTGGCGATCGAACGCCGGTATGGCGACCTCCAGACCCTCGACGGCGCTGAGCACGGAGATGGCCGGCGTGATCATGCCGTCGCCGTAGAGCAGCGCAGCACCGAATACGCCCAGGACAGCCACTACCTTCCGCTCAGGATGTGGTCCTTCGTGCATCGGATGAACCAGGGCCATGAGGGCCAGAATCCCGCCTTCGCCCTCGTTGTCGGCACGCATGACGTAGAGCATGTACTTGGCGGAGATGATCACCACCAGCGACCAGAAGATCAGCGACAGGACGCCCAGGACATTGTCCGGCGTCGGAGTCATGGCATGGTGGCTCATGAAGGCCACACGCAGCGCGTAGATCGGGCTGGTGCCGATGTCGCCGAACACCACGCCGAGGGCCGTCAGACCCAGAACGAGGAACCTGCCTCGCGACCGGTCGTCCTCCGGCGGCCCGCCCTCGCCCGCGAATCGGTCCGCCTCGTCAGAGATGCCCTGCCGCGTCCGTGCTGTTGCCACGCTCTTGCTCCTTCCCTGTCGAGCGGTGTTCCCACACCCTGGCCGGCCACGCTGCCGCCGCGCCATCCACACCATATGAGCGCCCGCCCCCGCCCCTCGTCCAGAAAATTCCCCGTCGCGACAGTCCAACGTGCATACCGGGTTCAGGTCACAGGCGTTCCTGAGCCAGTGAAGCGTCTGGGTGGCAGTCTCGAGTCCGTAGGACTTGGGGATGGTTGAACGCGTCGGCATCTCCGGATATGCAGAGCCAAATCGTATTCGCCGTGCCTAAGGCCGCACTCCATTTGACTTCGCTCAGGACGAGTTTCGAGGCTGGCATCCGCCGCGGGCGGACCAGGATGTTCTCACACAGGAAGCAGAACCGGCGCGACCAGAGCATGGACAGGACGCCCCACAGCGATCAGTAACCGAGGCGGCCCCAGGTGGCGATCTGCATTCTCTGGACGTCCTCGATTCCGTCTTCGGTGGTCGGCTTGTAGTTGTGCTGCGGGTTGACCATTTTGCCGACTTCGATGGTCTCTTTTCCTTTGTACTTCCAATAGTCGCTGTGGCCGTCGGCGAAGGCGACGTTGGTGCCGTCGGCGTGGCGGACAAAGGGCGGGTCCCACCACTGGGCGACGAGGTAGTGGATGGCATAGCTGTCCGGCGTGATGCGGCCTTCGTCCAGGAAGACGAGCCGGTACGACGGAGCCGGGACCGTGATCTCCGACCGCTTCTTGACCATCAGCACCGTGTTGCCCACGCGCACGCCCCGAGTGCCCTCATACGTCCCGGGAGCGTCGAAACAACCGTTCATGCCATAGGCGGTTGAGTAGGTGCGCATCTCGCCGCGAATGCCGGTCGGGCAGCGGTACACCTTCTCGGCCTTGGCGTAAGGAAACAGCGCGCCGACCCGGAGGGCCTCCATCTGGGTCTCCTGTGGCCGCTGTTCGCCCGTCGCATAGCCGCTGGCGCAGTCGTTGCCTACCCAATACCGTTCGCCGGCGTGCGGCCCCCCTGTCGGGACCGGCGCTGTCGGCACGCCGGAGGGATCCCAATACGCTTCGCCGTTGACGATCCGGTCGTCGTTCTCGTCGGCGTACATGATCCAGCAAAGCGTCAGGGTCTTCATGTGGTTCAGGCAGACCGCCCGGCGGCCCTGCTCGCGGACCCGGTTCAGCGTGGGCATCAGGATGCCCATCAGCACGGCGATGATGGCGATCACCACCAGCAGCTCGATCAGCGTGAACGCCTCACGATGCCGACCGCTCCGGCCATCGAGAATGCCCGCTTTCGCTGCCGTACAACCACTTCTCTGTCTTTGCTCGCCCATGATGAAGCTCCTTTGTCGGCAATCGTTCACGAGAGTCCCGCAGAGCACACGACAACGTACCGCCTTCTCGACGGGCGCACAGGCCCTCCATGAGGTAAAAACAGCATGCAGATTCCTCCGGCGGCTCGTGGTGTGCCGTCCGCCTGGCCCTCGCACGTCGCTCGTGCGCCCGTTCTGCCTGTCGGCCCGGTTGTTGCAGCTTCTCGGCGCATACATCCTCCGCGCACATCCAAGATCAGCCTACAGAACAATCCTCCGGCTGTCAATCTTTTGTCATGCCATGGCACGGTGCCGCAAGACCGCCTGGACCACGAAGGCGCCGATCAGAAATATCCAGCCAAGGAGCCTCACCACGCCGCTCGTCGAGGGTATGGGGTTCCAAGCCCCACGCTCCATCCAGAGGGCGTCCCCCAGTATCTCGGACCACCAGACGCATACGAACCCGAGGAACAGGAAGAGGCCGCCGGCAAACTGAACGCTCGACAACCCCTCGTCGTTCGGCTCGGCCACCGGCCTATCCCCCGACAACGGAAACACCAACGCCACGACCACATACAGCCCAGCCGCAAGCAGACAAATCCATCGCGAACGATCCATTCCTTCCGCTCCAATCCCCGCCCCCCCGTCGTTCACTCGACCGAGAACAGTGTCCTGACAGCATCCTCCACGAAATCATAGGCGTACACATTCCGGAGGTCTTCTCTGACCCCATAGACACAGTGAGTCAATGCGGACAGGCCAAAGACCGAAGAGGCTTCGTCGATCCGCCTGGATCGAACGACGTCGCCCGTACGGTTGAGCACGTAGATCGTCTCGCTCGCAGAGAAGTAGGCGAGATACTCCCCATCAATATACAGTCCCCCGCTTGGCGACAGCTTCTCAGGTAGAATGCACAGTCGGTGATCACCAGCAAACACCTCGGTTCCGACCACATAGACTACCGCTCCATCAAGCCCCTGCGCGGCCAGACGAATCTCCTTCGCCCTCAGGATCTCTGTGACTTCAACCGTCATACTCTCGGGATTGAGCTTGGCCTTCGACATGACCATCATGGGATTGCTCCCGCGATCGTAGCCAACCATGTAGAAAGTGGATTCATCCGTCCACAGCATCAAGCCGGGGGCAGGGATGGTCGATTCGTGCAGAACACCGTCCTCGATCCTCAACAGCCCCAGGTGAGCGCCGGAAGAGTCGTATAAGCGCGACGCCCGCAATGGGACAATCTTGCCGCTGGCTCCCCAAGCGTAAGAAGCCGTGGTGACGACGAAGTTGGGATCGACAGCAATAGATTCTGTCTGAGAGATTCCATCGGCCGTGATCTTGAATCTCCTGAGTTCCTGTTGCTCGTCGCCCGTGATCCACAGCAGCTCATCCGATTCTGCACTGTGTCTCCACTCCGCCCCCAGGCACGTACCCACACCAGGGATCGGTAATACCTTCGCCTTGTCATGTGCCCCGTCGAGGTGGACGTTGTAGTAACGAATGGCCGACCCTTCCTTCGTGCCGCAAAGCAGCAGAGTGCCGCGACCGTTCACCTTCAGAGGGCCGACTACCCGCACGTCGATCTTCGATGCGTCGGTCTTCTGTACTTCCGTCTTCTTCTCGCATCCAGAACCCGCCAACGCGAGCCACAGGATCATATTGCCAACCATCACACTCCGCATGACACATCTCCCTGCAAGATTCGCATGTCCCCCATCCCTTCTTCTGTGCCACTATGGTCTTCCGGCGCCCCGAACACAAGTCGGTACGGCCCCTGCCCATCGTGACACGATGACACGGTCTGCCTGTCCCGGGCCTCCAGCGCAGCCCTCCTGTCAGAAAGACGCCTGTATCCGGGAAATAATCAAATCGCGAAGCCGCCTGTGGCCTGTAGCCTACAGCCTCCAGCCTGATGGGGTGCACCTGATGTTTGTAGGTAAACCTTCACCGGAGGCTGCAATCGACTCTGTCATTCCGACCGGACAGGCTGTGTCACAATGATATTCATTGCCGTATTGACGGTTCTCCTGCCGGCCGGGCATCCGGCCCCGACGGGAAGAGGGCAACCTTCTTCATTTGGCCGCCTGCCAGGTTCGCCACCGGAGGCGAG